>JAESGA010000011.1_pt1 | contig 429054 bp, 382 predicted proteins | sample 9269521 | NCBI WGS metagenome assembly JAESGA01 (sample SAMN14514842, study PRJNA621658) | algae metagenome | isolation source: Aphanothece saxicola GSE-SYN-MK-01-06B and co-occurring heterotrophs from... | place: USA: Grand Staircase Escalante National Monument, Utah | collected 2006-04-15 | reverse complement strand
CGCTCGGCTACGGCCTCACGGTGCCGCAGATGCAGTCACTCGGCCTCTACGTGTCGAACCCGCGCTCGCCGCAGGAAACCGACCGGCCCTTCGCCGAGCCCGGCCTGTTCCTGATCAACCCGGCCGGACAGGTGCAGCTGATCGACATCTCCAACGCACCGTTCGCGCGTCCGGACCTCGCCGGCATCGCCCGCGGCGCGAAGCGCATTCAGGAGATGAACTATCCGATCCGCGGCACCCTGGCCTGATCGCGCCATGCTGACAGGCATCCGCGCCTGCGTCTTCGACGCCTATGGCACGCTGTTCGACTTTGCCTCGGCGGCAGCCGGCTGCGCCGACGTGCTGGGTGACAAGGCCGGTCCATTGACCGCCCTTTGGCGCGACAAGCAGCTGCAATACTCCTGGCTGCGCGGGTTGCAGGGCCGCTACGTGCCGTTCTGGCAGGTCACGGGCGAGGCCTTGGACTTCGCGCTGGAGACACTTGGCCTGCCTGTGGACGGGCCGCTGCGCGACCGTCTGATGGATCTGTACCGCACGCTCGGCACCTTCCCCGAAGTGCCCGGCGTGCTGGGCGTGCTTCGCCAGGCCGGCTTCGCCACCGCCATCCTGTCGAACGGATCGCCGGACATGCTGGCGAGTGCGGTGGAAGGCGCCGGCCTTACCGGCGCCTTTGACGCGGTGATCTCGGTGGATGAGGTCGGCAGCTTCAAGCCGGACTCTCGCGTCTATCAACGTGCGCTTGACCGTCTCGGCGTGGCCGCCGAAGCGGTTGCGTTCCAATCCTCCAATGCCTGGGATGCGCATGCCGCTTCGGCCTTCGGCATGCGCGTCGTGTGGTGCAATCGCTACGGACAGCGGCGGGAACGCCTGCCCGGCGCGCCGGACCATGAGATCCGCAGCCTGGCGGAGCTGCCCGCCCTACTCGCGCCCATTGCCGTGCGGCCATGACCGGCTTTGCAGAGATCCGTGAAGCTCACGCGTCCCCCGCCATCGCGGCCTTGTGTCCGTCGTCGAATGCTTTGAGACTAGGGTGCGGGGGTGGAGGATTTCTGGCTCATCTTCACTCTCCTGGGGGTTACGATGAGCCAGAAATCCTCCGCTTCACAACCACGCTGTCGTGTCTCAAGGGTACTGACGCCAGACAACGCAGGACCACGAACTGCGCCCCTGGCGCGCATGGTGCTACCGGTTGAACGGCCGTAGGATTTGGCTGCGAACCCAGAACCCTGCCGTTTTCGGACAACATGCTGGCCGGCATTGAAACTACCCTGCCTCTGCCTCTGCCTCTGCCTCTGCCTCTGCCTCTGCCTCTGCCTCCGCGCACGCGCGGCGTGATCTCGAGCCGTAGGAGGCGATCGCGCAGGTCGGGCCGGGCGTGGACTTGCTTCGGGAAAGTGGAGAGGTCCCGATGATGCGAGAGGACCCCCATGAAGCAGCAGCGACGGTTTACGAAGGAATTTGAGGACGAGGCGGTTCGTCTTGTTCGGACGAGCGGTCGAACCCAGCGGGAGATCGCAGAGGATCTCGGGGTGGGGCTATCGACCTTGGTCCGCTGGATCGGCCGCAGCCGGGACCGAGCGGCAGACGCCCCAGTCGGGTCGGCGTCGTCCGACATGGCGAAGGAGCTGAAGCGGCTGCGACGGGAGAACGAGATCCTCCGTCAGGAGCGGGACATCCTGAAGCGGGCCACCGCTTTTTTCGCCCGGGAGGGAAGTCGATGAGCTTCAAGCTCGTCGACGAGGCGAAGAAGGAGTTCCCCGTGCACCGTCTCTGCCGCGTCCTTGGTGTCAGCCAAAGCGGCTACTTCGCCTGGAAGGGCCGCCCGGCCTGCCGCCGACAGCACGAGGACATGGTGCTGCTGGCGCATGTACGGTCGGCCTTCGCGCTGTCGAACGGCACCTACGGCAGCCCGCGCATGACGCGCGAACTGCGCGACGATGGCCTGCGGGTTGGCCGCCGCCGGACGGGACGCCTGATGCGTGAGAATGGGCTGCGGGCGCGGCAGAAGCGGCGGTTCAAGCGAACCACTGACAGTCAGCATTCCTGGCCGGTGGCGCCGAACCTGCTGGACCAGGATTTCACGGCGGCGGGCCCGGACGAAAAATGGGGGGCCGACATCTCCTACATCTGGACGAAGGAGGGCTGGCTTTACCTCGCCGTCGTCATCGACCTGTTCGCCCGCCGCGTCGTTGGCTGGTCGACCAGCGACAGGTTGCACCGTGACCTGGCCCTAGCGGCACTGCGGAAAGCCATTGTCATGCGCCGCCCAGCGGCAGGCCTGGTTCATCACTCGGACCGCGGAAGTCAATATTGTTCCATGTATTACCAAGCCGAACTGAAGGCCAACGGCATCCTGATCTCCATGTCTGGGCGAGGAAACTGCTTCGACAACGCCATGGTCGAGACGTTCTTCAAGACGCTGAAGGCCGAGCTCGTCTGGCGCACCTCCTTCGAGACACGCGACGAGGCCACGGCCGCCATCGGCCGATACATCGACGGCTTCTACAACCCCGTCCGGCGCCATTCCGCGCTCGACTTCACAAGCCCAGCGCAGTTCGAGAGAATGGCCGCTACCTGACCCCATGCCTCTCCACAAAAGCGGGGCAAGTCCAGGCGATGCCGCCATCATGCAGGTGGCAGGCGACGGTGACCTCGGCCAGCGTCGTCGCCCGCGGCTGTTCGCGTGAACAGCGCGGTCCGGCGGCGGGGCAGCGCGGGTGGAAGGCGCAGCCGGGCGGCGGGCGGATCGGGCTCGGCACCTCGCCCGAGGCCTCGGGCGGTGTCAGCGTCTTCGCCGTCACGGCGCTGAGCAGCGCCCGGGTATAGGGATGCCGCGGCGCCTCCCACAGCACGGCGGCGGGGCCGATCTCCACGATGCGGCCGAGATACATCACCGCGATACGGTCGCAGAGCCAGCGCACCAGCCGCAGATCGTGGCTGATGAACAAGTAGGTCAGCGACAGGCGCTGCTGCAGGTCCACCAGCAGGTTCACCACCTGCGCCTGGATCGAGACGTCGAGCGCGCTTGTTGGCTCGTCCAGCACGACGAGGGCGGGCTCGATCGCCAGGGCGCGGGCGATGCCAACCCGCTGGCGCTGGCCGCCGGAGAGCTCATGCGGATAGCGCCGCATCATGTCGGCGCGCAGCCCCACCGTCTCCAGCAGATGCGCGATGCGCGCCCGGCGTTCCGCCCGGCCACGGCCGACGCCATGAACCACAAGCGGGCTTTCCAGTATGTGCTCCACCGTCAGCGAGCGGTTGAGCGAGGATTGCGGGTCCTGGAAGACCATCTGCGCGCGGCGGCGGAAGGTGGCGATGGCGCGCGCTGGGTCCTCCCCTTTGAAGCGGACCGTGCCGGCGGTCGGCGGTTCCAGCAGCAGTGCGACGCGCCCAAGCGTGGACTTGCCCGAACCGCTCTCGCCAACGAGGCCGAGGACTTCGCCGGGCGCGATCGAGAGGGTGACATCCTGCACCGCGCGCACCATCGGCTGGTTCGGTAGCAGCCGACCCAGCAGCGACGGCTTCGCGGCGTAGTGCTTGGTCAGCCCGTCGAGGGCGAGGAGCGGCGCGGTCATGTGGCGGCCCGCCAGCAGGCCGCCGCGCGGCCTGGCTCCAGCGCCCGCAGCGGCTGGTCTTCCCGGCAGCGCGCCTCGGCCTCCGGGCAGCGAGCCTGGAAGGGGCAGCCGGGCGGCAGGTTCGCAAGGTCCGGCGGCTCCCCGGGGATGGCGGGCAGCGGGCCATCGGACTTTGAACCGCGCGGGACCGAGGCGAGCAGCGCACGCGTGTAGGGGTGCCGCGGCGCCTCCAGCAGCGCGCGGGTAGGCCCCTCCTCCATGATGCGGCCGGCATACATCACGGCTATGCGTTCGCTGATGCGGCCGATGACGGAAAGGTTGTGGGAGATCAGCAGCATCGCCATGCCCAGCTCCCGCCGCAACTCCTCCAGCAGCGCCAGGATTTCGGCCTCCACCGTCACGTCGAGGGCGGTCGTCGGCTCATCGGCGATCAGCAGCTTCGGCTGGCACATCAGCGCAAGCGCGATCAGCACGCGCTGGCGCATCCCGCCCGAGAGCTGGTGGGGATAGGCGGCCAGCCGTCCCTCCGGCTCCGCGATGCGCATGCGGCGCAGCAGGCCGAGCGCGACCTCCCGCGCCTCCGCCTCCGTCCCGCCGTGTAGGCGGTGGATGCGGGTGAGCTGGGAGCCGACCGTGGTAACCGGGTTCAGCGCGGCAGCCGGGTCCTGCACCACCATCGCGATCTCCCGTGCACGGAGTTGGCGCAACGGTTCGGCGGCCAGCCTGCGCAGGTCCTGTCCGCGGTAGAGCAGTTCGCCCGCTATCGTGGCGCTGTCCGGCTGCTGGAGGCGGATGCAGGCGCGCGCCGTTACCGACTTGCCCGACCCGCTTTCGCCGACCAGGCCGAGCACCTCCCCTGCCGCGATGTCGAAGGACACGCCGGCGGTGGGGTGGATGTCGCCCGCCTCCGTCCGGAAGCGCGTCACCAGGCCGCGTACGCTGAACAGCGGCGACTCATGCATCCCCGCGCCTCGTCAGCTGCGCGGGGTCCAGCACGTCCCGCAGCAGGTCGCCGGCGAGGTTGAAGGAGACGACGGTGAGGAAGATGAGCAGCCCGGGGAAGATGGTTAGCCACCACTGCCCGGACATGACGTAGGTGCGGCTGTCCGCCAGCATCCCGCCCCAGGAGGGCTGCGGCGGCTGGATGCCGAGGCCAAGGAAGGACAGCGACGCCTCCGTCAGGATGGATGTGGCAACCAGCAGCGTCGCATAGACCAGCACGGGGGAGACGCAGTTGCGGAGCACGTCGCGGAACAGGATGCGCCCTTCCGAGGCGCCGACCGCGCGTTCGGCCATGACGTATTGCTCGTTGCGCTCCACCAGCACCGCGGCCCGGACGATGCGCGCGACCTTGGGCGCGTTGAGGATGCCGATGACGACCATCACTTTGATGATGTGCGGGATGACGAAGGGCCCGAACTCGATGTCCTGCGTGCCCAGCGCGGCGACGACTGCGATGGCCAGCACGATCGGCGGAAAGGCCATAAGGATGTCCATAATGCGCATGATCGCGGCGTCCAGTAGCCCTGGGCTGCGGAAGGCCGCGATGGCGCCGAGAGGTACGCCGAGCGCGAGCGCGATGCCGACGGTCGTCAACCCGACCGTGAGCGACACGTTGGTCGCATGCACGCATCTCGCAAAGATGTCGCGCCCGAACTGGTCGGTGCCGAACCAGTAGGTGGCGTCCGGCGGCAGCAGGCGGTTGCGCGTCGGCCGGTTCGGCAGGAAGGAGGAGATCTGTTCGGGGAAGACCGCGACCAGGACCAGCAACAGCAGGAAGGCGAAGGCCGCCAGCGCCAGCGGGTCGCGCCGCATCACCGCGACAAACCGGTTGCGCCGGCGGGGCGCGGCGAGTGTCGCGCTCATCGCCGGATCCTCGGGTCGAGTAGGGCGTAGAGCGCGTCCATGCCGAAGTTGATCATGACAAAGACCGCGACGTTCAGCAGCACCAGACCCTGCACCAGCGGGTAGTCGCGCGCTAGAATGCTTTCGTAGAGCAGCCGGCCCATGCCGGGCAGGTTGAAGATCACCTCGGTTAGCACCGCACCGGCCAGCAGATAGCCGAAGGAGAAGCCGGCCGCCGTCAGCGTCGGGATCAGCGCGTTGCGCAGCGCGTCGTTCCAGACGATCTGCCGTTCCGGCACGCCATGCGCGCGGGCGACGGCAATGTGTTCCTTGCCCAGCACGTCGAGCATCGAAGAGCGCAGCATGCGCGTGATGGTCGCGGCGTAGGCGGTTCCGAGCGCGACCGACGGCAGGATGAGGTGCGCCGTGGAGAGCCCGATGCCGGCCGAGAGCGGCTGGTAGCCCCCCGGCGGCAGCCAGCCCAGCGTCACAGCGAACAGCAGGATCATCAGGAGCCCCTGCCAGAAAACAGGCATGGAGATGCCGACCATCGCCAGCACACGGCAGAGGTGGTCCACCAGCTCGCCTTTGTGCGTCGCCGCCAGCACGCCGGCCGGCACGGCGATGACCATGGCGATCAGCAGGCTCATCAACGCGAGGTGCAGCGTCACGGGAAAGCGCTCCGCGATCAGCTGCGAGACGCCCATGGAATACATGAAGGACCCACCGAGGTCACCGGTGAGCGCCTTGCCGATCCAGGCCAGAAACTGCTGGTAGAGGGGAAGGTGCAAGCCAAGCGCGCGGCGCATCTCCTCGATCATCTCGGGCGTCGCGTTCTGCGTCATCAGCGCGATCGCCGGGTCGCCGGGCAGCGCTCGGACGACCAGGAAGATCAGCACGCTGGCGCCGAACAACACCAGCGCTAGCGTCGCGGCCCTTCCCGCGAGGAACCTGATCAAGCCCGGCGGACCGAGGTCAGGTCCATGAAGTGCGAGTAGCGCGGCGCGAAGCCCTGGATGTCCGCGCGCCACAGGTGATAGGCGTTGAGTCGGCCGATCCACAGCGCCGGGCAATCCTCCACCAGGATGCGGTTCACGCGCTGCAGCGCCGGCAGCTTCCGCGCAGGCTCGAGGTGGCGGAAGCTCTCCATCGTCGCCTCCTCGAAGGCGGCGTTGCGGTAGCCCATCCAGCGCGCCTGGTTGCCGTCCTTGTGGTAGTTGTTCCAGATCAGGTAGCCCTCGATGGAGGATTGCATCGACGGGTGCGGGAAGGCCTGCCAGTCGCCGTTCTGCGCGCTGCGGTACATGCTCACGAAGTCGGTCTGGCGGATGTTCATGCGAATTCCGACATCGGCGAGGTTCGCCTGCATCACGACCGCGGCTTCCCTTGCCTCCACATAGGCCGAAGGCGCCGGCACGATCGCCTCAAAGGTGAAGCCGCGCGGCATGTTGGCCTGGCGCAGATGCCACTTCGCGCGGTCCGGGTCGTAGGCGAGCTGCTTCGCGAGCTCGGCTTCGTACCAGAACTCCGACGGCGCGGCCGGCAGGGCGGACGCGGTCACGAGGCCCGAATAGATCTCGTCGCAGATGTACTCGCGGTCCACGGCGCAGGACACGGCGCGCCGCAGGTGCACATTGTCGAAGGGCGCCTTGGCCGTGTTCATCGGCATGTAGAAGATGCCAGCGGACGGCCGCGCCGAGCCGGAGAAGCCCGCCGTTCGCGTCATCGCGGCGAAATCCTTGGGCGGACAGTTGGAGATGATGTCAACGCTGCCCGCGCGGAGGTTCGCCAGTTGGGTCGCCGCATCGGGGATGCGTACGAGGCGGATGGTCTGCGTCGCCGGCGCGCCGCCGAAGTAGTCGCCGAAGGCCTCGAACTCCGCAGCCACATCGGCCTGGAAGCTTTTCGGGATGAACGGGCCGCAGCCTGCGGTGCGGCTGCCGCGGTACAGGTTTTCGCCCGTCGCACCTTCGTTCACCACGTCGCTGCCGCGGCGCACGATCGCCGCCTCGTAGCCCATCAGTTGCATCCAGCCGACCCACGGCGCAATCAGCTCGATCTTTACGACATGGTCGCCGTCCGCGGTCACGGTCTTGATGAAGCGGCGGAGATTGCCGCGGCGCCGCGCCGTCGTGAGATACTTGTCATAGGAATAGAGGACGTCCTCCGAGGTCAGGCGATCGCCGTTATGGAAGCGCACGTCGCGCCGGAGCTCGAAGGTGTATTGGAGCCCGTCCTCGCTGATCACGGGCAGCGCGGCGGCCACGTCCGGTACCAGGGTGCCATCCGGCGAGATTCGCAGGAGATTCGAGTAGGCTAGCAGGTTCGACGCCGCAGTCTCGACATTGCCGACATGCCACGGGTGGATGTTTGGCAGGTTGCCGAGCAGCGACGCCGTGACCGTCCTCCGCGGCTGCGCGTTCGCACCCGCCGGCAGGCTGGCCGCCGCCACCGCCGCCGCGGCCGCGGTCAGCAGCCCGCGACGCTCGATGTTGCGCATATCCATACGAAGCCCCTCCCGCGAAGCGTGAAGCTTGACGTGACCGTGCGTTCTCCCGTGTGCGACTGTGGCCTCAAGCCGATGCCGACGGCAAGCGTCCAGATTGGCGGCGGCCGCCATCGCGCGGGACCGTCGCGCGGAGGGATCAGGAGTTGCGGCATGGACATCGCAGCACGGGCGCGGGCGGCGGCGGATGCGCCGCGCACGCAGCGCACTACATGCGCCAGATGGAAGCGCCGCACCCTCCTCCTGGCCAGCGTGGCACACTCTTCCCTTGATCCTGGCCGCCCAACCGCCGGATGCACGCGGTGCAGCCAATAGCCGACCGGCTCCCCCGCATCGCCCAGGCCTATGCCTTGCAGCGTGGGGACGCCGTCGATGACGCCCTCCCGCGCTGCGTCGAGGTGATCGCTTTGGAGGACCTGCAGCCGCAGGCCGATCGGGTTCGCCGGCGTGATGTCGGCCGGCAGAAGGCGCACGAAGCATTCGCCGCTCTCCACCGCCGCCCGCATGACCAGCGCCTGTAGGCCATAGAGTTCGAGCCGCCCCTCGGCGTCGCAGGCCGTGCTGTCGGACCAGCGGCGCCTGGCATCGGCATGCGGCTTGTCCGGCCAGCGGGTGGTGATGCCGGCGCCGACGGCGTTGCCGGTCCAGAGATCCACGATGCGCGCGGCATATGGGTCGTTGCGCACGGCATCGCGGGCGCGACGCGCCACGGTGGGCGCGGCCAAGCCTACCTCCGCCGTGGCGCTGCTGCCCGAGGCGGCCCAGCTCGATGCGCGGCTGTCCTGCGCTGCGGCATAGCCACGCAGCGCGTGCCAGGCATCGCGGAGGCGCCCCATCACCTGCTGCCCTCGCGCGAGAAGCTGGCGAAGGTCACGCTGGGCCGGCGCGCGGCCGCGTTCTCGGCCGCATGCAGAACCGACAGCGCGCGGCCCAGTTCATCCAGCGAGCGGTATTCCACCGTGCGGCCGTCAAAGGTCACGCGCGTGGTGCCGCCGGTGAAGGCCGCGGCCAGCACGGCGGCGCGGGTGCCGGTGGGCTGCGCCAGCGCCCAAGCGAGGACGGTCGGGTCCATGTTCGTCCTCCTTCAGCGAAGCCAGCCGCTGCGCGGCGCGAGCCAGCCCCGCGGGCGTGTGCTGGTGGTGGTGTTCGGCGCAGCGCCATCGGCCTGGATCGGTGCGGTAGGCTCCGGCGCTGGCAGCGACAGCGCATCCGCCATCCGCGCCCAACGCCCGTCGCCCCAGCCGTCCATGCCGAGGGCGGCAGCGGCCGCACGGGCATAGACCCGGCAGTCCAGCGCCTCGTTGCGTTCCCGCGTCTTGACCCATTCCAGCCGACGAAAGCCATTGCGGCCGGCGCGGGCGACGAACTGCTCGGCGGTGAGCTGGCGACAGAATTCCTCACCGGCCGCGTGCAGCGGCAGGTGGACGAAGCCGGGCGGGAACGGATCGCCGCTCTCCGCCGTTGGCCGCTCCAGCTTCAGCCAGCCGTAGGTCTCGCCCTTCAGGAAGGACGACCCCACGCGCTCCGCCGGCGCGGAGACGTTCGCCGGCATGTGCGGCTCCATCAATTCAGAGAAGCGGGATCCGCGCGACGGAAGGGTTACGGCCCTTCGGGTTCCTGCATCCAGGCCGGGATGTCGCGCTGCGCATGCAGCACCCGCCAGACGTCGAGGTGGTCCTCCCGCTCGACGTAGAACACCAGATACGGGTAGCGACGCAGCGGCCAGGCGCGGAGCCCTTCCAGCCGCAACTCGAAGGCATAGCGCGGCGAGCCCACCGCCGGATGCTGCGCGATCCGCCGGAAGGCCCGCTCCAGTGCGTCAATGAAGGCCAGCGCGACCGGCTCGCCGGCCTCTGCTGCGTAGTGGGCGATGGCCTGGTCGATGTCCCGCTGTGCCGCCTGCCGCGGAATGACCAGCTTGGCGGTCACGCCTGCGGTTGACGGGCGCGGCGGCGGAGCGTGTTGAAATAGGCGTCATCCGCCGGCGCCGTCGGGGCCGAGGCTGCGCCGTCCAGAAGCAGGCCGCGCAGGCGCTCGCGCTCCTGGTCCTTGCGGATCAGTTCGCGGACATACTCGCTGCTGGTGCTGTAACCGCGGGCGGCGACCTGCTCATCCACGAAGGATTTCAGCCCATCCGGCAGGGAGACGTTCATGGTGCCCATGGGGGGAGACGATACCCTGGCTTGGCAAAAATTGGCAAGAATGATGTGCGCCGGGAGGCGCTCAAGGCTGGCGGCCGGCCCGCCAATCAGCAGGGTCATGATGTGATCCCGCCCGTCGAATCATAGCACCAACATAGCGCTCCATCTTGCTTGGCTCGTGCGCGGCGCAGCGCGAATGGTCCGTCACACGCAGGGGATGCCCTGCAGCAACAGACGGAGACCAGCATGACCGACCGCACCGCCCGCGCCGCCCGCAACCAGGAAAACAGCCTGGTCGCCTTTCTCGCCGAGAAGGCGCGCTTCGATGCGATGGTCGCCGAGTTGCAGCAGATGAGCGCGGACCACTTCGGCGCGGATCCCGAGGACGTCCTCTGGGCCAAGGCCGCGACGCTCGAACACTGGAACAGCCGGCTCGCGAGCGTGACGGATTGCTACTTCAAGCGCGGCGAATTCGCCGAGTAGCGCACCGCGCCCGCCGCGACGCGACGCCGCCACCGCCCCGACAGGCCAGGCCTGCGGGGCTCGGGGTGGTAGCACCCGGCTGGTCGGGTGCCGAACCGGAGACCCCGACGATGAAGCTTTCCGATACCCAGCGCGCGATCCTCCTCGCCGCCGCGCAGCACCCCGAGCACCTGGCCCACCCGCCCGAGCGCCTGCCCGCCGGCGCGAAGCAGAAGGTGGCGCAGGCGCTGCTGAAGAACGACCTGGTGATCGGCGTGCATCGCCCCGCCTACAACGCCATCGCGAAGTGGACGGTGGACGGCGACGAGATGCTGCTGAAGATCACCGACGACGGGCTGCGCGCCATCGGCATCGACCCGAACGCGGGCGACGCGCCGGAGGAGGACGAGCAGAGCGCCGCCGCGGAGGCTGCCGCACCGGTGGCCGACACGGCGCCCACGGGCGGGGAGGACGCCGCGGAGGCGGATGCCCCCGCGGAGGAAGCCGAACCCACCCAGGCCGCGCCCACGGCGCCCGCCGCGAGCGGCCGGGCCGAGGATCTCGCCCTGCTGGACGCCGCCCTTGCCACGCCCGCCTCGCGGGTCAGCCTGCGCGACGCCGCGCAGCGGGTCCTCGACGCCTGGGACGACGAGGCGAACCAGCGCTACGACCTGACCGACGCGATGGACGCCCTGCGCCAGATCCTGGCGAAGCCCGCCCGGGCCACGCGCGAGCCCGGCGCGCCGCGCAAGCAGCGCGAGGGCACGAAGCAGGAGACGGTGCTGGCGATGCTCCGCCGCGAGGAGGGCGCCACCATCGCGCAGATCTGCGAGGCCACCGGCTGGCAGCAGCACACGGTCCGCGGGTTCTTCGCCGGCCTGAAGAAGCGCCAGGGCATCGAGGTGAAGGTGCTGGAGCGCATCCGCCAGGTCGGGCCGAACAAGGAGGGCGCGAAGGGGTCCTACTCAATCTACCGCATCGCCGACTGATCGGCGCCGAGCACCAATGGAAGCCGCCGCCTGCGCACCGCGGGCGGCGGTTTCGCATTGTCAGGCGCCGGCCAGCAGGTCGCGCGTCCTCTCGTCCGGCACGCCGTCGTAGTATTTGCGGATCACGTCGTCGAACACAGGCGCATCTGGCGCCGCGGCGGCGAACAGCGTCATCGACGAGCGCAGCTTGAGGGCATCGATGCTCCCGAAGATGTCGTGCGCCCTCCGGCCCTGGACCGCCAGGACCAGCTTGGCGCAGTCGACGAGGCGAGGACCCAAGTCGGGATGCGCCATGTAGGCGCGCGCTTCATCAAGCGACGAGATCCCATATCGCTTCGCGGTCGCGCTCTGAACAAGCGCACGAAGCTGGGGAAAGACGAACCACATCCAGTGCGTCTGCTTGCGGCCGTAGCATAATTCCCACAGCACGGTGGGCATCACAGGCGCCTGCGCCTGCACGAAGCGGTCGAGGTCGAAGGGGTCGGCCATGCTTTCAGCCTACCGTGTCGGCTTAAATAATTCGAGATCAGGGAGCCACCTGTATCCCGCGGGCTCTCGCCACATCATCGAAAACCCGCTCCTCGCCGGCCAGCACCGCGGCCCGCCCTGCAAAGGCCTGCCAGCGCCGCACGGAGACATCCACATAGCGCGGGTCGATGTCCATCGCGTAGCACATCCGCCCCGTCGTCTCCGCCGCGATGATGGTGCTGCCGCTGCCGCAGAAGGGCTCGTAGATCGCCTCGCCGGCGGCGCTGTTGTTCAGCATGGGCCGGCGCATGCACTCCACCGGCTTCTGCGTGCCGTGCACCGTCGCCGCGTCCTCGTCGCCGCCATTGCTGATGGCCCAGAGCGTGGCCTGGTCCCGCGCGCCCTGCCAGTGGCCGGTCGCGCCCTTGCGCACCGCGTAGAGGCACGGCTCGTGCTGCCAGTGATAGTCGCCGCGCCCCAGCACGAAGCGCGACTTGGCCCAGACGATTTGGCTGCGGATCGCAAAGCCCGTCGCCTCAAGGCTCTCGATCACCGTGCGGCTGTGCACGCCGGCGTGCCAGACATAGCCGACGGCGCCGGGGAACAGCGCCCAGGCCTGGCGCCAGTCGGCGCGGTCGTCATTTGCCACCTTGCCGGTGCGCATGGTGGCCGAGACGCCGGCCTCGTTCCGCCATTCCGGGTCGTAGTTCACCCCGTAGGGTGGGTCGGTGATCATAAGATGTGGGGCCGCGCCGTCGAACAGCCGCGCGACGTCAGTCGCGCTGGTGGCGTCGCCGCAGAGCAGCCGATGCGGCCCGAGCTGCCACAGATCGCCGCGACGGGTGACCGGCACGACCGGTGGCTCGGGCGCCGGTGCATCGGGATCGCCGGCCGCGCCGCCCGCCCCGTCGCCCGTTGCGTCGGCCAGCAGGCGATCCAGCGATGCCTGGTCGAAGCCGATCACACCGAGGTCGAATTCCTCCGCGCGCAGCTCACGCAGCTCGGCGGCGAGCAGGCTCTCGTCCCAGGTCGAGTTCAGCGCCAGTTGGTTGTCGGCCAGCCGGAAGGCCCGCGCCTGCGATTCCGAGAGATGGCCGAGCCGGATGGCGGGTACCGCGTCGAGCCCGAGGGCCTTGGCCGCCAGGACGCGACCATGGCCCGCGATCAGCACGCCGGCATCGTCCACCAGCACCGGCACGTTGAAGCCGAACTCGGCGATCGACGCCGCCAGCTGCGCCACCTGCTCGCTTGGGTGCATCCGCGCATTGGCGGCATAGGCGGCGAGCGATGCCACCGGCATCATCTCCATCTGAAGGTCAGGCCGCATCGGCGGTGGCCTCCGTGCGCGCTGCCGCAATGGCGTCGTGGTCCCGGCCGTCATCGGCGAGCGTGACAGGCAGGTCGGGGTGCAGCATCCGCCAGCGGGCCACGGCCAGGTCGACATAGGCCGGCGCAAGCTCGATGGCGCGGACGCGCCGCCCCGTGCGCTGGCCCGCCAGGATGGTGGTGCCGGAACCGGCGAAGGGCTCGAACACGGCGTCGCCCTCGTCCGTGTAGGCGCGCATCAGGTACTCCGGCAGCGCGACGGGGAATACCGCGGGGTGCTCGGTCTCGATGCCGCGACCCTTGTGGCGGGTGATGCGCAGCACGCTGTCGGGGATGCGCATCTCCTGCACCGGCAGCCCGATGTGGGTATAGGCCTTCACCTCGCCGTCGGCGGCGCGCAGGCCACTGCCCTTGTTCGGCGTGCCGGCCCATTTGCAGGGCACGATCTTGTTCGCCTGCCGCGCCTCGCGATTGAAGTGGAACACGAGTTCGAAGGCCGGCGCGAGCCGCCCGTTCCAGTCGCCGGGCAGGCCGGGCCCCTGATCCCAGGTGTACAGCCCGAAGCGCCGCCAGCCCTGCGCGCGCATCCAGTCGAGCCAGCCCTGCCAGTACGGCTGCCACTCGCCCTCGCGATGGATCAGCCCGAGGTTCACCAGCACCTGCGCGTCGCGGCGGAGCGCGCCGTCGAGATGTGCGAACACGCCCAGCATCAGCGCATCCCAATCCGACACGCCGCCGGTGGTGTAGTCGCGCTGGTTGCCGTAGGGCGGGCTGGTGAAGAGCAGCGCCGCGCGATCCGCGGCCATGACGCGCGCGATGGTGGAGCGGTTGGTGCTGTCGCCGCAGGCGAGGCGATGCTCGCCCAGCAGCCAGATGTCGCCAACGCGTGCGACGGCCTGGCGCGGCGGCTCGGGCTCGGCATCGGCGGGGTCCGCGGTCGGCGCCTCGTTGCCAGGGGAATCGCTGCTGGCAACAGCCGGGCTGGCAAGTGGCCCGTTGCCAGGGTCGGTTGCCACCGCCTCCATGCCAGCCAGCAGCCGATCGAGCTCACCGGCATCGAAGCCGGTGAGCGCCAGATCGATGCCGCCCATCTCCTGCAGCTTGGCGACCTCCGCCGCCAGCAGCGCCTCGTCCCATCCCGCGTTCAGTGCGATGCGGTTGTCGGCCAGGCGGTAGGCGGCCTTCTGTGCCTCGGTCAGGCCGGCGCGGGTGATGGTGGGGACCGTCTCCAGGCCGAGGGATTTGGCGGCTTGCAGCCGGCCATGCCCGGCGATGACCTCGCCGCGCTCATCCACCAGCACCGGCGCGACGAAGCCGAACTCGAGGATGCTGGCCGCGATCTGCGCGACCTGCTCGGCGGAATGGGTGCGCGCGTTGCCGGCATAGGGCAGCAGTGCGGCGACCGCGCGCGCCTGGACGGCGCTCGCAGACCATGGGGCCTGGGGCATATGCACCTGCGTGATCGTGGAATGGTGGCCGGCGCGGCTGGCAACTGCGCGACGCTGGCAACCTGGAAAACTGGCCTGGCGCTAGGCGCCTTGCGCGCTTCCGCCCCCCGCATACAGCAGGCGCAGGAAGGACCCTGCGGCTCGAGAGCCACAGTGGCTGATCAGCTGGCGAGTGGCTCGGGAGCCGCGGTGCTCGACGCACCTTCTCGACGTGTCCCCACTATACCCAACGCGATTTGCGCGCCGCCATGGGGTGAATTGTAACAGCGCTGGTGGCCGTCTCCTGGCGGGGGGGGGCTGCTAGGGAAAGAGCATCTGTGTAGCCAGGACCGCGCCGATTAGGGCGAGCACTGCTGTGACTGCCACAAGAATCGGGTTTGATACCACCACGGCGATAACGACTAACGCCGCTCCACTTGACGTAACGAAAAACAGGAGCGGCAGGGCTGCCCGCCCGAGCCGCGGGAAGTCTGCCCGAAGAGCCGCCAGCCCACCCTGCGGGCGAACAAAGCGCAGCCAGTATCCGACCAGGAGAAGGCATCCCAGGCTGAGCGCTCCGTAAAGCCATGCAGCGCCCTCGGAGCCGAGTAGGGTCGGAGCATTTATCACGAGCCACACCGCGCCCACCGCGATCGCGATTGCGACGATCGCTGCCCCGAGCCCTACTGCGGCAATGAAGATGAAGGGCAGTAGGATAAGGATGATGACAGCGAGTACGATTCCGCCAGCGATCTCCAGCATCATGGCAATGGTCCTCTTCGGCGGTAATCATTCTCCAGGATCAGTTCGAATCGTAACACGGTCGGCGACATCAAGACACGCACGATAGACGGCCATCGTAGTCACGCCGCCCTTTGCCGCGGCGTGAGCCCGAAGTGCATGGCCAGCGTGCCGAGCGCGCCGACGAGAATGCCCTGGCCCACGGGGCCATGCACAATGCGCCCAGCCCAGCCCTGCCGCTGCGCCCATTCCCGCACCGAGAATTCGAGCCCGACGACGAACCACACGCAGGAGCCGGCGGGGCTGTCGTGGCCGCCGAGGGCGTCGATAGCGTTCGCCACGCGAAGCCGCGCATCGATCTGCCGGTTCGGCATCGCGTCGCCTGTCGCGCCCGCGAGCCGGATCAGCTGCGAGGTCGCGACGCCGTCGAGCGCCGCCGAACGGAACAGCGTCCGGAAGATGCTGCCCGCCTCGTGCATCTGCGGCGTGATGGTGCCGTTCGCCAGCATCAGGCCCAGCGTGTCGACGGCGCGGCGATGCTCGACTGGGCTGCCGGTCTCGGGATCGGCCTCGCGGATTGGCGCCGAGAAGCCGCCGTGCTGGAGGCGCCACTTGGAGGGCTTCGCGAGATCCTCGACCACCCGCTTCGCCTTGCGGTTACCGGCCATGGTGCTGTCCTCCGTTACGCGGCCCCCAGCGCCGCGTGGCTTCGTTCTGGATCGCCTGGCGGAGCAATGGATCCCAGATATCGTCGACGGACAGCGTCGCGACGCCATGCTGATGCCATGCGCGCCGGCGCATGGCATCGATCTCGGCGGGCGTCGTCGGGCTCTGCGCGCGATCGAGGCAGCTGCGAGGTGGGCGAGGCCCACCCGGCAGCGGCCAGTGGCCGTTCGCCGTGCTCATCGCGGCGCGCCACCAGCAGAAGTGCGTGTTGCCTGAAGCCGTGACTTGGTGGCGCGGTTCAGCCAAGGCGGCAGGCCGTCGTTCGTGGCCGGCGTGCTCGCCTCGGATACGGCCAGGCGTTCCTTGCGCTTGATGTGATTGACCATCGCCAGCGATGCGTGTGCCTGCAGGAACGGCATAGCGTGCTTGGTGCGGAACGTCAGCCAGTCCGTCTTCAGGGGGATCCATACACGAGAGACGATGTCGAGCTCAGTCCAGAATTCGGCATAGTGCCCGCCATTGTCCGGCACGATCCAGTAGACAAAGGCGGCAGTGTATCCACCCGCGTCCTGAATGCCTTCGGTGCGGCGGCAGCACCGCAGGACCGCCGAGAGCGCGCAGTGCAGGTCGCGATCCTCAAGCATGGCCACCTCGCGTGCGCGATAGAACCAGTCCGGCTGGCGCACCTCGAGGAACGCGTCTTGGCGGTAGGTCATGATGGTGTCGGAGTTCATGTCGCTGATCCTTGCTGACGCCGATACTGGTGGATGGGTGTCAGACAGCGTGGTGGCGCCCGCGCGCCGAGCGTGCCGGGTCCGGGTGGGTCCGGGTATGGGTCCGGGTTGGGTCCGGGTCTGGCGTGCGCGAAACCCGCGGAAATCCGCCATGGGTCCGGGTGGTCCGGGTGGGTCCGGGTTTTTCCCCTACACTCCCTATACCCCCCTATGCGCGCATCGCGCGTGACGCGCGTGTCGTGCGTGATGCATGGACCGGCTGGTACGAAAGAGAGAGTGGCAGACCCGGACCACCCGGACCCACCCGGACCCATCGAGGTATTCCGCGGCTTTCCGGCGACTGGCACACCCGGACCCTTACCCGGACCCACCGGCGCAGACCCGGACCCACTGGCCATGGCCGCGCTCATCGCGGTGCCTCCTGCGCGGGCTGCCGGCGATAGCGACGTTCGCGGCTGGCGGTTGCGCGATGCCCGCCCTTGCGCGCTCGCGTCTGCTTGAAGCCCATGCTGACGAGGCTGCGGACGACGCGGTTCTGGTCGGCCTGCGTCCAGCGCGCCTTCTCGATGCCGAGCGCCCGCTCCATCACCTCCGCGACGGAGACGTCGTGCAGCGGCGCGGAGCGCGGCCGGCGGTACGGCTTGCGCTCGCCGTAGCCGTTCTCCAGCCAGTCGATCTCGTTCTCCAGGTACGCCTCGATCGGCTCGTCCCAGGCGTCGCCCTGGTAGCGTTCCGCCTGTTCCTCGGCCGCGAGCGCGTCGAGTTCCCGCGATTCCAGCCACCAGGGCTCGCCACGCCGGAAGCGGTCGCGCGCCTCCGCCCACAACTGGTCGCGGTCGCGCTGCAGCGCATCGAGGTCGATCATGCTGCACACCACCGGCCAGAAGCGCCGTCCGCCGGTCGGGTCCTTCAGGTAGCCGCCCTCCGGATTGACGCTGCCGGCGAAGACGCATTGGCGCGGCAGGTCGACCAGGCGCTTGCCGTAGGGCGGGCGAAAGCGGTCCTGGGTGCGCGACATGAATGCCTTGACCGTGCTCACCTCGGCGCGGCCCATGGTGTCGAGTTCGGCGACTTCGATGATCCAGACGCCGCGCGTTTCCATCGCCGCGTCTTTGCTGGAGAGGTCGGAGAGGCGGTCGGTGAACCACGGCGCGGCGAGGGCCATCAGCGCCGACGACTTGCGGATGCCCTGCGGGCCTTCGAGGATCAGCGCGCAGTCGGCCTTGCAGCCCGGCACATAGATCCGTGCCACGGCGGAGATGAGCCAGCGAGGCCCTACGGCGCGGTGATAGGCGTTATCCTCGGCGCCGAGATAGCGGAGCAGCCACCCATCAAGCCGCGGCGTGCCGTCCCAGGCGAGCCCATCGAGGTATTCGCGGACGGGATGGAAGATCCGGTCGCGCGCCACGACCTCGACGGCCTGCCCCGCGACGGACATTGGCACCATGATGTCCTGGTGCTGCAGCCAGTCGGCGACGAGCGCATCGTCGCGGTCGGCCCAGGGGGTGTCGGACCAGCCCGCCCGATCGCGAACCCAGGGCGGCGGCTTGCGCGCGACGGTGGTGGTGGCGAAGGCGTCGTGCCACAGCACGTCCTGCCATTGCGGTGCACCGCGCAGCGCGGTGATGGCGTTCGCCAGGACGGGCCGGGGCTCGCCCTCGTCGTTGAGCAGCAGCTCCTTGCGCCACTCGTTGGAGAAGGCGGCGGCGGGGCGCGTCGCGGCGATCAACATCCGGACGGCGTCCTCACCGTCCGACTGCAGCACGTCGTTGAAGTCCTGCCCTGGTGGTGGCTCGGCGACGGTCACATCGTGCCCGCGGGCGCGGAGCACGGTGACGGCCTGGCGTAGCTGCTGGTCGGCCTTGCTGCTCGGCGCGTCGCCGTCGCGCGCGATGATGACGGGTGCGCCTTCTGGCAGGGGCGCGCGGGCGATGTTGCTGATGCCGAGGCAGGCCCAGCATTCCTGGCCGGTGGCCTGCCAGACCGAGAGCGCCGTCTCGACGCCTTCGCAGAGGACCACCGGGGCTGTGCCGGGAAAGCGCACGGCGGCGACATCGGCCCAACCGTCATGCGCCTTGTTGGTGCGCTTCTGGACCTTCAACGGCGCCTTGCGGCCGTCCTCGGTGAGGTAGATCAGCTGCAGGCCGTGAACCTGGCCTTCGGCATCCGTCGCAAGTGCGACGAGGGCGCCATAGTGGTTGTAGGCGTTCGCCAGAAATCGGATGCATGGTGGTAGCGGCGAGGCTGTGATCGCGCGCCGGTGCAGGTATGTCTCGACACGCGTGCCGACCGCGGCCTCGGCACCGGCGACGATCTCGGCGACCTTCGCGGCGCGCTTTGCATCCTCCGTTGCCTTCGTCGTGGCAGGTGACGCGAGGTGGTCCTGCCAAGGTGGTGGCCCTGGCGTATCGTCGGCCGTGGCCGCTGGCTCTGGTGATGCTGCTGGGTCCGGCGACGCCGCATCGGCGGGCGGACGCACACCGCCAGCGTCGCAGGTCGATGCCGCTGGTGGCGATGGCGGGTCGGCCTTCTGCCGGCGCGGCGACGTCGGCATTCCCAGCCATTGCCGGGACCAGTCGAGTGCCGCGCCGTTGCTGAGCCCGCGCCGATGGCGCAGCAGCTCGATGCCGGCGCCGCCGATGCCATGCTCATGGTCGAACCAGCGGCCGGCGTCCTCGCCCTCGAGCTCGACCGCGATGCTGCCATGCGTGCCGAAGCGCAGCTGCTTCGGGGTGGACAGCTCCCGGTTCGGCTCGCCGAGCAACTCGCGCGCGAGGTCGCCGATGCGCGCGTGGAGCGCGTCCACCACATCCTTCGCGCTCGCCCCGCTCATCGGGCGCCTCGCGAGGCTGGTGGGGCTGTGTCGAGCATTGGCATCGGGCCTCCGCGGTGAAGGCCCGCAAGAAGGCACACGAGATGCGCGCGTTCAGCGTCGGAGCCGGTCCGGCCGCGATGCGCGCCGAGGGCTCAACCCTTCAACCGCGACGCGACGCTATCCCCAGCCGCGCTTTGCGCCGCCGCGCTGCGAGGCGGGCAGGCGGATCAGCGTTGCCATGGCGTCGGCGAGGTTCTGCGAGACCGGCTCGCCGTCCACCGTCTGCGCGCGGAACCAGTCGGACAGGAGCTCCTTCTTGCCCTGGTCGCGCATGCTGATGCGGTTCTCGGCGATGGCCTGATCCAGGAGGTCCATATACGGCGTGCGATATGGCTCTCCGGTTGCGGGATCCGGGGCAGGGGATGGCTTCGGCACCTCGATGACCGGCCAAATCGCCAGCACCATGAAGCGCGGCACGCGGATATCGATGAACTGGCCCTCCGCCATGGTCAGCACGCCGGCGTGCACATCGGCGCGGCCGGCGCGCCAGTGTTCGGGAGTGATGGTGCTGTGATGGCCGGAGTGCAGATCCCAGCCGTCCAGGGCATGGGTCCAGGGGCGGGTCTGGGTGGTGGAAAGGCGACCCTGCGCCTGCAGATCCCCGTCGCGCAGCGCCACCTGGACCTCGCGGGCTGCCTGAGTGGCGGCGCCGCCTTGAGGGTTCTCGGACCGCCGCCAGGGCGGGACCGTGGGAACAGGCACCGAGGCGATGCCCTCACGGGCAAGGGCCCGCTCGACCTGGTTCGCCACATGATCAATGGCTTGGCTCAGGCGCCACTGCGTCCGGTCCAATCTGTCGATCAGCATGCAAGTGCTCCTGCTCCCTGTCGGGGCGGGAACATATAACGAACACAGGCAGGGTTGAAGGGTTCACCCCTTCCCGGACCATGTGGCTCAGACCGGCTCGCAGGTGGCGGCGAGCCCGTGCCTTGGGCTGGATGTCCGGCATGCCAACATCCGCCATCGCAGCATGCTGCCCGCCGCCGAACCTCCACCTCCCGCCCCACCTCGCTGAGGTCTGCCAGATCCTCGCCCGCGGCCTGGCGCGGCTCCGCAGCCGCGCTGCCGAGGAAGCTGCGCGCGAGGGCGGCAGCGAGAGGCTGGTTCGACTACACACCGTCCCCGGCCAGCGCCTTCGTGCGAACCCCAGGAGAAAGGGAGACGCATGACCCGCGCGAAGCCGAACACCACCACGACGACCATCGCCGCCATCCCCAAGCAGGACGTGCCGGCGCGCCTCGCCGCGCTGGCCGACATGCCGATCGCCGAGCTGAAGGCCGAGTGGCGGCGGCTCTTTGCCACCGAGCCGCCGCCCCACAACCGGCGCTTCCTGGAGAGCCGGCTTGCTTACAGAACGCAGGAACTCGCCTATGGCGGCCTGCGCCCCGAGACCATCGCCCGCCTCGAAGCGCTGGGTGAGCAGATCGATGGGAAGAACATCACCCTCCGTCGCATTCGCCGCGACCAGCGCCCAATCGCCGGCACGCGGCTGCTGCGCGAATACCAGGGCGTGGAGCATGTCGTCAGCGTCACCCGGGACGGCTTTGAATGGCAGGGCCGTCCCTATCAGTCGCTCTCCGCCATTGCGCGCGCCATCACCGGGACGCGGTGGAACGGCTGGGTGTTCTTCGGCATGCGGAAGGCCGGCGCATGACCCGCCGCGATGCCACCATGCCGGCGAAGGTGCGCAAGCTCCGGTGCGCCGTCTACACCAGGAAGTCGACCGACGAGGGGCTGGAGAAGGAATTCAACTCGCTCGACGCGCAGCGCGAGGCCTGCGAGGCCTATATCGCGTCGCAGCGCTCCGAGGGCTGGGTGCTCGTGCACGACCGCTACGACGATGGCGGGGTCAGTGGCGGCACGCTGGAGCGTCCCGCGCTGAAGCGGCTGCTGGCCGACATCGAGGCCGGGCTCGTCGACGTCGTGCTGGTCTATAAAGTGGACCGGCTGTCCCGATCGCTGATGGACTTCGCGAAGCTGGTCGAGACCTTCGAGGCGCACGAGGTCACGTTTGTTGCGATTACGCAGTCGCTGAACACGACCACGAGCATGGGGCGGCTGACGCTCAACATGCTGCTCAGCTTCGCGCAGTACGAGCGAGAATTGATCGGCGAGCGGGTGCGCGACAAGATCGCCGCCTCTCGCGCGCGGGGCATGTGGATGGGTGGCCCGGTGCCGCTCGGCTACCGCGTCGAGAACCGCAAGCTGCTGGTGGACGAGGCCGGCGCCGCGACGGTGCGGCGCGTGTTCGAGGGTTTCGCCGATATCGGCTCCGCCACCAGGTTGCTGCCGACGCTGCACGCCGAGGGGCTGTTGACGAAGACCGGCAGGCCTTTCGACAAGGGCGCGCTCTACAAGCTGCTGGTGAACCGGGTCTACGTCGGCGAGGCGGTGCACAAGGGGACATCCCATCCCGGCGAGCACGCCGCCATCATCTCGCAGGCACTGTGGGATCGTGTGCACGCCATCCTGCAGGAAAGCCCGCGCGAGCGCGGCGCGAAGAACCGCGCCGGCGCACCGGCGCTGCTGCGCGGCCTGCTGTTCGGGCCGGACGGTAGGGCGATGTCGCCCACCTACACCCGGAAGAAGGGACGGCTCTACCGCTACTACGTCAGCCAGGCCGTGCTGCAGGGTGGCGCGAACGACGCGCCGCATCGGCGGCTGCCGGCGGGCGAGGTCGAGGGGCTGGTGATGGCGCAGGTCCGCGCCCTGCTCCGCCAGCCGGAGGTCGTGGTCGGCACGTGGCGCGCGGCGCGTGCCGAGGCGCCGGACCTAACCGAGACCGAGGTGCGCGACGCGCTCGGGCGGCTCGACCCGCTGTGGGACGAACTGTTCCCCGGCGAGCAGGAGCGGATCGTGCGTCTGTTGGTCGAGCGCGTGACCCTTACGGATGCCGGCGCGCAGATCCGGCTGAACCTGGAGGGGCTCGCCGGGCTGGCGCGGGACATGGCGGCGAAGGGGAAGGGGATTGCGGCATGACCAGCGTGACGGTGGTGGTTCCGCTGACGATCCGGCGGCGCGGCGGGCGGAAGCAGATCATCGGGCCGGATGGGGCGGTGTTGGGGGCCGGCGGCAATGGCTCGGGCGTGGCCGAGACGCGGGGCGATCCGGCGCTGGTGAAGGCGCTGGCGCGGGCATTCCGGTGGCGGCGGATGCTGGAGGAGGGGCGGTATGGGTCAATTCGCGAGCTGGCGAAGGCGGAGGGTGTCGATAGAAGCTATGTCGGCCGGGTTCTGAACCTGACGCTGCTGGCGCCGCAGGTGGTGGAGGGCATCCTCGATGGGAGGGAGGTAGCGCCGCTTGCGGGGCTCTTGGAGATCGTTCCAGCGGAGTGGCAACAACAGGCGCTCTGAAGGACAGCGCCTCACTGCGAGAGAGCAACAAGAGACAGCGCCGTGGCGCCGTGCTCCGCTTCCCGCGACAGGCGCACACGCAGTTGCGCCACGCGGCTGCGCTCGGCCTCCGAGAAGCGGGGCGCGCCGGCTGGCCGATGCAGTCCAAACCCGAAGCGCTGGGCCGGGCCTGTCGCGGCCATCCCGCCGCTCAGGTGATCGATGCCTAGCGGGCCGCAGAACTCGTTGTAGTTGGTGCCGCGGAACACCTCCTCCTCCGGCGCCAGCTGGTGGCCGAGGCGAACGCGGCCGATATGCGCGTGCGCCCGCCGCCATCCAGGGCTCGAAGCGGTGCCAATGGGCGGCGAAGGCGGGGTTGGCTTCCGGCGGGATGCCGTGGGTTGCGATGATACCGAAACGGCCTGCGCCCGGCTCGTCAGCCCACAACGTGGCGGTCCGCGCATCCACGGCGCCGGCCCGTGCGACGAGAGCCGGCGCCCAGTCGGTCTCGCCGAGGGCGGCCGCGTCCAGCTTGCCGGCGCTGCCATGATCATGGCGCCCTCCGCCGCAGTTTCTCAGCCGACATCTGCAGAATTGCACATGACAGGTCGCTGCCGAAGTGAAATTGTTCGCTTCGGCTCCGGGTCGGCGCGTTCACATGGCCAAGGGCGCGCATCCGGGACGGGGGGTCACATGCTGCTAGGTTTCACGTTCGGCGATGGGCCTGACACCTTCCTCGGCACGGATGCCGATGACCACATCATTGGTGGCGGTGGCGACGACCTGCTCGCTGGCGGCCTGGGTAATGACCTGGTGGAGGGGACTTCCGGCGCTGACACCATCCGCGGCAGCGTTGGCAGCGACTCGCTCAACGGCGGTGAGGGGCGGGACGTCCTCGACTTCAGTCAGGAAACGCGCGGTGGCTTCCGCAACGGCGACGAGGCTGGCCGCTGGTGGGAGTACATCACCGAAACGGCCTCAGGGCCTGAACTGGAGAACATCAATAACGAATTCGAAGTCGCGCTGCTGACCGAGTTCGCCGACACGATCAACGGCATGCTGGGCGTGAGCACGATCCATGGCGGGGCAGGCAATGATTCGATAGCGGGCTTCGACTACGTGAACAACGGCACTCCCTCGTCCCTCCTCGATGGCGGTGCCGGCGATGATACGCTGCGCAGTTTCAGCCGGCTCGGCGACCAGCTGCTCGGCGGCGAGGGCAACGACCTGTTGGACGGCAGCCATTGGGGGGGGCGATCGGACCACCTGGAAGGCGGCACGGGTAACGACACCCTGATCGCGGAGAGCGCGGACACGGTGCTGGGCGGCGAGGGCGACGACCTGATCCGCGTGTTAGGTGGTCCAGTCGGCTCCTATGCCGGCGGCGCTGGCAATGACACCTATGATTTCCAGACGACGCCCGCGACCTATACTCAGATCATCGAGACGGCCGATGGCGGGATCGATACCCTCCGCGTCTCGGAAGGCCACACGCTGCGCGAGAATTTCGAGAACCTCGTTCTCACGGCATCGGCGTCCGGCTACGGCAACGGCGTAGCCAATGTCCTGACCGGCTCCGGCGGCGCGGACCAGTTGCACGGGCGCGGCGGCAACGACACGGCCGCAGGTGGTGGCGGCGGCGATACGCTGCTCGGCGGTGTCGGAAATGACAGCCTGCGCGGGGAGGAGGGCGACGATCTGCTGCGCGGCGATGGCGGCGGCGGCGACAACCTCGTCATCAACGGGAGCTTCGAGGGCGGGCGCACGCAGATCGGACCGGGCCGCGTCTCCGCGATCGAGGGCTGGGATCTCGGCACGCCGGATGTGGCGGCGCTGCTGAGCCAGTTCCCGTATCCGATTTTCTACTCCCCCACCGATGGGAACTGGGCCCTGGAACTTCGGACTGACGCCGCCGACACGGTATCGCAGGCCGTCGCGGGGCTGGTGACGGGCCAGCTCTATCGGCTGGAGTTCGACTTCCTGGTCTATAACCCGGGCTTCTGGGTGCGCGTGCCGGTCAGCTTCGGTGGCGTCGCGCTGGCGCCGATCCCGAGCCATCAATGGTCGAGAATCGTCCTCGAAATCACCGGCGGCATGGGCGACGGCAGCAACACGCTGAGCTTCGGCCAACTCGCCTTCGCCGGCGTGGACAACATCTGGCTCTCCGAATACGGCGCCGGTGCCGATACGCTCGATGGCGGCGCCGGCAACGACACGCTCGATGGCGGGCGTGGCAACGATCTGCTGCGCGGCGGGATCGGCGATGATCTCTACCTGGTCGGGGAGGTCACCGATGTGGCCAGCGAGGCCGGCGGCGGCGGCGCCGACACCGTGGTGGCCTCGGTCAGCTTCGCCATCGCCAACGGCTTCGAGGTGCTGCGCCTGGTCGGCGCCGCCACCACCGGCACCGGCAATGGCGAGGCGAACCACATCATCGGCAACGCGCTGGACAACACGCTGAGCGGCAGCGGCGGCAACGACACGCTGGTGGCCGATTCCGGCCATGACAGCCTCACGGGCGGCGCCAATGCCGACAGCATGGCGGGCGGTGCGGGCAACGACACCTATGCGGTGGACGATGCCGGCGACGTGGTGATCGAGACGCTGAGCGGCGGCGATGATGGCGGGCAGGACGAGGTGAGCAGCTTCGTCAGCTTCACGCTCGGCGCCTTCCTCGAAACGCTGCTGCTGTCGGGCAGCGGCGTCATCAACGGCACCGGCAACACGCTGGACAACCTGATCACCGGCAATGGCGCGAACAATACGCTGAGCGGCCTCGACGGCGCGGATACGCTGAATGGCGGCCTCGGCGCGGACACGCTGGTCGGCGGCACGGGCGACGACGTGTTCTTCGTCAACGATGCCGGCGATGTCGTGCACGAACGGAGCGGCGGTGGGACTGACCTGGTGATCGCCTCGATCAGCTATGCGCTGGCCCCGACTCTGGAGCACCTGACGCTGACCGGCAATGCACCGAACTTCGGCACCGGCAATGGCGCGGCCAACATCCTCATCGGCAACACTGGCGGCAACCGGCTGAATGGCGGCACCGATGACGACCTGATTTTCGGCGGCGGCGGCGCGGATACGCTGATCGGCGGCGGCGGCGGCGATACGACGCATGGCGGCACGGGCAATGACCGCTACACGGTGGACAGCGTCCTGGATGTGGTGGTGGAGTTGTCCAACGAGGGCAAGGACACGGTGCAATCGGCCGCGGACCTGACGCTGGGTGACAACCTCGAAGTGCTGCAATTCAGCGGCACGGGCGATCGCGCCGGCACCGGCAACGCGCTGGCCAACGAAATCACCGGCACCATCGGAGCGAACCTGCTGCTGGGGCTGCAGGGCGACGACATCCTCACCGGCCTCGATGGCGCGGATACGCTGATCGGCGGCCTCGGCACCGACCTGCTGAATGGCGGCGCCGGCAGCGACCGCTTCGTGTTCGGCGGCCTGGGCGAGGGCATTGATCGCGTGTTGGGCTTCCAGACCGGCGCGGATGTGCTGGCGCTGTCCGCCAGCGGCTTCGGCGGCGTGCTGGCGCCGGGCGCGCTGGCCGCGGCGAACTTCGTCAGCCACGCCTCCTCGCTCGCCACCTCGGCGGCGGGCACGCCACAATTCATCTACGATAGCGGCGGCGGCGCGTTGTATTTCGACATCGACGGCGCCGGCGGCACGGCGAGCCAGCGCTTCGCCACCTTGGCCGGGGCGCCGACGCTGGCGGTGACGGACTTCGTCGTGATCGCATAGCGGCCAGCATCGAGAGGCTGCGGGGGCAACCAACGCTGCCTCCGCGCGGCGAGCGTCGAGCCCTCAGTCCACCCGCCGCCCCGGCGGCTGCCAGCTGGCGAGGTGGAGGGGCTGCTGATGGCGCAGGTCCGCGCGCTGCTGCGCCAGCCGGAGATCGTGGTCGGCACCTGGCGCGCGGCGCGGGCCGAGGCGCCTGATGTGACCGAGGCCGAAGTGCGCGACGCGCTCGGCCGGCTCGACCCGCTGTGGGACGAGCTGTTCCCCGGCGAGCAAGAGCGGATCGTGCGGCTGCTGGTCGAGCGCGTGACGGTCGGCGACGCCGGCGCGGAGATCAGGCTGAACCTGGAAGGACTCGCGGGGCTGGCGCGCGACATGGCGGCGAAGGAGGTGATGGCGGCATGACCAGCGTGACGGTGGTGGTGCCGCTGACGATTCGCCGCCGCGGTGGGCGGAAGCAGATCATCGGGCCGGATGGGGCGGCGGTGCAGGCCGGCGGCTACGAGGCTGGCATGGCCGAGACGCGGGGCGACCCGGCGCTGGTGAAGGCGCTGGCGCGGGCCTTTCGGTGGCGTCGGATGCTGGAGGAGGGTCGCTACGCGTCGGTCCGGGAGCTCGCCAAGGCCGAGGGTGTGAACCGCACCTACATCGGCCGATTGCTGAACCTCACACTGCTGGCGCCGGACGTGGTGGAGGCCATCCTGCACGGGCGGCCGACCGGGGCCGCGAACATCACGCGTCGAAGCTCCCCAATCCCGGACGCCTGGCCCGAGCAGCGCCTCGCTTCAAGGTAAGGCAGCACCTGCGCATTGATGAATCGGCGGTTCCTGGACGGATCAAACGAACCAGGCGATTGAATCCGTTCCACCTATGGACAATCATATGCTGCCGCAGTCCGAATGGTCGGAGTGTTGCGCCAATACGATGTCGGAAACCCATGGTCCGCGAAGTCCTGCGCGAGCGTTTCATTGAGACCCTGACGGAACTCGGCGGCAGCGCCGGCAATGGTCGCCTGCGCGAGACGATCGGCTGGCAGGACGATACTTACTGGTCGGTGCACGCCGCACTGATCGAGGACGGCACCATTATTGCCGGCCGCGGGCGTGGCGGGTCCGTGGCACTCGCTGCGCGGCCCCGAAAGGCCACCCCGCCCCCGGCCAAGCCGGCACCCCATCCGGACCTGGTCGCTCCAACCGCCGTGCCAGCCGCCGCACCGAAGCCCGCCGCGAAGCGGGCAGCCGGCAATGGCGCCACGCTCGGCTTCGAGGCGCAGCTCTTCCAGGCCGCCGACAAGCTGCGCAAGAACCTCGAACCTTCCGACTACAAGCACGTCGCCCTCGGCCTGATCTTCCTTAAGCACATCTCGCTGGCGTTCGAGGCGAAGCGCGCCGCCCTGCTGGCCGGGGACCCCACCGCGGCCGAGGACCCGGACGAGTACCTGGCCGAGAACGTCTTCTGGGTGCCGAAGGAAGCGCGCTGGTCGCACCTCCAAGCCAGCGCACGCCAGACCGCCATCGGCAAGATCATCGACGACGCCATGGGGGCGATCGAGGCGCACAACCCCGGCCTCAAGGGCGTTCTGCCGAAGGACTACAACCGGCCCGCCCTCGACAAGGTCATGCTGGGCGAGCTGATCGACCTGATCTCTGGCATCGCCACCGGGGAGCCGGGCGGCGCCGCGAAGGACCTGCTCGGTCGGGTGTACGAATACTTCCTCGGCGGCTTCGCCGGATCGGAAGGCAAGCGCGGCGGCGAGTTCTACACGCCGCGCTCCGTCGTGCGCGTGCTGGTCGAGATGCTGGAACCTTACAAGGGCCGCGTCTACGATCCCTGCTGCGGCTCGGGTGGCATGTTCGTGCAGTCGGAGAAATTCGTCACGGAGCATGGCGGGCGCATCGGCGACATCGCGATTTATGGGCAGGAGAGCAACTACACCACCTGGCGCCTGGCGAAGATGAACCTCGCGGTGCGCGGCATCGACGCCGACATCCGCTGGAACAATGAGGGCAGCTTCCACAAGGACGAGCTGAAGGACCTGCGCTTCGACGTCATCCTGGCGAACCCGCCCTTCAACGTCTCGGACTGGGGCGGGGACCGGCTGCGGGAGGATGCGCGCTGGGTGTTCGGCGTGCCGCCAGTGGGCAATGCCAACTACGGCTGGCTGCAGCACATCTGGTGGCACTTGGCGCCGAACGGCACGGCGGGCGTGGTGCTGGCCAATGGCTCCATGTCCTCGGGCCAGAGCGGGGAGGATGTGATCCGCCGCGCGATGCTCGAGGCTGACGCGGTGGACTGCATGGTGGCGCTGCCGGGGCAGCTTTTCTATTCGACGCAGATCCCGGCCTGCCTGTGGTTCCTGGCGAGGAAAAAGAACCCCGGTGGCGGCTGGCGCGACCGGCGCGGCGAGGTGCTGTTCATCGACGCGCGCAAGATGGGCGCGCTGGTGGATCGAACGCGGCGCGAGCTATCGGACGAGGATATCTCCCGAATAGCCGACACCTACCATGCGTGGCGCGGCGAGAAGGGCGCCGCCGCCTACTCGGATGTGCCGGGGTTCTGCAAGGCAGCGACGCTGGAGGAGATCCGCGCGCACAATCATGTGCTGACGCCGGGGCGGTATGTCGGGGCGGCGGATGCGGAGGACGACGATCTGCCGTTTGCCGAGCGGTTTGCGACCTTGCGGTCGACGCTGGAGGGGCAGTTTGTGGAGGCGGAGCGCCTCACCCGGGAAATCAACCGCGCGCTCGCGAGCGTTGAGGGATGACATCGGCGCCCATCACATTCGCTGACCTTGTACGTGCAGGCGTACTTGAGATCGGCGATGGGTACCGCGCGAAAAATGAAGAACTCGGTGGCGATGGCCCCATCTTCCTCCGGGCGGCGTACCTTCAGGACAGCGGATTCATCTTCGACACACCAGAGCGATTCCTCACGACCGACGTTCGTCAGTTCGGGTCAAAGCTCGCCGCCATCGGCGACGTGGTGATCACGACGAAGGGCAATTCGACCGGCCGCGTTGGACGCATACGTGAGAAGCAGGCCGGCTCGGTGTATTCGCCTCACCTGTCGTACTGGCGTTCGCGGGACGAGGACCGGATTGATCAAGCTTTCCTCTTCTACTGGTCGCAGAGCGCAGCTTTCCGTCATCAACTGCAGGGAATGGCAGCGAGCACGGACATGGCGCCGTACCTCAGTCTCCGAGATCAGCTCCGTCTTCGTATCGCATTGCCTCCCATCACGGTGCAGCGCGCGGCTGGGGCTGTCCTCGGCGCGCTCGACGACAAGATCGAGTTGAACCGGCGGATGAACGAGACGCTGGAGGCGATGGCGCGGGCGATCTTCCAGGACTGGTTCGTCACCTTCGGCCCCACTCGCGCCAAGATAGAAGGCCGCCCCCCCTACCTCGCCCCCGACCTCTGGACCCTGTTCCCCGATCGCCTCGACGCGGAAGGGAAGCCGGAGGCGTGGCAGGCAAGCCCTCTATGCTCCTTCGCGTTTCTTGGGCGCGAGGCGGTTTCCCCGACGTCTGCCCCGCATGAGCTTTTCGACCACTACAGCCTTCCGGCGTTCGACGCCGGCCAAGTGGCCGTTCGAGAGCTTGGCGCTGGCATTCTCAGCAACAAGACGCTCGTCTCGCGCCACGCCGTGCTGCTTTCGAAGCTGAACCCTGAGATCCCGCGAGTCTGGCTTGTTGATGCTGACGCGGCGATCCGGAGCATATGTTCAACCGAGTTCCTCGTTCTGATGCCGAACACCGAGGCGAGCCGCGCGTTTCTCTACTGCGCGCTGACGGATCCAGGATTCAAGCAGCGCTTAGAAGCGCAGGTGACGGGCACTTCCAAGAGCCATCAGCGCGTTAACCCTCGTTCTGTGTTGGACGCCGCTCTCTTCACGGCACCGCCGGCCGTCATGTCTGCATTTTATCATCAGGTGACGCCGCTGCTCGACCGCATCCTGGCAAATCGTCGGGAGTCGCGGACCCTTGCCGCCACCCGAGATCTGCTCCTCCCCCGCCTGATGTCCGGCGAGCTCCGCGTAAAGGACGCCGAGCGCGCCATCGAGGTCGCGGCATGAGGCGCCCGATCTTCGAAGAACCGCCCGATGACATGGCGCTCCGCGCCGGCGCGCTCCTCGTCAACTGGAATGGCAACGCCGGCGTCGCAGTACCGGAAGTCAGCACCGCCTTCCGCGTCGCAGCCGAGCGCCTGCTCGATGCCGCGCTGGCCAGCAACGAGACCTGGGAAGCCGCCTATCCCATCCTGTTCTGCTATCGGCACGGGCTCGAGGTCAGCCTCAAGTCCCTGGTGCCAGGCGCACCGCGGCAGCATGGCCTCGCGGATCTCTGGGCAGCCCTACAACCGCGCCTCGCCGGTCGTTACCCCGCGAGCCAGGTAGCATGGATTGGCGACCGCATCGCGGAGTTCGAGCATGTGGACCCGCGCTCGACCGCCTTCCGTTACGCCGATGCTGTTCCGGCCGGTCGTGCCCCAGAACTCTGGGTGGACTTCCACCACCTGAAGGCCAGCGCAGCGCAGCTATTCGGCGCACTGGAGCGCCTGCGTCTTTTGCTGGGCGACGCATGACCGGGATGGTCCAGCTCGGCATCCCGCCTGACCCCGCTCTCTTGCAGGCGCTGGGGAAGCTAGCGATTGCGCATGGCAATCTCGAGATGGTCCAGATCATGTGCCTAAAGACCCTGAACGGCCTCGCTCCTGACGAAGCTTTCGAGCAGTTCCGCCGTACGCCTGCTGGGGTCATCCGAGAGAACATCGAGAAGGTAGTCGTTGAGCGTGCTGGTCGGCAGTCGCCAAAGGAAGTGAACAAGCTTAAGGAGCTTCTGCTCGACGCCCGTTGCGCAAGCCGACGCCGAAACACTTATCTCCATCGCTTCTGGGCATGTCGCGCCAGTGCAGAGTGGGTCACCAGCCCCGACGAGAGCCTCTGGGAACCTTTGCCCGCGGTGGCAGCCATCGAGGATCTGACTGCCTTCATCCAAACAACGACAGCGAGGCTCAACAAACAGAGGTTCACGGGAGGGCTGATCTTCGCACTTGCTATGTCCGCTTCCGGGTCGGAACACGCTTGATGGCCCGCACATGAGTGCCGTCGCCTACCACGCCGGCCGCTTCCCACCCGGCGATCTCGACTGGTCGCGCCTGCTGCCGTTGATCGGGCCCGCCAACGCCGCCATCGCCCGCTATGAGGGCGTGCTGCATGGCGTGCCCAACCCGGATGTGCTGCTCTCGCCGCTCACCGCGCAGGAAGCCGTGCTGTCCAGCCGCATAGAGGGCACCCAGGCCACGCTTGGCGAGGTGTTGGAATTCGAGGCCGAAGGCGCCCCCGATGACGAAAGCACCGCCAAGAAGGCCGATATCCGGGAGGTGCTGAACTACCGCGCCGCGCTGCGCGAGGCGACGCGGCTGCTCGATTCCTTGCCGCTGTCGCAACGCCTGGTTCGCCAGACGCACGCCGTGCTGATGCAGGGCGTGCGCGGCCGCAGCAAGGCGCCTGGCGAGTATCGGCGCATCCCCAACTGGATCGGCCCGGAGGGATGCACGATCGAACAGGCCCGCTTCATCCCCTGCGGCGCCGATGCCCTGCCGGCGGCGATGGATGCCTGGGAGGCGTATCTCCACGCCCCGGCGCCCGACCAGTTGGTGCAACTCGCTATCGCCCATGCCGAGTTCGAGGCGATCCATCCTTTCCTCGACGGCAACGGGCGCCTTGGCCGGCTGATCGTGCCGCTGTTCCTGCGCAGCAAGGGGCTGCTGTCGAGCCCGAATTTCTATCTGAGCGAATACCTGGAGCAGCACCGCGGCGAGTATTATGAGCGGTTGCTGGCGGTCTCGCGCGACGACGACTGGACCAGTTGGTGCGCCTTCTTCCTCCGGGCGGTCATCGCCCAGGCAGAGACGAACCAGGAGCGGGCGCGTGCGATCCTGGCGCTCTACCGCACGCGCAAGGACTGGATCGCGGAGGTCACACGCTCCCAGTACGCGGTGCGTGCGTTGGACTGGTTCTTCGCCCGGCCGATCTTCAAGACGTCCGATTTCGTGGCCACGGCCGATATCCCTCGGCCCACCGCCAACCGCATTCTGCGCGTGGTGCGCGACCAGGGGCTGCTGCGCGAGGTTCGCCCGGCCAGTGGCAGGCGGGCCGCCGTGGTCGCCTTCGCGGAGTTGCTGAACATCGCGGAAGGGAGAGACGCGTTTTGAGGCTCACAGGGTCTCGGCTAGTCGGTTTGCGTCTCGTGAAATGGCATTTCATGAGATACAAAACTATTTGCCCTGCACTGGTGATCCGCAACGGCACGCGGAGGCGGTAGAGGCATGGCCGCCGGCATCGCGGAGAGCCATGTTGAAGAAGCCGCGCTGGCCTGGCTGGCCGAGCTTGGCTTCGGCACTGCCTCCGGCATCGCCATCGGCCCCGATGGCCCTGCGGCCGAGCGCGCCGCCTACGGCGATGTGGTGCTGGTGGGCCGCCTGAGCGCGGCTATCGCCAGGCTGAATCCGAACCTTGCGGCGGAGGCCCGCGCCGCGGCGCTGGCAAAGCTGCTGCAAGCCGAGACGCCCTCCCTCATTCATGAGAACCGCCGCCTCCATCGCTACCTGGTGGAAGGCGTGCCGGTCGAGGTCCGGAGGCCGGACGGGTCGATCGGCGGGGAACAGGCGCGCCTACTCGACTTCGACGACGCCGACGCCAATGACTGGCTGGCCGCGAACCAAATCACAGTCATCGAGAGTAAGGCCAACCGCCGTGCAGACGTGGTGGTCTATGTGAACGGCCTGCCGCTCGGCGTGGTGGAGTTGAAGAACCCCGGCGACGAGAACGCCACCCTGGATGGCGCCTTCAACCAGTTGCAAACCTACAAGGCGCAGATCCCGTCCCTGTTCCGCACGAACGCGGTGCTGGTGATTTCCGATGGCCTCGCCGCGCGCGTCGGCTCCCTGACCGCGGACCGCGAGCGCTTCATGCCCTGGCGGACGGTGACCGGAGACGACCTGGCACCAAAGGGCACGCCTGAACTCGAGACCGTGCTGAAGGGCGTGTTCGGTAAGCGCCGCTTCCTAGATCTGGTGAAGGACTTCCTCGTCTTCGGCGACGCCGACGGCAAGCTGGTCAAGATCCTCGCCGGCTACCACCAGTTCCACGCGGTGGGCCACGCGGTCTCGCGCACCTTGTCCGCCACGAGCAAGGATGGGGACAGGAAGGTTGGTGTGATCTGGCACACCCAGGGCTCGGGCAAGAGCCTGCTGATGGCCTTCTATGCCGGACAGATCATCAAGCACCCGGCGATGGAGAACCCGACGCTGGTCGTGCTTACGGATCGCAACGACCTCGACGACCAGCTGTTCAGCACCTTCAGCATGTGCCGCGACCTCCTCCGCCAAACGCCCCAGCAGGCCGGCGACCGGGATGAGTTGCGGCGGCTGCTGGATCGGCCCTCTGGCGGTGTGATCTTCACAACCCTGCAGAAGTTCGCCCCCGATGCCGGCGCCTCCGACTATCCAGTGCTGACCGACCGCCGGAACGTGGTGGTGATCGCCGACGAGGCGCATCGCAGCCAGTACGGCTTCCGCGCCAAGGTTGCGCGCGGCAGCGGCGAGATCTCCTACGGCTTCGCGAAGTACCTGCGCGACGCGCTGCCCAACGCGTCCTTCATCGGCTTCACCGGAACGCCGATCGAGAAGGAAGATGTCAACACGCCGGCCGTCTTCGGCAGCTACATCGACGTCTACGATATCAGCCGCGCGGTCGAGGACGGGGCGACGGTACCCATCTACTACGAGAGCCGGCTCGCGCGGATCGAACTGGACGAGGATGAGAAGCCGAAGATCGACGCTGAGATTGCCGAGCTCACCGAGGACGAGGCAGAGAGCGAGCAGGAGCGGCTGAAACGTCGCTGGGCCAGCGTCGAGGCCCTGGTCGGCTCAGAGAAGCGCCTAGGCCTGGTCGCCGAGGATCTTGTCCGGCACTTCGAGGACCGGGTGGCGGGGTTGGACGGCAAGGCGATGATCGTCTGCATGAGCCGGCGCATCTGCGTGGCGCTCTATGACGCGATCATCAAGCTCCGACCGGACTGGCACAGCGACGAGGACGAAGCAGGCGTCATCAAGGTGGTCATGACGGGCGCGGCGTCCGATCCGCCGGCCTGGCAGCCCCATATCGGGAAGCGGCCAAAGCCGCGGCGGGAGTTGCTGGCCAAGCGGGCGAAGGACCCGAAGGACGCGCTCAAGCTGGTCATCGTACGCGACATGTGGCTCACGGGCTTCGACGCCCCCTGCATGCACACGATGTATGTGGACAAGCCGATGAAGGGCCACGGGCTGATGCAGGCCATCGCCCGAGTGAACCGCGTGTTCCGCGACAAGCCTGCCGGCCTGGTGGTCGACTACATCGGCATCGCCCAGAACTTGAAGAGCGCCCTGGGCCAGTATTCTGGACAGGACCAGGAGCAGACCGGCATCGACGAGGCCGAGGCGGTCCGCGTCCTGCAGGAGCGCTACGAGGTCGTCCGATCCATGTTCAGGCCGGATATGCCCGGCGGGTTCGACTACCGGCCGGCGCTCTCGGCTGACACGCCGCCGGTTCAGCGGCTGGCGATCATGGCCGGAGCGATCGACTGGGTGCTGACGTTTCAGCAGGAAGCGTCCGCACGAGAGACCTCGGACGAGGGGAAGAAAAAGTCGCACCGGCGCTACGCCGACGTCGTCCTGGCCCTGTCCAAGGCCTTCGCCCTCGCCGCGGCGAGCGATTTGGCCCGAGCAATCCGAGACGAGGTAGGGTTCTTCCAGGCCATCCGGGCAGCGCTGGTGAAGAGCGTCGCGGGCGGTGGGCGTAGCGCCGCAGACCGGGAACTGGCCATCCAGCAGATCGTGAGCCGCGCCGTCATCTCGACCGAGATCGTCGACATCATGCGTGCCGCTGGGCTTGAGAGCCCCGACATTTCCATCCTGTCGGACGAGTTCCTGGCTGAAGTCCGACAGATGGAAAAGCGGAACCTGGCCATTGAGGCGCTGAAGAAGCTGATCAACGGGGAGGTCCGGTCCCAAGCGCAGCGCAATGTGACCCAGTCGAAGGCCTTCACCGAGCGGCTGGAGGCGGCCATCGCCCGCTACCACTCCAATGCGCTGACCACGGCGCAGGTGCTGGAAGAACTCATCCAGATCGCAAAGGACATTCGGGCGGCGCGGGCGCGAGGCGAGGAGACCGGCCTCACCGATGAGGAGATCGCCTTCTACGACGCGCTGGCCGAGAACGAGAGTGCGCGAGACGTTATGGGCGAGCCCGCCCTGCGTGTGATCGCGCATGAACTGGTGAAGAGTATTCGCGGCAGCGTCTCGGTGGATTGGGTCCACCGGGAGGCTGCACGAGCGCGAATCCGCGTGCTCGTGAAGCGAATCCTGCGGAAGTACGGCTACCCCCCGGATCTGCAGGATGCTGCCGTCCAGACGGTTCTTCAGCAGGCAGAGGCACTGTCTGCTTCGTGGGCAGCGTGATGGTGGTGCTGACCAGGTGGCTACCAATCAACGATTTGGTGGGAGTTTCCTTCGCTGCCCCATGCGCTCTGCCAACTCCGCCGCATTTCTGCCGCAGAAAGTTGAGGTTTTCCGTGGCTTTCAGCGTGGCTCGATAATCGGCCAAGTCACCAGGTCCGGAGAGAAATCGCCCGAGAGAGAGGGTTTTCGGCGGTCGTTGCGCCGGCGCAGTAGCCAGCCCGCGCGTGTGAACCGCGGGAAACCTGCGCCTCACGGCGCGGCCGACAGGCGGTGAGACAATTCGCGGTGTGCGGTGGTGGCGTCCCGTACGGGATTCGAACCCGTGCTGCCAACGTGAAAGGCTGGTGTCCTAGGCCTCTAGACGAACGGGACCGCTGGCGCGCGTATGGCGGCAGGGCGGGCGCGGGTCAAGCCCGGGCGGTGCCGGTGGGGGGCCTCCCGTGCGGCGCCCCGCCTCGGCACAATCGGGGCCGCCCGTCTTGCAGGACATGCCACGCCCAATGCCCGATTGCTTCATCATCCAGCCCATCCATACCGCCGGCGTCGAGATGCTCCGCCAGGCCGGCATCACGCCGCGCTTCGCCACGGCGCATGATCCGGCAACGGTGATGCGGGAGATCGGCGGCGCGGAGGCCGTCATCACCCGCAATGCCGGCTTCCGGCGGCCGGAGATCGAGGCCGCGCCGCGGCTTCGCGTGGTGTGCAACCATGGCGTGGGCATGAATGCGATCGATGTCGCCCATGCCACGGCGCTGGGCATCCCGGTGGTGAACACGCCCACCGCGAATGGCCGCAGCGTGGCGGAGCACGCCATCGCCCTCATGCTGGCCCTGGCGCGCCGCGTGGTGGCGGCCGATGCCGCCGTTCGCGCCGAGGATTGGCGCCTGCGCTACGAGGCGCGGATGGAGCAGATGCACGGCAAGGTCCTCGGCCTTGTCGGCTTCGGCGCCATCGGCCGCATGACGGGCGCGATCGCCAGCCAGGGCTTCGGCATGCGCCTGCTGGTATTCTCGCCCGGCAGCGAGGATGCCGCGCTGGCCGAAGCCGGTGCCACGCGCGCGCCGACGCTGCACGCCCTGCTGGCCGCCGCCGATGTGGTGTCGCTGCACCGGCCATTGCGGCCGGACACGCGGCATTGCATCGATTCCGCGGCGCTGGCCTGCATGAAGCCCACCGCGCTGCTGGTGAACACCGCGCGCGCCGAACTCATCGATGGCGCGGCACTCGCCGAGGCACTGCGGTCAGGGCGCATCGCCGGCGCGGCGCTCGACGTGTTCCGGGTGGAGCCGCCCAGCATGGCGGAGGAGCCGTTGCTCAGCACGCCGCGCACGCTGCTCGCACCCCACATCGCCGGCGTGACGGAGGACGCGATGCGCGAGACCGCGCTGCAATGTGCCGCCCAGGTGCTGGACGTGCTCGCCGGCCGCCGCCCGCCGCATCTGGTGCAGCCCGAGGTGTGGGAGCGCCGGCGGGCCTGACGCCAGCCCGCAGTCGGTCACGCCAACCGAGGGCCGGCTTCCGCCACGCGCATGCGCCGCGCCGCCCAGCCGGCGGCGGCCGGGGCGAAGGCCGCGCCCGCCACCAGCAACCGCGGCGCGCGCGCCATCGTGGCGCCGATCGCGCCGGCGATGCGCATCGGCGCCGCCACGCGCGCCGCCCAGGCAGCATGGTGCCGCGCCGGCGCGTGCTCGGCCAGGATCGCCAGTGCCGCCTGCACGCCCGAATCCAGCGCCATCGCCACGCCATCGCCGCAGAGCGAGGGGATGACAGCCGCCTGGTCACCCAGCCGATACAGCCCCGGCGGGCCGCCGCCGCGGTGCAGGAAGCCATAGGGCACGCCCGCGATGGTCAGCGGCCGCTGCTGGGCCGGTTCCGCCTCGTCGAGCAGCGCCGCAGCCAGCGCGGAGCCCGCGCGCACATGGCGCAGGAACGCGCTGGCGTCGCGCGCGGCATCCGGCACGCCCGGCGCCCGTGCATCCAGCGCTGCGCAGAGATTGGCGCCGCCGCCTGGCCGCGCCTGCAGGCCGCCATAGCCGCCAGCGCAGGCCAGCAGCGCAATGCCATCGCCCACGGCGCAGCGCGTGAGCGGCAGCTTGATGCCGATGGCGCCACCGCGCTGCCCGCGTGCCACGCCGCGCAGCTCGTGCTTGCCGGTGGCCAGCAGCAGCCGCGCCGCGTGCAGCACTTCGCCGGTCGAAAGCCGCACCTCCCAGCCTGCCGCCTGCGCCCTCGCCTCGGTGGCGCCGACGCCGCGGCGCAGTGTCGCGCCCGCTTCGGCGGCGCGTGCCAGCAGTGCCGCATCGAGCACCCGGCGCGGCAGGCCGCAGGCCTCGAAGGGCAGGGCCAGCCGCGCCTGCCGCGCGCCCGCCGCCAGCCGCGCCTCGCGGATCGGCACGCCGCCCAGCGCCAGCGGATCCACGCCGAGGCGACGCAGCAGCGCCATGGCGTCGGCCGCCAGGAATTCGCCGCACACCTTCTCGCGCGTCACGGCCTCGCGCTCGATCAGCAGCACCGCGTGGCCGGCCTCGGCCAGGGTTATGGCCGCCGCGCAGCCCGCCGGGCCGCCGCCCAGGATCAGCGTGGCGCTCATCCGCTGCCCGCGCCGGAGACGGCCCAGCGGAACGGAAAGGTCCAGCGGATGTCCGCCGCTACGCCGGCCTCACTGGAAAGCCGCTGCCAATCGGCGCGGGTGAAGGCGCGGTTGACCGAGACCGGGCCGTCATGGCTCACCATCGGGTGCATGCGCAGCAGCCGCGTGGCGGCCCAGACCACGGCCCAGGGCAGCCAGTGGCGATGCAGGTCGAGGATCAGCCAGCCATGGCGCGCATGCTGCGGCAGCCAGCGCAGGAAGCGCAGCATCAGCGCGTCGTCCAGGTGGTGCGCGAACAGGCTGCAGATCACGGCGTCGAAGCGCTCTTCCGCCGGCAGGTCGAAGAGGTCCGCGGTGATCCAGCGCGCCGGCGTGCCCGCCTGCACGGCGTAGCGCTCGGCCCAGGGGCTGATGTCGAGTCCGCAGAGTTCCACTGGAATGCCGCGCCGCGCACCCCAGGCGGCAACGCCGCGCAGCGAATCGCCCCCACCCGCGCCCACATCCAGCAGCGACAGGCGCGTGAGGCCGCGCTCGGCCACCAGGCGGTCCAGCCAGGCATCGAGGGGCCGCTGCGCCATGCTCCAGCGATTCATGCGCGACAGATCCGCCAGCGCCGCGGCGAAATCCGCCTCGCTGTTCGCGGGGTCATCCATGATCTCGGGCGCCATGTTGCGCGGCATGGTCAGCCGGCCCCCTTCATGCCGCGGTGAAGCGCATCGCCTCGGCCGAGAGGCCGGGGCCGAAGGCCAGTGCGCAGCCGGCGCCGGGCGTCCCTGCCTCCAGCATGCGCTGCAGCACGAACAGCACGGTGGCGGAGGACATGTTGCCGTAGTCGTTCAGCACCGCGCGGCTCGCGGCCAGCGCGCCCTGCGACAGCGCCAGCCCATGCGCCACCGCGTCCAGGATGCTGCGCCCGCCAGGATGCACCGCCCAATGCGCGATCGTGGCGGCATCGGCGCCGGCCAGCATCTCCGCCTGCCATTCGGGCAGCGCATGCGCCAGCGTGAAGGGCACCATGCCCGAGAGCGTCATGTCGAAGCCCTGGTCGCCGATGCGCCAGGTGATGTGCTCGGCCGCGTCGGGCAGCACCACGCTGCTGAAGCCATCCAGGCGCAGCCCCTCGGGCTCGGCGCTCACGATCGCGGCGGCGCAGCCATCGGCGAACAGCAGGAAGCACAGCAGCTGTTCCAGCGCCGTGGTGTCCTGCAGGTGCAGCGTGCACAGCTCCAGGCACAGCACCAGCACGCGCGCCTTCGGCTCGCTGCGCGCGATGTGCCAGGCCAGCTTCAGCGCGTTGAGCGCGGCCTGGCAGCCCATGAAGCCCACATTGGTCCGCTCCACGCCCGGGTGCAGGCCGAAGCGCGCGATGATGTGCCGGTCGAGCCCCGGCGCCACGAAGCCGGTGCAGCCGGCCACGATCACATGCGTGATGCGCGAGGCTTCCTGCGGCAGGTGCAGCGCGGTCAGCGCTGCCTCAGCCAGCGCCGGCGCCTCGGCCTCCCAGCGCTGCATGCGCGTGCGGGTGGAGGGGAATTGGCCGCCCTGGCGATAGAAGCCGCAGGCGGTGCCCGAGCCTTCCGGCGCCGAGGGCTCCAGCACCGACCAGCGCGTGGTGATGTCCGCGCGCGCCGCCATGCGTGCGAAGGCCTGCGCATCCCGCCCCAGCGCCTGGGCGGCGGCGAAGGCGCGGAAGGCGCCATGCACCTGGTGCCGTGGCACCGCGGTGGCGATGCGGTTGAGGAAGACGTCAGGCATCCAGTGCAAGTTGGGCGTCGCGGAGGAAGGAGAAGGCCCTGCCGCCCCCGCGCCGCACACTTTGCCCGGAGCTGCGCGAAAACGCGCGCAGTGTCAGGCGATCAGGATATCCGTCACCGCCAGCGAGGGCGCGCCGCTCAGCGTGGCGAACCGCACGGCCCCCGCGCCGCCGCCGCCATCGGCATCGTAGAACAGCGCGCCGAGCACATCGTGGTAGATGAATTGCCCCACGCCGAACGCCGAGGTGGCGCTGGCCGAGCCGTGCGAGACGAAGCGCGAAGCGGCCAGCGCGCCCGCCGCAAGCCCGCCCCCGAAGGCCGTGGCGGCCACGATGAAATCCGTGCCGCTCACGAAATCCACGATGCGGTCCACGCCATCGGCCAGGGCGGCGAAAAAGAAGCGGTCCGCCCCCGTGCCCCCGGTCAGCTGGTCGGCGCCCGCACCACCCTGCAGCGTGTCGGCGCCATCCAGCCCGGCCAGAACGTCGTTGCCGCCCATGCCCTGGAGCAGATTGCCGCCATTGTTGCCGGTGATGCGGTTGACGAGGTCGTTGCCGGTGCCCGTCAGCCCCGCGGTGCCGGTGAATTGCAGCGATTCCACGTTGGCGCCCAGCGTCCAGCTCACGGTGGACACCACGCTGTCATTGCCCTCGCCGAGCAATTCCAGCGTCACGTCGCCCGCGCTGTCCACGGTGTAGCGATCATTGCCGAGGCCACCCACCAGGCTGTCGGCCCCGGCGCCGCCATTCAGCACGTCGTCGCCGCCGGCGCCCACCAAGGTGTCGTTCTCGTTGCCGCCGGTGAGCGCATTGGCACCGTTGTTGCCGGTGATGCGGTTGGCCGCGCCGTTGCCCGTGCCCGCCACCGCGCCGTTGCCGGTCAGCGTCAGGTTCTCGATGTTGAGCCCCAGTGTGAAGGCCACCGAGGACAGCACGAGGTCGATGCCCGCATTGGCCCCCTCGGTCACCACATCGCCGGCCTCGTTGACGATCAGCACGTCATTGCCGCCGCCGCCCAGCAGCGTGTCCGCGCCGATCCCGCCATCCAGCGTATCGGCGCCATCACCGCCGCTCAGCGTATTCGCAGCACCGTTGCCGGTGATGCTGTTGTCCAGCGTGTTGCCGGTGCCGCTGGTCCCGGAGGTTCCCAGCAGAGCCAGCCGCTCCAGGAAGCTGCCCAGCGTGAAGCTGAGGGTGCTGCGAACCTCGTCGACGCCGCCATCATCGCCGCCGCTCAGCATCTCGGTCACCACATCGCCGAGGTCGTCCACGATGTAGGTGTCGTTGCCCGCGCCGCCCGCCATGCTGTCGGCATTGGTGCCGCCATTGAGGTTGTCGTTGCCGGCTTCGCCGCGCAGCGTGTCGTTGCCGCCGCCGCCGCTTAGCGTGTTGTTCAGCCCGTTGCCGAGCAGGCGGTTGTCGGAGCCATTGCCGGTGCCGCTGGTGGCGCTGCCCAGCAGCTGCAGCACCTCCACGCCCGTGCTCAGCGTCCAGTCCAGCGTCGCGGCCACGGTATCCACGCCGCCGCCGCCATTCTCGTTCACCACATCGCCGGCATCGGCGACGTTATACAGGTCGTCACCGAGGCCGCCCACCATGCTGTCCGCATCGGCGCCGCCCGTCAGCGTGTCGTTGTCCGCGCCGCCGACCAGCGTGTCGTTGCCCACCCCGCCGATCAGCAGGTCGGCGCCGCGCATGCCGCGCAATTCGTTGCGGGCGGCGTTGCCGGTCAGCACGTCGCGGCCATCGCCGCCGATCGCATTCTCGATCGCGTTGGTGCCGACGATCCGCACGAAGCTGCCGTCGATGGAGGAGTAGGCGTTCTCGTTCAGGTTGATCGTGCTGGCGGTGGATACTGCGGCGGCGTTCACCCAATCGGTCCCACCATCGGTGTCCGAGATGACGCGTCGCCCGCCTTCCCCTGGCAGCGCCGCCACGGCGGCGAATTCGTCGGTGAAGTGGAACACGTCGTTGACCGATGCCGCGCGGCCATAGGCGGTGACCGCCACCGACGTCAGCGTTCCGCTGCTGCCCCCCACCACGTCGTCGAAGACGACCGTCCAGGTCCCGGCAGAGGTCTCGCCACGCAGCGTCTCGATGCCGAAGGTCCAGGTCAGCCCGCCGGCCGAGGCGGTGGTGCTTCCCGCCGAGCCGTCGAGCAGCCGCACCGTCGTGCCTTCCGCCGAGATGAGGTAGAGGTCGAGGTCGATGAAGTTGGCATGCGTGAAGGTCACGGTCAGCGCCACATGCTCGATCTCGAAGTCGGTCGCCAGCGCGACGGAGACCGAGATCTGCGTGAGGTCGGGAATGGCGGCGCCGCTCGGCACCGTGCCGGTGCTGGCCGACACTTCATTGGCCGAATTCTGCGCTGGGGCGAACAGCGTCCACACCTCCGCCATGCGCACGGCGTTGTAGGCGTTGAGATGCCCGTAGCCGTAATTGGCATGGGCGTGCATGCCGCCGCCATTCCAGTTGTCGGCCTCGTTGAAATACCAGAAGCCGTTCTCGAAGGTGCCGGTCAGCGACGTCGCGCCGATGGCGCTGCCGGTATGCGTGGCCGAGGCGGCGAGAATGTTCTGCACATCGCGCCAACCCAACCCCGCATTGGCATCCAGCATCAGCGCGACCACCGCCGCGACGATCGGCCCCGCCGCCGAGGTGCCGCCGAAATCATCGGTGTAGTCGGCGCTGGCAAGAGAATCGCTGCGCAGGTTGTAGCCGTCGGTGCCGAGCAGGTCTGTGGTGAGGATGCCGAGGCCGCCGTTGGACTCGAACTCACTTCCCGGCGCACCCACCAGGATGGAGGCGCCGTGGTTCGAATAGGAGGCCGCGAAGCCGCTGTCGCCGATTGCCGCGACGGTGATGGTGTAGCGGCTGGCATTCAGCCCATCGCCCTGCGCATCGCGCTCGTCGTTGCCGGCGGACTTCACCACGATGGTGCCCAGCCCGCCGCGGCCGATGGCCGAGGCGCTGGCCCAACCGGCCAGCGTCAGCGCGGCGAAGCTGCCCGCGACGTCGATGTTCTGGAACGCCAGGAAGCCCGGCTCCGAGCCCCAGGAATTGTTCACCACGTCGTAGCGGTTGGACTGCGCGATGGCGTTGTAGAAGCCGGTCGGCACCGCCGCGTTGATGTCCAGCGCGCTGGCGGTATCGAAGATGTTCACGCCGGTGAGACTGGCGCCGAAGGCGACGCCGACCGTGCCGTTGCCGTCATTCTCCGCGGCGATGAGCCCGGCCACCGCCGTGCCATGCCCATCGATGCCAAGCACGTTGTCGCCGTCGAAGGTGGTTGCCCCGATCACCACATGCCGCGTCGGGTCGTAATTCGCGTTCAGGTCATGATGCGTATATTGCACGCCGTCGTCATAGATGCCGACATGCACGCCTGCGCCGGTGAACTCGTCCCAGATCCGCGCCAGGTCGCCCAGCCGGAACAGATGCCATTGCGTGGCGGCGAGGCTGTCGCCCGGGGTGAAGTTCGGCGCCGCGCCGCCGCTGGGGATGACGGTGGCCGATGACGAAGTGCTCATGGCACCCCCGCAATAAAAGGTGGCTTGGACGGGCTTTGGCGACACGCAAACGTGATAATGTAGCCCGGTGGGCGTCAAGCAACCTGGGGTTGTGCAATGCGCGGCAGATCTCGCGCTGATTTCCGATTGTTCCCGGTCTGCAGGTGCCGCGCCGGGCCGAGGCCGAAACCTGCAACCGGGGTGCTTGATCGACCCAGGCGCCTCACCCTATTGTGGAAAGGTCGAATCCCCGACCAAGGAGAGAATCATGTCCTGGAAGAAGCCCCGCGTCACCGAGGTCTCCCTCGCGCTCGAGATCAACAGCTACGCCTGCGCCGAAATCGGCTGAGCCCTCGGGCTTGGCGCGGCGCTGATTCAGCGCCGCGGCCAGCCCACCCGGGGCCGGCTTGCGCATGATGCGCGCATTGGTGCTGGGCGCCGCGGCCGGCGGCGGATTCCCGCAATGGAATTCCGCCGGGCCCGGATGCCAAAAGGCACGCGCGGGTGATCCCCTGGCCCTGCCGCGGAGTCAGGCCTCCATGGCGGTCTCCGCGGATGGCCTGCGCTGGGTGTTGCTCAATGCCTCGCCCGATTTGCGTGCACAGCTCGCCGCCACACCCGCGCTGCATCCCCGCCCGCCGGCCGGCCGTATCCGCCACTCGCCGATCGCTGCCGTCGTGCTGACCGGGGCGGAGGTGGATACCATCGCCGGCCTGCTGACGCTGCGCGAGGGCCATCCCTTCGCCCTGTATGGCGCGCCCCAGTCGCTGGCCGTGCTGTCCGCCAACCCGATCTTCGGCGCGGTGAACCCGGCGCTGGTGCCGCGACGCGCGCTGCCGCTCGATCAACCCTTCGCGCTGGCCGATGCGGCAGGCGAACCGCTCGGCCTCACGCTCGAAGGCTTCGCCGTGCCGGGCAAGGTGCCGCTCTTCGCCGAGGCGCCGGGCGGGGCGGATCCCGGCCGTGCCGATGATGGCGAGACCATCGGGCTGCGCCTTTCGGCCGGCGGCGATTCGCTGTTCTTCATCCCGGGCTGCGCCGCGATGACGCCTGGCCTGGCCGCGCGGCTGCGCGGCGCCGCCTGTGTCTGCTTCGATGGCACGCTGTGGCGCGATGACGAGATGATCCTGGCCGGGGCAGGGCCCAAGACCGGCGCGCGGATGGGGCATATGAGCATCTCGGGCCCCGGCGGCACGCTGGCCGCCTTCGCCGATCTCGGTGTGCGCCGCCGCATCCTGCTGCACATCAACAACACCAACCCCATCCTCCTGGCTGACAGCGCCGAACGCGCCGAGCTTGTCGCGGCCGGCTGGGAGGTTGCCGAGGACGGCATGGAGATATCGCTATGAGCGGCCCGATGGACGACGCGGCGCTGCTGGCGCCCGATGAGCTCGAACGCCGGCTGCGCGCCATCGGGGCCGAGCGCTACCACATCCTGCATCCCTTCCATCACCTGCTGCACGGCGGCAAGCTCGACAAGGGCCAGGTGCAGGCCTGGGCGCTCAACCGCTACTACTACCAGGCCAGCATTCCGGCGAAGGATGCCAGCCTGCTGGCGCGGCTGCCGACGCCGGAACTGCGCCGCGAATGGCGCCGCCGCCTCGAGGACCATGACGGCAACGGCACCGCGCCCGGCGGCGTCGAGCGCTGGCTGAAGCTCACCGACGGCCTCGGCCTCGACCGCGACTACGTGACCAGCCTCGCCGGCCTGCTGCCCGCCACGCGCCATGCCGTGGATGCCTATGTGCATTTCGTGCGCGAGCGTTCGGTGCTGGAGGCCATCGCTTCCTCGCTGACCGAGATGTTCTCGCCGGACATCATCTCGCAGCGCGTCTCCGGCATGCTGCGCAACTACGACTTCGTCAGCGCCGACACGCTGGCCTATTTCACGCCGCGGCTGACGCAGGCGCCGCAGGATGTCGAATTCGCGCTGGGCTATGTGAAGGCCGAGGCGCGCACGCGCGCGCAGCAGGAACAGGTGCTGGCGGCGCTGCGCTTCAAATGCGACCTGCTCTGGGCGCAGCTGGATGCGCTGCACCACGCCTATGTGGTGCCCGCCTTGCCGCCGCCCGGCGCCTTCCGGCCATGATCGCGGGTGCGAGCGTGCCGCGCTTCGCCCCGGGCATGCGGCTGCGCGAGGATGCGGCGCGTGGCCGCTGGGTGGTGATGGGGCCGGAGCGCATGTTCGTGCCCGACGAGATCGCGCTGGAGGTGCTGCGCCTGGTCGATGGCGCGTGCAGCGTCGATGCGATGGTGGATACGCTGGCCGCGCGCTTCGCCGCGCCCCGCGAGGAGATTGCCACCGACGTGCTGGCGCTGCTCGAGGACCTCGCTGGCAAGGGCGTGCTGCGCGTATGAACGCCCCGCCCGAACCGCCGCTGGCCATCCTGGCGGAGCTGACGCATCGCTGCCCGCTGCGCTGCCCCTATTGCTCCAACCCCACCGCGCTGAGCGGCGCCAGCGAGGAGCTCGACACCGAGACCTGGGCGCGGGTGATGCGCGAGGCCGCCGCACTCGGTTGCCTGCAGGTGCATCTCTCGGGCGGCGAGCCGACGGCGCGGCGCGACCTGCCGGCCATCATCGCCGCCGCGAGCGCGGCCGGGCTGTACACCAACCTCATCACCGCCGGCGTGCTGCTGGATGCGCCGAAGCTGGCCGCGCTGGTGGAGGCGGGCCTCGATCACGTGCAGCTCTCGGTGCAGGATGCCGAGGCGGGCTCGGCCGAGCGCATCGGCGGCCTGCCCGGTGCCCATGCGAAGAAGCTGGCCTTCGCGCAGCTTGTGCAGCAGGCCGGGCTGCCGCTGACGCTGAACGCCGTGGTGCATCGGCAGAACCTGGACCGCCTGCCCGATCTGGTGGCGCTGGCCGAGGCGCTGGGTGCGGGCCGGCTCGAAGTGGCGCATGTGCAGTATTACGGCTGGGCGCTGGCCAATCGCGACGCCCTGCTGCCGACGCGCGCGCAGCTGGATGCCGCGACGGCAACGGTGGAGGCCGCGCGCCTGCGGCTGCACGGCCGCATGGTGATCGACTATGTGGTGCCGGATTACTACGCAACGCGCCCGAAGGCCTGCATGGGCGGCTGGGGGCGGCGTTTCCTCGCCGTGTCGCCGGCCGGGCGCATCCTGCCCTGCCACGCCGCGGAGAGCCTGGCGGGCTTCGACTTCCCGAATGTGCGCAGCACCTCGCTGCACGAAGCCTGGCACGGCGCCGCGGCCTTCGAACGCTTCCGCGGCACGGGCTGGATGCCGCCGCCCTGCCAGGGCTGCGCGCGCGCCGAGATCGACTGGGGCGGCTGCCGCTGCCAGGCCTTCGCCCTCACCGGCGATGCCGCGGCCACCGACCCCGCCTGCAGCCTCTCGCCGCACCACCACCTGCTGGCCGAGCGGATCGACGCCAGCGCCGCGCATGATGGCAACTTCACCTATCGCGAGATGGGACGCGGTGGCCTAACCGCCGTCTAGGTCGGCTGCGGGCGCATCGCGGCGGATGCAGCGGAAGCCGATGTGGCTCATGCCGGTATCCACCATCTGCGCGTGCCGCGCCGCCGGGCGGTAGCGGCGGCAATAGGATGGGGCGCAGAGGAAACTGCCGCCCTTCACCACGCGGCGTGGAATGCGGATGGCCGGCATCCGCGGATCGAAGGAGCCCTCCATCGCCGGCCCGCGCGGGTTCTGCGGCGCGCAGCAGGGCTTCGCCGGATCGGCCGCGTGGCGATCCGCATACCAATCCGTGGTCCACTGCCAGACATTGCCGGCCATGTCGTAGAGGCCATAGCCATTGGGCGGGTAGGAGGCCACGGGCGCGGTACCGGCGTGGCCATCGGTGGCGAAGTTGCGCCAGGGGAAGGGGCCCTGCCAGGTGTTGGCCATGTGGACATCGCCCGGCGTGAAGGCATCGCCCCAGACGAATTCCGCGCCGTCCAGCCCGCCGCGCGCGGCGAATTCCCACTCCGCCTCGGTGGGCAGCGCCTTGCCGGCCCAGGCGGCATAGGCCTCGGCATCCTCGAAGGCGACATGCACCACGGGGTGGTTGTCGCGACCATCGAGGGTGCTGCCGGGCCCCTCCGGACAGCGCCATTGCGCGCCGGGAGTCCAGTGCCACCAATGCGAAACGTCGCTGGTATCCACCGGGCCGCCGGTCATGCGGAACACCAGCGCGCCGGGCGTCAGCGCTTCCGGCTTGGCGCCGGGATACAGCGTGGGGTCCAGTGGCCGTTCCGCTACCGTCACGTAGCCGGTGGCGGCGACGAAGCGGGCGTATTCGGCGTTGGTGACGGTGGTGGCATCCATCCAGAACGCGTCCACCTGCGCGGTGTGCTGCGGCCGCTCCTCGCGGTAATGCGCGTCGGAGCCCATGCGGAAGGTGCCGCCTGGGATGCGCAGCATCGCTGGCCGCGCCTCCTGCTGTGCCATCGTCTCGCCCAAGCCCGGCATCCGCGGCCTCCTGCGATTCAGGGCATGGTCAGCAGCGCCGCCGGCGTGCCGACGAGGATCTGCGTGATTTCCGCCTCGGTGAAGCCCTTCTCGCGCATGAAGGGCACGACGTTGCGCAGGATGTGGCCATAGCCATGCCCGCCATAAGACAGCAGCCGGGTGAGGCGGCAGATGTCCTGCGCGATGGTGATCTGCCCGGCATGCCCGCGGTCCAGCAACGCGCGGATCATGCCGATCCGCGTGCCGTCATTGGGCATGTCGATCGGCATGAAGGACCAGTAGGCGTGCTCGTAGCCGAACAGGTCGAACTCCAGCACGCAGCCGGTATCGGCAAGGCGGAACAGGCGGTCGCGGTCGAAGATGGTGCGGTCCACATGGTCGATGATGGTGCGGCGCAGATCCCCGCCATGGGCGCGCAGGAAGTCGACGATCTCGAAGGGCGCATCCGGCACCGCGCCCGGATGGATGGTCAGCGCCGCGCCGGTTTCCTGCTGCGCCAGCACCGCGCCCGCCATCACGCGCTGTTCCTGCGCGGTCCATTGCTCGGAACAGCCGATCTCGCCGATCAGCCCGGCGCGCACCTCGGTGCCCCAGGCGCCGTGGCGCAGCGCGGCCACCATCTCGGCGGCGAAATCCTCCACCGATCGCGTCGCATTCGCCGCATCCTGGAAGGCGTGCACGTAATGCCCGCAGCCCATCACCACATGCACGCCGGTGTGGCGCGAGACCTCGACCAGGCCGAGCGGGTCCGGCGCCAGGCCGCCCACCGTCATCTCCACCATCGCGGCACCGCCATCCGCGCGGAAGGCCGCGACCTCGGCGATGGCGAGCGCGCGGTCCAGCATCCGCGTCTTGCCCGCATGCGGCCGGCGGCCGTAGTCGATGTCGTAGCGCGTGGCGAGCGTGATCGGCGTATCCAGCTCCGGCCGCCCGCGCAAAGCCGGTGGCGTGATGTCGCACAGGATGTGCTCATGCATCAGCGTCACACCCAGCGCCTCGGGCGCGATCGGGCCCAGCACGGTCTGCACCTGTCCCTGACTCATGCGGCGCTCCGGTGGGTGGAAAGGATCATCATGGCGCGAGGAAGCCCCGCAGCGGCACCAGCGACGCCGCCGGCGCCTCCTCATGCGGCAGGTGGCCGATGCCGGGCAGCACCGACGCGCGGGCATCCGGCAGCACCGCCAGGTAGTCGGCGGCGTGCGAGGCCGGGATCATGCCGTCCTGCTCGCCCCACAGCAGCAGCGTGGGCACGCGCAGGGCACGCAGCCGCGGCACCGGATCCTGCAGCACCAGCTGTTCCATGCGGGCGATGATGGCGGGCCGCACGCCGGGCGCAAGCATCATCTCATGGTAGCGCGTCACCATCGCCTCGGTCAGCTTCGTCGCATCGGCATAGGCCGGCGCCAGGTTCATGCGCAGCATCGCGCGCGGCAGCACATACGGCAGCACGCGCAGCATGGCCGGCACGGGCGCTGCGCGACCGTATTCCATCCCCGGGCTGGCGAAGCCGTCGGGCGCGATCAGCACCAGCTTCGTCACCCGCGCGGGCTGCTCGGCGGCGAAGCTCCAGGCGATGCGCCCGCCCATCGAATGGCCGATGATCGCGGCCTGCGCCACGCCCAGCTGGTCCATCAGCGCCGCCAGCACCTGAAAGCTGCGCGCATCCGTGTAGTCGCCCGTGGGATCGGCGCCAGTCAGGCCGAAGCCGGGCAGGTCGAAGCGGATCACGCGGTGGTCGCGCTCCAGCTCCGCCGCCCAATCCTCCCAGGTGTGCAGGCTGGCACCGAAGCCATGCAGCAGGATCACCGCCGGCGCGTCGCGCGGCCCGGTGTCGCGCAGATGCAGGCGGATGCCCGCCACCGTGACGAATTGCGAGGGCGGCGGCGCATACCGCGCCTCCAGCGCCGCGCGCGGCCGATCCGGCGTATAGAGCCACGCCGCGGCCGCGACGCCCAGCACCAGCAGAATCGCGAGGGTAATCAAGGCTGCGGTCTTCATCCCGCCGGTGTCGCGCAGCGACGCGGCGCCGTCCAGCGCCCCAATGCTCAGCCCACCAGCGCTCAGCCCGCCGCGTAGCCCTTCGGGAAGCGCCCTTCCTGCACAGCGGCCTCGACGCCTCCACCGAAGCCGGGATGCGCATGCCAGGTGGCGGCCTCGGCATCGGTCAGCGCGTTCAGCGCGTCGAGGATCGCGCGGCTGTCGCTGGCCAGCGCCGCCTCCATCGCCGCGAAATCGGGGAAGCGGTCGAAGGCCTCCGCCCAGATGGCGCGACCGGCGAGGTAGCCCGCGGCGCCGGCGCGATAGGCGTAGCGCAGGCTCCGCGCGAAATCTGCCGCACCGGCGCCGGCCGAGAGCATCACCCAGGGCCGCGGCAGCATCGCCGCCATGCGGTCATAGGCCGCCTGCAACGCCGCGGCACCTGGCCCATCGGGCTCCGGCACGCCATGGATGGGGCCGGGCGGCTCCAGCTTGAAGATGTCCACGCCATAGGCTGCGTCGGTGAAGGGGCGGATGCTGTCCAGCACCAGCGCTTCGCGGCGCGCCTCCATCGCTGCCGGGTCCTCGCCGGGCAGCGGGTAGATCAGCACCTCCAGCAGGCAGGTGATGTCCTGCGCGCGGCAGGCCTCGCCCGCCTCGCGCACGAAACGCTCCTGATGCGCGCGGATCGCCGGCGCCGCATCGGCGCGGTACCAGACCAGCACCTTCACCGCATCCGCCCCGATGCGCCGGATCTGCCCCACCGACCAATCGGGGATGGGGTAGGATTTGCGGCCCTCAGGCGTGTTCTCCGTCACCGAATGCTCGTAGCTGAGGATCAGCCCCTTCTGCGCCGGTATCTCCGGCACCGCGCGCGCATAGGCGTAGATCGGGTCGAGCAGCAGCGCCGAGGCCTGCGGCGCCAAATGCCGCGCCAGCAGCTGCTTCACCCGCGCGATGTCCTCGAAGGGCGGCTCCGCCACGCCGCGCCGCGCCGCGATGGGCCCGAAAATCGGCGTGCGCTGGTCGATCGCCACCATCTTCCAGCGGCCGTTGGCATCGGCCAGCCGACGCATGCCCCACAGTTTTCCCGGCGAGATCTTCATCGCAAATCCTCCAGAAGCAGCGCCTCGACCGCGGCGCGGCCCGGCATCCCATCCCACCCATCGCCACGCGCGGCCTTCAGCGCGGCGGCGGCCGTGGCGAAGCGCGCCGCCTGCGGCGCATCGGCGCCCTCGGCCAGGGCCAGCGCATAGGCACCGTGGAACACATCACCACACCCCGTGGTGTCGCGCGCCTGCACCCGCGGCGCGGGCAGGGGCACCGCGCGCCCCTCGCGCCACCACAGGCTGCCCATGGCGCCGAGCGTGACGCCGATGGTGCCCGTCAGCATCGAAGCCGCCACTGCGAGCCCCCCCGCGGCATCCTCGACACCGGAGAAATCCACCAGCCCACGCTGCGAGAACACCACATGGTCGGCCAGCCCGGCCAGGCGCCGCAGCACGTCGCGCGGCCCGATATCGGCATCGAGCACCCGCGGCACGCCGCGCGAAGCGGCGAGGGCGAAAAGCTGCTCGGCGCCGCCCACCCAGCGCGGGTCGGCCAGCACCGCGCCTGCGCCATCGAGCAGCGCGGGCGGCACCGGCGCATCCTCCGGCAGGCCCTGGCCGGGAAACACCGCGAGGATGCGCTCGCCCTCGGCATCGACGAACACACCCGATGCCGGCGTGCGGGCGCCGCGCGTCACGCTGGCGCCTGCGGTGTCCACGCCGTGGCGCTGCATCGCGCGCAGCAGCGTGGCACCGCTCTCATCCTCGCCGAGCCGCCCGCACCACGCCACGCTGCCGCCGAGTGCGGCCACCGCCACCGCCGCCGTCGCGGCCATGCCGCCGCCGGTCTCGCGATAGCCCGTGGCGATGTATTTGCCCGGCGCGCCCGGCAGCGCCGGCAGTTCATGCACGCGGTCGAGCACGGCGATGCCGCAGCAGACGATGCGCGCCATCAGGGCACGCAGACCGGCTTCAGCCGCTCGCCCCGCGCGAAGGCGGCGAAGAGGGGCTCCAGCCCCTCCAGCCCGGCCTGCGCATCCACCAGCCGCGCGTAATCGGCCAGGTCGGCGCGCAGCAGCGCGATATTCGCGTCGTGGTCGTCGCGCGGAAAGTAGAAGGAGCGGATGAGGAAGAAGTCCTTGCGGCGGATCGCCTTGGTCTCGTTCACCGCCCAGGAATCGGCCTCGCCGAGCTGCACCATGGCCCCCATCGGCGCCACGGCCTCCAGGCCGAGCTGCCGCGCCGCGTCCTTGCCGCTGGCCTCGATCACCAGGTTGAAGCGGCGCGAAGCCGCTTCTTCCGGCGTCATCAGCGTGGCGCCGAGTGAGGCCGCGAAGCCGGCGCGATAGGCGCCAGGCTCCACCACCGCCAGCGGTGCGAAGCCCATCCCGCGCAGCACGAGGATGGCGCCGAGCCCGATCGGCCCCGCCCCCAGCACCAGCGCGCTGCCGCCCTGCACCACGCGCTGCGCCAGCCGCGCGCCATGCGCCGCGGTGCCGATGGTGTCCAGCAGCAGCGGCGCCAGCGCATCGGGGATGTCGTCGGGCACGGGCAGCAGGCAGCGCTCTGGCACGGTGAGCGCCTCGGCATAGCCGCCATCGCGCTGCCAGCCCATCAGGTCCGTGGCGTTGCGGCAGAGGTTGGTCCAGCCGGCGCGACACTCGGGGCAGTCGCCGCAGAAGATCGGGATGTAGACCAGCGCGCGGCGGCCGTGCCAGGCATGGCCGGGCTGGTCCACGCGGCCGAGTATCTCGTGCCCCGGCGTCACCGGCCAGCCGCGCTTCAGGGGGCGCAGGTCGCTGCCGCACAGCGCGCAGGCGATGACGCGCAGCAGCACCTCGCCGGCGGCGGGCGGTGGCGCCGCCACCGTCTCGATGGCGATCCGTCCCTCGCCCAGGAAGCGCGCCGCCTTCATCCCTTTACCGCTCCCGCAGACAGGCCACCGACGAGGTGCCGTTGGATCAACAGCGTCAACAGCAGCGGTGGCGCGGCGATCACCGTCGCGGCCGCCATCAGCGCGCCCCAGTTGGTAACGCCCTCGCCGATGAAGTTGAAGCTGGCGACGATCGCCGTCTTGCTGCTGAAGCCCGACAGCACCAGTGCGAACAGGAAGTAGTTCCAGGAGAACACGAAGCAGAGGATGGCCGCCACCACCACGCCCGGCATCACCATCGGCAGCGCCACGCGCAGCAATGTCTGGTGCTGGCGGCAGCCGTCGATCTCGGCACTTTCGATCACCTCGCGCGGCAGCGCATCGAAATAGGGCAGCAGCACCCAGATGGCGACGGGCAGGGTGATGACGGCATGGGTCAGCACCAGCACCAGGTGGCTGCCCACCAGGCCGAGCGCGGTGAACATCATCAGCCAGGGCAGCAGGAACAGCGTGCCCGGCGCCATGCGCGCGAACAGCGTGGCGGTGGCCGGCCAGGTCATGCGGTGCCAGGACATCGCGAAGGCCGCCGGGAAGGCCAGCACCAGGCCGAGCGCGGTGGAGCCGCCGGCCACGATCAGGCTGTTCAGCGTGTTCTCCAGGAAATCCGTGCGGCGGAACAGCTCGACGAAATTCTCCAGCGTCGGCGTGAAGAACAGCCGCGGCGGCAGCGCCGCCACCTCGGTGCGCGGCTTGAAGGCGGAGGCCACCATCCAGGCCACCGGCGCCACCAGCACCAGCACCACCACCGCCAGCTGGATGCTGTCCAGCAGGCGCGTGAGGCGGGCGCGCCCGCTCACCATGCCACGGCGCGCCGCAGCCGCGCGAAGGCCAGCACGCTGCCGAAGACGATGGCCGAAAGCGTCACCATCAGCGCCGCCGCATAGCCGAATTCGAAGAACTCGAAGCCGCGGCGATAGGCCAGGATGTTCAGCGTGGTGCTGGAATTCGCCGGCCCGCCCTGGGTGGTGATGTAGATGACGTCGAAGAAGCGCAGCAGGTCCACGCTGCGCAGCACGGCCGCCGTCACCAGCGTGGGCGCCAGCAGCGGCAGCGTGACGCGCAGGAAGCGCTGCCAGCCGCCCGCGCCGTCGATCTCCGCCGCCTCGAACACGTCGCGCGGCAGCGACAGGTAGCCGCCGAGCACGATCAGCGCGACGAAGGGCGTCCATTGCCAGGTGTCGATCAGCGCGATGGTCAGCATCACCGTGTCGGGGTCCGCCAGGAACAGGCGCGGCGCGATGCCGGCCTCCTTTAGCAGCCAGTTCGCCACCCCCAGGCCGGGGTCGAGGATGACGATGGCCATCATGCCGATCACCACCGGCGGCAGCATGAAGGGCGAGACCAGCACGGTGCGCACCAGCCCGCGCGCGGCATTGCTGCGCGCCAGCAGCAACCCGAGCCAGGTGCCCGCCACAAGCTGCAGCACCAGCGACAGGCCATACAGCAGCAGCGTGAGGCGAAAGGCGTTCCAGAACTCGGCATCGGCAACCAGGCGACGGTAATTGTCGAGGCCGGCGAAGCGCGGCGGCGTGCCGATCATCGTCTCCTGGAAGGAAAGCCAGATCGCCCAGCCGAAGGGCAGCAGGATCATCGCCCCGGCAAACAGCAGCGCCGGGGCGACCATCCAGCGGAAGGAGGCGGTGGCGCGCCGCGCCATGCGCAACGCTCCGCCGCCTGCCGCTACTGCAGCCGCGCCAGCTCGGCATCCGCCGCGCAGGCGGCGTCGCGCGCCGAGGCACGGCCCAGCACCACTTGCTGCACCGCGTTGCCGATCATGTCGCGCGCCTCCGGGATGCGGTCGGTGGGCGATTGATACACGCCCGTGCCGGTGCGGCCGAGTTCCACCAGCGCCTCCGCCCAGGCGCGGCGGATCGGCTGCTCGGCGGTCCAGGCCGCGAAGGCCGGGCCCTGGAACACGCTCGCGCGCGGCGGTGCCACGCCGTTCTGCACAAGGCGCGTCTGCACCTCGGTGCTGGTGGCCCATTGCAGGAAGGTCCAGGCCGCGTTGCGCTGGCGCGAATGCGCCGAGATTGCGAGGCCCCAGCCGATCACGACCGGGCGCGAGGTGCCCGTCTCGCGCCCCGGCGGCAGCACGCGCACGCCGATGTCATCGGCGCGCCCAGGGAAGCGAACGATGTTGGCGAATTCGTTGCTGCTCTCATGCGTCATGGCGATACGGCCCTGGCCGAGCAACTCGATCACCTGCGTGAAGGTGTGGTTCAGCGCGCCCGGCGGGCCGTAATCCTTCAGCAGGCTGGAATACATCTCGATGCCGCGCACCGAGGCCGGCTGGCACAGCCCCGGCCGGCCATCCGGCGTGGCGTAGCTGCCGCCGACATTGTTGATGAAGCCGGTCAGCGCATAGGGGATGGCGCCGCGCAGACCGCGCGCCGCCCAGATGCCCTGGTTCGCATCGCAGGCCCGCAGCGCCTGCGCGGCGGCGGGAATATCCTCCACCGTGCGCGGCTCGGCGATGTTGCAGCGCTGGAAGATGTCGCGCCGCCAGTAGAATAGCGGGCCTTCCTGGTTGATCGGCAGCGTCGCCACCAGCCCGTCCAGCGTCGCCTGCTGGCGCATGCCGACGCCGAAATCCTCGTAGTTGAAATCGGGCGCGGTCAGCGAACGGTCGGCGATCAGCGGCGCGAGGTCCGTGTACCAGCCGGCGCGCTTGAACACCGCGCCCTCGCGCGAGGGCAGCGACATGAACACATCCACCTCCGCCGATCGGCCCTGCATCAGCGTGGTGAGGCGCGCGCGAAACTGCTCCTCGTTGAAGATCTCGATCCGGGTGCGGATACCGGTGCGCTGCGTGAATTCCGCCGACATCTCGCGCATCGCCTGGGACCAGGGATGGTTGTTCAGCAGCAGCGTGATGGTGCGGCCATCCTGCGCCCGCCAGTCGAAATTCTGCGCCGCCGCGGGCAGCGCGACGAGCGTGGCGGCGGCCAACGCCGCCCCGATGAAATGCCTGCGCATCCTGTTCTCCTCCCCTTTTTCAGCTTGCGACGTAGCCACCATCCACCGGGATGGTGACGCCGTTGATCAGCGCGGCCGCCGGCGAGGCCAGGAACACGGCGGTGCCGGCCAACTCCTCCGGCGCGGACCACCGCCTCGTCGGCAGCCGTGCCATCACCTTCTCGTTGAACGCCGCTTCCTCGCGCCCGCGCCGGCTGATCTCGGTGGCGATCCAGCCGGGTGCGATGGCGTTCACGCGGATGCCATCCTCGGCATAGGCCACGGCGAGTGACTTCGTCAGCCCGATGATCGCGGTCTTGGCCGCGGCATAGGCCGGGATCATCGCGGCACCGAAATACGAATACATCGAGCCGATGTTGATCATGCAGCCGCGCGTGGCGGCGAGGTGCGGCCGGAACGCGGTGGCGAGGCTCATATTGCCGACAAGGTGGATGTCGACGATGTCGCGGAACACCGCTGGCTGGTGTTCCTCATGCCGGATCAACTTGCCCGCGCAGTGGATCAGCACGTCCAGCCGGTCGATCCGCGCCGCCAGCGCGGCCACCGCCGCGTCGTCGCGCACATCCAGCGCTTCGTAGCGGAAAGGCGTGGCCTCGGCCGGCGGCTTGAGGTCGGCCAGGATCGGCGTTGCGCCGCAGGCGGCGAAGGCGCGCGCGAAGGCCATGCCGATGCCGCCCGTGCCGCCGCTGATCAGCACGGCCTTGCCGGCCACGCGAAAGTCAGGCGCCGCCTGATCGCTCATGAGATGCGTTTCCTCTGCCCCGCTGCACGCGGGTTGCGTTCTGTGCCGCGCAGTGGGGCACGCGCCGCATCGCCCGGCAAGATGGATTCCGCGCGGCCAGCGCATGCATCATGCGACATCCACCCAGGCGCCGTCGCGCGCCTGCGAGCGCAGTGCCGCCGCCACGAAGCGCACGCCATCCAGCCCCTCCGCCGCGCCGGGGGCGCTGCGCGCCAGCGGGTCGGCGCTTACGCCCAGCCGGCGGGCGGCGGCCTGTTCAGCGAAATCCGCGTAGAGATTCGCGAAGGCCTCGTGCAGCCCCTCCGGATGGCCGGTGCGGCGGAAGCGGGTGGCGCGCGTCGCTGCCGCCGACAGCGTGGGGTGGCCGCGCGACAGGATCATCGGAAAGCCATCCAGCGGCGCCAGCCGCAACTCGTTGTGCGCGGCATGGCGCCACTCGAGGTGCCCTTCGGCGCCGAAGACGCGCAGCAGGATATGGTTCTCCGCCCCCGCCGCACCCTGGCACAGCGTCATGCTGCCGCGCGCCCCGCCCGCCAGGCGAAAGCGCGCCTGCGCGTAGTCCTGCACCACGCGGCCGGGCATCAGCGTGCCCACCTCCGCGCTGAGCGAAGCCATCCGCTCGCCGGCCACGTAGCAGGCGAGGTGATGCGCATGCGTGCCGATGTCGCCCAGCACCAGGGATGGCCCGCTGCGCGCCGGGTCCAGCCGCCAGCGCTGCGCCGCCCCGGGCAGCGTCTCCACCGGCGCCGCGAGGCCGGCGCCGAAATACTCCACCTGCAGCATGCGCAGCGCCCCGATGCGCCCGGCCGCCACCAGCGCCCGCGCCTCGCGGATCATCGGATAGCCCGAATAGCCGTGCGTGACGCACAGCGCGATGCCGCTGGCCGCTGCGGCTTTCGCCACGTCCTCGGCCTCCGCGACGGTGTTGGTCATCGGCTTGTCGATCATCACATCGAGGCCGGCGGCGATGGCCGCCATGGCATAGGCGTGATGCGTATCGTTGGGTGTCACGATCGCCACCGCCTCGATGCCATCCGGGCGCTGCGCTTCCCGCGCTAGCATCTCCTCCATCGTGCCGTAGCTGCGCGCGGGCGCAATGCCGTACTCCGCCGCCGCTGCTTGCCCGCGCGCCGCATCGCGCGACAAAACGCCGGCGACAACGGCGAAGCCGCGGTCCATCTCCGCCGCGCGGCGATGCACCTGCCCGATCATCGAGGGCGCCGCCCCACCGATGAAGGCCAGCCGCAGCGGCCGGCCCAGCGCCGCCAGCGCGCTCACGGCGCGATGCCGAGGATGCGCTGCGCCGTTGCGGGATCGACGGGCCGGCGCAGCGCGGCATCGAAGGGCTTGTCCGTCACCGCGATGATGTGGCGCGCGATGAAGGGCGCGCCTTCGCGCGCGCCATCCTCCTTGCGCTTCAGGCAGCACTCCCACTCCAGCACGGCCCACCCCGTGTAGCCGGCGGCGGCAAGCCGCGAGAACACGCCGCGGAAATCGACCTGCCCGTCGCCCAGGCTGCGGAACCGCGCCGGGCGCTGCGCCCAATCCTGGAACCCGCCATAAACGCCGCTGCGCGCGCTTCGGACGAACTCGGCATCCTTCACATGGAAGGCCGCGATGCGCGGGCCGTACTGCTCGATGAAGCCGAGATAGTCCATGTGCTGCAGCAGCATGTGGCTCGGGTCGAACAGGATGCGCGCGCGCCTGTGGCCATCGACCAGTCCGAGGAAGCGATCGAAGGTGACGCCATCATGCAGGTCCTCGCCCGGATGCAACTCGAAGCAGAGGTCGATCCCGGCATCCTCCGCGTGCTGCAGCAGTGGCCGCCAGCGTCGCGCCAGTTCAGCGAAGGCTGCCTCGACAAGGCCCGGCGGCGCGGGCGGCCAGGGGTAGAAGTAGGGCCAGGCGAAGCTGCCCGAGAAGCATGCCACGCGCTGAAGGCCGAGCCGCGCTGCGGCGTCGATCGCCAGGCGAAGCTGCTGTTCGGCCCAGCGCGTGCGCAGCCCCGCATCGCCGCGCATCGCCGGTGGCGCAAAGACGTCGGAGATGTCCGAGAAGGCCGGGTTCACCGCCATCAACTGCCCCGCGCGATGCGCCGCGAGTTCGGTGATCTCCACGCCGAGATCCGCAAGCCGCGCGCGATAGTCGCGGCAATAGCCATTCTCCGTTGCGGCGCGTTGCAGATCGATCAGCCGCGAATCATGCACCGGCACCTGCACGCCGACATAGCCGAAGCCGGCCAGCCAGCGCACCACGCCCTCCAGTGTGTCGAAGGGCGGCGCATCGCCCATGAACTGGCTCAGCATCACCGCAGGCCCGCGCATCCGGCTCATCCTCCCTCCTTGGCCGCGCCGAGGGCGCGCAGGATCATCAGCCGCGCATCGCGCGCCACCGCATCGGCATCGGTGTAGGTGTCGCGCCAGACGCAGAGCTGCGCCGCAAGGCCTGGCTCCAGGATGGCGGCCGAGAAAGCCTCGAAGCCGACCACCCCGGCATAGCCAGCGGCAACCAGCGCCTGCGCCATCGCCGGCACATCCACGTTGCCGGTGCCGAGCCGGCCACGGTGGCTCTCGCTGAACTCGAAATAGCCGAGCCGTGGCGCGGCGCGCGCGATGGCCGCTGCCGGGTCGGCTTCCTCGATCAGCATGTGGTGCGTATCGAGATGCAGCAGCAGGTTCGGTGCGCCTACCGCATCGATCAGCGCCAGCCCATCTGCCGCCGTGTTCACCAGCGCATTCTCGAACCGGTTCACGGCTTCCAGGGTGATGCGCATGCCGCTTGCCGCCGCCGCTTCCGCCGCGCGGGCCAGCGCCGCCAACGCGTGCCCGCGGCCGCGCGCGCCCACCGGCCCCGCGGCACGTCCCCAGGCGCTGTGCGGTATGCCGCCGAGCTGCGTCGCGCCGATATCGCGGGCGAGTGCCACCGCCTGCAACAGCCGCGCCGCGCCCGCCGCGGCGATGGCCGGATCCTCCGCGGCGGGGTCGGCGGAAGCCGGGTGTGTGATGGCGCCGATCGGCCGCAGCCCGGCCGCCGCGCACCGCCGCGCGATGTCGGTGGCTTCGATCTCGCGCGCATCGCGCAGCGGGATGATCAGCGAGGCGAAGCCGCAAGCCGCCGCATGGTCGATGGCGCCCGGCCCTGCCGCACGTGTCCAGCGCCCGATCCAGGTCAATGGATGCGCGCCGATCGGGTTCATCGCCGGGCCGGGCGCGTCACGCCGGCGTGGGCGCCGCGGCATCGAGCAGGCCCTCATGGCGCAGCTCCTGCCACAGCGCAGACGGAATCGGGTGCAGGAGATGCGCCGCGTTGGCCGCCACCTCGGCTGCAGCCAGCGCGCCGGGAATCACGCTGGCGACGGCCGAGTGGGCGAGGGGGAATTGCAGCGCCGCCGCGGGCAATGGCACGCCATGGCGCGCGCAGACTGCTTCGATCCGACGCGCCCGCGCCAGCACCTCCGGCGGCGCGGGCGCGTAGTCGAACCACGCACCGTCGCGCACCGGGCCCGCCAGGATGCCGGAGTTGAACGGCCCGCCGAGGATGATGCCGATGCCGCGCGCCACGCACAGCGGCAGCAGCTCGGCCAGCGCGCCCTGCTCCAGCAGCGTGTAGCGGCCGGCGAGGAGCATGCAGTCGAAATCGCCTTCGCGGGCGAAGCGCAGGCACATCTCGGTCTCGTTCAGCCCGCAGCCGATGGCGCCGATCACCCCGGCCCGGCGCAGCTCATCGAGGGCGCGGTAGCCGCCCTGCATCACGGCGCGGAACCGCTCCTCCAGCAATGCCGCATCACCCACCGTCCACAGATCCACGTCATGGATCAGCAGCACGTCGATGCGCGCGATGCCGAGCCGCAGCGTGGACTGCTCGAAGGAGCGCATCACGCCCTCATAGCTGTAGTCGAAGCGCGGCACGAAGCCGGGCAAGCCACCCTGCCGCAGACCCGCTGGCGGCGCCTCGCCCGGCCGCAGCGTGCCGAGCACGCGGCCGATCTTGCTGGACAGCACGAAGTCCTCGCGCGGCCGATCGCGCAGCGCCGCGCCGATGCGCAGCTCACTGCGCCCATACCCGTAGAAGGGCGAGGTGTCGAAGAAGCGCACGCCCTGCTGCCAGGCCTCGTCCACCACGGCGATGGCTTCCGCGTCCGGCATGCTTGCCCTGAACCCCCCGATCGGCGCGGCGCCGAAGCCCAGCGCCGTGACGCTCAGCGCGGTGCGGCCCAATGCGCGGCGTGCCGTGGGTTCCATCGCGTCAGCCCTTCACCGCGCCGCCGGTCAGCCCATGCACCAGGTAGCGGCGGACCAGCAGCGAGAACACCAGCACCGGCAGCATCACCATGGTGCCGCCAGCGGCGATGCGGCCCCACTCCCAACCCTCGTAGTTCATGAAGTTCACCACCGCCACCGGCGCCGTCATCGCCTCCGTGCGCGTCAGGATCAGCGCGAAGAAGAAGTCGTTCCAGGCGAACAGGAAGCAGAGGATGGCGGTGGCGGCGAGGCCTGGCGCCGACAGCGGCAGCACGATGCGCAGGAAGGCCTGCGCCGGCGTCGCGCCATCGATCCAGGCGGCTTCCTCCAGCGCGCGGGGCAGCTGGTCGAAGAAGGGCCGCATCATCCAGATGACGAGCGAGAGGTTGAACGTCAGGTAGATCAGCACCAGGCCCGCACGCGTATCGATCAGTTCGAGGTGCCGGTAGGCCAGGAAGTAGGGGATGGTGAAGGCGATCGGCGGTGCCATGCGCGACGCCAGGATCCACAGGCTGATGGAATTCGCTGCTCGCGCCGTCCAGCGCGAAAGCGCATAGGCCGCGGGCACGCCGACCAGCATGGGCAACACCGTGGCCGCGCTGGCCACCACCAGGCTGTTGATGAAGCTCTGCCGGAATCCGCTGGTCCAGAGCGAGGCGTAGTTCTCCAGCGTCGGCGTAAAGATCAGCGGCGGCGGGAAGGTGAAGATCTGCGCATTGGTCTTGAAGGACATCTGCAGCAGCCACAGGAAGGGCGCCATCACCATCAGCGCCAGCGCGATTGCCAGCAGGTGGATGAAGCGCCGTTCGCGCGCCAGCGCGGCGCCCGCCCTAGTCGACACGTGAACCCCACCCCACAGCCCGGATGATGGCCCAGCTCATCGCGATGGAGGCCGCCAGCAGCACCACCGTGATGGCGCTGGAATAGCCGAGGAAGGAGAAGTTGAACGCCTGCAGGAAGGAATAGTAGTTCGTCACCTCCGTGACGGAGCCCGGCCCGCCCTCGGTGAGGATGAAGATCAGCGGGAAGGCCTTGATACTGTCGATCAGCCGGAACAGCCCGGCCACCAGCAGCACGCCCTGCAGGAAGGGCAGCGTCACATGCCACGTCATCTGCCAGGCGCTGGCGCCGTCCACCTTGGCGGCGTCCACCATCTCCTGCGGCATCATCTGCAGCGCCGCGAGCGTCATCAGCATGGTGAAGGGAAACCACTGCCAGGTGTCGGCCACGATGATGGCGGTCAGTGCCCAGTTCGGATCGGTGATCAGCGATGGCACCACCACGCCGAACAGCGAGATGCCCCAGTGCAGCGGGCTGATGTCGGGCGTGTAGAGCACCTTCCAGATGATCGCGACGACGATCGGCGGCAGCACCATGGGAATCAGGAACACGGTGCGCAGCGCCTCGAGGAAGCGGCTGCGCATGTTCAGCATCAGCGCGAAGCCGAAGCCGATGAACAGCTGCAGCGCCACAGTCCAGAAGGACAGCTTGGCCTGCACCCAGAGCGAATTGTGCAGCCGGCCATCCAGCAGCATCTGGCGGTAATTGTCGAAGGGCTTGCTGAAATTCCACGCCGTGTCGGGGCGCGTCAGGTCCAGCGGCGTGAAGCTCGTGACCAGCAGATACAGCGCCGGTGCGAGGGTGATGACGGCCAGCACCGCCAGCGAGGGCGCGACGCACAGCAGGAAGAAGCGATCGCGCGCGCGCTCCACGCCGCCGCGTGGCGATACGGCGGCGGCAACGGCCGCGGCGGACATGCGCCGCGCGCCCTCAGCCGCCCTCCACCGTCACGCCGGCGCGCTGCAGCACCTGGATGGCGTCCTGCTGCGCCTGGCGCATCGCGGCTGGTGCGTCCTGCTGGCGTGTGGCGATGCGCTCGATCGCGCGGTTGATCTGGTCGCCCACCTGCGGGAACACCGGCACGGTGCGGTACTTCATGTAGCCGGAGCGGCCGCCGAGCTCGAGCACCTGGAGATAAAGCGAGGCCACGTCCTGGCCGTTCAGCGTCATCGCCTGCTTGAACGCATCGCCGGTGATGACGCTGCGGCGGCACACGCTGGGGTAGCCGTGCTCTGACACGATGCGGTTCAGCATCGGCTTGGACAGCGCCCATTTGATGAACTCCCACGCCGCCTCCTTGCGGCGCGAACCCGCGGGAATGCCAAGGCCATGGCTGTTGGAGCCAGGGTAGTTGCCCTGCGGGCCGGCCGGCATCAGCGCGTAGCGCACGGTGTTCTTCACCGTGCTCTCGTCATGCTTGGCCAGCGGCACCAGCCAGGTGACGGCCTGCGTGCGGAACATCGCGCGGCCCGCCATCTGCGAGCGCATCGCCTGGTCGTCGGAGAAGGACAGCACGCCCGAAGGGCCGAACTTCGCCAGCAATTCGGCGTACCACTGCGCCGAGCGGATCGCCTCGGGCGTGGCGAGCGTCGGCGTCAGGTTCTCGGGCGGGTTGCGGAAGATGCCGCCGCCCATCCCCATCAGATAAGGCACCCAGTTCCAGTGATGCAGCCGGTCGGCGACGAAGCCGCTCATGCCATCGCGCCCCTGCACCGCATCGCAGGCGGCCTGCAGCTGGTCGAAGGTGGTCGGCAGCGCGATGTTCTGCCGGTCGAGCATGTCGGCGCGGCTGGCGGCCATCAGCATGGCGCCCGCTTCCCAGGCGAAGCCGTGCACCTGGCCCTGCGCGTTGGTCATCGCTGATTGCGCGCCGGAGACGAAATCCGCCGCATCCCAATCAGGCGGTGTGCGATTCGCGTCGTTCACGAAGTCGCTCAGATTGGTCAGCCAACCCGCGCCGATCCAGCGGCCGGAGAAGATGAAGGTCACGTTGACCACATCGAGCGCGCTGCCGCGCGTGGACAGCTCGAGATCGGTGCGCTGGTTGTAGACGGGGAAGGCCTGGGTGTTGAAGTTCACCTTGATGCCGGTGCGCTCCTCGAATTCCGGGAAATAGCGACGCAGATATTCGAAGAAGGTGCTCTGGAAGGCTGCGCCGTTGATGGTCTGGCCCGCGAAGGGGCGCGCCTGCCCGATGGCCGGTGGCGCGGCCAGCGCACCCGCGGCGATGGCGCCGGCGCCGAGCATGACCTGACGACGACCGATACGCGGATGCTCCACGGCGCCCCTCCCACGCGGTCGCTGTCGTCCCCGTCGAGCCGGGCGCAGGCCGCCTTATACGGTGACGGTATCGGTGCGCCGCGCGGGGCGTCAAGCGAATCGCATCTTCGCCGTAATCCGGCCTAGGCTGAGCCAGGGCAAGGGAAGGAACGGACCATGGGCAATCCACAGGCGCTGGCCGGCAAGGTCGCGGTGGTGACGGGCGCGGGGCGCGGCATCGGCGCCGCCATCGCCGCCGCGCTGGCGCGGGAGGGTGCCACGGTGTGCTGCGCCGCCCGCAGCGTGGCCGAGATCGAGGCAACCGCCGCCGCCATCACCGCCGCCGGTGGGCGGGCCTTCGCGGAGAGAGTGGATGTCACGGATGGCGCCGCGGTGCAGCACCTGTTCAACGCGGTGGTCGCGCGCGCCGGCGGGCTTGACCTGCTGTTCGTCAATGCCGGCGTCAGCCTCGACCAACGCCGGGTGGAGGACAGCGATCCCGACGCCTTCGTGGCCACGCTCAACGTCAACCTCACCGGCGCCTATCACTGTGCGCGCCTCGCCATCCCGCACATGCGCGCGCGCGGCGGCGGGCGGATGGTGATGCTGGGCTCCGGCATGGGCCACAGCAGCCTGCACGGCCATGCCGGCTATTCCTGCTCCAAGGCCGGCCTGTGGATGCTGGTGCGCATCCTGGCCGATGAGCTGCGCGCCGATGGCATCACGGTGAACGAGCTGGTGCCCGGCCCGGTGCGCACGGCGATGACCGGCGTGCCGCAGCGCGAGGGCTCGGTCGTGACCAACCCCGTGGAGTGGCTGAAGGCGCCGGAGGATGTTGTGCCGCTGGCGCTGTTCCTCGCCACCCACGCCGCGCCCGGGCCAACGGGCCAGAGCTTCAGCCTGATGCGCCGCACCTTCTGAGTCGCACCGCGGGGCTGGGCTTTTCCGCGCAGCCATACTGCAGCAGTATGGCTTTGATGGATTTCCGCCGCCTCCGCCTGTTCGTCGCCGTGGCCGAGGCCGAGGGCGTAGGCCGCGCGGCCCGCCAGCTCGGCATGGCGCAGCCGCCGCTGACGGTGCAGATCCGCCGGCTGGAGGAGGAGGTGGGCGCCGCCCTGTTCCAGCGCGGCCCGCGCGGCATGGCACTGACCGATGCCGGCGCGGTGTTCCTGCAGCGCGCGCGCCAGGCGCTGGCCATGGCCGAGGAGGCCGCGACGGCGGCGCGCGGCGTCGCCGCCGGCCGCGGCAGCCGCCTCGCGGTCGGTTTCATGCTGGTGCTGTCCTACGCGCTGCTGCCGCGCCTGCTGCCCGCGCTGCGGCGCGGCATGCGCGAGGTGGAGTTCGACCTGGTGGAAATGACGGCCGCCACGCGCGAGGCGCTGCTGCTGGATGGCAGCGTCGCCGTCGGCCTGTGCATGCCCGCCCTGCACCATCCCGAGGTCGAGCACGAGGTGCTGGCCACCGTGCCGCTGATGCTGGCGATGTCGGCGCAGGATCCCCTGGCGCGGCTGCCAGCGGTGCCCGTGGAACGCCTGCGCGGGCGCGCGCTGATCGGCGTGCCGCGGATGCGCGGCGATCGTGGCTCCGCCGCCGTCGCGCACGGCTTCCTGCGCCGCCAGGGGCTGACGGCGCAGGTGCGGCAGACGGTGGAGACCGTGCCGGCGGCGCTGGCGCTGGTGCTGGGCGGGGAGGGGCTGGCCGTGGTGCCCGCGCCCGCGGCCGCCGCGCGTCCGGCCGGCGTGGTCGTGCGCCCCTTCGCGGGCGGCGCCGAGAGCGTGGAGATCGCGGCCTGCTGGCGGCGCGGCGCCGATGGCGCGCTGGTGCAGCGCTTCCTCGCCCTCACGCGCCCCGTGTTGGCCGAGGCCGCGCGCCAGGGCTGGCGCGACGCCCCGCGCGGCCGCGATCAGTAGCGCAACAGCAGCCGCGCATAGACGGCATCGGCCGAAAGCCGCTCCACGCCCACGCCCTCGGGCGTGCGCGTCATCCGCCGCACGCCCTCGATGTCGAGCTGCAGCGTCTCGTTCAGCTGGAAGCGCACGCCGCCGCCCCAGGAACCCAGCCAGCGCTCCGGCGTGTCCGGCGTGTTCTGCGCCACGCGGCCGCCATCGCGGAACAGGTAGAATTGCGTGCCGAGCTGCAGCGGCGCCGCCTGCGGCGCTGCCCCTGGCCAGGCGAACTGGCGCGTGGTGGAAAGCTGCAGCTCGGCCGAGAAGCCCACGGCGCGGTCGCCGATCAACTGCCCCGCATAGAAGCCGCGGCCGAAGCGGTTGCCGCCGAGGTAGAACTTCTCCGCCGGCGGCAGCACATCATCCGACCACTGCCCGCCGACGATGCCGAAGGCCGACAGCAGCCAGCCCTCGGCCGGCACCAGCAGCGGCTGCGTGCGCGATGCCTCGGCCACCACGCGGGTGAAGCCGAAATCGCTGCCCGCCCGCGCGACGTTGCCGGAATCGCCGCTACCCGCGCCCAAAGTGCTGAGGCCGCGATGCAGCCGCAGCAGCCCCGTTGTGGTGGCCGCCGCCGGCGCGCTGCCAAGCCACGCATCCAGCATCGCGCCATCGATGCCGAAACGCAGCGCGCGCACCGTATCGCGGCTGAGGCGCTCGCGCGGGGCCTCCGCCCCGCCGCGCGTCTCCACCTCGCTGTCGAAGCCGTCGAGCTGCGCCGAGATGTTCAGGTTCGCCGGCCGGCTGCGCAGCACGGGATAGATCAGCGCCGCCCCCGCCACGCGCGTATCGCCGCGATAGCCGATGGCCGAGAGCGGCGCGCCCGGTGCGGATCGTCCGCCGCCGGCATAGGCGCGCAGCCTGAGGCCCGAGGCACCGAGGAACACCTCATGCGTCACCTGCAGGAAGGACTGCCCGTTCCCCTCGCTCTGCAGCAGCGCAAGCTCCGTCCGCTCACCGCGTGCCGTCAGGCTGTTGAGCTGGCCGACCAGCAGCCCCTGCCAGGCGCCGGTCAGCGGGTAGCCGCGGTTATCCAGGCTGAAGAAGCCCGAGATGGCGCGGCGTTCGATCTGCACCACCAACTGCAGCGCGCCCGGCTCGCCCGCGATGGGCCGCAGCACGCCGCGCGCGGTGATGCCGGGGATGTCGGCGGCCAGCAGCAACGCGCGCTCCAGCGCCGCATTCGGCAGCGGGCGCACGCCCTGCAGTGGTGCGAGGAAGCGTTGCACCTGCTGCGCCACGGGCTGCGCGGCCGCGCCCTCCAGCACCAGCTCGGCGATGAAGCCCTCGGTGATGGTCAGCAGCAGGTCCGCGCGCCCGTCCTCGCCGCGCGCCAGCGCCGCGCCGACTGCGACATAGGGGTAGCCCGCCGCGCGATAGAGCCGCAGCACGGCAAGCCGCGCCTCCTCGATCTCGGCCAGCGTCGCCTGCCGGCCTTCCAGCGATGCCGCGGCGGCCCGCAGCGTCGCCTCGGGCAGGCCAGCGGCGCCGCGCAGCACCACGCGGCCGAGCGGCACGCGCCGCGCCTCGCCTGGGCCCGTGGCGCGGCCCGGTTCGGGCGGCAGCAGCGGCGGGCCCAGCTGCGGCGCCTCCGGCGGTGCCACGCGCTCGATGATGCCGGGCAGGGGCGGGGGAAGCTGGGCACGGGCGGGTGCGGCGGCGGCCAGCAGCGCCAGCGCGGCCAGCGCTGGCACCGTGCCGACGGGTGGCCCCGTCGCACCGCGGGCGTGCGGTTGGCAGCGTGACGGCATTCGGCGAAACCCTCGGCCCCGGCATACGAGGCACCGCACCCCAGGACACAACCAAAAATCTATACAACACAGGAGATATTCAATCCTGAATCGCGGGGCAAGGGCCGCGCACTCCGCGCATTCGGCTGTTGACTCCGCCGCGCGCAGCGCCCGCAATCCGCCGTCGCCGCGCATCCCGGAGCCACCATGTCCAACCTGTCCCGCCGCGCCGTCCTCGGCACCGCCACCGCCCTCGGCGGCACCGCGCTGTTCCGCCCCGCCGGCGCACAGCCACGGCCGGGCGTGCTGCGCTTCGGCCTCTCGGTCTGGCCGCCGAACCTGCAGCCCTGGTCCTCCACCGGCCAGGCGGCGGGCATGCTCAAGATGCTGCTCGGCCGGCGCCTGACCGGCTTCGACGCGAATGGCGAATTGCGCGGCGAGTTGGCGCGCGAATTCGGCCGCGATGCGGAGGGTGCGTGGGTGTTCCGCCTCGATCCGCGGGCGGTGTTCCACAATGGCGAGCGTGTCACGGCCGATGACGTGAAATGGACCATCGAGCAGGTCGCCGGCGAGCGCTCCACAGCCTATTACCGCGCCCAGATGCAGGAGATCGCGCGCATCGAGACGCCGGACGCGCACACCGTGCGGCTGGTGATGAAGGAGCCGATCGCCACCGTGCCGCTGTGGTTCGCCAACTACAACATGCCGATCATCTGGCGCGGCACGCGCGACATGAACGCGGCCATGAATTGCGGCCCCTATCGCATCGCGCAGCAGGAGCGCGGCAGCTGGATCGAACTGCAGGCCTCGCCCAACTACTGGGTGCCGGGCCTGCCGCGTGCGCGCACCATCCGCATGACGCTGATCGCCGACGAGGCGCTGCGCCTCGCCGCGCTGCAATCCGGCGATGTCGACATGATCGAGTTCGTGCCCTGGACGGGCATGGCGGCGGTGGAGGCCAACCCCCGCTTCGCGCTGGACAGCACCATGGGCCCCTTCATGGACATCCTGTTCAACGGTACCCGCGCGCCCTTCGACAACCCCCTGGTGCGCCGCGCCGTGGCGCATGCGGTGAAGCGCGACGACATCGTGCGCGTCGCCTTCTCCGGCCGCGGCAAGGCGCTGGAGGGGATGCCGGTGGTGGAGGGCACGCCGTGGTGGGATGCCGAGCTGTCGCGCGGCCACGCCTATGATCCCGAGCGTGCCCGCGCGCTGCTCAGCCAGGCCGGCCATGCGGGCGGCTTCGCCACCACGCTGCTGACCACCGGCGCCTTCAACATGCACAAGGATTCCGCCGAGGTCGCGCAGCAATACCTGGCCGCCATCGGCATCCGTGCCGATCTGCGCGTGGTGGATTGGTCAACCCGCGTCAGCCTCGGCTCGCGCGGGCAGTACGACATGGCGGTGCACGGCGTCTCGGCCGATTTCAACGATCCCGATGGGCTGACGGTGGTGCTCGACACCTCGCTGTCCGCCACGCATGGCCGCAGCTTCGGCCTCAGCGCGCCGCGCACCAGCGCGGCGCTGCGCCGCGGCCGCGCCGAATTCGACACGGCGCGCCGCATCGAGATCTACAAGGACATGCAGCGCGCCGCGCTGGAGGAGGTGCCGCTGGTAGGCCTCGCCTGGCGCGAGCAGGGCTATGCGCGCGATCGCCGCGTCACCGGCTTCAGCATCCTGCCCGGCGCGCTCAGCCTGACATCCGGGCAGAACCTGGAATTCACCGCCATGGGCTGATGCCGGCGGCTTGCGCGCCGGCGCGCCGCCACCCATCGTGGCCGGCGCGGCCGCCCCGCGCTTGATGGGTGCTGGCGCGCGCCCGATGGAAGGACCAGCCAGATGACCGATGTTTCGCCGCTCAAGGTGTGCATGGGCGAGATCACCGGCGAGGAGGCGCGCAGCCTCTATCCGCAGAACCCGGTGATCCTGCTGCCGATGGGCAGCCACGAGGACCAGGGCCCGCACGCCCCGATGGGCGACTATTTCCTGGCCGAGAAGATGGCCGAGCTGATCGCGCTGAAGGCGACCGCCGAGGGCACGCGCACCGTGGTGGCGCCGGTGCTGCCCTTCGGCAAGGGCGATTTCTTCGGCCCCATGATCGGCGGCATCGCGCTGTCCGCCGCCACCTTCCGCGCCGTGCTGGACGAGCTGTTCGCCGAGCTGCTGCGCCACAAGCTGACGAAGCTCGTTGTCATCAACGGCCATGGCGGCAATGTGAACGTGATCAACGAGGCGACGCGCGCGGTGATGCACCGCACCGGCCTCACCATCCCCGCGCTGTATCTGTGGCGCATCGCCTATGCCGAGATGCCGAAGCTGCTGGGTGCGGAAAAGGCGAAGGCCGTCTCCAGCCACGGCGCCGATCCGCTGACCAGCCTGTGCATGCACCTCTTCCCCGAGCGCATCCGCGCCGATCTGATCCCGGAGCCGCGCAGCGGCAAGCCGATGGGCCTCGGCCTGCCCTTCCAGGGCTGGGGCTCGCTCAGCTTCAACGGCGCCGAAGTGACGGTGCCAACGGAATACGACGCCGTCAGCCCGAATGGCCTCGGCACCGGCGATCCGCGCCTGTGCAGCGCGGAAAGCGGCAAGCTGATCGCCGATCGCCTGGCCGAGATCGGCGCCGGCTTCTGCCACCACTACGCCAAGCTGTAGGTATTCAGGCGACGCGGTCCTGCTCGGCCACCGCCTCGCCGCGCGCCACGCGCAGGATGTTGCCGAGCCAATGCGCCACGCCGCGCCGCGAATTCTCATAGGCGGTCGAGGCGCAGTGCGGCGTGACGATCACGTTGCCGAGCTTCAGCAGCGGATGGTCCGGCGGCGGCGGTTCCTGGTCGAACACGTCCACCGCCGCGCCGGCCAGCGTGCCATCCTGCAGCGCGCGCACCAGATCGGCCTCCACCACCACGCCGCCGCGCGCCACATTCACCAGCAGCGCGCCGCGCTTCATCAGGCCGAAGGCGCGCGCATCGATCATGCCCGCCGTCTCGGGCGTCAGCGGGCAGTTCAGCGTCACGATGTCGCTCTCGGCCAGCAGCGCGTCCAGCGTGCGGTACTTCACGCCCAGCGCCTGCTCCTCGGCGGCGGGCAGGGGCGTGCGGTTGTGGTACAGGATGGTGCCCTCGAAGCCCTGAAGCCGCTGCGCCACGCGCCGGCCGATGGTGCCCAGGCCGATAATGCCCACCGTCTTGCCGGACACCATGATGCTGTGGCGCCACACCTCGTTCTTCGCCCAGCCGCCGGCCGCCGTGCTGTTGTGCGCCTGCACAATGCGCCGGGCCAGCGCGATCATCACGCCCACGGTGAACTCGGCCACCGGGGTGGCGTTGCTGCCCGTGGTGCGCGCCACGGGAATGCCGCGCGCGCGGCAGGCGTCCAACGCGATGTTGTCGTAGCCGACGCCCCATTTGTGCATCAGCTTGAGGCGCGGCGCCGCGGCGATCATCTCCGCCGTCACCGGCAGGTCCCACCACACCGCGTAGTCGGCATCGACGATGGCGGCCGCCAGATCCTCCGGCGCGCGGCCCTTCACCGCGCTGGCCGAGAAGCCCGGCGGCAACTGCGCGGCTATGATCGCCTCCATCTCCGCCGCGATGGGCTGCAGCAGCACGATCTTCTGGGTCATGGCGTCTTCCCTACAGCGTTGCCGGCGCGTCGGGCGAGAAGCGCACGCCGGCGCGCGCCAGCCCGCCGCCCAGCGCCACCACGCAGCCATCGGCGCGCCAGCAGGCCGCGCCCGTCATGCTGCCATCGACATGGAAGCCGATGGCGTTCATCCCGCCGCCGATGGTGCGCACGCGCTTGATCACGTGGCCGCGCGCCGCCAGCGCCGCCGCCACCTCCTCCGGCACGGCGGGCTCCAGCTCGAGCGCCGCGCCCTGCGTCCAGATGCGCGGCGCCTCGACAGCCTGCTGCACCGTCATGCCGTGGTCCACGCGGTTGATCACCGCCTGCATGGCCGAGGCGAAGATGCGCAGGCCCCCCGGCAGGCCCAATGCCATGATGGGCTTGCCGCGCCGTCGCACGATGGTGGGCGCCATGGAGGTGAACACCCGCTTGCCCGGCGCGATCGACAGCGCGCGCCCGGGGCGCGGCTCGAAATTGTGCATGTAGTTGTTGCAGATCAGCCCGGTTCCCGGGATGGCGATGCGCGCGCCGAACAGCGCGTTGATGGTCTGGGTGGTGGCGACGATGTTGCCCGCGCCATCCGCCACCGTCACATGCGTGGTGCAGGCCCCTTCGCCCAGCGCCGGGTCCGGCGCCCAATCCTGCGCGCGCTCCAGGCTGATCAGCGTGCGTCGCGCCGCGGCGGCGGCCTTGCTGGTGAGGCCCTCCACCGGCACCGTCACGAAATCCGGGTCCGCCGTCGCCACGGCGCGGTCGGCGAAGGCCAGCTTCATCGCCTCCGCCAGCAAATGGATGCCATCCACGCTGCCGAAGCCCAACTCCGCCAGGTCGTAGCCCTCCAGCACGTTCAGCATCTGCGCGATATGCACGCCGGAGGAGGCCGGCGGCGGCGGCGCCAGCACCTCCACGTCGCGATACAGGCCGATGATCGGCTGGCGGCGCTTCGGCGCGCTGGCGATCAGGTCGGCCATGGTGATGATGCCGCCGCCCGCCGCCAGCCCCGCCACCAGCGCCGTGCCCAGCGCGCCGCCATGCAGCGCGGCCGCGCCCTGCCGCGCCACCGCGCGCAGCGTCGCGCCATAGGCCGCCTGCAGCAGCCGCTCGCCGGCGCGAAGCGGCGTGCCGCCGGGCAGGAAGCGCGCGGCGAGGTCGGCGTCCCGCGCCAGATCCTGCGCCGCGTCGCCGATGCAATCGGCCAAATAGGGTGTGGCGATGAAGCCGCGCTCGGCCAACCGGATCGCGGGCTCCATCACATCGGCCAGCGGCCAGGTGCCATGCGCGGCCAGCGTCTCGCACCAGGCCGGCAGCGCGGCCGGCACCGCCACCGCCAGCGCGCCGATGGCGTTGCGCCGGCCGAGCGTCTCGCGGTCCTCCGGCGGCTTGCTCGGGTCGGGCGTGAACATGTCGGGCCGCGCGGCGGCCGGCGCGGTGGACAGCCCATCGATGATGTGGTGCTCGCCCGCCGCATCGCGCAGGTGGCACACGCCGCCGCCGGTGAGGCCCACCATCATCGGCTCCACCACCGTCAGCGCGAACAGCGTGGCGATGGCGGCATCCACGGCATTGCCGCCGGCCAGCAGCACCTCCGCCCCGGCGGCCGAGGCCAGAGGATGGTTACTGGCCACCACGCCGCGGCTGCCACGCGCCGGTTGCTTCTCGAGGGTGAGCGGGAAGGCCGTGCGGCCGACAAGGACGGGGCGGTTCATGGCGCCAGTGTGAAGCGCAGGCCAAGTGGCGGAAAGGGGGGCGGCGCAAAGGGGGCGTCCCCAGCGCTGCGCCGCCATGCTACCGGACTCGCATGACCGAATCCGCCGAATTGCAGAAGGTGAAGGCACGCATCCGGGCGCTGACGGCGCGCACCGTGGCGCGCGGCTGCTCCGAGGCCGAGGCCATGGCGGCGGCCGAGAAGGTGGGCGAATTGCTGCAGGTCTATGGCCTCGCCATGTCCGAGGTAGATCTGCGCGAGGAAGCCTGCACCCAGCGCAGCCTGGTGTTCGACGATCCGCGCCGTGCCGCCATCAACTGGCTGTTCCCGGCGCTGCTGCGCTTCACCGGCTGCCGCGGCTGGACGGTGGGCCGCGCCGAATTCGTGCTGTTCGGCCTCGATCCCGATGTGCAGATGGCGGAGTGGCTGCTGCAGGTGCTGGCGGGCGCGCTGGCGCGCGAGGAGGCCGCCTTCCGCACCAGCCCCGACTACGCGCGCAGCCTGGTGGCGCCGCGCGGGCGCCGGCCGGTGGCGCCGCAATCCGTGCTGCGCAGCTTCCGGCTGGGCTTCGCCGACCGCGTGGCGCATCGGCTGGATGCCATGGCCGAGGCGCAGGAACGCGCCGCCGATGCCGCGCGCGCCGCAACGCCCACCGGCACGGCGCTGGTTCTGCTGAAGGAGCAGAAGCTGGAGGAAGGCTTCCGCGCGCTCGGCATAAGGCTGCGCAGCGTCACGCGCCGCAGCGTGGTGCGCGACCGGGGCGCCTATGGGCGCGGCCAGGAAGCCGGCGGCCGGGTGGGCCTCGACCGGCCAGTGGGCGCGGGCGGCACGGCGGCGCTGCCGAAGCGCCGATGAGCCGTGGCGATGTCGCCGCCGCGCGCCTCTATGCCTGGGAGGATCGCGTGGTGGCGCCGCGCGACCAGTCCCGCGTGGCCTTCGAGGCGCTGCAGGCGCTGGTCGATCACGTGTGGCAGGCTGAGGGGCTGCGTTGGCCGCCGCGCGTCAAGGCGCTGCCGAAGCAGGCGCGCCGCACCGTCGCGCGTGCCACCCGCACCGCCATCGAGGCGCCTTCAATCCTGCCCAGCTGGGTGCTGCTGCATGAGCTGGCGCATGCGATGACCATGGATGTGGACGGTCGTGGCGCCGGCCACGGGCCGGATTTCGTGGGCGTCTATGTCGCGCTGCTGGCCCGCCACGCGCGGCTGGACCAGGCCCTGCTTGCCGATACCCTGGCCGAGGACGAGATCGCCTGGAACCCGAAGGCGCGGCCCGTGGTTGGGTTTTGATGTCTCGCGGCGCGCGGCCGGATTGGAAGCAGGCGGGTTGGCTGGGGGACCTGGATTCGAACCAAGACTGACCGAGTCAGAGTCGGTAGTTCTACCGTTAAACTATCCCCCAGCAGGCCAACCCGGCCTTGCGGGCCAAGGTCGCCCGCGGGACGGGGCAGGTAGCACGCAGCCCCGGGGCTGGCAACGGGTGCGTGCATGAAATGCCTTGCCCGCCGGGCGCGCCCGCCGGATCATGGGTGTTGGTCCGCATTTCCCCACCGCCGCGCTTGCGGCGGCGGCGAAAAGGGCCGTGGAATGCACCATGCCAGACGATGCGCCGCAGCCCCCGATTGCCCGCCCGCCCGCCGCCTCGGCCGGGCTCGGCGGGGCGCCGCGCCGCGAGCCGGGCGGCAGCCACGGCCTGGCGGCGCTCGATCTCGGCACCAACAATTGCCGCCTGCTGGTGGGCACGCCCGCGCCGGGCGGCGGCTTCCGCGTGGTGGACAGCTTCAGCCGCATCGTCCGGCTCGGTGAGGGGCTGGCCGCCACCGGCCGGCTCTCCGATGCCGCGATGGAGCGCGCCATGGCTGCGCTGCACGCCTGCGCCCAGAAGCTGGCGCGCCGCCCGGTGCGCGCGCTGCATGCGGTGGCCACCGAGGCCTGCCGGCGTGCCGCCAATGGCCCGGCCTTCCTGGCCCGTGTCGAGGCCGAGACCGGCCTGCGCCTGCGCGTCATCTCGCCGCGCGAGGAGGCGGAACTGGCCATGGAGGCCTGCGCGCCGCTGTTCGAGCCCGCCGATCGGCGTGCCCTGCTGTTCGATATCGGCGGCGGCTCCACCGAGATCGCCTGGATTCGCCTGGCCCCCGGCAACCCGGTGCCGGAGCTGGTGGGCTATGTCTCGGTGCCGGTCGGGGTGGTCACGCTGTCCGAGCGGTGCGGGCCCTCCTGCTTCACCGAGGCTGGCTTCCACGCGGTGGTGGACGAGGTGGCGGCGCAGCTCACCGGCTTCGATGCCGTGCACCGCATCGCGCAGGAAATCCGCAGCGGCGGCGTGCGGCTGATGGGCACCTCCGGCACCGTCACCACGCTGGCCGGCGTCGCCATGGCGCTGCCGCGCTATCGTCGCCCGCTGGTCGATGGCCAGGTGCTGGACGCCGACGTGGCCGACCAGGCGCTGGGCGACCTGTTCGCCCTGGGGCGCGAAGGCCTGGCCGCGCATCCCTGCGTCGGGCCCGATCGCGTTGATTTCGTGCTGCCGGGCTGCGCCGTCTATGCCGCCATCCGCCGCGTCTGGCCGGTGCCGCGGCTGACCGTGGCGGATCGCGGCCTGCGCGAGGGCATCCTGCTGCGCCTGCTGCGCGCCGAGCAGCGCCGACCCGGCCCGCGCCTGCCGCCAGGCCCCTGGCAAGGCTGTGCCTGATCGGCGACAAGCTGTCGCAGCATGGCAAAAACCCCCCGCATTCCCGGAAAGCAGGCCCCCGGTGGCGCCAGCCCCGGCAACCGCCCCCCTGGCAACCGCCCGCTCACCGAAAGGCTGCGCACGGCCAAGGCGCGCACGCCGCAAAGCCAGCGCTGGCTGGAGCGCCAGCTGAACGACCCCTATGTGCAGGCGGCCCGCGCGCGCGGCTTCCGCTCCCGCGCTGCCTTCAAGATCGAGGAGCTGGACGCGAAGTTCCACCTGCTGAAGCCGGGCGGGCGGGTGGTGGATCTCGGCGCGGCACCGGGGGGATGGACGCAGGTGGCCGTCGCCAAGGTGGGCGAGCGCGGCCGCGTCGTCGGGCTCGACCTGCTGGCGATCGACCCGATCCCGGGTGCCACGCTGCTGCAGGGCGATTTCCAGGACCCGGCGGCCGAGCAGGCGGTGCTGGCCGCGCTCGCCGGCCCGGCGGACCTCGTGCTTTCCGACATGGCGCCGAACACCACCGGCCACGCCGCCACCGACCACCTGCGCATCATGGCACTGGCCGAACTCGCGCTGGATTTCGCGCTGCGCGTGCTGGTGCCGGGCGGCGGCTTCGTCTCCAAGGTGTTCGCCGGCGGCTCCGAGAAGGCGTTCCTCGACCTGCTGAAGCAGAGCTTCGCCGTGGTGCGCCACGCCAAGCCGCCCTCCAGCCGCAAGGATTCGTCCGAGCTCTATGTCGTGGCCACCGGCCTGAAGCCGCCCGCCGGCGGGTGAGGCAGCGCGCGCGCTGCCACGCGGGCTTCACGCGACAAGCCTTGCGGCGCCGCGGCAATCGGGGCTAGGACGAGCCGCCAAGGCGGCCCCCGCGCCCCGACACGCTCGCACGAGGTTCGCGCCATGGCCCCCCCCGACAGCACTGCTTCCAGCACCGCCTCCAGCAGCGCCGCCAGCCGCGTCACGCTGGAGGAAGCCTTCGCCTTCGACGACGTGCTGCTGGTGCCGGCCTACTCCACCGTGCTGCCGGGCGAGACCGACACGCGCACCCGCCTGACGCGCGAGATCTCGCTGAACATCCCGCTGATCGCCGCCGCGATGGACACCGTCACGGAAGCGCCGATGGCCATCGCCATGGCGCAATCCGGCGGCATCGGCGTGATCCACAAGAACCTCTCGCCCGAGGAGCAGGCCGCGCAGGTGCGGCGCGTCAAGAAGTTCGAGAGCGGCATGGTGGTGAACCCGCTCACCATCCACCCGGACCAGACGCTGGCCGAGGTGCGCGCGCTGCAGGAAAGCCACCGCATCAGCGGCGTGCCGGTGGTGGAGCGCGGCTCCGGCCGGCTGGTCGGCATCATCACCAACCGCGATGTGCGCTTCGCCACCGACCCCAATCTGCGCGTCTACGAACTGATGACGCGCGAGAATTTGGTGACGGCCGACGCCGATGTGACGCCCGACGTCGCGCGCTCGCTGCTGCACAAGCACCGCATCGAGAAGCTGCTGGTGGTGGATGATGCCTTCCGCTGCGTCGGCCTGGTGACGGTGAAGGACATGGACAAGGCGCAGGCCAACCCCAACGCGGTGAAGGACGCGATGGGCCGGCTGCGCGTCGCCGCCGCCACCGGCGTGGGCGAGGACGGTTTTCGGCGCGCGAGCCTGCTCATCGAGGCTGAGGTCGATGTCATCGTGGTCGACACGGCGCATGGCCATTCGGGCGGCGTGCTGCGCGCGATCGAGCGCATCAAGCGCCTGTCCAACTCCGTGCAGGTGATGGCGGGCAATGTCGCGACGCCGGAGGGCGCGCTGGCGCTGATCGAGGCGGGCGTCGATGCGGTGAAGATCGGCATCGGCCCGGGCAGCATCTGCACCACGCGCATCGTCGCCGGTGTGGGTGTGCCGCAGCTGACGGCGGTGATGGAAAGTGCCGCCGCCTGCCGCGCGCGCGGCGTGCCGGCCATCGCCGATGGCGGCGTGCGCTCCTCCGGTGATGTCGCGAAGGCCATCGCAGCGGGCGCCGATTGCGTGATGATGGGCAGCGTCTTCGCCGGCACGGACGAGGCGCCGGGCGAGGTGTTCCTCTACCAGGGCCGCTCCTACAAATCCTATCGCGGCATGGGCAGCCTGGGCGCCATGGCGCGCGGCTCGGCCGATCGCTACTTCCAGGCGGAGGTCGCCGACAAGCTGAAGCTGGTGCCCGAGGGCGTGGAGGGCCGCGTCGGCTACAAGGGCCCGGTCGGCACGGTGATCCACCAGATGGTCGGCGGGCTGCGCGCCGCGATGGGCTACACCGGCAGCGCCACCATCGCCCACCTGCAGCAGAACGCCCGCTTCCGCCGCATCACCAATGCCGGCCTGCGCGAGAGCCATGTGCATGACGTGGCGGTGACGCGCGAGGCACCGAACTACCGCCTGGAGGGGTAAGGCCCTAGCTCGCTACCCAGCAGGCGATGCCGCGCTCGCGCAGCCGGGCGCACCAGCGCTGCGCCTCCTCCGCGCCGGCGAAGCCACCCACGCGCAGCCGCCACACCGCTGATTGGCCGGGGCGTTCCACCTCGCTCACCAGGGGCTGGTGGCCCTCGGCGAGGTCCGGCGCCTGCTGCGCGAAGCGCGCCCAATGGCGCATCGCCTCGGCCTCGCTGCCCGCGGCCACCAGCTGCACGCGCGCTCCGCTGCCGGAAGGGGCCGGTCGTGGCGGGGGTGGCGCGGCCCTGGGCGCCGGCGGCGGCGCGGCCGTGGCGACGACCTCCGGCACGGGCTGCGGCTCCGGGACGGCGATGGCCGCGGGCGGGCCCGGGGCAGGTGGAGGCGGCTGGACCTGGGGCTGGGCTGGCGGCTCGGGCGCAGCGACCAGGGGAGGGGGCGGCGGCGCCGCCGCGGCGAGCAGCACCGGCGCCGGTGCTGCGGGCGGCGGTTCCGCCACAGGCGGCACCGCAACGGGGGCCACGACGGCTGCCAGCGCGACGGGCGCCACCGGCGGCGGCGCTTCGGCCGACGGCGTCGGCGGCTCGGGCGCCAGTGGCTGGACGGCCTGGGTCTGAACAGCCGGGGTCTGAACAGCCGCCATCTCGGCAGCAGCAGGCTCGGCCGGGCGCGCTGCGCCAGGGGCCGGCAGCCCTGGCAGCGCGATGACGATCCCCCGCGGCGGCAGCGCCGGCGGCATCACCGTCGGGTCGGTCGCGATCGGCGCCGGCGTGGCGGCCGGTGCCGCGGCCACCGCCGCCGGCGGCGGCCCGCCGGCGCAAGCCGTCAGGCCGAGCAGCAACAGCGCCCCGGCGCAGGCACCGAGGCGCGGCATCCTGCCGCCGGGCAGGCGGGGGGCAGCCCTTTCGGGCGTATGGGTTGACGCGGCCATGGCGAGCCTCCGCGGCGCTCGGCTTGCGTGCCGGGACGGTCGGCGCGAGCATCACGCGGCATAAGGACAAGCGCCGGACAATGCCAGTACCCATCCTCGCGGCGCGCACCGCTTGCGCCGCGCGGCCCGACCCCCGCGAATGCCTGCCTTGCGGGGCCTGCTCGGCGCGCCTGCTGGATCGCGCGCGGCCGCGCCACCACCTTCCTGGAGCAATGCCTCGCCCGCGGCCGATGGCAGCCCTTCCCGAAACCATGGCGGACCGCACCGCCCGGATCATCGCATGACCCCCGCCGCGCGGCTCGCCGCCGCGATCGACCTGCTGGCCGCCGTCGAAGCCTCCCCCCGCCGCCCTGCCGACGCCATCGCCAATGATTTCTTCCGCGCCCGCCGCTTCATCGGAAGTTCCGACCGCCGCAACGTCTCCGAGCGCGCCTGGGGCGCCATCCGCCAGCGGCTGCGCCTTGGCTGGCACCTGGCCGCGCTGGGCGAGGCCGCGCCGCGCGCGCGCATCCTGCTGGCGGCGCATCTGATCCTGGCCGAAGGCTGGTCGCTGGAGGGGATCGAGCAGAACTACTCCGGCGAGCGCTTCGCCCCCGTGCCCCTGGTGCCCAGCGAAAAGGCGCTGCTCGGCGCCCTGGTGGGCCGGCCGCTGCTGCACCCGGACATGTCCGAGGGCCCGCGCCTCAACCTGCCGGAATGGGCGCTGCCCGGCCTCGCCACCCGCTTCGGCGCCACCCTGCCCGCCGAGGCCGCGGCGATGGAGGAGGCCGCGCCGCTCGACCTGCGCGCCAACCTGCTGCGCGGCACGCGGGAGGAGGCGATGGCCGCGCTGCTGGCCGAGGGCATCGCCGCCACGCCCACGCCCTTCTCGCCCTGGGGGCTGCGAATCGCCGATCGCCGCCCGGTCGGTGCCAGCAAGACGTTCGAATCGGGCCTGGTCGAGGTGCAGGACGAGGGCAGCCAGCTGATCGCGCTTCTCACCGATGCGCGGCCGGGCATGCGCGTGGCCGATTATTGCGCCGGCGCGGCCGGTAAGACGCTGGCCCTGGCCGCCACCATGCAGAACAAGGGCCATATCGTGGCCTGCGATGTCTCGGCCACGCGGCTGGAGGGTGCGGTGCGCCGCCTGCGCCGCGCCGGCGTGAACAATGCCGAGCGCCACCTTCTCGCCGCCGGCGACAAATGGCGCAAAAGACAGGGAAAAAAATTCGATTGCGTGCTGGTGGACGCCCCCTGCACCGGAAGTGGCACATGGCGCCGGAATCCGGACGCGCGCATCCGCACCAATGCGCGCGACCTGGCGGAGCTGGTGGCGAAACAAGCCTCCATCCTCGATGACGCATCAGAGTTGGTGCGTCCGGGCGGAAGACTGGTCTACGCTACCTGCTCCCTCCTTCCGGAGGAGGACGAGATGCAGATGCAGGCGTTCCTCCAGCGTCACGCGGATTTTGCCCCGCTCGCCATGCCGGCGCTGTGGCAGAGCCTCGTGCCCGGGGTGGCGCCGCCGGGGGAGGGTCCGCACATGGCGCTTTCGCCCGCACGGCACGGCACGGACGGCTTCTTTGCCGCCATCCTGGAAAGGCGCGGCCCATGATCTCCATCCGCCGCGCCCGGCCGGGCGATGGGCTGGCCATCGCCCGCGTGCATGTGGCGGCCTGGCGCAGCGCCTATGCCGGCATCCTCGACGACGCCTACCTCGCCAATTTGTCCGAACCGCGCCTCGCCAGCTTCTACCAGCGCGCCATCCTCGACCGCCGCGATGGCCATGCGGTGTTCGTCGCCACCGCCTCCGGCAACGACCAGCAGGCTGGCACGCCGGGGCGCGAGGCGCTGATCGTGGGCTTCGCCTCCGGCGGCCGTGCGCGCCGCCGCGGCCTGGGCGAGGGCGAGGTGGAGACGCTCTACGTGCTCGATGACTACCGCGAGCTCGGCGTCGGCCGCCGCCTGATGCGCGCCATGGCGGCGCATCTGCGCGCCATCGGCTGCAACTCCGCCATGGCCTGGGTGCTGCAGGACAACCCCAGCCGCTTCTTCTACCGCCACCTCGGCGGCCGCCCCGCAATGCACGAGGCGATTCGCGTCGCCGGCCGCGGCGTGGAGCAGGAGGCCCTGCTGTGGGACCCGATCGACACGCTGCTGGCCGCCACCGCGCCGGTGAAGGAAGGCTGAGGGCGCGCAGGGGGCCCGCGGCGCTTGCCGTGATGGCCCTTGTGTGGTCATAGCCCGCCATGACGCACGTCGCCCCCGCCGCGCCCCGGCATGATCGCATCCTGGTCCTCGATTTCGGCAGCCAGGTCACCCAGCTCATCGCGCGGCGGCTGCGCGAAAGCGGCGTCTATTGCGAGATCTGGCCCTACAACGCCGCGCCCGAGGCGCGCATCCGCGCCTTCGCGCCCAAGGGCATCATCCTCTCCGGCGGCCCCGCCAGCGTGACCGAGGGCGAAAGCCCCCGCGCGCCGGAGGCCGTGTTCGGCATGGGCCTGCCCATCCTGGGCATCTGCTACGGCCAGCAGACGCTGGCACACCAGCTGGGCGGCACGGTGGAGGGCGGGCATGCGCGCGAGTTCGGCCGCGCCTTCATCGACGTCACCGGCGATTGCGCCATCACCCAGGGCCTCTGGGCCAAGGGGGCGCGCGAACAGGTGTGGATGAGCCATGGCGACCGCATCACCCAGCTGCCCCCCGGCTTCCGCGTGGTGGCCAGCAGCGAGGGCGCGCCCTTTGCGCTGATTGCCGACGATGCGCGCCGCTTCTACGGGACGATGTTCCACCCCGAGGTGGTGCACACGCCGCATGGCGCGGCCCTGCTGCGAAACTTCACCCACGGCATCTGCGGCTGCACCGGCGACTGGACCATGGGCGCCTTCCGCGCCGAGATGATCGCCCGCATCCGCGCCCAGGTGGGCGGCGGTCGCGTGGTGTGCGGCCTGTCGGGCGGCGTCGATTCCTCGGTCGCCGCGGTGCTGCTGCACGAGGCGATCGGCGAGCAGCTGACCTGCATCTACGTCGATCACGGGCTGATGCGCGCCAATGAATCCGAACAGGTGGTGCGCACCTTCCGCGACCGCTTCAACATCAAGCTGGTCCACCGCGACGCGTCCGACCTGTTCCTCGGCCAGCTCAGCGGCGTCACCGACCCGGAGGTGAAGCGCAAGACCATCGGCCGCCTGTTCATCGAGGTGTTCGAGGAGGAGCAGAACAAGCTTGGCGGCGCCGATTTTCTGGCGCAGGGCACGCTGTACCCGGACGTGATCGAAAGCGTCTCCGCCACCGGTGGCCCCAGCGTGACGATCAAGAGCCACCACAATGTCGGCGGCCTGCCCGAGGGCATGCGCATGCAGCTGGTCGAGCCGCTGCGCGACCTGTTCAAGGACGAGGTGCGCGTGCTGGGGCGCGAGCTCGGCATCCCCGAGGAGATCGTGGGCCGCCACCCTTTCCCGGGCCCGGGCCTCGCCATCCGCATCCCCGGCGAGGTGACGCGCGAGAAGGCGGACCTGCTGCGCAAGGTGGACGTGATCTACCTCGAGGAAATCCGCGCGGCCGGCCTGTATGACGCCATCTGGCAGGCCTTCGCGGTGCTGCTGCCGGTGCGCACCGTGGGCGTGATGGGCGACGGCCGCACCTACGACATGGCCTGCGCGCTGCGCGCCGTGACCAGCACGGATGGCATGACCGCCGATGTCTACCCCTTCACCATGGAATTCCTCGCGCGCGTGGCGAACCGCATCGTCAACGAGGTGCGCGGCATCAACCGCGTGACCTACGACATCACGAGCAAGCCGCCGGGGACGATCGAGTGGGAGTGAGGCTGGGGCGTCCCCTCCCGCCTCTCACCCCCGCCGCGCCCAGGGCGGCGGCACGACATGGCCGCGCCGCACCGCCGTCACCAGCAGCACGATGCCCGCGCCGGTGCAGAGCAGGAACGCGATGACCGAGGATTCAAGCCCGAAGCTGCCGCCCGTCAGCAGCGTCGGCCCCTCGATCGTCGCCTTGATCAGCCCGGGGTCACTGTCACTGCCGGAGACGATGCCGGAGAAGATGCCGGACTGGGTGTAGTTCCACGCGAAGTGGAAGCCCATGCTCATCCACAGCCGGCGCGTGACCATGTAGGCCGCGGCGAGCAGCAGCCCGGCCTCGACGCTGATGAAAAGCGCGCCCATCACCGTCGCTGCCGGGTTGATCAGGTGCACGAGGCCGAAGACCAGGGACGACACCACCAGCGAGATCCAGCTGCCCAGCGCCTCCTCGACGATGCGGAACAGCGCGCCGCGGAACAGCAACTCCTCGAAGATGGCCGAGCTCAGCGCCATCGCCACGGCCGGCAGCATGAAGGAGACCGGGTTGATCCCCTCGGCGCGATATATCCCCAGCACCATCAGGACCGCCACGCAGCCGGCGTAGAGCCCGGCGCCGACCAGCAGGCCCAGCCCAAGCTCCCGGCCCATGCCCGGCAGCGCGAGTTCGCTGACTCCGCGACGTTCGACGAGGCGCACGAAGCCGACATAGAAGGCCATGGCCAGCGCCGCCATCGCCGCCGCCACGGCCAGCTTGGCGGCGGGGCTGGTCGAGAGGCTGGCCAGGAAGCTGTTCGTCTGCGCCAGAATCAGCAGCAGCAGCAGCCCGCCGCCCAGCAGGACCAGGCGGATCAGCGGGAACTGCAGGACGCGCAGCCAGAAGGGCTGAATGCGATCCGGATCTGCATGCATGTCGGGCCACCCAGCCAACGTCCAGAGGGCTGCCATCATCGTGGATGCCGCGGCCATGCGCCATGCCTCCCCAGGACGCGTGGCGGCGGCGTTGACCCGACGCCGCGGGCCGTCCTCAACTGCGTGCCACACGCTACGGGCGCGGTTGTGCGCCTGCGGGCAGAGGCGGCGAGGACGATGACGGACGAACCCGGATCCGACGCGCATCGCGCAGCGCAGGCGGGCGCGGCACGCTGCGCCTGGGCGGAATCCGACCCGCTGCTGCGCGCCTACCACGACGCCGAATGGGGCGTGCCGGTGCGCGACTCCCGCCTGTTGTGGGAGACGCTGATGCTGGAAGGCTTCCAGGCCGGCCTGTCCTGGCTGGTGATCCTGCGCAAGCGGCATGCCTTCCGCGCCGCCTTCGCCGGCTTCGACCCGCTGAAGGTCGCGGCCTTCACCGAAGCCGACATCGCCCGCCTGCTCGCTGATCCCGGCATCGTGCGGTCGCGCGCGAAGATCGAGGCGACCATCGCCGGCGCGCGCATCTTCAACGCGATGCGCGACGGCGGCGAGGACTTCGCCGAGTTTTGCTGGGCCTTCGTCGGCGGCACGCCGATCCGCGCCGGCGACCAGCAGGCGGAGACGCCGCTGTCGCAGGTGGTCTCGAAGGCGCTGAAGCGGCGCGGCTTCAAATTCGTCGGGCCGACCATCGCGCACGCCTGGATGCAGGCGGTGGGGCTGGTGGACGATCACGCACCTGGCTGCTTCCGTCACGCCTCCCACCGCTGACGATCGCCGGAGCCATACGCCCATGCCTGCCCCCATCACCATCCACGGCATCCGCAACTGCGACACCATGAAGAAGGCCCGCGCCTGGCTTGAGGCACACGGCGTCGCCCATGCCTTCCACGACTACAAGATTCAGGGCATCGAACGCCCCATGCTCGAATCCTGGGTGGCGGCGCTGGGCTGGGAGGCGCTGCTCAACCGCGCCGGCACCACCTTCCGCAAGCTGCCGGAGGCCGAGAAGGCCGATCTCGACGCAGCCAAGGCCATCGCGCTGATGCTCGCACACCCCTCCGCCATCAAGCGGCCCGTGCTCACCGCGCCGGGCCTGCTGCTGGTGGGCTTCGCGCCGGAGCGCTACGCCAGCGCACTGCGCTGAGCAACAGGCTTCACACCGGGTAGAGACGCTCGGCGAATTCCTTCACGCCGATCTTCGGGTCCACCACACCGAAGCGCCGGCCGCTGACCTTCTCGGGTGCCGTGTCCTCGCGCAGCAGCGCCACCAGATCGGCGCGCACGCGCGGGTCGTTGCGGAAATACTGGTGGCCGATCCAGTTCGCCTCGACATCCGCCTGCGGCACCGGCTTCACATCCTTGCCGGCCACCACCATCGAGTAGTCCACCACCTTCACATTCGGCGGCAGGTCCTCGGGGTGTAGCGGGCCGCGCGTGCCCAGCCGATCGCCGCGGTTGATGGCGCCGGAGACGAGCCACACCACGCCATCGTCGCGGTTCACGCCGATCGTCACGTGCTTGGCCAGCGCGGCCAGCGGCCGCAGCCCGCCGGCCGAGCCCTCGGCCGTCAGCGCCCGCCAGGGGTGGTCCAGCACGTCGGCCACGTCATCGCCGGCCATGATGACGGCCTGGCCGAAGATGGCGGGCGACAGGCCCGGCAGCATCATGGCGATGGTCTGCATGCCGAAGCGCGTTGCGCGCGCGCCCATGGAGTGCGCCATGAACACCGGCGCGCGCCGCGGCCGCTGCGACGCGATGGCCGCGATCAGCCGCGTCAGCGCCAGGCCGGAGGCCGCGCTGTCCTTCTGGTCGTCGCGATAGGCGTCGATGCTGCCCATGCCGTTCGACGGCCAGGTGAAGACGAAGGGCACCAGCGGCGGCGCACCGCCTTCCTCCAGCCACAGGCACAGCGCGGCGGTGCGCTCGGTGGCCTCGGTGAAGCTGTAGTTGAAGCCGTGCACGAACAGCAGCGGCAGGCCCTGCGCGGCCTCCGCCGCCTGCAGCCAGGATTGGATGGTGTCCACCAGCCCGCTGTCGGGCTCCTCGGATTTCGCCACGGCCGGAACGCCCGCGATGCCCTCCACCGCGGGATCGACGACCACCTTGCAGGCGACCTTGCCGGCCAGCAGCCGGCCGGGCGGTTCGCAGACCACGTAGCCGAATGCGCTCTTGCCGTCATAGATGCGGTTGGTGGCGAAGTGGACCAGGCGTTCCTGCATCGGACCTCTCCCTTGTCGTGGGCGTGGCGCATCGCCGGCCTGCGACCGGCGCCAAGATGAACGCACCGTCACTTGCCGCCAATGGCCCGCAGCCGTGAAAGTTTCGCCGTGACCCGGCGCCGCCGGGTCGCTTCATGTCTGGGGAGTATCCATGCGACAGTTTCTTGTCGGCGCCCTGCTCGGCGCCGCGACCTTGGCTGCCACCGCCTTGCCCGCGCTGGCGCAGCCCACCACCGACACCGTGGCGGCGATCCGCGCGCGCGGCTTCCTGCTGTGCGGCGTCTCGCCCAGCACCGTCGGCTTCTCGCTGCCCGACAGCCGGGGCGAGTGGCGCGGCATCGATGCCGATACCTGCCGCGGCGTGGCGGCCGCCATCTTTGGCGATGCCACCAAGGTCCGCTTCATCGCGACCACCACGCAGAACCGCTTCACCGCGCTGCAGTCGGGCGAAGTGGATATGCTGGCCCGCACCACCACCTGGACCCTGGCGCGCGAGGCCTCGCTCGGCCTGCAATTCGCCTCCATCACCTTCTACGATGGCCAGGGCTTCATGGTGCATCGCGATTCCGGCGTGACCAGCGCGCGCCAGCTGGATGGCGCCACCGTCTGCGTGCAGCCGGGCACGACCACCGAGCTGAACATGGCGGATTTCTTCCGCACCAACCGCCTGCGCTTCACGCCGGTGGTGATCGAGAGCATCGAGGAAATCCGCGCCGCCTTCATCGCGCGCCGCTGCGATGCCTACACCAATGATGCCTCCTCCCTGGCCTCCTTCGCCTTCAGCCAGGGCCCGAACGCCAACCGCTACCTGCTGCTGCCCGAGATCATCTCGAAGGAGCCGCTGGGCGCTGTCGTGCGCAAGGGCGACCAGAAGTTCTTCGATATCGTGCGCTGGACGCATTTCGCGCAGGTCACGGCGGAGGAACTCGGCATCACCAGCGCCAATATCGGCACCTTCGCCACGAGCACGAACCCGGAGGTGATGCGCTTCATGGGCCGCACCGGCGATCTCGGCCGCATGCTCGGTCTCGAGAACAACTTCGCGGTCACGGTGGTGACGCAGGTCGGCAATTTCGGCGAGGTCTGGACCCGCAACATCACGCCGCTCGGCGTGCCGCGCGGCATCAACGGGCTGTGGACGCAGGGCGGCCTCCAATACGCCCCGCCGATGCGCTGAAGCCTGCGCCGCGACAGCGAACCGGGCCGGCGGGGCAACCCGCCGGCCCTTTTTTGTGCGCCGGGCTGGCGCCGCCGCGCCGCTTCGGGAAGTCTCGCAGCCTGAGGAGCCCCCGATGCCCGATGCCGCCCTGCTTGCCCGTCTGCGCAGCGCCGTCGCCGCGAATTTTGCGCGACAGACCGAATTCCTCCAGGCGCTGGTGCGCTTCCCCAGCCTGCGCGGCGCCGAAGCGCCGCTGCAGGATTGGCTGTACCGCGAGCTCGGCGCGCGCGGCTATGCGATGGACCGCTTCTCCCTGGCCGATGTGCCGCTGGCCGGCCACCCCCAGGCTGCGCCGATGGTGGATGCCGACCCGGCGCGCAGCGTGCAGCTGGTGGCCGCGCATCGCGCGCCGAACCCCACGGGCCGCAGCCTAATCCTGCAGGGCCATATCGATGTGGTGCCCGAGGGCCCGACCGCGATGTGGACGCACCCGCCCTATGCCGGCGTGGTGCGCGAGGGCTGGCTCTATGGCCGCGGCGCGCATGACATGAAGGCCGGCGTCGCCGCCATGATCTTCGCCATGGACGCGTTGCGCAGCGCCGGCCTCGCGCCCGCCGCCGACGTCTACATCCAGACCGTGACCGAGGAGGAGAGCACCGGCAACGGCGCGCTCGCCACGCTGCTGCGCGGCTACCGCGCCGAAGCCGCGCTGATCCCCGAGCCCACGGGCCACACCATCACCCGCGCGCAGACCGGCACCATCTGGTTCCGCCTGCGCGTGCGCGGCGTGCCGGTGCATGTGATGGTGGCGCAGGATGGCTCCAACGCCATCATGTCGGCCTATGCGCTGATCCAGGCGCTGTATGCGCACACCCGCGCGCTGAACGCGGCGGGGCGCGACAACCCCTGGTATGGCGACATCGCCGACCCGATCAAGTTCAACCCCGGCATCATCCGCGGTGGCGACTGGGCCTCCTCCACCCCCGCCTGGTGCGAGGTCGATTGCCGCATCGGCCTGCTGCCTGGCACCACGCCGCAGCAGGCGATGGCAGGGGTGGAGCAGGCGGTGCGCGCCGCGGCGAAGGGCGACAACTTCCTTGCCAACAACCCACCCGAGATCGTCTGGCACGGCTTCCAGACCGAGCCCTACGTGCTGGAGCCCGGCAGCGCGGCCGAGGCGGTGCTGGCGGCGGCGCACCAGGCGGTGCATGGCGGCGCCATGCCCGAACGCCGCAGCACCGCGGTGAACGACACGCGCTACTACGGCCTTCAGATGGGCGTGCCCGGCCTGTGCTACGGCCCGAAGGGCGAGGGCGCGCATGGCTTCGACGAACGCACCTCGCTCGCCGATCTCGAGACCTGCACGCTGACCATCGCCGCCTTCATCGCCGATTGGTGCGGCGTGCGGGAGAGGTAGGGCGCCTCAGGGAGCCTTGTGGATGGGGTCCACCCAGGCGACGGCCTCGGGCTTCTCCGCCGGCTCGATATCGAGGTTCACCACCACCGCCTCGTTGTCCGAGCGCACCAGCACGCATTCCAGCGTCTCATCCGTGCTGGCGTTGATCTCCTGGTGCGGCACATAGGGGGGGACGAAGATGAAATCGCCCGGGCCCGCCTCCGCCACGTATTCCAGCTTCTCGCCCCAGCGCATGCGGGCGCGGCCGCGCAGCACGTAGATCACGCTCTCCAGCGCGCCGTGGTGATGCGCGCCGGTCTTCGCATTGGCGTGGATGTGCACCGTGCCGGCCCAGATCTTCTGCGCCCCCACACGGGCGAAGTTGATGGCGGCTGCGCGGTTCATGCCCGGCGTCTGCGCTGTGTTGGCATCCAGGCTGTCGCCCGGAATCACGCGCACGCCGGTGTGCTTCCAGCCATCATCGGGCGGCGTATGGGAATGGTCGTGCCCGTCATGCGGCATCGTGGTGCGTCCTCGGCCCTTGGCCCGCGCAGGCTACTCCGGCGGCGGCGCCACGGGGAGGGCCGCGGTGTAGGGCTCGACCAGCAGCGCATCCTGCCGCAGCACGGCCACGCGTTCGCGCGTGGCCCAGCGCGTGCTGCCATCGGCCGCGCGCGCCACCACATAGCGCCAGGCGGTAAGCTGGCCGGATTCGGCGATGCGGCGGGCGATGCGCTCCACCTCCGGCCCGCTGCCCAGCGCGGCGAGTTCGGCCGGCGTCAGCCCCAGCACGACGTCCGCCCGCATCGTCACCACGCGGAACAGCTTCACGGCGGCGGATTCCTGCGCCTCGGCCTGGCCCATCGGCGCCGCCGCCACCACGGCGGCCAGCACCAGCCCCTGCAACAGATGCGCGGCGCGGCGGTGCAGGGGCATGGGCAGCCTTTCGGTATGCGAGGCGGCATCATGCCGCGGCCGCGTTACCGATCGGTTGCGCCCTGTTTCATCCGCTTCGCGCCGCCGGCATCGCCTATTCGCGGATGTTCAGGCTGCGCACCAGCGGCACCCAGGTGGCGTTCTCGGTGCGGACGAAATCGGCGAAACGCGCCGGGTTCCAGCCGCGCATGGCGGGCGTGCCGAGGGCTTCGAAGCGGCCGAAGATCGCCGGGTCCGACAGCGCCTGCTCGGTGGCCGCCGCCATGCGCTCCACGATCGCCGGCGCCAGGCCCGGCGGGCCGAAGAAGCCGTACCAGGAATAGGCCTTGAAGTCCGGCACGCCGGCCTCCCGCGCCGTGGGGATGTCCGGGATGATGGAGGAGCGCTCATCGGTCGCGGTGAACAGGATGCGGGCGGTGCCGGCATCGTGGAAGGGCTTCAGCAGGCTCGGGATGTCCATGCAGTAGTGGATCTCGCCCGATTGCAGCGCCGCGAACACCTGCCCGCCGCCGCGATAGGGCACGTGCACCACCTCCGTCCCCGTGCGCAGCGCGAATGTGGCCGCCGCGATATGGCCGGAGGAGCCGACGCCGGAGGAGCCGAACTGGTAGCGGCCCGGCGCGGCCTTCAGCAGCGCGATGAACTCGGCGGCGGTGCGGGCGGTGATGCCGCGCTGCGTGATGCCCATGCAGATCGGCACGAACACGGTGGGGGCGATCGGCGTCAGGTCGCGGATCGGGTCGAAGGGCATCGGCGTGCCAAGGCCGGGGGCGAGGCCCAGCGGCGAGAGCGTGGTGAGCAATATCACGTCCCCGGTCGGCGGCAGCTTGGCCACGTAGTCGCTGCCCACCACGCCGCCGGCGCCGGGCCGGTTCTCGATCACCACCGGCTGGCCGAGGATCTCCTGCAGCCGGGGCTGCAGGATGCGGGTGGTGACATCCGTGCCCCCGCCGCTGCCGAAGGGGATGACGATGCGCACCGGCCGCGCCGGCCAGGCCTGCGCCAGCGCGGGTGCGGCCAGCAGCGTCGCCGCGCCGGCGCCCAGCAACGACGCCGCGCCGGCGCCGAGCAGGCTGCGTCGGGCGAGGGGCAGGGCGCGGCCGCGGGAGACAGGGCCGGCCGGGGGCATGCGCAACACCATGGGGGAGGTCTCCGTTTCGTGATCCGGGGGGGATGATGCGGCCGCCCTGGCCCGGCGCAACCCCCGGCACCCAGCCTGTGGATCGCGTGGACATCGGGGACAGGCGAAATCGGCGCTGGCGCGGGGCTTTGGGGCATGGATTCATGCCCCCCTGGCCAGCCGGCCGGGCGGCCCCATTTCCGCTTTGTTCACGAACGAAACCCGAACACGGGGGCTGTGGACAACTTCCGCGGAAAAAGCAACTGGTCTTAAGCGGGGCGCATGTGGTGTTCAGGCGAGTGTGGCAACACTACATCTTGTTGCGGTGGGCATGGCGGGGGCATTCTCCCGGCCATGGGGGAGTCGCCCCGGTTTCGGGGCAGCATGAGGGGGTTCGTCGTGTTTGATGCAGTTCAGCTTGAAGGCCATGGCCAGGTCCGGATCGACCGGTCCCGCGACGCCCTGTTGACCGATTTCGGCAAGGCCACGCTCGACGACCGCTACCTGCTGCCTGGCGAATCCTACCAGGACCTGTTTGCCCGCGTCGCCTCGGCCTATGGCGACGATGCCGCGCACGCGCAGCGCATCTACGACTACATCTCCAAGTTGTGGTTCATGCCGGCCACGCCCGTGCTCTCCAACGGTGGCACCACCCGCGGCCTGCCCATCTCCTGCTTCCTGAACGAGGCCTCCGACAGCCTCGATGGCATCGTCGGCCTGTGGAACGAGAATGTCTGGCTCGCCGCCAAGGGCGGTGGCATCGGCAGCTACTGGGGCAATCTGCGCGGCATCGGCGAGAAGGTCGGCCGCAACGGCAAGACCTCCGGCGTCATCCCCTTCATCCGGGTGATGGATAGCCTGACGCTCGCCATCAGCCAGGGCAGCCTGCGCCGCGGTTCGGCCGCCTGCTACCTGCCGGTGAACCACCCCGAGATCGAGGAATTCCTCGAGATGCGCCGGCCCACCGGCGGCGACCCGAACCGCAAGGCGCTGAACCTGCACCACGGCGTGCTGCTGTCGGATGCCTTCATGCGCGCCGTCGAGGGCGACGAGGAATGGGCGCTGGTCTCGCCCAAGGACGGCGCCCTGATGCGCAAGGTCTCGGCCCGCGCGCTGTGGATCCGCATCCTCACCGCGCGCATCGAGACCGGCGAGCCGTACATCATCTACTCCGACCACGTGAACCGCGCCCGGCCGGAGCACCACAAGCTGGCGGGTCTCGAGGTCAAGACCTCCAACCTCTGCTCCGAGATCACGCTGCCCACCGGCACCGACCAGCACGGCATGGAGCGCACCGCGGTGTGCTGCCTCTCCTCGCTGAATTGCGAGACCTGGTTCGAGTGGAAGGATTCGCCCGAGTTCATCCCTGACGTGATGCGCTTCCTCGACAACGTCCTGCAGAGCTTCATCGACACCGCACCCGATTCGATGGCCCGCGCGCGCTATTCGGCCATGCGCGAGCGCAGCGTCGGCCTCGGCGTCATGGGTTTCCACAGCTTCCTGCAGGCGCTGAACGTGCCCTTCGAAAGCGCCATCGCGAAGGTGTGGAACAAGAAGATGTTCCGCCACATCCGCGAACAGGCGGATGTCGCCTCGCGCGTGCTGGCGGAGGAGCGCGGGCCCTGCCCGGATGCCGCCGAATACGGCTTCATGGAGCGCTTCTCGAACAAGATCGCCATCGCGCCCACCGCCAGCATCAGCATCATCTGCGGCGGCGCGTCGCCGGGGATCGAGCCCATCGCGGCGAATGTCTACAACCACAAGACGCTGTCGGGCAGCTACATCGTGCGCAACCCGCACCTCAAGCGCGTGCTGGCCAAGCATGGGCGCGACGATGACGACACCTGGACCACCATCACCGTCACCAAGGGCAGCGTGCAGCACCTCGATTTCCTGACGCCGCAGGAAAAGGACACCTTCAAGACCGCCTTCGAGCTCGACCAGCGCTGGGTCATCGAACACGCCGCCGACCGCACGCCCTATATCTGCCAGTCGCAGTCGGTGAACGTCTTCCTGCCCGCCAATGTCCACAAGCGCGACCTGCACCAGATCCACATGCTGGCGTGGAAGAAGGGCGTGAAGTCGCTGTACTACTGCCGCAGCCTGTCCATCCAGCGCGCCGATACCATCAGCGAGAAGGTGGTGGGCCAGTCGGATGTGATGACGCTGCACAAGGACGATGTGCAGCCGCAACTGCCGCTGACCACGCCGCCTTCCTCCAACAACTACGAGGAATGCCTGGCGTGCCAGTGACTGCCGAGGCCAGCCTGCCGCCGGACCACCCGGGCGAGGCGATCGTGCTGGCCGCCCGCCACAATGCCACGGAGCAGCAGCTTGCCCTGCTGCTCGACCGCCGCGGCCCGGTGAACGAGGTGCGGCGTCTCGTCGCCGACCTCGACCGCATCGCGGAAGACCTTGCCGCCTGCCTGCGGGAACCGCCGGCGAATGACGACCGCGCGCCGCGCTGAATTCATCCAAAGAGAGCACCGATGCCCGACGACGCCATCTCCCGCGACGAACTGCCGATCCGCTTCGACCTGCTGACGGCCAACCCGGTCTACAAGCCCTTCCGCTACCCCTGGGCCTATGAGGCCTGGCTGCAGCAGCAGCGCATCCATTGGCTGCCGGAGGAAGTGCCGCTGGCCGATGACGTGAAGGATTGGCAGAAGAACCTCTCGGCCAGCGAGCGGAACCTGCTGACGCAGATCTTCCGCTTCTTCACCCAGGCCGATGTCGAGGTGAACAACTGCTACATGAAGCACTACGCGCAGGTGTTCAAACCCACCGAAGTGCTGATGATGATGTCGTCCTTCTCGAACACCGAGACGATCCACATCGCCGCCTATTCGCACCTGCTCGACACCATCGGGATGCCGGAGATCGAATATACCGCCTTCCTCAAATACAAGGAGATGAAGGACAAGTACGACTACATGCATTCCTTCTCGGTCGAGAACAAGACCGAGATCGCCAAGACGCTGGCCGCCTTCGGCGCCTTCACCGAAGGCCTGCAGCTCTTCGCCAGCTTCGCCATCCTCATGAACTTCCCGCGCTTCAACAAGATGAAGGGCATGGGGCAGATCGTCTCCTGGAGCGTGCGCGACGAGACGCTGCACTGCCTCTCGGTCATCCGCCTGTTCCGAACCTTCGTCCAGGAAAACCCGGAGATCTGGACCGAGGAGCTGCGGCGCGACCTCTACCTCATCTGCTCTACCATCGTGGACCATGAGGACGCCTTCATCGACCTCGCCTTCGAACTCGGCGGCGTGCAGGGCCTCGATGCCAAGCAGACCAAGGAATACATCCGCTACATCGCCGATCGTCGCCTGCAGCAGCTGGGGCTCGAGCCGCTCTACCGCATCGAGAAGAACCCGCTGCCCTGGCTGGACGAGATGCTGAACGCCATCGAGCACACCAACTTCTTCGAGAACCGCGCCACCGAATACTCCAAGGCCAGCACCACGGGCTCGTGGGAGGAGGCCTTCGGCGACGCCACCTTCACCACCGCCCAGCCCGCCGGCGAGATCACGCTCGCCCGGCACTGACACACGGCCGCCGGCGTTGCCCGATGGACGGGGCGACGCCGGCGCATTATCTCAGCCGCATCATGCTCCATGCGGTTCGCGGCTTCGCGCTGTTCCTCCTTCTCCTGCTCGTCGGCGCCTGGGGCGTGGCTTGGTTCGGCCGTGCCGAGGGCGAGAGCGTGGCCGATGCCTTCATCCGCCAATCCGCCCGCATCTTCGGCGGTGACGTGCCGGCCGCCCCTTCCGCCGGCGGCGTGCAGATGCCGCAGGGCCTCGCCCTCGGCGGGCCCTTCACGCTCACCGACCACACCGGGCGCACCGTCACCGAGCGCGACTTCGCCGGCCGCTTCCTGCTGGTCTATTTCGGCTTCACCTACTGCCCCGATGTCTGCCCCACGGAACTCGGCATCATCGCCTCCGCCCTCGATGCGCTGGAGGAGCAGGGCGAGCGCGTGACGCCCATCCTCATCACCATCGATCCCGAGCGCGACACGGCCGAGGCCCTGGCCGACTATGTCAGCCGCTTCCACCCGCGCATGGTCGGCCTCACCGGCACCGCGGCGCAGATCGCTGCGGTTGCGCGCGCCTATCGCGTCTTCTACGCCCGCGTGCAGCGCCCGGAGATGACCCAGTACCTGATGGACCACTCCTCCTTCATCTACCTCGTCGGCCCGGATGGGCGCGTGCGCGCCCTGTTCCGGCCCGAAACCGCGCCCGAGGCCATCGCCCAGGCGGTGCGCGGCCAGTTGCGGGGCGGCTGAGTTGCGCTTCCGCACGGCAAACCGCGCCCGGAGGGTTTCGGCGCGGCGCAAGCAAGGCTATTGTCTGCCACCGCGCGTGGCCGGGCCGGCGATTCTGGCCCTTGGGAGCCTTTTTGTTGATGAGTGATGAGGATCGGGAATCGGCCGGTGGACGGGAGTCGGGGCGCACAGCCTCGCCGCCGCCGCGCCATACGCGGCGCCTGTCCGACAAGATCCTGATCGCGTTCCACCACGCATGCGACCAGGGCGACTACGAGGTGGCCGAGGAATTGCTGCGCATCCTCGAAATGATGCTCACCCGTCGCCCGGTCTCGCCCGACGTGAACCGCAGGAAGAACATGGAAAGCCTGGTCGCGGCGCATGAGCGGCTGTGGCTTCTGCGTCATCCGGATTCCTCCGAAAGCTGATTGCAGCAGCAGCGCGTTCACAGGGGCAGCGCGGCCGCATCGCGCAGCACCGCCTCCGCGGCCGCCCCCTCGCCATGCAGCACCAGCCCCGGCAGCAGCCGCGCCGGCCCGCGCCCGCCGTAGCGCGCGCCCAGCAGCACGCGCTTCGCCGCCTGCCCCGCATGCGGCCATAGCGGCAGCAGCGCCAGGCTGCCGAAGCCCGCGCCGGCCAACGCGGCCGTGCCCTCTGCGAATCGCGCCGCCGGCAGCACCAGCGTGGCGCTGCCGCGCGGCCCCACCGCCGCACCCAGGCAACCCGCCCAATCCTCCAGCGCCGCGCCGGCCTCATGCGTCGCCGCGCGGCGGAGTGCGGCCGGCGGCGCCGATCCGCCCGGCCAATAGGGCGGGTTGGCGAAGCCATGCGCGCAGCGCGGCAGCGCCGCCCGCAGCGCCGCATCCGCCACGTCGCCGCACAGCACGTTCACCTGCGCTGCCACCCCGTTCAGCGCCGCATTCTCGCGCGCCAGCGCCGCCAGCGCCGGCTCGCGCTCCACCGCCACAACCGCGATTCCCGGCACGCGTGCCATCAGGCACAGGAACGCCGCGCCGCTGCCGCAGCCCAGTTCCAGCACGGTGTCGCCCGCCCGCGCCGGCACCGCGGCGGCCAACAGCACCGCGTCATGCCCCGCGCGCAGCCCCTCGGCCGGCTGCAGCAGCCGCACGCGCCCGCCCAGCAGCCGGTCCTCCCGCAGCGGGGGGGGCGGCGGCGTCACGCGCGCCAGCCCTCGGTCTCGCCGGCCTCCAGCAGCACGCGGCGCGCCTGCGCCTCCTCCTCGGGGGCCACGGCAAGGCGCCGCGGGAAGGCGCCGATGCCGCCCTCCAGCGCGTTGATATGCGCATCCAGCACCACCGGCGCGCAGCCCGCATCGCGCAGCAGCGCCACCAGGAAGGACAGCCGGACCGGATCGCCCGTGGCGAGCAGCACGCGCACCGTGTTCCCCTCGGGGTCGCCCCCTTGATAAGCCCCCGAATGCCCCCTGATGGGCGAGGGGCGGCGCAGGCTTGTATCACCGAAGGGCGCCCAAGCTTGTCGCCCCCGAAGCCCGCCGGTAAGTTGCCGTCCCATCAACCGAGGTCAAGATCGCGTGGAGTTGTCCGTGGCGTCTGGCGCCATCGCCGAGCAGTCTGCCAGCCACGGCGAGGATGCGCTCGCGGCGCTGAACGCGCTCGTGTCGCAGGACCTCGAGGCCTGCAACCGGCTGATCGTCGCGCGCATGCAAAGCCCCGTGGCGCTGATCCCGCAGATCGGCGCGCATATCGTGGCCGCTGGCGGCAAGCGGCTGCGCCCGCTGCTCACCCTCGCCGCCGCGAAGCTCGGCGGCTATCGCGAGGGGCAGCGGCATGTCGCACTCGCCTCCTGCATCGAGTTCATCCACACCGCCACGCTGCTGCATGACGACGTGGTGGACGAAAGCGCGCTGCGCCGCGGCCGCGCCAGCGCCAATGCGCTGTTCGGCAACCAGGCCAGCGTGCTGGTGGGCGATTTCCTGTTCGCCCGCGCCTTCGAGTTGATGGTGGAGGATGGCTCGCTGGAGGTGCTGGGCATCCTCTCCGGCGCCTCGGCCACCATCGCGGAAGGCGAGGTGCTGCAACTCATCACCCAGAACGACACCAGCAGCACCGAGGAACAGTATCTCGCGGTGATCGAGGGCAAGACCGCCGCGCTGTTCGCCGCCTCGGCCGAGGTCGGCGCCATCGTCGCGGGCTGCCCGCCGCCGCAACAGAAGGCGCTGCGTGCCTATGGCCACAACCTCGGCGTGGCCTTCCAGCTGATCGACGACGCGCTGGACTACTCCGCCACGCAGGAAAGCCTGGGCAAGACCGTCGGCGACGATTTCCGCGAGGGCAAGATCACGCTGCCCGTGCTGCTCGCCTTCCAGCGCGGCTCGGAGGAGGAGCGCGCCTTCTGGCGCCGCACGCTGGAGGCCGGCGAGCAGACCGAGGCCGACCTGCCGCGCGCCATCGCGCTGATGCAAAGCCACGGCGCCTTCGCCGATACGGTGAAGCGCGCGCAGGCCTATGGCGATGCCGCGCTGGCCGGCCTCGCGCTGTTCCCGGATGGCGCGCCGCGCCGCGCGCTCGCCGGCATCGTCGAGTTCTGCATCAGCCGCGCGCGGTAACGCGATGGCATAGGGGCCGGGCAGGCATGTCACGCCGCATCGGCATGCGCGGGTTCTTTGCCTTTGCGGCCATTGCCGGCGTGGTCCTGTTGGCGTCCGGTTCCTATCTCGGTCGGGGCGAGCGGCTGCACGTCATCGGCGACGTGACGCTTGCAGCGCGGCTGGACGTCTCCCGCGACAGCGACCGTCGCAAGCTGCATCTGATCTACCTCGACGGGACGGAGCCTCTGCCCGTTACGCTCCGCTGGCCTGCAAGGCACACGCCCATGCTGACGCGTAGCGCTTGGGCGGGGCGAGGCGTTGTGTGCGACACGCGCGCCGTATGGCCCTGTTGGCCCCAGGAGGCCGAGGGGCCGGTCGTGCACTGCCCGCGCCCGGGACATGTGCCAGGCAGGGAGAAGACCTGCCTTCTCACCGTGCCGCTCAGCGAAGATGTCATCGTGATTGTCGAGGGCGTCAGCGAGCCGGTGGCGGATCGCTGGGGGACGCTGGCGGAGGACATCGTCCTGCACCTCGAGTCCCTGCGCGTTGATGGGACACAGGAGACTTACGCCAGGGCCCGTCAGATCGTCGCAATGGCGGCGTACGGCCTGGTGATGGGTCTCGGCTTTGCGCTGCTGCTGACGGCCGTGGCCGCGGTGTTCTTTCCTCCGCTCGGCTTCGCCATCATGGCCATCGTTCCTGCCGTCCTGCTGGCGGATCGAAGGCGCCGCAGTGATCCGCGCGCTGTCGCCGGCCGGCGGACAGGGCGCGAATAACCGCGTCGTTGAGGCGCGGAGACCGGTGGCGGGCTACACCACCGCGAGGCTTTCGCGCCGCAGCTGCACCGTCAGCGCATCCAGCGCGCGGCCGGTGCGCTCGATCATCTCGTCCACCTCGGCCTCGGTCATGATCAGCGGCGGCGAGAAGGCGATGGTGTCGTTGGCCAGGCCGCGCAGGATCACGCCGGCTTCCTCGCCCGCCTTCACCATGCGCGGGCCGATCTTGAGCGACGGGTCGAAGTTCTTGTGCGTCGCCTTGTCGGCCACGAACTCGATGGCGCCGACCAGGCCGATGCCGCGCACCTCGCCCACCAGCGGGTGTTCGGCGAAGCGCGCGCGCAGCCCCGCCTGCATCCGCGCGCCGACCTTGCGCACATGGCTCACGATGTCGAGCTCGTCGTAGATCTTCAGCGTCTCCAGCGCCACGGCGGCGGCGACGGGGTGGCCCGAATAGGTGAAGCCATGGCCCCAGGTGCCGATCGTGGCCGAGCCATCCGCCAGGCCCTGGAAGATGCGGTCGTTGATGATGATGGCGCTGATCGGCAGGAAGGAGGCCGACAGCGCCTTGGCGCAGGTGATGATGTCGGGCGTGATGCCGAAGGTCTGGCAGCCCCAATAGTTGCCGGTGCGCCCGAAGCCGCAGATCACCTCGTCGGCCACGAACAGCACGTCGTACTTGCGCAGCACCGCCTGGATCTTCTCGAAGTAGCCCGCGGGCGGGATCATCACGCCGCCCGCGCCCATGGCGGGCTCGGCGAAGAAGGCGGCCACCGTGTCCGGCCCCTCGCGCAGGATCGTCTCCTCCAGCTCGGCGGCGAGGCGCGTGGAGAATTCCTCCTCGGTCTCGCCGGGCACGCTGCTGTGATAGTGGTGCGGCGTGGACACGTGGATGACGCCGGCGATCGGCAGGTCGAACATCTTGTGGTTCACCGGCAGGCCCGTCAGCGAGCCACTGGCGATGGTGATGCCGTGATACGCCTTGAGGCGCGAGATGATCTTCTTCTTGTTCGGCCGCCCCACCGCGTTGTTGTAGTACCAGACCATCTTCATGGCCGTGTCGTTCGCCTCGGAGCCGCTGTTGGCGTAGAACACCTTGCTCATCGGGCAGGGTGCGCGCTCGATCAGCATCTCGCTCAGGTCGATCAGCGGCTCATGCGACTTGGCCGTGAACGCATGGTAGAAGGGCAGCTTCTTCATCTGCGTGTAGGCCGCTTCGGCCAGGCGCTTGTTGTCGAAGCCGAGCGAGGCGCACCACAGCCCGGCCACCGCCTCGATGTATTCCTTGCCCTGGTCGTCCCACACCTTCACGCCCTCGCCGCGCGCGATCACCAGCGGGCCGTTCTTCGCATGTGCGCGGTGGTCCGTGTACGGATGCAGCACATTGGCGATGTCGCGGGCGGCGTTGGAATTCCGAACCGGCGTGGCGGGGGGGGTCATGATGCGCTGTATTCCTCGGCGGAGACGTGTTCAGCGGCCAGCCTAGACCAGTTTTCCGCCGCTGTAAGCCGCGCAAAGGCGCAACGCCCTGTGGCCCACGCGCAACAATTGGAATGTTTGCGCCCGTTCGGCGCAGAAGGTTATCGATACGAAAACCCAAATTCGCCACGTTGCTCGCGTGCCACGTCGCCGATGACACGGGGGATCCGCTCTGATGCAGTCGCTTCACGCCGCCTTCGCCGCCGCCCTGCTCGGCGCGGCGCTTGCCGCTCCCGCCGCCGCGCGCGACATCTTCTCCGGCACCTTCACCGTTGATGGGCAGACGGTGCAGGCCGGCACCAACAACGCGTCGGATTTCGCCGACCTGCTGACCAATGCCGGGCTGAACAGCCTGTTCGCCAACTACACCATCACCTCGGCCGCCACGGTCAATGCCAGCCTGCGCGGCGTGCCCGCCACGCTGTCCTACCTCCAGGGCTCCACCACGCTGCGCCTGCAGGTGCCCTCCGCCGGTGTGGATGAAAGCTTCACCGGCGGCACCCGCGACGCTAGCCAGGATTTGGCGATCGAATGGCTGAAGGGTGCGGGCGGCAGCGCGCTGACGCGCGTGCTGCAGCAGGCGGTGGCCACCACCTCGCTCGATCCCGTGGCCGGCAACCCCAACAGCCTGATGTCCACCATGGGCGCCAGCGATTTCAACAACGCGCTCGGTGGCGGTGCAACCGCCGGCCGATCAAGTTTCGGCGCGCGCTTCGGCAGCTACACCGCCGAGGGTTTCAACAGCGACGTCTACAGCCTGCCGCTGGCCACATCCTTCAATGTCGAGGGCGGCGGCGCCGTGGTGCTGGATCTGCCGCTGACCTTCGCCACCACCGAGGGCGCGCAATCCTATTCCGGCTCCTTCGGCGTGGGCTACCGGGCGCCGATCCGCATCGGCCTGCCGGAAAGCCTCAGCTGGACGCTCACGCCGATGCTGCGCGCCGGCGCCGTCGGCTCGGTGGATCTCGGCGCGGTGGGCGGGATGTGGTCGGTGTCGGTCACCAGCGTGCTGGATTGGCGCGTGCGGCCCGGCACCGCCATCAAGATGGGCAACATGGTCAGCCGGCTGCAGACCCTGCCCATCAGCTATGCCGGCTACAGCGCCAGCTACGAGCTGACCAACTACATGTTCCGCAACGGCCTCGTGCTGTCGCAGGATGTGGGCGAGCTGTTCGGCCGGCAGGTGCAGGCCTCGGCCTTCGCCGTGGACACGCGCTTCACCGGCGATGCGCTCTACGTCAGCAACTACCAGGAATACGGCGCCTATCTGAGCTTCGGCATGGGCAACGTGGCCGGCCGCACCCTGCCGCTGGCGGTGGGCGTCACGGTGCTGCAGGGCGAGCGCGGATATCGCGGCTTCTCGCTCAACCTCGGCATGTCGTTCTGACCCCGGGCCGGCCGCCGCAGCGGCCGGTTGTGCCCCGCGCCGGAAAGCGGCACTTTCAGCCGCTTTCGTCAGGATGGCCCGGATGACCGAGATCAAGCCGCACTCCTCCCATTGGGGGGCCTTCGACGCGGTGGTGCAGGACGGCCGCTTCGTCGCCGCCCGCCCCTTCGCGCAGGATCCCTTCCCGGGCAGCCTGCTGGCCTCGATGCCCGATGCCGTGCACGCCGCCGTGCGGGTGGACAGGCCCTATGCGCGCGCCGGCTGGCTGCGCGGCGAGCGGCGCGGCAGCAGCCGCGGCGGCGATGACTTCGTGCCGCTCCCCTGGGACACCGCCATCCGCCTGGTCGCCGAGGAATCCGCCCGGGTGCGCGCCGAGCACGGCCACCCCGCCATCCTCGGCGGCTCCTATGGCTGGTCCTCGGCCGGGCGCTACCACCATGCGCGCACGCAGCTGCACCGCTACCTCGGCATGGCCGGCGGCTTCACCACGCAGGTGACGAACTACTCCTACGGCGCGGGCATGACGCTGATGCCCCACATCCTCGGCACCAACGAGGTGATCCAGGGGCCCGTCACCGATTGGGGCAGCATCGCGCGGCACACAAAGCTGATGCTGTGCTTCGGCGGGCTGCCGCTGAAGAACGGGCTGGTCACCTCCGGCGGCGCGGGCGGGCATGAATACGTGCCGCTGATGCGCCGCGCCGTGGAGGCCGGGGTGCGCTTCGTCAACATCTCGCCCTTCCGCGGCGATACGGCGGGCTTCCTCGGCGCCGAATGGGTGCCGATCCGCCCCAACACCGACGCCGCCATGATGCTGGCCATGGCGCATGTGCTGATCGAGGCCGGGCGCGAGGACCGAGATTTCCTCGCCCGCTGCGCCGTGGGTTTTCCGCCGTTCCGCGACTACGTGCTCGGCCTGCCGGACGGCACGCCGAAGACCCCCGAATGGGCCGAGGCCATCACGGAGGTGCCCGCCGCCACCATCCGCCGCCTGGCGCTGGAGGCCGCGGGCACGCCCACCATGTGCACCGCCACCTGGTCGATCCAGCGCGCCGAGCATGGCGAGCAGCCCTGGTGGGCGCTGGTGGCCTTCGCCGCCATGCTGGGCGGCATCGGCAAGCCGGGGCAGGGCATCGCCTTCGGCTATGGCAGCATGAACGGCATCGGCACGCCGCGGCACGAGGTGCCCTCGGTGGGCGGCCCCTCGGTGAAGAACCCGGCCGGCGCCTACATCCCCGTCTCCCGCGTCACCGAGCTGCTGGAACGCCCCGGCGAGATCCTGCAGTACAACGGCCGCGACCTGACGCTGCCCGACATCCGGCTGATCTGGTGGGCCGGCGGCAACCCCTTCCACCACCACCAGGATCTCGGCCGGCTGCTGCGCGCCTGGAACCGTGCCGACACGGTGGTGGTGCAGGAACCTTGGTGGACCGCCGTGGCGCGGCATGCCGACATCGTGCTGCCCGCCACCACCACGCTGGAGCGCAACGACATCGGCTCGGCCTCGCGCGATCGCTTCGTGCGCGCCATGCACCAGGCCATCGCGCCGATCGGCCAGGCGCGCAACGACGTGGACATCCTGGCCGACCTCGCCGAGGCCGGCGGCTTCCGCGCCGCCTTCACCGAGCAGCGCGACGAGATGGCCTGGCTCGACCACCTCTATGGCCGCTGGCGCCAGGCCTGCGACGCGCAGGGCATCGCCGTGCCGGACTTCGCCGAGTTCTGGGCGCGCGGCTTCGTGGAAATCCCGGCCCCCGAGCAGCCCTACGTCCAGTTCGCCGATTTCGCGGCCGACCCGGTGGCCAACCCGCTGGCCACGCCCTCGGGCAAGGTGGAGATCTTCTCCGAAACCATCGCCGGCTTCGGCTATGCCGAGGTGCCGGGCCACCCGGTGTGGCACGAGCCGGCCGAGTATCTCGGCGCGCCGCTCGCGCGCGACTACCCGCTGCACCTGCTGAGCTTCCAGCCCGCCACGCGGCTGCATGGTCAGCTCGATTCCGGGCGCGTCGCCGCAGCCGACAAGATCGACGGGCGCGAGGCCATCCGCATGCACCCCGCCGATGCCGCCGCGCGGGGGCTCACCGACGGCCAGGTGGTGCGCGTGTTCAACGCGCGCGGCGCCGTGGCCGCCGGGCTGCGCGTGACGGAGGAGATCCGCCCCGGCGTTGTCGCCATGGCGACCGGCGCCTGGTGGAACCCGGCTTCGCCCGGCGCCACCGACAGCGCCTGCCTGCACGGCAACCCCAATGTGCTGACGCAGGATGTCGGCACCTCGCGCCTCGGCCAGGGCTCCGCCGCGCAATCCTGCCTGGTGCAGATCGAGGCCTGGGACGGCGCGCTGCCGGCGGTCTCGGTGCATGCCCCGCCGCCCGGCGCCGCGGCGCCGTGATCTCGCGGCGCCAGGCGCTGCTGGCCGGCGCCGCCCTCGCCGCCGGCCCGGCCGCCGCGCAGATCACCACGCTTGACCTCGAGGCGGCGAGCCTCCCGTTGCGCCCGGAGGACTGGACGGCGCGCGGCCATCGCCGCGACATCCTGATCCGCTGGGGCGACCGCGTGACCTTCGACGCGCCGCCCTGGGACCCGCGCAACCCCACCGCCGAGGGCGCCGCCGCGCAATTCGGCTGGGATGGCCGCCTCGCCGGGGTGGTGGCCCCGCCGCTCGCCGCCGATGGCGTGCCGCGCCTCGTTCTGGCGGTGGCGCATCCCGAGGTCGATCCCGCCCTCGCCTGGCCCAATGGGCGGGACCGCCCGGCGGTGGCCGGTGCGATGGCTGGCGCCTCGCTGCTGAACCTGGAGCGCCAGCAGGGGCGCTGGATCCTGGTGGATGGCGGCTTCCAGAGCCGCCGCCTCGGCATCACCACCCTTTGCCGCTTCGCCGGCCCCGCCTTGCCCACCACCGGCGCCAGCGTGCAGGGCGTGCTGGGCCCGGCCGGCGGCTGCGCCACGCCCTGGGGCAGCCTGCTGCTGGCCGAACCTGACCCAGGCCCCTGGCTCGCCCGGCTGCGCGGCCTCGATTCGCGCTTCGAGAACGCCGCGCGCTTCGGCTGGGTGGCGGAACTCGACCCGCTGGACCCGCAGAGCGTGCCGGCCAAGCGCACCGCGCTCGGCCGCATCGGCGCCGTGGCGCTGGCCGCGGCCGAGGCCGCCGATGGCCGCGCCGTGGTGTTCCTTGCCGATGGCCGGCCGATGGGCTTCGTCTTCCGCTTCGTCTCGGCCGGCCCGGCGCGCAGCGCCGATGTGCTGGATGCCGGCACGCTCAGCGTCGCGCGCATCGAGGGCGATGCGCTGGCCTGGGCCGAACTGCCAGCCGACAGCGCGCTTGACCCGCATGGCGCGGCGGAACGTGCCGGCGCCGCGCGCTTCGATACGCCCGCGGCGCTGGCCTGGGACCGCACGCGCCCGCGCCTGCTGCTGGCCTGCCGCGCCGGCACCACGCGCAGCACCGCCGAGACCGACGCGCTGAACCCGCGACCGGGGCCGAATCCGGGCCATGTGCTGGAATTGTCGGGCGATGCCGCGGCGCCGCGCCTCGCCGCGCGCGTCCTGTTCCGCGCCGGCGACGCTATCGAGGGCGGCGCCTATGGCCCGGGCATGCCCGCCGCCGGCAGCGTGCCGCGCTTTCCGGCGACGCTGTGGGTGGATGCCCGGGCGCGGCTGTGGATCGGCACCGATCGCGCCGGCCGGCCCGGCACCGCGCCCGATGCGGTCTTCGCCTGTGATCTCGATGGCCCGGGGCGGGGCGTGGTGCTGCCGATCTATGGCGCGCCGCGCGGCGCGGGCATCGGCGGTGCGGCCACCACGCCGGATGCCGATGCGCTGCTGGTGCTGGTCCGCACGCCGGGCAACGAACCCGGTGCCACCTTCGATCGCCCGGCCACGCGCTGGCCGGGCTTCGATCCCCGCACGCCGCCGCGCAGCGCCGTGGCGGTGCTCAACCGCATGGCGGGGCCACCCGTGGGCGGCTGAACGAAGAAGGGCCGCCCGAAGGCGGCCCTCCTCAACGCGCGACGGCCAGCCGGCTTCAGCTGCCGATGATGCCGCCATCCACCTTGGTGATGACCAGCGTGGCCGAGCGCGGCACGCTGTTCGGCCCGTCCGGGAAGGCGCTGTTGGCGCGGCCTGCCGCCCAGTCCGCCGCCGGGGTGGTGGCGCCCGGGTGCTGCACGTTCACGAACATGGTGCGCATGTCCGGCGTTGTCGTCACGCCCGTGATCTCCTGGCCGATCGGGCCGGCGAGGAAGCGGCGCATCTCGCCGGTGTCGGGGTTGGCGCACAGCATCTGGTTGTTGCCGAACACGGCGTGCGGGCCGCGATTCTGCTGCCCCTCGCCGATGTCCGTCTGGATCCAGAGGCGGCCGGCGGCATCGAACCACAGGCCATCCGGGCAGCCATGGATGTTGTCCGCGGTCAGCGCGCGGTCAGCGATGCGCCCGGTCGCCTCATCGCCGGCGAACAGGAAGATGTCCCAGCGGAAGGTGGTTGCCGCGTGGTCATCGCTTGCCTCGCGCCAGCGGATGATGTGGCCGAAGATGTTGTTCGCACGCGGGTTTGCGCGATCGACGTTCTCGGCGGTGCGGCGGGTGTTGTTCGTCAGCGTGAAATACACCATGCCGTTGCGCGGATCGACCGAGCCCCATTCCGGGCGGTCCATCTTGGTGCCGCCCACCGCATCGGCGGCAAGGCGGGTGTTCACCAGCACCTCGCCCTGGTCGGCGAAGCCGTTGGCTGCCGTCAGCGGGCCCCGGCCATGCACCAGCGGCAGCCATTCGCCGCTGCCATCGGCATTGTACTTCGCCACATACAGCGTGCCTTCGTCCAGCAGGCTGCCATTGGCCGTGGCACGCGTGAACGGCCGGGCCGAGACGAATTTGTAGATGTATTCGAACATCGCATCGCAGCCGGCATAGGCCACCACCGGGCGCCCCTCGCGCGCCGGGGCGAACACCACGCCCTCATGTGCGAAGCGGCCGAGCGTGGTGCGCTTCACGGGCATCGCATTTGGGTTGAAGGGGTCGATCTCGACCACCCAGCCCTGCGCGTTCACCTCGTTGCGGAAATCCTGCGTTGCGTCGGCGCCCTTGGTGCTGACGTCGAAGCGGGCGAATTGGTCGTCATTGCCCGGCACCTGGTCCCAGTTGTAGCGGGACTGGCCGGTCGGCACCCCGTAGCGCGCGTGTTCGCGCGGCAGTGCGGGGCGGCCGTCGCGCTGGTCGCGGTTGACGAAGTAGCCGGCCCAGTTTTCCTCGCAGGTGAGGTAGGTGTTCCAGGGTGTGACGCCATGCGCGCAGTTGTTCAGCGTGCCGCGCGTGCGGGTGCCGTCCGGGCTGTATTTGGTGCGCACCAGCGCATGGCCGCGCACCGGGCCAGCGATCTCCATCGGCGTCGCGCCATGCACGCGGCGGTTGCGCGGATCAGCCACGACGGCCCATTGCCCGGAGGCCTGCCGCGCGACGCGCACGATGCTCACGCCATGGGCATGGATTTCCTTCAGCGCCTCATCCGCCGGCTTCGCGCCATCCACCAGCGGCATGCGGCCGCTGCCCAGCGACAGGCCGCGGGCGCGGGCATGCATGAAGCGCGGCTCGATGTATTCGTGGTTCAGCACCAGCAAGCCGTCGGTGGAGGAGCCCTGGTCGGGCTCGCGCCCCTCGATGGGGAAGAAATGCATGCCATCATGGTGCGCGCCGACCGTCACATTCGCGTCGGCACCGGTCTGGTCCACCAGGGCGCGCGAGGAGACCGAGCCGTCCAGCGGCGTCCCCTGCGGGATGATCACCTGTACGCGGTAGCCTTCCGGCACCACCACGGCATCGGCGTTGCTCACCGGGATGGACTTGAAGCCCATCACCGGCCCGCCGGCGGCGGGTTGCGCCGGGGTGAAGGCGGCGGCCTTCTCGGCGCCGACGAAGCTGGCGATGGCGGCACCGATGCTGCCGGCCATCATGGCGCGGCGGCTGGCCAGGATATCGCCGAAATAGGCGTTCGAGGAGGTGTTCGACATCGCCTCGTCGCCCGATTCGTCCTGCGGCACGAAGCCGTGCGGGCCGTTGGGGAGGTTGGTGTCGGGCATGTTCTCTGGTGTCCTGTGCTCGTGGCGCATGAACGCGAGTTAACCGTTGCCCATGTCAGCCGCGGCGTCAAATTAATGACGGATCGATGACAAATGGCCTGCCCGCCCCGCCCAGCCGCTGGCAGCCTCCACCAGCGGCGAAGGCTCAAGCCCGGCCGCCGGCGGAAGGGCAGGACGTATGAAGCCCTAATCCTGGATCGTGATGCCCTTGGCGCGCACCACCTCGCTCCAGCGCGCCAGGTCGCTCTCGATCACCGCGCGCAGCGCATTCGCCTCGCCCGACATCACCGTGGCACCCTGCTGCTGGAAGCGGTCGCGCACCTCGGGGTTGGCCAGCACCTTGCCGACCTCCTCCTGGATGCGCGCCACCAGCGCCGGCTCCATGCCGCGCGGGCCGAGCAGGCCGTACCAGAACGAATAGGCGAAATCGATGCCGAGCTCGCGCGCCGTCGGCACATCGGGCAGGGCGGGCATGCGCCCGCCATTGGTGCCGATGGCGATGGCCCGTGCCCGGCCGTCGCGCACCGCGCCCAGCACGGTGGGCGGTGCGGCGATCAGCAGCGCAACGCGCCCCGCCAGCAGGTCCGTGAAGGCCGGGCCCATGCCGCGATAGGGCACATGCGTCATGCGGATGCCCGCGATGTCCTGCAGGTGCTCGGTGTAGAGATGCGGCGAGGACCCCGCGCCCATCGAGCCATAGAAGGTGGCATCCGCCGGCCGGCCGCGCTGCGCGTCGATGAAGTCGCGCAGCGTGCGCGCCGGGGAGTTGCCCGGCACCACGAACACCGTCGGGTAGTCCACCAGCGCCGCGATGGGCGTCAGGTCGGCGCGGATGTCGAAGCCGAGGTTGGGCTGCAGCGGCGGCGCCGTGGCCAGCGAATTGTCGGTCAGCAGCAGCGTGGTGCCATCGGGTGCGCTGCGCACCACATTCGTCCAGCCCACCACGCCGCCGCCGCCGGAGCGGTTCTCCACCACGAAATTGGCGCCGGTCTGCTCGCCGAGGCGCTGCGCGAACAGCCGCGCCACGAAATCCGTCGTGCCGCCGGGCGGGTAGGTGATGACGATGCGGATCTGGCGGCTGCCCGGCCATGCGGCGGGCTGGGCCAGCGCCGGGGCGGCCAGCGCGAGCGATGCGGCGGTGGCCAGCAGGGACCTGCGGATCATGGGCGTTTCCTCTCGGGTTGCACCGGTTCGGCCGGTTGCGGTTTGGGTGTTGGACGACGGATGGTGCACAGCCAGCACATGCTCAGCCCATCCGCGCCGAGGCGATGCGCGCGCCCTCGGCCAGGCTGCGCAGCTTGGCCCATACCACGTCCGAGGCGACGCGCCCGCGCCCGGCCGAGGTGTCGAAGCCGCAATCGGTGCCGGCCAGCAGCCGCGCCGGCCCGCCGATGCTCTCGGCGATGCGCTCCAGCCGCTCGGCCACCACCTCGGGGTGCTCGACGAAGTTGGTCAGCGTGTCGATCACGCCGGCCACCAGGCTCTGCTCCTCGCCCAGTGGCAGGCGGCGGAAGACGCGGTGCTCATGCGCGTGGCGGGGGTTGGCGAAGGGCAGCACGAAGCCGCCCACGCGCAGCTGGCGGATCACCGGCCAGATATCCTCGAAGGGCACGTCGGAATCATGCGGCGCCTCGTAGTTGCCCCAGCAGACATGCAGCCGGATGCGCGGCCGCGGCAGGCCGGCGATGGCGGTATTGATGGCCTCCACCACCGCCTCGCAGAAGCCGAGGAACTCCGCCAGCGGGCGATCCTTGAACGAACCATGGCGCTCCAGCGCCAGGTCCGGGCAATCGATCTGCAGCAGGAAGCCGGCCTCGATGATCGCCGCGTATTCCACGCGCAGCGCCGCGGCGAGTGCGGCGAGATACGCCGCCTCGGTGGCGTAGTGCTGGTTCTGCACCACGGCGGCGACGATGCCCGGCGAGGGCGCGGCGAGGAAGGCCTCAGCATACTGCCCTTCGGCCTGCGCCAGCGCCGCCTGGAATTCCGCGCATTCGGCGGCCATCGCCGCCTGCCCGACATAGCCGACGGGCGCGATGGCGGCGGGCAGGTTGCCGGTGACGCTGGCGGTCTCCTTGCCCGCCAGGCTGGCGCGCAGCTCGGCGGCGAATTCGGGATAGGCCTCGATATCCTGGAACCCGCCGCGCCGGCTTTCGCCGCCCAGCCCGCTCAGCCGGTCGCGCAGATACAGCACGAAGGATTCGCGCCCCTGCTCGCCATTGTTCGGGATATCGATGCCGGCGGCGATCTGCCGCGGCACGATGGCCTGCACGGCGGCCTCGGCCTCGCGCGCCACCTCCGCCGCATCCACCGCCTCGCCGCGCGAGCGCTTCGCATGCAGCCGCGTCAGCGCGCGCGGCCGCGGCAGGCTGCCGGTATGCGTCGTCAGGATGCGGACCATGCGGCGCGTTCCCCCTTTGCGTGCAGCGTTAGCGCCTCAGCCCATCCGCCACCAGGGTGCAGGCGGCGACCGCCAGCAGGATCATCAGCCCCGGCCAGATGGCGGCGGCGGGCGCGCTGAACACCAGATCCTGCGCATTGGCCAGCATGTTGCCCCAGCTCGCCGCCGGCGGCGCGATGCCCAGGCCGAGGAAGCTCAGCGCGCTTTCCGCCAGGATGGCGCCGGCCACGGCCAGGGCGGTGGCCACCGCGATCGGGCCGGTGATGTTGGGCGCGACATGGCGCAGCAGGATGCGCGCCTCCGACGCACCCATCGCGCGCGCGGCGCGCACATAGTCGCGCGCCAGCACCGAAAGTGCCGCCGCACGCGCCAGCCGCGCCACGCCGACCCAGCCGAACAGCGCGAGGATGGCGACGATGCGCAGGATGTCCGACAGCGCCTCGCCGCGCGGCAGGCCGATGCGCCCGGTATCCACCGCCGCCAGCACCACCAGCACCGGCAGCGCCGGCAGCGCCAGCATGCCATCCGCCAGGCGCATCAGCACCGCATCGGCGATGCCGCCGCGCCAGGCCGCGAGCAGGCCGATGGCGGTGCCGATCAGCGTTGCCGTCAGCGCCGTGGCGAGGCCCACCGCCAGCGACACGCGCGCCCCATGCAGCAGCCGCAGCAGCAGATCGCGCCCCAGTTCGTCGGTGCCGAGCGGATTGGTGGCCGAGGGGGGCGCGAAGCGGTTGAACAGGTCCGGCGTGAAGGGATCGAGCCCGAGCCATGCGGCCACGCTGCCGGCCAGCGCGGCGCCAAGCAGCAAGGGCAGCAGCAGCGCGAGGCCGAGTCCGAGCCTCATGGTGAGCCCCGCCGCCCGATCGGCGCAGCGCCGTAGATCGTTCGGCCCATCATGCCAGCCTCGGGTCCAGCGCGCGCTGCGCGAGGTCGGCCGCCAGCGTGGCGAGCATCGTCACCAACGCCACCAGCAGCAGCGCCACCAGCGCGAGGTTGGTGTCGTTGCCCATCACCGCGTCGTAGATCAGCTTGCCCATGCCCGGGCGCGCGAACAGCGTCTCGGTGATCAGCGCGCCACCAACCAGCGAGCCGGCATCGAGGGCCGCCACCTGCAGGATCGGCACCGCGGCGTTGGGGAAGGCGTGGCGGAACAGCACCCGCGCCTCGCCATTGCCGCGCGCCCGCGCCGCCACCACCCAGGGCTCGCGCAGCGTGGCACTCAGCGCCGCGGCGCTGTGGCGTGCATAGGCGGCCAGGTTGGCCAGGGCGAGGGTCGCCACCGGCAGCACCAGGAAGCGCAGCGCCTCCGCGACGCCGCCGCCATCCGGCACGCCGCCCGCCGGCAGCCAGCCCAGCGTCACGGCGAACAGAATGATCAGCAGAATGCCGGCCCAGAAGCTCGGTGCCGATTGGCCGAGGATGGCGATGGCATCCACCGCCGGCGCGGTGCGCGGCCGCGCCGCCGCCAGCGCGCCGAGCGCAAGGCCGATGCCGGCCGCCACCAGCAGCGCCGCGCCCAGCAGCACGAGGGTGGAGACCAGCGCCGGCGCGATCACCTGCGCCACCGGCTGCGCGAACAGCCGCGAATGGCCGAACTGCCCGGCCAGCAGCGCCTGCGCCCAGGCCGCGTAGCGCGCCAGCAGCGGCTGATCGAGCCCATGCAGCGCGCGCATCCGCGCCGCATCCTCCGGCGTGAGGCGCGGGTCGCCCGCAATGGCAAGGTCGATCGGATCGCCCGGCATCAGCCCGATCAGCAGGAACATCGCCGCCGACAGCGCCGCGAGCGTCAGCGCGATCTGAAACAGCCGGGCGACGAGCAGGCGGATCACCGCACCCGCCACTCCTCGACCCATAGCGAGGAGGGGTTGAGGTGCCCGGTCGGGCGCACGCCCTCCAGCCACAGCGGCCAGACATGCGCATCCGAGCGGAACCACAGCGGGATCGCCGGCAGCTCCTCGGCATAGATCGCCTGCAGCCGGTGCCACAGCGCGCGGCGGCGCTCGCGGTCCAGCTCGATGGGCAGCGCCTCGAGCAGCGCATCCATCTCGGCGTTGCGGAAGCCGGTGTAGTTCTGGCCGGAGAAGTTGCGCTCGGCGCGCGGGATCTCGTCCGAATGCAGCGTGCTGCGCGGCACATTCTCCGGGCTGCTGATCCAGGCGAACATCGCCGCACCGGTGAAGCGCCGGCGGCTCAGCGTCTCGCTGAAGAACACGCGCGGCGGTTCGTTGCGAATGCGCGTCTCGATGCCGGCCTGGCGCCACATGCCCTGGATCACCTGCTGCACCGCCTCGCGCGAGCGGTTGCCGGCGGTGGTCATCAGCTCGATCGCCAGGCGCTCGCCGGCCGCGTTGCGGCGGATGCCATCCGGCCCCTGCCGCCAGCCGGCCTCCTCCAGCAGCGTGCGCGCGCGGGCGATGTCGAAGGGCCATTGCCGGACATTGTCGTCATGCATGCCATCCAGCGGGTTCACCGTGGTGTGCGCCACGCTCTGCCGCCCCTCGAACAGCCGCTGCACGATCTGCGCGCGGTCGATCGCCTGGATCAGCGCGTGCCGCACCCGCCTATCGGCCAGCGCGGGCGTATCGAGGTTCATGTCGAGATGTTCGTAGATCAGCCCGGGCTTGTAGGCGAAGCGGAAGCGGTTCGCGGCACGCCGTTCCAGCGCCGCGGCCTGGTCCAGCGGCAGGCCCAGCTCGCCCGCGATCATGTCGAGCTGCCCGGCCAGCAGCTGCGCCTCCAGTGCCGCGGTGTTCTCCACCGTGCGGATGCTGATGCGGCGGAAGGCGGGCGCGGGCCCTGCCCAATGCGCGTTGCGCTCCAGCACCACGCCGCTGCCCGGTGTCACGGCCGTGATGCGATAGGGGCCGTTCCACAGGCCGGGATTCGTGGGCTCGGTCTCATAGGCGCTGCGAGCACGATAGCTGCGCGGCTCCTGCTCCCACCGCGCGCGCTCGATATGCGCGGGGAGTGGCTGCCATTCGGCGGCGGAGGCGTATTCGAAGGTGATGCGATCGAAGCGCAGCGCGATGCTGCGCGCATCGACGACGATCGCCTCATAGGCGCTGCGGTAGAATTCGGCGCCGCCGAAGCCGGTGGAGAAATCCCGCCCCGCCTGCCAGGCGAACAGCAGGTCCTCGGCACTCACCGGCGTGCCATCGCCCCAGCGCGCGCCCTCGCGGATGCGCCATGTCACGCGGATGCCCGGCCGGCCATCGGGCGTGGTCTCGCGAATTGCCATGCCGTTCTCCAGGCTGGGCACCACGTCGCAGCCGAGGCAGGCGAGGTTCCAATCCGGGTCGCGCGCCGTCAGCGGCCGGCGCGTGAAGCCGAGCACGTAGGATTTCGCGGCCATGCTCTCGATGTTGGGGTGGAAGGTGGCCGGGTATTGCGTGATGCCGATGGTCAGCTGCTCGCGCGCAGGGGCCTGCGCGAGCGCGGGAAGGGCGGCGAGCAGCAGCGCGAGGCTCAGGCGGAAGGCGGCCATTGGCGGGCTCCATGCCAGACGGCGAGGATGACGATACGGGCTTCGGCGACGCGGTAGATCAGGCTGTAGGGCGTCGGAGGCAGGGCCAGCCTGCGGCGCCCGGTGGTATCGGGCCTCCCGGCGGCCGGGAAGATCAGCAGGGTCTGCGCCCGCTCCTCGATCTGCGTCACCAGCGCATCCGCTGCATCGGGATTGTCGGCTGCCATGAACGCCCGCGCGTCGCGCAACTGGCGCAGCGCGATGGGCGTCCAGTTCAGCCTCACCGTGGGGCTTGGCGCGCGCGCAGATCGGCGGCCCAGCTTCGCATCTCGGCCATCACTTCCTCATGCGGCACGTCGAGACCGGCGGCCATTTCGGCTTCGCTTTGCGCCAGCGTGGCAAGCAACGCCGCCTCATCGGCGATCAGCCTTTGCGCCAAATCCGCCAGCATGGCCTCGCTGGTGGATTGGCGATCTGCCGCGGCGCGGCCCAACGCCTCCGCCACATCCTCCGGCAAGTCCACGCTGATCCGCACCATCGCCGCCTCCTGCTACTCCGCCCCGTCCTTCAGCTTCGCCTCCGCCACGCTGCCGATGCCGCCATGCGCCTTCGACCAGCCCACCGGGTCCTCCAGAAACTTGCGCACTTCCTTCAGCGCCGCCTCGCTGAAGTAGGGCCGCTCGCGGCACACTTCCAGCACGTCCCACCAGGTGCACAGGTGGTGCAGGTTCAGCCCCATCTCCTTCATCTTCTCGAAGCTGCCGGGGAACACGCCGTAGAAGAACACCACGAAGGTGTGGTCGCAGATGGCGCCCGCGTCGCGCAGCGACTGCGCGAAGCGGATCTTGCTGCCGCCATCGGTGGTCAGATCCTCCACCAGCAGCGCGCGCTGGCCCACCGGCACCTCGCCCTCGATCAGCGCGTTGCGGCCGAAGCCCTTGGGCTTCTTCCGCACATAGGCCATCGGCGCCATCATCCGGTCGGCGATCCAGGCGCCGAAGGGAATGCCCGCCGTCTCGCCGCCCACCACCACGTCGATGCTCTCATAGCCGATATGCCGGCCGATCTTCTCGAAGCCCAGGTCGCAGATGCGGTTGCGGGCGCGTGGGAAGGAGATGATCTTGCGGCAATCGATGTAGACGGGGCTCTTCCAGCCGCTGGTGAAGGTGTAGGGCTCCTCCGGGCGGAAATTCACCGCCTTGATCTCGAGCAGGATGCGCGCCGTGGTCAGGGCGGCGTCGCGGTCCCAGTCGGAGGCGTGCGTGGCGGCCATCTGTCTTGATCTTCCTGTCGGTGGCTGAGGGCGTGCCCCGCGTTGGTAACGCCCCGCGTCGCGGGCGTCCATGACCGCCGATCCCCCGCCCGTCTGGGTGCTGGCCGATCCGCGCGCCGGCACGGCGGCGCAGGCGCTGGGCATCGCCGAGCGCCTGCCGGCGGCGCATCGCGTGGTGCCGCTGCAATGGGGCCCCTGGGCGCGGCTGCCCTGGCCCTTCGCCACGCTCGCCGGCCTCACCCCCGCGGCGCGCGCGGCCCTGGTGCCGCCCTGGCCGCGCCTGGCGATCTCGGCCGGGCGGCGCTCGGCGCCGGTGGCGCTGTGGCTCGGCCGGCGCGGGGTGCGCATTGTGCATTGCATGCGCGCCCCTGGTGCCACGGGATTCGACCTTTCCGTCATCGGCCGGCACGACAGGCCCGGCACGGCGCCGAACATCCTCCCCATCCTCGGGGCCGCGCATCGCGTCGCGCCGGCGCGCCTCGCCGCGGCGCGCGCCGAATGGGCCGCGCTGGCCGCGCTGCCCTCGCCGCGCGTGGCACTACTGCTGGGCGGCCCGGTGCGCGCCGAGGGCCTCGCACCCGAAGCCGCGGCCGTTCTGGGCGCGCGCGTGGCAGGCTTCGCCGGCAGCGTGCTGGCCACCGCCAGCCGCCGCACCGGCGCCGCCGCCACCGAGGCGCTGGCCGCGGCGTTGGGCAGCGTGCCGCACCGGCTGCACCGCTGGGGCGGGGAGGGGCCGAACCCGCTGCTCGGCTTCATGGCCTGGGCCGACCTGATCGTGGTGAGCGGCGACAGCGTCTCCATGCTGTCGGAGGCGCTGGTCACCGCGGTGCCGGTGTTCATCGCACCCCTGGGCAGCGAGGGCCCGCGACATCTGGCGCTGCATGAAAGCCTTTACGCCGCCGGCCAGGCGCGGCCGCTGGCCGCCGCGCCGGCGCCCTTCGCCCGCCCGGCGCTGGACGAGGTGGGGCGCATTGCCGCCGAGATCGTGGCGCGAGGTTTCCTTGACCCCTGAGCGCAACCGCGCGCACCGTCGGGGCGAAGCCCCCGGCATGAGCACCACCCACTTCGTCGAACCGCGCGCCGCCCGGCCCGGCCTGCCCTGGCCCTGGCTCGACCGCGGCCGCCGCCTTTCCTGGCTGCGGGTCATGGTGCTGGGCAGCGTGCTGTCGCCCGGCCTCGTGCTGCTGGCGCTGCTGGGCGATGGCGCGATGGGCGCCGAGCCCTGGAAGGCCGCGATGCGCGAGGCCGGAAGCTGGGCGCTGTGGGCGCTGCTGCTGACGCTGTTCGTCACACCGCTGCGCTGGATCGGCGACTGGCCGAAGCTCGCCACGCTGCGGCGCATGCTGGGCCTGGTGGCGCTGGCCTATGCGATGCTGCACCTGGTGCTCTACGCCGGGCACCTGGCCTGGAACCTGCCGGCGGTGCTGGCCGAGATCGCCACGCGGCTGTACCTGACGCTGGGCTTCGCGGTGCTGCTGGGCCTCGGCCTGCTGGGCTGGACCTCCACCGATGGCTGGCAGGCGCGGCTTGGCCGGCGCTGGAAGGCGCTGCATCGGCTGGCCTATCCGCTGACGGCGCTTGCCGTGCTGCACGCCTTCCTGCAATCCAAGGCGCGGGCCGAGGACGCCACGCTGATGGCCGGGGTGTTCCTCTGGCTGATGCTGTGGCGCCGCCTGCCGGGCGCCAGGCGGGCGCGCGCCCCGGCGCTGGCGGGCCTCGCTTTTGCCGCCGCACTCGCCACGGCGGCCGTGGAATGGGCCTGGTATGCGGCGGCCACCAGCCTGCCGGCGGCGCGCATCCTGGCCGCCAACCTCGATTTCGGCGCCGGCCTCAGGCCCGCGCAGCTGGTGCTGCTGGCCGGGCTGGCGGTGGCGCTGCTGCCGCTGCTGCGGCGGCTGTCCGGCGGCGGGGTTTACGCCGCGCCGGCGCGCCGGCAACGTCCGGCCCGCACAGCCGAGGACGCCGCATGACCCGCACCCACCGCATCGCCGTGATCCCCGGCGATGGCATCGGCAAGGAGACGGTGCCCGAGGGGCTGCGCGTGCTGGATGCCGCGGCGCGGCGCTTCGGCTTCGCGCTCGATCTCGCGCATTACGACTGGTCCTGCGAGACCTTTGCGGCCACCGGCCGCATGATGCCCGAGGATGGGCTGGAGCAGCTCAAGGCCAGCGACTCGATCTTCCTCGGCGCCGTCGGCTGGCCCGGCGTGCCGGACCATGTGTCGCTCTGGGGCCTGCTGATCCCCATCCGGCGCGGCTTCGACCAGTATGTGAACCTCCGCCCCTGCCGGCTGCTGCCCGGCGCGCGCACGCCGCTGGCCGATCGCGGGCCGGCGGACATCGATTTCTACGTGGTGCGGGAGAACACCGAGGGCGAGTATTCCTCCTCCGGCGGGCGCATGTTCGCCGGCACCGAGCGCGAATTCGTCACACAGGACAGCGTCTTCACCCGCCATGGCGTGGACCGCGTTCTGCGCTACGCCTTCGACCTCGCGATGACGCGCCCGCGCCGCAAGCTGACCAGCGCCACCAAGTCCAACGGCATCACCTTCACCATGCCCTATTGGGACGAGCGCTTCGCCGCGATGGCGCAGCACTACCCGGGCGTGACGACGGACCAGTTCCACATCGACATCCTCTGCGCGCATTTCGTGCAGCACCCGGATTGGTTCGACGTGGTGGTGGGCTCCAACCTGTTCGGCGACATCCTCTCGGACCTCGGGCCGGCCGTCGCGGGCTCCATCGGCATCGCGCCCTCGGCCAACATCAACCCCGAGAAGCTGTTCCCCTCGATGTTCGAACCCGTGCATGGCAGCGCGCCCGACATTGCGGGGAAGCACATCTGCAACCCGATCGGGCAGATCTGGTCCGGGGCGATGATGCTGGAGCATCTGGGCGAGAAGCCCGCCGCCGATGCCATCCTGCGCGCCATCGAGGCGCTGCTGGCCGAGGGCGGGCCGCGCACGCGCGACATGGGCGGCAATGCCGGCACGGCGGATGTCGGCAAGGCCCTGGCCGAGGCGGTGGCGCGCGGCTGAACGCGGCGCGAGCGCCCTTGAACGCGGCGGGCCGGGCGTCGTATAACCTCCGCGACGGTTGAGAACGATTCTCAACTACCCACCACCCCGCCAAGCGGGCGTCCGGGAGTGCCCATGGGCCGCGAGTTCAGCCACATCGCCCGCCGCTGCGAGCGCGCCGTGGTGACCGCCTATCGTGAGTTGCGCGAGGGCGGCACGGCCGACCTCCCGGCCTTCACCGCCTGCACCACGCTGTACCGCATCCACCATCCGGAATCCTCGGTGGCCGAGGCGCGTCGCTTGGTGGCGGAATGGATCGACCACCACGTGGTCCGCGCCCAGCGCAGCCCCGCACCGGGCTGCGACTGCGACTGATACCAGCAGTCGATTCCGTCGACTCCTGGGTCTTCGTTTGTAAGCCCTCAGGTGCCGTGCCGAAGGCAGGCCAGCGCGCCCTTGGCATAGGGCTTCGCGACCCGCGTCAGCCGGCCGCCTGCACCGCCGCCAGGGTGCGTTCCGCCAGGGAAGGAAGCTGGCGGGCGGCCGCGGTGGCGGCATCCGGCCGGCCTTCGCGGGCCGCTTCCTCCAGCCGCGCCAGCAGGTCGGCCAGGGGCCTCGCACCCGCCATGCGCGCCGCGCCCTTCAGCCGGTGCGCGGCGGCGCCGGCGCCTTCCATGTCGCCGACCGCGATGGCGGCGGCCACCGCCTCGCCATCGCGCAGCACGCCCTCGCGGAAGCTGCGCAGCAGGCCTGAAAGCCGCGCGGGTTCGCTGCCGAACAGCTGGCGCAGCGCCTCGGGGTCGAACAGGGGCGCCACATCCTCGGCCTGCGCGCCGGGGATGGTGCCCGGCGCCTGCTGCGGCAGGAAGCGCGCGAGGGTGCGGCCCAGCGCCTCCAGTGCCAGCGGCTTCGGCAGGAAGGCGTCCATGCCCGCGGCGTAGCAGCGCTCATCCTCGCCCTTCAGCGCGTTGGCCGTCACCGCGATCAGCGCCGTGCGCCCGGCGCCGGGCGCGGCCGCTTCCTCGCGACGGATGGCGCGCGCCATGTCGAGGCCGTCCATCACCGGCATGTGCAGGTCCACCAGCGCCACGCGGTGCCGCCCAGCGCGCCACAGCGCGAGGCCCTGTGCCCCATCGGCCGCCATCTCGGCGGCGCAGCCCAGCAGCTCCAGCTGCCGCGCCAGCACCTCGCGGTTCACCGGGTGGTCGTCCACCACCAGCAGCACCGGCCGGTCCTGGCCCTCGGCCGGGGCGGCGAGGGCGGGCAGGCTGTCCGGGGCCGGGGCCTCGAGCGCCGGCGCGGCGGCGAGGCGCAGCGTCACGGTGAAGCGGCTGCCGCGGCCGGGCGTGCTCTCCACGCTGACATCGCCGCCCATCAGCTGCGCCAGCCGCCGCACGATCGACAGGCCAAGCCCGGTGCCGCCGAAGCGGCGCGTGGTGGAGGTGTCGGCCTGCACGAAGGGCTGGAACAGCTTGGCTGTCTGCTCGGCCGTCATGCCGACGCCGCTGTCCTCCACCATCAGCGTCACCGCCACCGCGTCGCCATCGGCATGGGCCGAGGCGCGCAGCCGCACGAAGCCCACATCGGTGAACTTGATGGCATTGCCCACCAGGTTGAACAGGATCTGGCGCACCCGCACCGGGTCGCCCGCCACCATGTCGGGTGCCTGCGCGCTGGGCGGGCCGAGCGGGTCGGCGAACAGCAGCAGGCCGCGGCGCTTGGCTTCCACCGCCAGCGTGTCCACCGCGCCCTCGATCAGCCCGCGCAGCGAGAAGGGCAGGCTTTCCAGCTCCATCCGCCCGGCCTCGATCTTCGAGAAATCGAGCAGGTCGTCGATGATGCGCAGCAGGGCGTCGGCGCTCTCGCGCATCACGGCGATGCAGCGCGCCTGGGCCGGGCCGGGGGGGGTGCGTTCCAGCACCTCGATCATGCCCAGCACGCCGTTCATCGGCGTGCGGATCTCGTGGCTCATCGCGGCCAGGAACACGGATTTGGCGCGGTTCGCGGCCTCGGCGGCGTCGCGCGTGGCGGCCAGCGCGGCTTCCTGGCGCTTGCGCTCGGTGACGTCGGTGTAGGTGCGCACCGACCCGCCATCCTCCATCTTGCGGGCATGCACCTCCACCACGCTGCCGTCGCGGCGCGCGCGTTCGTAGCGTGCCTCGGCCAGCGGCTCGTTCGCCAGGGCGCGGCGGGCCTGCTCGGCGCCGGTCAGCGACATGTCGTAGTCGCCGCGCGCCGCCTGGTGCGCCACCAGCTCGGCGAAGCTGACGCCGGGCCGGGCGAGCTCGGGCGGCAGGCGCAGCAATTCGGCGGCGCGGCGGTTGATGATGCGCACCGTGTGGTCGGGCGCGATCATCAGCAGGCCCTGGCCCATATGCTCGATGGTGGCCGAGAGCGCGGCCTCGGCGGCGCGGGCGGCGTCGCGCGTGGCGGCCAGGGCTTCCTCCTGGCGCTTGCGCTCGGTGATGTCGGTGAAGGTGCGCACGCTGCGGCCATCGGCGGTGTTGACGGCGTCCACCTCCAGCACGCGGCCGTCGCGCCGGCGGCGTTCGTAATGCACCGCGGGCAGCGGCGCGCCATCGGCGGTGGCGCGCGCATAGGCGCCGGCGGCTTCGTCGGTGTCGAACTCGCCGGCGGCGATCTGCCAGGCCACGAGGTCCTCCACCTTCGTGCCGATGCGAGCGAGTTCCGGCGGCAGGCCCAGCAGCTGCTGCGCGCGGGCGTTGATCACCTGCAGCCGGCGGTCGGGCGAGACCATGATCAGGCCCTGGCTCATATGCTCGATCGTGGCCGAGAGCGCGGCCTCGGCGGCGCGGGCGGTGTCGCGCGCCTCGCGCAGTTCCTCCTCGCGCACGCGCAGCCGCGTGATGTTGCGGTAGGAGGACAGCACGCTGCCATCCTCCAGCGTCTGGCGCGTGATCTCCATCCAGTAGCCGGCCGGCGAAAGGCGGATGTCGGGCTCGGGGCCCGGGTTCAGGATGGCGGCGGCGCGCGCCTCCACGGCCGCTTCCATCGCGGCACCCTCGGGCGGGGGAGGGCCGTAGTCGCCGCGGCGCAGCATCATGCGCAGGATCTCGCGCCCATCGGCGCCCGCCACGGCCAGCGCCGGCGGCAGCGCGTAGAAGCGGGCCAGCTGGCGGTTCACCAGCCGCACGCGCATCGAGGGGCTCCAGAGGATCAGCCCGTCGGTCATGCTGTCCATGACCAGCTCTTGCGCGGTGCGCGCGGCACCCAGTTCGCGCTCGCGCGTCAGCAGGGCGGTGACGTCGCGGTAGATCACCAGCACGCCGCCATCGGGGGTGGCGACGGCGCTGGCCTCGATCCAGTCGCCGCTGGCGGCCTGCAGCAGAATCGGCGGGCCGCCGGGGCGGCGCACGATGGCGAGGCGTTCCTCCACCATCGCCTCGACCGCCGCGGGGTCTTGCGGTGGCGGGCCGAAATCGCCGCGGCGGACGCGGTGGCGCATGGCGTCCACGGCCGAGACGCCACGGCGGGCCAGCGCCTCGGGCATGTCGAAGAAGCGCAGCGCCGCGCGGTTGCCCAGCTGGAAGGTGAGGTTGCTGTCCATCAGCAAGACGCCGTCGGTCATGCTGTCCAGGATCAGCTGCTGCATGGCGCGCGCGGCCGCCAGTTCCTGTTCGCGCGACTTCAGGCGGGTGATGTCGCGATACATCAGCACGGCGCCGCCGCCGGCCACCGGGATGGTCTTGACCTCCAGCCACATGCCCGAGGGCGTCTGGCGCATGTAGGAGACGCCGCCAGGGCGGTTGAGCAGGGCGGCGCGCTGGCTGACGCGGGCCTCGAGCTCGGCCTCGTCGCGGGGCGGGGGGCCGAATTCGCCGCGCCGGTCCTGGTAGCGCATGACATCCAGCACCGAGGTGCCCTCGCGCGCCATCTCGGCCGGGAATTCGCCGACGCGCAGCGTCTCCTTGTTCCAGAAGCGCAGCTTCATCTGCGCATCCCACATCACGACGCCGTCGGTCATGTGGTCGAACACCGTCTCCAGCGTGCTCTGCGCGGCGGAAAGGGCTTCCTGCTGCTGCTTGAAGGCGGTGACGTCGGCGGCGGTCAGCACCGTGCCGCGCTGCATGCGGCGCAGATGCACGCGGAACCATGCACCGCCGGGCAGGCGCCAGGTGGTGGCGCGCTCTTCGGTGCCGGAGGCGGGCAGCCAGCTGGCCGGGTCCTCCGGCGCGGCAAAGCCCGGATTCTCGGCGGCGCCGTGGCGCCCGATGGCGGCCAGAACGCCATCGAGCGTGGCGCCGGGGCCAAGCGCCGGGTCCTCCAGCGGCAGCAGCTGGGCCATCTGGCGATTGGCCGAGACGAGCCGCTGCCCGGCCGAGAACAGCGCGAAGGGGCCGGCGAGATGGGCCAGGGCCTCCGCCTGCAGGGCAGCGGCCTCCTCCGCCGGAAGCCCTCCCAGCGCCGGGTCTGATACGTCGAGCATGCTGTCATGATGCCGCAACGCCGGTGGGAATGTGTTTCGCGAGTCCGGCGTTCTGTTTCGCGCAAGCCGGGGGCGGCGCGGGCCCGGCGGTTTGACCGGGGCGGCGCCCGATTGCATCCTGCACATACAAGGAGGGTCACAGGGCATGCCGGGCGGCACGACGAACCTGCTGGTGGTGGAAGACGACGCGTTCCAGCGCGAGACGGTCTGCGCCTACCTCACCGGGCAGGGTTTCGTGGTGGAGGCGGTGGCGCACGCCGCGGCCTGCCGCGCCGCGGTGGCCCAGGCCATGCCCGATGCGGCGCTGCTGGATGTGGGTCTGCCGGGCGGCGAGGACGGCTTCGCGCTGGCGCGCTGGCTGCGCGGGCAGTCGGCCACCGTGGGCATCATCATGCTGACCGCGGCGGGCGACCTGGTGGACCGGGTGGTGGGCCTGGAATCCGGCGCCGACGACTACATCACAAAGCCCTTCGAGCCGCGCGAGCTGCTGGCGCGGATCCGCGCCGTGATGCGCCGCGCCGCGGCCGATGGCGGGGCGCAGCCGGCGGCGCCGGCTTCGGTGGCGCTGCCGCCGGGCAAGGTGCGGATCGGCGCGGCGGTGCTGGACCTGAAGCGCGGCCTGCTGCTGACCCCCGACGGGCGCGAGGATTCGCTGACGGAGGGCGAGTTCACGCTGCTGAAGCTGCTGGCCGAGAACCCGAACCGGGCGCTGCACCGCGACTGGCTGCTGGAGCGCATCTCGGGCGAGGAGGAGCCGGAGGCCTTCGACCGCGCCATCGACCTGCGCATCATGCGGCTGCGCCGCAAGGTGGAGAGCAACCCCTCGCGCCCGATGGCGATCCGCACGGTGCGGGGCGTGGGCTACCTGTTCGACCCTGAGGGGGTTTAGCGGCGCGCCGCTGCGCGTTTCGGACAAAGCCTCCGCGCCGCGCGGTCTTGTCTGTTCCGGACAAATGCCCCGCGCTGCGCGGCACGGCCTGTTTCGGACAATCTCCCCGGGGCCAGGGACGGGCCGGGGAAGGGCGGATGGACGGGTTCAAGGAGCCGGGTCGACTGGGACCGTATTCCTAATTTGGCCTGGGCGGTCCCGGCCTGTCCAGGGAAATCGGGGCGGCCCCAACGCCGGCCCAGGCCACCGCCGCGCGGGCCAGCGCGTCGATGGTGTCGCAGATGGGGAAGGGAAGCGCGGGACCGGCGGCGATGCCGAGCGGGATCTCGGTGCAGCCCAGCACCACCGCCGTGGCACCGCGCGCCATGAGGCCGCGCGCCACCTCGGCCAGCGGCGCATGCGCCTCGGCCAGCCGGTTCGCCTTCACCGCGGCGATGGCGGGGGTGACGCGGCCGACCATCGCGGCGTCATCGGGCAGCAGGCAGCGCCAGCCGCGGGGCTCGAGCCGCCCCTGGTAGAGCCCCATGGCCAGCGTCGCCGCCGTGCCCATCAGCCCGATCGGCCCGGGGCGGATGCCAAGGCGCGCGAGCTCGGCCTCGGCGGCGTCCACGATGTGCAGCAGGGGCAGGGGGGTGGCGGCCTGCATGGCGTCGAACCAGCCATGCGCGGTGTTGCAGGGGATGGCGATGGCGCCCGCCCCGGCGGCCTGAAGCCCGTGGATGCCGCGCAGCAGCGCGGGCAGCGGGTCCGCCCCGCCGCCGAGGCGCGCGGCCGTGCGGTCCGGCACGCGGGGGTCGGACCACAGCAGGGTGGGGATGTGGTCCTGGTCGCGCGCGGCGGGGGTCAGCAGCGTCAGGCGCAGCATGAACTGCGCCGAGGCCAGCGGCCCCATGCCGCCCAGCACGCCCAGCACGCGCCCCGGCATCCTCGCCTGCCTCGTCGCGTCGGTCACGCCAGCCCCCTCAGCCCATCCCAGACCAGCTTCGTGCCGGTGACCGCCAGCATGGCGTAGATGACGCGATAGAACACCCGGTCGCTGATGCGCGATTGCAGCCAGATTCCCATGCGCACGCCGATCGGCGCCAGCGGCAGCAGCACCAGGCTGGTCAGCAGGTTCTGCGGCGACAATTGCCCGAGCAGGAAGTAGGGCACCAGCTTGGCGGCGTTCAGCATGGCGAAGAACACCACGGTGGTGGCGGCCAGCGTCGCGCGGTCGAGCCGCAGCGGATACATGTAGACCGCCAACGGCGGGCCCCCCGCATGCGCCACGGTGCTGGTCAGGCCCGAGACCATGCCCCAGAAGCCGCCGCGCCAGCGGCTGGTCACGGCGGGCGGCGGGGCGATGCGGCCGGGCCGTGCCTGCCACAGGCTGCGCGCCAGGAAGGCCAGCGCGATGCCGCCCACCATCAGTTTCACCGCGGCGTCGCTGAGCAGCCCGAACACCGCCGCGCCGGCCGCCACGCCGAGCAGCCCGCCCGGCAGGATCACCAGCAGCTGGGCGCGGCTCCAGCGGCCCCACCAGGCGCGCAGGCTGGCGATATCCATGGCGCAGAGCAGCGGCAGCGCGATGCCGGCGGCCTGCGGCGCGGGGATGACGAGGGCCATCATCGGCACCGCCGCATTGCCGCCGCCGGAGGCGAAGCCGGCCTTGCTGATGCCGCTCAGCAGGAAGGCGGGAATGGCGAGCGCCCAGAACCAGGGGTCCGTGATGATCGGCAAGGCGGGCTGGAATCCTGGGCCAAGGCGCGTGATGCGGTGCAACACTGGCACGGCGGCCCGGGCGGCGCATCCCCGGCCGCCCTCGAAACCAGGGTTGCCGCTACAGGACGAGCCAGGGCGAGGTGAGGGTCGGCGTGGCGATGTCGCCCAGATAGATGGTGGTGACGACACCGCCCAGCGAAGCGTAGAGCGTCAGATAGAGCCCGCCCGTGGGGAACCGGTCGTAGCCGATCGTCCGCACGGTGTGGGTGACGAAGTCGTCGGGCCCGATGATGGTGAAGGCTTGGTCGCCCGATTCGTTCGCCACATTGGCGTCGATGGGCGAGAGGTCGAGGATGTCGTTCGCGGTGTCGAAGCCGTTGATGTCCACCGAGGCGAAAGTGTCATTGCCGAGCCCGTCGAACAGCCTGACCGTGTCGCGGCCGCTGCCCAGGTTCACCTCGGTGATGCTGCGGGCCGTGATGCGGTACAGGTTGTTGCCGGAACCGCCATCCAGCGTGTCGTTGCCGAAGGCGCCCCTAGCATCCAGCGTGTCGTTGCCTGACCCGCCGCTCAGCCGGCCGCCGCCGACGATGGAATCATCGCCGGCCTCGCCTTCGAGCCGCTGATAGAGGGTGCCGTTGACATCGTCGAAGGTGACGTCGGCGGCGCCGGTGCCGCCGAGCAGCGTGTCGCCGCCGCCACCGCCGAGCAGCACGTCGGCATACGCATCGCTGGATTGCAGCAGGTTGGCGGCGCCGTTGCCGACGAAGGTGATGGCCTCGGCGGCGTAGAAGGGCACGTAGACCAGGTCCTCGATCGTGCCCATGGCTTCGATCGAGTAGCTGTCCGGCACCCACAGCGCGTCGCGATCGCCGGTGCCGGTTTCCACCACCTCGGTGAAGTCGAGGAAGGTGATGCGGTAGATGTCGCTGCCCTCGCCGCCGCGCAGCGTGTCGCCGCCGGAGACGCTGGTCAGCGTGTCGGCGCCCTCGCCGCCATCCAGCAGGTTGCTGCCCCAGCTGCCCAGCAGGTGGTCGGCGCCGTCGCCGCCGAACATCGTGTCGTCGCCGCCCTCGCCCAGCATCGTGTCGTCGCCGAAGCCGCCCTGCGCCACGTCGCCGCCGTCGCCGCCGAAGATGGCGTCGTTGCCGGCATCGCCGAACAGCACGTCGATGCCGGCGCGGCCGCGCAGCGCGTCGTTGCCATCGCCCCCGTAGAGGAAATCGTCGCCATCGCCGCCATCCATGGAATCGGAGGCCGCATCGCCGTGGAGGCGGTCGGCGCCGGACTCGCCGAAGATGGTGTCGCTGTCGTCGCCGCCGGCCAGCGTATCGGCGCCGTCGCCGCCATTGAGGCTGTCGCCGCCGGCATCGCCGCGCAGGTTGTCGTCGCCATCCTCGCCCAGCACCGTGTCGTTGCCGGTCATGCCCAGGGCGGTATCGTTGCCGGTGCCGCCCCGCAGCAGGTCCTGCCCGTCGAAGCCGAACAGCAGGTCGTTGTTGCTGCCGCCCAGCAGCGTGTCGGCGACCGAGCCGCCGACCAGCCGGTCGTCGCCGCTGTCGCCCTCGAGGCGATTGGCGCCGTCGCGGCCATCGAGCGTGTCGTTGCCGCTGCCGCCGGTGATGATGTCGTCGCCGGCTTCGCCGCGCAGGCTGTCATTGCCGTCGTCGCCGCTGATGGTGTCGGACAAGGCGCCGCCGATGATCGTGTCGTTGCCATCGCCGCCGACCAGGCTGTTGGCGCCGCCGGTGGCGCCGCTGCCGCCGAGCAGGCTGTCATTGCCGCTGCCGCCGTCGAGCGTGTCGTTGCCCACGCCGCCGTCCAGCGTATCGGCACCGGCCTCGCCGGCCAGGACATCATTGCCGGTGCCGCCGACCAGCCGGTCGTTGCCATCGAAGCCGCGCAGATCGTCGTCGCCCTCATCGCCGCCGAGCACGTCGTTGCCGATGCCGCCGCCGAGGTTGTCGTCGCCGCTGCCGCCGACGACCACATCCTCGCCTTCGCCGGCGTTGATCAGGTCGTTCCCGCCGCCGCCGGTGATGATGTCGTTGCCGTCATCGGCCAGCACGATGTCGTTGCCGTCATCGGCATTGATGATGTCGTTGCCGATGCCGCCGAGCAGGAGGTCGTTGCCGAAGCCGCCGGTGAGCCTGTCGTCGTCCTCGCCGCCGACCAGCGTGTCGTTGCCGCTGCCGCCATCCAGCGTGTCGCGCCCGACGCCGCCGACGATGCTGTCGGCTGCGCTGCTGCCGAGGATGCTGTCATGTTCCGCGGCACCCGTTGTGGTGCGGCCCAGCACGGTGGTGTTGGCGGAGAGGATGCGGATGCCGAGCGATCCCGCAGCGGCCGCCAGCACGAAGCCGTTCAGGTCGAAGGTGCCGCCGCCGCGCAGGCCGAGTTCCGGCCGGTCGGTGCCGGCGGTGGCCAGGTTGTACGCTAGCTCGACGCGGCTGAAGGCGTCGAGCTGGGCTGCGTCGAGGTCGAGCTGCGCGGATGTCTCGAAGCGCAGGGTCTCGATGCTGGTCACGTTCGAACTGGCGATGCCATGGGACAGCGTGCCGAGCCCGGCCACCACGATGCTGTCATTGCCGGTGCCGCCATCCAGCGTCTCGAAATTCTCGGCAGTGCCGCTCTGCGACAGCAGCACGACATCATCGCCCTCGCCGCCGCGCAGCGTGTCGCGGCCCGTACCGCCCTCCATGGTGTCGTTGCCGATGCCGCCGATGATGCTGTCGGCGCCGGCCTCGCCGTTGAGGGAATCGTCGCCCTCGTCGCCCGAGAGCGTGTCGTTGTCGGCGCCGCCGAGCAGCGTATCGGAATCGGCGCCGCCGATCAGGCTGTCCGCGCCATCGTCGCCGCGCAGGGAATCGGCGCCCGCGCCGCCATCGAGCGTATCGGCGCCGGAATTGCCGACGATGGTGTCGGCGCCGGCGAAGCCGCCCAGATGGTCCGCGCCGGTGCCGCCATTCAGCCGATCCGCGCCGGCCATCAGCAGGGTGCGCAGCCCGCCATCGGCGGCGTTGGCAAATTCGCTCGCCTTGACCGAGAAGCCGTTGAGCAGCCAGCGCGAACTGGGGATGAGGTCGGTGGCGAAGACGCGCAGTTCCAGCGACGTGATGGTGCCGACAGTCGGCAGCCCGGGGTTGAGGGAGAGTGGCCAGCCGAGGCTGAAGCCGCGGATCACGAGGTGCAGCCCGTCCAGCGGCCCGCCGGTGATCTCGTAGACCGCCTCCGTTGCCGAGGAGCTGACCCGATCGAGCGCGGGCAGCGCATCGAGCGGCAGCAGCATCGAGGGGTTGGCGGAGGTCACGGTGAAGCGGCTCATGGGCGTGCGGGTCCTGCCAATGGTGGCAGGGACGATGGCGCGCTTGCGCGCCCCGCGGCCAGCGCCAATCCTGCCGATGAAACAATGTTACACCCTCGTTGCGTGGCACTGCGCCAGGGGCCGCGCTGCCGCTGCCGGGCTGGCTTCCGGGCCGGCGGGGTGTATTGCGGTGCAGCATCGGCGTGATTGCAGCGGAAGGCGCGGGCCCGGCATGGAACATCTGCACGACCCGCTGTGGCTGGCGGGCCTCGCGGCGGCGATGGCGGCCACGGGGCTGGCCTCCGGCCTGTTGGCGGGGCTGCTGGGGGTGGGGGGCGGCATCGTCATCGTGCCGGTGCTGTTCAGCGTCTTCCCGATGTTCGGCGTGCCCGAGGCGGTGCAGATGAAGCTGGCGGTGGGCACCTCGCTCGCCACCATCATCCCCACCTCGATCCAGTCGGCGCGCAAGCACTTCGCCAGCGGCAGCATGGATGTGGCGCTGCTGCGATCGCTGGTGCCCTCCATCACGCTGGGGGTGGGGCTGGGCACGGTGCTGGGCATCCTGGTGCAGGGCAGCGTGCACACCGCGGTGTTCGCGGTGATCGCCCTCGCGGTGGCGGTGAACATGGCGGTGACCGGCGTGGATTGGCGGCTGCGCGACAGCTTCCCCACCGGGCGGCGGCGGCATTCCATCGGCGGCTTCATCGGCGCGGTAAGTGCGATGATGGGCATCGGCGGCGGCACGGTGGGCGTGCCCATCCTGTCGATGTTCGGCGCGCCGATCCGCAGCGCGGTGGCCACGGCGAGTGCCTTCGGCATCGTCATCGCCATCCCGGCGACGCTGGGGTTCATCTATGGCGGCTGGGGCAACCCGGCGCTGCCGCCCTTCAGCCTGGGCTATGTGAACCTGCTGGGCTTCGCGCTGATCGTGCCGGCCAGCCTGCTGGCCGCACCCTGGGGGGTGCGGCTGGCGCATGGCATTCCGCCGCTGCTGCTGAAGCGCTGCTTCGCGGTGTTCCTGGGCATCACCACGCTGCGCATGGTCTGGTCGCTGGTGAATTGAGTGGGATGCCCGGCCTCAGGCCTCGGGCGCCAGGGCATCGAGGAACTGCCGTGCCTCGGCGCGCATCGCGGCCACCTTCCCGGCGTCCATCTTCGCGAGCGTGCGCAGCGGCATCGCCATGCGCGGGTTGCGCGCGAAGCGGGCGGCGTGGCGGCCGATGAAATCCCAGTAGAGGGCGTTGAAGGGGCAGGCCGTGCGGCCCTTCGCATCGGCGCCGGTGGCGCGCTTCACGTCATGCGCGCAGCTTCGGCAATGGTCGGACATGCGGTTGATGTAGGCGCCCGAGGCGGCGTAGGGCTTCGACGCCATGACGCCGCCATCGGCGTGCAGCGCCATGCCATGGGTGTTGGGCAGTTCCACCCATTCATAGGCATCGGCATAGACCACCATGTACCAGTGGTTCACCGCCGCCGGGTCGATGCCCGCGAGCAGCGCGAAATTGCCCGTCACCATCAGGCGCTGGATGTGGTGCGCGTAGGCGAGGTCGCGCGTCTGGGTGATGGCGGCGCGCAGGCAGGCCATGCTGGTCTCGCCCGTCCAGTAGAAATCCGGCAGCGTGCGATGCGCCTCCAGCGCGTTGGTCTGCGCATAGCCCGGCATGCGCAGCCAGTAGATGCCGCGGACGTATTCGCGCCAGCCGAGGATCTGCCGCACGAAGCCCTCGACGGCATTGAGCGGGGCGTGGCCCTGGCGGAAGGCGGCCTCCGCCGCGCGGCAGGCGGAAAGCGGATCGAGGATGCCGACGTTCAGCGCCGCGCCGATCAGCGCGTGGAACAGCGTGGCCTCGCCCTCGGCCATGGCGTCCTGGTAGTCGCCGAAGCGGGGCAGGCGGTGGGCGATGAAATCCTGCAGCGCCTGCGTGGCCTGCGCGGGCGTCACCGGCCAGGCGAAGGCGGCGGTGGTGCCGAAGTGATCGGGGAATTCGCGCTCGACCAGCGCGATCACTGCGCGCGTCTCGGCATCGGGGGGGAAGCGGAGCGGCCGGGGCGGGTGCACGTCGCGGGGCAGGGCGGCGCGGTTCTCCTGGTCGAAATTCCACTGCCCGCCGGTGGGCTCGTCGGGGGCTTCCATCAGCAGGCCGGTGGCGCGGCGCATCTCGCGGTAGAAATACTCCATGCGCAGCTGCTTGCGATCGCCGGCCCAGGCGCGGAAGCGATCGGGGGTGCAGAGGAAGCGGCTATCCTCGCGGATCTCGACGGGCAGGGCGGTTGCGGCTTCCCAGCCCTGGATGTCCTGCAACACGCGCCATTCGCCCGGATGGGTGGCGACGATGCGCGTGGCGCCATGGGCGCGGGCGGCGCGCGCCACCTCGCCGGCCAGGGTGTGGGTGTTGGCGGGGTCGTCGAGGCGCGTGTAGGCGACGGTGATGCCCTCGGCCTGCAGCGCCGCGGCGAAGTGGCGCATGGCGGACAGCACCAGCACGATCTTCTGCTTGTGGTGCGGCACATAGGTGCATTCGGCGCGCACCTCGGCCAGCAGCACCACATCCTGCGCGGGATCGAGGCCCTGCAGCGCCGAGAGCGCGCGCGAGCACTGGTCGCCCAGCACGACGCGCAGCGTGGTCATGCGCGCTCGTAGCGCACGGCGGAGCCATCCTCGCCGGTGGTGGCGAAGCCGATCCAGGTGCCGGCGGCGTCGTACAGCACCTCGGCCCCCTCGCCGCCGATCAGGCGGATGCGCGCGCCGCCGGCCGCGGGGCTGCGCTCCAACTGCGGTGCGACGGGCTCGCCCCGCCGCGGGTCGAACAGCGGCACGCCGGGGCTGAGGGTGGCCTGGCGCCACCAGGTGAGCGGCGCGGCCTCGGCCGGCAGGCGGGCATCGCCGGCGGTGCCGCGCAGCAGCAGCGCATTGCCCTCGGCGCGGGCCTCGCAGAAACCGGGCGTGCCGTTGCGGTCGAGCCGCGCGCTGAGCGTGAGCAGGCGGCCATTCTGCCAGCGCTCGGTCACGTCATTGGCGTAGCGGAACACCACGAAGCCGGCGAGGCGGATGGTGATGCGCACCTCGGTCTCGGCCACCAGCAGGGCGCCCTCGTCGCGGAAGCGCACGCTGTGGGTGCCCACGGCGGTGCCGGCGCGGATGACGCGGAAGCCGATGGCACCTGGGGCGGCCTGGGCCAAGGCGGGCCAGGCGGCGAGGCCGGCGAGCAGGGCGCGGCGGCGCATCACCCGCGCCCCGCCAGCGCGCCGCGCCCGCCATCCACGCCGATGATCTGGCCGGTGATCCAGCCAGCCTGGTCGGAGAGCAGGAAATCCGCCAGCGCCGCGGCATCCTCGGCCTCGCCGAGGCGGGGAATGGGGTGCTGCTTCGCGATCGCCTCGGCCATCTGGGGGCTCCTCGTCAGGGGTTCGGCCATGGCCGTGCGGGTGAGGCTGGGTGCCACGCAATTCACCCGCGCATGGGGCGCCAATTCGGCGGCGAGCGCCACCGTCAGCCCCTCCACGGCGGCCTTGGCCATGCTGATCGCGACATGGTTGCCAAAGCCCTTGCGCGCCGCGACGGAGGAGAACAGCACCACCGCGCCGCGCCCGGCCAGCAGCGCCGGCGCGGCCGCCTGCACGGCGAGGGCCGCGCCCAGCGCGTTGCGCTGGAAGGTGTCCAGCATCTCGGCCTCGGTGAGGCGGGCGAGCGGCTTGAGCAGGATGGAGCCGACGCAGAAGGCGAGGCCGGCCAGCGGCGTGCCGGCGGCCGCCACCGCCGCGCGCAGCGCCGTGCCATCGGTGACGTCGGCCTGGGCATGGCCGCAGCCGAGTTCGCCAGCCAGGGCAGCCACGCGCGCGGCGTCGCGGCCGACCAGGAAGGGCTCCGCGCCGCGCGCCCGCAGCCGGCGGGCCAGCGCGCTGCCCACGCCACCCGTCGCACCCACCACCACAACCCGCGCCATGCCCTGCCCTGTCTCGATCACGGCCCCGCAGATGGGGCGCGGGCGGCGCGGGGAAAGGGCGGGGCGGCGCATGGGCGCCGGGCGCGAGGCAGACAGCGCCGCGCGGCCATGCCAGGATGCGGATGCCATGCGCCAATTGTTGCTGCTGCGACACGCGAAATCCTCCTGGGACGATCCGCGCCTGTCGGACCACGCCCGGCCGATCAACGCGCGCGGCCGCCGCGCCGCGCAGGGCATGGCGGGCGCGATGCGCGAGCTCGGCCTGGCGCCGGACATCGTGCTGGTCTCCTCCGCGCGGCGCACGCTGCAGACGCTGGAGGCGCTGGCGCCGCTGGAGGGCTCGCCGCTGATCGAGCCGATGGACGACCTCTACCTCGCCACCTGGCCCTCGCTGCTGGGCGTGCTGCGCGGCCTGCCGGAGACGGCGCGCAGCGTGCTGCTGATCGGCCACAATCCCGGGCTGCACGAGCTGGCGATGGCGCTGGCCGGCCCCGCCACCATGGCCGAGGGCGGGCCGATAGCGCAGCGCCTGGCGGAGGGCTACCCCACGGCGGCGCTGACGGAGCTGGCCGTGGCGCTGCCCTGGCGCCTGCTGGAGGCGGGCGGCGGGCGGCTGCTGCGCTTCCTGACGCCGGCGGACCTGCCCTCGGCCGAGGCCGGCGACGCCCCGGAAATGACGGCGTGAGCGACGAGCCCGCCGCCGAACCGCCGGGACACCTCACGCTGGAGGCGGAACTTCCGCCCGAGGCGGCCGAGCGGCTGGCGCGCCATCCGGCCTTCGCGGCGCGGCGCCAGGGCCGCAGCCGTGGGGCGGCCCTGGTGCTGACTTGGCTGGATACGGCGGAGGGCGCGCTGGCGGCCGAGGGGCTGGCGCTGGAACAGCCGCGCCGCGGCCCGCGGCGATTGCTTCGCACCATGCCGGCCGAGGGCGCGCCATGGCTGCCCGGCAGCCTGCCCGAGCTGGTGGAGGAGCTGGCGGCCGATGCGGTGCCGGCGCAGGCCGGGGAGGCGGGGCTGCTGCCGATCGCCGCCTTCGACGGCCGGCGCACCGCCATGGCGCTGCAGGGCGGGGTGGAGGCGGTGCTGCTGCAGGGCCGCCTGCGCGCCGTGGCGGACGAGGCGCCGGTGGCGCGGCTGGTGCTGTCCGGCCCGGCCGCCGCGGTGATCGAGACCTTCCGTAGCCTGGCCGAGGCGCTGCCGCTGCTGCCGCCGCGCGCCAGCCTCGCCGAGGCGGCACGCGCCGTCGCGCGGTCGGAGGCACCGCGGGCGCGCCGGCTGGGCGCGCCTGTGCTGGATGCCGAGGCCGATGTGGCGGCGGCGCTGCGGCTGCTGCTGGGCCACCTGGCGGAGGTGCTGCTGTGGCACGCCCCGGGGGCCGCCGCCGGCGAGGAGCCGACCGGCGTGCACCAGATGCGCGTGGCGTTGCGGCGGCTGCGCTCGGCGCTGCGTGCCTTCCGCCCGGCCGCCGATGACGAGGCGCTGCGCCGCTTCGATGCCGAATTGCGGGACCTTGCCTCGGTGCTGGGCCCGGCGCGGGATTGGGACGTGTTCCTGGCCGGCCTCGGCGCCGAGATCGCCGAGGCGCTGCCCGGGGAACGGCGCATCGCCGCGCTGATGCAGGCGGCGGCGGCGCGGCGGGAGGCGGCCTATGCGGCGCTGCGCGAGGCACTGGCCGGGGCGGGCTTCCGGCGCCTGTTGTGGGATGCGGTGGCGATGGCGGCGCTGGCGCCCTGGGAGGGCAGCGGCGATGCCGAGGCGGCCGAGCGCCGCGCCCGGCCGCTACAGGCCTTCGCCGCCACGGTGCTGGACCGGCGCTGGCGCAAGCTGGCCGAGGTGGGGCCCGAGATCGGCGACCTGCCGGATGACGAGTTCCACGCCCTGCGGCTGGAGGGCAAGCGCGTGCGCTACGTGGCGGAGCTGTTCGCGCCGCTGTGGGCGCGGAAGCGCGGCCGGCGCTTCCTGGCGCGGCTGGCTGATGTGCAGGAAGCCTTCGGCCTGGCGAATGACGCCGCGGTGGCGCGTGCGCTGGTCGCACCTCTGGGCGCGTGTGGCGGTGGTGCCACGCCGTGGGCGGTGGGTGTCGCGGAGGGCTGGGCGCTGGCGCGGGCGCGCCGGGCGCGCAGCCGCGCGGCGGCGGCCTGGGAGGAGCTGCTAGCGGGCGAACCCTTTTGGAGTCAAGGGTGAAGCGGTTAATCTTCGACTAAATATTGAGCCAAATGAATGGGTTGCGCTGGTATCCGGCCCTGGGCTAACCATGCCGCCCCGTGGCCCGCCGCCGTCGTCTTTTCAGTCCGACCTCCTCCCCCCGTCGCTGGCGGGCGCCTTTCATGGCGCTGCTCGGCGCGCTGCTGGTGGCCGCGCTTTCGGGCATCGGCCTGCCGCCGGATTTGATGGGCTCGGCCCCGCGCGAACAGGATTGGTCGGCTCTGGCGGCCGAGGTGCGGGTGGTGGATGGCGACACGCTGCGGCTGGGCGACCGCACGCTGCGGCTTTCGGGGATCGACGCGCCGGAGCGCGGGCAGGGCTGCACCGATGCGGGCGGCCGCGGCTTCGATTGCGGCGCCGCGGCGGCCGAGGCGCTGTCGCGCCTGGTCAATGGCCGGTCCGTCGTGTGCCGGGTGCAGGGGCGCGACCGCTTCGGCCGGGGCCTTGGCGTATGCGTTGCCGGGGGGGCGGAGCTGAATTCCGGCCTCGTCGTCTCCGGCTGGGCGCTGGCCTATGACAACGACCCCGCGATGCTGGTGGCCGAGACTCAGGCGCGGCTGGCCGGCCGCGGCCTGTGGGCGGGCGGCTTTACCCGGCCCGAGGATTGGCGCCGGCGGCAGTGACCACGGCGTAACCGCGGCAGGCCGGCTTGCGAAAGCGCCAAGGCCGGCGTTGCCAAGGTCGTGAAGGCGCCCCTATCTTGCAGCGCACCATAACGGCGTCGCGAGCCATTTTTCGGCCCCAGCCACACAGCCCCCGAGGAAGCAAGCAATGACCGCCACGGCCAACGGCTCCGTCACCTTCACGATGGACGGATCCAATCGCAGCACGAAACTGCCGGTGCTGAAGGGCTCGATCGGCCCCGACGTTGTGGATATCCGCAAGCTCTACGCCGATCTCGGCGTTTTCACCTTCGATCCCGGCTATGGCGAGACCGCCAGCTGCGAAAGCCAGATCACCTACATCGATGGCGACGAGGGCGTGCTGCTGTATCGCGGCTACCCGATCGACCAGCTTGCCGAGCATTCGGACTTCATCGAGGTGTGCTACCTGCTGATGAACGCCGACCTGCCGGATGCGAAGCAGCTGGCCGAGTTCCGCAAGAACGTCACCTACCACACCATGGTGCACGAGCAGATCCGCCGCTTCTTCGACGGCTTCCGCCGCGACGCGCACCCGATGGCGGTGATGTGCGGCGTGGTCGGCGCCCTGGCCGCCTTCTATCACGACAACCTCGACATCAACGACCCCCGGCAGCGCGAGATCGCGGCCTTCCGGCTTATCGCCAAGGTGCCGACCATCGCCGCGATGGCCTACAAGTATTCGCTGGGCCAGCCCTTCGTGTATCCGCGCAACGACCTCAGCTACGCGGCGAATTTCCTGCACATGCTGAACGCCGTGCCGGCCGAGCCGTACCATGTGAGCTCGACGCTGGCCAAGGCGATGGACCGCATCCTGGTGCTGCACGCGGACCACGAGCAGAATGCCTCCACCAGCACGGTGCGCCTGGCCGGTTCCACCGGCGCCAACCCCTTCGCCTGCATCGCAGCCGGCATCGCCGCGCTGTGGGGCCCGGCGCATGGCGGCGCCAACGAGGCGGTGCTGAAGATGCTGGCCGAGATCGGCCATGTGGACCACATCCCCGCCTTCATCGAGAAGGTGAAGGACAAGAACAGTGGCGTGAAGCTGATGGGCTTCGGCCACCGCGTGTACAAGAACTTCGACCCGCGCGCGAAGATCATGCAGCAGACCTGCCACGAGGTGCTCAGCGAGCTCGGCATCAAGGACGAGCCGCTGCTGGACCTGGCGGTGGCGCTGGAGAAGGTGGCGCTGGAAGACGAGTATTTCGTCAGCCGCAAGCTGTATCCGAACGTGGATTTCTATTCCGGCATCATCCTGAAGGCGATGGGCATCCCGACCAGCATGTTCACGGTGATCTTCGCCGTGGCGCGCACCGTGGGGTGGGTGTCGCAGTGGAAGGAGATGATCGAGGACCCGACGCAGCGCATCGGCCGCCCGCGGCAGATCTACACCGGCCCGTCGATGCGCGACTACAAGCCGGTGGCCGCGCGCGGGTAGGGCTTTTTGCCGCGCCCCCTGGGGCCTTCGTCCGACCACCCCGCCCCGCCCGGCCCTGCCGGGCGGGGCTTTTTGCTGCCCGGGGCCATGCCGGCCCGCCTGCAATTGCGGGCCTCGCCGCGCGCAATTGCGGCCGCGCGGCGTGCAATTGCGGCGTGCGGCCAAGCAATTGATCTCTTGGGGAAAACTGCCGGGCTGCAATTGCGGCCGGGGGCGGGACTGCAGAACGGAACGCGATCCTCGGGCTGTTTCGCGCGTATGGCGGCACCCCTATTGCAACCGGAAAGCGAGATTCTTGCAGGAGGTCCCGACAAAACCCCTTGATTCCGGGCAGACTTCGCGGAATCTATCTACTTGTGGTTGATATCCACAGGGGGAGTTAAACCGATATGCGAGAGACGACCATCAGCGACAGCATGGCCGGGGGGCCGCGGGTCCGCGCGACGCTTGCCGTCCGCACCGGCAAGGTGCTCGACGAGCTGGTGCGCAACCGCCTGCGCCTTTGGCCGCAGCGGCCGCCCGGCGCGGTGCGCACCGCCAAGCAGCCGGGCACCTGGCTGCGGGGCCGGCCGGGGGAGGCCAGCCCCGTGGCGCAGCCCTTCCTGAAGCTGCCGGGCAGTGCCACCTACCGCACGCTGCCCGACGGGCTCTGGCTGCATTTCAGCCCGGACCCGGCCGAGCGCTATGCCGACATCCTGTGCATCGAGGCCTGCGGCTCGGTGTCGAACCTGCAGGACAAGCGGGCGCGCTTCGCGCCCTCCACCACCTCGCTGCTGGTGGTCTGCCCGCTGGGCTGGCTGCTGGACCCGGTGGAGGCGCATGACCCCACGCCGCGCTGGCGGCTGATCCGCCTGCTGCGCGCCGAACCGCGGGAGGCGCTGGTGCTGCCGGTGCGCGACCTGCGCGTGCTGTATGGGCTGAAGCCGCGCCACTACGAGGGCTTCGCGCGCCACCAGATGCCCCAGCCGCACGAGTATTTCTGCCCGATGGAGGCGCTGACCGCGGAGCGCGGGCATGAGGACCCGGAGCTGACGGCGCTGATCGGCCGCGCCAGCGCCACCATCAACTTCATGACCCCGATGTGATGGCGATGTGATCTGGCGCGGCGCCCGGGCGGGCCGGGCGCCGCCTCAGAAAAGGTCCAGGAAGCTCCGCCACAGCGGCACGTCGTTGGCCAGGAAACTGTAGTTCGTCGCCGTGTAGTCGGGCTGCGTGGCGCCGCGCGGCAGGTTGATCGAGAGTCCCTCTGCATCCGGCACCGAACCGGTGGTGGCGAAGACCGCGTCGCGCACCGCGTCGATCACCGCCGCGGCCGCGGCATCGATCGCCGGCCCGGAGCAGAACCGCATAACCTCCTCCATGTAGTCCACCAGGTCGGCGGCGCTGCCGTCCACATTGGGGAAACGCAGGGCAGTATTCTGGGAAGTGCTCAGGAAGACCCTGTCGCTCAGCAGCGGCGACGCCAGCGCCACCGCGACGAAGTTGTTCAGCGCCACCGCCAACTCGTCGAGCAGCGAGGTCGTCAGCGCCGAGAGCGTGATGTTGGGCTGGCCCGCGTAGAAATTGCCATAGGTCGTCACGATCGCCTGGGCCAGCTGGCTTTCCGTCATGGTCGGATTGGCCTTGAGCTGCGCGAGGATGTCGTCATAGGCCCAGCCATCGCCCGGCTCGTCCATCTGCGAGCCGACGAACACGTCGCACAGCTCACGCACCGCGAAGGCCATGTCGGCGATCGCCATCTGGCAGGCATCGAAGCCGATCAGGTCGAATTTCGTGATGGACGAGGCGTCCACCGCGTCCCGGATCTCCTTGACCGAGAGGAAGTCGCCCCTGCTGCTATCGTCCCAGGCGGCGCCGCTGAGACCGCCGCCATGGTTCCAGATCACCAGCGCATACTGGTCTGCCGGCGCCAGGGCGGCGGCGTTGTTGATGAAGGTGGTGAGGTTCGCCGGATCGCCCATGTTCAACTCGCCGACGCTGGTCCCGATGCTGGACAGCGAGCCTGCGACAGCCGTGTTGCTGTCCGGGATGATCCGGCCGAATCGCGTATCGCTCCAGTTGCCGCTGTCGGTGGCGAAGCCCGGCGACCGGTCGGTCAGCACCACGACATTCACGCCGAGCCCCTGCAGCCCGGCGATCTCCTCCATCTCGTTGAGGTCCTTGACGGCGAATGTCTCAAGGTCGTTGTCGCCGGCGATGTAGACCATGATCGTCCAGCGCCCGTTGGCGCTGGTGGTGGTGGTGAAGTCGAGCGCGGCGGCGCCGGTGACGGCCAGGCTCTGGTTGCCGGCGACATCCCGCACCGCACCGGCCTCCAACTCGATCCGGATGTTGAGGCCGGCGGGAAGCGGGGCGGCCAGGTCGAGTGTCATGGTGCGGCCGTCGAGGCGGACCTGCGGATCGGTCGTGGGGACGACGATGTCGCTCAAGCCGGCCCGCTTCACCACGATGTCGCCGATGCCGGCGCGCACCGTCTCGCTGAAGGTGAAGGTGAAGTTCGAGAAGATGCCGACGGCGCCCGCGCCATCCTCCGGGCTGGTGGAGATGAGGCGCGGCCCGACGAGGTCGAAGCCCACCAGCGTATCGACCTGCAGCAGATAGCTGCCGGTGCCGAAATCGCCGCTGCGCACCGCGGCGAAGACATTGCCGGTGAATTCCGCGCCCATCACCGCGCGGTCCTCCTTGCCGTCGACATCGGGCGTGAGCCGGGCCGACACGGCACGGCCACGTTCGTCGAACAGGCCGAGCAGCACCGGATCGGCCAGCGTGCCGTTGCCGCTGGTGGCGCCGGCCAGGTTGAACTCATAGGTCGTGCCGAACACCACGGGCACGCGCACCCAGTCCACGTCGCCCAGCACGTTGATCAGCCCGGAATAGGCCGTATCGTCCGGGAACGCCACCGCGGTGGTCTGCGGCGTCGACGCCACGTCGTTGCCGATGTTCGTGACCTCGACCGAGAGCCGGTAGGTGCCTTCGTCGGAGGGCGCGCCCGCGACGGCGATGTAGAAGGTGCCGCCATTGTCGGGGCGGAAGACGGTGCGCGCATCGGTGCTGCCGCCATCGTCCTCGTTGGGCGTGCCGGGGATCAGCCGGTTGAGGCTGTCACGGATGCCCATGATGCGCGGATCGTTCAGTGTGCCGGCGCCGCTGGCCAGCCCGCGCAGCTCGATCGAATAGGCCGTGCCGCCGACCAGCGTGACGGCGAACCAATCCTCGTCGCGGGCCGAATTGATGGCGCCCGTCGCGCTGCCGCCTACCGCGACGGTCCGCGTGGTGGCGGTGCTGGCCGCTTCGAGGTCCACGACGCTGGTCACGTCGGCGACCGAGACGATGTAGTCGCCGGTGAAGCTACCGAAGGCGCCGGCGCCGACGAAATAGGTGCCGGTTGCGGTGGGGACGAAGACGGCTCGGCTGTTCAGCGATTCGCCGTAATCGTCATTCGCGGTGTTCGCGATGGCGGCGCCGGTGGCGTCGAACAGCCCGATCAACTGCGGGTCGGCGAGCGGCGAGGCGCTGGAAGCGTCGCTGTTCACTTCGATCGCATAGACGCGGCCGGCGACGAGCCCGACGCGGAACCAATCCTCGTCCTCCGCCAGGCCGATCCGGCTGCTGGTCTGCCCGTTGGCCACGACGCGGCCGAGGCTGCGCGTGTCGGCGCCGAGATCGGCGATCGTGATGTCCGTGACACTCAGCCGGTAGTCGCCGGTCGCGGCCGCGAAGCCGCCGGCGGCGATGTACAGCTGCCCGCCCGGGGCGGTGAAGGTGATCTGCGAATTCAGCGTGTTGCCGAAATCGTCATTGGTGGTGCCATCCAGCAGCGTGCCGTCCGGCCGGAACAGGCCGAGCAGGACGGGGTCGAAGAGCGCCGGGCCATCGCCGTCGCTGCCGGCCAGCTCGATGCGGTAGGTGCGGCCCTGCACCAGCCCGGCGCGGAACCAATCCACGTCGCCGCCGCTGTCCACCCGGCCGAGCACGCTGCCGTTGATCACCGCCGCGGCCGAGGTCGCCTCGCTGGCCGGCAGGTCGGCGTTGCGGACGGTGCGCACCGAGACGCGGTAGCTGCCGACGCCGCCGAACACCTCCGCCACGTCCAGGTAATGCAGCCCGGTGGTGCTGGCCGTGAAGGTCAGCAGGCTGTTCGTGCCGAGCCCCTGGTCGTCGCTGGTGGTCTGGTCGATCGCAACGCCGGCGGCGTCGCGCACCGAGCGCAGGTAGGGATCGAGCAGCGTGCCCTGGCCGGTGGCCAGGCCCAGCAGCTCGATCCGATAGGTGACGCCGGCGGTCAGCGACACGCGGTACCAGTCCGCGTCGAAGGGCGCGTCGTGCCGGCCGACCAGCGGCTGGGCGTTCACGGTGATGGTCGCGGTGGTGAAGATGTCGCCGGTGATGTCGGCCGGCGTGATGTCGCGCGCGATCAGGCGGAAGGTGCCGGTCTGACCGCCGAAGGCGCTGACATCGATGAAATGCGTGCCGGTGGCGCTCGCCATGAAGTCCAGCCGCGCGTCGCGGCCCAGGCCGCCGTCGTCGTCGTGGGTGAATGGCCGCAGGGTGCCGCCGAAGTAGATGCCGTTGATCGAGGGGTCGCCGAGCGTGCCGAGGCGGCTGTCGAAGCCGTTCACTTCGAAGCGATAGACCCGGCCGGCGACGAGATCGACGCGGTACCAGTCGCTGTCGCCCGAAACGCCGATCCGTCCCTGCACGCCGGCATTGCCGACGGTGAGGATGGCGTTGGTGGTATCGTTGTTGCGCACGTCGGGGACGGACAGATCGACCACGCTGAGCGCGTAGCTGCCGATGTTGGCGCCGAAGGCCCCGACATCGATGTAGTAGGTCCCGCTCACGCTCGGCGTGTAGACCACGCGCGAATCGGTGTTCACGCCCGGCGCCACATCGTCGTTGCGGGTGCCGGGGATCAGGCTGCCGGCGGCGTCGCGGATGCCGTTCAGCAGCGGGTCGGGCAGGGTGAAGACGCCGCCATTCGCCCCGAAAAGGTCGAACTGGTAGTCGCGCCCGGCGATCAGCGTGATGCGGAACCAGTCCTGGTCGCCGGGGGAATCGATGTCGAAGGTGACCAGTCCGTTCACGCGGGCGCGCCCCGTGGTTGCCAGGGTCGCGGACTGCTGGTCGGACATGGGCTTAGCCTTCTGGGAATGTTGCGAGGCTCGCGCCGTGCCGTGCCGCGGTCAATCCCGCCGCGGCCGCGGCCGCGCCCCGGGGGGCGCTGGCCGGCCGCTGTCACATCTTCTTCACACCACCCCCCTGCCGGATTGCCGGCCCGCCGATTAGAGGAAGGGCTGAACAACTTCGGAGACGCGCGATGACGATCCGGCGCCGCCACCTTTCAACCGGGCTGATCGCCCTCGGCCTGCCGGCAATCCGGCCGGCCGCGGCGCAGGAGGTATCCGGCCCGCTGGTGCTCTACACCTCGCAGCTGGAGCCCGATGCGGCCGGCACGGTGGAGGCCTTCCGCCGCCGCCATCCGGCCGTGCAGGTGGAGTGGATCCGCGCCGGCACCGGCCAGATCATGACGCGGCTGCGCGCCGAGATCGCCGCCGGGCAGCCGCGCCCGGACGTGCTGCTGCTGGCCGATACGCTGACCTTCGAGGCGCTGAAGGCCGAGGGCCGGCTGCGCGCCAGCCCGGAGGTGCAGCTGGGCGGCACGCCGGCCGGGCAGATCGACCCGGCGCGGGCGCATTTCGGCACCAAGCTGATCACCACCGGCATCATGCATCATGTGCGCGCGCCCTTCGTGCCGCGCAGCTGGGCGGATTTGCTGGAGGCCCGCGCGCGCGGCCAGGTGGCGATGCCCTCGCCGGCGGTCTCGGGCGCGGCGGCGATCCATGTGGAGGCGTTGGCGCAGAACCCGGCGCTGGGCTGGCCCTATATCGAGCGCCTGGTGGCCAATGGCGTGCAGGCGCGCGGCGGCAACGGGCCGGTGATGCAGGCGGTGGCGGGCGCCGAGCGCGCCTTCGGCATCGTCATCGACTATCTGCCGATCCGCGAGGCGGCGCGCGGCGCGCCGGTGCGCTTCGTGTTCCCCGCCGAGGGGGTCAGCGCCATCACCGAGCCCGCGGGCATCCTCTCCACCGCGCGCAACGTGCCGGCGGCGATCGCCTTTCTGAACTTCCTGCTCTCGCGCGAGGGGCAGGAGTTGGCCTCGCGCCAGGGCTTCCTGCCGATCGACCCGGAGGTGGCGCCGCCCGCGGGCTTCCCGCCGCCGCGCGACATCCGCGTGATGCCCTTCGATGCCGGCCGCGCGGCGCGCGAGCAGGAGGCCACGCTGCGCCGCTTCGCGCAGCTCACCGGCGGCTGAACCGCGCTTGACCGGCGCGATGGCGGGGCCGGGGCGCGCCATCGCGGCGCTGTCCCTGGGCTGGCTGCTGCTGGTGGGGGCGGTGCCGCTGCTGCGCCTGCTGGCCGAGGCCGCGGCGGGCACCGCGCTGGCGGCGGCGCTGGCGGACACGGCCGTGTGGCGCGCGGCGTGGCGTTCGGCCGTGCTGGCGCTGGCGGCGGCGGGCCTCGCCACGCTGATCGGCGGGGCGCTGGCCTGGGCGCTGCTGCTGCGCGACATCCCGCTGCGGCGCGGGCTGATCTTCTGCGCCGTGCTGCCGGCGCTGGTGCCGGCACAGGTGATGGCGCTGGGCTGGATCCAGGCCGGGGGGCCGGCCTCGCCCCTGTTGCTGGCGCTGGACCTCGCACCGCCGATCGGCACGCCGAACCCCATCTACAGCCCTGTGGGCATGGCGGCGCTGCTGGCGGTGCAGGCCGCGCCGCTGGTGCTGCTGGCGGTGGCGGCGATGCTGCGGCGCGTTCCGGGCGAGGTGGTGCTGGCGGCGCGCGGCCTGGGTGCCACGCCGGAGGCCGCACTGCGGCGCACCATCTGGCCGCTGCTGGCGCCGGGCCTGCTGGCCGGGGCGGGCCTCGCCTATGTGGCGGCGCTGGGGAATTTCGGCGTCGGCGCGTTGATCGGCATTCCGGCGCGCTTCCCGGTGTTGCCGGTGCTGATCTGGCAGCGGCTGTCGGCCGGGGGCGCGGCATCGCTGGCGCAGGCGGCGGCGCTGGCGCTGCTGCTGGCGGCGATGGCCGCACCGGCGCTGCTGCTGCAGGCGCTGGCGGCGCGGCGCGCGCCGGCCAGCGGGCGGCTGCCCTTCACGGCGCTGCCGCTGCCGCGCGTGGGGGGCGCTGCGGCGTTCGGCGCGGTGATCGCCTATCTGTTCGTGGTGCTGGCGGTGCCGATGCTGGCGCTGCTGGCGGCGGCGGTGGTGCCGGCCATCGGCATGGAGCTTTCGGCCGCGAACGCCACGGCGCGGCACTTCCTGGCCGCCGTCGCGCCCGGCGCGCAGACGGCGCGCGCCTTCGGCAATTCGCTGCTGCTGTCGATCGGCGCGGCGGCGGTGCTGGCGGCGGCTTCGCTGCCGATCGCGCTGGCGATGCGCGCGCGCGCGGTGCGGCTGGCCGCCGGTGCCACGGACCTGCCCTATGCGCTGCCGGGGGCCTGCACCGGAGTTGCCGCCATCCTGGTGGTGCTGTCGCTGCCGGGCGGGGGCGCGCTGTACGGCACGCTCGGGCTGATCCTGTTCGCCTATCTCACGCGCTTCCAGGCGCTGGCGTTGCGGCCGGTGGCGGCGGCGGCCGCACGGCTCGATCCGGCGCTGGACGATGCGGCGCGCGGCATGGGGGCGGGGCCGTGGCGGCGGCTGTGGTCGGTGCAATTGCCGCCGTTGGCGCCGGCGCTGGCGGCGGGCGGCATCCTGGTGGCGCTGACCGCGGTGAACGAGGTGACGGTCTCCTCCCTGCTCTACGGGCCGGGCACGCAGACGCTGGGCGTGCTGGTGTTCGGCCTGCAGGAGAGCGGGCAATCGCCGCTGGCGGCCGCGGTGTCCTGCCTGGCGCTGCTGCTGAGTGCCGCGCTGATGGCGCTGGCGAGCCTGGCGGCGCGGCGGCTTCCGGCGGGCACCTTGCCCTGGCGCCCGTGAGGGCGCCGTCCCTCAACGCGCGGCGCGGCGGTGCTCGGGGTGCAGCGCGGTGCCGAGGATGTGGCTGCTGGCCTTGATGACATGCGCGGCACCGCCGACGATTAGCGGATCGGGCGCGTGCACCACAGCCTCGTCCTTGCCGGGGTAGGGCAGGGTGTGGAGGAAGTGGCGCATCGCCTCCAGCCGGGCGCGGCGCTTGTCGTTGGATTTCACGATGGTCCAGGGCGCGTCGGCGGTGTCGGTGTAGAAGAACATCGCTTCCTTAGCCTCGGTGTAGTCGTCCCATTTGTCGAGGCTCGCCTTGTCGATGGGCGAGAGCTTCCATTGCTTCAGGGGATCGGTCTCGCGCGCCTGGAAGCGCTCGGCCTGTTCGTCGCGCGACACGCTGAACCAGAACTTGAACAGGCGGATGCCCGAGCGCGTCAGCATGCGTTCCAGCTCCGGCGCCTGGCGCATGAATTCGAGGTAGTCGGCCGGGCTGCAGAAGCCCATCACGCGCTCGACCCCGGCGCGGTTGTACCAGGAGCGGTCGAAGAACACCATTTCACCGCCGGCGGGCAGGCGCTCGATGTAGCGCTGGAAATACCATTGCGAGCGTTCGCGGTCCGAGGGTTTCTCCAGCGCCACCACGCGCGCGCCGCGCGGGTTCAGGTGCTCCATGAAGCGCTTGATGGTGCCGCCCTTGCCTGCGGCGTCGCGGCCCTCGAACAGCACCACCACGCGCTCGCCGGCATCGCGCACCCAGGCCTGCGCCTTGAGAAGCTCCACCTGCAGGGGCTTCACGCGCGTCATGTAGTCCTTCTCGGTGAGGCGCGTGGCGTAGGGGTATTCGCCGGTTTCGAAGGTGCGGCGCACGGCTTCGGGATCGTGCCGCAGCGTGGCTGCGCGGCGGGGATGGCGGCCGAGCTCGGCGGCGGCGCCGCCGATGCTGCGCGCCGCCTCGGGTGAGGCGGTGTCCGGCAGGGGGCGGCTGTCATCGGTCATGGGGGCATCGGTCATGGGGGGCTCTCCGGCAGATGGCGGCATCCTGCGCCGCCACGGCGCGGTTGTGCATGATTCATGTCAAACGGATGACAGGATGCGGCGCATCAGCGCCACCCTGACGCCGCGGTTCTGCGCCTCGCCGGCCGCCAGCCAGCCGCGCGCCGCGTAGAAGCCCGCCTGGTCGGTGGTGTAGAGCCACAGCTCGCGATGGCCGAGGTGCTTCGCCCGGTGCTCGACGGCCGCGACCAGCGCTGTCGCGATGCCCCGCCGGCGGGCTTCCGGGCGGACGAGGACGGAGGCGAGCCAGGGCGAGAGGTCGGGGCGGGAGGGCAGGTCCTCGGTATCGAGCGTGGCGGTGCCGAGCGGCCGGCCGGCCGCCTCGGCCACCAGGGTCAGCGGTGCGGCAGGGCCGGTGGCGGCGGCGAGCCAGGCGGCTGTCTCCGCCAGCGTCCAGCCCTCATTCGCCCACCATTGCGCGTGCAGCCAGCCAGCCACCTCCGCGACATGCTGGGATTCCGCCAGTGGGCGGATCAGCGGCGGGGTCATGCCCAGGCCCTCATGCCCAGGCTGGCAAATCGAGCCAGGCGAGGTGGCCGCCCTTGCCGGCGCCGCAATCGAGGAAGATGGCGCGGCCGCCCCAGGCGCCCTCGGCCACGAAGGGCCGGCCATCGGTGCTGCGCCGGTCATGGCCGCACAGCACCAGCACGCCCTCGGGGATGCGGTCCACCCATTCGTGGACGCGGTCGGGAAAGCCATCGCTGCGCATGCGGCCGGTGACCTGGCCATAGAGGGCGCGCGTCAGCAGGCCATGCGCCTTGCCGGCGCCGGCATCGGGCGGGGGCGCGCTGTGCAGCATGCCGGGGTGGAAGCCGCCATGCACGAACAGCCGCCCACCATCGCGGATCCAGGCCGGGGCGCGGCCGATCTCCTCGATCGCGCGGGCCTTCAGCGCCTCGCCATCCGGCGCGGCGGCCAGCTGCGCCAGGGTGCGTTCCAGGCCCTCGGGCTGGCCGCGCACCTGCGCGCCCAGCAGCGCGCGGCGCAGCTTGAAGTCATGGTTGCCCAGCACGAACAGGCCGCGGCCGGCATCGATCAGCGCGAACATGCGGCGCAGCACCGCCGGGCTGTCCGGGCCGTGGTCGGTGAGGTCGCCGAGCTGCACCACGAACATGTCGGCGGCCAGCGCGCCTTCCACGGCGTGTTCGAAGGCCGCGGCATCGCCATGCACGTCGGCGATGACGCGCAGGCCCGCGAAGCCGCGCCAGCTGTTGGTGAAGGAGTCGCTCATGCCCCTGTGCTCATGCTCGGCTGCTCATGCCGCTTCATCCGGCTTGCGCAGCGCGGCGAAGGCGGCGAGGGCGCGGGCGCGGCCCTCGGCGTGGCTGACCACCGGGCGTGGATAATGCTCGCCGAGGCGGATGCCGGCGGCGGCGAGGATGGCGGGCGGCGCCTCCCAGGGCTGGTGGATCAGCTTGTCGGGCAGGCCGGCGAGCTCGGGCACGAAGCGGCGGACGTAGCGGCCCTCGGGGTCGAATTTCTCGCCCTGCAGCACTGGGTTGAAGACGCGGAAATAGGGCGCGGCATCGCTGCCGCAGCCCGCGACCCATTGCCAGGAGGCGCTGTTGGAGGCGAGGTCCGCATCCACCAGCGTGTCCCAGAACCAGGCGGCGCCGGCCTGCCAGGGCTGCATCAGGTGCTTCACCAGCAGCGAGGCCGCGATCATCCGCACGCGGTTGTGCATCCAGCCCGCCTGCCACAGCTGGCGCATGCCGGCATCGACGATGGGGTAGCCGGTGCGGCCCTGCTGCCAGGCGCGGAGCAGGCGCGGATCCTCGGCCCAGGGGAAGGCATCGAATTCGGCGCGCAGCGCGCGGTCGGGCATTTCGGGGCGATGCCACAGCAGGTGGTAGGCGAATTCGCGCCAGAGGATCTCCTTGAGGAAGGTCTCGGTGGCGGCGGCGGGCGCGCCGGCGGCGCGCGCGGCGTGCCAGACCTGCACAGGCGAGACCTCGCCCCAGCGCAGATGCGGCGACAGGCCGGAGGAGCCCTCGATGCCAGGGCTGTTGCGGTCGGCATCGTAGCGGCCGAGCGCGCGCGCCACGAAGCGGGCGAGGCGCGTGGCCGCGCCGGCCTCGCCGGGCTGCCACTGCGCGCCGAAGCCCGCCGCCCAGTCGGGCTCGCCGGGCACGGGGTAGAGGCCGAGCGCGGCCAGCGTCTCCCCACCCGCGGGCGGCGGGACGGACGGGATGACGGCGGGGGCGGGCAGCGGCGGTGGCGGCTCGCCGGCGGCGAACAGGGCGCGGGCGAAGGGCGAATAGACGGCATAGGGCCGGCCGCTGCCGGAGACGACGCCATGCGGCTCCCGCAGCAGGGCGGTGGTGTGCAGCGCGAGGCTGCGGCCGGCGCCGGACAGCGCCTCATGCACGCGGCGGGATTGCGCGCGGGCCCAGGGTTCATGGGCGCGGCCGGCATGCACCTCGGCGGCGCCGATGGCGGCGGCCAGGGCGGGCAGCACGGTCTCGGCGCGGCCGCGCGCCAGCAGCAACGGCGCGCCGCGCGCGGCGAGGTCGCGACCAAGCGAATCGAGGCTGCGGTGCAGCCACCAGCGCGCCGCACCGCCCGGCCGCGCGGCGCCGGCGGCTTCGTCATCGAGGACGAACACGGGCAGCACGGCGCGCCCGCCCGCCATGGCGGCGGCGAGGGCGGGGTGATCGGCGAGGCGGAGATCGTGGCGGAACCACAGCAGTGCGGGGTGCGACATCATGAGGATGTGGGAGGTGGCAGGGGAATGGCGAGCATGCAACCGCAGCGGCGCCTTGGCGTTCCATCACCGCCATGCGCCAGGCCTGCCCCGGCCCGGCGATCCCACACACAAGGACCCTCCCCCCATGACCTTCAATCGTCGCGCCTTGCTGCTGACCGGTGCCGCCATCGGCGTGCTTGGCGCGCCCGCCGTGCTGCGGGCGCAGACCCGGACGCTGGCCGATACACTGGCGGCCGATCCACGCTTCCTGGAACTGCTGGACCTGATGACCCGCGGCGGGGCCATCGATGATCTGCGCCAGGCCGCGCCGCTGACGCTGTTCGCCCCGGTGAACGAGGCCTTCAACAATGCCCCCGCCGGCCAGTTGAGCGCGCTGCGCGGGCAGAACCAGGGTGGCGGCTCCACCACGCCGGACCGCGAGGCGATCTCGGTGCTGGTGCGCAACCACATGGTGCCCGGCAACTACACCGCCGCGATGCTGACGGGTGGCGAGCGCATGCTGACCACGCTGAACGGCACGACGCTGAAGGTGGAGGGCGGGCGCAGCCCGATCCTGGTCTCCAACGCCAAGCCGGTGCTGCAGCAGGGCCAGCCGAGCGCGGGCGGCATCCACACCGCCGGCCAGCCGGCCCAGGTCGTGCAGGCCGATATCATGGCCAGCAACGGCGTGATCCACGCGGTCAGCCAGATCATCTGGCCGTAACGGCCCAGGCTTTTCCCGGCCCGCCATCTCTGCGTTACTTGGCGGGTCGGGGAAACAACGGGAAAGCACGACCAGATGACCACATTTGCCACGAAACGCCGCGCCGTCCTCGGTGCCGGCCTGATGGGGGCGCTGGCGGCCTGTGCCAGCCAGCCGACGGTGCAGAGCCAGCCGCAGCGCGCCATCATGGATGTGCTGGCCTCCGACAGTTCGTTCGAGCGCTTCGTGGCAGCCGCCGGGCGCAGCGGCGCGGCGCAGACGCTGGCCGGGCCGGGGCCCTTCACGGTCTTCGCCTTCACCAATTCGGGCTGGGACGACCTGCCGGTGTTCACCCGGCAGGAGTTAATGACGGGCTCCGACGTGCAGCGCATCACCGCCGTGATGAACGGGCTGATCGTCGAGGGCCGCTACACCATCGCCAGCATGGCCGGGCAGCCGCAGACCTACACGACGCGCAACGGCACGCGCCTCGCAGTGGACCCGCGCAACGCCGATCGCATCGGCGTGGAGGCGGCGGGCGGCAGCGGCCTGAGCGCCGGCATCGCCAGCGCCGGCCTGCGCTCGGCGCGCGTGGTGCGGGCGGATGTCGAGGCCGCGAACGGCGTGATCCATGTGCTGAGCCAGATCATCGTTCCGTAGGAACGCCGTTGCGCATCCCGCCGCAGGCGTGCCGCTACACCGTCGCGAGGCGGCGCAGCGGGCCGGTGGGGAAGCTGAACAGGCGCTCCGCCCCCAGCAGGAACACCCGGCCGCCGCGCGGAAACAGCGCGGCGATGGCCGGGTCGCGCACATCCAGCCCGCCGGTGGTGCTGCCGAAGGCGGGCAGCATCACCCGCCGGCCATCGGTGATGAAGCAGGGTCGCGTCACGCCGCCGGCGCGCGTCGGCGCCGTGGCCTTGGGGTGGAAGTGGCCAGAGATCTCGGCTCCGGCGCCGGGCTGCGCGATGTGGCGGAAGGTCAGCGGGCCGGCGCGCCATTCCGCCACTGCGAGGCCGGGCAGCGTGGCGGGTGCGACGGGATCGTGGTTGCCGAGCAGCCACACCACTTCGCGCCCCGCCAGCAGGCGCAGTAGCGCGGCCGTGTCGGCCGGGTTGAGGCGCGCATGGCCGGCGCGGTCGTGGAAGCTGTCGCCCAGCAGCACCAGCCGCGCGGGGTTCCAGCGGCGCAGCACGCGGGCCAGGCGGTCCAGCGTCTCGCGCGTGTCGTAGGGCGGCATGAATCGGCCTGTGGTGGCGAAGGCGCTGCCTTTCTCCAGATGCAGATCGGCCACCGCCAGCAGCTTCTGCGCCGGCCAGGCGAGCACGCCGGCGGGGTCGAGCATCAGACGCTCGCCGGCGATGTGCAGCGGCGCGGCGTTCATCGCGGCACCACCAAGCCCTTGGGCGCGCTGCGGATGAAGCGCCCGCCGCGCGGCCTTTCGCGGGCGCGGCGCGCACGCTCCCGCGGGGGGCGCGGGGCGGTGGACTCGGCGAGGGTGCCGAGCGTCTCGGTGAAGCTGTCGGCGCCGCCCGTCGCTTCGTCGACCAGCGCGGCGGCCTCGGCCAGAAGGGCATCCTGCGCGCCGCCGGCCACCCATTCGCGGCCCTCCTCGATCAGCGCCGGCACGGCGAGGGGCGAGACGCGGTCCAGCGCGCGGTGGCGGATGCCGCCCGCCTTGGCGCGCTTCAGCAGGGCGGCGATGCGCGCCACGTCGGTGAGCCCCGCCGCGGCTTCCTGGCGCGTGGCGCGCAGCAGGATGTGGTCGGGCTCGTGCTTGCGCAGCACGTCGTAGATGAGGTCGGCGTTCATGGTCATGGTGCGGCCGGATTTCTCCTGGCCGGGATGGTTCTTCTCGATCAGCCCGGCGATGGTGGCGACGTTGCGGAAGGTGCGGCGCAGCATGGAGCTTTCCGCCATCCATTCCTCCAGCTCGTCGCCCAGCATGTCTTCCTCGAACAGGCGGTGGATGCCGGTGGGCTCGAAGGCGGACCACGCCACCAGCACATAGTCGGTGGCGAGGTAGCCGAGCGGGCCCATGCCCAGGCGCTCCATGCGCCGCGTCAGCAGCATGCCCAGCGTCTGGTGCGCCAGCCGGCCCTCGAAGCAATAGGCGACGAGGAACCATTTCTGGCCGCGCGGGAAGGTTTCCACCAGCAGCCCGTCGCGTGGCGGCATCTCGGACACCAGGCGCTGCAGGCGCAGCCATTCCTGCACTGGCGCGGGCAGCGCTTCCCAGGCGGCGGGATCGTGCAGGATGGCCCGCACCCGGGCGGCGAGATAGGTGGTGAGGGGCATGCGGCTGCCGGCATAGGCGGGCACGCGGGGCTCGCCCTCGCCGCCGCGCGTGACGATGCAGGCGAGGGCGTCGAGCGCTTCGAAGCGCAGCAGCTGGCCGGCGAAGATGAAGCAATCGCCGGCGAGCAGGGTGGAGCAGAACCACTCCTCCACCTCGCCCAGCACGGGGCCACCGCGCAGCCGCACCTTGAGCAGCGGCGTCTCCACGATGGTGCCGAGATTCATGCGCAGCTGCCGCGCGACGGTGGCGGATTTCACATGCACGCGGCCTTCGCTGTCGCGGAACAGGCGGCGGAAGCGATCGTAGCTTTGCAGCGCGTAGCCGCCATCCTCGACGAAGCGCAGCGCATTGTCGAAGTCGCGCCGCTTCAGGGTGGCGTAGGGCGCGGCGCTTGTGACCTCGGCGTAGAGATCATCGGGCAGGAAGGGGGCGGCGACCGCCATGGCCAGGATGTGCTGGCACAGCACGTCGAGCCCGCCATCGCGTGGCGCCTCGCCATCCAGCTCGCCCGCCGCGATGGCCTGGCGGGCGGCGACGCATTCGATGACCTCGAAGCGGTTGGCCGGCACCAGCACGGCTTCGGACACTTCGTCCATGCGGTGGTTGGCGCGGCCGACGCGCTGCAGCAGCCGTGCGACGCCCTTCGGCGCGGCCACCTGCACCACCTGGTCCACCGCGCCCCAATCGATGCCGAGATCGAGCGAGGCGGTGGCCACCACGGCGCGCAGCCTGCCGGCCGCCATCGCGGCCTCCACCTTGCGGCGCTGCTCGACGGTGAGGCTGCCGTGGTGCAGGCCGATCGGCAAATTGTCGTCGTTCAGCTTCCACAGCGCCTGGAAGCACAGCTCGGCCTGGGCGCGGGTGTTGACGAAGACGATGGTGACGCCGGCGGCGCGGACGCGGCGATAGACCTCCGGCATCGAGCCGAGGCCCATATGACCGCCCCAGGGCAGGCGGCCCTCCGGCAGCAGGATGTCCAGTCGCGGCGCCGCACCGCCGGCAGCCTGCACCAGGGCCACATCCGCCTCGCGCGCGCTGGGCGAGAGGAAGGCGCGCAGCGGGGCGGGATGCGCCACCGTGGCCGAGAGGCCCACGCGGCGCGCGGCGGGTGCGAGGGTGGCGAGGCGCGAAAGGCACAGCGCCAGCTGGTCGCCGCGCTTGGTGCCGGCGAGGGCGTGGATCTCGTCCACCACGATGGCGGCGAGGCCGCCGAACAGCGCCGACGCCTCGGGCAGGGTGAGAAGCAGGGTGAGGCTTTCGGGCGTGGTCAGCAGGATGTGCGGCGGGTTCTCGCGCTGCCGGGCGCGGCGGTTGGCGGGGGTATCGCCGGTGCGGGTCTCGATGCGAATGGGCAGGCGCATCTCCTCGACCGGGGCCGAGAGGTTGCGCGCGATGTCCACCGCCAGCGCCTTCAGCGGCGAGATGTAGAGGGTGTGCAACCCGTCATGCGGGTGTGCGTGCAGGTCGACCAGGCTGGGCAGGAAGCCGGCCAGGGTCTTGCCGCCGCCGGTGGGTGCGACGAGCAGCGCGCTGCGGCCGCGCGCGGCGGCTTCCAGCAGCGCCAGCTGGTGCGGCCGCGGCGCCCAGCCTCGGCCGGCGAACCAGGCGGCAAAGGGTTCTGGCAATGTTCCCATCGGGACCGATATGCCCGCGCCGTGCCGCGCCGGGAAGGGGGCGGCTTGCGGAACCGGCGCGGCGGCCCTCATTTCTGCCTCCATGCCCCACCCCGACACCTGGATGCGCGTGCTGCCGCAGGGCCTGTATTGCGAGCCGGGGGGCTTCTTCCTGGACCCGGCGCGGGCGGTTGAGCGCGCCATCGTGACGCATGGGCATTCCGACCATGCGCGGCCCGACCACGGCCATGTGCTGGCCACGCCAGAGACGCTGGCCATCATGACCGCGCGCATGGGCGAGGGCCGCGCCGGGCGGGTGCAGCAGGCGCTGGCGCCAGGTGAGGCCATCACCCACAACGGCGTCGCCATCCGGCTGGTGCCGGCGGGGCATGTGCTGGGCTCGGCGCAGGTGGTGCTGGATTGGCAGGGCAGCCGCATCGTGGTGTCGGGCGACTACAAGCGCCGGCGCGACCCCGGCTGCGCGCCCTTCGAGGTGGTGCCCTGCGACGTCTTCGTCACCGAGGCCACCTTCGCCCTGCCGGTGTTCCGCCACCCGCCCGCGGCGGCCGAGATCGCGCGGCTGCTGGACAGCGTGCGGCTGTTCCCGGACCGCGCTCACCTGATCGGCGCCTATGCGCTGGGCAAGGCGCAACGGCTGATCCTGCTGCTGCGCGAGGCGGGGTGGGACAGGCCGATCTACCTGCATGGCGCGCTGCAGGCGCTGTGCGCGCTGTATCGCGATTTCGGCCTGGATCTGGGCGAGCTGCGCCCGGTGCCGCCCGCACCCCGGCGTGGCGGCGGGGCGCTGCTGGCCGGCGAGATCGTGCTCGCCCCGCCCGGCGCCGAGGCCACCGCCTGGGTGCGGCGCCTCGCCGAGCCGGTGATCTGCGCCGCCTCCGGCTGGATGCGGGTGCGCCAGCGCGCCAAGGCGAAGGGGGTGGAGCTGCCGCTGATCATCTCCGACCACGCCGATTGGGACGAGCTGCTGCTGACGGCGGAGGAGGTGGCGGCCCCCGAGATCTGGATCACCCATGGGCGCGACGACGCGCTGCGCCATGCGCTGGCGCTGCGCGGGGTGCGCGGCCGCGCGCTGCACCTGCTCGGCCGCGGCGAGGAGGATGAGGAGGCGCTGCCCTCAGCCGGGGAGCTTGCGGCCGCGCCGGGCGAGGCGCCGGCCGGCGAGCCAGCGGCCGAGGGCGTTGCCCGGCATGTCTAGGCGCGTGCAGGTGGTGTGGATGGGCGCGGTGCGGCGCAGCTGCGCGGCCCATTTGCGCTGGAAGGCCTCCTGCGCGGCGAGGAAGCCGGCATCGACGCGGCCGGGGCTGAGATGCTGCAGGTGAAAATCCACCACCCAGGCGCTGCGCCCGGCGAGCCGCGCATGCAGGCAGAGATCGGCGCCATACAGATGGAAGCCGGCGAGATCGGCCGAGAGGCCGATGGGTGCGTCGCGGCGCAGCACGATGAAGTTCTCGTCGAGGCTCTCCACCTGCGCGGGCAGCGGGCCGCGATGCTGGTCGGCGCCGTGCGGATCGGTGATGCGCAGCGCCAGCCTGCCATCGGCGCGCGCGCCCGCATTGCCGGCCAGCGCCCAGTTCGGGTCGCGCGCATCGAGATCGGCGAGGCAGGCCAGAAGCTGCGGCGCGCCGTCGCGCAGCAGCCGCACATCCTGGTGGCACAGGATGGCATGGCGGCCGCGCGCGGCCGCCAGCAGCCGCGGCAGGCCGGTATAGGCATCCCACTGGTTGCCGGCGCTGTTGTCGAGGAAGAGGAACTCGGCCGTCGCGGCATCGAAGCCGCCGGCGGCGAAGCTCTCCACCATGGCGGCGTGCTGCGCCCGGTCGCTGACCAGGGTGCAGACCGAGAAGGGGAGGGCCGGTTCCGCCACCGCGCGCGGGCGCGGGGCCGTGGCCGGCAGGGCGGTGACGACGGGCACGATGCGCCGACGATAGGTTCGCCCCCGGGGCGGAGCAAGCGCCGCCGATGAGCCTGCCCGCCTTCGCCACGCTGCTGGAACGGCTGCTGTTCAGCCCGGGGCGCAACGCCAAGCTGGCGCTGCTCCGGCAATGGTTCGCCACGCAGCCCGACCCCGACCGGGGCATCGGCCTGGCGGCGCTGACGGGCGAATTGTCGTTGCGCGCCGCCAAGCCGGCGCTGGTGCGCGAATTGGCGGCCTCGCGCGCCGACCCCGTGCTGTTCGACCTGTCCTACGACTATGTCGGCGACCTGGCGGAGACGGTGGCGCTGATCTGGGTGCCGCGGCCCGGCGCCAACGCGCCGCCGCCGGGCCTGGCCGAGGTGGTGGCGGCGATGGAGACCGCGCCGCGTGCCGGCCTGCCCGCGCTGCTGGCGGGCTGGCTGGATGCGCTGGATGCCCCGGGGCGGCTGGCGCTGATCAAGCTTGTCACCGGGGGGCTGCGCGTCGGCGTCTCGGCACGGTTGGCCAAGACGGCGCTGGCCGAATGGGGCGGGCAGGATGTGGCGGCGGTGGAGGAGGTGTGGCACGGGCTGTCCGTGCCCTACCGGCCGCTGTTCGCCTGGCTGGAAGGGCAGGGGCCGCGGCCCGATCCGCTCGACGCGCCGGTGTTCCGCCCGCTGATGCTGGCGCATCCGCTGGAGGCGGCGGACCTCGCGGGGCTCGACCCCGCGACGCACCGCGCGGAGTGGAAATGGGATGGCATCCGCGTGCAGCTCTCCGCCACGCCGGGCGGCAGCCGCATCTGGTCGCGCGGGTCGGACGACATCTCGGGCAGCTTTCCGGAGATTGTGGACGCGATGGGCTTCCATGCGGTGCTGGATGGCGAGTTGCTGGTGATGCGCGGCGAAGCGGTGGCGCCGTTTGCGGATCTGCAGCAGCGGCTGAACCGCAAGAGCGTCACGGCGAAGATGCTGGCGGCGCATCCGGCGGGCGTGCGGCTGTACGACATGCTGTTCGACGGGGCCGAGGATATCCGCGCGCTGCCCTTCGATGCGCGGCGCGCGCGGCTGGACGCGTGGTTCGCGCGCACGCGCCCGGCGCGCATGGACCTTTCGCCGCTGGTCGGCTTCGCCTCGGTGGCGGAGCTGGAGGCGATACGCGCCGGTGCGCGCGATGCCGCGATCGAGGGGCTGATGGTGAAGCGCGCGGACGCGCCCTATGTGGCCGGGCGCGTGAAGGGGCTGTGGTGGAAGTGGAAGCGCGCGCCGCTCGGCATCGATGCGGTGCTGATGTATGCGCAGCGCGGCCACGGCAAGCGCAGCAGCTACTATTCCGACTACACCTTCGGCCTGTGGCGCCCCGATGGTGTGGGGGGCGAAGAGCTGGTGCCGATCGGCAAGGCCTATTCCGGCTTCACCGATGCCGAGCTGCTGTGGCTGGACCGCTGGATCCGCAACCACACCACGCAGCGCTTCGGCCCGGTGCGGGAGGTGGAGCGCGGGCTGGTGCTGGAGGTGGCCTTCGATGCCGCGCAGCGCAGCAGCCGGCACAAATCCGGCGTGGCGCTGCGCTTCCCGCGCATCGCGCGCATCCGCAACGACAAGCCGGCCGCCGAGGCCGACCGGCTGGCGACGCTGGAGGCGATGATCGTGGGGGTCGCCGACGATTGACCGAAGCGGGGGGCGGTGCTGCGCTGATGCGCCAGCACAGGAACGCCGCCATGCCCCTCGCCCCGAATCTCTGCCGCCAGCGCCTGGCCGCGGGCGGCCTCGCGCTCGGCTTCGGCGTGCATCACCTGCGCGGCTCCGCGGTGGGGATGATCGCGCAGGCGGCGGGGTTCGACTGGCTGTTCATCGACATGGAGCATGGCGCGATGAGCGTGGACGATGCCTCGCGCATCGCCATCGCGGCGCTCGGGCAGGGCATCACGCCGATCGTGCGCGTGTGCAAGGACGCGCTGTTCGAGGGCACGCGCTGCCTCGACAACGGCGCGATGGGCGTGGTGGTGCCGCATGTGGACACGGCCGATGAGGCCGAGGCCGTGGCGCGCGCCTATCGCTTCCCGCCCGTGGGCGAGCGCAGCTGGGGCGGGCCGCCCTTCGCCTATGGCCTGGGCGCGGTGAACCCCGCCGTGGCGCAGGCCGAGTTGAACCGCGAGATCATCGTGGCCTGCATGATCGAGACGCCGCTTGCGGTGGCGAATGCCGAGGCGATTGCCGCCGTGCCGGGGGTGGATGTGCTGATGTTCGGCACCTCGGACCTGACCGCCACCATGGGCATCGCGGGGCAGATCGGCCACCCGGATGTGCGCGCGGCCTATGCGCGCGTCGGCGCGGCCTGCGCGAAGCATGGCAAGGTGATGGGCATGGGCGGCGTGTATGACGAGAAGGTGGCGCCGGACTACATCGCGCTGGGCGCGCGGTTCATTCTCTCGGGCAGCGACCATTCGATGCTGATGGCGGGGGCGACGCAGCGCGCGGCCTTCCTGCGCGGGCTGGGGTAGGGCGGCGGCGGGGCGGGCCATCTCCCCGTGCCCTGCCTACTTGCGAACGCTTCTCAATTGCGATAGAACTGCCGCCAGTGATCAGGAGACCCGCCATGCAACGCCGTCTGTTCCTTGCCGCCACCGCTTCCGTGCTGGCCGCGCCTGGCCTGGTGCGCGCGCAGGACCGCAGCATCGCCGTGTATTCCGCGCGCCACTACGACAGCGACCGCACGCTGTTCGACACCTTCACCCGCCAGACGGGGCTGCGCGTGCGGGTGATCGAGGCCAATGCCGACCAGTTGATCGAGCGCATCCGCGCCGAGGGCGCGAACAGCCCGGCGGATGTGCTGATCACCGTCGATGCCGGAAGGCTGGTGGCGGCGCAGCAGGCGGGGCTGCTGCAGCCGGCGGGCTCGCGGCTGCTGGATGCCAGCATCCCGGCGCATCTGCGCGACCCGGAGGGCCATTGGTTCGCCTTCTCGGCCCGCGCCCGGGTGGTGATGTATGATCGCGCGCTGGGCCTGCCCGCCGGCCTGGCCCGCTACGAGGATCTGGCGAAGCCCGAGTACCGCGGCATGGTCTCGGTGCGCTCCTCCTCCAACATCTACAACGTGGTGTGGACGGCGAGCATGATCATGGCCAATGGCGCCGAGGCGAGCGAGGCCTGGGCGCGTGGCATCGCGGCCAACCTCTCGCGCCCGCCGCAGGGCGGCGATACCGACCAGATCCGCGCCGTGGCGGCGGGCCAGGGGCGGCTGGCGATCTCCAACACCTATTACCTCGGCAACCTCTCGCGCTCGGCGCGCGCCGAGGACCGCGCGATCGCCGAGCGCATGGGCGTGCTGTTCCCCAACCAGGGCGATCGCGGCACGCATGTGAACGTCTCGGGTGCGGGCGTGGCGCGCGGCGCGCCGAACCGCGAGGGCGCGGTGGCCTTCCTCGAATACCTCGCCTCGGCGCAGGCGCAGTCGATCTTCGCCGATGGCAACATGGAATACCCGGTGGTGGCCGAGGCACAGCCGCATGCCTGGCTGCGTGCCCTGGGCAGCTTCAAGCAGGACCAGGTGAACGCCGCGCGCGTCGCCGCGCTGTCGCCGGAAGCGCTGCGGGTGATGCAGCGCGCCGGCTGGCGATAGGCGCGGAGTCCCTCAGCCCCATTCCCACGGGCTGGGCACGAAGCCGAAGCCCTGGCCCAGGCGCTCGATGTTGCCGATGCCGGGCCAGGGGAAGTGGTAGGCCAGCACGCGCAGCCGGTCTGTGGCCGCCATGTCCAGCACGCGGCGGCGCGTGGTGCTGGCCTGGCCAGGATCCATGTCGAAGCCGAAGGGCCAGTCGGGCCGGCGCAGCGCCAGCACGTGGTGGTTCGCCACATCGCCCGTCACCAGCAGCCGCTGGCCCTGGCTTTCCAGCGTGAAGGCGACATGGCCCACGGTGTGGCCCGGCGTGGGCAGGGCGCGGATGCCGGGCACCACCTCGGCATCGGCGGCCAGCATGGTGAAGCGCGCGCGGCGCGGCAGCGCCACGGCGCGGGCGCCGGCCACCAGGCTGCGCAGGGGTTCGGGCAAGGCGAGGTTCGCCTCGCTGGTCCAGAAGTCGAAATCCGCGCCGGTGATGGCAAAGCGGGCATTGGGGAACATGTCGGCGCCCGCGGCATCGGCGATGCCGAACAGATGGTCGGCATGGGCATGCGTCAGCGCCACCACATCCACTTCGGAGGGCGCGATGCCGGCCGCCGCCAGCGCCTGCGCCAGCCGCCCGCTGCCGGGGCCGAACACCGGCTGCGCGCCGACACCGGCATCGATCAGCACTACCTCGCGCCCGGTGTTCACCACGAGGCAGTTGAGCTGCGCCGCGACCGAGGCGGTGGGCAGGAAGGCGCCGGCGAGGGCGGCATGCACCTCGGCCTCGGTCGCCACGGTGCCGCCGAAGGTGGGGAAGGAGGGGGCGAGCGTCAGCGCGCCGTCGGAGACCACGGTGCATTCGAAGGCGCCGAGCTTGAAGCGGTACCAGCCCGGCGCCTGGCCGCCGCGCAGCGGGGCGGCGGCTTGGGCCGGCAGGGCGGCCAGCGCGCCAGCACCGAGGGCGGCGCCGAACAGGGTGCGTCGGTCTAGGGTCATGGCTGTCTCCTTCTGTTGCGCCCAGCCTAATGCGATTCGCCGGCGCCGTGCGATGACAAGCCCGCGCAGGCGGCGGCGAAGCGCGCGGGGTCGGCGATCACGCGCGGCACCTTGTGTTGGCCGCCGAGCTTGCCCTGCGCGCGCATCCAGGCCTCGAAGCGGCCGGGCGGCAGCAGCACGAGTTCGGGCGGCAGCAGCTGCCCGCCGGTGCGGTGCGCGGCGTAGTCGTCATTCTCGGCGATCAGCGCGGCATCCAGCGCTGCGGCCGCGCTGGGCGGCGCGCTGCCCTCCACCAGGAAGCGGTGGCGGCCCTGCGCGCCCACGAATTCCGCGCCGACGCACCATTCGCGCGCGTCGATGCCGGCGGCGGCGAGGCCGGCGGCGAGTTCGGCGCCATCGAGATGCTCGCCGAACAGCGACAGCGTCCAGGCGGTGCGGCCGGTGACGAGCAGGCGGGGCGGCGCGCGATCGGTGAAGCGCACGACATCGCCGATGATGTAGCCGAACAGCCCGGCGCAGGTGCTGAGCACCACGGCGTAGTCCACGCCGGTCTCGATCGTCGCCACCCAGTGGCGCGTTGGGTTCGGGCTGTCGAGCTCGGCGAGCGGGACGAATTCGAAGAACACGCCGCGGTCGAGGTTGAGGCGCAGCCCCTGCCCATCGCCGCGATCGGCGATGGCGCAGAAGCCCTCGCTGGCGGGATAGACCTCGCGCGTGGCGCAGCCGGGCGGCAGATAGGGGGCGATGCGGTCGCGATAGGGCGCCCAGGCGACGCCGCCATGGATCAGCAATTGCAGGTTGGGGAAGGGCGGTGTGCCGTCGGGCGCCATGCGCGCCAGCAGCATCAGCACCCAGGAGGGCGTGCCCGTGAGTACGCGCACCGCTGTGCGCGGCGTGCGGGCTGCCAGCGCGGCGATCTTGGCGTCCCAATCCGGCATCAGTGCCATCGATTCCGGCGGCCAGGACCAGGGGCGCAGCAGCGCGGGCAGCTCATGCGCGGCGATGCCCGAGAGATCGCCGGCCAGCACGCCGGGGGCGAGGCGCTCCAGCGCGGTGGAGCCGCCGAGCATGAAGGAGAGCCCGCCGAAGGGCGTGCTGCGCGGCTGGTTGTGCATGTGCCAGGCCAGCGTATCGAGGGCCGCGCCACGATTGGCGCGCATCATCGCCGCACTCACCGGGATGCGCTTGGTGCTGCCCGCGGTGGTGCCGGAGGACAGCGCGAAATAGGGCATGGCGCCCGGCCAGCTGGCATCGCTCAGGCGCGGGAAATCGGCCTGCCACCAGCCCTGCCAGAAATCCTCGTAGCGGCGCAGCGGGACGCGCGCCTGGAAGCCCGCGACATCGCGGATGGCAGCGAAGCCGTGCGCGCGGCCGAAGCGCGTGTGCCGCGCGGCGCGCAGCAGGCCCAGCAGCTCGGTCTGCTGCGTTGCCACCGGGTCCATCGCCTGCAGCTGCGCCACGCGCATCCGCGTCCAGGCGCGCAGGAAGGGCGTGCCGTCCAGCATCATCGCGGCAGCAGGGGCGTGAGGCGGGGAAACTCGCGCGCCACGCTCTCGGGCCGCAGCGGCACGCGGACGCTGGCGGCCGCGCGCCACAGCGCGATCTGGTCGGCGAAGGCGGGCGAGCCGAGCCAGCCATCCTGCCCGCCCCACAGCGTGAACCAATTGGCGTCGGGGTCCGCCATGTCGGAGACATGCCGCGCCATGGAGCCGAAATTGGCCGGGCGCGGTGCGCCATCGCCCAGCAGCCCGTGGCTGGTTTTCATCGGCGTTTCGCGCGAGCCTCCCGTGGGGAAGTCACCATAGACGAAATAGCCGCCGAGCAGGGGCAGGTTCACCAGCCAATGCGCCGCGCGCAGGCGGTGCACGCTGCCCCAGTCGCCAAGCCGCGCGGCATCGGCTTCGGCGGCGGCGGCGGTGCGGCGCAGCACCGCCTCGCGCTCGGCGGGCGGCAGGGCATCGAGATCGCGCAGCAGGAAGGTGGTGAGGAAGTTCCACTGCGTCTCGGCGCCGCGCGGGTTGCCGGCGGCGTCGCGCCGCGCCTCGGGGATCAGTGCCGGCACCAGGTGGCGCAGCAGCGCCTCGAAGGCCACGGGGGCGCGGCTTTCGGCGTCGTAGTCGCCCTGCCAGCCGGCGAGGGTGGCGACCAGGGCGGGTGCGGGCACCGGGGCGGGCAGCGCGGCAAGGCGCTGCACCAGGGCGGCGGCGAGTGCGGCGGCGCGGGGCGAGCGGACGTCGCGTTGAATGGCGGCGATGCTCTCGGGCGTGTGGCGCGGCGTGGCGGCCAGCAACTCCTCCAGCCGCAGCACGCGGTCGTCATCGCTGAAGAAGAAGCCCAGCGGCGGCGCGCCGGGTCGTTCCGCCCAGCGCGGACGGTTGTTGGCCGAGGCCAGCGCGGCGCTGCGCGGCGCGATCTCGGCCGGCAGGCTGCGCGCATCGCGCAGGCGATCCCACGCGCCGGTGGCGCGGGCATCGCGCGCATCCAGCACGATGTCGTCGGTGGGGATGCCGGCGCGGTCGGGCAGGGTGGCGGCGATGAAGCGGCCGACGCGGCCATCGCGCCCGGCCCACAGCATGGTCTGCGCCGAGACGCCGAAGCCCGCGAAGGCGGCCTGGAAGCTCTCGCCATCGGTGGCGCGGGCGGCGCGCAGCAGCGCTGTTATCTCATCGGTCGGCGAGTGCCCCACCCAGCGCAGCGCCAGCGTGGCGCCGCCGGCCGGCACCAGCGCGGCATCGGTCATCACCGGGCCCTGCGGCGCGTGGCGGATGGTGCGTTGCGTGCTGAACCACAGGCGCTGGCGGATGCGCACCGTCTCCTGCCGCAGGCTTTCGGGCGGCAGGGCGCTGACATCGAACAGGTCGGACGAGGCGGCGCGGAGGTTGGTGCCGCCCCAGGCGACATCGGCGTTGCGCCCGACGCCCAGGATCGGCAGGCCCGGCACCATCAGCCCGACGGCGTGGAAGGAGGGCGAGCGCATGCCCACCGTCAGCCACAGATTGGGCAGGTTAAGGCCGAGATGCGGGTCGCTGCCGATCAGCGCGCCGCCACTCGCACTGCGCGCGGCGCCGACCGCCACGGTGTTGCTGCCGCTGCGCGAGGTGCCAGCCAGGATCTCGGCCAGCAGCGCGGCGCGTGCATCGGCACTTTGCAACTGGCCGACCGGGTTGCCGCCGGCCTCGCGCGTGCGGGCCCAGAGCTCGGCAAAGCCGGGCGTGCCGCGCTGCGGCAGCAGCGAGATGTAGGCGAGCCAGTTGACGTCGGTGCCGGCCAGCCGGCCGATGGCCAGCACGTCCTCGGTGGTGAGGGGCTCGCGCGTCAGGCCGAGCAGCGTGGCCTCGGGCGGGCGCGGGCCGCGCGTGATGGCGTGGTTGAGGCCAGCGACGAAGGCCTCGACGAAGGCGCGCGTCTCTGGCGGCCAGCCGGCGATGATGGCCGGCGCCGCGCGGCCGAAGCCCAGGATGCGCAGCGCATGGTCCACATCGGTGGCGAGCGGGCCGGCCACCTCGGACAGCCGGCCCTGCGCGACGAGGCGCAGCAGCATCACCTGGGCGCCGCGCAGATGGCCGTGCACCAGGCCGAGGGCGAAGGCGAGGTCGGTGTCGGTCTCGGCGGTGATCCAGGGCACCAGGTGGTCGTTCCAGCGGATCTCGACGGGGCGCGAGACCGGCGCCTCGGCCACCGGCAGCTGGGCGAGGCGGCGCTCCACGGTGGTCTGCCCGGGGCTCAGCGCGCCGCAGCCGGCCAGCAGCGTGGCGAGCGCGAGTGCTGCGAATCGCGGTTTCGTCATGCTTCGTCCCCGGCTGAGATCCGGCGCGGAGATGGCGCGCGCGGCGGGATGTTCCAGCGCGGGAAATGTATCGATCGGCAACGCGGCCGTTCAGTCGCGCCGCATGGCGCGCAGCAGCGCGGCCACCGGCAGCAGGCCGACCACGACGATCAGCAGCGCGGCGGTGGAGGCCTCGGCCAGGCGCTCGTCGGAGGCGAGGTTGTGCACGCGCACCGCCAGCGTGTCGAAATCGAAGGGCCGGACGATCAGGGTGGCGGGCAGTTCCTTCATGGTATCCACGAACACCAGCACGGCGGCGGTCAGCAGCGCGCCGCGGGCGAGCGGCATCTCCACCTCCCGCACCGCCTCGCCGGGCTTGCGGCCGAGCACGCGGGCAGCGGCGAACAGGCTGGGCTTGATGCGCGTGAGGCCGGATTCCACGGCCGAGAGCGCCACGCCGAGGAAGCGCACGAGATAGGCGAAGACCAGCGCGGCGATGGTGCCCGACAGCAGCAGCCCGGTGGAGACGCCGAAGCGCGCGCGCATCCAGGCATCCAGCGCGTTATCGAAGATGGCGAGCGGCACCAGCGCGCCCACCGCGATGACCGAGCCCGGCACGGCATAGCCGAGCGAAGCGACGCGGTTGGCGAAGCCGCGCAGCGCCGAGGGGTGCAGCCGCTGCGCCCAGGCCAGCAGCGCGGCCAGCAGCACGGCCAGCGTGGCCGTCAGCGCCGCCAGCGTGAAGCTGTTCAGTGCGAAGGGCAGGGTGCGGCGCGCCTCGAAGGGCTCGCCGGCCTGCAGCATCAGCGCGAACAGCGTGGCACCCGGCACCACGAAGCCGATCAGCACCGGCAGCGCGCAGGCGATGATGGCGGCGGCCTCCTTCCAGCCATGCAGCACCACCGGGCGCAGCGGCGGGTGGCGCGTGGTGGTGGGGTGGAAGCGCCTTCCGCCGCGCGAGACGCGCTCCAGCAGCAGCAGCAGCGCCACCACGCCCATCAGGCAGGCGGCCAGCTGCGCTGCGGCCGGGCGGTCGCCCATGCCGAACCAGGCGTCGTAGATGCCGGTGGTGAAGGTGCGCACGGCGAAGTGCTGCACCGTGCCGAAATCCGCCAGCGTCTCCATCAGCACCAGCGCCACGCCGCCGGCGAGCGCCGGGCGCGCCATGGGCAGCGCCACATGCAGGAAGGTGCGCGGCAGGCCGTGGCCCAGGGTGCGGCTGGCCTCGAGCAGGCAGACGCTCTGCTGCAGGAAGGCGCTGCGGCACATCAGGTAGACATAGGGATACAGCACCGCGGCCAGCATCAGTGCCGCACCCGGCAGGCTCCGGATCTCGGGGAACCAGTATTGCCCCCATCGCAGCCCCGTGGCGTCGCGCAGCAGGGATTGCACCGGCCCGGCCACGTCCAGCAGCCAGACATAGGCGTAGCCGCAGACATAGGCCGGCATGGCGAGCGGCAGCAGCAGCGCCACCTCGAGCATCCCGCGGCCGCGGAAGGCGCAGGCCGAGACCAGCCAGGCCGCGGTGGCGCCCATGGCGGCGGCCAGCACGGCGACCAGTGCTGCCAGCATCACCGTGTTGGCCAGCAGGTCCGGCAGCAGGGTGCGCAGGATGTGGCCCCAGGCGGTGCCGCCCGGCGTGGCGGCGGTGGCCAGCACGGCCAGCAGCGGTGCCGCCATCAGCGCCGCCACCAGCAGCGACGCCCTGGCCCAGGCCGGCGCGCGGCGGCGCGGCCGGGCCGGCGGGCGCAGGGCGGCGGCGATGGCGGGCGGCATGCGGCGGTGGTCCTGCGCGGCGGGGCGGGCGGAAGGTGGCGCCGCCAGGGGCGCGTGTCGAGGGCGCGTCTCGAGGGAGGGGGCTATTCCTCGGCGCTGGCCGGGGCGGCGCGGGATTGCGCCTCGGCGGCGGCGAGCAGTTCGGCGGAATCGGCCAGCGCGGCAGTCAGCGGCAGGCCGAGGGCGCGCGCCGCCTGGCCGAGCGCGGTGCTCATGGCGCGCAGGCCCTCCAGCGTGGGGCCGGGGCGGGGCTGCACGCTGGCGAGCGCGGCGCCGGGATCGGCCAGATCGAAGACGAAGGTGCGGGTGCCATCGGGGTTGCGACTGATCAGCGGCACCTGATCGAGCAGCAGGTGCAGCACTTCGAGGTCTGGCATCGCCTCCAGGCGCCCGTCGCGGTCATGGACGAACAGCGTGATCCGCGCGGCTTGGCGCATGCGTTTCTCGCGCCCCCGGCGCGGCCTTCCATTCGCGCGCCCCCGGCGCGGCCCGACGTTGCGGGCCGTAACACCGGCCCTGGGACGCTAACGAAGCGACCCGGGGTTGAAAGTCAAGGCAACCATCTCGCGATTTCTGGTCAGGGCACCGGGTGGGGCACAGCCCTGCCGTGCAGCAGCGCGGCATCGAGATTGTCCAGCGCGCGATGGCCCATGGCGTCTCGCGTTTCCTCGGTGGCGCTGCCCAGATGCGGCAGCAGCGCCACGTTCTGCAGGCCGAGATAGCCGGGGAATACGCGCGGCTCGCCGTCATACACGTCGAGTCCCGCGGCGCGGATGTGGCCGCTGGCCAGGGCAGCGACCAGCGCCGCGTCATCCACCGTGCCGCCGCGGCCGGTGTTCACCACGAGGGCGCCGGGGCGCATCTGCGCCAGGCGTTCGGCGTTCAGCCAGCGGCGCGTGGCTTCGCCGCCCGGGATGTGCATGGACAGCACGTCGATGGCGCCGAGGAAGCCGGCATCGGATTCGTGCCAGATGGCGCCCTGTTCGAGCGCGGCGGGCAGGCGCGAGCGGCCGTGATAGTGGATTTCCATGCGGAATCCGCGCGCCATGGCCGCCAGTTCGCGCCCGATGCGCCCCATGCCGAGGATGCCCAGGCGCTTGCCCTCCAGCGTGGTGCCCATCAGCTGCGTCGGCGCCCAGCCGGCCCAGGCGCCGGCGCGCAGCATGCGCTCGCCCTCGCCGGCGCGGCGCGCGGCCATCAGCATCAGGGTGAAGGCGATCTCGGCGGTGGCGAAGGACAGCACGTCGGGCGTGTTGGCCACCACCAGGCCGCGGGCGCGGGCGGCGTCGAGGGCGATGTGGTCGGTGCCGACCGAGAAGGTGGCCAGGATGCGCACCGATGGCGGTAGCGCGGCGATGGTGGCGGCATCCAGCGCATCGCCGGCGGCGCAGAGGATGCCCTGCGCGCGATGCTCGGCGGCGCGGCGGATGATCTCGGCGCCGTCGCGATACCAGGGCGCATCGGTGCTGTTGAGCTGCGCGGCGTAGTCGCGTGCCGCGCGCGCCTCGATGGCGGGGGGCAGCTGGCGGGTGACGAGCAGGGCGGGCTTGGGCATCGGCGTCTCCGGGAGGCGCCCGGTTGCTAGCAGAGTGGCGCTGTCTTGCCAGCGGGGGCGGGCGGCGGCAGGGTCGCCCGCCATTCGAGGGCAGGGAGTTTCGCGATGGATCTGGGTCTCAAGGGCAAGCGCGCGCTGGTGATGGGCGCCTCGAAGGGCCTGGGCCGCGCCATCGCGGACAGCCTGGCCGATGAGGGCGCGGCGCTGGTGATCAGCGGGCGCACCCAGGCCAGCCTGGATGCGGCGGCCGCGGCGCTGCTGGCGCGCGGCGCGGCGGCGGCGCATGGCGTGCCGGCCGATGTGGCGAGTGCCGAGCAGATGGACGCGCTGGGCGATGCGGCGGTGCGGCTGCTGGGGGGCGTGGATATCCTGGTGCTGAACCATGGCGGCCCGCCGCCGGGGACTGCGCTGGAGATCACCGAGGCGCAGCTGGTGGAGTGGTTCCCGAAGATCGTGCTGCACCCGATCCGCCTCGCCACGCGGCTGCTGCCGGCGATGCGCGCGCAGAAATGGGGGCGCATCCTGACGGTGGGCTCTACCGGCATGGTGCAGCCGATTCCGAACCTCGCGCTGTCGAACATCCTGCGCGCCGCCATCGTGGGGTGGAACAAGAGCCTGTCCTCCGAGGTGGCGGGCGAGAACATCACCTGCAACATCCTGGCCCCCGGCGCGATCCTGACGGACCGGCAGCTGGAGACGCAGGGGAGCCTGGCGAAGAAGCGCGGCATCACGGTGGAGGAGCAGATCAAGGACCGTGCGACGCAGATTCCCGCCGGAAGGCTGGGCGTGGCGAGCGAGTTCGGCCCGATGGGCGCCTTCCTCGCCTCGCAGCACGGCGCCTATGTGACGGGCAGCATCATCCGCGTGGATGGTGGCATCGTCCGCAGCTTCTGAAGGGGTGTGCGCGATGTTGCCGAACCTGACGCCGGATGTGGCGCTGGCCGAGCGCCTGTTCGACGCGCTGCGCGAGGCCACGCATGACGGCGTGGGCATCACGCGCGAGGCCTATGGCAGGGGCGAGCGGGTGGCGCATGAGATCGTGCGCGCGGCGGCCGAGGCGGCGGGGCTGGAATGCCGCGCCGATCCGGTGGGCAACCTGCTGATGACGCTGCCCGGCGCGGATCGCGCGGGCAAGCGCGTGGTACTGGGCAGCCACCTCGACAGCGTGGCGGAGGGCGGCAATTTCGATGGCGCCGCGGGCGTGCTGGCGGGGCTTGCCGCGGTGGCGGGGATGCAGCGCGCGGGCTTCGTGCCGGGCCGCGACGTGACGGTGGTGGCGCTGCGCGCGGAGGAGGCCGGCAGCTGGTTTCCGGTGAGCTATCCGGGCAGCCGCGCGGCACTTGGCCTGCTGAAGCCCGAGGAATTGCAGGTGAAGCGGCAGGACAGCGGCCGCAGCCTCGCCGAGCACATGCGCGAGGAGGGTTTTTCGCCGGCGTTCGTCGAGCAGGGCGGCAAGACGTTCTCCAGCGCCGACACGGCGGCGTTCCTCGAACTGCATATCGAGCAGGGGCCGGTGCTGGACACCGAGGGCGTGCCGATCGGCATCGTCACGGGCATCCCCGGCTCGCGCCGCCTGCGTGGGGCGCGGGTGCTGGGGGAGTACAACCACTCGGGTGCGACGCCGCGCAAGTATCGCCGCGACGCCGCGATCGCGCTGGCGGAACTCGCGCATCGCGTGGATGAGCGCTGGGTGCGGCTGGAGGCCGAGGGGCACCGGCTGGTCTGCACCTTCTGCGTGCTGGGCACCACCGCCGAGGCCGGCTTCACCAAGATCGCCGGCGAGGCGCGCTTCCAGCTGGATGTGCGTAGCGTGAACGCCCATAGCGTGGATGCGCTGATGGAGGAGCTCTACGCCATCATCCCCGAGATCGAGGCGCGGCGCGGCGTGCGCTTCGAACTGGGTGCCGAGACAGGCAGCCGCGCGGCGCCGATGGATGCGGGCGTGCAGGCGGGGCTGGCGCGCGCGGCGGAGGGGCTGGGCGTGAAGCATCTGGCGATGGCGAGCGGCGCGGGGCATGACGCGGCGGCCTTCGCGATGGCGGGGATTCCCGCCGGCATGATCTTCGTGCGCAACCAGCACGGCAGCCACAACCCGAAGGAAGCGATGCGGATGGACGATTTTGCCGCGGCCTGTGGCGTGGTGCAGCGCTGGGCGGCGGAGGTGGCGCAGTGAGCGCCAGCGCCCCCGCCGCGTCGCAGGCGCGCCTCGCTGTCGATATCGGCGGCACCTTCACCGATGTCGCTATCGAGCGCGAGGGCGAGCGCTGGACGGGGAAGGTGCTGACCACGCCGCATGCGCCGGAGCTCGGCGTGCTGGAGGGGGTGCGGCTGGTGCTGGAGCGCGCCGCACTCACGCCGGCCGACATCGCGCTGGTGATCCACGGCACCACGCTCGCCACCAACGCGATCATCGAGCGCAAGGGCGCGCGCACCGCGCTGCTGACCACGGCGGGCTTCCGCGACGTGCTCGCGCTGGGCAATGAGAGCCGCTACGACCAGTACGACCTCAACATCGACCTCGCGCAGCCCCTGGTGCCGCGGCGCTGGCGCCTGACGGTGGCGGAGCGGCTCGACAATGAGGGCCATGTGCTGCTGCCGCTGGATGAGGCGGCGGTGCGCGCGCAGGTGGCGTTCATGCGCGAAGAGGGCATCGAGGCGCTGGCCATCGGCTTCCTGCATGCCTTCGTGAACCCGGTGCATGAGGAACGTGCGGCCGCCATCGTGCAGGCGATGTGGCCCGAATTGCCGGTCTCGCTCTCCGCGAAGGTCTCGCCCGAGATGCGGGAGTGGGAGCGGTTTTCCACCACCGCGGCCAATGCCTATGTGCAGCCGTTGATGGCCAGCTACCTGCGGCGGCTGGAGGCCGGGCTGCGGCAGGGAGGCTTCGGGTGCCCGCTGTTCCTGATGCTGTCGGGCGGTGGGCTGACCACCATCGACACCGCGGCGCGCTTCCCGATCCGCCTGGTGGAAAGCGGGCCGGCGGGCGGCGCGATCTTCGCCGGGCATGTTGCGAAGCAGCGCGGCTTCGAGCGGGTGCTGAGCTTCGACATGGGCGGCACCACGGCGAAGGTGTGCCTGATCGACGATTTCGCGCCGCAGGCCAGCCGCAGCTTCGAGGTTGCGCGCGTCGGGCGGTTCAAGAAGGGCTCGGGGTTGCCGCTGCGCATCCCGGTGATCGAGATGGTGGAGATCGGCGCCGGTGGTGGTTCCATCGCGCATCTCGACGGGCTCGGGCGCATCCAGGTTGGGCCGGAGAGCGCGGGCGCCGATCCCGGGCCGGCCTGCTATGGCCGCGGCGGCAGCAAGCCCGCGGTGACGGATGCGAACCTCGCACTCGGTCGCTACGATCCCGAGCTGTTCGCCGGCGGCGCGCTTCGCCTGCATCTGGCGCCGGCGCTGGAGGCGCTGCGCGCGCATGTCGGCGCGGGGCTGGGCCTGGCGCCGGAGATGGCGGGGCTCGGCGTGGTCGAGATGGTGGACGAGAACATGGCGAATGCCGCGCGGGTGCACGCCATCGAAAGCGGCAAGGGCTATGGCGGGCGCGCCATCATCGCCTTCGGCGGCGGCGGGCCGGTGCATGGCTATCGCGTGGCGGAGAAGATCGGCGTGGACCGGCTGCTGGTGCCCTCGGGCGCGGGCGTGGGCTCGGCCATCGGGTTCCTGCGAGCGCCGGTGGGATATGAGGTGGTGAAGTCGCTGTATCAGCGTTTTCTCAGCTTCGACGTTGCGGCGGTGAACGCGCTGCTGGCGGCGATGTCGGGCGAGGCACGCGCTGTCGTCGCGGAAGGCGCCTTCGGCGCGCCACTCGAAGAACATCGCCTGGCTTTCATGCGCTATGTCGGGCAGGGGCATGAGATTGCGGTGGCCCTGCCCGCGCGGGCGCTGGCGGCCGAGGATGTGCCCGCCATTCGCGCGGCCTATGACGCCGAATACACGCGCTTCTATGACCGCCCGGTGCCGGGCAGCGACGTGGAGATTCTCGCCTTCGCCGTCACCGTGGCGACGGTGCCGGAGGCGGTGAAGCCGGTGGCGGAGGTGGCCGATGCACCCGCGCCGGCGCCGATCCGCGTGCAGCAGGTGCGCGATACCGCGACGGGCGAAGTCGCACCCTGGCAGGTGTATGACCGCGCGCAGATGCCACCGGGCTGCACGGTGCAGGGGCCGTGCATCATCGCGGAGGCGGAGACGAGCACGCTGGTGGGGCCGGCGTGGCGCTGCCGGGTGGATGGGCTGGGGTATCTGGAACTGATGCGGGAGGCCGTGTGATGGCGAACGAGGCCCTCGAAAAGATCCAGCGCCAGATCCAGTGGAACCGCCTGATCGCGGTGGTGGAGGAGCAGGCGCAGATCATGATCCGCACCGCCTTCAGCACCACGGTGCGCGAGGCGGGTGATCTTTCGGCCGGCATCTTCGACCTCAAGGGCCGCATGCTGGCGCAGGCCGTCACCGGCACGCCGGGGCATGTGAACTCCATGATGGAATCGGTGGGGCATTTCCTGGCGAAGTTCCCGGCGGAGACGATGCGGCCGGGCGACCACTACATCACCAACGATCCCTGGCTCGGCACCGGGCATCTGCATGACCTCACCGTGGTGACGCCGGCGTTTCGCGGCGGGCGCATCGTGGGGCTGTTCGCCAACACCGCGCATGTCATCGATGTGGGCGGGCTCGGCATGGGGCCGGAGGGGCGCTCGGTGTTCGAGGAGGGGCTGTACATCCCCATCGTGAAGTGCTTCGACCAGGGCGCGCCGAACGAGACCTTCTTCGATTTCCTGCGCGCGGGCAGCCGCACGCCGGTGGAGCTGGAGGGCGACGTCTATTCGCTGTGCGCCTGCAACGATGCCGGCGCCAAGCGGCTGGTGGAGATGCTGGACGAGTTCGGCATGGACAGCCTCGACCCGCTGGCGGAGGCGATCTTCGACGCCTCGCTGACCGCCACGCTGGCCGAGATCAACAAGCTGCCGCGCGGCACCTACCGCGCCGAAATCCGCTCCGACGGGTACGAGGCGCCGGTGACGCTGAAGGCGGCGATGACGATCGAGGCCGATGGCATCGTGGTGGATTATGCCGGCACATCGGGCCTTTCGGGGCGCGGCATCAACGTGCCCGCCGCCTATTGCCGCGCCTATTCCTGCTTCGGCATCAAATGCGTGGTCGCACCCGAGATTCCCAACAACTGGGCCTCGCTCGCGCCGTTCCGCATAGTGATTCCCGAGGGCTGCATCCTGAACGCGCCGCGGCCCTACCCGGTGAGCGTGCGGCATGTGGTGGGGCAGCTGCTGCCGGACCTGATGATGGGCTGCCTGCACCAGGCGGTGCCCGATCGCGTCAATGCCGAGGGTTCGTCTGCCCTGTGGAACCCGCCGCTGCGCGGCGGCGCGCAGGTGAGCGGTGCGGCAGCGGAACTGCCGGATTTCGAGATCATCACCTTCAATTCCGGCGGCACCGGCGCGCGGCCGACGAAGGATGGCCTGGATGGCACGGCCTTCCCCTCCGGCGTGCGCACCATGCCGGTGGAGGCGACGGAGAATGTGGCGCCGGTGATCTTCTGGCAGAACCAGCTGCGGCCGGATTCGGCAGGCGCGGGGCGCACGCGCGGCGGCTTCGGCAAGGTGATGGAGATCGGCACCAAGGGCGAGGCGGAGTTCGCCGTGAACGCCATCTTCGACCGCGTGGCCAATGCGCCCAAGGGCCGCGAGGGCGGCGGCGATGGCGCGGCCGGCTGGGTGGGCACCACCGATGGCGCGACGATCCGCACCAAGGGCTTCCAGGTGATTCCGAAGGGCAAGCGCCTGCTGCTGAAGCTGCCCGGCGGCGGTGGCATGGGCGATGCGAAGCAGCGCGACCGCGCGCTGGTTGAGCGCGACGTGGCGGACGGGCTGGTGAGTGCGGCGGAGGCGAAGGCGCGTTACGGAATGTGACCTCGCGCGGGCGTGACGCTGCCGGCGGCGCCGAGTTGGCCTATCTGCAGCGCATGATCCCGAAGCTTTCCCGCCGCGCCGTGCTCGGCGCCGCCCTGCTGCTGCCCGCGCCGCGGGCGCGCGCCGACACGCTGGACGACGCCTTCGCCACCGCCGCCGCGCTGCCGACGCTGCGCAGCATGATCGTGGCGCAGCATGGCGTGGTGCTGGGCGCGCGGGCCTGGCGCGGCGCGGCGCTGGAGCGCCCGACCAACATCAAATCCGCCTCCAAGACCATCCTGGCCATGCTGGCGGGCATCGCCGTGCAGCGCGGCGTGCTGCCGGGGCTGGACGAGCCCGTGGCGCCGCTGCTGGCCGGGCGCATCCCTCGCGAGGCCGACCCTGCGGTGCGCGCCATCACGCTGCGGCATCTGCTGGGCATGCGCGCGGGGCTGGGGCGCACCTCCGGGCGCGACTACGGCGCCTGGGTGGCCAGCCGCGACTGGCTGGCCCATGCGCTGTCGCGCCCGATGGACGATGTGCCGGGCGGGGGCATGCTGTATTCCACCGGCACCTCGCACATCCTCGGCGCCGTGCTGGCGCGCGCCTCGGGCCGCAGCCTGCAGCAGCTGGCGCAGGCGTGGCTGGGCGACCCGCTGGGTTTTCGGGTGCCGGATTGGCCGCGCGACCCGCAGGGGCTGCATTTCGGCGGCAACGACATGCTGCTGAGCCCGCGCGCGCTGCTGGCGTTTGGCGAATGCTGCCGCCAGGGCGGCTGGCATGAGGGCCAGGCGGTGATCCCCGAGGCCTTCCTGCGCGAGGCCTGGGTGCCGCAGGTGCGCAGCGCGTGGTCCGGGCAGATGTATGGCTTGGGCTGGTGGATCGCCGATGTGGCCGGGCAGCGCGTGGTGTTCGCCTGGGGCTATGGCGGGCAGATGCTGTATCTGCTGCCCGGCCTCGGCCTGACGGTGGTGATGACCAGCGCGGCCGATGTGCCGCGCGTGCCGGGCCAGGTGCAGGTGATGCACGCGTTGCTGGCCGAGGCCGTGTTGCCGGCCTTCGGGGTTTCGTTCCGCGCCGGCTGACGACTGCGTCCGGGGCCGGCTGATGAATTGACAAGCCGGCCGCGATGGCCGAGTGCGGGCAGGCATGCTGCGCCAGTTCCTCGCCTATTACCGCCCGCACAAGCGGCTGCTGCTGCTGGATTTCGGCTGCGCGGCGCTTTCGGGCATGCTGGAACTCGGCTTCCCGATGGCGGTGCGCGGCTTCATCGACCACCTGCTGCCGGTGCAGGATGTGGCGCTGATCCTGGCCGCCATCGCCGTGCTGCTCACCATCTACCTGCTGAACGGCGCGCTGATGGCGGTGGTGACCTATTGGGGCCATGTGCTGGGCATCGCGATCGAGACCGAGCTGCGCCGGCGCGCCTTCGACCACCTGATGAAGTTATCCTTCCGCTTCTTCGACGGGCAGAAGACCGGCCATCTGGTGGGGCGGCTGACCAAGGACCTGGAGGAGATCGGCGAGGTCGCGCATCACGGGCCGGAGGATCTGCTGATCGCGGTGCTCACCTTCCTCGGCGCCTTCGCGCTGATGCTTTTCGTCAATGTGCAGCTGGCGCTGATCACGCTGCTGGTCGTGCCGGCCGCGGTGCTGGTGATCGCGCGCTATGGCGGGCGGATGACGGCGAACTGGCAGGCGCAGTTCGGCCGGGTGGGTGCGTTCAACGCACGCATCGAGGAGGCCGTGGGCGGCATCCGCGTGGTCAAGGCCTTCGGCAACGAGGCCGAGGAGCGGCGCCTGTTCGCCGCCGACAATGCGCGCTACCAGAGCACCAAGCTCGACGCCTATCGGCTGATGGCCACGGGCATCACGCTGAACTACCTGGGGCTGCGGCTGGTGCAGGTGGTGGTGATGCTCGCGGGCTCGCTGTTCATCGTGCAGGGCAGCATGAGCGTGGGCGATTTCGTGGCCTTCCTGCTGCTGGTGGGCGTGTTCTACCGCCCGCTCGACAAGATGGCCGCCGTGATCGAGACCTATCCGAAGGGCATCGCCGGCTTCCGCCGCTACCTCGAACTGCTCTCCATCGCGCCCGACATCGTGGACCGGCCGGGGGCGCGCGCCGTGGCCCCGCTGCGCGGCGCGGTGCGCTTCGAAGGCGTGCGCTTCGGCTACGATGCCGCGCGGCCGGTGCTGCGCGGCGTGGACCTCGCCATCGCGCCGGGCGAGACGGTGGCGCTGGTCGGCCCCTCGGGCGCGGGCAAGACCACGCTGTGCTCCCTGCTGCCGCGCTTCTACGAGCCCGATGCCGGGCGCATCACGGTGGATGGCATCGACATCCGCGACATCACGCTGGCCAGCCTGCGCGGGCAGATCGGCATCGTGCAGCAGGATGTGTTCCTGTTCGCCGGCACGCTGCGCGAGAACATCGCCTATGGCCGGCTTGGTGCGCCGGAGGCCGAGATTCGCGATGCGGCGCGGCGCGCGCGGCTGGATGCGATGATCGCCGAATTGCCGCAGGGCCTCGACACGGTGGTGGGCGAGCGCGGCGTGAAGCTTTCGGGCGGGCAGAAGCAGCGGCTTGCCATCGCGCGCATCTTCCTGCGCAACCCGCCCATCCTGATCCTGGACGAGGCGACCTCCGCGCTGGATACCGAGACCGAGCGCGCCATCCAGGCGGCGCTGGCGGAGTTGGCGCGCGGGCGCACCACGCTGATCATCGCGCATCGCCTGGCCACCATCCGCGATGCCGACCGCATCGTGGTGGTGGCGGAGGGGCGCATCGCGGAGCAGGGCACGCATGAGGCGCTGCTGGGCCGGGACGGGCCGTATCGCGGCCTGCACGCGGCGCAGTTCGGCGCCGCGGCGGGCTGAGGCGGCGCGCACTTCCGTCGCCGGCACAGGCTTGCCATGATCCGCGGCCACACCTCACACGGACGGCTGCCATGGCGCTGCGCTGCGATCTGATCATTCGCGATGCCACGATCTTCGACGGCACGGGCGCGCCGCGCCGCGTCGGCGACCTCGGCGTGAAGGGCGATCGCATCGCCGCGATGGGCGATCTGGGCGGGGCCAGCGCGGACCGCGAGGTGATCGCCACCGGCAAGGCGCTGGCGCCCGGCTTCATCGATGCGCACACGCATGACGACCGCGCGGTGCTGATGGGGCCCGAGGGCACGCTGTGCAAGATCAGCCAGGGGGTCACCACGGTGGTCTGCGGTTGCTGCGGCGTGTCGCTGGCGCCGGCGCGCTTCACGACGCCGCCGCCGCCGCCGCTCGACCTGATCGGCGCCGAGGGCTGGTGGCGCTTCGACAGCTTCGGTGACTACGCCCACGCGCTGGCGAAGCAGGGCAGCGAGGTGAACACCTACGCGCTGGTGGGCCACCAGACGATGCGCGTGGAGGCGATGGCGGGCGACGTGCTGCGCCCGGCCAATGACCGCGAGATCCAGCACATGCACCAGCGCCTGAAGCAGGCGCTGGCGGAGGGCGCCTCGGGCTTCTCCACGGGCCTGTACTATGCGCCCAACATGCACGCGACCACCGAGGAGGTGATTGCTGTGGCCGAGGCGCTGAAGCCCAGCGATGGCCTCTATTCCACGCATATGCGCGACGAGGCGGACCACGTGCTGGCCTCGATCGAGGAGACGATGCAGATCGGCAAGCGGGCCGGCGTGCAGGTGCAGATCAGCCATCATAAATGCTCGCTGCCGGAGAATTACGGGCGCTCGGTGCAGACGCTGCCGCTGATCGAGGCCTATGCGCGCAGCCAGGAGGTGGCCTACGACGTCTATCCCTATCCCGCCGGCTCCACCGTGCTGATGCCGGACCGGCTGCGCGAGGATGTGCCGGTGATGATCACCTGGTCGGTGCCGCATCCCGAGATGGCCGGGCGCTACCTGGCCGATATCGCGCGCGGCTGGAACACCGATATCCGCGCCGCCGCGCAGCGCCTGACGCCGGCGGGGCAGATCAGCTTCCAGATGGATGAGGAGGATGTGCGGCGCATCATGGCGCATCCGCTGTCGATGATCGGCAGCGACGGCATTCCGCATGACGCGCACCCGCATCCCCGCCTGTGGGGCACCTTCCCGCGCGTGCTGGGCCATTACGCGCGCGGGCTTAACTTGTTCAGCATGGAGACCGCGATCCACAAGATGACGGGCCGTTGCGCCGAGGCCTATGGCATCGTCGATCGCGGCGTGCTGCGCGAGGGGGCCTATGCGGATCTGGTGCTGTTCGACCCGGCCACGGTGATCGATGCCGCCACCTTCGAGACGCCGAAGCTGCCCTCGATCGGGATCGAGGAGGTCTGGGCCAATGGCGTGGCCACCTTCGCGGCCGGGCGCGGCGCCACCGGCGAGCGGCCGGGAAGGCTGGTGACGCGCCACCGGGCCTGACCGCGCCCTCGCCATGGGCGTGCTGCGCGAACGCTGGCGGCGCCTTGTGCCGCCGGACGGGCCGCGCCGCACTGCGCTGAACGCGCTGGTGGCCGGGGCGCTGCTGCTGGGCGGCTTCGCGGCACTGGCGCAAAGCTGCAGCGCGCGCTTCGCCATGCCCTTCGAGATGGAGCGCTACATGCGCGCCGGCGCGCGGCAGGGGGCGCTGGACCTGGCGCGCGACCTCGCCGCGCAGCATCCGCCGGGGGCGGCGGTGGCGCCCTTGTTCGGGCGGCTGCATCGGCTGGGCTTCGAGTGCGGCGGCACGCTGGGTGGGCATGATACCGAATGCCGCTTTCGCGGCCGGCGCGAGGATGGGCGCATCGCCACGGTGGAGGTGGTGGTGGCGCATGACGGGTTGGTGCTGGCCGGCATCGCCGCGCGGATGAGCCTGCAGCCGCCGTGAGGGCGGGTTGACAATGTCAGTAATACTGTCCTTTTATCCGGCATGGAAACGTCGCTGCCCACCCTGTGGTCGCTGCTGGGCTTCGCTGTCGCGGCCTCGGTCACGCCGGGGCCGAATGTGCTGATGGTGGCGGCGAGCGCGGCCTCTCACGGCGTGCGCGCGACGCTGCCGCAGATGCTGGGCGTCACCTTCGGGTTCGGCGCCATGCTGCTGCTGGTGGGGCTGGGCCTGGCGGGGCCGCTGCTGGCCAGCCCGACGCTGCACCTGGCGCTGAAATGGGTGGCGGTGGCCTGGCTGCTGTGGCTGGCCTGGCGCATCGGCAGCGCGCCGCCGCCCGGCGAGGGGCCGGCGCGGCCGCCGCTGGGCTTCCGGGGTGCCGCGCTGTTCCAATGGGTGAACCCCAAGGCGTGGATGATCGCCGCGGCGGTGATGCCGGCCTTCACCGCGCCGGGCGAGGCGGTGCTGCCGCAGGTGGTTCTCATTGCCGCCGTCTTCGTCGTGGTCTCGATGCCCTGCCTGATGGTCTGGGCGGGCATCGGCACGGCGGCGGCGCATCTGCTGCGCGCGCCGGGGCGGCTGCGGGTATTCAACATCGTCATGGCGCTGCTGCTGGTGGCCTCGCTGGTGCCGCTGGTGCGCTAAGGGCGCGCGGCTTGCTGGACAGGCGGGCAAGCGCGCCCTAATCCCCCCCGTCGAGGGAGAACCGCCCGATGGATATGCAGCACCCTGCCACCGACCCGCATGCCGAAATCCGCGAGGAGGTGCGCAAGCTCTGCGCGCGCTTCCCCGGCGAATACTGGCGCGAGCTGGATGCAAGGCGGGGCTACCCCACGGAATTCGTGACGGCGCTGACGGAGAGCGGCTACCTGGCCGCGCTGATCCCCGAGGAATTCGGCGGCGCCGGCCTGCCGCTTTCGGGTGCGGCGGCGATCCTGGAGGAGATCCAGGCGAGTGGGTGCAACGGTGCGGCCTGCCATGCGCAGATGTACATCATGGGCACCATCCTGCGGCACGGCAGCCCGGCGCAGAAGGCGCAGTACCTGCCGGCGATCGCCGAGGGCAAGCTGCGGCTGCAGGCCTTCGGCGTGACCGAGCCGACCAGCGGCACCGACACCACCGCGCTGCGCACCACGGCGCGGCGCGAGGGCGACAAGTATGTCGTCAACGGCCAGAAGATCTGGACCTCGCGCGCCGAGCATTCGGATCTGATGCTGCTGCTGGCGCGCACCACGCCGCGCGACCAGGTGGCGAAGAAGACCGAGGGGCTGTCTACCTTCATCGTCGACATGCGCACGGCCAAGGGCCTGACCATCCGCCCGATCCGCACGATGATGAACCACAATTCCTGCGAGGTGTTCTTCGACAACATGGAGGTGCCGGCCGAGAACCTGCTGGGCACCGAGGGCAAGGGCTTCCGCTACATCCTCGATGGCATGAATGCCGAACGGCTGCTGATCGCGGCGGAATGCATCGGCGACGCCAAGTGGTTCATCGCCAAGGCGAGTGCCTATGCGAAGGAGCGCGTGCTGTTCGGCCGCCCGATCGGGCAGAACCAGGGCGTGCAATTCCCCATCGCGCGCGCCTATGCGCAGATGCGCGCCGCCGAGGCGATCGTGCAGAAGGGCGTGGAGAAGTTCGAGCGCGGGCTGCCCTGCGGCGAGGAGGCCAACATGGGCAAGATGCTCGCCGCCGAGGCCAGCTGGGCGGCGGGCGAGGCCTGCGTGAACACGCATGGCGGCTTTGGCTTCGCCGAGGAATACGACATCGAGCGCAAGTTCCGCGAGACGCGGTTGTACCAGGTGGCACCCATCAGCACGAACATGATCCTCAGCTATCTCGGCGAGCATGTGCTGGGGATGCCGCGGAGCTATTGAGGCGGCGCATGCCCCTCCAGGGCGCGTTGATGGCGGATGAAGTCCGGCCCGCAGGACAGCTTGCGCGCCAGGGGCGTTTCGGGCGCGATGAGGCGCCAGAACGGCGCGGCCTCGCGCCCCGCTTCATGATCCTCCAGCGCGCGCTCGGCGACGATGCGCAGATAGATGGCGGTGGAGGTGGGGCAGGTGGCGGCCGCGCCGTGCTCGCGCGCCAGGTCCTCGCGCAGCGACAGGATGGTGCGGGTCTGGCCCGGCGGAATGGTGCGCAGCCGCGCCTCGAGCAAGGCGGGCGAGGCGATGAACAGGCGCTCGCCCGCGGGCACGCCCGCGAAGGGCTTGGCCAGCACGCTGACATGCGCGGGCTTGGCGCCACGGAATTTCTGCTCCCAGCTTTTCGGCATCGCGCCTTGCACCCCTGGTGTGACGCGCGCCGAGATGGGGAAAACGCCGCCGGGCGGCAAGAGAGAGGCGCATGACCGATCTTGCGGAATTCGCGCCGGCCGCGGGCAAGCCGCTGGCCGGCCTGCTGGTGGTGGCGATGGAGCAGGCGGTGGCCGCGCCCACCTGCTCAGTGCGCCTTGCCGATGCGGGGGCGCGGGTCATCAAGATCGAGCGCGCGGAAGGGGATTTCGCGCGCGGCTATGACAGCGCGGCGGCGGGGCAGAGCAGCTATTTCGTCTGGCTCAACCGCGGCAAGGAAAGCCTGACGCTGGACATCAAGGCGCCGGAGGACAAGGCGCTGCTGGCGCGCCTGCTGGCGCGGGCCGACGTGTTCATCCAGAACCTGGCACCCGGTGCGATGGCGCGCGCGGGCTTCGGCAGCGCGGAACTGCGGGAGAGGCATCCGCGGCTGATCACGGTTGACATCTCCGGCTATGGCGAGGCGGGCGAGTATGCCGCGATGAAGGCGTACGACCTGCTGGTGCAGGCGGAATCGGGCCTCGCGGCCATCACCGGCCACCCGGCGGGGCCGGGGCGCGTCGGTGTCTCGGTGGCGGACATCGCCTGCGGCATGAACGCTCATGCGGCGGTGCTGGAGGCGCTGATCGCGCGCGGCATCACCGGGCGCGGCCAGGGCATCGCCGTTTCGCTGTTCGACGGCATGGCGGATTGGATGAATGTGCCGCTGCTGTATTTCGAGGGCACAGGCCGGGCGCCGGCGCGCGTGGGCCTCGCGCATCCCTCGATCTGCCCCTATGGCGCCTTTGCCTGTTCGGACGGGGCGCTGGTGCTGATCTCGGTTCAGAATGAGCGCGAATGGGCGGCCTTCTGCGCGGGCTTCCTGGGCGAGGCGGGGCTGCCTGCGCGCGAGGGCTGGCGCAGCAACAACGAGCGCGTGGCCAACCGCGCGGCGGTGGATGCGCATATCGGCGCGGCCTTCGCCGTGCTGTCGCGCGCCGAGGCGGCGCGGCGGCTGAATGCGGCGGGAATCGCCTATGGCTTCGTCAACGAGGTGTCGGACCTCGCCCGGCACGCGGCGCTGCGGCGGCTGGAGGTGGCGACACCCGGCGGGGTGGTGGCGGTGGCGGCGCCGGCGGCGCGGCTGGCCGAGGGGGAGCGCCGCTACGGGCCGGTGCCGGCGCTGGGTGAGCACAGCGCGGCGATCCGCGCGGAGTTCGCCACGCAGTAGGGCATTTGGCGGCAGAGTTTAGCATGTTGGTTACGCCACGAGGCGCCTCTCGCGGAGTTGTCCTGCGTTTGGCGCATGGCTGTGCTGCGGTGCAAAAAGGCGCTTGCGTTGGCGGGTGACCCTCCCTAATTTGTGCAGCGCAGCAACACGGCATCGCCGGGTTGTCTGTCTTTCTTGGACGTTTCCTCCCTTAACTTGGCGGTGCCGCAAGGCACCGCCATTTTTTTGCGCGCAGGCCTTCTGGCCCGGCCGGGGGATCAGCGCAGGAAGGACCAGTTGGTCTCGGCGAGGATGGCGATCAGGCGGCTGATGTCGCGTTTGAGCGTGGCCATGCCCGCGGCGCGCTCAACGCGGGCTTCGTCCATGTATAGGCTGCGCGCGATTTCCACCTGCAGCGCGTGCACGCCCTCGCGCGGGCGGCCGTAATGGCGGGTGACGTAGCCGCCGGCATAGGGATCGTTGCGCCGCACACGATAGCCCATGTCGCCCAGCGCTTCCTCCACCAGGCGGGTGGCGCGCGGCGCGCAGGCGGTGCCGTGGGCATCGCCGAGCACGAAGTCGGCCTGCGCCCCGCCATGCGCCGGATGCGCCGGCATGGAGTGGCAATCCACCAGGAGGCAACTGCCGAAATTGGCCCGCGTCTCGGCGATCAGCCCGCCAAGGGCCGCGTGATAGGGCTGCCAGTAGCGGCGGATGCGGGCCTCGGCCTCCGCGAAGGCCAGCTTCTGGCGATACACGGGCTCGCCCGTCGCGACGACGCGCGCGATGGTGCCCAGCCCGGCGCCGACGCGTGGGCTGGCGCTGTTCACCCAGGAGGGCAGCGGGCCGTCGAACATCGCGGGGTCGAGTTCCCAGGGCTCGCGGTTCGCGTCACAGAACACGCGGGGGAAGGTGGCCATCAGCAAGGGCGCGCCATAGGCAGGGGCTTCGGCGAACAATTCGTCCACGAAGCAGTCCTCGCTGCGGCGCAGCGCCAGCGCATCCAGCCGCGCCTCGGCGAGGAAGGCGGCGCTGTAATGCGCGCCGCTGTGGCCGGAGGCGAACACCACGGGCATGCGCGGCGCGTCGGGCCTGGCCACCCGATAGGGCGGCGGCTCCAGCGGGCCGTGCGGGGAGGGTATCGGCAGATCCATGCGCCCTTCAATCAAGCCACAGCGCGGGCCGGCGTGCCACCCCCGCGCGGGGCCTGGCGGGGCCGCGGGGTCTTGCATCGTTCTGGCGAAACGCCTACTCCACCGCTCCCACCGCGGGCGGGCGCGTAGCTCAGCGGGAGAGCACCTCCCTGACACGGAGGGGGTCACAGGTTCAATCCCTGTCGCGCCCACCACCGCCCCTATCCGTTCATCCTGGCGTCATCACGGTAGCTGACCGGTTGACCCCGTGCGCGCGGTGCCGCAACTGTCGGGAAATCCAACGGGAGGATACCGCCATGCTTCGCCGCCAGCTGCTCGCCACCGGTGCCGCCGCGCTCGCCGCCCCGCTGACGCTGCGCCACGCGCAGGCGCAGGCGGCCGTGACGATGCGGCTTTCGCACCAGTTCCCGCCGGCGCACCACAATGCGCGCGTCATCGCGAGCTTCGCCGAGGATGTGGCGGCGCGCAGCAACGGCCAGGTGCAGGTGCAGGTGTTTCCGGCCGAGCAGCTGGCCCGCGCCGGCGAGAACTTCCCCGGCGTGGCGCGCGGCGCCTTCGAGGCGGCGGCGGCGGTGAATTTCCAGTGGGGCACCACGCTCCCGGAAATGAACGCGATGACCATTCCGTACCTGTTCACGGATTTCCCGCGCATCCAGCGCTTCCCCGGCAGCGACGCCGCGCGCTTCCTGGAAGCGGCGCTGGAGCGCCGCGCGGTGCGCAACCTGATGTGGCTCTACACCACGCGGCAGAGCATCTTCACCTCGAACCGCCGCCCGATCGTGAACCTCGAGGATTTCCGCGGCCTCAAGATCCGCGGCCTGAATGCGCTGACCGACAACGCGCTGACCGCCGTGGGGGCCGCGCCCTCCTCGATGCCGGGGCCGGAGGTGCCGCAGGCGCTGCAATCGGGCGTGCTGGATGCCGGGCTGACCGACCTCTCGGCCGCGGTCTCGCGCCGCTTCTTCGAGTTCCAGCGCTTCGGCACGGTGGCGCCCTATTTCACCGTCATCAGCCACGTCTACGTGAACCCGCGGTGGTTCGCCGCCCTCAGCGCGCCGCACCGCGCCGCCATCGAGGCCGCGGCGCGAAAGGCCGAGATCGACCAGATGACGGTCACCGAGGAGACCGCCGCGGCCGCCGCCGGCGAGTTGCGCGCCCGCGGCATGACCATCCATGAGCAGACGCCGGCCGAACTCGCCACCTGGCGGGCCGCGATGCAGCAGCCGGTGGTCGACGCCTTCCTGCGCATCGCGCCGGAGGGCGGCAACCGCGTGCTGGAATTGCTGCGCGGCATTCCCGCCGCGTGAGCCTGCTGCAGCGCCTGGTGGCGGTGCTCTCGCGGCTGGCCGTGGCACTCGGCAGCGTCGCCACCGTCACCTGCCTGCTGCTGGTGGGCTATGCGGTGGCCATGCGCTACGTCTTCGGCCAGCCGCAGCCCTGGGTGGACAAGGTGGCGGGCTGGCTGGTGCTGGCGCTGGTGATGCTGGCGGCACCCGAGGCGCAGCGCCGCTTCGAGCATATCGGCGTGGATGTCGCGGTGGGACGGTTGGGCCCGCGCATGGCGCGCGCGGCGCATCTGGTGGGCGCGCTGTCGGTGGCCGCCGTCGCCGTGATGCTGCTGCTGGCGGGGTGGGAGGCGATCGAATTCAGCCGCATGGTCGGGCTGATGACCGATATCGAGGGCGTGCCCGAATGGTGGGTGCAGCTGCTGCTGCCGATCGGCGCGGGGCTGCTGCTGGTGGTCTCGCTGTGCCAGGCCATCGTGCTGGCGGCGGGTGGCGCGCCGGTGCATCTGCCGCGTGGCGACGAGGAACTGCCGCGCGATCCGCTGGCGCGCGCGGAGTGACGCGCGCGTGACCTTCCTGCTGCTGCTGGCCGCGCTGATCGGCCTTCTCTACCTCGGCCTGCCGATGTTCGCGGCGTTGTTCCTGCTGCCCTTCGGCGTGCTGCTTTGGGTCGAGGGCGGCGTGCCGGCGCTGGGCGAGATGGTGATCGGCAAGCTGGATGGCTACCTGCTGGTGGCCATCCCGCTGTTCATGCTTATGGCGCACATCATGGTGCGCGGCCGCGTGGTGGATGATTTGTACCACGCCGCCTTCGCCATGCTGCGCAAGGTGCGCGGCGGCGTGGGCATCGCCACCGTCGCGGCTTGCACGGTGTTCGCCGCCATCAGCGGCAGCTCGGTGGCGACGGCGCTGACGATCGGCAAGATCGCCATCCCGCAGATGCTGCGCTACGGCATGTCGCGCAAGGGCGCCTTTGGCGTGGTGGCGGGCGGCGGCACGCTGGGCATATTGATCCCGCCCTCGGCGCCGATGGTGCTGTATGCCTATGTGACGGAAACCTCGGTGGCGGCGCTGTTCCTGGCCGGCGTGGTGCCGGGGCTGATGATGGCGCTGATGTTCGCCGGCTATTGCTTCATCACCGAGGGCCGCGCCCGCGTGCCGGCCGACGAGCCGCCGCCGGAGGCCGCGCACCTCGCCGTGATGCGCGCGGGCTGGTCGCTCAGCCTGCCGATCTTCGTGCTGGGGGGCATCTATCTCGGCGTCTTTACCGCCACGGAGGCGGCCGGCACGGGCACGCTGTATGCGCTGGTGATCGCGGCGCTGATCTACCGCACGCTGACCTGGCGCGACCTGTTCGTGGGCGTGGAGGAAGCCACGCGCACCTCGGCGATGCTGCTGATGATCATCGCGGGCGCGGCGATCTATGGCTACATGCTGACTAAGCTGCGGATCCCGCAGGAGCTGACGCAACTTGTCGCGGATCTCGGCCTCAGCCGCACCGGCTTCCTGATTGCGATGATGGTGCTGCTGTTCATCCTGGGCCTGGTGCTGGAGAGCTTCTCCATCATCCTGCTGACCATGCCGGCCATCCTGCCGCTGCTGGGCAGCCTGGGCATCGACAAGGTGTGGTACGGCATCCTGCTGACTCTGAGCCTGGAGATGGCGCTGATCTCGCCGCCCGTGGCGCTGAACCTGGTGGTGATCAAGGCCATCACCGGCGCGCCGCTGTCGGAGATCAACCGCAGCATCATCCCCTACATGGTTATGCTGATGATCGGCACCGGGCTGCTGATCGCCTTCCCGGACATCGCGCTGTGGCTGCCGCGGCAGGCCGGCTATGGCGGCTGAGCGCAGGGGCTGAGGCCGAAGGCGGGCGCGGGGTCTACCGGTGCGCCATCCACCAGCAATTCCAGGTGCAGATGCGTGCCATAGGTGATGCCGCTGCGGCCGATGCGGCCCAGCGCCTCGCCGGCCGCCACCTGCCGGCGTCCATTGGCCAGCGCGGGCGCGACGGTGCCGAGATGCGCATAGCGTGTGGCGCGCCCATCGGCGTGGCGCAGTGTGACCTCGAGGCCTGCCGCGCCGCGGCGGCGGATGGAGACCACCGCGCCGGCGGCGGCAGCGCGCACCCAGGCGCCGGCCGGGGCAGGGATGTCGATGCCGGTGTGCAGGCTGGAGGCGCGCGGCCCGGCGCCGCTGCGCGGGCCGAAGGGCGAGGAGATGCAGGCCGGGCTGAGCGGCGGCAGTAGCGGCACCTCGGCCGCGGCGGCCGGCAGGGCGATGCTAAGCAGGGCGATGCTCTGGGCCAGCAGGCAGGGAGGCGCGCGCACCGGCACGGCATGCGGGCCGTGGCGCGGCGCGTCAAGCGCGAGGTCCGACAGGCTACGGAACGTCCCGCTGAACGCCCTCTCCCCCACGTCTCATGGGGGAGAGGGGCGGGTGAGGAGGACGCGCAAGTATCGGCGGCCGTTCATTTGTCTGCTCAGCCCCCCTCACCCAGCCCTCTCCCCCCTGTGGGGGGAGAGGGTTCCCGCGGCGCTTTTCCGTAGCTTGCTACAGGGGCCCCGGCTTTCCGAAGAACCAGCCCTGCCCGTAATGCACGCCGAGCGCCTGCATGGCGGAGGCCGTGGCTTCATCCTCCACACGCTCGGCCACCACCTTGGCGCCGACGGCAAGCGAGAGATCCACCATGGCGGCGACGAAGCTGCGGTCGCGCTCGCTGGTCATGGCCGCCGTCACGAAGGCGCCGTCCACCTTCACATAGTCGGTGGGGAAGGCCTTGAGGTAGCGGAAGGCGGCGGCGCCGGCGCCGAAATCATCGATGCACACCGCCACGCCGCGGCGGCGCAGCGCGCGCAGGGTCTCGGCGGCGCAGGCCTCGTCCTCGATCTCGGCGCTCTCGGTCAGTTCCACCATCACGCGCTCGGTGGCGCGGGCGTCGCGGTCGAGCAGCGCCAGCAGGCGGGTGCGGAAACCCTCGGATTGCGCGGAGAGGCCGGAGATGTTGAAGGCCACGTGCCGGCCCTTCGGCACCGCCAGCGCCGCGGCCAAGGCGAGGCTGGCCACGGCGAGGTCGAGCTCCTCGGTCAGGCCCACCGTCTCGGCCAGTGTCACGAAATCCTGCGGGCCTTCGCCGGCGCCGAGCACGCCGGGGTCCGGGCGCAGCAGCGCCTCGTGGTGGTGCACCTGGCGCGTCGCGAGATCGACGATGGGCTGGAATTGCAGGTGGAAGCGGCGGTTGGCGATGGCGTGGCGCAGCGTGGCGGCGCGGCTGGCGACCTTGGCGACGACGCCGCCGAGCCCGTTCTCGAAGCCCGCATCGCGCAGCCCCTCGGCGCCCAGCCGGGCGAAGGCGCTGAGGCCGTGGCGCAGCGCGCGCGCCGCCTGTGCGGGGGTGAGATGCTCGGTCGAGAGTGCGACGTTGCTGGCCGCGATGCTGATCTCGGGCGCGTCCTGGCCGAGCGCGGCCTCCAGGCCCTGGGCCAGGGCCGTGAGGTCGGGTGAAGCGGCCGCGTCGGTCAGCACGCCGTAGCGCCCGGGGGCGAGGCGCGCGGCCAGCGCGCCGCCGCCGAGCTGGCGGGCCAGCACCTCGTCGATTTCGCCCGCGGCATCCTGGTTCAGGCCGGCGACATCGATCAGCGCCATGGCGGCGCCCTCGCCCTGGCGTAGCCGGCGCTCGGCCTCCCGCAGCAGGGCGGCGCCATCGGCGTTGCGGGTCTCGGGCTGGCCCGGGAGGGGGGCGAAGGCGAGGCAGAGGCGCGCGGCCTCGTCCGCGGACAGCAGGTGCAGGCCGCTGACCGAGAAGGGCGTGCGCGCCGCATCGGCCAGGCGGAAGGCGGTGGGGGCCAGGCGGCCGCGCGCGGGCAGCAGCGCCAGCGCGGTGGCGAAGGCGCCGCGATCCTCGGCGGCGAGGATCTCGGTGGGGTGGCGGCCCACCATGCTGTCCGGCGCGCGGCCGAGGCGGGCGCGGAAGGCGCCGGCGGCGAAGCTGATGCGGCCATCCGGCCCCACCTCCACCAGCAGGTCGGCGGCGGCGAAGGCGAAGGCCACGAAACGCTCGCGGTCGCCGAGGGGGCGTGGGAGGGGGGCTGCCATGGCGGCACCATGCCGCCGTAGACCTTGCCGAAGGGTGTACGACCTTTCGGTCACGCAACTTTCCCGGCATGGGCAGCTTCAGGCGCTCAGGGGGCGAAGGCGGTCTTGCCGCGCAGGAACTCCAGGCGATAGAGGCCGCGCGCCACCGGCAGGGCCGCGCCGGCGCTGGCCAGTGCGGCATCGGGCAGCAGCCCTTCCAGCGCGGCAGCATCCGCGGCCTCGACCAGGATGAACCAGGCGGGCGGGGCCGCATCGGCCTGGCGGGACGCGGATTCCGTGGTGCCGGCACCGGAGGCCGCGGCGTCGGTGACGCAGAGATGCGCCCCCGCCACGCCGGGCAGCGTCGCGGCCTGCCGCACCAGCGCGGCGAGGGCGGGCTCGGCCGCCGGCGGGGCGGCGAAGCGCAGCGTCAGCATGATGCCGCCCAGGCCCGGGCCGCTGCTTTCCGCCACTCGCGCCAGCGCGCGCGCGGTGTTGCGCAGCGTGGCCATCACCCGCGTGGTCCAGGGCGTGGGGCCGTTCAGGCGGTTGGTGTAGTCGTGCCCCTGCAGCACCTGCAGCGTGTCGGCCTCATACAGCGTGAAGAATTCCGGCTGCGTCGTGGCATCCAGCGCCACGTGCCGGCGGCCGCGGCGGAAGCCGGGCAGGCCGACGCGCTCGGCCATGTGTTCGTGCATGTGCCAGGCGAGGAAATCGGCCCGCGCCTCGGGCAGCACGTCGTTCCAGATTGCCGTGACACCTTCGCCGGCCAGCATGCGTTCCCTCCTGCCAGGGTTGCCGAGTCAGAAGCCGCCGCCCGCCGCCAGCCAGGCCAGTTCCGCGGCCGTGCTCGGCCGGCCCAGCGCGTCGTTGCGGTGGGGGAAGCGGCCGAAGCGCAGGATCACGGCGCGGTGCCGCCAGGCGTAGTCGATGGTGCCCCCCGGCGCGGCCATGGCGGGGATGTCGCGCAGCCCCTCGAACAGCGCCACGCTGAGGTCCTGGTCGGCCAGCGCCTCGCCATGCTCGAAGGGGAGGTAGAGGAAGATGCGCTGCGCCGGCGCAAGCGCGTGGTCGAAGCTATCGCGCAGCACGGCGTGGCGGGCGATGGCGCGGGCATGCTCGTCGCTGGCGAAGGCCTCGGCGGAGCCGCGGTGCAGGTTGCGGGGGAACTGGTCGAGCAGGATCAGCAGCGCCAGCGCGCCCCGGGGCGTGGCGGCCCAGCCATCCAGCGCGCCCTCGCGCGCCGGCGCCACCAGCGCCCCGAAGCGCGTGGCGATCTCGGCATCGAAGGCCGGGTCCTTGACGAACCAGGCCTTGCGGAAGGTCTCAGGCCCCTCGGCGAACCAGAAGGCCAGGATGTCCTCGGCGGTGCTCATGCCAGGGCGCTCTCCAGGATGCGGATGGTGTGGGTGGCGCGGCGCTGCGCGAGATCGCCGATCTGGTGGCGGCAGGAGGTGCCGTCGGCGACCACCAGATGCTCGGCCGGCACGCGGCGGAGATGCGGCAGCAGCGAGAGCTCCGCCATGGCCACCGAGGCCGGCAGTTTCTCCGCATCATAGCCGAAGGCGCCGGCCATGCCGCAGCAGGAGGAGGTGATGGGCACCACCTTCAGCCCCGGGATGGCCGCGAGCAGCGCGACCGACGGGGTGAAGGCGTTGAACGCCTTCTGGTGGCAATGGCCATGGATATGCGCCTCGCCCGGCATGTCCTTGAAGCGCAGCTGCGCCTTGCTGGCGACGAGCCATTCGGTGACGAGCATGGCGCGCGCGGCCAGTTTTTCGGCCGCCGCGCCCGGTAGCAGCGCCAGGAACTCGTCCTTCAGCGTGAACAGGCAAGAGGGCTCCAGCCCGAGCACCGGGCTTTCGAAGCGCGCGAGGGCTTCGAGGGTGCGCGCCGCCTCGGCGCGGGCCTGCGCCACCATGCCGGCGGCGAGGTAGGTGCGCCCGTCATCCAGCGGGCGGCTGCCGCGCAGCGGCCGGGCCACGGCGGGGTCCGCACCCGCGGCGCGCAGCACGGTGATGGCGGCGCGGAGATTCGCGGGCTCGAAATGGCGGTTGAACAGGTCGGGCAGCAGGATGACCTCGTTCGGTCGCCCATCGGGGGCGCGCAGCTCGGCGTCGCGGAAGGGGTTGCGAACGAAGCGGGGCAGCGGGCGGCTGGCGGCGAAGCCCAGCAGCTTTTCCGTGAGCCAGGGCAGGCCGGGGATGAACTCCCGCGCGTTGCTGAGCGGGGCGAGCATGGCGGCGAAGGGCGCCCAGCGCGGCATGGTGGCGATGAGGCGTGCGGACAGCGCGAAGCCGCGCGCGGCGCCGCGGGCCTGCGCGGCCTCGATCTTCATGCGCGCCATGTCCACGCCGGTGGGGCATTCGCGCTTGCAGGCCTTGCAGCCGACGCAGAGCTCCATTGCCGCCGCGACCTCATCCGAGGCGAGGCCCTCTGCGCCAAGCTGCCCCGTCAAGGCAAGGCGCAGCGTGTTGGCACGGCCTCTCGTCAAATGCCGCTCATCGCGCGTGGCGCGGTAGGAGGGGCACATCGCCCCGGCATCGAATTTGCGGCAGGTGCCGTTGTTGTTGCACATCTCCACCGCGCCCAGCAGCCCGCCTTGGGGGCCAGGCCAGGCGGACCAATCGAGGGCCGGGGTGACGCCAGGATCGGCGGCGTAGCCTTCGTGGTAGCGCAGCAGCGAACGGTCATCCATGCGCGGCGGATGCACGATGCGGTTGGGGTTGAGCAGGCCGTGCGGCAGCTCGGGGCGCGCCGGATCGAAGGCTTCCTTCACCTGTTCGAAGGCGCGCACGATGCGCGCGCCGAACATCGGTTCGTGGAATTCCGAGCGGACGATGCCATCGCCATGCTCGCCCGAATGGCTGCCCTTGTACTCCCGCACCAGCGCGAAGCACTTTTCGGCAATCGCCCGCATCTTGCTGACGTCTTCGCCCGATTTCATGTTCAGTACCGGGCGCACATGCAGGCAGCCGACGGAGGCATGGGCATACCACGTGCCCTTGGTGCCGAACTCGGCAAAGACGTCGTTCAGGCGCTCGGTGTAGTCGGCGAGGTCCTCCAGCGCGACGGCGGCGTCCTCGATGAAGGAGACGGGTTTGCCGTCGCCCTTCATGCTCATCATGATGTTCAGCCCGGCCTCGCGCACCTCGGCCACCTGCGCCTGGAAGGCTGCATCGGTGATGCGCACCACCTGGCCGGGCAGGCCGAGGTCGCCCATCATTTCCTCGAGGCGATCCAGGCCCTGCAGCAGCGTGGCGTCGTCCTGGCCGTGGAACTCCACGATCAGCAGGGAATCGGGCTCACCGATCAGGATGCGGTCGATGGTGGCGCGGTAGATCGGGATGGAGCGGCCGAGGTCGATCATGGTGCGATCGACCAGCTCCACCGCCTCCGGGTTCAGCGTGACGAGGTGCTGCGAGGCCTCCATGGCGCGGCGGAAGCTCGGGAACTGGCAGATGCCCAGCACCTTGCGCGGCTTGATCGGCCAGAGCTTGAGGTCGAGGGCCGCGGAGAAGGCCAGCGTGCCCTCGCTGCCCACCAGCAGGCGGGCGAGGTTGCCGCGACCATTTGCGCGTGCATCGGGTGTAAGCGCATCGAGGTTGTAGCCGCCGACGCGGCGGAGCTGCGCGGGGAAGCGCGCGGCGATCTCGGCGGCCTCGGCCGCGCCCAGCGCGTGCAGGCGCTCGACGAGCGCCGTGTTGGGCGTGCCCTCGCCGAACCAGTGGCGGGTGCCATCGGCCAGCAGCGCATCGATGGCGAGGACGTTGTCGGCCATCAGCCCGTAGCGGATGGATTTGCTGCCGCAGGAGTTGTTTGCCGCCATGCCGCCGATGGTGCAGCGCTGCCAGGTGGAGGGATCGACGGGGAAGAATCTTCCCGAGGGTTTCAGCGCTTCGTTGAGGGCGCCGAGGGTGATGCCGGGCTCGACGCGCGCGGTATCGCCCTCCACGCTCAGCACGCGGCGCAGATGCTTGGTGCAGTCGATGACCAGGGCATGGTTCACCGTCTGGCCGCATTGGCTGGTGCCGCCCCCGCGCGGCAGCACGGCGACCCCTTCCTCGCGGCAGATCGCCATGGCGGCGGCGACGTCATCGATGGATTTCGGCACGATCACGCCGACGGGCTGCATCTGGTAGATCGAGGCATCGGTGGCGTAGCGGCCGCGATCGCCCGCGGAGAACAGGATCTCCGCCTGCGTGTCGCGCGCCAGACGCCTGGCAAGGCCGCTATCGGCCAGACCCGTGATCGCATTCATGAATTGAACATCCCGCACCCCATGCGCCGTCCTAGCGCGCAGACCCGCAAAAGTCTGATCTATAATCCTCATCAATCCGACAAGGCTTACTCATTGGCAGATGGCATTGTCGAAGGGTAGGAAGCCGGCAGCGAGAGGGAACCCCCCATGGCCTATTTCCAGTCCAAGCCGAATGCGCGCCGCCACTTCCTGCACATCCCCGGCCCTTCCAACGTGCCGGACCGTGTGCTGCGCGCCATGGACAACCCGACGATGGACCATCGCGGCCCCGATTTCGGCGTCATGGGCAAGCAGCTTCTGGCCAAGGTGCGCAAGGTGTTCAAGACCGAGGGCCCGGTGGTGATCTACCCGGCCTCGGGCACCGGCGCGTGGGAAGCCGCGCTGGTGAACACGCTCTCGCCGGGCGACCGGGTGCTGATGTGCGAGACCGGCTGGTTCGCGCATCTGTGGAACGAGATGGCCGAGCGGCTTGGCATCGTCGCGGACTTCATCAAGACCGATTGGCGCCGCGGCGCGGATGTGGAGGCCATCGCGCAGCGGCTGCGCGCCGACAAGGGCCACGCCATCAAGGCGGTGTGCGTGGTGCACAACGAGACCAGCACCGGCGCGACCTCGCGCATCGACGAGGTGCGCGCGGCGATGGATGCGGCCCAGCACCCGGCGCTGCTGCTGGTGGACACCATCAGCTCGCTCGGCTCGATGGATTACCGGCACGACGAGTGGGGCGTGGATGTCACGGTCTCGGGCAGCCAGAAGGGGCTGATGCTGCCGCCGGGCCTTTCCTTCAACGCGATCAGCGCCAAGGCGATCAAGGCAGCCGAGACGGCGAAGCTGACGCGCAGCTTCTGGGACTGGAAGCCGATGCTGGCGGCCAATGCCACCGGCTATTTCCCCTACACGCCGGCCACCAACATGCTCTACGCGCTGGACACCGCGCTCGACATGCTGCTGGAGGAAGGGCTGGAGGAGGTGTTCGCCCGCCACGACAAGGTGGCCGAGGCCACGCGCCGCGCCGTGCGCCACTGGGGCTTCGAGACGCAGTGCCAGGACCCGCGGCACTTCTCCTCCGTGCTGACGGCCGTCCGGCTCCCGGAAGGCCATAGCGCCAACGCATTGCGCGCCACGATCCTGGAAAAATTCAACATGAGCCTTGGCAACGGCCTGGGCCAGTTGAACGACCGCGTCTTCCGCATCGGCCATCTGGGCGACATCAGCGAATTGCAACTCATCGGCGCGCTCGGCGGCGTCGAGATGGGGCTGCGCGCGGCGGGCATCCCGCACAAGGCGGGCGGCGTGCAGGTGGCGGTGGAATACCTGGCCGGGAACGCCTGAAACACGACGCTACACGACAGGGGCTCGGCAGGCCGGCGCGAGGCTTGCCGGCGCTGCCGCCCCCCTCCATCCTCCGCGCCGGGTAAGCGGGAGGTTCGGTGATTGCCGATCGAGGTCTGGACCTGGCCGACGCCGAACGGCCACAAGGTGCATATCGCGCTGGAGGAGCTTGGGCTGCCCTATAAGGTGGTGCCGGTGAACATCGGCGCGGGCGAGCAGTTCAGCCCTGAATTCCTGGCGATCACGCCCAACCATCGCATCCCGGCCATCATCGACCCCGATGGCCCGGGCGGGCGGCCGCTGGCCCTGTTCGAATCGGGCGCCATCCTGCTGTATCTGGCGGAAAAGTGCGGCCGGCTGGTTCCCGCCGACGCGGCGGCGCGGTATGCCTGCCTGCAATGGCTGATGTTCCAGATGGGCGGTATCGGCCCGATGTTCGGCCAATATGGTCATTTCCACGCCTATGCGCCGGAAAGGCTGCCCTACGCGATGGATCGCTACGCCAAGGAGGTGCTGCGCCTGCACCGGGTGCTGGAGAAGCGCCTGTCGCAGGCCGAGTACCTGGCGGGGGACGAGTATTCGATCGCCGACATCGCCACCTTCCCCTGGGTGCGAAACCCGGCGCGGCGGCAGATCGAACTGGCGGATTTCCCGGCGGTGCAGCGCTGGCATGATGCCATCGCGGCGCGGCCGGCGGTGCAGCGCGGTTGCGCCGTGCTGGCCGCCAACCAGCGTGTCGGCCCGATGTCCGAAAAGGAGCGCGAAATGCTGTTCGGCACCACCCAGTTCCAGGCGCGCTGACCCATGGCCCAATTGGATCACATCGTCATCGGCGCGCGCACGCTGGCCGAGGGCGCGGCCTTCATCGAGCAGCATCTGGGCGTGGCGCCGCTGCCCGGAGGCCGGCACGAGGGCATCGGCACGCACAACATGCTGCTGGGCCTCGGCCCCGATTGCTACCTGGAGGTGATCGCCGCGGACCCGGAGCAACCCGCGCCGGCGCATCCGCGGCCCTTCGACCTCGACGACCCCGGCGTGCACATGATGCTGGAGGCCGAGCCGCGGCTGCTGGGCTGGGTGGCGCGCACGCCGATGCTGGAGGCCGTGGTGGCGCGGCTGGGCGCGGGCCATGCCGGCACGGTGAAGGCGTGGTCGCGCGGCGCGCTGTCCTGGCGCATGGCGATGCCGCCGCAGCGGCAGGACATGCAGAACATCATCCCCTCGTTGATCCAGTGGGATGACGGCAAGGGCGCGGCGCCGCGTCTGGCCGATTCCGGCTGCCGCCTGGTGGCGCTGGAGGCCGAGCACCCGGAGGTGGATGCGGTGCGCGAGGCGCTGACCCAGCGCGGGCTGGAGGAGGTGGTGAAGCTGCGCCGCAGTCCGCATGCGCGGCTGGTGGCGCGGCTGCGCCGCCCGGATGGCCACGAGACGGTTTTTGCCAGCGCGTGAACAACGGCGTGCCAAAATGCGCCGTGCGCAACGGAGGATGGAAGGACCTGCTCCCCCCATCCCCAGGCCGGCATCGCTATGGTAGGATTGTTACGCGGTGCCGCAATCGGCGGTGCGAGACATGGTCATCGAGGATCGCGTTGCAGTTTCGTGCAGCATCACCGTTGGGGCTGGTAGCGCCAGACGCTGGCCGGGGGGAAGTTGCGCGGCGTCCAGGCCTCGCGCTTCGCCTGCAGGCCGAGCGTGCGGTAGGGCAGGGGCGAGGTGACGCAGTAGGTATACAGCAGGAAGCCGCGGCCTGGCGCCACCGCCTCCACCGCATCGACGAAGCGGCGCTGCTGTTCGGTGGGCAGCATCACCAGCGGGATGCCGCAGATGGCCGTGCCGACCTTGCCGTGCAGCCGCTCGGGGAGCGCGCGAGCGAGTTCGAAGGCATCGCCCTGGATGACGTTCACGCCCGGCAGGACGCTGCGCAGATGCTCAGCCATGTCGCGCACGATCTCGACGACGACCAGCTTTTCGGGCGGCACGCCAGCGGCGAGCAGGGCCTTGGAGATCACGCCCGTGCCGGCGCCGAGTTCCACCACCACCTCGTCCTCCGCGCGGCGCACCAGGGCCGCGATGCGGCGGCACAGGCTGGGGGAGGAGGGGATGATGGACCCCATCTGCAGGGGGTTCGCCAGCCAGCGCCGGAAAAACAGCGACGCATTGGCCACTTCGCGCGTGGAACCCCGTTCGGCGGCTGTGATGTCGGACATCATTTTCTCCTTGACAAATCCGTGACAGTGTGGGTCACGTTTCCGCCAAAGCTTCTACCCGATTCGCCGCCGCCGCGCCAAACCCGCTTTCGCGGGCGCGCCGCGCATGCGCCGCGCCCCGCCGCCGGCCGCCGCCATGCCCGAGGTGACGCATGACGGCGCGCGTGCTGGTCGTTGACGACATCAACGCCAACCTCCGGCTGCTCGAAGCCAAGCTGCTGAACGAATACTACGAGGTGGCGCTCGCCTCCTCCGGGCAGGAGGCGCTGGCCACGGTGCAGCGCTGGATGCCCGATGTGGTGCTGCTCGACGTGATGATGCCGGGCATGGATGGCTACGAGGTGTGCCGCCGGCTGAAGGCGCAGCCCATCACGGCGCATATCCCCGTGGTGATGATCACCGCCCTGACCGACCCGGTGGAGCGCGTGCGCGGCCTGGAGGCCGGGGCGGACGACTTCCTCTCGAAGCCGGTGGACGACGCCACGCTGTTCGCGCGGCTGCGCGCGCTGCTGCGCATGAAGCAGGTGCTGGACGCCTGGCGGCTGCGCGCCGAGACGGCGCGCGACCTGGGCTTCGAGCCGCCGCCCGGGCCTTCGCCCAGCGTCGCGGGCGCGCGCGCGCTGATCGTCAACGAGAATGGCGACGAGGCCGGCGAACTTGCGCGCGTGCTCGGCGAGGACGGGCTGGAGGTGACCCATTCCACCGACCCCGGCGAGGCCTGGGACACGCTGCAGGACGGGTTGCACGACGTAGTGCTGCTCAGCCTGTCGCTGGATGGCGGCGATGCGCTGCGCCTCGCCTCGCGGCTGCGCGCGCAGGCGGTGACGCGCGACCTGCCGGTGCTGCTGGTGGCTGATCCCGGCCAGAAGGGCCTGGTGCTGCGCGGCTTCGACCTGGGCGCCAACGACCATGTGATCCGCCCGGTGGACCCCAACGAGCTGCGCGCGCGGGTGCGCAACCAGATCCGCCGCAAGCGCTACCAGGAAAGGCTGCGCGCCGACCTCGACCGCTCGCTCGAGATGGCGGTGACGGACCCGCTGACGGGGCTGCGCAACCGCCGCTATGTGCGCCGCCACCTGGAGGGCGTGCTGCGCAATTCGGGTGCGGCGGTGCTGCTGCTGGACGTGGACCGCTTCAAATCCGTCAACGACACCTACGGCCACGCCGCCGGCGACGTGGTGCTGCGCGAGGTGGCGGACCGCGTGCGCGTGCATCTGCGCGCCGCCGATGTGGTGGCGCGCTATGGCGGCGAGGAATTCCTGGTGGTGATGTCGGGCGCCGAGGCCGAGGACGGCATGCTGGTGGCCGAGCGGCTGCGCTTCGCCATCGCGTCCGCCCCGATCCAGGCGGATGGCCACACGCTGAGCGTGACGGCGAGTGTGGGCGTGGCGGCGGGCGGCGTGGGCACGCAGTCGGACAGCGTGATCAGCGCCGCCGACGTGGCGCTGTACCGCGCGAAGAATGGCGGCCGGAACCGGGTGGAAGGCGCGCTGCCTGAGGATTGGGCCGGCAAGGCGCCGACAGGCTGAAGCCGGCCGCCGCGCTCCGCCAGGAGCGCGGCGTGGGCGCGCCTTCTTACTTGATCTTGGCTTCGCGGAAGACGACGTGCTTGCGCGCGACCGGGTCGTACTTCTTCAGCTCGAGCTTGCCGGTGGCGTTACGGGTGTTCTTCTTCGTCACGTAGAAGTAGCCCGTCGAGGGCTCCGCCGTGCTGACGAGCTTGATCAGGATGGTGTTGGCCTTGGCCATGGTCTTGGTTCCAGAGCGCGAAAATGGGCGCGGGCGAGCCCTGCGGCCCGCCCGACGAAGTGCGGCACAATAGTGCGGCGGCCGGCCGGGTCAAGCGGGGATGCGGCCCGGACTCACGGCCGGCTGGCGGCAAGCGCCGCAGCGTAGGCGGCGGGGCTGTCGATCAGCGCGCGGGCGGCGGCGAGATCGGCCGCGCGGCCCTCGGCGGGCGGGCAGGCGCCGCGCAGCGCCGCGGTTTCGCTGGCCAGCACCGGGGCGCGGGCCGTGCGCTGGCGGGCGATGGCGCGGGCCATCGGCGCCTCGCCCTGGCGCAGCTGCGCCAGCGCGCTGGCCAGTGCCTCCGGCCCCAGGCTGGTGCACAGCACGGGCAGCACGCCGAGGCCCTGGATCGGCCAGCCGCTGGGTGCCACCACGCGCGACCAGGTGACAAGCAACTCGGCCTCGTTGGGCAGCGGCGCGACCAGCTGGATCAGCCCCTTGCCGGTGGTGGCGCTGCCCACCACCACGGCGCGGCCGCGCTCGGCGAGGCCCGCCGCGACGATCTCGGCCGCCGAGGCGGTGCGGCCATCCACCAGCACCACCACCGGCCGGCCCTGCGCCATGTCCTGCCCGGCGGCCTGGTAGCTGCGGTTGGCATCGGGGTGGCGGCCCTCGGTGCGCGCCACCTCGCCCTCGGCGAGGAAGGCGTCGGCCACGGCGACGGCCTTGGCGAGCAGCCCGCCGCGGTTGCCGCGCAGATCGAGCACCACGCCGCGCGGCGGGCGGCCGGCGAAGCCATCCGCCAGCACCTGCGCCACGCGGCGATCGGTGAGGGTGGAGAAGCCGCTGACCGAAAGCCACAGGATGCCATCGCGCAGCTGCGCGGTGACCGTCTCGGGCACGCTCAGCTCGCGCAGCAGCGGCACCTCCCGCCGCCTTCCGTTGCGCAGCAGGCCGAGCGTCACCTCCGAGCCCTCGGGGCCCTCCAGCAAAGTCGCCGCCACGCCGGGCTCGCGCCCGCTGACGGGGCGGCCATCGATGCTGAGCAGCACATCGCCCACGCGCAGGCCGGCCAGCGCCGCGGGGCCGTTGCGCGTCACCTCCACCAGCACCAGGCGCTCGGCCTGGGCGGTGATGCGCAGGCCAAGGCCCGACTGGCCGACGCGGCGTTCCCGCGCACCCTCGGCCTCGGCCGGCGAGAGGTAGCGGCTGTAGGGGTCGAGGTGGTTGAACAGCTCCTCGAAGCCGCTGTTCAGCAGCCGCTCGGCCCCGGCGCGGCGCAGCGGGGCGGAGGCCTGCCAGGCAGCCTCGTAGAGGTCGGCGATGGCGGTGGCCACGGCCGGGCCCGCGGCCTCGGGCGGCACGCGCGGCGCCAGCGCGGCGATGGGCCGGCGCGCCAGCACGCGGTCTTCCATCAGCAGGCGGAGTTCGCCCTCGCGCAGCACCGCATCCAGCCGCGGGTCAAGCACCGCGAGGCCGCGCAGCGACCACAGCACGAGGTCCGCCGGCGCCGGCGCTTCCAGATGGCGTTCCAGCACCAGCGCGTGGCTTTCGCCCAGCACGCGTTCCACCAGGGCGCGGGGGAAGGGGGGCGTGGGCTGCGCTGCCGCCGGCAGCGCCAGCACCAGGCTCAGCGCGAGCGCGAGCCCGAGCCACGCCCGCCGGGCGGCCGGCGCGAAGGCCGGCTCGCGCGGGGCGCGCCCTGCAGGATGGCGAACACCATGCCCCCGGTGCGCGGAGTCGCCTCCGCAAGCCGCACTTCCACGGCCTGACCGAGCGTGAAGGTCAGGCCCGTGTTGCGGCCGGTCATCGCGCGCCCGGCCTCGTCCAACTGCCATCTGTCGTCCGGCAAGGCCGCGAACGGAACGATTCCGCTGGCGCCATTCTCCTCCACGGTGACGAACAGGCCGAAGCGTGTCACCCCCGAAATCCGCGCGTCGAACATGTGCCCGACGCGGTCCGCCATGAAGGCGGCCAGATAGCGGTCCACCGCGTCGCGCTCGGCCATCGCGGCGCGGCGTTCGGTCTGGGTGATGTGCTCGCCGGTGTCGGGGAAGCGCGCCGTCTCGGCATCGCTGAGCGCCCCGGCGGCGGGGCCGGTGCCCAGGCCGAGGCCCTTGATCAGCGCGCGATGCACCAGCAGGTCGGCGTAGCGGCGGATCGGGCTGGTGAAATGCGCGTAGCGGGCCAGCGCCAGGCCGAAATGGCCGAGATTGTCCGGGCTATAGGCGGCCTGGGACTGGCTGCGGAGCACCGTCTCGTTGACCAGGCGCTCCTCCGGCTTGTCCTTCACCGCGGCGAGGATGCCGCCGAAATCGCGCGGGTGGATGCGGTCGCGCTGCGGCAGCTTCATGCCGAGGCCTTCAAGGAATTGCCGCAGCCCCTCCAGCTTGGCGTCCGAGGGGCGGTCATGCACGCGATACATGCAGGGCTGGTGCAGGCGCTCCAGCTCGGTCGCCGCGCAGACATTGGCGGCCACCATGAATTCCTCGATCAGCCGGTGCGAATCGAGTCGCGCGCGCGGCACGACGCCCAGCACCCGTCCCTCGGGCGAGAGCATGACGCGGCGTTCGGGCACCTCCAGCTCCAGCGTGCCGCGGCGGGCGCGGTCGCGCAGGAAGGCCTGGAAGGCGCCGTAGAGGTGGCCGATCAGGCCGGGCGGCACGCCTTCGGGCGTGGTGCCTTCGTCGCGTGCCTGCTGCACCTGTTCGTAGGTGAGGCGCGCGGCGGAGCGCATGATGCCGCGGCCGAAGCGATGCGCGCCGAGCGCGCCGTCGGCGTCGATCGTCATCTCCACAAAGAGGCAGCCGCGATCCTCCGCGGGGCGCAGGCTGCACCAACCATTCGACAGCGCCTCGGGCAGCATCGGCACGACGCGGTCGGGGAAATACACGCTGTTGCCGCGCGCCCAGGCCTCGCGGTCCAGCGCGCTGCCGGGCTTCACGTAGTGCGCCACATCGGCGATGGCGACGAGGCAGCGCCAGCCGGAACCCTGCGGCTCGGCCCAGACCGCATCGTCGAAATCCCGCGCATCCTCGCCATCGATGGTGATCAGCGGCACGTTGCGCAGATCCTCGCGCCCGCGCTTGGTGACGCCCTTGGCGCGCTCGGCCTCCTCCACCGCCTCGGCGGGGAACACGTCGGGGATGCCATGGGCGTGGATGCACACCAGGGAGACGCTCTTGGGCTCGCCCATGCGGCCCAGCACCTCGATGATGCGGGCCGGGCGGGGGCCGAAATGGCGGGTGGAGGGCAGCGGCTCGGCCAGCACGATGGCGCCCGGCTTCGCGCCATTGGCGTGTTCGGGGGGCACGTGCCATTCGCCGCGCTGGCGGCGGTCGGTGGGGATGATGCGGCCTTCCTCAAAGACGCCGAGGATGCGCGTGGCGACGGCGGCGGGCAGGCGCTTGAAGGTGCGGCCCTCATAGGTGTTGCCGCCGGTGAAGCGCAGCCGCGCCAGCACGCGTTCCTTCGGCGCCAGCGCCGGCTGGCCCTTCGGCTCGCGCGCCATGTGGATGACCGGCGGCGGTCCGTGGGCGGCATCCCATTGCACCGGGCGGGCGATGGGGTCGCCATCCGGGTCGGTGCCGATCACCTCCAGCACCGTCATGTCGGGCAGGCGGTCGGGTGCGGCGATGCCTTTGCGGCCGGCGGGCGCGGCGTGGCCGGCCTCCTTCAGGCTGCGCAGCAATTCGCGCAGCGCCGGGCGCTGCTCCGAGGTCAGGCCGAAATGCCGCGCGATGTCGGATTTGCCGACCCGGCCGGGCGCGCTGCGCAGGAAATCGCGCAGCTGTTCGCGGCTGGGCAGGGGGGAAGGCGCCGGGGCGGGGGCGCGGCGGCGGGGCAGCTTCGCCGCCGGCGCCGCGCCCTCGCCCCGCTTGCGGGCGACGTGGCCCTTCGGCGGAGGCCCGCGCCGCACCACCTCAGCCGGCCTTGCGCGCGGCGGGTTTTTTCGTCGTGGGTTTTTTGGCGGCAGGCTTCTTGGCAGCCGGTTTCTTGGCCACGGTCTTCTTCGCCGCGGCCTGCTTCGGCGCCGGCGCCGCATCGGCGGCGGTCTTCGCCGCGGGTTTGCGCGCTGGGGCCTTCTTCGCCTTGCCGGCCGGGCCGCGGGGCGGCAGCTCCTTGCCCTTCTCGGCCAGCAGCTTCACGGCCTCCTCCAGCGTCGCGGCCTCCATCTCCATCCCGCGGGGCAGGTTGGCGATGGTCTTGCCGTGCATCGCGTAGGGCCCGAAGCGGCCCTTGCGGATTTCCACCGGCGCGCCGTCCTTCGGGTGGGTGCCCAACAGGCGCACCTTGGCGCGCGCCTTGGCCAACAGCTCCATCGCCCGGTTCATGCCGAGTGCGAGCACCTCGTCGCCCGGCTCCAGCGACTGGTAGGTGTTGCCCAGCCGCACATAGGGGCCGAAGCGGCCGATGCCGGCGGTAATCTCCTCGCCCGTCTCGGGATCACGCCCGATGATGCGCGGCAGGGAAAGCAGCGCCAGCGCGCGCTCGAGGTCCAGCGTCTCGGGGTTCATGTCGCGCGTCAGGCTGGCGCGGCGCGGCTTGGTGGGCTTGCCCTTGTCGTCGGTGCCGGCCTCGCCGAGCTGGACATACAGCCCATAGGGCCCGCGCCGCAGCGACACCTGCTGGCCGCTCTGCACATCCAGGCCGAGGTCGCGCGGCCCGTCCTGCAGCGTGGCGCCGCCCTCGCCCTCCGCCCCCGGGGCGATCAGCGGGCGGGTGTAGCGGCATTCGGGGTAGTTGGAGCAGCCGATGAAGGCGCCGGTGCGCCCCAGCCGCAGCCCGAGCCGGCCATTGGCGCAGGAGGGGCAGACGCGCGGATCACCGGCGCCCTCGCGCGCGGGGAAGAAATGCGGCCCCAGATCGGCATCCAGCCGGTCGATCACGTCGCTGATCTTGAGGTCCTTGGTGGCAGCGATGGCGCGGGAGAATTCCTCCCAGAACGCACGCATCACGGCGCGCCAATCGGCGGCCCCACCCGAGATGTCGTCGAGCTTCTCCTCCATGCCGGCGGTGAAGCCGGTGTCCACGTAGCGCTCGAAGAAGGCCATGAGGAAGGCGGTGACCAGCCGCCCGCGGTCCTCCGGCACGAAGCGTCGCTTGTCGAGCTTCACGTATTCGCGGTCCTGCAGCACCTGCAGGATGGAGGCGTAGGTGGAGGGCCGGCCGATGCCGAGCTCCTCCAGCCGCTTCACCAGCGTGGCCTCGGAGAAGCGCGGCGGCGGCTGGGTGAAGTGCTGGCTGGCCGCCACCTCGCCATGGCGCTTCAGCGCGTCGCGCGCCTGCATCGGCGGCAGGGTGCGGCTGTCGTCATCCTCGCCGGCGCCCGGGGTGGCATCCGGCGTGGCGATGCCGGCGCGGGCATCGGCGGCGCGGTCATCCTCGTCCTCGCGATAGAGGCGGAGGAAGCCGTCGAAGGCGATGACCGAGCCATTGGCGCGCAGCTTTGTCTTGCCCGAGGGCTCGGCGATCTCGACCGCGGTCTGGTCGATCTCGGCCGATTGCATCTGGCTGGCGACGGCACGCTTCCAGACGAGCTCGTACAGCCGGCGCTGGCGCTCATCGAGGAAGCGGGCCACCTGGTCGGGCGTGCGCGTCACGTCGGTGGGGCGGATCGCCTCATGCGCCTCCTGCGCGTTCTTCGCCTTGGAGGAGTATTCGCGCGGCGCGCCGGGCAGGTAGTCCGGCCCGAAGCTGTCCTTCACATGGTCGCGGATGGCGAAGATGGCCTCGCGCGCCATCTGCACGCCGTCGGTGCGCATATAGGTGATGAGGCCCACGCTCTCGCCGCCGATATCCACACCTTCGTAGAGCTGCTGCGCCACGCGCATTGCCGCCTGCGCGCCCATGCCGAGCTTGCGCGAGGCTTCCATCTGGAGCGTGGAGGTGGTGAAGGGCGGCGGCGGGTTTCGGCGCGAGCGCTTCTTCTCGACGCTGGCGACGCTGAACTGGCCTGCCTCGACTGCCGCCTTGGCGCGCATGGCGGTGGCTTCGTCGGGCAGGTCGAACTGCTCAAGCTTCTTGCCATCGAGATGCGTCAGCCGCGCGCCGAACAGCGCGCCGGCCGGCGTGGCGAAGCGTGCCTCCACGGTCCAGTATTCGCGGGCGCGGAAGGCCTCGATCTCGGATTCGCGCTCGCAGATCAGGCGCAGGGCCACCGATTGCACGCGCCCGGCGCTGCGGCTGCCCGGCAGCTTGCGCCAGAGCACCGGCGAGAGGTTGAAGCCCACCAGATAGTCCAGCGCGCGGCGCGCGAGGTAGGCGTCGATCAGCGGCACATCGAGCGCGCGGGGATGCGCCACGGCGTGCTGCACGGCGCGCTTGGTGATCTCGTTGAAGGTGATGCGGTTGACCTCGACGCCCTTCAGCGCGCCGCGGCGGGCCAGCATGTCCTGCACATGCCAGGAGATGGCCTCGCCCTCGCGGTCCGGGTCGGTGGCGAGGAACAGGCGGCGCGCGCCCTTCAGCGCCTTGGCGATGGCGGCCACCTGGCGGTCGCCACGCTCATCGGCCTCCCAGTCCATGGCGAAGTCTTCCTCGGGCCGCACGCTGCCATCCTTGGGCGGCAGGTCGCGCACATGGCCGAAGGAGGCGAGGACGGTGAAGTCGCCGCCCAGATACTTGTTGATGGTCTTGGCCTTGGCCGGGCTCTCGACCACGACGACATCCGTCATTTTTTCGCCAGTCTGGCTGCGGGTTGGGCGGTTCGGCGGTCAGGACGCCGAGCGGGCCACCCTGTTGCCGGGCAGGGTTTCCACCAGCCCGGACAACTCCAGGTCAAGCAGGATCGCCTGCACGATTGGCGCAGAGAGGTGGCAGCGCCGGGCTATGTCGTCAACCGCCACGGGTGCGGTGCCAATCATTTCAAACACTTTCGCTTGATCGCCCTGGGGTTCGTCAACCTCCGGGTGATTGTCCTGGGTCGTATCCGCAACCATGCGAGGGCGGAACAGCGGCAGGTCGTGCGGGGCCTCCGGCAGGGTGGCCAGCACATCCTCGGCCGTCTCGGTGAGGTGCGCGCCCTGGCGGATCAGATCATTCGAGCCCCGCGCGCGCGGATCGAGCGGGCTGCCGGGAACGGCGAAGACCTCCCGCCCCGCTTCCAAGGCGAGGCGCGCGGTGATGAGGCTGCCGGAGGGCTGCGCCGCCTCCACCACCACCAGCCCCAGCACCAGCCCGGCGACGATGCGGTTGCGCCGGGGGAACAGCCGCGCCTGCGGCGCGAGGCCGAGCGGCGCCTCGCTGACCACGGCGCCGCCCTCGGCGGCGATGCGCGCCTGCAGCCCGGCATTCTCGGCCGGGTAGGGCATGTCGAGCCCGCCGGCCACCACGGCGATGGTGCGGCCATGCGCGTTGAGCGCACCATGATGCGCCGCGGCGTCGATGCCGCGCGCGAGGCCGGAGGTGACGACGAGGCCGGCGGTGGTGAGCCCCGCGGCGAGACTCTCCGCCAGGCGTCGCCCACCGGCCGAGGCGGCGCGGGCGCCGACGATGCCGACCTGCCGCCGCGGCAGGATGGAGGCATCGCCGAGCACCGAGAGCAGCGGCGGCGGGTCCTCCAGCCGGGCCAGCAGGGGCGGGTAGCCGGGCTCGCCCAGCATCAGCAGCCGCCCGCCCATGGCGGCGAGGGCCAGGATTTCCTGCTCGGCGGCCGCCTCGCTGGGCGGCGCCAGGGCGCGGCCGCTGCGGCCGGCGACGCGGGGCAGGGCGGCCAGAGCGGCCTCGGCGCCGCCATGCCGGGCCAGCAGGCGGCGATAGAGGTTGGGGCCGATGCCCTCGGTGCGGGCGAGGCGCAGGCAGGCGAGGGTCTCGGCCGGCGTCACGTGCGCCCGATTCGAGGCTCGGTGCCGGCCAGCAGGCGCGCGATATTCGGCCGGTGGCGCCAGGTGATGAGCGCGGCCAGCGCCAGCGCGGCGAGGGCCAGCTGCCAGCTGCCGAAGGCGAGCGCCAGCACCGGCGCCAGGGCGCAGACCGCCAGCGCGCTGGCCGAGGAGATGCGGGTGATGGCGGCCATCGCCAGCCATACCGCCAGCGCCACCAGGCCGAGCCACCAGGCGGCTGCCAGCAGCACGCCGGCGCCCGTGGCCACGCCCTTACCGCCCTTGAAGCCGAGCCAGACGGGGAAGGCGTGGCCGGCCATGGCGGCCACGCCGGCGACCAGCCCGGCATCCTCGCCCCACAGGGCCCGGGCGATCAGCAGCGCCACCGCGCCCTTGCCGGCATCGAGCGCGAGCGTGGCGGCGGCCAGCGCCTTGTTGCCGGTGCGCAGCACGTTGGTGGCGCCGATGTTGCCGCTGCCGATGGCGCGGATATCGCCGAGCCCGGCCGCGCGCGTCAGCAGCAGGCCATAGGGGACGGAGCCCAGCAGGTAGCCCAGCAGGCCAGCGAAGATCAGGCTCATGCGCCGAACACCCGCCTTCCGGCCTTCCATGTGCCGAGCACCCGGCCCTCCAGCGCGCGGCCATCGAAGGGCGTGTTCTGCGCCTTGCCCGGCAGCTTTCCGGCGTTCACCTGCCAGCCGCGGTCGGGATCGAACAGCACGAGGTCCGCGGGCGCGCCCTTGGCGAGCGTGCCCAGTTTGAGGCCAAGCAGCGCGGCGGGGCGCGATGTGAGGAAGGCCAGCGCCTGGATCAGCGTCAGGTCGCCGGCATGCACGCGCGCCAGGGTGACGGCCAGCAGCGTGGCGAGGCCCGCGCCGCCGGCCTCGGCCTGGGCGAAGGGCAGGCGCTTGTCGTCGGCGTCGCGCGGCTGGTGGTCCGAGGCGATGGCATCGATGGTGCCATCGGCCAGCGCGGCCACCACGGCCAGCCGGTCGGACTCCGCGCGCAGCGGCGGCGAGAGCTTGGCATAGGTGCGGTATTCGCCGATCGCCGTCTCGTTGAGGTCGAAATAGGGGGGCGCGGTGTCGCAGGTGACGGCGAGGCCCTCGGCCTTGGCGGCGCGCACGAGGTGCAGCGCCGCGGCGGTGCTGAGATGGGCGAAATGCACATGCCCGCCGGTGAGGCGCGCGAGGGCGATGTCGCGCGCCACCAGCATCGATTCCGCGGCGGGCGGGATGCCGGGCAGGCCCATGCGCGTTGCGCGCTCGCCCTCGGTGGCCGCGCCGCCCACGGCGAGGGAGGGCTCCTCGGGGTGCTGCACGATGAAACTGCCGAAGGCGCGGGCATAGGAGAGGGCGAGGCGCATGGTGCGCGCATTGCCGATGGCGCGCCGCCCATCGGTGAAGGCGATGGCCCCGGCCTCCCGCAGCAGGCCGAATTCCGAAAGGTCTTTTCCCTCGCAGCCGGCGGTTGCGGCGCCATAGGGCAGGATGGTGAGGCTGCCGGTCTGCTCGCCGCGGCGGATCAGGAACTGCACCAGGGCCGGGTCGTCGATGGCGGGGTCGGTGTCGGGCAGGGCGCAGAGGGTGGTGATGCCGCCCGCCGCCGCGGCGAGGGCGGCGGAGGCGACGGTCTCGCGGTGCTCCATGCCCGGCTCGCCGAGGGCGGCGCGCAGATCGACCAGCCCCGGGGCCAGCACCGCGCCGGCGGCATCCATCACCGCAGCGCCCTCGGGCGTGTCGAGATGGGCGCCGTGGTCCAGGATCACGCCGTCGCGCATCAGCAGGGCGCCCGCCGCGTCGAGGCCGCTCGCAGGATCGATCAGGCGGGCATTGGTGATCAGGGTCGCGGTCATCCGCGCGTTTATAGCCGGCCGCGCCGCCGCCGCCAGCGGCGGACGCGATCTTCAGCTTGCGCCCGACGCGGGACGCCATGCGATGCTGGGGTCCAGGCGCCGGTCAGGAGCGCCACTGCCCGCCGGCCCCCCGGCGGCACGGGAGAGACAGCCATGTGCATTGCCTGCAGCCCCTTCGGAACCGCCCTTCATGCGGGGTCCGGAGCCTCGCGCCGCGGCGTGCTGGGGGGCATGGGGCGGCTGGCGCTCGGCGCCGGGGCGGTGGGCTTCGGCAGCCTGCTACGCTGCGCCGAGGCGCAGACGCCGCCCGCCGCCTCCGGCGCGGCCGATTTGATCTACAGCGGCGGGCCCATCGTCACCGTCAACGACGCCCAGCCATCGGCCGAGGCGGTCGCGGTGCGCGGCGGGCGCATCCTTGCGGTGGGCACGCGCGCGCAGGTGGAGGCGACGCGCGGGCCGGGCACGCGGATGGTGAACCTCGAGGGCCGCGCCATGCTGCCCGGCTTCGTCGATCCGCACGGGCATGTGGTAATGGTCGGGCTGCAGGCGGTGGGCGCCAACATGCTCGCCGCCCCGGATGGCGAGGCCAACGACATCCCCGCCGTCATCCGCATCCTACGCGAGTGGATGCAGCGCAATGAGGCCGCGGTGCGGCGCTACAACCTGGTCTTCGGCTTCGGCTACGACGACAGTCAGCTGCGCGAAGGCCGACACCCGACGCGCGAGGACCTTGACCAGGTCTCGACCGACGTGCCGGTGCTGATCATCCACACCTCCAGCCACCTGGCCGCGGCGAATTCCAAGGCGCTGGAAGTCGCCGGCATCACCGCGGCGACGCCCGACCCGGTAGGCGGCGTGTTCCGCCGCCGCGACGGATCGCGCGAGCCCAATGGCGTGATGGAGGAGAATGCGCTGTTCGTCGGCGCGGCGCCGCTACTCGCCCGGCTGGACGAGGCGGCCTGGCTCAGCATGATCAAGGCGGGGTCGGAGTTCTACGCCTCCTTCGGCTACACCACCGCCCAGGAAGGCCGCGCCATGGGCCCGGCCATCGCGCAGCTGACCGCCGCGGCGCAGCGCGGCCTGCTGCCGATCGATGTCGTCGCCTATCCGGACATCCTCGGCGCGGCGGACCAGCTGGGCGGCGCGCTGCACGGGGCGGCCTACCGCAACCGGCTGCGCATCGGGGGGGCGAAGATCTCGCTCGATGGCTCGCCGCAGGGCAAGACGGCCTGGCTGACGCGCCCCTACCTGGTGCCGCCCGCCGGCGCCGCGGCGGATTATCGCGGCCTGCAGACCGCGCCGACCGATGCGACGATCGAGGCCTTCTCGCGCTGCTGGGAACGCAACTGGCAGATCCTGGCGCATGCCAATGGCGATGCCGCGATCGACCTGATGATCGCCGCGGCGCGGGAGGCGACGCGCCGGCATGGCCCCGGTGACCGCCGCCCCGTGCTGATCCACGGCCAGACGCTGCGCGAGGACCAGGTGGACCCGCTGCGCGAGCTGGGCATCTTCCCCGCACTCTTCCCGATGCACACCTTCTATTGGGGCGACTGGCACCGCGATTCGGTGCTGGGGCCGGAGCGTGCGGAGAACATCTCACCCACCGGCTGGCTGATGAGCCGGGGGATGATGTTCACCTCGCACCACGACGCGCCGGTGGCGCGGCCGGATTCGATGCGCGTGCTGAGCGCCACCGTCTCGCGCCGGTCGCGCAGCGGCGACATCATCGGGCCGCGGCATCGCGTGCCGGTGGGCATGGCGCTGAAGGCGATGACCATCTGGTCGGCGCACCAGCATTTCGAGGAGGCGGAGAAGGGCTCCATCGAGGTGGGCAAGCTGGCGGATTTCGTGGTGCTGTCGGAGAATCCCATGACCGCGGACCCGGAGAAGCTGGCCGAGCTGCGGGTGATGGAGACCATCAAGGAGGGTGCCAGCGTGTATCGCGCCGGCTGAGCGCCTGCCTCAGCGGTTGCGCGGCAGCTTGCGCGCCAGCACGTCCAGCACCGCCATGCGCACGGCGACCCCCATCTCCACCTGCTCGCCGATGACGCTGCGGGCGGGGTCGTCGGCCACCGCGCTGTCGATCTCGACGCCGCGGTTCATCGGGCCCGGATGCATCACGATGGCGTCGGGCTTGGCATAGGCCAGCTTCTCGGCATCGAGGCCGTAGAAGCGGAAGAATTCGCGCGCCGAGGGCACCAGCCCGCCGGTCATGCGTTCCTTCTGCAGGCGCAGCATCATCACCACATCGGCGTCGGCCAGGCCGCGCTTCATGTCGTGGAACACCTCGACGCCCAGGCGCGCCGCCTCGGCCGGGATCAGCGTGGGCGGGCCCACGATGCGCACGCGCGCGTTCATCGCGAGCAACAGATGGATGTTGCTGCGCGCCACGCGCGAATGCAGCACGTCGCCGCAGATGGCGACGGTGAGGCCTTCCAGCTCGCCCTTGCGGCGGCGGATGGTGAGGGCATCCAGCAGCGCCTGGGTGGGGTGTTCATGCGTGCCGTCGCCGGCATTGATCACCGCCGCATCCACCTTCTGGCTCAGCAGCGCGGGCGCGCCGGACTGGCCGTGGCGGATCACCAGCAAATCGGTCTGCATGGCGTTCAGCGTGCTGGCGGTGTCGAGCAGCGTCTCGCCCTTGTTCACGCTGCTGGTGGACACGCTCATGTTCACGATGTCCGCACCCAGCCGCTTGCCGGCGAGTTCGAAGCTGGTGCGGGTGCGGGTGCTGTCCTCGAAGAACAGGTTGATCAGCGTGCGGCCCTTCAGCAGGTCGCGCTGGGTTTTGCCCTGGCGGTTGAGCAGGGCGTAGTTCTCGGCGAGGTCCAGCAGATCCGCGATGTAGGGCGGCTCCAGGCCTTCGATCGCCAGCAGGTGACGGTGGGGGTAGGGGAACATCGGCGGGGGGACTCGCGGGGGATTGCCGGGAAGCTAGCCGGGCGCGGCGCTGGCGTCCAAGGCGGCCTGCAGCATGTAGGCCGCGGCGGCGGCATCCACCGCCTTGGCCCGCTTGGCGCGCGTCATGTCGGCGGCGATCATCGCGCGGTTGACCGCGGCGGAGGACAGGCGCTCGTCCCAGAAAGCGAGCGGCAGGCCGGCGGCCTCGGCCAGCGCCGCGCCGAAATCCTTCGCCGCCTGCGCCGCCGGGCCGAAGCTGCCATCCATCGACAGCGGCAGCCCCACCACCAGCCCGCCCGCACCCTCCTTGCGCGCGATGGCGGCGAGTTCGGCGGCGGTGGCGGCCAGCTTGCCGCGCGGCAGCGCGCCGTAGGGCGAGGCCAGCATCAGCGAGACGTCGGACAGCGCGAGGCCGATGACGCGTGTCCCGGGGTCCACCCCGATCAGCCTGGCCTGGCGGGGCAGGGCGGCGCGCAGGGCGGCCATGTTGAAGATGGGCATGGGCGCCGTTATGGTCCCGCCCGCACCTTCCGGCAAATGCAGTCTTTTCAAGGATATTCCTCGCTCCATGTCCCTCGATACCGCGACCATCAGGCGCATCGCGGCGCTGGCCCGCATCCGGCTGGAGGACCATGAGGTTGCCCAGGCCCAGGCCGAGATCAACGGCATCCTGGGCTGGATCGAGCAATTGCAGGCGGTGGACACCGAGGGCGTGGAGCCGATGGCCGGCGGCAGCCCGGCGGCGCAGCCGGCGATGCGCATGCGCGCCGATGCGGTGACCGATGGCGGCATGCCCGACGCGGTGCTGGCCAATGCGCCGGACCGCATGGGTGCGTATTTCGGCGTGCCGAAGGTGGTGGAGTGATGCACCCGACCGAATTCACCATCGCCGGCGCGCTGGATGCGCTGGGCGAGGGCACGATCAGCAGCGTCGAGCTCACGCAGGCGCATCTGGATGCGATCGCGCGGCTGAACCCGCGGCTGAACGCCTTCATCACCGTGACCGGCGAGGCCGCGCTGGCGCAGGCGGCGGCATCCGATGCGCGGCGCGCCGCGGGGCAGGCCGGGCCGCTGGAGGGCATTCCGCTCGCCATCAAGGATCTGTTCTGCACCGCGGGCACGCGCACCACGGCGGGCAGCCGCATCCTCGGCAGCTTCGTGCCGCCCTATGAGAGCACGGTCAGCCAGAAGCTGCTGGATGCCGGCGCGGTGTTCCTGGGCAAGGCGAATCTCGACGAATTCGCCATGGGCAGTTCCAACACCACCAGCGCCAGCGGCCCGGTGGAGAACCCCTGGAGCCGTGCGAACGACCCCGACACGCGGCTGGTGCCGGGGGGCTCCTCCGGCGGTTCGGCTGCGGCGGTGGCGGCGCGGCTGGCGCTGGGGGCCACGGCCACCGACACCGGCGGCTCCATCCGCCAGCCCGCGGCCTTCTGCGGCATCGCCGGCATCAAGCCGACCTATGGGCGCTGCTCGCGCTTCGGCATCGTGGCCTTCGCCTCGTCGCTGGATCAGGCGGGCCCGGTGGCACGCACGGTGCAGGATTGCGCGCTGCTGTTGCGCAGCATGGCCGGCTTCGACTCGAAGGACGCGACCAGCGCCGACGTGCCGGTACCGGATTTCGCGGCCGCCTGCGCGCGAGGCGTGAAGGGCCTGCGCATCGGCGTGCCGCGCGAATACCGGTTGGATGGCATGGCGCCCGAGATCGAGGCGCTATGGCAGCAGGGCCTGGCCTGGCTGCGCGAGGCCGGCGCCGAGACGGTGGAGATCAGCCTGCCGCACACGAAATACGCGCTGCCCACTTACTACATCGTCGCCCCCGCCGAGGCGTCCTCGAACCTGGCGCGCTATGATGGCGTGCGCTTCGGCTTGCGCGTGACGGAGCCCGGCAGCGATTTGCGCGACCTGTATGAGCGCACGCGCGCGGCGGGCTTCGGTGCCGAGGTGCGGCGGCGCATCATGATCGGCACCTATGTGCTCAGCGCGGGCTACTACGACGCCTACTACCTCAAGGCGCAGAAGGTGCGCGCGCTGATCCGGCGCGATTTCGAGCAGGCCTGGGAGAAGGTGGACGCCATCGTCACGCCGGCCACGCCCTCGGCCGCCTTCGGGATGGATGAGAAGCAGGACGACCCCGTGACGATGTATCTGAACGACGTCTTCACCGTGACGGCAAACCTTGCCGGGCTGCCGGGGCTTGCCGTGCCGGCCGGCCTCGACGCGCAGGGGCTGCCGCTCGGGCTGCAGGTCATCGGGCGTGCCTTCGACGAGGAGACGGTGTTCAGCGTGGGCAGCGCGATCGAGCGCGCGGCGCAGTTCACCGCGCTGCCGGGGCTGAGGGCCGGCGCATGAGCTACACGGTGGAAGGCAAGACCGGCGCTTGGGAGGTCGTGGTGGGCCTCGAAGTGCATGCGCAGGTCACGTCACGGTCAAAACTGTTCAGCGGCGCGGCCACGGCCTTCGGCGCCGAGCCGAACAGCCAGGTGAGCTTCATCGATTCCGGCTTCCCTGGGATGCTGCCGGTGATCAACGCGGAATGCGTGGCGCAGGCGGTGCGCAGCGGCCTCGGCCTCAACGCGAAGATCAACCTGTGGTCGCGCTTCGACCGCAAGAACTATTTCTACGCGGACCTGCCGCAGGGCTACCAGATCAGCCAGTTCGCGCATCCGATCGTGGGCGAGGGCGCCGTCGAGATCACGCTCGGCGATGGCAGCACGAAGACCATCGGCATCACGCGCCTGCACCTGGAGCAGGATGCCGGCAAGTCGCTGCATGACCAGCATGCGACGAAATCCTTCATCGATCTCAACCGCTCCGGCGTGGCGCTGATGGAGATCGTCAGCGAGCCCGACATGCGCAGCCCGGAGGAGGCCGGCGCCTACCTGACGAAGCTGCGGCAGATCCTGCGCTACCTCGGCACCTGCGACGGCAACATGGACGAGGGCAGCATGCGCGCCGACGTCAATGTCTCGGTCCGCAAGGCGGGCGAGGGATACCGCACGCGCTGCGAGGTGAAGAATGTCAACTCCGTGAAGTTCGTGATGCAGGCGGTGGAGGCCGAGGCGCAGCGCCAGGTGGAGCTGTGGGAATCCGGCGGCATTGTCGAGCAGGAGACGCGGCTGTTCGACACCGCGCGCGGCGTCACGCGGTCCATGCGTTCCAAGGAGGACGCGCATGACTATCGCTACTTCCCGGAGCCCGACCTGCCGCCGCTGGTGCTGGACGCCTCCTGGGTGGAGCAGCTGAAGGCGAGCCTGCCGGAACTGCCGGATGCGCGGCGCGCGCGCTACGTCGCCATGGGGCTGACGCCCTATGACGCGCATGTGCTGACGCTGGAGCGCGAGACCGCCGTCTTCTTCGAGGAGGTGGCACGCGGGCGCGACGCCAAGCTGGCGGCGAATTGGGTGACGGGCGACTATTTCGCAGCACTCAATCGGCTGAAGCGCAGCGTCGCCGACAGCCCGGTGAGTGCGGCCAACCTCGGCGCACTGCTGGACCTGATCACCGACAAGACGCTCTCCGGTAAGCTGGCCAAGGAGGTGTTCGAGGCGATGCTGGAGGCGGACGAGCCGCCGGGCACCATCGTCGAGAAGCGCGGCCTGCGCCAGGTGACGGATACCGGGGCCATCGAGGCCGCGGTGGATGCGGTGCTGGCCGCCAACGCGGACAAGATCGCGCAGTATCACGCGGGCAAGGTGACGCTGTTCGGCTTTTTCGTGGGCCAAGTGATGAAGGCGATGCAGGGCAAGGGCAACCCTGGCCTGGTGAATGAGGTCGTCAAGCGCAAGCTGGGTTGAACGCACGGAGCCGGGCGATGGATCAGGACCAGCCACCGCCCGCGCCGGGCAGCATCGGCGGCACCGTGGAGCGCGGCCTGGCGCTGGTGCTGGTGGGGGGCGTGGTGCTGGGCGTGCTGGCCACGCTGCGCCCCTTCGCCACGGCCATCCTGTTCGGCTCCATCCTGGCGATCGCGCTGTGGCCGCTGCGTGCGGGGCTGGTGGCGCGCGGCCTGCGCCCCTCTCGCGCGGCGGTGCTGCTGCTGCTGCTGGTGATCGCCGCCATCGTGCTGCCGCTGCTGGCGGTGGCGCCGGGCCTGGTTTCGGCGGTGGAGGTGGGTGCCACGACGTTGCGCGGCATGATTGCAGCCGCGCCGGCGACCCCGCCGCCCTGGCTGCTGCAATTGCCGCTGGTGGGCGAGTGGATCGGCACGAACTGGATCCGCGCCGCCGAGGCGCAGGGCGAGTTCGGCCCGCTGATCGCGCCCTATGCAGGCCGCATCCAGGCCGTGCTGATCGACGTGGCGGCGGGGCTGGCCGACAGCACGGTGCAGATGCTGCTCGCGCTGGTGGTAGCCGCCATGCTGTGGACCAGCGGCGAGGTGATCGGCGAGGCGCTCTCGCACGGCGCGGTCCGGCTCGGCGGGCCGACCGGCGCGGCGGCGCTGGAGGCGGCGGGCGGCGCGGTGCGCTCGGTGGCCTATGGCGTGGTGGGCACCTCCGTGCTGCAGGGCGTGCTGGCCGGCATCGGCTTCGCCATCGCGGGCGTGCCCGCCGCGGCGCTGCTGGGCTTCCTGACGCTGGTCTTCTCGATCAGCCAGGTGCTGGGGCCGCTGGTGGTGGTCACCTGGGCGGGCGCGGCGTGGTGGCTGTATGACCAGGGCAATACGGGCTGGGCGATCTTCATGGCGGTGTGGGGCGCCACCGCGGTGTCCAGCGGCGACAACGTGCTGCGGCCGCTGCTGATCAAGCGCGGCGTGCAGATGCCGCTCAGCCTGATCATCCTGGGTGTGTTCGGCGGCTTCGTGGCCTTCGGCTTCCTCGGCCTGTTCATCGGGCCCACCATGCTGGCGGTGGGCCTCGTGATGCTGCGCGCCTGGCAGGGCGCGCCGGCCAGCGGGGCTGCGTGACAGTCTTGTGAACGGCTTGCGGCGCGCGGCGCGCCGTGGCCAGTGTTTGTCGGCATGCAGACGCAGGATTTCGACCTCATCGTGGTGGGCGCGGGCATCGTGGGGCTCGCGCATGCGCTGCTGGGCCAGCGCGCGGGGCTGCGCGTGGCGGTGGTGGAGCGCGATGCGCGTGCGAATGGCGCCAGTATCCGCAATTTCGGCTTCGTCACCGTCACCGGCCAGGGCGCGCCCGACACTTGGCGGCGCGCCCGGCGCGCGCGCGACATCTGGGCCGAGATCGCGCCGCTGGCGGGCATCCCCGTGGTGCATCGCGGGCTGCTGATGGCGGCGCGGCGCGCCGAGGCCGAGCAGGTGATCGAGGAATTCGCCGCCGGCCCGATGGGCGAGGGCTGCCGCGTGCTGCGCGGCGCGGCGCTGCCGCCGCTGCTGGCGGGTGCGCGCGCAGCGCTGCATTCGCCGCATGAGCTGCGCGTGGAAAGCCGCACGGCGATACCCCAACTCACGGCGTGGCTCGCCAGCCTGCCGGGCATCACGCTGCTGCCGCGCCAGGCGGTGCATGCGGTGGAGGAGGGGCGCGTCGAGACCGCGCATGGCCTGCTGCGCGCGCCGCGCATCGCGGTGTGCCCTGGCACCGACCTCGCGACGCTGTTCCCCGCGGTGTTCGCGCGCCGGCAGACCACGCTGTGCAAGCTGCACATGCTGCGCCTGGCCGATCCCGGCTGGCGGCTGCCGGCGGCGGTGATGAGCGACCTCGGCCTGCATCGCTACCGCGGCTATGCCGATTGCCCCGCGCTGCCGGCGCTGCGCGCGCGGCTTGCGGCCGATCAGCCGCAGCATCTGGCCGATGGCGTGCACCTGATCGTAGTGCAGTCGGCGGATGGCACGCTGGTGGTGGGCGACAGCCACCACTACGACGCAACGCCCGATCCCTTCCAGCCCGAGGCGGTGGATGCGCTGATCCTCGCGGAATTCGCCGCCGTGCTGGGCGCGGCCCCGCCGGTGCTGGAGCGCTGGATCGGCGTCTATCCCTCCGGCCCCGAGGACGCCTTCGTGGAGGCGATTTCGCCGGGTGTGCGGCTGGTGTCGGTCACCTCCGGCACCGGGGCATCCACGGCCTTCGGGCTGGCCGAGGAGGTGCTCGCAGCATGGGGGGTTCCCGCGTGATCAAGGCCGTCATCGTCGACTGGGCGGGCACCGTGCTCGACCACGGCTCGCGCGCGCCGATGGGCGCCTTCGTCGAGGCCTTCGGCCGCTTCGGCGTGCCCATCGGCATCGCCGATGCGCGCGGCCCGATGGGCATGGCGAAGGCCGATCACATTCGCCTGGTCGGCGCCGCGGTGAACGAAGCCTGGCGCGCGCGGCACGGCCGCGATTTCGACGAGCGCGATGTGCAGGCGATCTTCGAAGTGTTCGAGCCGCTGAACATCGCCGCGGTGGAGGCGCACAGCGCGCTGATCCCCGGTGCCGCCGAGACCCTCGCCTGGCTGGCCGCGCGCGGCATCCGCCTGGGCTCCACAACCGGCTATACGCGCCCGATCATGCAGCGCCTGGCCCCGCTTGCGGCGGCGCAGGGCTTCGTGCCGGAGGTGATGGTCTGCGCCGGCGATCTCGCGGCAGGCCGGCCCGCGCCGCTGCAGATGTGGAAGGCGATGGCCGAGATGGGCGTGTGGCCGGCGCAGGCGGTGGTGAAGGTGGACGACACGCCGCCGGGCATCGGCGAGGGCCGCGCCGCCGGCACATGGACGGTGGGCGTGGCGCTGAGCGGCAACATCGGCGGGCTGTCGGCGGAGGAGCTCGCCGCGCTGCCGGAGGAGGGGCGCGCCGCGATCCGCGCGCGCGCCACGGCGGAGCTTGAGGCGGCGGGCGCGCATCTGGTGATCGATTCCATCGCCGCGCTGCCGGACGCGATCGGCGTTATCGAGGCGCGCATGGCGGCGGGTGAGGCGCCGTGAGGCGCGAAGCGCGCCTTAGCCGGCTTCGGGCAGGCCGCCGGCGGCCACCACCTGGCGCAAATGGTGGTCCACATCGCCGAACAGCCCGGCGAGGATGGCCAGCCGCTTGAAGTAGTGGCCGGCCTTGTACTCCTCGGTCATCGCGATGCCGCCATGCAACTGCACGGCATCCTTGCCGAGCTGGTCGGCCAGCCGCCCGACCAGCGCCTTGGCGGCCGACAGCGCGGTGCGGCGCGATGCGGCGTCCGGGTCCTGCACCATCATCGCGGCGTACATCGCCATGCTGCGCGCCTGTTCGGTGGCCACCAGCATGTCGGCCGCGCGGTGCTGCAGCGCCTGGAACTGCCCGATGGGCTGGCCGAATTGCTGGCGTTGCTTGAGGTAGTCCACCGTCAGGTCGCGCAGCGCCTCCATCGCGCCGAGCGCCTCGGCGCAGAGCGCGGCGATAGCCTCGTCGATCACCAACTCGATCAGCGGCAGCGCTCCATCCGGCGTACCGAGCAGGGCATCGCCGGGCAGGCGCACGGCATCGAGCACCACCTCGGCGGCGCGCAGCCCATCCTGCGTGGCATAGCCGCGGCGCGTGACGCCCGGCGTCGCGGGATCGAGCAGGAACAGGCTGATCCCCGTGCGGTCGCGCCGCGCGCCGGAGGTGCGCGCCGAGACGATGATGCGCCCGGCGCTGTCGCCATGCAGCACCACGCCCTTCGCGCCATCGAGTTGCCAGCCATCGCCCTGCCGCGTCGCGGTGGTGGCGACATCCTGCAGATCGTGCCGCGCCTGGCGTTCCTGATGCGCAAAGGCCAGCGTCAGCGAACCCTCCGCCACGGCGGGGATGATCGCCGCGCGCTGCGTTGGGCTGCCGGCACGGCGCACCAGCCCCGCACCCAGCACCACGGTGGCCAGGAAGGGCTCGACCACCAGGAAGCGGCCGAAGGCCTCCATGACGATCATCGTCTCCACCGGCCCGCCGCCGAAGCCGCCCTCGGCCTCGGTGAAGGGCAGCGCGAGAAGCCCCATTTCGGCGAAGGCGGCCCAGTTGGCGTCCGACCAGCCGCGAGGCGTGGCGCGATGCGCCTGGCGCTTCTCGAAATCGCCATAGGCATCGGCGCAGAGGCGCCCGACGCTGTCGGCCAGCAGGCGCTGTTCGTCGGTGAGGTCGAAATCCATTGCCGCTTACAGCCCCAAAAACGCCTTGGCGATGATGTTGCGCTGGATCTCGTTGCTGCCGCCATAGATGGAGACCTTGCGGTAGTTGAAGAACAGCGGTGCGGCGGCATCGGCCCATTCGGGGCCGACGGAGGGCAGGTTCAACCCCTCCTCGTCGCGGTCCGGGCGCGGCAGCGCGTAGGGGCCGGCGACATCCATCAGCAGCTGCGTGGCCTGCTGCTGCATCTCGCTGCCCTTGATCTTGAGGATGGAGGAGGCGGGATCCGGCTTGTCGGAAGCACGGCCGCGCTGTGCGGCCACCACGCGCATCTGCGTGATCTCCAGCGCCTTCAGCTCGATCTCGGACCAGGCAAGGCGGCGGCGGAAATCGGGATCGTCCCACACCATGCCTTCGCCGGCCGGCGTCTCCTGCGCCAGGCGCTTCACGCGGGCCAGGCGCTCCTTCGTCATGCCGATGCGCGCGATGCCGATGCGCTCGTTGCTCAGCAGGAACTTCGCGTAGTCCCAGCCCTTGTTCATCTCGCCGACAAGGTTCCCGGCCGGCACGCGGACCTCGTCGAAGAACACCTCGTTGACCTCATGCCCGCCATCGATGGTGATGATGGGGCGCAGCGTGATGCCGGGCGTCTTCATGTCGATCAGCAGGAAGGAGATGCCCTCCTGCCGCTTGCGGGCGGCGGGGTCGGTGCGCACCAGGCAGAAGATCCAGTCGGCATATTGGCCGAGCGTGGTCCAGGTTTTCTGCCCGTTGACGATGAAGTCATCGCCCTCGCGCCGCGCCGTGGTCTTCAGCGAGGCGAGGTCGGAGCCCGCACCGGGCTCGGAGAAGCCCTGCGCCCACCAGATGTCGAGATTCGCGGTGCCCGGCAGGAAGCGCGCCTTCTGCGCTTCCGAGCCGAAGGTGGCGATCACCGGGCCCACCATCGAGACGTTGAAGCCGAGCGGCTGCGGCACGGCGGCGGCCTGCAGCTCCTCGATGTGGATGTAGCGCTGCACAGGCGACCAATCCTGCCCGCCCCATTCGCGCGGCCAATGCGGCACGGCATAGCCGGCGGCGTTGAGGATGCGCTGGCTGGTCACGTAGTCCTCCCGCGCCAGGGCGCGGCCCTCGCTGACCTTGCGACGGATGGCGGCGGGCACCTGGCTGCGGAAGAAGGCGCGGAGTTCGTCGCGGAAGGCGATTTCCTCGGCGGTGTAGCGCAGTTCCATTCACGCCTCCTGTTGTCGAATTTCGTCCCGCAGCGCGCTGGCGAGCAGCTTGCCGGCGGCGCTGCGCGGCAGGCTTTCGCGCAGTTCCAGCGCCGCGGGCAGTTCGTGGCGGCCCAGGCGATCGGCCAGGAAGCCGCGCAGCTCCTCCAGCGTGAGGGCCGCCGCGCCGGGCTTCAAGGCGCAGAACGCCTTGGCCGCCTGGCCGCGATAGGCATCGGGAACGCCGATCACGATGCACTCGGCGACGGCGGGGTGTTCGTAGATGGCCTGTTCGATCTGCGCCGGATACACGTTGAAGCCGCCGGAGAGGATCATGTTCTTGCGCCGGTCCACCAGCGTGAAGAAGCCTGCCTCATCCATCCAGCCGGTGTCGCCAGTGAGGAACCAGCCCTCGGCGAAGGCGGCGGCGTTTTCCGACGGGCGATTCCAGTAGCCGGAGAACACGTTGGGGCCGCGCACCGCGATCTCGCCGATCTCGCCCGGCGGCAGCGCGCGCGTCGGCTCGTCCAGCGCGACGATGCGCATGTCGACGCGCGGCAGCGGCAGGCCGATCAGCCCGGGGCGGGCGGGCGCATGGGGCGGCAGGCGCGTGCCGGCGGGGCACGTCTCGGTCATGCCCCAGCCGCCGCCGACGCGCTGGCCGAGCAGGCCCTCGACGCGGCGCTGGACCTCGAAGGGCATGGGCGCGCCGCCGGAGCTGCATTGCCGCAGCGAGGCGAGGTTGCGGGCTTCGATGCCCGGCAGCCCGGCGATGGCGATCCACATGGTGGGCACGCCGGAGAAGGTGGTGATGCGCAGCATTTCGACATCGGCCACCCATTGCGCGGCGTCGAAGCGCGGCCGCAGGTGGCACAGGCTGCCCTCGGCGAATTGGCGCAGCAGTACCGCCGTCAGCGCGAAGATGTGGAACAGCGGCAGCGCCACCAGCACGCGCGCCGTGCCCTCGGGCAGCGAGGTGGCATCGCGCCATGCCTTGTAGATGGCGATCGCGGCGGTGAGGTTGCCATGCGTCAGCATCGCGCCCTTCGGCGTGCCGGTGGTGCCGCCGGTGTATTGCAGCAGGGCGATGTCTTCGGGCGCGATCGCAGGCCATGCCGTGGGTGGATCGGCCTCCGGCAACTCGGAAAAATCCTGCGCCGCGTCGCTGCCGCCCCAGCGCGCATCGGGTGCGAGCAGCACGCGCGCCAACGCGCCGGTCTCCTTCAGCCAGGCGGCGTTGGCGACGAGGCCAGGGAAGCCCGTGGTGATCAGCAGCGCCGCACCGGCATCGCGCGCCTTGTGCGCGATCTCGCGCTTCGCATCCAGCACCGAGAGTTGCACCACGCGCGCGCCTGTGCGCAGTGCGGCGAAGAAGCAGATGGGATGCCAAGGCGTGTTCGGCAGATATAGAGCGACGCAGTCGCCGCGCCCGATGCCCTGCGCCAGCAGCCCGGCGGCCAGGCGATCCGCGGCGTGCTTCATCGCTGCGTAGGTCAGCGTGTGGCCGTTGTATTCCAGCGCGGGCCGGTCGCCGAAGCGCGCGGCCACGTCATCGAGGAAGCCCGGCAAGGTGCCCGGCGCGATGGGCGCATCCCAGCGGCATTCGGGCGGGTAGGCGCTATCCCAGGGGCGGATCGCCGCGCGCGTCACGTCGGCTTGAGGCTGGCGAAGCCGCGCCCTTCGGCGGCGAGGCGCGCCAGCAGCGGCGCCGGCAGCAGGCTGTCATCGCCGGTCTGCTGCGCGAAGGCGGCGAGGCGCGCGGCCACATGGCCGAGGCCGAGCGCATCGGCATGGTGCATCGGCCCGCCGCGCCAGGCCGGCCAGTTGTAGCCATGCAGCCAGACCACATCGATGTCGCCGGGCCGCGCAGCGATGCCTTCGGCCAGGATGCGCGCGCCCTCATTCACCATCGGCAGCACGAGGCGATCGAGGATTTCCGTCGCGTCGATGGTGCGGCGCGCCACGCCCTCGGCAGCACTCACGCGCGCGATCAGCGCCGTCACTTCGGGATCGACCACGCCGGTGCGCGCGTCTTCCGGATACAGGTAGAAGCCCTTCTGCGTCTTCTGGCCGAGCCTGCCGGCCTCCACCAGCGCATCGGATACCGGCGCGCGCTGGCCGGTGGCGCGGCGGTTGCGCCAGCCGATGTCGAGGCCGGCGAGGTCGCTCATCGCGCAGGGGCCCATGCGGAAGCCAAATTCCACCAGCGCTGAATCCACCTGTTCCGGTGCCGCGCCTTCCAGAAGCAGGCGCTCCACCTGCGCGCTGCGCCGCGCCAGCATGCGGTTGCCGACGAAGCCATGGCAGACGCCGACCACGACGGGCGTCTTCTTCAGCCGGCGGCCGACCTCCACCGCCGTTGCCAGCGCATCGGGCGCGGTGGCGGCGCCGCGCACCACCTCCAGCAGCCGCATCACATTGGCGGGCGAGAAGAAGTGCATCCCCAGCACGTCGCCGGGGCGGCGCGTGGCGCGCGCCATCTCGTCCACATCGAGGTAGGAGGTGTTGGTGGCCAGCACCGTGCCCGGCTTCGTCACGCGGTCGAGCGTGGCGAAGACCTCGCGCTTCAGCGCCATCTCCTCGAACACCGCCTCAATCACGAGATCGGCCCCGGCGGCGGCTTCCAGCCCGACGGCGCCCTCGATCAGTGCCATGCGCGCATCGCGAGCGGCGGGTGCCAGGCTGCCGCGCTGCACGCTGGCATCATAGGTGGCGCGAATGCGCGCCAGGCCGCGCGTGAGCGCTGCGTCATCGGTCTCGATCACGCGAACGGGAATGCCGGCATTGGCGAAGCACATGGCGATGCCGGCACCCATGGTGCCGCTGCCCAGCACCGCGGCGCGGGCCACGGGGCGCGGCTGTGTGCCGGCCGGCAGGTTGGGGATGCGCGCGGCTTCGCGCTCGGCGAAGAACACGTGCCGCAGCGCCTTGCTGCGCGGATCATCCAGCAGGCGCAGGAAGGCCGCGCGTTCCAGCGCCACGGCCTCGGCGAAGGGCAGTTCGAAGGCAGCGCGGACGCAGGCGATGCAATCCGCCACCTGCGGTTCCTCCGCCGCGCGCTTCGCGTGCTTCGCGGCCTCGGTCTCGAAGGCCTCGCGCGGGCCGAGCGCATCGTTGCGCGCCGAGACCGGCGGCGGCAGCGCGCCCGCGGCCAGCGTCGCGGCGTGGGCGCGCGCGGCGGCCACCACGTCGGCTTCCACCAGCGCGTCGGCGAGGCCTGCCTGCAGCGCTGCCCTGGCAGGCAGCGGATCGCCCGCGATCATCAGGCGCAGCGCTGCCGCCGCGCCCATCAGCCGTGGTGCGCGCTGCGTGCCGCCCGAGCCCGGCAGCAGGCCGAGCTTCACCTCCGGCAGGCCGAGGCTGGCGGACGGCCCCAGCACGCGCGCCGTGCAGGCCATGGCCACCTCCAGCCCGCCGCCGAGTGCCGCGGCGTGGATGGCGGCCACGATCGGCTTCGGGCTGGCATCGAGGGCTGCGATCAACTCGGCCAGGGTGGGCGAGGCGGGTGGCTTGCCGAATTCCGAGATGTCGGCGCCGGCGATGAAGCTGCGGCCCTCGGCGGCGATCACCAGCGCGCGGATGCCGGGTTCGGCCTCGGCGCGCCGCACGGCCGCGAGCAGCGCGCCGCGCAGCGCCGCCGACAGGGCGTTCACCGGCGGGTTGGCGATGGTCGCCACCGCGATGCCGTCGATCACCTCGAAGCGCACCAGATCGGCCATGCGCATCTTCCCTCCGCCGTGTTGCCTGGGGTGTCGGGCATCGCCCGGCCATGGTCAAGGCGCGGGCCGCGCGGCAGAGTGCGCGCGCGAAGGAGACCGCCATGCCGCTGCCCGCGCTGCTTCAGGGACGCCTCAGCCTGCCCGCCATCGGCGCGCCGCTGTTCATCGTGAGCAACCCCGACCTGGTCATCGCGCAATGCCAGGCCGGCATCGTCGGCAGCTTCCCGGCGCTGAACGCGCGGCCGCAGGCGCTGCTGGACGAGTGGCTGACGCGCATCCGTGCGGCGCTGACCGAGGCCGATGCGCCGTTTGCTGTGAACCAGATCGTGCATGCTTCGAACGACCGGCTGGAGCAGGACATGGCGGTGTGCGCGCGGCACCGCGTGCCGATCATCATCACATCGCTGCGCGCGCCGCATGCGGTGGTGGACAGCGTGCATGGCTGGGGCGGGCTGGTGTTCCACGATGTCACCACGCTGCGCCATGCCGAGAAGGCGCTGGAAGCCGGCGTCGATGGGCTGATCCTGGTGGCGGCGGGCGCGGGCGGGCATGCCGGCACGCTCTCGCCCTTCGCGCTGGTGGCGGAGGTGCGGCGCATCTTCGCCGGGCCGATCATCCTCTCGGGCAGCATCACAAACGGTGCGCAGATATTGGCGGCGCAGGCGATGGGGGCGGACCTCGCCTATATGGGCACGCGCTTCATCGCGACGGCGGAAGCCAATGCCGATGCGCGCTACAAGCAGATGATCATCGACAGCAACGCGGGCGACATCCTCTACACGCCCTTCTTCACTGGCGTACATGGCAACTACTTGAAGCCCTCGATCGCGGCCTCCGGCCTCGATCCCGCGGCGCTGCCGGAGGCGGACAAGCCGAGCATGAATTTCGGCTCCTCCCGCGTGAAGCCGTGGAAGGACATCTGGGGCGCGGGGCAGGGCGTGGGCAGCATCACCGATGCGCCGCCCGCCGCCGCGGTGGTGGCGCGGCTGCGCGCCGAATATGCGGCGGCGCGCGCGGGCCTGTGCGCCGCCTAGAGCACGATCGATCCTCCCGGATCGATCTCGTGCTCTGGTACTCATTGAAGCTACAGCACGAAATCGGCGAACACTGTTTCAGTGTTCGCCGATAGTGCTGTAGGGCGCGCGCGGCGTATCAGCCGCTGCGCGGCAGGGCGGGGGCGCGCGGGTGGCGGGGTTGCGCGTAGAGCGTGGCGTCCTCCGTGCCCTCCGGCCAGCCGCCGCCCGGCAGGCCGACATTGCGCAGGCTGGGATGCGCGGCCACGAAATCCTCGTCGATATCGACGCCGAGGCCCGGGCGATCGGGCACCAGGACGTGGCCATCCTGCAGCACGAGCGGCGTGGTGATGCTGCGCGCGCGGCCCTCCCAATCGGGCTCCATGCGCTCGTGGATCAGCGCGTTGGGGATGCTGGCCAGCAGGTGGATGGCGGCGAATTCCGCCACCGGGCCGAGCGAGCCCGCATGCGGCGCCACGGTGGCGAAGCCGGCCTCGGCGAGGGCCGCGATCTTGCGCAACCCGGTGAGGCCGCCGGCGCGGCCGGCATCGGGCTGCACGACATCCACCAGGCCGTGGCGCAGCAGGGGTGCGATGCCGTGCAGCCCGCCATGGCGTTCGCCGGCGGCGAGCGGCACGTCCGTGGCGTCGCGCAGGCGGCGGTAGCCGTCCATGTCCTCGGGCGCCAGCGGTTCCTCGACGAATAGCGGCACGAGCGGCGCCAGCGCCTTGCAGATGCCGATGGCGTCGGGCGCGGTCAGCCAGGGCGGGCCGTGCAGGTCGATCATCAGGTCTACCTGATCGCCGACGGTCTCGCGGATGGCGCGCGCCTTCTCCACCGGGTTCTTCACGCCGCCGGTCTTGATGGCGTTGAAGCCCAGCGCCAGCGCGGCGCGCGCCTGCTCGGGCGTGCTGGCATGGGTGTAGCAGCGCACGCGGTCGCGCACCTTGCCGCCGAGCAGTTGCCAGACCGGAACGCCCAGCGCCTTGCCCTTGATGTCCCACAGCGCCATGTCGATGGCGCCGATCGCGCCCTGGCCGACCACGCCGCTCATGCCGTGGCCCATGATCGCGACCTGCATGCGCTGCCACAGCCTTTCGATCGCGAAGGCATCCTGGCCGACCAGCACATGCGCCATGTCGCGCACCGCGGCTTCGACGACGCGCGGCCAGCCGCTACCCTCGCCGAGGCCGGTGATGCCGTCCTCGGTCTCGACCTTCACGAACAGCCAGTTGCGCGTGCCGCTGGTGATGGAGTTGCGCACATCGGCCGTCCAGCCGGAGACGCCGAGCGGGCCGGCCTGCATCAGGAAGGTGCGGATGGCGGTGATGCGCGGGCCTTCGGATACGCGGCTCACTGCACGGTAATTCCGGCGGCGCGGATCAGCGTGGTCCAGCGCTGCAGCTCCTCGCGGTAGAGCGCCTCGAAGGCGGCGGGCGAGGCGCTTTCCACGGGCTCGATCGACAGCGCCTTCAGCCGGCCGGACATGTCGGGCGAGCGCACGGCGGCGAGGGTGGCGGCGTGCAGCGCCTGCACCGCGGCGGCCGGCGCGCCGGCGCGGGTGCAGATGCCCTGCCAGGAGCGCATCATCGCGGCCGCCGGCAGGCCGGCCTCGCCGAAGCTGCGCACATCGGGCAGGCCTTCGGCGCGCTGCTGCTGCATCACGCCCAGCATGCGCACGCGGCCCTCCGCCGCGGCCGGTGCCTGGTAGCTGGCGACGAGGTCGAACATCATCTCGACATCGCCGGACATCAACGCCTGGAAGGCCGGTGCGCCGCCGCGGTACTGCACCGCCTCGAAGCGGCCCTCGATGGTGCGGAAGAGCAATTCCGCGCCGAGATGCGAGGAGGTGCCGACGCCGGCCGTGCCGATGGTGACGCCGGGGCCCCGCGCGCGCTGTACCGCGTCCTCGATGCTGCGGATGCCGCTGCGCGCGCTGGCCATCACCACCACGGGCAGGGCGGTGAGCTGGCCACACATCTGCAGGTCGCGCGTCGGGTCGTAGCCCAGCTGCGCGATCAGTCCGGGGTTGGTCACCAGCTGCAGCCCGGCCAGCGCCAGGGTGAGGCCATCGGCCGGGGCGGCGACCATGGCCTGGGTGGCGAGGTTGCCGGAGGCGCCGGCGCGGTTCTCCACCACCACGGTCTGGCCGAGGGATTTCGTCATCTCGGCGGCGGCGAGGCGGGCGACGAGGTCGGCCGTGCCGCCCGGCGCGAAGCCGACGATGAGGCGGAGCGGCCGGTCCGGCCGCCAGGCCTGGGCGTGGGCGATGCCGGGTGCGGCAAGCGCGGCGGCGCCGAGCGCCAGGGCGCCGCGCCGGGTGAGGGGCTTCATGCTGCGTTTCCTTGCTTGAGCTGCGCGATCAGGTCGCGCTTGGCCGCCATGGCATGGGTGAAGGCCGCGGCGGCGGCGGCCTCGGCATCCTGCGCCACGATCGCGGCGAGGATGGCGCGGTGCTGCCGCGCGGCCTCGGCCATACGCGCCGGGCCGAAGCCCAGGCGGAGCCGCACCGCGTTCACGAACGCGCTGCGCGACTTGTAAAGCGCCGTGGCCTGCGGGTTGTCGGCGGCGTCCTCCAGCGCGTCGTGGAACGCCTCGTTGGCGGCGAGCGCGGCCGCGGCATCGCCGCGCCTGGCGGCGGCGGCGTAGGCCTTCTCGTGCCGCGCCATGGCGGCGCGCTGGGTGGTTGTGGCGCGCTCGGCGGCGCGGCGCGCGAGCAGCGATTGCAGGGCGCCGCGCAGGTCGTAGAGGTCCTGGAACAGCTTGGCGTCCAGCATCGGCACCACGGCGCCGCGATGCTGGCGGATCTCGACCAGCCCCTCGCCTTCCAGCGCCAGCAGCGCCTCGCGCACCGGGCTCATCGACACGCCGTGCTCGGCGGCGAGCGCGCCGAGGGTGCGGTGCGCGCCGGGCGGCCAGGCGCCGGCCAGGATATCGGCGCGCAGGCGGTCGCGTAGGCGGGCATAGGCGGGGGTGGAGAGGGAGGTGCTCATCAGCGCTTGATGGACTCGATTTTCGAAAACAGAAAAGACCGCTGCGCCCCCCGCGTCAACCGCTGAAGTCTCAATCGGCGAAGAAGGGCGTTTCCTCCTCTGGCCCGCCGCGCAGAAGGATGTCGAGCGTGAAGCGCGGCGCGCCATCCTCGCCCGCGCCATCCGTGCGCGCCACCAGCAGGCGCCGCAGCGCTGGCGGCACCGCGTTCAGCACCGGGTCCCGCGCATTGGCTTCAGCGAAGCCCGGCAGGAAGACCGTGGTGTTGTGCCGCGCCATGATGCCGCTGCCGATGACGGTGAGGTTGATGTGCGGCGCGCGCGGGCCGGCGGCATCGGCATAGCCGCCGGGGATGATGGTGCGGAAGGCGAAGCGGCCCTCGGCATCGGTCCAGGCGCGGCCCCAGCCGAGGAAGCCGGGGTCGGCTGCCTGCCAGGCCGGGTCGCGCGGATGGCGGAAGCGCCCCGCGGCATCGGCCTGCCAGGCTTCCAGCACGGCGTTCACGCAGGCGCCGCCGCCCTCCTGCAGTACGCGGCCGGTGAGCCACATGGGCGCGCCGCGCGCGGCCTGCGGCGCATCCGGGTTGAGGCGCGTCAGGTCGTTGTCGCCGGCGCGGAAGAAGCTCTGCGGGAAGAAGGGGCCGATCGTCGCCCAGGCGGTCGGCACGCGGGGCGGGGTGCTCATGGCAGGGGCGGCGTGGCGTGGCGGCCGCGCAGCACCAGGTCGTGCCGCCAGCCGAGCCAGTCGCCCTCGATCTCGGCGGGCGACACCGCGCGGGCGATGCAGCGCGCGCGCGCCGCTTCGTCGGGCACGCAGTTGAGGATGCGGTCGATCGCGTTCAGCGGATCGTCCTGGAAATACATCTGCGTCACCAGCCGCATCAGGCAGGCCGGGCCCAGCACCGAGAGGTGGATGTGCGGCGGGCGCCACCATCGCCCGCTGTCGGGCACGGGATAGGCACCGGGCTTGATGGTGAAGAAGCCGTAGCGCCCTTCGGCATCGGTGCGGGTGCGGCCATTGCCGATGAAGTTCGCATCGAGCGGCGCATCGCGCGTGTCGATCGGGTGGGCGTAGCGGCCGGCGGCGTTGGCCTGCCACAGCTCGATCACCGCGCCCGCCACGGGCCGGCCATCCTCGTCCAGCACCTGCCCGCCGACATGGATCAACTGGCCCTGCGCGACCCGGCCGGGTGCGAGCACCGCGAGGTTGTCGTCGCCGGGGCGAAGCTTGCCGGCGAGGTCGAGCGGCCCGGTCAGTTCGGTGCGCGTCAGGGGCCGCGTGAAGGGGGCGCGGGCGGGGTTGCGGCGCAGCGTGTTGGGATAGCCGGCGATCGGCACAACGGGCTGCGTCGCGGGGTCCTGCGGGTCGAAGCGGTCGGGCAGCATCGTCACCTCCGTGGGCCGATCGCCTGCGCCAGGCGGCGCACCAGCGCGTGCGGATCGGCCTGCAGCGCCACCACGCCCACGGCGGCCAGCGCGGCCTCGGCTTCGGCCATGGAATAGCCGGCGAGCGCAGCATGGCCCGCCGCGATGCCGACGAACAGCGGCTTCGGCGAGGGCTTTGCGAGCAGCGCCGCCACCAGCGCATCCACGCGCGCGCGCAGAGGGCGGGAGGCGAGGGTGGTGTAGAACAGCACGGCCTCGATCTGCGGCCGCTCGGCCAGGGCGAAGGCGGCGGCGAAGCGCTGCGGCGCGGTCTCGGCCGGGCCGCCCGGCGCGTTGTCCATGAAGCAGGCAGCGGGGCAGCCGGCATCGCCCAGCAGATCGAGCATCATCATCCCCAGGCCGGCGCCGGCGGTGACCATCGCCACGCGGCCGCCCGGGATCTCCACCAGCGAAAAGCCCTGCGCGCGGGCATCGCGTTCCAGCGGCGTCAGCGCCGCATCCTCCAGCGCCGCGCTCATGGCCGTGGCCGCGGCATCGTGGCGGAAGCCGGCGACATCGTCGCGCACCGCCTTGCAGTCGCAGGCCAGCAGCGTGCCATCGGCGAGCAGCGCCAGTGGGTTGATCTCGAGGCTTTCCAGATCCTCGGCCACCATCACGCGCGCCAGCCGCAGCACGAGCCGCGCGAGGCGCGCCGCGAGATCCGGCGCGAAGCCCTGGCGCAGCGCGCGCAGGCTGTCGCCGAGGGCGGCGGGCGAATCGGGGTCCAGCGTCCAGTGCAGCGGCGGCGCGGCGGCCTCCACATCGATGCCGCCCTCGGGCGCGCAGAGCACCGCTATGGCCTGCGCGGTGCCATCGACGCGGAGCGCGAGGAAGATCTCGCGCGTGATGGCGATCGGGCGTTCCAGCATCAGCGGGGCGCGCGCATCGCCGAGGCTGGCGCGGATGGCCTGCGCCACCGCCGGCACGTCGCCCGTGGCGCGGCGCACCAGGCCGCGCTTGCCGCGCCCGCCCTCCAGCAGTTGCGCCTTCACCATGGCGTCGTCGAAGCCCGGCGGGGGCGCATCGCCCGCCAGCAGCGCCGATGCCGGCAGGGCGATGCCGTGGCGCCGCAGCGCGGCCTTGCCGTCCCACTCGGTCAGCCGCATCGTGCCACCCCGTGATGCATCCGCCCTTCCTGCTGGCGCCGCCGCGCCGCGTCGTCGTTGTGAACCCGACCGGTGCCTATGGCCGCGCGCAGGTGGCCGCGATGCGCGCGGCGGGCACGGCGCTGGTGGCCGGCATCGCGCCGGGCCGCGGCGGCACGGTGCAGGATGGGCTGCCGCTGTTCGACGATATGTGGGACCTGCCGGAGCCCGCCGATGCCGCGGTGCTCTACACGCCGCCCGAGGGCGTGCTGGACGCCGTGCGTGCCGCCGCCGCCGCGCGCATCCCGCTGATCGTCGCGGCGGCCGAATACGTGCCGGTGCATGATGCGCTGAAGGCCGCGCGCGCGGCGCGGGCGGCGGGCAGCTGGCTGATCGGGCCGAACACGCTCGGGCTCTGCGTGCCGGGGCAGGTGATGCTCGGCTCGATCGCGCCGGAATTCTGCGCGCCCGGCGGGGTGACGCTGCTGTGCCGCAGCGGCACGCTGACCCTTGCCCTGTCGCGGCTGCTGACGGAAGCGGGCATCGGCCAGCGCGCCGTGATCCATATGGGCGGGGATCTGGTTATCGGGCGCAACCCGCATGAATACGTGGCGGCGCTGGCTGCCGATGCCGCGACGCGCGCGGTGCTGTATTGCGGCGAGCTCGGCGGCGACAAGGAATACGCGCTGGCCGCCGCGCTGCCCGCCTTGGGCAAGAAGGTGGTCGCGCTGGTGATGGGCCGCCACGCGCCGGCGGGCACGCGCATGGGCCATGCCGGCGCGCTGGCCGGCGCGGCGCGCGAGACCGCAGCGGCGAAGCTGGCCGTGCTGGCCGCTGCCGGCGCCATCGCGGTGGCGACGCCGGAGCAGGCCATCGCGGCGCTGCGCTAGCGTTCTCACTCGGCGCGGATGTTGGCGGCGGCGGCGACCTCGCGCCATTGCGGCACCTCCACGCGCATGCGCTCGGCGAGCCGCGCCGGGCCATCCAGCAGCAGCGCCGCGCCGCTTTCCTCCATGCGCCGCGCCAGCGCCGTGCCGGTGGCCAGCGGCGCCACCTCCCGCGCGAGGCGTTCCACCACCGCGGGCGGCGTGCCGCGCGGGCCGAACATGGCGTACCAGATGGTCATGGCGTAGCCGGGCACCTGCTCGCCGATGGCCGGCACCTCGGACAGCACGGCGATGCGCGCCGCGCTGGTCACCGCGATGGCCTTGAGGCGCCGGTCGCGGATGTGGGGCAGCGCCTCGATGGTGCCGGTGACCAGCAGGTCGGTGTCGCCGGCATACAGCGCGTTCACCGCCTGGCCGGCGCCGCGATAGGGCACGTGCAGGATGTCGATGCCCGCGCGCACGCCGAGCAGCGCGCCGCCGAGATGCGTGGTGGAGCCCGCGCCGGAGGAAGCGTAGCTGATGCGCCCGGGTTCGGCCTTGGCGCGCGCGATGAGGTCCGCGAGGTCGCGGATGCGGTTCTCCGGCCGCGCCACCAGCACCATCGGCGCCTCGCTGACCATGGTGATGGGTGTGAGGTCGCGGAACGGATCATAGCCCGGGTCGCGCATCAGCGCCGGGAGGATGGCGACCGAGGATGTGGTGAACAGCAGCACATGCGGGTCATTCGCCTGCACCACCGCCTGCACGCCGAGCGAGCCGCCGGCGCCCGGGCGCGTCTCCACCAGCACGGGCTGGCCGAGCGCGCCGGTCAGCGCTTCCGCGATGAAGCGCGCGGGCACCTCCACCGGGCCGCCGGGCGCGAAGGGCACGACGAAGCGCAGCGGGCGGCTGGGCCAGGGGTTCGGCGTGGGCGCCTGCGCGCGGGCCGCGGGCAACGGCAGCAGGGCCAGGCCGGCGGCAAGGCCGCGGCGCGTCATGCGCATGGCAACATCTCCTCCCCTGATGGTCGCCTCAGGCTGTTGACAGCATCGGCCGCGCTTCCACACTCGCGCAAGGGGGAGGGCCTCGCGATGCATCCGGTGTGGCCATGAAGCCGTTGCAGGGGCTGCGCATCCTCGATCTGTCGCGCGTGCTGGCCTGCCCCTTCGCCACCATGCTGCTCGCCGAGCTTGGCGCCGAGGTGGTGAAGGTGGAGCAGCCCGGCGCGGGCGACGAGACGCGCGGCTTCGAGCCCTTCTTCGATTTCCCCGATGGTAGCGCCGTCAGCGGCTACTACCTCGCCTGCAACCGCGCCAAGCGCAGCATCACGGTGGATATGCGCAAACCCGGCGGGCGGGCGGTGATCCGCGCGCTGGCCGCGCGCGCAGATGCGCTGGTGGAGAACTTCCCCACCGGCACGCTGGCGCGCCGCGGGCTGGACCCGGCTGCGCTGCGCGCGGCGAACCCGCGCCTGGTCACGCTCTCCTGCACCGGCTTCGGGCAGAGCGGGCCCTATGCCACGCGCAAGGGCTACGACACTGTGTTCCAGGCCATGGGCGGGCTGATGGGCCTGACCGGCGAGCGCGGCGGCGGGCCGGTGAAGCCGGGCCTGCCAGTGGCGGACCTCACCTCCGGCCTCTGGGTGGCCATCGCGCTGCTGGCGGCGCTGCGCGGGCGCGACGCGACCGGGCAGGGCGCGCATGTGGATTTCGGCATGCTGGACGGCCAGGTGGCGCTGCTCACCATCGCCGCGGCGCGGCTGTTCGCGCTGGGCGAGGTGCCGCCGCGGCTGGGCACCGAACACCCGGGCCGCGTGCCGACCGCGAGCTTCCGCTGCGCCGATGGGCGCTTCCTGCACGTCACCGCGAGCGACCAGCATTGGGCGCCGTTGTGCGCGGCGCTGGGGCTGCATGAGCTTGCGGGAGATGCGGCGCTGGCGGGCAATGCGGGGCGGCTGGCGCAGCGCGCGCGCGTGATGGCGGCGATGACGGCGGCGCTTGCGGGCATGACGCGCGCGCAGGCGGTGGCGGCGCTGGATGCCGCCGATGTGCCCAACGGCCCGGTGCTGGCGCTGGACGAGGTGATGGCGGACCCGCAGGTGCAGGCGCGCGGCTGCGTGCAGCAGGTGGCGCATGGGGCGGCGACGCATCCCGCTTTGCGCCTGCCCTTCCGCTTCGAGGGGCTGGACGACCCCGCGCCGCTGCCCGCGCCGCTGCTCGGCGCCGACACCGAGGCGCTGCTGCGCGAGATCGGCCATGACGACGCTGCCATCGCGGCGCTGCGCGAGGAGGGTGCGATTTGACCGACCTGGTCCGCTACGAAGCCGCCGATGGGCTGGTGACGCTGACGCTGAACCGGCCGGAGGCGCGCAACGCGCTGAACGCCGCCATGGCCGAGGCGCTCTCGCTCGCCTGCCGGCGCGCCGCGGCCGAGGCCGCGCGGCTGGTGGTGCTGCGCGCCGCGGGCGAGGTGTTCTGCGCCGGCGCCGACATCAAGGAACGCCAGGGCATGAGCGACGATGCGGTGCGCGCGCGCCGCGTGAAGGCGTTCCGCGCCTATGACGCGATCGAGCACCTGCCGATGCCGAGCATCGCCGTGGTGCACGGTGCCGCCATCGGCTCTGGCGCCGAGATCGCGGCGTGCTGCGACCTCATCCTCGCCACGCCTGCGGCCAGCTTCGGAACGCCCGAGGCGCTGTGGGGCACGGTGGGCGCCACGCAGCGCCTGCCGCGCATCCTGGGCAAGCGCCTGGCCAAGGACATGATGTTCACCGGCCGCAGGCTGGGCGCCGAGGAAGCGCGGGAGGCCGGGCTGGTGGCGCGCGTGGTGGCGCCGGATGCGCTGGAGGCGACGCTGGCAGCGATGGCCGCCACCATCCTGAAGGCGCCGCCGGCGGCCATGGCGCTGGCCAAGCGCTGCATCGACGAGGGGCTGGAACGCGACCCGCGCGGCGCGCTCGCCACCGAATTGTTGGCGGTGGAGGAGAGCATCGCCGCCGCCGAATGGCGCCGCGCCATGGCCGGCTTCGGAGAATGACGCCGGATGCTGCGGATCGTGACCGATCCGCCCTCAGTCGCCGGCGCGCGCCTCCGCGCGCTTGGCTGCGCCGCACCTGCGGCGGGCGCCATTCGGCGCCTCGGCCGGCGTCGTGCCGGCGTGCTGAAAGAGGCGTGACGCCGGCCGCAGGTTCGGGTGGGTGGAGCTCGACATGAACTGGACGGCGCGCCTCGGCGACCTGCTGGCGGCCAACGCCGCGGCGCGGCCCGATGCCGAGGCGCTGGTCGCGCCCGATGCGCGGCTGACGCAGGCGGGGCTGCTGGCGGAGGCGCGGGGCGTTGCGCGCAGCCTGCTGGCGCTCGGCATCGGCCGTGGCGATTTCGTCGGCCTGCTGATGGGCAACGACGCGCGCTGGGTGGCGGGCTTCTACGGCGCGGCGCTGATCGGCGCGGTCACGGTGCCGGTGAACACGCGCTTCAAGCCGCCAGAGATCGGCTTCGCGTTACGTCGCGCGCGGTGCAAGGCGGTGCTGCTGGCGGGCCGGTTCCGCAACCTCGATTTCGCGGCGATGCTGGCGGAGGTGCGCGGCGAGTTGCCGGACCTTGCGCATGTGGTCGTGGTGGCCGAGGCCGCCGCGCCCGATGCGCTCAGCTGGGCCGCCTTCCGCGCACGCCAGGCCAGCGAGGCCGCGCTGGATTCCGCGATGGCAGCGGTGACGGCGGAGGACCCGCTGCTGGTGCAATACACCTCCGGCACCACCGCGCATCCGAAGGGTGTGCTGCTGACGCACCACAACATGCTGCGCAACGCCACCGCCTGCGCCGCGCGGCTGGGCGTGCGCGCCGAGGACCGTTACCTCAATTGCCGGCCGTTCTTCCATGTGGCGGGCTCCACGCTGTCGCTGCTGGTCTGCCTCGCCAGCGGCGCCACGCTGGTGACGCCCGAGACCTTCGAGGCCGGCGCGGCGCTCGACCTGCTGGAGCAGGAGCGCTGCACGCTGACCTCCGGCAATGATTCGATCTTCCAGATGATCATGGCGCATCCGCGCTTCCCGCACGCGCAGCTGCATCTGCGCGGCGGCTGGGCGGCGGCGGGGCCCGAGACGATGCGGCGCATCGTGGAGGAGATGGGCGTGGCCGAGCTGTGCTGGGCCTATGGGCTGAGCGAGGCCTCGCCCAATGTGGCGCTGTCCGACCATCGCGAGCCGGTGGCGGCGCGCATCGCCGGCGGCGCGCGGCCGCATGCGGGCCTCGATGTGCGCATCGCCGATCCCGAGACCAATGCGGCGCTGCCCGCCGGCATGCCGGGCGAGATCCAGCTGCGCGGCTGGTCGGTGATGCGCGGCTACCTGCACGATGCGGAGACGACGGCGCGCGCCTTCACCCCCGATGGCTATCTGCGCACCGGCGATCTCGGCACGCTGGACGCGGATGGGCGGCTGCGCATGACGGGGCGGCTGAAGGACGTGATCCGGGTGGGCGGCGAGAACATGGCGCCCGCCGAGGTGGAGGAGGTGCTCTCCACCCACCCCGCGGTGGCGCTGGCGCAGGTGGTGGGCGTGCCGGATGCGCGGCTGGGCGAGGTGCCGGTGGCCTTCGTGCAGCTGCGCGCGGATGCCAGCGAATCGGCCGAGGCGCTGCTGGCCTGGCTGCGGCCGCGCGTGGCGAATTTCCGTCTGCCGCGGCATTTGTGGCTGGTGCCGGATTTCGAGGGCGTCGGCATGACGGCCAGCGGCAAGGTGCAGAAGGCGCGGTTGCGGGAGCGGGCCTGCGGGGAACTCGGCATCCCTGCATGACATCTATATGAAAGCGCAACTTGTCGAGGCAATCGGTGGCGGTTCTGCAACCAGCCCTTCACTTTGCTGCCTGCATTCTCCATTTATCGACGATGCGCCTCGTGTTTCGGTTCCGCAGACGGGCCGTTGGGGGCGCCGGTGTGGGGAAATCAGGACGAATGCCGGATGGCTTGGTGGTCGGGGCCCAGCGCCCGACCGGCTCGGCGCGGCAGCAATCCGCGGCACTGCCGCTGTTCGGGCAGGGCGCGGCGCTGCGCGTGGTGCTCGTCACGTCGCGCGAGACGAAGCGCTGGGTGATCCCGAAGGGTTGGATCGAGCCCGGCGAAGCCGCGAGCCACAGCGCCGCGCGCGAAGCCTTCGAGGAAGCAGGCCTGGCCGGCGAGGCGGAGGAGCACCCGCTCGGCCTCTACACCTACGCCAAGCGCCTGCCGCGCGGCGCGGTGCAGCCTTGCGAGGTGCTGGTGTTCCGCTTCCGCGTGGCGCGCCTGCTGCGCGAATGGCCTGAGCGGCGCGAGCGCCAGCGCCGGCTGTTCACGCCCGAGGCAGCCGCCGCGCTGGTGATGGAGGCTGACCTGGCGCGGCTGCTGCGCAGCCTGGCGCGGGGTTAGGCCCCGAAGCCGTTGGCGGTGAGGCCGCGCGGCGTCACGAGGTCATACGGCCCGCGCGGCAGGTAGCGCCCGGTGCCGGGCTCGGCCTGCACCTTGCCATCGCGCATCACCACCGCGCCGCGCCGCAGCGTGGCCACCGGCCAGCCCGTGACCTCGAGGCCCTCATAGGGCGTGTAGTCGATGGCGTGCTGCATCAGCGCGTTGGTCAGCGTGACCTTCTTCGTCGCGTCCCACAGCACGAGGTCCGCGTCGCTGCCCGGCTGGATGGCGCCCTTCTTCGGATACAGCCCCATGATGCGCGCCGGGTTGGTGCTGGTGAGGCGCACGAAATCCTCGATGCCGATGCGTCCCTTGGACACGCCCTCGCTGAACATGATGGGCAGCCGCGCGGCAAGGCCGGGGATGCCGTTCGGGATCTTCTCGAAGCTGGCATCGCGGCCCGCCACGGCCTTGCCCGCGGTGCCGCCGAAGCTGAAGCCGCAATGGTCGGAGGAGACGACATCGAGCGTGCCGCGGCGGATTATCGCCCAGATGCGCGCATGCTCGGCGGTGTCGCGCGGTGCGGGGCTGCACATGAACTTCGCGCCCTCGAAACCGGGCTGGTCCATCTGCGCCGCGGTCAGCGTGAGGTATTGCGGGCAGGTCTCGCCCCACACCTTCAGGCCGCGCGCCTGGGCGCGGGCGATTTCCTCGGCCGCTTCCTCGCAGCTCACATGGAACACCTGGATCGGTTGGTCGACCAGTTCCGCAAGTGCGATGGCACGGTGCGTGGCCTCGCGCTCCACCACCGGCGGGCGCGACCAGGCGTGGTATTTCGGGCCCGTCAGCCCGGCCTCCAGCAGCGCCTTGGTGCGCCAGCCGATGGCGTCGAAATTCTCGCAATGCACGGTGACGAGGCAGCCGAGCTTGCGCGCCGTCAGCAGCACCTTGATGAATTCCGCGTCGCCCAGGTGCAGCGGCTCATAGGTGAGGAACACCTTGAGGCTGCGCACGCCCTCGGCCACCAGCCGCGGCACCTCCTGCTCCAGCACCTCGGGCGTGGGGTCGCTGATGATCTGGTGGAAGGCGTGGTCCAGCATGCCGGTGGCGCCGCGCCGGCGGGCATCCTGGTAGCGGTCCCAGACGCCGAAGCCCTTCCATTGCGGAATGAAGCACACCACGGAGGTGGTGCCGCCCGCGAAGGCCGAGGTGGAGGCGCTGATGAAGCTTTCCTCGTTCACCGTCACCTGCGGCTCGCCATCCGCCATGGTGTAGCCGCCGCGTGAGGCCTCCTCGATGTGGCAGTGGCTGTCGACGCCGCCGGGCAGCACGAACAGGCCATCGGCCTCGATCACCTGCGCGGCGTCGGCGATGCGTTCGGCCAGCGCGGCGATGCGGCCATCCTTCACGCCGACATCGCAGCGCACCACGCCGAAGCTGGTGGCCACCTGTCCGCCCCGGATCGCGATGTCGTATTCGGGCATGCTCGGCCTCCTATCGTCTATGTGCGGCGTCGCCAGCGTAGGCGCGGCCGTAGCGCCTTTCCAGGCGGCGCTGCACCAGGTCCCACAGCGTTGTCATCACGAGGTACCAGAAGGCGGCGGCGAAGAAGAGCTCCAGCACCAGGAAGCGCTCCTGGATCAGGATCTGGGTGCGCCGCAGCAGCTCCTCCATGGAGATCACGCTGGCCACCGAGGTGGTCTTGAGCAGCCCGTTCACGCTGTTGCCCAGCGGCGGGATGATGATGCGGAAGGCCTGCGGCCAGGTGATGGTGCGGAACACCTGTGTGGGCGAAAGCCCCAGCGCGAGCCCGGCCTCGCGCTGCCCGCGGCCGACGGCGGAGATGCCGGAGCGCACGATCTCGCTGAGATAGGCGGCCTCGTTCAGCGCCAGCCCCAGCAGTGCGGCCTGCACCACGCTGAAGCGGATGCCGAACAGCGGCAGGCCGGTGTAGATGATCAGCAGCTGCACCAGCAGCGGCGTGCCGCGGAAGAACCAGCAATACGCCTGGGCAACCGCGGACAGCGCGCGGTTGCCCGAAAGCCGCGCCAGCGCGATGACGATGCCGAGCACGAGCCCGCCGGCCAGAGAGGCGGCGGTGAGCCACAGCGTGGTGACCGCGCCTTCCAGCAGGAAGGGGTTGAACAGGTATTCGAAGAACCCCTGCCAGGACCAGATATGGATGGGGCGTTACTCCTGTATTGGCGCCCTCAGGCGCGTCGTGGCGTTGCCACGCCTTCGGCGTGAGGCGAGCGCTCCGCGCGCTTGGCTTCGCGCCTACGCACTGTTGCACAGCCCGAGATGGTAGGTCTGCGCGCGGGCCACTGCGCGGCCTCGGCCTGCGTAAAGCACGCAGGCCGGACCATGCTGCGGCTATTGCGGGCCGACGATCTCGAAGGCCGCGGTCCACTTGTTGGCGCCGTAGCGGTCGAACAGCGCGTCGTAGCTGCCATCGGCCTTCATCTCGGTCAGCACCTTCGCCACCTCGTTCGCCAGCACGCGTGAGCGGAAGTTGAGGCTGGCGGGGGTGGGGAAGAGGCCGTGGATGACGCGCGGGAAATCGCCGCGCTGGTCGTATTCGGCGGCCACCGCGTCCACGCTCGTCACGGCTTCCACCTGGCCGGCGCGCAGCGCCTGGAAGGCGATGGCGAAGTTGTCGAAGGTGCGCAGGTTGATCGGCCGCAGGCCGCGCGCCACGAGGTCGGCGCTGATGGCGCGCGTGCGCGCTTCCTCGAAGCCGCCGATCTCCACGCCGACGGTGCGGCCGGCCAGGTCATCCACGCCGCGGATGTTGAGCGGGTTGCCGCGCGCGGCCGAGAGTGCCACGGCTTGGTTCTCGTAGCGCAGCATCTGCATGATGCGCGCGCGCTCCTCGGTGAAGAAGGTGCCTGTGTTGATCATGTCCCACCGCCGCGCGGCGAGGCCCGGGATCATCGCGCTGAATTCGATCCGCACCCATTCCGGCGTCAGGCACAGCCGGCGTGCGATCTCCTGGCCCAGTTCGAAGCGCAGGCCCTGCAGCTGGCCCTGTGCGTTGACGAATTGCAGCGGCGGCAGCGTGGGGTTGATCGACATCACCAGCGTGCGCGACTTGATGAGCTCGCTGTCCGGCACGCGCGGCGTGCAGGCGGGGGCCTGCGCGGAGGCATGGGGCGCGAAGGCGGGGGTGGCGGCCGCGGCAAGCAGCGCGGCCAGGATCATGCGACGCATCGAAGTTTCTCCCTGTACAAATCGAATTGGGCGAATCGAAAACCGTGTTCAGGCGGCCAGCCGTGCGCCCTGCGCCAGCAGGCCCATGTGCTGTAGCACCGCGGCCAGCTTCGGCATGTCCGCCGCGGGCAGCGGCAGGCGCGGCGGGCGCGGATTGCCCATGCCCATGCCCATCAGCCGGAAGCCCGCCTTGGTGCCGGCCACGTAGCGCGGCCCGCCGACCCAGGGCAGCAGCGGCACGAGGCGCCGATACAGGCCCAGCGCCTTGTCCATGTCGCGCTCGAAGGCAGCGGCGTGGAACATCTCGGTGGACAGGCGCGGCGCGAGGTTGCTGCACACCGCCACCCAGCCGATGGCGCCGAGCCAGGCGCTCTCATAGCCGAGCACGCCGGCGAACACCTCCATGCGCTCGCCGCACAGCGCCACGATGTCGCGCACGCGCGTCACCTCCAGCGTGCTTTCCTTGACGTAGCGGCAGTTCGGAATGGTGGAGAGCCGCGCCAGCATCGGCGGCGTCAAATCCACATTCGCGGTGGCGGGGTTGTTGTAGACCATGATCGGGATGCCGATGGCGTCCGCCACGGTGCTGTAGTGGTGGAACAGTTCGTCCTCGGTGGGCACGGCGTAGAAGGGCGGGATGATCATCACGCCGTCGGCGCCGAGCGACTCGGCCTCCTTCGAGGTGCGCACCACCTCGCGCGTGTCCTCCGCACCGGTGCCGATCAGCACGGGCACGCGCCCGGCGGCGGTGCGCACCACCGTCTCGACGATGGCGGTGCGCTCCTCCGGCGAGACCGAGAGGAATTCGCCCGTGCTGCCCAGCGGGATCAGGCCGCGTATACCCTCGGCGATCTGGAATTCCACCAGCCGCGCGAGGGCCGGCAAATCAACGGCCCCGCCATCCTCGGTGAAGGGCGTGACGAGCACCGTGTAGCATCCGCGAAAAGGCTCTTGCGCCATCGGCTTGTCCTGCGTGCACGAAGGGCCATCATCGGAAACCCTTTCGACCGGCACGACAACCCCATCCCATGCGACTGACCCATCCCGACATCACCGCTTCTGCCCAAGAGGTCGGCATCACCTTCGATGGCCGCACGATTCCCGCGCTGCCCGGCGAGACGCTGGCCGCCGCGCTGGCGGCCTCCGGCATCACCACGCTGCGCCACACGGCCTCTGGCGCGCCGCGCGGACTGTTCTGCGGCATGGGCGCCTGCTTCGACTGCCTGGTGACCATCGATGGCCGCGCCAACCAGCGCGCCTGCCTCGCCAAGGTGAAGGCAGGCATGGTGGTGCACAGCGCGGTGCCCGCCCGCCCGGCGGCCCTGGTGCCCGCGCCGGGCGCGGTGGCGGCCGAGAAGCCCTGCGACGTGCTGGTGATCGGCGCCGGGCCGGCCGGCCTTGCCGCGGCCATCGCGGCGGCGGAGGCCGGCGCCACCGTGGTGGCGCTGGACGAGCGCGACGCGCCGGGCGGGCAGTACCTGAAGCCGCTGGCCAGCAGCCACGCCCATGCCGCGCCGGACCGGCAGTTCCGCCAGGGCGCGGCGCTGCGCGAGCGCGCCGTGGCGGCGGGCGTGGTCTTCGCCTTCGGCGCCACCGTCTGGGGCGCCTTTGCACCCGACGAGGTGGCGGCGCTGGTTGGCGGCGAGAACATCGTGTTCCGCCCGCGCCGGCTGATCCTGGCCGCCGGCGCGCATGAGCGCCCGGTGCCGATCCCCGGCTGGACCCTGCCCGGCGTGATGACCACGGGCTGCCTGCAGACGCTGGCGCGGGCCAACCGCGTCTCGCCCGGGGACAGCGTGGTGATCGCCGGCAACGGCCCGCTCAACCTGCAACTGGCCTGCGAATTGGTGGAGGGCGGCGTGCGCGTGGCGGCGGTGCTGGAGGCCGCGCCGAAGCCCGGCCCCGCGGCCTGGCGCCAGGCGCTGCGTCTGGCCGCCAGCGCGCCGGACCTCGCCTGGGATGGCGCGCGCTACCTCGCCACGCTGAAGCGCGCGGGCGTGCCGATCATCTGGGGCGCGCGGCCGCTTTCGGCCGAGGGCGAGGGGCGCTTCGCCGCGCTGCAGGCCGAAACGCCGGCCGGGCCGTTGCGCATCGAGGCCGCGGCGCTGGCGCTCAACCTGGGCTTCCAGCCTGAAACCGGGCTGGCGCGCGCGCTGGGCTCCGCGCATCGCTTCGAGGCGAGCGGCCTCGGCCGGCTGGAGACGGTGACCGATGAGGATGGCCGCACAAGCCTGCCCAGCGTCTTCGCCATCGGCGATGGCGCGCAGGTGGGTGGCGCGCGCATCGCCCTCGCCCGCGGCCGGCTGGCCGGGCTGGCGGCGGCGCGGGATTTGCGGCCGGGCGTTGCCGAGGATGGCGCCAGCCGCCGGGCGCTGGCCCGGGCCGTGGCCTTCCAGGACGCGCTTTGGCGCTTCTTCGCCGTGCCGGAATTCGACGTGGCGGCGATCGCCGACACCACGCTGGTCTGCCGCTGCGAGGAGGTGACGGCCGGCGCGCTGCGCGCCGAATGCGCGGCCGGCGCGGCTTCGGTGGGCGCGCTGAAGAAGGCCACGCGCGCCGGCATGGGGCGTTGCCAGGGCCGCATGTGCGGCGCCACGGTGGCGCGCTTCGCGGGTGGTGGGGACGAGGCGCTGTGGGCCGCACCGCGCGCGCCGCTGAAGCCGGTGCCGGCGCTGGCGCTGGCGATGGAGCGGCCCGAATGGGCCGAGGGCCCCGCCGCCGATCCCGGCCCGGCGGCGCGCCACGCGCCCCGGCTGCCGCCGCGCGAGACCACCGATTGCGACGTATTGGTGGTGGGCGGCGGCGTGCTCGGCCTGTCCTGCGCGCTGGCGCTGGCGCGCGAGGGCTTCGGCGTGCTGGTGGTGGAGCGCGGCGAGCCCGGCCAGGGTGCGACCACCGCCAATGCCGGCAGCCTGCATGTGCAGCTGCACGCCTATGACAGCGTGGGCGATGCCGAGGGGCCGCAGAGTGCGGCGGCGCAGATCCTCGCCATCGGCCCGGCTTCGGTGGCGCTGTGGCACGACATCGCGCGCGAGGCCGGCGAGGGGCTGGGCATCCGGGTCGAGGGCGGGATCATGCTGGCCGAGACGGCCGAGCAGCTGGCGCGGCTGGAGGCCAAGGCGGCGCTGGAGCGCGGCTTCGGCGTGGACAGCCGCATCCTCGGTGCCAACGAGCTGTACGACACCGCGCCCTACCTCGCGCCCGGCTTCGCCGGTGCGGCCTTCTGCGCGGCCGAGGGGCAGATGGACCCGCTGCGCGGCCTGTCGGCGTTGCTGCGCCTGGCGCGGCGCGCCGGGGTGCTGGTGCGCGCGGGCCATGGCGTGGCGCAGCTGGCGCGGGAGGGCAGCGGCTTCCTCGCAGTGACGGAGGATGGCCTCGGCATCCGCGCCGGGCGCGTGGTGAACGCGGCCGGCCCCTGGGCGGGCAAGCTGGCGGCCATGGCGGGCGCGCCGATTCCGGTGCGCGCCGCGGTGCAGCAGGTGCTGACCACCGAGGCGGCGCGGCCCGACATCCTGCGCCACCTGGTGCTGCATGGCAGCCGACATCTCTCGCTGAAGCAGGGCGATGGCGGGCAGCTGGTGCTGGGCGGGGCCTGGCCCGGCACGCTGGATGCGGCGGGGCGGCCGCGCAACCTGCGTGGCTCGATCGAGGGCAACCTGTTCGTCGCCCGCACCGTGCTGCCGGCGCTGGCGGGGCTGCACCTGCTGCGCGCCTGGACGGGCATCAATGTGCAGGTGCCGGGGCCGATCCTGGGCGAGGATCCGCGCCTGCCCGGCCTGTTCCACGCCGTGACCTTCAATGGCTGGACGCTGGGGCCGGTGGTGGGGGCGCTGATCGCGGAGGCCATGCGCGGCCGCGGCGGGCCGCCCGCGGTGTTCTCGCCGGCGGCCTACTCGGCGCAGGGATGAGGCGCGGGGGCCGCGCGCTCAATGCAGGCGCGGGGCTTTCAGGAATTTCGCGCGGTCGGCGCTCGCCACGGGCACGCTGAAGCGGCGGCCGTCGCGCTCGGCGGCCACCGTCACCGTCACGCCGGCGGGCCCGCGCGACCACAGGCTGCGCCACAGCGCCGCTAGGTCCGGCGCGTCGCCGCCATCGATGCCGATGATGCGGTCGCCCGCGCGCAAGCCCGCCTTCTCGGCCGGGCCGCGGGCGGCGACCGAGGCCACCACCACGCCCTCCTCCTGGTCCGCGGCATAGAGGCCGAGCCAGGGGCGCGGCGGCTTGTTGACGCGGCCGTAGGCCAGCATGTCGTCGAGGATCGGGTAGAGCAGGCCGATCGGCACCACCATGTTGAGATCCAGCCGGCGGCCCTTCGCATCCTGGTGCTGCAGCACGAGCGAGCCGATGCCGAGCAGGCTGCCATCCTCGCCGATCAGCCCCGCGCCACCCCAGCTGGGATGCGCGGGCGCGGTGAACAGCGCCTCCTCCAGCAGGTATTCCCAGTAGCCGGCGAAGGGTTCGCGGGCCACCACGGCGCAGGCGATGGCGCCGCCGCCGCTGCCGCCCGCACCGTGCGGCGCCGCGGCCAGGATGGTCTGCGCCCCGGTCTGCGGCAGCGCGGCCGCGCCCAGAGTCATGGCCGGCGTGTCGAGCCGGCCGAGCGCCTGCACCAGGCCGAAGCCGGTCTCGAAATCATAGGCCAGCGGATGCCCGGGCACGACCTGGCCGCGCGCGGTCGTGATCCACACGCTGTCGGCCTCGCCGATCAGGTAGCCGATGGTCAGCACCAGGCCGTTGCCCGCGCTGCCGGGCGGCTGGATCACCACGCCGCTGCCCTCGCGCTCGGTGCCCAGCGTGCGGGCCGAGAAGGCATCCGGCGGCACGCGGGATTTCAGCGCCACCACGGCGCCGAGCCCGGTCTTCAGGTCGAAGCTGAAATCGGCCTGGTCGGGCCGCAGCTCCTGCGGGATGCTCCACTCTTCGTCCGCCATCAGCCCATCCGGATCGTCGGCGCGCATTCTACCGGCGCTTGGGGGCGTGGTGAAAGCCGGGGGGCGAAAGCCAGGGCGGTCAGGGGCCGAGGCCGAGCACGGGCGAGAGGATCAGCTCCTGCCCCTCGGCGAGGCAGCGGAAGGCGATGCGGTAGTCATTGGCGCCGATCTCGGTGCGCACCGGCTCCATGGTGCGGCCGAGGGTTGCGCAATGCGCCTCGGCGGCCGCGACGCCGAGGCGGGCGGCGCGCGCCGCGGTGGGCGCGTGCTGGGTCAGTGCGAAGACGCCGGGCGACAGCTCCACCACCGCGCTGGCGCGCCCGGCGCAGGCGCCGCCCAGCAGCGCCAGGCCGAGCGGCAGCGCGGCGAGCAGCCGGGCGCGGCGCGGCGGGGCCAAGCGTCAGGCCGCCGCCTTGGCCTCGCGCCGCCGCCGGTGCAGCACGAATTCGGTGTAGCCATTGGGCTGCGCGGCACCTTCGAACACCAGCTCGCAGGCGGCGCGGAAGGCCGGGCCGTCGAAGCCCGGCGCCATCGGCCGGTACAGCGGATCGGCGGCGTTCTGGCGATCCACCACCGCGGCCATGCGGCGCAGCGTCTCCTCCACCTGCGCGCGGGAGACGATGCCGTGGCGCAGCCAGTTGGCGATGTGCTGCGAGGAGATGCGCAGCGTCGCGCGGTCTTCCATCAGGCCGATATCGTTGATGTCCGGCACCTTGGAGCAGCCAACGCCCTGGTCCACCCAGCGCACGACGTAGCCGAGGATGCCCTGCGCGTTGTTGTCGAGCTCGGCCTGCACGTCGGCGGGCGACCAGTTGGTGTTCTCGGCCAGCGGCACGGTGAGGATCTGCTCCAGCGTGGCGCGGCGGCCGCCGGCGAAGATCTCGGCCTGGCGGGATGCGACGTCCACCTCGTGGTAGTGCAGCGCGTGCAGCGTGGCGGCGGTGGGCGAGGGCACCCAGGCGGTGGAGGCGCCGGCCTTCGGGTGGCCGATCTTCTGCGCCAGCATGGCGGCCATCATGTCCGGCATCGCCCACATCCCCTTGCCGATCTGCGCGCGGCCGCGCAGGCCGCAGAGCAGGCCGGTATCGACGTTCCAGGCCTCATAGGCGCCGATCCAGGCGGCGGCCTTCATGTCGGCCTTGCGCACCACGGCGCCGGCTTCCATGCAGGTGTGGATCTCGTCGCCGGTGCGGTCGAGGAAGCCGGTGTTAATGAACACCACGCGGTCCTTCGCGGCGCGGATGCAGGCCTTGAGGTTCACCGTGGTGCGGCGTTCCTCGTCCATGATGCCCATCTTGATGGTGGCGCGCGGCAGCGACAGCGCATCCTCGACGCGGGCGAACAGCAGGTCGGCATGCGCGACCTCCTCAGGCCCGTGCAGCTTCGGCTTGACGATGTAGACGCTGCCGGTGCGCGAGTTCATGCGCTTGCCGCGGCCGGGGGGCTGGATGTCGTGCAGCGCGATGGCCACCGTCACCATCGCGTCCAGCACCGTCTCCGGCACCTGTTGCGGGCCCTGCGGGCCGCGCAGCGTGACGACATCGGTCATCATGTGGTGGCCGACATTGCGCACCAGCATCAGCGACCGCCCGGGCATGGTCACGGCGCCGCCGGCCGGGGTGCGCCAGTTGCGGTCAGGGTTGAGGCGGCGCGTGGCGGTGCGGCCGGCCTTCTCGATCTCGGCCGACAGGTCGCCCTTCATCAGGCCGAGCCAGCTGCGGTAGATGCCGATCTTGTCGGCCGCATCCACCGCCGCGACGCTGTCCTCGCAATCCATGATGGTGGTCAGCGCGGCTTCCAGCACCACGTCGGCGATGCCGGCGGGGTCCTCGCGCCCGATTCGGGTGCCGCGGTCGATCACGATCTCCAGGTGCAGGCCGTGATTGACCAGCAGGATGGCTGTGGGGGCCCAGGGCTCGCCCTGGAAGCCCACGCACTGGCCGGGCCGCGCCAGGCCCACCGTGCGGCCATCCTGCAGCGTCACCGCCAGGGCGCCGGCCTCGATCGCGTAGGCCTTGGCCGTGGCGTGGGACGCATCGCCGGCCAGCGGCGCCGCCTTGTCCAGCACGCCGCGCGCGAAGGCGATGACGCGTGCGCCGCGCGCCGGGTTGTAGCCCGCGCCGCGCGCGGCGCCGTCGGCATCGGGGATGGCATCGGTGCCGTAGAGCGCGTCGTACAGGCTGCCCCAGCGCGCATTGGCCGCGTTCAGCGCGTAGCGCGCGTTGGAGACCGGCACCACAAGCTGCGGGCCGGCGATGCTGGCGATCTCGGCATCCACATCGGTGGTGCCCACCTGGAAATCCGGCGGTTCGGGCAGCTTGTAGCCGATGCGCTCGAGGAAGGCGGAGTAGGCCGCTTGGTCGATGGGCCGCGCCGGGTGGGCGCGGTGCCAGGCGTCGATCTCGGCCTGCAGCGAGTCGCGACGCGCCAGGAGGGCGGCGTTGCGCGGTGCCCATTCCTTGAGCACGTTCTCCAGCGAGGCCCAGAAGCGCGGTGCGTCGATGCCGGTGCCGGGCAGGGCCTCGGCCTCGATGAACTCGCGGAACGCGGCATCCACGCCAAGGCCGCCGATCTGCACCGTATCCGACACCGTCCCATCTCCTTCGCGAGACGCCCGGCTTGGCTTTGGCCGCGGCGCTCCGCGGGTTGATTGCGGTCAATCGGCGCGGGTGGCAAGGGGGAAAGCGCCGATTCGGCCGCCAGATTGATGCGCTGCAACATGACGCGTGACGGCGGTGTCAGGCCCCGCCGCCGGGCGGCCCTGCCCGGCGACGGGGCAGGCCCGCTCAGCGGTCGAGCACGGCGCGGTTGTTCTTGGCCGTCAGGCTGCGGAAATGCGGCTCGAGCTCGGCCTCGGTCAGGCCGAAGCTGCGCATGAAGCCCATCACCAGCGCCTGTTCCTGCGGCTCGGCCTCGCCATCGGACATGGCGCTGTCGATCATGTTGAGCAGGATGCACAGCTTCTGGTCGGGCCGCAGGCGGGCGGCGGCGTCCGCGGCGAACTGCTCGGCCGGGGTGGCGCGGCAGAAGCGCATGACGTTGTTCAGCGCCTCGCGCGTGGCGCCGGGGCCCATGACGGAGAGCAGATGGCCGATCTCCTCCGGGTCCATCTCGCCATCCGAGGCCATGCAATAGATCAGCGATGCGGTGAGGCAGTTGCGCGGCGTCAGCTCGAAGGCGGGCGCCTGCGTCTTGAACATTCCGAACATGATTTTTTTCCCGGCATGATGTGGCGGCGCGCCAGCTGCGCGCCGCGGCGGCAAAGGCCAGGGTTCGCGCCGGCGCGCAAGCGTGGCTGTGCGACAAAAACCCCTGCGCACAAGCGCGGTTGCGTTGCAGGCCGTTGCACAACCGCACCTGGATTTTCTCGGCATCTGCAATGCTTGAAACGATCACAAACTTGTGTGTTGGTGCGGCCGGCACCTAGACTGCCCGCATGCCTGCTGGATGCACGTCGCCTTGACCCTTTTGCCCGCCCCCTCGGCCCCCGAGGGCGAGTCCGGCCCGGACACCGCGCCCGAGCCCCTGGCCCTGCCGCGCCTTGCGCCCGCGCAGCCGCGCACCCTCGTGGAACAGGCCGCCGCCGCCGTGGTGGCCGCCGCCGCGCGCGGCGTGTTCCTGCCCGGCGACCGGCTGGTGGAGGCCGAGATCGCGCGCGACCTCGGCATCAGCCGCGTGCCGGTGCGCGAGGCGCTGCGCCTGCTGGAAAGCCAGGGCATCGTCGTCAGCACGCCCTACAAGGGCATGCGGCTGATGCGCGTTACCAACCAGGCGGTGGCCGAGTTGATGCGGGTGCGCACCGCGCTGGAGGCGCTGGCCCTGCGCGAGGCGCTGGCCGCGGGGCCCCTGCCGGCCGCGCGGCTGCATACGGCGCGGATCGCCGCGGCGAATTACGACACGGCCTCCGCCGGCACCGACCGCGCCGCGATCGTCGCGGCGGACGAAGCCTTCCATGGCGAGATCTGCCGCCTGTCGGGCAACACGGTGCTGCATGCCGTCTGGCTCGGCCTGGCGCGGCAATTGTCGGTGGTCTGGGGGCTCGGCCACGATGCGCGCCTGAAATCCCGCACCTCGGAGGAGCATGCGGCGCTGCTGCGCCACCTCGAGGCCGGCGACGCCGCGCGCACCGAGGCGGCGCTGGATGCGCATCTGTCCTGGCACAAGGACATGGATTTCGAGGCCGCGATCGAGGCCCGCCGCGAGGCCCGCGCCCGCAAATAGCCCGCCACCCCGCGGCTTCCCCGGCTTGCCCGGTTGGAAGCGCGGGACGAGCATGGCGGCATCCGGGAGATCGCCGATGCCAACCTATGCCCCGCCGCCGCATGTCAGCCAGCACTGGCACGTTACCAAGCCCGCCGCGCAGGGCCGCCGCGGCATGGTGGCCAGCCAGGCGCGCGGCGCCGCGGAGGCCGGCATCGCGGTGCTGGAGGCCGGTGGCAACGCGGCCGATGCCGCCGTGGCCGCCGCCTTCGCCCTGGCGGTGCTGGAGCCCTGGAACAGCGGCCTCGGCGGCATCGGCTTCGCGCAGGTGGCGGGCCCGCGCCTGCCGGCGCAGACGCTCGATTTCGGCCCCATCGCCCCGGCCGGGCTGGACCCCGCGGCCTTCCCGCTGACCGGGCGGATGAAGCAGGACCTGTTCAGCTGGCCGGAGGTGGAGGGCGACCGCAACATCCACGGCCCGCTCAGCTTCGTCATTCCCTCGGCCGTCGCGGGCTATGCGCTGCTGCATGAAACCCATGGCCGCCTGCCCATCGCCGAGGTGCTGGCCCCGGCGGTGGCGCTGGCCGCGCGCGGCCTGGCGCAGGATTGGTTCACCACGCTGAAGGTGGCCAACGCCGCCACGACGCTGCGCCTGTATCCCGAATCGGCGCGCATCTACCTGCCGGGCGGGCTGCCGCCGGTGGCACCCTATCAAGGCAGCCCGGGCTTTTTCGGCCAGGGCCGCCTGCCGGAGACGCTGGCGCGGCTGCAGCAGGCGGGGCTGCGTGACTTCTATGAAGGCGAGATCGCCGCCGCCATCGCCGCCGATTGCCGCGACATGGGGGGCCTGCTTTCGGCCGCGGACCTCGCGGCCTGCCGCGCGCGTTGGCTGCCGGCCATCGCGCTGCCCTGGCGTGGCCGCACGCTGCATCTGACCAATGGCTTGACCGCGACGCCCACCTTCCGCCGCCTCGCCGCGCTGATGGAGGGCGCCGACTGGTCCGGCGCCGCGCCGGGGCCGGCCTGGCACCTGGCGCTGGCGCGCGCCATGCAGGCCGCCTATGCCGAGCGCCTGGAAGGGCTGGGCGAGGCCGAGCCCAAGGCCGCCGAAAGCTGCACCACCCACCTGACCGTATGCGACGAGGACGGGATGATGGTGGCGATGACCACCACGCTGCTCTCCAGCATGGGCAGCCGCGTGGTGCTGCCGCGCTCGGGCGTGCTGATGAACAACGGCGTCATGTGGTTCGACCCGCGGCCGGGCACGCCCAACGCCATGGCGCCGGGCAAGCGGCCGCTGAACAACATGTCGCCGCTGATCCTGGCCGAGCCCGATGGCCGGCCTTCGCTGGCGCTCGGCGCCTCCGGCGGGCGGCGCATCCTGGCCGCGGTGTTCCAGATGCTGTCCTGCGTCGCGGGCTTCGGGATGGCGCCGGAGGCGGCGGCGCATGCCCCGCGCATCGACATCAGCGGCCCCGATGGCGCGACGGCCGATCGCCGCCTGCCGGAGGCGACGCTGGCGGGCCTGGCCGCGATGGGGCCGCTGGAGGTGGTGGAGCATGCCGTGCTGCCGGTGAACTTCGCCTGCCCGAACCTGATCGCGATCGGCCCCGATGGGCTGCGCACCGGCATCACCGACGTGATGTCGCCGTGGTCGGCAGCGTTGGCGCAGGCTTGATGCGCGGGGGCGCCTGGCGACAGGCGGGGTATTGCCTGGCGCGGCAGGCTGGGGATTGCCCGCCGCGGCACGCGGCTTGCCAAGCAACGGCGCATCGGGCCGCGCGGCGCCCCGGCTCCGCGCATGCTGCACGGAATCAAGGCACCGCGCCGCCCGGCTGACCGCTGGGAGCGCATCCATGTTGAACCGTCGTCATCTCCTCGGCCTCACGGCCGGTGCCCTCGCGGCGCCCGCCATCGGCCACGCCCAGGGCGCGGCCTGGCCCACCCGCGGCTCGATCCGCCTCATCGCGCAGTTCCCGCCGGGCGGGCTGGTGGACACGGTCTCGCGCCTGATGGCGCCGATACTGTCGCAGGCGCTTAACCAGAGCGTGGTGGTGGAGAACCGTGCGGGCGCCGGCGGCATCATCGGCACGGATGTGGTCGCCAAGGCGCCGGCCGATGGCTACACGCTGCTGGTCAGCCATGCCTCGGTGCATGTGTTCGCGACGGCGACGCGCCCGAGCCTGCCCTTCGACCCGATCAACGACTTCACCCACATGGTGCAGCTGGTCGAGGCGCCGAACATCCTGCTGGTGCGGGCCAATTCGCCGTTCCAGACGCTGGACCAGTATGTGACGGCGGCGCGCACGCGCCCGGTGCGCTTCGGTTCCTCCGGCATCGGCTCGGCGCCGCACCTGCTGGGTGCGATGCTCTCGGCCGAAGCGCGCGCGCCCAACCTCGACCACATCCCCTATGCCGGCAGCGCGCCGGCCATGCAGGACGTGCTGGCCAACAACATCGAATCGATGGTCGATCCGATCACGACGAATGTGCAGCAGCTGCGCGACGGCTCGCTGCGCGCGCTGGCCATCTCGACGCCGCAGCGCCTGGCGGCCTTCCCGAACATCCCGACCTTCGCCGAACTCGGCTATCCGAAGCTGACATCGGCGCAGTGGCTGGGCCTGTCGGCGCCGAAGAACCTGCCGGCGCCGATCGTCGAGCGGCTGACCGCGATCGTCCCGCCGATGCTGCAGCGGCCCGAACTGATGGAGCGCTTCACCTCGCTGCAGACCGTGCCGCGCAACCCGCCGCCCACCGGCGATGCCTTCGTGGCGCTGATGCGCCAGGAGATCGCCGAATGGACCGCCGTGGCGCGGCAGTTCAACATTTCCGTCAGCTGATCAGGATGCCCCGGCGCGTGCGATGCGCCGGGGCAGCCGCCCCGTTCAGAGCGCCGCCTGGTCCTTGCACCATTGCGCCGCCTGCGCATGGGTGGCGAACCACACATCCGGGTGGCGCTTGATGTGCTGGATCAGCCGGTCCAGCAGCGCGATGCGGCTGCGATGGCCGATCACATGCGGGTGCATGGTCAGCAGGAACATGCCGCCCTCGGCATAGGCCCCTTCGAACTCCGCACGGAAGATCTCCTCCACCGCCGAGGGCGCGGTGTAGGGGCGCAGCCCCGAGAAGCGGACGAAGTTGAAATAGGGCGCGTCGTCACGGATCCATTCCGGCGGCAATTCGACGATGCCGGTGGGCGCGCCCTGGTCGATCAACTCATAGGCGTCGTCATCGGCCATCAGCGAGCTGTCGTACAGCAGCCCCATCTCGCGGATGATCGAGAGCGTATCCACCGAGAAATCCCATGACGCGGTGCGGATGCCCACGGGGCGCGTGCCGCTGACCTTCTCCAGCACATCGGCGGCGCGCAGCGTGAGTTCGCGCTCCACCCCCGGCGGCAGCTTTGTGTTCGCCTCGTGGATCCAGGAATGGATGCCGATCTCGTGCCCCTCGGCGGCCACGCCGCGCACCTCCGCGGGGTGCAGCAGCGCGCTGACGGCGGGGTAGAAGAAGCTGGCCGGCACGCTGTGGCGGGCCAGCAGCGCGCGGATGCGCGGCACGCCCTGGCGGTTGCCGTATTGCCCCTGGCTGATGCGCATGGGGCTTTCATCGGCATCGCGCAGCGGGATGGTCTCGTGGTCGGCGTCGAAGCTGAGCGTCACGCAGCAGCGCGCGCCGTTCGGCCAGGATGCGGGCCGCAGGCTGCGGCCGGCGCGGGCGCGGCCGACGATATGGCGCCACTCCGCCTCGCTCCATTCCCAGGGGTTGGGGCTGGTCATGATCCGGGGTTTCCCTGCGCAAGCTGAGCGATCATGCTGCGCGCCCTTGCGCCACTCCGGAAGCCCTGCATGACCGCGCCCAACGACCCCGCGCTGATGACGGCGGAACAATTGCTCGCGCTCTATGCCCGCCGCGCGCTGAGCCCGGTGGAGGCGCTGCGGGCCATCACCGAGCGCGTGGCGCGCTTCAACCCCTGGGTGAACGCCTTCGCAACCATGAACCCGCGCAGCCTTCGCGAGGCTGGCGAAAGCGAGGCGCGCTGGATGGCCGGGCGGCCGATGGGCGCCCTCGATGGCGTGCCCTGCACGGTGAAGGACCTGCTGAACCTGGCCGGCTTCCCCACGCGCCGCGGCAGCCGCACCACCGAGGCCACGCCCGCCACCGAGGACGCGCCGGCGGTGCTTGGCCTCAAGGCCGCGGGCGCGGTGATCCTCGGCAAGACCACCACCACCGAATTCGGCTGGAAATCCCCCGGCGACTGCCCGCTGCACGGCGTCACGCGCAACCCCTGGAACCCGAACCGCACGCCGGGCGGCAGTTCCTCGGGCGCCGGCGCGGCGGGGGCGGCCTGCTTCGGGCCGCTGCATATCGGCACCGATGCCGGCGGCTCCATCCGCATCCCGGCCGCCTTTTGCGGGCTGGTGGGCGTGAAGCCCAGCTACGGGCGCATCCCGCAATGGCCGCATGGCGCCTTCTCGGCGGTGGCCTGCGCCGGGCCGATGACGCGCAGCGTGGGCGATGCGGCGCTGATGATGTCGGCCATGGCGCGGCACGATTTGCGCGACCCGGTGAGCCTGCCGGACGATCCGCGGGATTGGCGCGCGGGGCTCGATTCGGGCGTTGCGGGGCTGCGCGTGGCGGTGGTGCGCCGCCTCGGCTTCGCCCCACCGCTCGACGAGGAGGGCGAGGCCGCGCTGCAGGTGGCCGCGCGGCTGCTGGCCGAGCAGGGCGCCATCGTGGAGGAGGCCGACCCGGCGCTGCCCGATACGCGGGCCATCTTCTCGCGCGTCTGGGGCGTGGCACTCACCCGGCTGTGGGAGAGCACGCCGGAGGCCAAGCGCCCGCTGCTGGATGCCGGGATCGAGGCGGTGGCGCGCGAGATGGGCGGCATGTCGGCGGCCGATTTCCTGGGTGCGGACATGCTGCGCGTGGAGTGCGGGCATGCCATGGCGCGCTTCCACCAGCGCCACGACCTGATCCTAACGGCCGTCACGCCGACCGCGGCCTTCGACGCCGATGCGCCCACCATCAAGCCGGCCGAGGCGCTGTGGCGCGACTGGGCGCCCTGGACCTTCGCCTTCAACCTGACGCGCCAACCCGCCATCGCGGTGCCGATCGGCCTCGACGAGGCCGGCATGCCGCGCGGCGTGCAGGTGGCCGCCGCGCTGTATCGCGACGATCTGGCGTTCCGCGCCGCGCGCGCGCTGGAACGCGCCGCGGCGCTGCCCCTGGCCAATCCGGCGGAAACGGTGCAGATGCGCGCCGCATTGAATTGAGGAGCATGCATCGATGCGGCTTGTGACCTTCCGGCGCCCGGGCCAGCGCGGCCCGGCTGTGGGCGCGCTCGATGTCGGCGGCTGGGTGCGCGATCTCGGCGCGGTGGAGCCTGCCATTCCGCAGACCATGCTGGCGCTGATCCGCGGCGGTGCCGAGATGCTGGCGCTGGCGCAGCGCGCGCTGGCCAGCGCGCCGGTGGTGCAGGATGCGGTGTTGATGGCGCCGATCCCCAAGCCGGCCAAGAACATCTTCTGCGTCGGCAAGAACTACCACGAGCATGCGAAGGAGTTCGCGGGTTCGGGCTTCGATGCGACGGCCAGCGAGGTGGTGCCGGAATTCCCTGTGGTGTTCTCCAAGCCGCCCACCAGCGTGATCGGCCCGGGCCAGCCCATCCCCTCGGCGATGGATCCCACCAATTCGGTGGATTACGAGGGCGAGGTGGCGGTGGTGATCGGCCGGCGCGGCCGCGGCATCACGAAGTTCGAGGCGCTGGGCCATGTGTTCGGCTACACCATCGTCAACGACGTCACGGCGCGCACGCTGCAGCAGCGCCACCGGCAATGGCTGCTCGGCAAGGGCCTCGACGGCTTCTGCCCGATGGGCCCGGCGATCCTGACCGTGGACGAGATGCCCGATCCGCGCGCCATGCACATCACCACGCAGGTGAATGGCGAACAGCGCCAATCTGCGCCGGTGTCCGACCTGATCTTCGACATTCCCGCGTTGATCGAGGCGATCAGCGCGGGCATCACGCTGGAGCCGGGCGACATCATCGCCACCGGCACGCCGGTGGGCGTGGGCATCGGCTTCAAGCCGCCGGTGTTCCTCAAGACCGGCGACGTGGTGCGCATCGAGGTGCCGGGCATCGGCGTGCTGGAAAACCCGGTGGGCTGAGACGTGGAGCGCAGCGGGCAGGGGAAGTAGCGCCGTGGAACAGCAGATCACCGCCTGGCTCGCAACGCAGCACGACGCGATGGTCGCCACGCTGCGCGCCATGGTCGATACCGATGGCGGCAGCTACGACAAGGCGGGTGTGGATGCCGTCGGCGCCATCGTCGCGCGCTTCATGGCCGAGCACGACATCCCGGTGCAGACCCTGCCGCAATCGAAATACGGCGATTGCCTGCGCGCGGTGGTCGAGGGTGGCGCCGCCGCGGCGCGCGGCAATACGCGGGAAAACATCCTGCTGATGGGCCATCGCGACACGGTGTTCCCGAAGGGCGAGCCCACGCGCCGGCCCTTCACCATCGAGGGCAACCGCGCCTACGGCCCCGGCGTGGCCGACATGAAGGCCGGGCTGGTGATGAACATGTTCCTCCTCGCCGCCTTTCGCAAATTCGGCGGCGCGCCCGGCCCGCTGGTGGGGCTGTTCACCGGCGACGAGGAGATCGGCTCGCCCGAGGGCCGCCCCGTCATCGAAGGCGAGGCGCGCAGCGCGCGCGTGGTGTTCAATTCCGAACCCGGCCGGCCGAATGGCGGCATCGTCACTGGCCGCAAGGGCGGCGTGTTCATGGCGATGGATATCGAGGGCAAGGCCGCGCATTCGGGCGGCAATTTCGAGGCCGGCATCACCGCCATCGGCGAGCTCGCCGCGAAGATCACCGCGATCCATGCGCTGACCGACATCCCGCGCGGCATCACGCTGAATGTCGGCCTGGTCAGCGGCGGGCAGAGCGTGAACACTGTGGCCCCCTGGGCGCAGGGCCAGATCGATCTGCGCTACATCGATCCCGCCGATCGGGACGAGATCGTCGGCAAGATCGAAGCCATCGTGGCGAGGAGCTTCGTGCCCGGCACGCGTGCGACGCTGACCATTCGCGGCGAATTCCTGCCGCTGACGCAATCGCCCGAAGCCGCTTCGCTGTTCCGCCTCTATCGTGGCGCGGCGCAGGAGACGGGTTTCGATCCCTCTGGCGAATTCTCCGGCGGCTGCGCCGACAGCGGCTTCACCGCCGCGGTGGGCGCGCCCACGCTCTGCTCGGTGGGGCCCGTCGGCGGCAAGGCGCATAGCCCGGAGGAATACCTCGAGCTCGACAGCCTGGTGCCGCGCGCGCAGGCGGTGGCGCGGGCGATCCTGAAGCTCGACGCGGCGGGCCTTTGATGCCCGCGCGGCCGCCCGTGGGCAGCGCACCACCGGACGAGGCGCCCAAGCTTCGCACCACGGCGATGCCCGCCGATGCCAACCCCTCGGGCGATATCTTCGGCGGCTGGCTGATGGGGCTGATGGACCTCGCCGCCGGCAATGCGGCGGCGCGGCGCGCGCGTGGCCGCGTGGCGACCATCGCGGTGGAGGGGATGGTGTTCCACTCGCCGGTGCTGGTGGGCGACGAGGTCAGCATTTTCGCGAAGGTGGTGAGCGTGGGCCGCACCTCGATGCGCATCGAGGTCGAGGCCTGGCGCCGGCGCATGGCCGAGGATGCGAGCAACCAGGTGACGGAGGCGGTGTTCACCTTCGTTGCCATCGATGCCGAGCGGAAGCCGCGCCCGCTGCCGACGGAATGAGGCGAGAGCGATGACGCTGGACGAAGCCTGGTCGCTGCGCGTGGCGCACCGCATCCGCTGGTCGGAATGCGACCTCTACGGCCATGTGAACAACGCCGCCTACCTGACGTTGTTCGAGGATCTGCGCGTGGCGCATTGGGAGGCGATCAGCGGCGCGCCGATCTCGCCGGCGGTGCCAGGGCCGGTGGTGGCCTCGCTGGATGCGCGCTTCCTGAAGGCTGCGGGCTTCGGCGATGCCGTGCTGCTCACCTGCCGCCCCGTCAGCTTCCGCCGCACCTCCTTCATCCACGAATACGCGCTGTGGAAGGCGGGCGAGGCCTGCTGCGTGGGGCATGCCGTCTGCGTCGTGACGCGGCAGGATAGCGGCGAGAAGGTGCCGCTGTGGGATGCGCTGCGCGCGCGCCTGCTGGCCGAGGGCGCGCGCGCCGAATAGGCGGCGGCGCTAACCCATCCGCAACCAGCCCCGGTCCAGACTGCCGCACGCGACATTCCTCGCGCCCGGGAGGCTGGCCCATGCTGCGATCGATCCTTCTGGCGCTGGCGCTGCTGGCCGGCCCGGCGGCCGACGCCGCCGAGCCGCGCAGCGCCTTCGGCGGGCATCGCGAGGCGGCGGAATTCGGGTTGCGCGTGGTGCTGGGCACGCCGCTGGGCACCACCGATCCGGCGCGAGATTGCGTGCAGATGCTGGGCGGCGGGCAGCGGGCGGAGCAGGCGGCGCGCGGCAGCGCGGGGCGTGCTGTGGAGGGCGAATTCGCCCGCTTCATCGAGCGCGGCTATCGCGACGCGGCGCAGTTCTGCCTGATGTCGGCGCATCTGGCCTGCCGCAGCGCCGAAGCTGGCGCGCGCGGCACCTGGCCCTCGCCGGAACACTGCGCCACGGTGCGCAGCCTGCGGGCGCGCTACGGCTCCTGATCAGCTCTCGCGCCGGTAGAGCAATATGCGTTCAGATGGGTCGCGGCACTGCCGCGACGCTGAACGCATTTCTTGCTCTAAGTTCAATGACTTCTAGAGCACGAGCTGCGTTCGAGCGAACGCAGCGTGCTCTAGCCTTCGCGCCAGGGGCGCTTGGCCCAAAGCGCGCGCAGCGCCGCGTCGTCGGCGCGCATCATCTCGCGATAGGCGTTGCCGATCAGCGGGCGCAGCGGCAGCGCGGTGCGCTCGGCCTCCGCGATCAGGGCCGGGTCGGCCAGCGCCTCGGCGAAGGCCGCCTCCAGCCGCGTGCGGATCTCATCCGGCATGTTGGGCGGGCCGGCGATGCCGCGCGCGCTGCCGCCCAGCACGTCGAAGCCCTGTTCGCGGAAGGTGGGTACCTGCCCGGTGGGCGCCCAGCGCGTGGGCCCGCCCTGTCCGAGGCAGCGGATGCGGCCCTCGCGCAGCAGTGGCAGGCCTTCGCTCATGTTGAGGCTGCCGATCGGCAGCGAACCGCCGAGCATGTCGCGCATCACCGGCGCGGTGCCGTTGTAGGGCACGTGCAGCAGCCGCACGCCAGCCGCCTCCTCGAAGCCCAGCTGCAGCAGGTGGTCGTCGCTGCCTATGCCGGCGGTGCCCACGCCGATGGCCTCGGGCGTGCGGCGCGCGGCCTCCTGCAGGTCGGCCAGGCTGCGCCAGGGGCTGTCGGCGCGCACCCAGAAGCCGCCCGGGTCATCCACCACATTGGCGATGTAGGTGAAATCCGCCGGGCGATAGCGGGGGCGCCGCTCGATCGCCACCGCATGCATCGCGGTGTTGGTGACGGCGCCGATGGTGTAGCCATCGGGGGCGGCGTTGAAGATCGCCTCGAAGCCGATCTGCCCGGCGGCGCCGGCGCGGTTGACGATGGCGAAGCGCGCGCCGGGCAGGCGCGGCTGCACGAAATGGACGATCGGCCGCACCATGTTGTCCACGCCGCCACCGGGCGGAAAGGGCACCACGACCTCGATTGCCCGGTCGGCGGGCCAGGCGGCGTGTGCGAGGCGCGGCGCGGCCAGCGTGGCGGCGGCGGCGGCCAGCATGCGGCGAGTGATCATCGGCGTGCCCTCCCGAGGCGTTGGCGGGAGCATGGCGCGGCGCCGGGTCTTCACGCAAGCGCCTGATTGAAAAGGCAAAACCGTTCCGCGCTGCGGAACGCGCTCCACCTCAGGCGAAGCTGCCCGTCTGCCGCAGCGCCACTTCCGAGCCAATCCGCCAATCCATCCACAGGATGAAGCGCGCATGGTTCACCGCCGCGATCAGCGCATCCTTCTGGTCTGGGCCGATCGACGCGTTGCCCAGCTTGTCGGCACCATGGCTGTTGGCCATCCGACATGAGCTCGTGGCGTTCACATCCCAGTTGCTGCCGTCCTGCTTCAGCTTCCAGTACCCTGCCGCGATCAGTTCCTTGCAGCCCGGGAGTGTTGTGCAGAACGCGGTGATCATCTTGTTCATCGTGGGCTGGCTGTCGGACGGTATCGTGGTGGTGGCCGTCGGGGGGCTCGCCGTCAGCTTGCTGTGCACGTTGTCGCGCCCGGCCTTGAGGAAGGACGCCCAGTCGAACACCAGCTTGGTGGCGGTGTAGTCATTGGCACCGAGTATCAGCTTGTTCTTCGCCTGCGGCTTGACCTTGATCAGGAAGCTGTTCTCGGTGTTGAGCCTGTTGCAGGTGATCGCGCGCCAGCGCGCGATGGCCGCACCCGCCAGCAGCAGCTTCAGCAGCCAGCGGTTCGAGGCGTTGCTGAGATCGAGCGCGGGTGCGACAGGCAGCGACACGTAGTTGATGCCCTGGTCCTGCAGCGCCACGGGGGCCTGACCGAACCACTTGGCCTCATGCGTGGTCAGCGGCGTGGACATCAGCAGGGTGTTGGCGAATTCCTCATACAGCGAGAAGTCGCGCGTCCAGTTCGTCACCACCGCCTGTGCCGCGTTCTGCGTCACGGTCTGGATCGCCGCCATGATGTCGGCCTTGGAAGGGGCGGTCGAACTGCCCTTGATGTTCGTCCAGTCGTCGAAGGTGAGGGTCTCGATCAGCGTCTGCTGCCCGATGCCGCCCGGGTTCGGGTAGGCGAAGCGGAAGCTGATCGGCGCGTGGCCGAGCTTGCTGCCATCGGACTTCCCGCCGGTCCTGACCGCGAGTTCACCCAGATGCTCGATCCATGCCGGCATGCCGCAACCCCGGATGCGCAATTGCGCCGGCAGAATAGTCTCCAGGTTGTGGTCCCGACGATCATATTCGCGTCATCGGATCATCCCGCCGCGCGGTCGCGCCGCGTCGCCTCCAGGTCGTCGGCGATGAAGGCGCGCAGGATATCCGCCAGCGGCTCCGACGGCGCGAAGCCGAGGCCCGGCGCGCGCGTGGCCGCGAAGGCCGCCGGCCAGCCGGCGACGATGGCCTCCACCTCGGCATCCGGCACGCGCTGCACCAGGGCGCGCGCGGCCGGGCCGGCCACCGCCTCCAGCGCGTCCAGGATGTCGGCGATGCTGGCCGAGAGGCCGGGCGGGTTGATGCCGCGGTCGCGCCCCAGCGGCGCGGTGTCCATCGCGCAGGCATGCGCCAGCCAGTCCACCGCACGGCGCGGTGAACAGACCCAGACGCGGAATTCCGCCGGCACCGGGTAGGCGGCCGGCAGGCCCAGCAGCGGCTCCCGCGCCACGGCCGATACGAAGGAACTTGCGGCGCGGTTCGGCCGGCCGGGGCGCACCATCACGGTGGGCAGGCGGATGGAGACGGCATCGCAGAAGCCGCGCCGCGTGGCGTCTGCCAGCAGCAATTCTCCGATGGCCTTCTGCGCGCCGTAGCTGTTGGTGGGCATCTGCCGCGCATCATCGGCCAGCATCGCGCCCTGCCCGCCATCGAAGGAGGCGACCGAGCTGGTGAACACCACCCGCGGGGGGAAGGAAAGCTTCCTGCACGCGGCGATCACCGCCTGCGTGCCGGCGATGTTGACCCGGATGCCGAGGTCGTAATCGGCCTCGGCTGCGGCGCTCACCACCGCTGCGAGGTGCACGACGAGGCCGGTGCCGGGGGGGATCGCCGCCGCCACCGTCGCCTCATCGGCCACGTCGCCGGCCAGGCAGCGCACCGGGAAGGGCGCTTCCAGCGGTGCGGGTTCCGCGAGGTCGAACAGCGTCAGGCCGGTGATCCTGCGGCCCCCCACCGCGCCATCGGCGGCGAATCGCGCCGCGAGCCGGCGCCCCAGGAACCCGCCGCCGCCCAGGATGGTGACCTGCATCAATCGCTTCCCCCTCAATCGCGTGCCAAATTGCCGGCACCACTGCCGGACGCCAAGCACCCGATGATCCCGACCCGCCCGTGCCGCCTGCTGCTCAACCGCCATCATGGCACGCCCGGCGTGGTGGTGCTGCCCGAGGGCGGCTTCCGCCGCGCCCGCGCCGAGATCACGCAATGGCCCGGCTATGCGCCCACGCCGCTGCTGCCGCTGCCCGATGTCGCCGCCGCCGGGCGCGTGGCCGCCGTGCAGTGGAAGGATGAAGCCGCGCGCTTCGGGCTGGGCAGCTTCAAGGCGCTGGGCGGCGCCTACGCCGTGGCGCGGCTGCTGATCGCGGAGCTGGCGCATCGCGGCGTGGCCAATGCGGCCACCACGGCGGCGCTGGAAGCCGGCGCGCATCGCGAGGCGGCGCGCGCCATCACCGTCACCTGCGCCACCGATGGCAATCACGGCCGTTCCGTCGCCTGGGGGGCGCAGCGCTTCGGCGCGCGCTGCGTGGTGTTCGTCCATGCCACGGTCAGCCAGGGCCGGCGCGATGCCATCGCGCGCTATGGCGCCGAAATCCGCGAGGTGGCGGGCACCTATGACGATGCGGTGCGCGCCTGCGCCCACACGGCCGAGCGCGAGGCCTGGTTCGTGGTCTCCGACACCTCCTGGGAGGGCTACACCGAGATCCCGCGCGACGTGATGCAGGGCTATCGGCTGATGGTGGAGGAGGCGCTTGCCGCGCTGCCGGCCCCGCCCACCCATGTGTTCGTGCCCGGCGGCGTGGGCGGCATCGCGGCCGCGGCCTCGGTGCAGCTGCGCGCCCAGGCCGGGACGGTGCCGCGCCTGGTGGTGGTGGAGCCCGAGAACGCCGCCTGCCTGCTGGCCAGCGCGGAAGCCGGCGAGGCCACGACGGTGCCGGGCACGCTGGATACGCTGATGGCCGGGCTGGCCTGCGGCGAGCCGAGCCTGCTGGCGTGGCAGGAGCTGGAACGCGGCGCCTTCGCCTTCATGACGGTCACCGACGACAGCGCGGTGGATGCCATGCGGCTGCTGGCGCGGCGCGATCCGCCGGTGGTGGCGGGCGAGAGCGCGGCGCCGGTGCTGGCCGCCTTCCTGCTGGCCGCGGCCGAGCCCTTCGCCCGCGCCATGCTGGAATTGCGCGAGGACAGCCGGGTGCTGCTGCTGGGCACCGAGGGGGCCACCGACCCCGTGTTGTATGACAGGCTGGTGACGCAAGCGGGTTGACGCCGCGCGCCGCGCAACCCATCCGTAGGACCAGATCAACAGACGGGCCGGCACGGCCCGCAGGGAGAAGCCGCCCATGAGCCTGCCGATCATCCCGCGTCGCCACCTGCTGGCGCTCGGCGCCGGCGCCCTGGCAGCCCCCGCTTTGGGGCTGCGCCCGGCCGCCGCGCAGGCGGCCTGGCCGAGCCAGCCGGTGCGCATGGTTGTGCCCTTCGCCGCCGGCGGGCCCACCGACGTGCCGGCGCGGCTGATCGCCGAGGAGATGTCGAAGGCGCTGCCGCAGCGCGTGATCGTGGAGAACCGCACTGGCTCGGGCGTGGTGATCGGCACCGACATGGTGGCGAAGGGGCCGCAGGATGGCTCGACCATCCTCTACACCACCGTCGCCCATGCCGTGACGCGCGCGATGTTCCCGCGCCTGCCCTTCGACCCGATCGGCGATTTCACGCCGGTGGCGCTGGTCGGCCAGGTGCCGGTGATCCTGCTGGTGAACAACGCCTTCCCGGCGCGCACGCTGCAGGAATTCATCACCGAGATCCGCAACAACCCCGGCAAGTATGACTACGCCTCCTCCGGCAATGGCGGCGCGGTGCATCTGGCGACCGAGCTGTTCATGCATGCGGCCGGCGGGCTGCGCGTGAACCACATTCCCTTCCGCGGTTCCTCCGCCGCCATGCCGGAAGTGCTGGCGGGGCGCATCCCGATGATCTTCGACATCGCAGCCTCGGCGCTGCCCTATGCGCGCTCGGGCGAGTTGCGCGCGCTCGGCATCTCGACGCGCGAGCGTTCGCCCCTGGCGCCCAACATCCCGACGATGATCGAGCAGGGCGTGGCGGGCTACGAGGCCTATACTTGGCATATGGTGCTGGTGCGCTCCGGCACGCCGATGCCGGTGGTGAACGCCATCAACGCCGCGGTGAATGCGGCTGTGCGCGTGCCGCTGGTGCAGGAGCGCCTGACCGGCCTTGCCATGCAGGTGGTGAACAACAGCACCCCGGCCTCGGCGGCCGAATATCTGCGCAGCGAGATCGGGGTGTGGGAGCCGCTGGTGCGCGCCGCGGGCATCCGCGCGGATTAGGTCAAGCCAAGCCTCGGGATGGCATCCGCCACCGCGGCGGCGGCGGGCGCCACCACCATCTGCCGCGGGCCATGCGCGGTGGCCTGCCACTGGCACAGCACGGGCCGCGCGCGCAGGTTCTGCCCGCGCTCGTCGAAGCGGCCGCCCCAGCCCGTGGCCGTGCTGCCCTCGGCCACGTCGGTGGCCAGCACGGCGGCGCGCACGCGGTCCTTGTCGGCCGATCCGGCACGGTGCAGCGCATCGAGGAACAGCCGCGCGCCGACGAAGCTGGCCAGGCCGTGGCCCGAGCGCGGCTCGGCCCCGTAGCGGCGCAGATAGACCTCGGCGAAGGCGCCGGCACCGGGCGCGTGGCGCTCATTCACCGCAAAGGGCGTGAGGTCGGCGCTCATGGCGCCGAGGAAGCCATCGCCCAGGCTGCGCGCGCTCTCCGTCAGCCCGTAGCCGCCGGCGGTGCCGATCACCATGCGTGGCTGCCAGCCCCCTTCGCGCAGGGCGCGGAACAGCAGCACCTCGTCGCCGGCGGCGCCGCTGTGCAGCACGATATCGGTCTCCAGCCCGCGCAGCCGCTGCACCGCCGCGCCGAGATCGGCCGCGCGGGCGGCATAGGCCACGCGTTCCACCAGGGTCAGCCCACGCGCCTCGATCAGCGCCTGCTGCGCGGCGCCGACGGATTGGCCGCCCTGCGCCTCCTCATGCAGGATCGCGAGCTTGAGTGCCGGCGGCGCCACGCCGAAGGCCGGCGCCAGCATGTCGGCCACGGCGCCGATGGCCGTGGCGGCGAAATCGGCGGCGCGGGGCGAGGCGCGGAAGACGAAGCGGAAGTTGCGCTCCATCACCGCATCGCCGATGGCGCCGGTCTCGAAGAAGGGAACATTCGCCAACTCGGCCGCCTGGCTGGCCGGCAGCGCGATGGCCGAGGCGAAGCTGCCCAGGATGGCGGCCACGCGCTCATTGCCGGTCAGCAGGCGGCGCGCCTCGGCGGCGGCGGCGGCTTCATCCGGCGCATCGGCGCGCAGCAGCCTGAGCGGCCGGCCGAACACGCCGCCGCCGGCGTTGCGCTCCTCCACCGCCAGCTCAACGCCGCGGAAGCTCTCGTCGCCGAGCAGCGCGGAAGGGCCGGACAGCGGGAAAATGGCGCCCAGCCGCAGGTCGCCCGCCTGCGCCCAGGCCGGGCGGCCGAGTGCTGCCAGCCCCCCGATGGCCCCGCCGGCAAGGGCGCGACGGCCGATCCCGTGCATGCCTGCTCCCTGCTGCCGCGATACCGCCCGGACCCTCCCATGTGGCGCATCGCGCGTGCAACCCTGACCCTTCCGCAACCGCGCGCGGGTTGACGCGCGGCCGGCCTGCATGGTCCCTGCTCGCGACGGGGCCAGGGAGAGCGGGCACATGGCGGATTTGCCGGCGGAGATGCGCTTCATCGAGCATGGCGCGGGCGGCGGGGCCGAGGTGCTGCGCCCGGCGCGCGGCCCGGTGCCGGTGCCCAAGCCCGACGAGGTGCTGATCCGCGTCGCCGCGATCGGCGTGAACCGGCCCGACGTGGCGCAGCGCAGCGGCAGCTATCCGCCGCCGCCCGGCGCCAGCCCGATCCTCGGCCTGGAATGCGCCGGCGAGGTGGTGGCGCGCGGTTCGGCGGTGCAGGGCATCGGCCTGGGGGAGCGCGTGACCGCGCTGACCAATGGCGGCGCCTATGCCGAATACTGCGTCGCACCCGAGGCACAGACGCTGCGCTGGCCGGCCGGCTTCGATGCGCTGCGGGCGGCCGCCCTGCCGGAAACCTACTTCACCGTCTGGGCCAACCTGTTCGGGCATGGCCGGCTGGCGGCGGGCGAGACGGTGCTGATCCATGGCGGCACCTCGGGCATCGGCGTCACCGCCATCCAGCTGGCCAAGGCGTTCGGCGCGCGCGTGCTGGCCACCGCGGGCAGCCCGGCGAAGGTGGCGGCCTGCCTCGATCTCGGGGCCGATGCCGCGTTCGACTATCGCTCCCAGGACTTCGCCGAGGAGGTGAAGGCGCTGACCGGCGGGCGCGGGGTGAACGTGGTGCTGGACATGGTGGGCGCGCCCTATTTCGCGCGAAACATCCGCTGCCTCGGCCTCGACGGCCGGCTGGTGATGATCGCCTTCCTGCAGGGCCATGTGGCGGAAAGCGTGGATCTGCGCCCGATCATGGTGAAGCGCCTGACCGTGACGGGCAGCACCATGCGGCCGCGCAGCACGGCCGAGAAGGGCGCCATCGCGCAGGCGCTGCGCGCCCAGGTGTGGCCGTTGCTGGAGGCCGGGCAGGCGCTGCCGCGCATCCACGCCACCTTCCCGCTGGAGGCGGCGGCCGAGGCGCATCGGCTGATGGAAAGCAGCGCGCATATCGGCAAGATCATGCTGACCACCGGCGGCTGAAGATGGGCGGCTGAACGGCGCGGCGAGGGGCTGCGATGATCGACTTCGAGGGCAGGACGGTGATGCTCACCGGCGCCGCCGGCGCGGTGCCCGGCGCCGTCGCCGCGATGTTCGCCGATCTCGGTGCCTCGCTGCTGCTGGTGGATCGCGAGCAGGCGCGCCTGGAGACGCTGCGGCCGCGGCTGCGCCGCGCCAGCGGCGTGGTGGCCGCCGCACTCGACCTGGCCGACCCGCAGGCGGTGGAGCAGGCCTTCGCCATGGCCGCCGAGCAGTTGCAGGGCGTGGATGTGCTGGTGACGGCGATCGGCCTGGAGGATGACGCACCGGCCGAACCCTCCGCCGAGATCGCCTGGCGGCGCGCGCTGCGCGAGGCGGTTGATGCGGTGGTGCTGACCAACCGCGCCGCGGCGCGGCTGCTGCGGCCGGGCGGGTGCATCGTGAACATCCTGCCCGCCGCCACCACGCAGCGCGCCGCGCCCCACCCCTCGCTGGCCGGCGCGCGCGGCATGCTGCGGGACTTCACCATCGCCCTGGCGCGCGAGGTTGCGCCGCGCGGCCTGCGCGCGAATGCGGTGGCGCCGGCCGTGCTCGCCGCGGGCCCCTCCGGCCGGCATGGCGGCCGCGCCGCGCGGCCCGAGGAGGTGGCCGGTGCGGTTGTGCTGCTGGCCAGCCCGCTGGCCGGCTTCGTCAGCGGCGTGCTGCTGCCCGTCGATGGCGGCCTCGATGGCGGGGGGATGCGCTGATGATCGGCTGGCTGCTGCTGGGTGCGGCGCTGGCCGGCGTGGTGCTTTCGCTGCGGCTGCGCGAGCGCTGGCTGCGCGGCCCGGCGCAGGGCGCGGCGGTGCTGGTGGCGGTGCTCGGCCTCATCCTGCTGCTGCGTCGGCCCGGCTCGGCCTTCCATCTGCCGGGCTATGGGCCGCGGCGCTGGCACCAGCCTTGAAGGAGATGCGCGCGTGAACCTTGCCCGCCTGTTGGCCCGCCGCGCCGCCGAAGGCCGGCCCGTGCGCGTCGCCGTCATCGGCGCCGGCAAGTTCGGCTCGATGTTCCTGCACCAGGCGCCGCGCACGCCGGGGCTGCATGTGCTGGGCATCGCCGACCTGTCGGTGCCGCGCGCGCGGGCCGCGCTGGCGCGCATCGGCTGGGCGCCCGAGGCCTCGGCCGCGCCCGATGCCGAGGCCGCCTGTCGCAGCGGCGCCACCTGGCTGACCGAGGACGCGCTGGCGCTGATCGCTGCGCCGCAGGTGGAGGTTGTGGTGGAAGCCACCGGCGACCCCGCCTTCGGGCTGATCCATGCCCGCCACGCGCTGGCCGCCGGCAAGCATGTGGTGATGGTGAATGTCGAGGCCGATGTGCTGGCCGGCCCGCTGCTGGCGCGCCAGGCGGCGGCGGCGGGCCTCGTCTATTCCATGGCCTATGGCGACCAGCCTGCCCTGGTGGCCGAGATGGTGGATACGCTGCGCGCCGGCGGCTTCACCGTGGTGGCGGCGGGCAAGGGCACCAAGTATCTGCCCGCCTACCACGCCAGCACGCCCGAGACGGTGTGGGATTTCTATGGGCTGAGTGCGGCCGCGGCCGAGGCGGGCGGGATGAACCCGCGCATGTTCAACTCCTTCCTCGACGGCACGAAATCCGGCATCGAGATGGCCGCCATCGCCAATGCCACCGGCCTGGCGCCGCCCGAGGATGGCCTCGGCTTCCCCCCCGCCGGCACCGCCGAACTGCCGGACCTGCTGCGCCCGCACAACGAGGGCGGCGTGCTGCCGCGCAAGGGCATGGTGGAGGTGGTGTCCTCGCTGCGCCGCGACGGCAGCGAGATTGCCGACAACCTGCGTTGGGGCGTCTATGCCGTGTTCGAGGGCGAGACCGACTACGCCCGCCGCTGCTTCGCCGAATACGGCGTGCTGACCGACAGCACCGGGCGCTATGCCGCGCTGTGGCGGCCCTATCATTTCATCGGGCTTGAGCTTGGCGTCTCCGTCGCCTCCGCGGCGCTGCGGCGCGAGGCCACGGGCAGCGCCGAGGCCTGGGCGGCGGATTGCGTGGCGGTGGCCAAGCGCGCGCTGCGGCGCGGCGAGGTGCTGGATGGCGAGGGGGGCGCGGCGGTGTGGGGCAAGTGCATCCCGGCCGCGCGCTCGCAGGCGCTTCGCGCCGTGCCGATCGGCCTGGCGCATGGGGTGGCGCTGGCGCGGGACGTGCCGGCGGGTGCGCTGCTGACCGAGGCCGACCTCGCCCCCCGCGCCGCCACGGGCGCGGCGGCCGAGGCGCTGGCGATGCGCGCGGCGATGGTTGCGGCCTTCGGTACTTCGGCCACACCGTGACACTCTCCCGGCGAGGCGGCTTCTCGCGACGCGGCCGGGCAGGCTAGGGTTTCGCCCGATGCCAATGGCCTCCGCCTTTCGGTTGCTCTTTGCGGCCGTCATCCTGTTCGGCGGCGCGTGGCCGATCACGAAATATGCGTTGTCCGACGCCAGCCCGATCTGGTTCGGCACAGGCCGGTCCGTGCTGGCGGCGCTGGTGGCGGCGCTGCTGCTGGCCTTCTTCGGCCGGTTGCGCTTTCCCACTGCGCGGGACCGCATGGCGGTGCTGTTCCTCGGCCTGTTCCAGTTGGGCGGCTTCTTCGCGCTGACGCATCTGGCGGTGGCGCTGGTGCCGGCCGGGCGCACCGCCGTTCTGTCCAACGTCGTCACCTACTGGCTTATTCCCCTCTCCGTGCTGGTGCTGGGCGAAAAAGTTTCGGCGCGGCGCTGGCTGGCGGCGGGGCTGGGGCTGGCCGGTGCCGCGGCGCTGATCGGCCCCTGGGCGGTGGATTGGACCGAGCATGATTCGCTGATCGGCCACCTGCTGCTGGTACTGGCCGGGCTGCTGTGGACCATCGCCATCATCGCCAGCCGCAAATGGGTGCCCGAGACGCCGATCTTCGACCTGCTGCCCTGGTGCTTCGGCATCGGCGCGCTGGTGCTGGTGCCGCTCGCGCTGGTTCTGGAACCGGATGGCGGCGTCGGCCCGGATGCCTGGCTGCCGCTGCTGTATATCGGGCTGATCGCCGCGCCGATCGGCACCTGGTGCGTGATCGAGGCGGGCCGCAAGCTGCCCGGCGCGGTGGCCTCGGTGGGCTTCCTGATGGTGCCGGCCTTCGGCGTCACCGTCTCCGCGCTGTGGCTGGGCGAGCCGATCGGCTGGGACGTGATCGTGGGCGGGCTGCTGATCGCGGCCAGCGTGGTGCTGGCGGCCTTCGGATGAAACTCGCGGTGATCGAGGCCGGGCGGGGCGCCCCGGTGGTGCTGCTGCACGGCCTGTTCGGCGCGGCGCAGAATTTCGGCACGGTGCAGAAGGCGCTGGCGGCCGAGGGCCACCGCGTGCTGGCGCTCGATCTGCGCAACCACGGCGCTTCGCCGCACGGGCCGGGCATGGCCTACCCCGCCATGGCCGAGGACGTGGCGGAGACGCTGATCGCCGCCGGCGCCTGGCCGGCCGCGGTGATCGGCCATTCGATGGGCGGCAAGGTGGCCATGGCCCTGGCCCTGGCGCGGCCCGAGGGGGTGGCGCGGCTTCTGGTGGCCGATATCGCGCCGGTGGCCTATCCGGCGCCGCTGTTTGCCGAATACCTGCTGGCGATGCGCGCCATGCCGCTGCTGCCCGGCCTGACGCGGCGCGCCGCCGATGCCGCGCTCGCCGCCGCGGTGCCGGCGCCCTCGCTGCGCGGCTTCCTGCTGCAGAACCTACTGTTCGCCGAGGATGTGCCGCGCTGGCGCATCGGCCTCGGTGAGATCGCCGCCGCCATGCCCGAGATCGCCGGCTGGCCCGACCTGCCGGGGCGCTACGAGGGCCCGGCGCTGGCGCTGGCCGGCAGCCTCTCGCCCTATATCCGCCCGGAGCACCACGCGCTGTTCCTCCGGCTGTTCCCTTCCATGCGCTTCGCCGCCATTCCCGCCGGGCATTGGCTGCATGCCGAGAACCCGGCCGCCTTCCTCGCCGAGGTCAGGGCGTTCCTGGCGGGCTGAGCGCGTCCTGTGCCAGCTTCGCGCGCGTGGCGGCATCCAGCCGCTGGCGGATGCGCGCCAGCAGGGGCTCGGCATCGGTCTCGGCGCGGCCGTAGGTGAGGTTGAAGGCGAGGTCCAGCGAGGGCGGGTTCAGCCCCTGCACGTGCTGCAGCAGCGTCTCCAGCTTGTCGAGGCCCTTGGCGAGGCGGCCTTCGCGCGTGCTGCCATTCTCGTATTCCTCCCACAGCGCCAGGATGGTGTCGCGCAGTGGCGGCGGCAGCGGTGCGGTGATTGTGGCGAGCGCGGCGCGCTCGGCGGCGGATTTCGTGCCGGCCTCGCGCGCCTGCGGTGCGGGCATGTCGCCGGTCAGCGCCTCGGCCAGATCATGCACCAGGCAGATGCGCAGCAGCCGCGCGGCATCGGCGCCGGGCAGCGCATCGCCCACCACCAGCGCCAGCAGGCACAGCCGCCACGTATGCTCCGCGGTACTTTCGACGCGGCCCGTGGCGGTGCGGCCGGTGCGCAGTGTGTCCTTCAGCCGTTCGGCGCTGCGCAGGAATTCCAGCACGCCGGTGATCTCGTCATCCGTCATCGTCGCGGTTCCGCATCCCTTCATTCGTCGTCGGCGCACGCCATTGCAGCACCGCGATGCGCGCCGATCTGCTCGCCATGGCATCCGAGACCTTCGCGCGCGATCGCGCTGCCGCCTTGCTGCGCCTTGCAGCCTTCGCCCCGCGCATGGGGCACCACTACGCCGCCGGCCGCAACACCGACCCCGGGCCGGGCGCGCCGCGCGATGTGTCGCTGCTCTCGCCCGCGCTGCGCCTGCGCCTGGTGACGGAGGCGGAGGCGGTGGGCACGGCGCTGCACCACCATGGCGCCGGCGCGGCCGAGAAATTCATCCAGGAGGTGTTCTGGCGCAGCTACTGGAAGGGCTTTCTCGAGCTGCGGCCCGGCTTGTGGGCCGGCTACCAGCAGGAGCTGGCGCAGACGCTGGCCGGCCTGCGCGGGCAGGGGGGCCTGCGCGGCGCCATCGAGCGCGCCGAGGCGGGCGAGACCGGCATCGCATGCTTCGATGCCTGGATGCGGGAACTGCGCGAGACGGGCTGGCTGCACAACCATGCGCGGATGTGGTTCGCCAGCATCTGGATTTTTTCCCTCCGTTTGCCCTGGATACTGGGCGCCGATCTGTTCCTTCGGCACCTGCTGGATGGCGACGCGGCGTCCAACACGCTGTCCTGGCGCTGGGTGGCGGGGATGCAGACGGCGGGGAAGCACTATGTCGCGCGGGCCGAGAACATCGCGCGCTTCACCGCAGGGCGCTTCGACCCGCGTGGCGAACTCGACGAGAACCCGCTGCCGCTGCCCGCGCCACCCCTGCCGCCGCTGCGCCCACTGCGCGCGCCGGATGCGCTGCCCGCCGGCCCTGTGGCGCTGCTGCTGCATGATGACGACCTGCACGCCGAGAGCCTGCTGCCGCCGGGCACGCGCGTGGCCGCCATCGCCGGGCTGGCGGTGCCGGCGGCGCGCTCGCCGCTGGGCTGCTCGGCGCTGGTGGAGGGGCATGTGCGCGAGGCGCTGGCCGATGGCGTGGCGCGTGCCGGCCGCCATTTCCAGGCGCCCACGGCGATGCTGGCGCCGGGCGCGCTTGCGGGCTGGATCGCGTCGCAGGGGGTGCCGGTGGTGACGCCCTGGGCGCCGGTGGGCTGGACGGCCGAGGCGCTGGCCGGCTTGCCCCTGCTGCGGCTGCGGCGGGACTGGGACAGCGCGTGCTGGCCGCTCGCCACGCGCGGCTTCTTTCCCTTCCGCGCGCAGATTCCGGCGCTGCTCGCGCAGCTGGCGCCGCGGCCGCCGCTTACGGCTTGAGGCGCGCTTCCTTCGCCGCATCGGCGGCACGCCACAGGTACCACGCCGCCACCGAGCGCCACGGCCCCCAGGCCTCGCCGATGGTGGCGAGATCCTTCGGCTTCGGCTGCGCCTCGAGCCCCGCGGCCAGGCGATAGCCCTCGCGCACGCCGAAATCATCCACCGGCAGCACGTCCGGCCGGCCGAGGGTGAAGATCAGCAGCATCTCCACCGTCCAGCGGCCGACGCCGCGCAGCTGCACCAGCCGCTCGATCAGCGCGGCGTCGTCGAGGCGCGCCGCGGCCTTGCGCGTCGGCACCAGCCCGGCGGCGGATTTCTCGGCGATGTCGCGGATGGCGGCCACTTTGCTGCCGGAGAAGCCGCAGCCGCGCAGCGCCTCAACCGGCGTGGCCAGCACGGCCTCGGGGGGAGGAAAATCCTGGCCCGGATGCAGCGCGACGAAGCGGTCGAGGATGGCTTCCGCCGCGCGGCCATGCACCTGCTGGTGCGCGATGGCCCGGACCAGCGCCTCATAGGGTTCGCGCCGCACCGGCCGCAGCGTGCAGGGGCCGACGCGGCGGATGACGCCCTTCAGCAGTGGGTCGCGCCGCAAATGCTTGAGCGCCTCCGCGCCCCCCACTACGGGTGAGAGGCGCGGCGTGCGGGGCGAAAGCGCCGGCGGTGTCAGCGGAAGACCAGGTGCGGTAGTGCCAGCACGATCCATGGCACGTAGCTGATGATCAGCAGGCAGGTGAAGATCACGCCGATGAACACGGGCAGGTAGCGCATCATCTTGTCGATGCTGGTGCCCGCCACCTGCGCCGCGGCGAACAGGTTCACGCCGAAGGGCGGCGTGATCATGCCCATCGCCAGGTTCACCACCATGATCGTGCCGAAATGCACGCTGTCGATGCCGAGCCGGTTGGCGGCGTCGGCCAGGATGGGGGCGAGCACGATGATGGAGGCCGAGGTCTCGACGAACATGCCCACCACGAACAGGAACAGATTCACGCCCAGCATGAACCAACCGGCGCTGTCGAAGGCCTCGACCAGCCACTCGGCGGCAATGTCCGGCACGCCCTGGCGGTTCAGCAGCCAGGAGAACAGCGTCGCCGCGGCGATGATGAACATGATGACAGCCGAGCTGATCACCGATTTGCGGAAGATCGGATAGAGATCCCGCACGCGGATTTCGCGGTGGATGAAGACGCCGACGAGGATGGCGTAGAACACCGCCACGACCGAGGCTTCGGTGGGCGTCGTGATGCCGCCATAGATGCCGCCCAGCACCACCACGGGCATCAGCAGCGCCCAGCCGGCCTGCTTCGTCGCCACCAGGAAGGGCAGGCGCCCCTCGCCATCGCGCTTGCCCCAGCCATTGATGCGGCACCAGATCAGCACCGTGGCGACCAGAGCCGAGGAGATCAGGATGCCCGGGCCGAAGCCGGCGATGAACAGCTCGGGGATCGAGGTCTGCGTGCTGACGCCATAGAGGATCATCGGGATGGAGGGCGGGATGATGACGCCGAGTTCTGCCGCCGTGGCCTGCAGCGCTGCCGCGAAGCCCACCGGATAGCCCGCGCGCACCAAAGCGGGGATCATGATCGCACCGATGGCGAAGGTGGTGGCGACCGAGGAGCCGGAGATGGCGGCGAAGATCATGCACGTCAGCACGCAGGTGGCTGGCAGGCCGCCCTGGATGCCGCCGACGATGGACTTCGCGAATTCCACGAGGCGTCGCGAGATGCCGCCCACATCCATTAGGTTGCCGGCCAGGATGAAGAAGGGGATGGCGGCCAGCGGAAAGCGGTCGATACCGACGAACAATTGCTGCGCGGCGACGATCAGCGGGAAGTTGGTATAGCCGGCGATGCCGACCACCGCGGCGACGCCGATCGCGACCGCGACGGGGATGCTGGCCGCGAACAGGACCAGCATCACGGTCAGCATGGCGCCGCTCATACCGCGTTCTCCAGTTCTTCGGCGCGTCGGTCGAGGAAGTTCGCGGTCGCACCCACCATGGCGAACAGGGCGCCCAGTGGGATGGCGGCATAGGCATAGGCCATCGAGAATTCGAGGCCGGCGATGGTCTGGAACTGCACGCGCTCGGTCATCGACCAGCCGAACCAGAACATCACGCCCATGAAGGACAGCACGAAGGCGAGGATCATCGCCTCCACCGTGCGGCGCATGACCCCGCGCGCATAGCGGTGCAGCACGTCGATCGACACCAGCGCGCCCACGCGCAGCGCCACCGCAACGCCGAGGTAGCACATCCAGATCAACGCCATCCGCACCAGCGCTTCCGACCAGGGGGAGGGCGTGGAGGTGGCGAAGCGCGAGAAGACCTGCCAGGCGCCGGCGCCGACCGCGATGGCCAGGGCGAGGCAGGCGAGGATCGATGCGACTTCAGTGGAGACGCGATCCAGCGTGAGGACCGCCCGCCGCACCACGGCGCGGGGGCCGCCGCCGCGGGCATCGCCGCTGCCGGCCCACAGCGCCACGCCGACGGCAACGGCGGTGGCCGCGACCGTGATCTGCAGCGGCATGACGTTCATCGCGTTCATGGCGTCTCCTGGCTGAAACAGGAGGGGCGCGGGAAGCGAAGCTCCCGCGCGCCCCGTCCGGTCTTCGAGGGCAGGCTCAGTTGGCCGGGCGCCACGCGCGGATGCGGCCGATCAGGGCGCTGTCCAGGCCGGCTTCGATCTGCGCGGAGCCGGAGGCGAGCGCACCCTGGAAGGCGGCGGAATCCACCTGCGTAACCACCGTCATGCCGCGACGGCGCAGCTCGTCCACGCCGGTCTGCTCGTCCGAGGTCACGCGGGCGCGGTTCGCAACGGCGGCGTCGCGCGCGGCCTGGTTCAGCGCGGCCCGGTCGGCGGCATTCAGCCTGCCGACGAAGGCCGGGTTGCACAGCAGCAGCGCCGGCGAATAGACGTGGCCGGTCAGGGTCAGGAAGCGCTGCACCTGGTTGAGGTTGTTGTTCAGGATCACCGGGATCGGGTTCTCCTGCCCATCGACCGTGCCCTGCTGCAGCGCGGGAACCAGCTCGCTGAAGGCCATCGGCGTCGGCAGCGCGCCGAGCGTCTGGAAGGCGCGCATGTGCACCGGGTTTTCCATGGTGCGCACCTTCAGGCCGCGCACATCGGCGGGCGTGTTGATCTCGCGCCGGCTGTTGGTCATGTGGCGGAAGCCGTTCTCCAGCCAGGCGAGGGCCACGATGCCGCGCGGCGTGAACCGGCCCAGCATGTCCTGGCCGATCTGGCTGTCCAGCACGCCGCGCGCATGCGCGGTGTCGCGGAACAGGAAGGGCACGTCGAGGTTGCGGGTCTCGGCCACGAAATTGCCGACCGGGCCGGTCGAGGTGATCGTGCATTCGATGGTGCCGATCTGCACCGCCTCGATCGTCTCGCGCTCGTTGTCGTTGCGCTGGTAGACGACGCGGAAGCGGTTGTTGGTCATGCGTTCGAAGGTTTCCTTGAACGCGGTCGTGCCGGCCCCGTAGTGGCTGTTGATGCCGATCGGGTGCTGGAAGGTCACCTGCGTCTGCGCCAGGGCGGGCGCGGCCGCGGGCAGGGCGAAGGCGGCACTCAGCGCGCCGAGCGCGACGAGGCGGCGAGGTGTCAGTTGCATGGATGCGTCTCTCCCCAGGGGCGGGGCACCCGGTTCGGCGCCCCGATACGCGCCCGTATAGGTGAAAGCGCGGACATCCTTCAATCCCGCCCGGCGGGGCGGGCTGCCGACCGCGGCGGCAACATTGTTCCCACCGTGCGGCGGCCCTGCGCGCCGGTCCTGATGGACGTCGCGGTAACCTCCCCGCCGAGATGGATGAATTCGGCGCCATGGGGCCGGCGGCCAGGCGCGCGCGCGGTGGTCCCGTGGCAGATTTCGTGACCTGCGCGCCACAGCCCCCTGGCTGCGATGCTGCGTGCTGCGGGCGCTTCGGGAAGGAACGGACGTCGCATGCTTGATATGCTGCCCGAGTGGCTGCACGCGCTTCTGCTGGTGCTGTTCATCGACGTCGTGCTGGCCGGCGACAACGCCATCGTCGTCGGCATGGCGGCCGCAGGCCTGCCGGCGGAGCAGCGGCGCAAGGCGATTGTCTGGGGCATCGCTGCCGCGACGGTGATGCGCATCACCTTCGCCTCGATCACGGTGCAGTTGCTGCAGGTGGTGGGCATCGTTCTGGCCGGCGGCGTGCTGCTGCTGTGGGTTTGCTGGAAGATGTATCGCGAATTGCGCGATGGCGGCGCCCATGCCGCGCCGGAAACCACCGAGCAATCCGAGGGTGTCGAGGCTCTGGAGGGCGGGGCGCCGGCCGGTGCGCCGCGCAAGACGCTGCGCCAGGCCATCGTGCAGATCCTGGTGGCCGACGTGTCGATGAGCCTCGACAACGTGCTGGCCGTGGCCGGCGCGGCGAAGGAACACCCGCTGGTGCTCATCGTGGGGCTGGCGGTCTCGGTGGTGTTGATGGGCGTGGCGGCGACGTTGATCGCCAAGCTGCTCGACCGGCACCGCTGGATCGCCTGGATCGGCCTGCTGGTGATTCTCTACGTCGCCCTGAACATGATCTACGAGGGCACCCACCAGGTCACCAGCACGGTACCGGAGGCCTATGCCTACCTGCTGCTGCCGCTGGGCTTCCTGATGCCCGCAATCGCGGGCGTGTTTCCCATCTGGCTATGGGTGGGCGCCACCTTCCTCCAGGTTGTCGCCTATAGCGTGGTAATCACGCTGGTGGTGCGCGCCCTGGCGGGCCCGCGGCGCGCCGGCTGAGGCAGCGAACGCATCAGCGTGCCAGGGCGACGGCGATCCATCCGATGGCCAGCACCGCCAGCAGCGAGGGCAGCAGCAACCGCCACAGCTGCGCCGGGCGCGTGCCGTCGCCCAGCAGCCCGCAGACCAGCGCGGTGACGGCGAAGGACATGCCGGCCCCCGCCGCGCCGGCGAAGTTGTGCAGCGCCGGCGCCAGCGTCTCCGGCAGCCCGGCCGCGCGGCCGAGCGCCGCCTGCACCGGCATCAGCGCGGCGTTGGAGCCCACATTGCTGCCCGTCACCATGCCCGAGACCAGCGCGAGCGCCGGCACCGCGTAGGGTGCGGCGGGCCCGAGTGCGGCCGCCGCCGCCTCGGCCAGCGCGCCGGCAATGCCGGAGCCACCCATCCAGCGCGCCAGCACCACGTACAGCAGCATGGCGAGTGCGGGCTTCTGCGCCCGCCGCAGCGCCGCCACGGCGGCCGCGCCGCCATCCGCGCGGCGCAACAGCAGCACCAGCGCCACCAGCCACAGCACCACCGCGACATGGGTGATGGCGAAGCCCGGCAGGTCGGCGAAGGGAGTCCAACTGGGCGGATTTGGGATGGCCCGCGCCGCCAGCAGCGCGGCGGTCAGCCCGAGATAGGGCGCGAGGCGCCGCAGCGCCGTGCGCCAGCCCGCGGCATCGCGCGGCGGATCAAGCCGCCACAACGCCCATAGCAACGGCAGCCCGGTGGCCAGCACGCCGGCGACTTCGAAGGGGAAGGCGGCATGGGCGCCGACCAGCAGCGCGCCCACCAGCACCAGGATGGCCGTCTGCGCCAGGCGCTCGGCCGGCGGCACCACGATGCCCTGCGTCGCGCAGAGCCGCCACAGCACCGGGCCGACCAATGGCAGCCACGCGGCGTTGGGCCAGGCCGTGGCGGCGGCCAACTGCTGCGCCGGCATGCCTATCAGTGCCGCGCCCAGGGCGGTGCCGGGGCCGAGCCCGCCCCAGGGCACCAGCGTGAGCGAAAGCAGCGCCATCGCCCCCGCCGCCGCGCCGCCCAGCCCCATGCCGCGCAGCGCCGACAGCGCAAACACCGCGCCCACGGCGAAGCCCGTGACGCTTTCCAGGAAGGCGCCGGCCAGCAGCGTGGCGACGAAGATGCGCCGCGGCGTCGCCGCCTGGGGCACGGCCTCGGGCGCGCGCGAGACGGCGGCGTGGAACAGCAGCCCGCCCACCACCACGCCGATCGGCTTGGCCGCGAGGAAGGCGCCGCGCAGCGTCTCCTCCAGCAGGAAGGCGCCGGCACCCGCGCCGGCGGGCAGCGAGAGCAGCACCGCGGGCAGTGCGGCCAGCAGCGCCGCCAGCACCGCCGGCACCGGCCCGGCCCGGCCGCTCAGCAGCAGGCCGAGCAGCAGCAGCAGCGGAGCGGCCTGCAGCGCGAGAATCATCCTGCTATCCTTGCCGCGGGGCGCGCGCCGGGCCAGCCTGCGGCGCGATGGCCGAGCCACTCCCCTACGCCGCCTATGGCAGCAACCTGAACCCGCCGCGCATGCTGGCGCGCTGCCCGGGCGCGGTGGCGCTGGGCCGCACGCTGCTGCCCGGCTGGCGGCTGGAACTGCGCCGCTACGCCACCATCGCGCCGGATCCCGCCGCCGCCGTGCCGCTCGGCCTGTGGCGCATCACGCCCGCGCATCTGGCGGCGCTGGACCGGGCCGAGGGCGTGGCCTACGGCGCCTATCGGCGTATCCGCCTGTTGCTGCCCGAAGGCGGCGAGGCCTGGTGCTATGAGGAGTTGAACCCGCGCCCGGGCCCGCCGCATGCCGATTACGTGGCGCATCTGCGGCATGGCTACCGTGCCTTCGGGCTGGATGAGGCGGTGCTGGAGGCGGTGGTGACCGCCGCCGGCTTCCGTGCCTGACCTCAGGCGGTGTCGCGACCCGCAGGCGGCCGGCGACAGCCGGCCGAGCCGTCGAATGGCGGCCGCCGCAGGTGCGGCGAAGCCAAGCCGGCGGATGCCGGCGCCGGCGATTGAGGGGCCGAAGGTCAAGCCTTCGGCCTCATGGCATCAGCTTCGCGCGCCAGCCGCGCCTCCCGCCGCGTGATGTACAGCGTGCTGCCGATGATCAGCACGCCGCCCACGCCCAGCCCCCAATCAGGCACCTCGCCGAACAGCGCCACGCCGAAGCTGGCCGCGAAGAGCAGCCGCACATAGCTGATCGGCGCCAGCACCGAGGCATCGGCCATGCGCAGCGCGTTGATCCACAGATGCATGGCGAAGGGCCCGCACAGCCCGACCAGCACCAGCATCCCCGCCGCGCCCCAGCCCGGCCAGGCCAGGCCCGGCAGCGCGATGGGAAGCGCGACGGTGACGGAGACGATGCCGATGTAAAACATGATGGTCTCTGTCCGCTCGCTGCGCGCCAGCATCTTGGTGGTCAGCATGATGACCGCGCCCAGCAGCGCCGAGCCGATGGCCGCGGCCACCGACCAATCCAGCGGCAGCGCGCCGGGGCGAAGGATCACCATCACGCCCGCGAAGCCCACCAGCGTGGCGCTCCAGCGCCGCCAGCCCACACGCTCGCCCAGCAGCGGGCCGGCCAGCGCCGTCACGAACAGCACGGCGGTGAAGGACAATACCGTGGCGGCGGCCAGCGGCAGGCCGATGAAGCTGGTGAAATACATGTACCACGACACCGCCGAGAGCAGGCCGCGGAAGATCTGCAGCGGAAGCGTGCGCGTGCGGATCACGCCCGCCGGGTCGTGCAGCAGTGCCGGCGCCGTCCACAGCAACTGCCCGAGCGCGCGCGCCAGCACCACGGTGGCCAGCGGCACGTCGCTGAGCGCCTTCACCACCAGGCTCTCCAGCGTGAACATCAAGGCGGCAGCGACGGCCAGCGCCGCGGCGTGTGCCATTGGGCTCATCGCCGGCGCGCCTCGGCAACGGTGATGATCAGCGCGCCCGAGAGGATGATCGCCGCGCCGATCCAGCCGTACAGGTCCGGCACCTCGCCCCAGATCGCCCAGCCCGCCGCGGCCACCACCACCAGCCGCAGATACTGGAAGGGCGCGATGGCGCTCGCCTCGCCATGGCGCAGCGCCTCCGTCACCAGGTAGATGATGCCGGGCGCGATCAAGCCGAAGGCCAGCAGCAGCAGCCACTCCGCCGCGCCCAGCGGCACCCAGGCCAGGATGGCGAAGGGCAGGGCGCCCGCGGTGGTGACCAGGCCGACATAGGCGATGACGGTGCGCGTGCTCTCGGTGGCGGTCAGCACGCGGCTGGTCAGGGTGATGCCGCACCAGGCCACCGCGGCGCCGATGGCGGCGGCGGCGCCGATCGCATCCAGCGTGTTGCCCGGCCTCAGCATCACCGCCACGCCCAGCAGCCCGGCCAGCGTGCCGGCCCAGCGCCAGCGATCCACCCGCTCGCCCAGCAGCGGGCCGGCGAGCATCGTTGTGAACATCACGTTGGTGAAGGACAGCACCGTGCCGGTCGCGAGGTCGAGTCGCGTGAAGGAGAAGTAGTAGAGCGCCCAGGTGAGCAGCGAGGAGGCGCCGCGCAGCAGATGCAGGCCAAGGCGCCGCGTGCGGAACACCAGCAGCCCGCTCATCGCGATGGTGGGCGCCACCCACACGAGTTGCCCCGCCGCGCGCGCCGCCACCTGCACCTCGGTGGGAATGCCGCGCGCCGTCATCCAGCGGATGAACAGCAGCTCCACCGCGAACAGCAAAGCGGCCGCCGCCATCAGCGCTGCGCCGCGCAGATTGTCGGGCGTTTGCCTCAAGTCCCGCGTCTCGATCGCATTGACGGCGCGCGTGTCCCGGTTAGCTTGGCGCCAGGGTGGCCGCATCGTGCTGCGTGACGCAAGCCGCGCCGTTGCATGGCCGGCATGGCCACACTGCGGATCGTCGAATGCGGATCGCCGCGGTGGCGAAGGAGCTTGGCGTGGCGAAGGAAGCGGAACGGCAGGCGGCGCTCGATGCGGTGGATCGCGGTCCTATCCTGGTGTGGGGGGCGGGCGCCATCGGCGGCACCATCGGCGCGCATCTGGTGCGCGCGCGCCACGCGGTAGTGTTCTGCGACGTGGTGCCCGAGCATGTGGCCGCCATCGCCGACCCGGCGCGCGGGCTGCATATCGAAGGCCCGGTGGCGCAGCTGCGCGTGCATGCGCCGGCAGTGACGCCGGCGGCGGTGCAGGGCCAATTCCGTCGCGTCTTCCTCTGCGTCAAGACGCATGACACCGAGGCCGCCTGCCGGCAGCTGCTGCCGCATCTGGCGCCGGATGGCTATGTGCTGTCGCTGCAGAACGGGCTGTGCGAGCGCGTCATCGCCGAAATCTGCGGCGCGCATCGCACGATCGGCGCCTTCGTCAATTTCGGCGCGGATTGGCTGGAGCCCGGGCGCATCCTGTATGGCAACCGCGGCGCCGTGGTGGTGGGCGAGCTGGATGGCGCGGCCACGCCGCGCGTCGCAGCGCTGCACGCGCTGCTGCGCGACCCCTTCGAGCCCGATGCGGTGCTGACGCCCAATATCTGGGGCTATCTCTGGGGCAAGCTGGCCTATTCCAGCCTGCTCTACGCGCAGGGCCTGGCCGAGCGCGGCATCGCCGACACGCTGGCGCGCGCCGAGTTGCTGCCGCTGGTGCGCGCTTTGTGCGGCGAGGTGATCGACGTGGCCCGCGCCGAGGGCGTGACGCCGCTCGGCTTCAACGGCTTCGACCCGGATGCCTTCGGCGCCGGCGGCAGCGCGGAGGCGGCGCGCGCCTCGATGGCGGCGATGGAGGCGTTCAACCGGCCCAACGCCAAGACCCATTCCGGCATCTGGCGCGATTTGTGGGTGCGCCATCGCGCGACCCCCGCCGATGCGCAGATCGGCGCGGTGCCGCCGATCGGCCGCGCGCACGGCCTGGCCTGCCCGACGCTCGAGCGGCTGATCGCGATGATCCACGAATGCGAGCGCGGCCTGCGCCCGATGGCGGACGACAACCTGCTGGAGCTGATGCGATGAACATCCGATTCGATGGCGTGACAGTGGCGGTCACCGGCGCGGGGCACGGCTTCGGCCGCGCCATCGCGCAGGGCTTCGCCGGCCTCGGCGCGCGGGTTTTCGCCTGTGACCTCTCGGCGGCGGAACTGGCCGAGACGGCGCAGGGCACCGCCATGGTGACCAGCGCCTTCGACCTGACGGCGCCGGGTGCCGCGGCGGGCTGGATCGCGGGTATCGAGCAGGCGACGGGCGGGCCCATCGGCGTGCTGGTGTGCAATGCCGGCGGCGTGCGCGGGCAGGTGAACCGGCCGATCGAGGATGTACCGCTGGAGGATTGGCACGCCATCTTCGACATCAACACCCATGCCGCCTTCGCGCTGGCCCGCGCCGTGGCGCCGGGGATGAAGCGCGCCAAGGCAGGGCGCATCGTCACCATCAGCAGCGGCGCCGGGCTGAAGCCCAGCCGCACGGGCATCCAGGCCTATTGCGCGGCGAAGCACGCGCTGGTGGGGCTGACGCGCCAATTGTCGCGCGAATTCGGCCCGCACGGCATCACGGTGAATTCCGTGGCACCCGGCTTCGTGCTGTCGAACCCCGCCTCGATCAAGCAGTTCGACAGCTATGGCGCGGAAGGCCAGCGCGCGATGCTGGAGGGCATCGCCATGCGCCGGCTCGGCCAGCCGGAGGATATCGCCAACGCCGTGCTGTTCTTCGCCTCGCCGCTGGCGGGCTGGGTGACGGGTCAGATCCTGCCCGTGGATGGGGGCACCTGAGGGGCTGCCTACACCAAACTCTCCAGCAACCCGGCGAACAGCTTCGCGCGCGGCACCAGGCTTGCCACCTGGATGTGCTCGTCCAGCGTGTGCGCCCCGGCCCCCGCCACGCCGAGGCCATCGAGGGTGGGGATGCCCATGGCACCGGTGAAATTGCCGTCGGAGCCGCCGCCGGAACTCTGATGCGGCAGCGCCAGGCCGAGGTGGCGTGCCAGCGAAGCGGCGTGCGCGTGCAGCGCCATGGTGCCGGCATCGGCCTCCCACACCGGGCGCGTCACGCCGCGCGTCACCTCCAGCGTCACGTCGCCGCCGGCGCGGGCCAGCGCCAGCATGCGCGCCACCCCGGCATCGAGATCGGCCTGGCGCTTCGCCATCGAGAGCACCTCGGCGCGGCATTCGGTGGCGACGCAATTCACCCATTGCCCGCCCTCGATGACGCCCACCGAGAAGGTGCAATCCTCCGTCGTCATCGCATCGATCGCCAGCGCCTGGCGGCACATCTCGCGGATGGCGCTGCGGCCTTCGGACAGCGTGATGCCGGCGTGGCTCGGCCGGCCGATGCTGCGCAGGTTGAAGCGCGCGATGGCATAGCGCCCGGTCACCACCCCGCCATCGGGGCGCGCCGGCTCGGGCACCAGCACGCAGCGCGCGCGCGCGGCCTCGGCCTCGATCAGGTCGCGCGTCGAGGGGCTGCCCACCTCCTCGTCCGAGGTGAACAGGAAAGTCACCGGCAGCTTCGTGGGCAGGCCGGCGCGGCGCATCTGGCGCATCGCCTCCACCGCCAGGAAGGTGCCGCCCTTCATGTCGAAGATGCCCGGGCCGCGGCACAGCGCGCCCTCGCGCCGCCAGGGCAGCTTCGCCAGCGTGCCCACGGGGTGCACGGTGTCGAGATGCGCCAGCACCAGGATGCCCGGCGCATCCTCGCCGGCCGGATGCGGCAGGCGGGCGCGCACGCAATCGCCGAAGCCCATGCGGCCGGGGATGCGCTCGATGCGCGCGCCGAGCATCGCCATGCTGCGCGCGGCCAGGTCCATCATGCGGTTCGCTGCCGCGGCGTCGAAGGTGGGGCTCTCGCATTCCACCCAGGGCCGCAGGCCTTCCAGCATCGCCTCCGTGTCGAAGGGCAGGTCGAGCGCGGCGGGGCGGGGCGTGGTGGCGGCGGGCGCGTCCATGGTGGTCTCCTGTGCCGCTTCAGCCTGGGGCGAAAGCGGGTGGCCCGGCAAGCTGACGCAGGCCTCATGTGCGCCGCGCACCGGCGCTGGTAGGGTGGCGGCGATGAGTGGCACCACACCCCCCCGCCCGCGCCTTGCCCCCCAGGCCGGCTTCGCCGCCTGGCGTGCGACGGAGCTGCGGCCGCCGGACTGGATGGTGCCGCTGGGCGCCGACCATGCGGCGGAGCTGGAGGCCGCGCTGGCCGCGCTCGGCGGCCGCGCGCCGGCCAGCCTGGCGGAGGCGCCGCTGCCCAGCCTCGGCGCGCTGCTGCGCGATGCCGCGAACCGCCTGGATACCGGGCGCGGCTTCGTGCTGCTTCGCGGCCTGAAGCTGGACCGGCCGGGCGAGGCGATGGCCGAGCCGGTGCTGCGCGCCATCGGGCTGCATCTGGGCCGCGCCGTGCCGCAGGGGCCGGGCGGTGCGCCGGTGCAGCTGCTGCAGAGCCCGGCCAGCGGCGCGCTGCGCTGGCGCTTCCATGCCGATGCGGCCGATGCGGTGGCGCTGCTGGTGCTGCGCCAGCCGCCGGATGTGGACCCGGCGATGCTGGTGGCCGCTGCCACCGTGCACAACGAGATGCTTCGGCGTGACCGCGCGGCGCTGGAGCTGCTGCACCGGCCCCTGCCGCACGCCGTGCCGGGGCCGGCGGGCGGCGCGGTGCGGGTGGTGGAGCTGCCGGTCTTCTCCACCGCTTCCGGCGCCTTCATCGGCCGCTATGCGCGCGACGCGATCGAGGCGGCGCAGCGCCTGCCCGACACGCCGCGCCTGAGTGCGGCGCAGGTGGAGGCGCTCGACCTGCTGGACGCGATCTGCGCCGAGCCCGGCCTGGCGCTGCGCATGGAGGTGCGGCCGGGCGACCTGCTGCTGTTCAACCCGCTGCAGGTCTGGAAGCGGCTGGCCGAAGTGCCGGCCGAGGCCGAGCCGGGCGAGCCCGCGATGCGGCAGGCGCTGCGGCTGCTGCTGGTGACCGAAAGCTCCCGCGCGCTGCCGGAGGGGCTGGCGACGCTCGGCGAGACGCCCGCCCCGCCGGGCGGCATGGTGGGGGGATAGGGCATGCGGATCCTGGTTGCGAACGCCAACACCACGGAAGCCATCACCGAGGGCTGCGTCGCCACGGCGCGGGCGGGTGCTGCGCTCGGCACCGTCATCATCGGCGCCACGCCCGCCTTCGGGCCGGCAGTGATCTCGACGCGCGCCGAGAACGCCATCGCCGCGCATGCGCTGCTGGCGACGTTGGCGGAGCACGCGGGGCGCGTCGATGCGGTGGTGCTGGCCGTCAGCCACGACACGGCGCTGGAAGCGGCGCGGCAATTGATGCCCTGCCCGGTGGTCGGCATGACGGAGGCCGCCTGCTTCGCGGCCTGCCTGCTCGGCGGCCAGTTCGGCGTGCTGACGCTCGGCCAGGCGCGCCCCTATGAGGAGCTGGTGGCGCGGCACGGCCTGGCCACGCGCTGCGCCGAGGTGCGCAGCATCGCGGCGACGCCGCAGGATGCGCTGCGCGATCCCGATGGCGTGGCGGAGCAGGTGCTGCAGGCGGCCACCGCCATGGCCGAGCGCTGCGACGCGGTGGTGCTGGGCGGCGCGGCGCTGGCAGGCATGGACCGCGTGTTGCAGGACCGGGCGCCGGTGCCGCTGCTGGATGGCATCACCTGCGCGGTGAAGCTGGCCGAGATGCTGGTGGCACTCGGTGCGCCCAAGCCGCGGGCGGGCAGCTATGCCGCGCCGCAGGGCCGCGCCGCGGTCGGGCTGTCGCAGGCACTGTCGGCCTTGCTCAAGGGGATTTGAAACGCCCAGGGCGTGCCGTGCGTTCACGATGACGATCGGGGAGGGCGGCAGGATGCGGCTTGAAGACGGACGCGAGAGCGGGAATGTGGAGGATCGCCGCGGAGCGCGTCGCGGCGGCATGGCGATCGGCGGTGGCATCGGCGGCCTGGTGCTGGTGGTGCTGGCGCTGTTGTTCGGCGTCGATCCGGGCATCGTGGTGAATCAAATGGGCCAGGCCCCTGCGCCCGCGGTCGAGCGCGCCGGCCCGCCGGCCGACGATGCCGGCGCGCGCTTCGTGCGCCGCGTGCTCGCCGAGACCGAGGATGTGTGGAACCCGCTGTTCCAGGAACTCGGCCAGCGCTACGAGGAGCCGCGGCTGGTGCTGTTCTCGGGCGCCGTGGACAGCGCCTGCGGCATGGCGCAGGCCGCGGTCGGGCCCTTCTACTGCCCGGGCGACCGACGCGTTTACATCGACCTCGACTTCCTCGCCGAGCTGCAGCGGCGGATCGGAGCACCGGGTGATTTCGCCGCCGCCTATGTCATCGCCCATGAGGTCGGCCACCATGTGCAGAACCAGCTTGGCGTGTTGCGCCGGGTGGAGGAACTGCGCCGCGGCGGCAACGCGGCGCAGGCGAATGCGCTGCAGGTGCGGGTGGAGTTGCAGGCCGATTGCCTGGCCGGCCTCTGGGCGCGCCGCGCGCAGGAGGCCCGCGGCATCCTCGAGCCGGGCGACATCGAGGAAGGCCTGAACGCCGCCGCTGCGGTCGGCGACGACCGGATGCAAAGCAGCGCGGGCCGCCGCGTGGTGCCGGAAAGCTTCACCCATGGCAGCGCCGCGCAGCGCGCGCGCTGGTTCAAGGCCGGACTGGCCAGTGGCCGGCTGGAGGCCTGCGACACCTTCTCGACGCCACAGCTTTGAGGGCCACGCGCTCCGCGCGATGAACCCTACACGCTGCGCAGGATGAACCCTACGCGCTGCGCACGATGATCCCGCGCTCGGCATAGAAGCGCGCGGCGCCGGGGTGGAACGGCACCACGCTGTTGGCGCTCGCGTTCTCGGCCCGCGTGCCGCCGGCACTGGCGTGGATCTCCCGCGCCGGATCGGCGGCCGACAGCGCGGCGCGGGTGAGGGCATGGGCGCGCGCCTCGGGCAGCGCGGCATTGGCCACCACGAAGTTCCAGGCGGCGAAGGACAGCAGCGGCGCGTCCTGCCCGCGATAAGTGCCCGGCGCGATGGTGGTGGGGGCGAGGTAGGGCAGCTGCGCCACCACCGCCGCCACCAGCGCTGCATCCAGCCCGAAGACGATCGCATCGGCCTGCGCCTGCGCGGCGACGAGGGAGGGTATGGGCACGATGGCGCCCTGCCACAGCGCGTCGATCTCGCCGCGCGCCAGCGCCGTGGCCAGCGCCGCGGGGTCGCCCGACACCACCTCGGCCTCGATGCCGGCGGCTGCCATGGCGGCGCGGAAGAACACCTCGGCCGGGCCGCGCGCCGGGCCGGCGGCCACGCGCCGGCCGGCGAGATCCTGCAGGCGGGTGAGGCCGGAGGCACGCAGTGCGGCCACCTGGAAGCTGGTTTCGTACATCGGGAACAGCGCGCGCACGCTGCCATGCACGCGCCCGCCCGCGGCCGGCGTGCCGGCCAGCGCATCGGCGGCGGAGCCGAGGAAGGCGGTGCCGAGTGCTGCGGGGTCATCCTCGGCGCGGGCCAGGTTCTCAAGCGAGCCGGCCGAGCGTGCGACCGCCAGGGTGATGCCCTGGCGCGCCAGGAAGGCGGCCAGCCCCTCGCCATAGGGCAGGAAGGCGCTGCCGGGGCCGGCGGTGAACAGGGTCAGCGGGGCCTCCTGTGCCCAGGCGGGGTGGGTTGCGGCCAGGGATGCGGCAAGCAGCGTGCGGCGTTGCATGGACCATCTCCGGGTGTGGCGGCGATGGTAGCGGATCGGGGCGGTATGGGTGACTCAGAACAACAACAATCGGCCAAGCCTCTGGCGTGCCATAGAAATTCGATTATTAGAGACATTATCCAAAATTTGAACGTTGACCCATTCATCCCTGCCGTGAGAGGAGGCATTTCGGCACCGCAAAACAACCGTAAGGCGTATTTCCCATGCCAGCCGGCTTCGGCTTCCGCCGCGCATCCGAATGGGCCACCGGCTTCGTCGGCTACATCGCACTGCGCCCCGACGCGGCGCTGAACGGCTGGACGCTGGCCTTCGACGCCGATTTCACCATCACCAGCATCTGGGGTGCGGAGATCATCGATACCGCGCCCGGCCGCTTCCTGGTGCGCAGCCTGTCCTGGACAGCGCAGGTCGCGGCGGGCGGCACCGTGGAATTCGGCTTCACCGCGACCACGACAACCCCCGGCGAGTCGCCCTCGGCCTTCCTGCTCGGCCCGCCGACGGTGCTGGAATTGCTGCCGCCGCCCCCACCACCGCCGCCCACCCCGCCGAGCGTTGCGATCGCCGCGCTGGATGGCGCCGAGGGCAGCCGCGACGTGGTGTTCGTGCTGACCCTGTCGGAGGCCTCCGCCACGCCGGTGACGCTGCGTTTCGCTACCGCCGACGGCACCGCCCGCGCCGGGCTGGACTACGCGGCGCTGGCCGGCAGCATCACCTTCGCCGCCGGCGAGACGCGCAAGGAGATCCTGGTCCGCACGCTGAACGACGCGGTGCTGGAGGGCACCGAGCGCTTCTCGCTGACGCTGCTGGAGGCCACCGGCGCCACGCTGCCCGCCACCGCCAGCGTCAGCGCCGCGATCATCGACGACGAGGCGCCGCGCATCAGCATCGCCGATGCCTCGGCGCTGGAGGGTGCGGCGAACCTCGTGGCGCTGCGCTTCACCGTCACGCTCTCGCACGCCGTGGGCAGCACCGTGGTGGTGCGCTTCGCCACCGCCGATGGCACGGCGCTGGCCGGACCCGACTATGTGGCGCGGAGCGGCAGCGTCACCTTCCTGCCGGGCGAGACCAGCAAGGGCTTCACCGTCACCCTGCTGGGCGACCGGGCGATCGAGGCCGACGAGACGTTCGTGGTGCGCCTGTCCGATCCCGTGCGCGGCACCATCGCGGATGGCGAGGCCATCGCCACCATCCGCAACGACGACCGCCCAGGCATCGCCATCGCCGATGCGGCCGCGGTGACCGAGGGCGATCCCGGCGCCAGCCGGCCGGTCGGCGTGCTGTCCACCCAGGGCAACCAGATCGTGGATGAGGCCGGCACGCCGGTGCGCATCGCCGCGGTCAACTGGTTCGGCATGGAGACCACGCGCTTCGCCCCCGATGGCCTGCACGCGCGCAACTGGCGCGAGATGATGGACCAGATGGTGGAGCTCGGCTTCAACGCCATCCGGCTGCCCTTCTCGGCCCAGGCGGTGCAGGAGGGCGGCACGCCCACCAGCATCAACTACGCGTTGAACCCGGATCTCGCGGGGCTTTCGCCGCTGCAGATCATGGACCGCATCGTGGATTACGCCGGCGATATCGGGCTGCGCATCCTGCTCGATCACCACCGCAGCGCCGCCGGCGACGGGCCGAACGGCAACGGTCTTTGGTACGATGGCCGCTTCACCGAGGCGCGCTGGATCGACATGTGGGAGGACCTCGCCGCGCGCTATCGCGGCGATCCCACGGTGATCGGCGCCGACCTGTCGAACGAGCCGCATGCCGCGACCTGGGCGCAATGGGCCAGCGCCGCCGAGCGTGCGGGCAATGCCGTGCTGGCCGCCAACCCCGATTGGCTTGTGGTGGTGGAGGGTGTCGCGGCGCACCAGGGCGAATACTACTGGTGGGGCGGCAACCTGATGGGCGCGCGCGACCGCCCGGTGGTGCTCTCGGCGCCTGACAAGCTGGTGTATTCGCCGCATGACTACCCGAATTCGGTCTATGCGCAGCCCTTCTTCTACGCGCCCGACTTCCCGGCCAACCTGCCGGCGCTGTTCGACAAGATGTGGGGCTATCTGTGGCGCGAGGGCACCGCGCCGGTGCTGATCGGCGAGCTCGGCAGCCGGCTGGAGGACCCCAAGGACCTCGCCTGGCTGGATGCCATCGTCTCCTACATGTCGGGCGACCTGAACAATGACGGCACGCAGGACCGTGCCGATCTCGGCCCATCCTTCGCCTGGTGGTCCTGGAACCCCAATTCCGGCGACACCGGCGGCATCCTGGCCAATGACTGGCGTACGCCGATCACCGCGAAGCTGGCGGCGCTGGAGCCCGTGCTGTCGGATGCCGTGGCGCCCGCGCGCGCCGCCGAATTCGCCGTGACGCTGACCGAGGCGGCGCTGAGTGCCGTGACACTCGGCTGGCGCACGCTGGCCGGCACCGCGAGCGATGCCGACTACGTCGCGGCCAGCGGCACCCTCACCTTCGCGCCCGGCGAGACGCGCAAGACCATCGAAGTGCTGCTGCGCCCCGACGAGATCGCCGAGGCGCAGGAGAGCTTCCGCGTGGAGCTGTTCGACATCCAGGGTGCGACCGTGGTGGACCGCATCGGCATCGGCCGCATCACCGACGACGATTGGGTCCTGTAGCGCCGCTCAATCCAGGCGCGCGCCGGAAACCCGCACCACCTCGCGCCATTTCTCGTTCTCGGCGCGGATGAAGGCCTCGAAGGCGGCGGGGCCGAGCGGGCGCGGCTCGGCGCCGATCTCGCGCTGCCGCGCGATCACCGCCGGGTCACGCGAAATCTCCAGGATGGCGCTGGCGTAGCGCTCCATGATCGCGGCCGGCATGCGCGCGGGCGCCTGCACGCCGAACCAGGCCACCGCCTCGAAGCCCGCCACGCCGCCTTCCTGCACCGTGGGCACATCCGGCACCGCGAACCAGCGCTCGGCGGAGGTGACGGCCAGCATCCGCAGCGTGCCGGCGCGCACATGCGGCAGGTAGGCCGGCAGGTTGTCCACCGCCACCTGGATGTTGCCGGCGATCAGGTCCGGCACCACGCCGCCGGTGCCGCGATAGGGCACGTGGGTGATGTCGATGCCGGCGCGCACCTTGAGGTATTCGCCCGAGAGATGGCCGGACGTGCCGTTGCCCGGCGTGCCGTAGTTCAGCCGCCCCGGATTGGCCTTCGCATAGGCCAGGAACTCGGCGAAATTCCGTGCCGGCACGGCCGGGTTCACCACGATGCCGTTGGCCACCAGGTTCACCAGCGCCACCGCCGCCAGCTCCTCCGGCCGGAAGGGCATGCGGCTGTAGAGGAACTGGTTGATGCTGGCCGTGCCGATCGTGCACATCAGCAGCGTATGGCCATCCGGATCGGCCTTGGCCACGGCATCGGCGCCGACATTGCCGCCCGCGCCAGGCCTGTTGTCCACCACCACGGGCTGGCCGAGCAGCGGCGTGAGGCGTTCGGCCAGCAGCCGCGCCGTGAGGTCGGTGGCGCCGCCGCCCTGGAAGGGCACGACGATGCGCACCGGCCGGCTCGGCGCCCATTGCGCGCGGGCGGTGCCGATGGCGGGCAGCGCCAGCGCGGTGCCGAGGATGGCGCGGCGGGTGGGGGACATGGGCGGGCTCTCCTGCTTCAATCGGCCGTCGCGCCGGAGCGTCGCACCACTTCGCCCCATTTGGCGATCTCGGCCTTGATGAAGGCGTCGAACGTCTCGGGGCTGGTGCCGCCATCGGGGGTCAGCGCCGGGGCCATGCCGCCGAGATCGGCCAGGCGGCGCTGCATGTCGGGCTCGCGGATGATGGCGTTCATTTCGTCCGAATAGCGCTGGATCGCCGCGCGCGGCATCCGCGCCGGGCCCTGCAGGCCGAACCAGGCCGTGGCTTCCACGCTGGCGAGACCTTCCTCGGCCGTGGTCGGCACATCCGGCATGGCGGGGCTGCGCGTGGCGGTGGTGACGGCGAGTGGCCGAAGCCGGCCCTCGCGCAGATGGCCGATGACGCTGGGCAGGTTGTCCACGCCCACCTCGACGCGCCCGGCGATGATCTCCTGCATCATCGGGCCGGCGCCGCGGAAGGGCACATGCGCCATGTCGATGCCGGCCTCCAGCTTCAGCAACTCGCCCGTCATGTGCAGCGAGGTGCCGGCGCCGGAGCTGCCGATGTTCAGCGCGCCGGGGCGCGCCTTGGCATAGGCCACCAGCTCGCGCAGCGTGCGCACCGGCAGGCTGGGATTGACGAAGATGGCGTTGGGCACGCGCAGCATCAGCGCCACCGCCGCCAGATCCTCCGGCCGGACGGGCATGCGGGCGCCGTACAGCGAATAATTGATCGCGCCGCCGCTGATGGTCTGCATCAGCAGCGTGTGGCCATCGGGCTCGGCCTTCGCCACCACGTCGTTGCCGATGTTGCCGCCCGCACCGGGGCGATTCTCCACCGTCACTGGCTGGCCGAGACGCCGCGCCAGCGGCTCGCTGAGCAGGCGCGCGGCGATGTCGGTGGTGCCGGCGGGCGGGAAGCCCACCACGATGCGCACGGGCCTGGTGGGCGCCCAGGCGGCCTGTGCGCGGGCGGTGCGGGGCAGGCCGAGGCCGGGGGCGGCGAGCAGCGCCGCGGCGCCGAGGGCGGAACGACGGGTGATGGCCATGGCGTGTTTCCTCCAGCGGGCCCGGCTTGCTGCCGGGCTTCTCCGCGCTGCCCCATAGCTGCCGTGCCGGCGCCCGGCTTGCAAGCCATCACCCCCCGCAGGCCAGCAGACCCGGGCGGCGCGGCTGCTTGCAACGCGCAGCGTATTGCCGGACCCTGCCTGCGCCGGGATTTGGCGGCATGGGCCGGGGTCGGGGCGCTGGTGGCCGGGCAAGGGGGCGAGCTGCATGCACTTCATCAGGGTCTATGCCCGCGTGCTCCGGCTTCTGGCGCCCGACCGCTTCGTGGCGATTGGCCTCAGCCTGGGCGCGCTGGCGCTGGCCGGGCTGCAATTCCTGGAACCCGTGCTGTTCGGCCGCGTCATCGACCTGCTGTCGCGGTCCGACCGCATGGCCGAGGCTGCGATGTGGGCCGAAACGCTGTCGCTGCTGCTGCTGTGGGGGGCGGTCGGCCTCTCCTCCATCGGCGCGAGCGTGGCGGTGGCGCTGCTGGCCGACCGCATGGCGCATCGCAACCGGCTGGCGATGATGTCGCGCTATTTCGAGCACGTCCTCTCGCTGCCGCTATCGTTCCATGGTGACACGCAGTCGGGCCGGCTGATGAAGGTGATGCTGGTCGGCACCGACAACCTGTTCGGCCTGTGGCTGAGCTTCTTCCGCGACCACCTGATCACCTTCATCGCCGCGGTGGTGCTGCTGCCGCTGACGCTGGTGATGAACTGGCGGCTGGGGCTGCTGCTGATCGTGCTGGTGGTGGTGTTCGCCGTGGTCGCCGCCTGGGTGATCCGCAAGACGCAATCGGCGCAGAGCCAGGTGGAGCAGTTGCACAGCCAGCTGGCCGGCAATGCGCAGGATGCGCTGTCCAACGTCATGGTTGTGCAGTCCTTCTCGCGCCTCAGCTCGGAGGCGCGGCTGTTCGGCGACATCGTGCGCCGCGTGCTGGACCACCAGTTCCCGGTGCTGAACTGGTGGGCGGTGGTGGCGGTGCTGACGCGCGGTGCGAGCACCATCACCGTGATCGCCATCTTCGTGCTGGGCACGCTGCTGCATGTGCGCGGCCAGGCCACGGTGGGCGAGATCGTCTCCTTCATGGGCTTCGCCACGCTGCTGATCGGCCGGCTGGAGGGCGCGGTGGGCTTCATCTCGAGCCTGGTGATGCAGATGCCCGCACTGGAGCAGATGTTCGCCGTGCTGGATGCGCGCACCACCGTGCCCGAGAAGCCGCAGGCGCGCGTACTGGGCCGCGCCGTGGGCGAGGTGCGCTTCGAGAACGTGGCCTTTGCCTATCCCGGCGGCCCGCGCATCCTCTCCGACGTGTCGCTGGAGGCCGCACCGGGGCGCACCATCGCGCTGGTGGGCCAGACCGGTGCGGGCAAGACCACGGCGATGGCGCTGCTGCAGCGGCTGTGGGACCCGGTGGCCGGGCGCATCACCATCGACGGGCAGGATCTGCGCGACCTGACGCTGGACAGCCTGCGCCGCAACATCGGCGTGGTGTTCCAGGAAAGCCTGCTGTTCAACCGCAGCATCCGCGACAACCTGCTGACCGGCCGGCCCGACGCGACGCAGGAGGATATCGAGCGCGCCTGCCGCATGGCCGAGGCGCATGACTTCATCACCCGCAAGCCGCAGGGCTATGACACCATGGTGGGCGAGCGCGGCGTGGCGCTCTCGGGCGGCCAGCGCCAGCGCCTGGCGATTGCGCGCGCGCTGCTGAAGGACCCGCCGGTGCTGATCCTGGACGAGGCGACCAGTGCGCTGGACGCCGCGACGGAGGCGCGGGTGCAGAAGGCGCTGCGCGCGCTGATGGCCGGGCGCACCACCTTCGTCATCGCGCATCGCCTGTCCACCGTGCGCGACGCCGACGAGATCCTGGTGTTCGAGCAGGGCGAGGTGGCCGAGCGCGGCAGCTTCGAGGCGCTGGTGCGCCTCGATGGCCGCTTCGCCGAGCTGGTGCGCACGCAGCTGACGGGCGAGGCGCCGCCGGCGGCGCCGCTCGCGCCGGCGTGAGCGCGCGACGCTTGCCGGGGCGGGTGCCACGCGGCGCTTGAATTGCGTCGCCGCGCCCTGGCACCATCGCGCGGCGGCTGGCCCGACGACCAGCGGGGAGGAACCGAGATGATCACCATCGCCACCATCCTGCGCGACAAGGGCAGCAATGTTGTCTCGGTCGGTGCCCTCGACGCGCTCGGCGAGGTCGCGCGCATCCTGGCGGAGAACCGCATCGGCGCCGTGCTGGTGCGCGACGGCGCGGGCGACGTGCTCGGCATCGTCAGCGAGCGCGACGTGGTGCGCGCCATGGCGACGCATGGGCGCGACGCCGTGGCGCTGGCGGCGGCCGACATCATGACCCGCTCGCTGCACACCGTGACGCCGATGAGCCATGTCACCGAGGCGCTGGGCCTGATGACCGACCGCCGCGTGCGCCACCTGCCGGTGATCGAGGCGGATGGCGGCCTGGCCGGCATGGTCTCGATCGGCGACCTGGTGAAGGCGCGCATCGCCGAGGCGGTGCACGAGGTGGAGGAGCTGCGCCACTTCGTCGAAGGCGCGGGTTGAGGCGCCGCGGCGCGGCTTGACGCAGGTCAAGGACGGGCGGGCCGGGCGGGCGGAGGCTGGGCGGGACAGAAAGGGAGTCGCCCGCATGAACCACCAACACCGCAAGGTGCTGCACGCGCTGTTCGCCCACCCCGTGAGCGCCAACCTCGATCCGAAGCATGTCGCCGCGGTGTTCGGCGAGCTGGGCGCCACCGTGGAGCATGGCGGCCATGGCCACCTGAAGGTGACGCTGAACGGCCACACCCACGGCTTCCACGACACCCGCCACAGCCTGTCGAAGGAGGAGGTGGTGCAGATGCGGAAATTCCTGGAGGGCGCGGGCGTGGACCCGGCCCGGGACTTCCCGCTGTAGCGGCGGCGCCCGCGGCGGGGGTTGCCTGCCCGGCGGCTTGGGGGCGATGCTGGCGCCACCACGCCATACCGCCACGCCATCGGGGAATTGCCATGACCAGCCTCTCTCGCCGCCACCTGCTCGCCGCCAGCGCCGCGGCTGCCGGCCTGACCGCCGCCGGCGCCCCGGCGCTGGCCCAGACCCGCTGGCAGATGGCGACACCCTATCCGGACGGGAATTTCCACACCCGCAACATCCGCCAGTTCCTGACCGAGGTGGAGGGTGCCACCGGCGGGCGCCTGGCCATCCAGCTGCACAGCAACGCCAGCCTGCTGCCGATGCCGCAGATAAAGCGCGGCGTGCAGACTGGCCAGGTGCAGCTGGGCGAGATCCTGCTGACCGCCTATTCGAACGAGGACGTGTTCTTCGACGCCGACGCGATCCCGCAGCTGGTCACCAACTTCGCCGAGGCGAAGAAGCTGGCCGATCTGCAGCGCCCCTTCATCGAGGCGCGTCTGGCGCGGCAGGGCCTCAGCCTGCTGTATATGGTGCCCTGGCCGCCGGCCGGCCTTTATGCGCAGCAGCCGATCACCACCATCGAGGGGCTGCGCGGGCTGCGCTTCCGCACCTTCAGCCCGGCCACCAACCGCTTCGCCACCATCGTCGGCGCGCAGCCCACCCTGGTGCAGGCGGCCGAGCTGGCGCAGGCCTTCGCCACCGGCGTGGTGCAGGCGCAGATCACCTCGGCGCAGACCGGCGTCGATACCTCGGCCTGGGACTATGCGCGCGTCTTCACGCCGCTCGGCTTCTCGATGACCAAGAACGCGGTGATGATCAGCCGCCGCGCGCTGGAAGCCCTATCCGCCGCGGACCAGCAGGCGATCCGCGCCGCCGCCACCGCGGCCGAAGCGCGCGGCTATGCGCTGAGCGCCGAGGCACAGCGCACCACGGAGGCGACACTCGGCCAGCGCGGCATGCAGGTGGTGCCGCCCACGCCGGAATTCCTCGAGGGGCTGCGTCGCGTCAGCACGCAGATGACCGATGAGTGGGTGGCGCGCGCCGGTGAGGATGGCGCGCGGCTGATCGAGGCCTATCGCCGCGCCTGAGCGCGGCATGCTACCCCGGCGCCGCAACCACGGCGCCGGGCATCTGATACCCTGGCGTCGCAACGACGGCGCCTGGCAGGAAACACCAGGGAAACGCCAGACGATGATCATCACGCGACGCGGCGCGCTTGGCGCCGCCGGCCTGCTTCTCGGCGCCCGCGCCGCCGCCGCGCAGGCGGCGCGCTGGCAGGCCGCCACCGGCTTCGCCGATGGCAACTACCACACGCGCAACCTGCGCGAATTCCTCGCCGAGATCACCGCCGCCACGCAGGGCGGCATCCAGACCACGCTGCACAGCAATGGCAGCCTGCTGCCGCAGCCGCAGATCAAGCGCGGCGTGCAGACCGGCCAGATCCAGATCGGCGAGATCCTGCTGACCGCCTATGGCAACGAGGATCCCTTCTTCGATGCCGATGCGGTGCCCGGCCTGGTGCAGAACCTGGACGATGCCCGCCGCCTGGCCGCCGTGCAGGCGCCCTTCATCGAGGCGCGGCTGGCGCGCCAGGGCCTGATGCTGCTGTACATGGCGCCCTGGCCGCAGGTGGCGATCACCGCCAACCAGAACCTGACCTCGCCCGAGATGCTGCGCGGCATCAGGCTGCGCACCTACAGCCCGATCAGCACGCGGCTGGCCACGCTGCTGGGGGCCACGGGCACGCTGATCGTGGCGCCGGAAGTGCCGCAGGCCTTCGCCACGGGCATCATCCAGGCGCAGCTCACCACCGCACCCGTCGCCGCCGACACGGCGGTGTGGGACTACAGCCGCTTCTTCATCAAGCCGGCGATCGCCACCAGCAAGAACGCGGTGTTCATGAGCCGCCGCGCCTTCGACGCGCTACCGGAGGCGCAGCGCGATGCCATCCGCGTGGCGGCCCGCAACGCCGAGGCGCGCGGCTGGCGCCTGGCCGCCGAAGCCGAGGCCGAGGCCGAGGCCCGCATGGCGGCACGCGGCGTGCAGGTTGTCGCCGCCTCGCCGGAGCTGGTGGCCGCGATCCGCGCCGCCGGCGCCACCATGATCGAGGAGTGGGCGACGCGCGCGGGTGATGACGGAAGGCGCATGCTGGAGGCCTATCGCGCGGCGCGTTGAGCGGCGGGCGCGATATGGGCGCTTGGCGGGCAATAGCTGCTTCGCCGCCGGGCATCGCCGTGCGCCGCGCCGGCCCGCCGCGCCGTTGCCCGCTTGCGCCGGCGCCGGGCGGCCCCGATGATCGCGGCCGGAACATTGAACGGGGGCTTCCCAGCATGCTCACCATGCGCTTTTCCGCCCCCGGCCGGCGCCACGGCGCTGCCCAGCGGGCGCGCCGCTGACCATGCTGATGCTGCGCCGTGGGCTGGACGGGCTCTATCTTCTGGGCGGCATCGCCGGCGGCATCGCGCTGGCGGCCATCGGCGGCATCATCGCGCTGCAGGTGGTGGGGCGGCAATTCGGCCTCACGCTCGGCGGCGCCGACGACCTGACGGCCTTCGCCGTCGCGGGCTCGGCGTTGCTGCCGCTGGCCTATGCCTTCCGCCATGGCGCGCATATCCGCGTCGATCTCATCATTGGCCATGTGCGCGGCCGCGCGCGCTTCGTGATGGAGGCGCTGGCGCTGGCCATCACCACAGGGCTGTGCGCCTTCCTAGCCTTTGCGGTGGGCGACCTCGCCTTCGATTCCTGGCAGTTCGAGGATGTGGCGCAGGGCACCGTGCCCTGGGTTCTGTGGATTCCGCAGGGCCTGTGCGCCATCGGCTGCGCGCTGTTCGCGCTGGCGCTGCTGGATGATCTGGTGGTGCATCTGGCGGGCGGCACGCCCTCCTACCGCCGCGCGGCGGAGCAATCGGCGCTGTCGCGCGCGGGCGAGGAACTCTGAGCATGGATCTCGCGCAGACCGAGGCCGGGCTTTTGCTGCTGGGCTTCCTGCTGGTGGTGCTGGCCTTCGGCGTGTGGATCGGGCTCGGCCTGCTGGCGACGGGGCTGGTCGGGCTGATGGCGCTGCCCATGCTGATGCCGGGCATGCCGACCTTCCCGGCCGAGAAAGTGCTGGGCAGTTCGGTGTGGGGCGCGCTGGCAAGCTGGACGCTGGCCGCCCTGCCGCTGTTCATATGGATGGGCGAGATCCTGTTCCGCACCCGATTGTCGGAGGACATGTTCAAGGGCCTGGCCCCCTGGGTGCAGCGCCTTCCGGGTCGGCTGATGCATGTGAACGTCATCGGCTGCGGCATCTTCGCCGCCGTCTCGGGCAGTTCCGCCGCCACGGCGGCGACCATCGGCAAGATGTCGCTGCCCGCACTCAAGCAGCGCGGCTACCACGAGCCGATGGCGATCGGCAGCCTGGCGGGCGCAGGCACGCTCGGCCTGCTGATCCCGCCCTCCATCGTCATGATCGTCTATGGCGTGGCGGCCGAGGTCTCGATCGTGCGGCTGTTCATTGCCGGCATCATCCCGGGCCTGCTGCTGATGGTGCTGTTCAGCGGCTACATCGCCGTGTGGTCGATGCTGAACCCGAAGCTGACGCCGCCGCCCGATGCGCCGATGCCCTTCCGCGAGAAGCTTCGCGCCAGCGGCCAGCTGTTCCCGGTGGTGCTGCTGATCGCCTTCGTCATGGGCAGCATCTATTTCGGCTGGGCGACGGCAACCGAGGCCGCCGTGTTCGGCGTGATCGGCGCGCTGGCGCTGTCGGCGTGGGGCGGCACGCTGAACTGGGGCTCGTTCAGCGCGAGCCTGATGGGCGCGGTGCGGCTGTCCTGCATGATCAACCTGATCCTGGCGGGTGCCGCCTTCCTGACCAAGGCGATGGCCTATTCCGGCATTCCGGCCGCGATGGCCGCCTGGGTGGGCAGCCAGGGCTTCAGCCCCTTCATGATCATCGCGGTGCTGACCGTGATCTACCTGGTCCTCGGCTGCTTCATCGACGGCATCAGCATGATCGTGCTGACCGCATCCGTGGTGCTGCCGATCATCGCCGCCACGGGCTTCGACCTCATCTGGTTCGGCATCTTCATCGTGCTGGTGGTGGAGCTGGCGCAGATCACCCCGCCGGTGGGCTTCAACCTGTTCGTCCTGCAAGGCCTGACCGGCAAGAGCATGATCACTGTGGCGCGCAACACGCTGCCGTTCTTCTTCCTGATGCTGGTGGCGGTGGCCCTCGTCACGCTGTTTCCGCCCATCGTCACCTGGCTGCCGAACACGATGTTCGGCAGCTGATCACCCCGCCATGCTGATCGTCCCCGCGCCTGCCAGCGCCGCGACGCGCGCGGCCACGGCGGGCGCGGCATTCGCCTCGAGCCCCAGCAGCCGCACCACGCCGGCGGCGAGTTCGGCTTCCGTGGCCACGGGCACGGCCGCAAGCAGCGCGCGGCAGGCGGCCTCGATCTCGGCGGGTGCGACCATTGCGGCGCGGCGCAGATGCGCCGCCGCGGCGCGACGGTCGCGCGGTGCAACCGGCGGCGCGTCCTCGGCGGTCCAGAAGCCGCCGCGCTCGGCCACGCCCTGCAACTGCGCCGCCAGGCGCAGCCCCTGCTGCAGCGCCGCGCGGTCGGCCGCTTCCAGCTTCTCCTGCCCCCACAGCAGCCGCGCGCGTTCGAACACCGCGTCGGTGTGCACCGGCTGCTCCGCGCGGATGATCCCGGCCAGCGCCTCGGAGAGGCGCGCGAAGGCCATCTGGGGGATCGGGGTTTCGTTCGGCACCTCGACCGAGGCCTCGGCATAGGGCGCGGCGAGGCCTGGATCGGGGCCGGTGGCGGCGGCCTGCGGCGCCTCCGCCGGCGCCACGCCGAGGGCGGTGCGCAGCCGCGCGCGCTCGGCCTCCGGCCGCGCCAGCCAGGCCAGCGACCAGGCGCGGTGCAGCGTCCAGCCCATCTGGCCCAGCGCCGCGGCGCGGCCGCGCTCGCGGTCGCGCGCCGCGCGCACGCTGGCCCAGTCGCCGGCATCGGCCTCCACGCCCAGGGTGAAGGCGGCCTCGCGCCGCGCCGCTACGTCGAGGAACAGGCCGGAGGTGCCGACGCGCGCCACGGCCTCGAAGCCGGCGCCGCGCATCTCCTCGGCAATCACGCTGGCCAGCGGCGCGGCCACGGCCTCGCCGCGCGCCGCGGCCTCGGTGGTGCCGGCGGCGAAGCGCAGGAAGGTCTTCAGCGCGGCCACGCCGCGGCCGCCGGCGCGGGCAAGGTCGATGTCGTCGGCGGCGAGGCCGCTGAATACGATGCAGCGCTTCTTGGCGCGCGTGATCAGCACGTTCAGCCGCCGCTCGCCGCCATCCAGCGACAGCGGGCCGAAGCGCATCGCCACGCGGCCATCGGCGCCGCGCGCATAGCCCACGCTGATCATGATGGAGTCGCGCTCGTCGCCCTGCACGTTCTCCAGGTTCTTCACGAAGAAGGGCTCCTCCGGATGCGCGGCGAAGAAGGCCTCGGTCTCCGGATTCGCGCGGCGCAGCGCCTCCACCGCATCGAGGATGGCGTCGCGCTGGCGGATGGAGAAGGCGGCCACGCCAAGCGTGTCGCCCGGCGTCTCGCGCGCATGGCGCAGCACGGCCTCGGCCACCGCCTCGGCCTCGGCGCGGTTGATGCCCGCACCCTGTTCCCAGCGGCCATCCACACGCACCAGCGACAGGCCGAGTGCTGGCGAGCGGGCGCGCGCACTCGGCAGGATCATCAGCCGGCTGCCGTAGAATTCGGCGTTGGAAGTGGCGATGAGGCTTTCGTGCCGGCTGCGGTAGTGCCAGCGCAGCATCACATTCGGCACGCCGCGCGCATTGGCGAGGCCGAGGATGCTCTCCACCTCGCGCGCCGCCACCGTGTCGGAGGCCTCCTCCTCCGCCGCTGCCTCGTCATCCTCGCTGGTCATGCGCTGGAAGAAGCGCGTCGGTGGCATCTGCTTGTCGTCGCCCACCACCACCACCTGCCGGCAGCGCGCGATGGCGCCGAGCGCATCCACCGGCTCCACCTGCGAGGCCTCGTCGATCACCAGCAGGTCGAAGCTGAGCCCCGGTTTCAGCCCGTGCGGCGGTGCGAGGAACTGTGCCACCGAGAGCGGCGACATCATGAACACCGGCTTCGCCGCCTGGATGGCCGGGCCCGCGCGTAGCAGCAATTCGCGCACGGGCAGATGGCCGCGCTTCCGTTCGAACTCGCCCTTCAACAATTCGGTGCCGGGCAGGCCGGCGCGCACCCGCGCCAGCGCCGCGGCATGGGCCGCCGCGGCCTCGCGCCGCGTCAGCTCGATGCGGGCGCGATCGGCCTCGCGGAACTCGGCCACGGTGCGGTCGAAGGCCGCACCGTCGAAGGCCGCGAGTTCGGGCCGTGCGCGCATCGCCGCCTTCAGCAGCGCCTCGTCCAACGCGTAGTCGAAGGCCGGCAGCGCGGCCTCGGGCGCCAGCCGGCCATCGGCCAGGCGCTCGGCCAGCGGCACAAGATCGCCCCCTGCGGCCTCCATGGCGCGGCGCCAGCCGAGCCAGAGCGGCAGCGATTCCGGCTGCCCCGCCCAGTCGCCAAGCCGCGCGGCGATCTCGGCCAAGGGCGGGTCCGCCACGCCAAAGGCCTGTGCGGGATCGAGGCCGGTGGCCGCCTGCAACTCGCCCAGCGCCGCCGCGGCGGCCTCGACGGGCGTGGCGTCGATGGCCGGCAGGGCGGCCGAAAGCGCGGCCGCCGCCGCCGCGCCATGCCGCGTGCGCCAGGCCACCAGCGCCGCCATGGCTGCGGCATCGCCCCACAGCGTGCCGAAGGCGGCGCGGCCGGTGGGCTCGGCCGCGGCGAGCGCGGCCTCGGCGCGCTGCGCTGCCATCGCGGCATCCAGCGCGGCGAGCGTATCCGTCCCCGGCGCCGCCACCTGCGCGGCCACCGCCTTCGCAGCGCGCTGCGTGGCGGAGAGGAAGCCGAAGAGGCCACCGCCGTCGGCGAGGGCGGCGCGCGCCTCGGCCAGCCCGGCCACGCGCGCCGCGCCGGGCAGCAGCCGCGGATCGCGCGATGCCGCGGCTGTGGCGGCGGTGGCCTCGGCCATCGCCGCCAGCGGCGCGGGATCGGCCGCCCAGGCGGGGTGCGCCAACGCGGCGCGATCATGCGCGGGCGCGGCCGCCACGGCGCGCGACAGCGCCAGCAGCCGCGCCGCCGCCGCACCCCCCGGCGCCGCCTCGCCGAGCGCGGCCGCCGCGGGCGCCAGCGCCGCCGCGCCGGCCGAGAGCGCGCGGATCAGCGCCGGCAGGCGGCCGAGCAACCTTTCCTGCTCCAGCACCGGCAGGTCCCGCGCCACGCCGCGCCAGGCGCTGGCGGGGCCGCCCTCGGCGGCGCGGGCTGCGAGTTCGCGCACCGCGTCGCGCGCCTGCGCGATCCGCGCGGCATCCCATTCGCCGGCGGGCAGGTGGAAATCGGGCGCTGCCTGGCCGGCCGCGCGCAGCCCCACCAGCGCGCCCACCACGGCATGCAGCGGGCGGCCGCTGTCGCCCACCGGCGCCGCCATGGCGCGCGCATGCTGGTTCAGCCGGCCGCGCAGCGCGCCGAGGCGCTTCACCAGCGCGTCGCGGTCGGGCCGCGGCGGCGCGGGCAAAGCGAGGGTGGCGCGAAGCTCGTCCAGCACGGCGCGCTTCGATTGCTTCTCGCTGTGCAGTTCGAGGCAGGCGGGGCCGAGGCCGATGCTGCCCAGGCGGCGCTGCACCACCTCCAGCGCCGCCAGCTTCTCGGCCACGAACAGCACCCGCCGCCCATCCAGCACGGCCTGCGCCACGATGTTGGCGATGGTCTGGCTTTTCCCGGTGCCGGGCGGTCCCTGGATCACCACATGGCCGCCGCGCCGCACCGCCTCGGCCGCCAGCGCCTGGCTGCCATCCACGTCCATCACGTGGTCCAGGCGTTCCACCGGGATTTCGGCATCCACATCGGCGTCGTCGGCGAAGGGCGCGGGGGCGGGCAGCATGCCGCCGCCGACCAGCGCCTGCACCACCGGGTGGTCGAGCAGCCCGGGATTGGCCGCCGGGTCCAGGTCTCGCCACATCAGGAATTTCTGGAAGCTGAACAGGCCGACGGCGAGGCCATCGGCATCGGCGCGCCAGCCCGCGCGCGTGCCGATCGCGGCCTGCACGGCATCGGCCCAGGCCGTAGGGTCATAGGTCTCGGCGTCGAATTCCGGCAGCGCCACCTTGAATTCGGTGGCGAGCTTCTCGCGCAGCGACAGGTTCTCCTGCACCTCGAGCCCCGCCGCGCGCAGGCGGAAGGATTGCGACACCCCCTCGCGCTCCAGCGCCACGGGCAGCAGGGCGAGCGGCGCGAGGCGCTCGGTCTCGGGTGTGGCGGGGTCGCGCCAGGCGAGCGTGCCGATGACGAGGGAGAGGGTGGCGACGCCGGTTTCCTCGCGCGCCGTCCGCGCATCCTGCATCAGGTCGCGCAGCCGGCGGGCGAGGTCGGCGGGCGGCAGCTGCACGCGCAGCCGCGCATCGCGCCGCGCATCCTCGCGGCTTTGCGCGCCGTCGGCGGTGGCGATGCCCTCGGCCTTGGGCTTGGTGCTGCGCCGACCGCCGCGGCGCGCCTTGCCAGGGGAGGTGGTCGAGGGGGGCGCCTCGGGCGTGGCTGCTGCTTCGGCGGTGGCGGCCGGCGCCTCGCCCGCCGCCTCGAAGCCGAAGGCCCGGCCGGCGAGCAGCTCGGCCAGCACGAAATCGGCATCCTCGTCGTCCAGGATCACCACGCCGCGCGAGCGACCGGGCTTGGGCAGCGCCAGCAGGCGGTTGCGCGTCGAGAGATCGAGCAGCCCGCGGCGCGCTTCCTCGAGCCGTGCGGCAAGGCTGCCCTGCTGCGTTGTCATCACCCATGCCCCCTGACGCCGAGCAGGCTTTGCAGCCGCAGCTCCTCGAAATCCAGCTCCTCCTCCAGCCCGGCCATCAGCTCGGCATGCAGGGCGGTTTCGCGGTGGTGGCGCAGCAGCTCCTCGCGCCCGGCGCGCAGCGCCATCAGCCGCAGCTGCAGCCGCGCCGCCAGCTCGGCCTCGGTGGCGCCGGTGCCGATGCCCTCCAGCACCCGCGCCTTGTCGCGATATTCGGGCAGAAGGTCGCTGGCGATGGCGCCGTCCAGCGGGTCCTGCGCGCGCTGATGCAGCGCCGCCAGCGTAGCCTTCGCCACCAGCCGACGTGCCTCGGCCTCGGCCAGGTTCGGGCCCGCGCGCCCGCCTTCCTCCACGCCGAGGCGGCGGATCAGCCATTCCAGCGTGGTGCCCTGCAGCACCAGCGTGGCGAGGATGGCGCAGAAGGCGACGAAGACGATCAGGTCGCGTTCCGGGAAGGCCAGCGGCAGGGCCAGCGCGGCGGCGAGCGACACCACGCCGCGCATGCCGGCCCAGGAGATGATGACGCTGTGCTGCCAGGGTGGCGTCGGATCACGCCGCGCGATGGCGGGGATCAGCCGCGGCACCCAGGTGGCGGGGAACACCCAGACGAAGCGCGCGACAATCAGCGTGACCGACACGGCAAGCGCGATGGCCAACAGCTCGGTCCAGTGCCAGGCATCGAGGCGGATCAGGATGCCGCGCAGCTGCAGCCCGATCAGGATGAAGATCAGGCTGTTCAGCACGAATTCGACGAAGTTCCACACCGCGCGCGCATCCATCCGCGTGCGCGAGGACAGCAGCGTGTGCTGCCGGCGGCCGAGGATGACGCCGAGCGTCACCACCGCGATCACGCCCGAGACATGGATCGCCTCGCCCACCAGGAAGGCCGCGAAGCAGAACAGGAAGGAGGTGATGATCTCCAGCAGCGTGTCGCGCAGCCGCCGCATCACGAACTCGGCCATCAGCGCCAAGGCCCAGCCCAACGCCAGCCCGCCCGCCGCCACCCAGACGAACTCGCCTGGCGCCCACTCCAGGATGCCGACGGTCACGGTGGCGACGGCGGTGCGATAGATCACCAGCGCCGAGGCATCGTTGATCAGGCTCTCGCCCTGCAGCACCGTCACGATCCGCCGCGGCAGACGCACGCGCGAAAGCACCGCCTCGGCCGCCACGGCATCGGGGGGGGCAACGATGGCGCCCAGCGCGATGGCCGCCGCCCAGGGCAGGCCGGGCACCAGCGCCTTTATCACCACCGCCACGACGATGGTCGTGAAGATCACCGCGCCCACCGCCAGCAGCATGATGGGCCGCAGGTTGCTGCGGAAGGCCGGCCAATCGGTGCGCCAGGCGCTGGCCTGCAGCAGCGGCGGCAGGAAGAAGGCCAGCGCGATCTCGGGGTCCAGCGTCACATGTGGCAGGCCGGGGATGAAGGCCAGCGCCATGCCGCCCAGCACCAGGATGACGGCGTAGGGCAGCCGGGCATGGCGGGCCACAAGGGCGAAGACGACACAGGCGGCGATCAGCGCGAGCAGCGCGTGGACGATTTCCATTCCGGCAGCCTAGAGCAACATGCGTTCAGATGGAATCATCTGAACGCATTTCTTGCTCTAGATTCAATAGCTTCCAGAGCACGCTGCGTTCAAGCGAACGCAGCGTGCTCTAGCGCGCCGGGCAGGGGGGGGTGGGAAGGCCGCGCGGGCGTCCCGATCCAGGAATCTGGGCGCAGCGGCGCCGGGCCGGCCGGTCTCTACTTCTTCCGTGTCAGCGCGATCACGAGCACCAGCGCGGCGAATAGCGCCACCGCGACCATGCCCTCGATGACGATGAAATTCGGTGCGTCACGCGCCGCGAACAGCGCGGCGACGGAGCCGGCCGCGGCCAGCAGGATGCGCAGCAGCACGCCCATTGTTCAGCCCTCTTCTGCCCTGCCGCGGCGTTCCAGCGCCTCGATGCGGTCCAGCGCGCGCTTCAGCAGCACGGTCATCTCCATCAATTGCTGCTCGCGCAGCAGGTCGATCTTTTCATGCAGCAGGGTGATGTCGGCCTCGGCGCGGAGGTTCACCTGATAGTCCGCCAGCGCCCGGCCGCGGTCCACTTCCGACTGGCGGTTCTGGCTCATCATGATGATGGGCGCGGTGTAGGCCGCCTGGAAGGACAACAACAGGTTCAGCAGGATGAAGGGGAAGGGGTCCCAGGCCGCCTGGCCGGCCATCGCGTTGCCGATGATCCAGGCCACCAGCAGCGCCGACTGCACCAGCACGAAGCGCCAGGAACCGACCGTGGCGGCCACCAGATCCGCCAGCCGCTCGCCGAGCGGCACCGGCGGGCGCGGCAGGCCGGCGCCGCGCCGGCGCCGCGCGCGATGCACGGTGCGGCGGATATGCGTGGGCCCGGAAGGGGCTGGCGCCCGTTCGGCGGTGTCGCTCGTCATGCTGGCGTGCCCCGTGCGGAGCGGCCCGCGTCCTCAATGGCTGAAGCGCCGCGTGCCGCCATCGACATGTATCACCTGCCCGGTGATGTAGCGCGCACGCGGCGAACACAGGAAGGCGACCAGCACGGCCAGGTCCTCAGCCTCGCCGATGTAGCCCACCGGCACTTCCTTCTCGGCCCAGGCGCGGCGCGCCTCATCGCTGGTCAGGATGCGGTTGTCGATCTGCTCGCTGCGGATGCGCCCGGGCGGGATGGAATTCACCGTGATGCCGTCCCGCCCCACGGTGCGCGAGAGCGCCTTGGCCCAGATATGCACGGCACCGTTGGGCGCATTGGCGGCGTTGATGCTGTGCGGCTCGTCCGGGCCGGTGATGTTGACGATGCGGCCGAAGCCCTGCGCGCGCATGGCGGGGATGAAGGCGTGGGTCATGCGGCGGCCGGCGTGGAAGTTGATCTCCATGCTCTCCAGCCAGACCTCGTCGGGGCCGAGATCGGCCTGCGGGCGGCTGCCGCCGGCATTGTTCACCAGGATGTCGCAGCGCCCGAAGCGGGCCAGCACGGCATCGCGCGTGCGCTCGGCCGCGCCGGGGCTGAGAAAATCCTCCACGACGAGCAGTGGCTCGGCGCTGGCGGGCAGTTCGGCGGCTAGCGCCTCCAACAGCGGGCGGCGGCGCGCCAGCAGCGCCATGCGGCACCCCTCGGCGGCCAGCGCCGTGGCGATGCCGCGCCCGAGCCCGGCCGAGGCGCCGGTGACCAGCGCCACCTTGCCGTTGAGCTGCAGATCCATGCGTCAGTCTCCATGAACGAAGAAGGGCCGCCCCTCGCGGAGCGGCCCCTGTTGGGTGTGGGCGAAGCCCGCGGCGGGTCAGCCGCCTTCGGCCAGCGCCGCGTTCTTCTTCGAGCGCAGGCCGGGCAGCAGCATCGCCGCCAGGGCGATGAAGGCGATGGCCAGCATCGATGCCGAGATCGGGCGCTCGATGAACACCATCGGGTCGCCGCGGCTGAGCAGCATGGCGCGGCGCAGGTGTTCCTCCATCATCGGGCCGAGCACGAAGCCGATCAGCAGCGGCGCGCCCTCGAGCTTCAGCTTCGAGCAGAGGTAGCCGAACAGCCCGAAGAGGACGGTCAGATACACGTCGAAGACGTTGTTGTTGATGGAGTAAACGCCGATGGCGCAGAACACCAGGATCGAGGGGTAGAGGAAGCGGTAGGGCACTTCCAGCAGCTTCACCCACATGCCGATCATCGGCAGGTTGATGACCAGCAGCATCACGTTGCCGACCCACATCGAGGCGATCAGGCCCCAGAACAGGTCCGGCTGCGCTTCCACCATGCGGGGGCCGGGCTGGATGCCCTGGATGATCAGCGCGCCCACCATCAGCGCCATCACGGCATTGGCCGGGATGCCGAGCGTCAGCAGCGGGATGAAGCTGGACTGGGCGGCCGCGTTGTTGGCCGCCTCCGGCCCGGCGACGCCCTCGATGGCGCCGGTGCCGAATTCATGCCGGTATTTGCAGATCTTCCGCTCCATCATGTAGGAGCCGAAGGAGGACAGCGCCGCGCCGCCACCCGGCAGGATGCCGAGCACGGTGCCGAGCACGGTGCCGCGCAGCGTGGAGGGCACGGCGCGGCGGAATTCCTCGCGCGTCAGGAACAGGCTGCCGACCTTGTGGGTCAGCACGTTGCGGCTTTCCGGGCGCTCCAGGTTCAGCACGATCTCGGCGATGCCGAACATGCCCATGGCGATGGCGACGAAGCCGATGCCGTCCGACAGTTCCGGCACGCCGAAGGTGAAGCGCTGCTGGCCGGTCTGCACGTCGGTGCCGACGAGGCCGAGGCCGACGCCGAGCACCACCATGCCGATGCCCTTGATCACCGAGCCCTGCGCCAGCACCGCGGAGATCACCAGGCCGAGGAACATCAGCGAGAAGTAGTCGGCCGGGCCGAAGGAGAGTGCGACCGAGGTCAGCAGGGGGCCGGAGGCGGCCACCACGATGGTTGCGACGGTGCCGGCGAAGAAGCTGGCCAGGGCCGCCGTGGCCAGTGCCGCGCCGGCGCGGCCCTTTCGGGCCATCTTGTAGCCCTCGAGCACGGTCACCACCGAACTGACCTCGCCGGGCAGGTTCAGCAGGATGGCCGTGGTGGAGCCGCCGTACTGCGCGCCGTAGTAGATGCCGGCGAGCATGATGATGGCGGTGGTCGGGCTCATGCCGAAGGTGATCGGCAGCAGCAGCGAGATGGTGGCCACCGGGCCGATGCCAGGCAGCACGCCGATGGCCGTGCCGATGAAGGCGCCGAGCAGCGCGAAGGTGAGGTTCTCGAAGGACAGCGCGACGCTGAAGCCGAGAGCCAGGTTGGCGAAAAGGGTTTCCATGGGTCCTGTGTCCTCAGCGCCAGAAGGTCGGCCAGATCTCGATACGGATGTCCAACTCCCGTATGAAGACCCACCAGCAGAGCGCCAGGAGGAACACGATCAGCCCGATCACGCCTTTCCATCGGTGCGTGTTGTCGGCGAGCGTCGAGATGAAGATGGTGACCGTCAGCGTCAGGAACAGGCCGGCCTTTTCCAGGATCAGGCCGAAGACGCACAGCGCCGCCAGCACCAGCAGCAATTCGCGCAGGGCCCAGCGGTCGAGCTTGTCCGGGCCGTTGAACAGGCCGGTCAGGAAGATGATCCCGCCCAGCCCCAGCAGCAGCCAGAAGGTCAGCATGGGCATGTAGCCCGGGCCCATGCGGCGGGCCGTGCCCAGCGTATGGTCCTGGTTGAGCCAGAGGCCGGCTACTGCGAACGCGACCAGCATCAGCCCGGCCACGACGTCCTTTGCATTGATCTTCATCAGCACCTCGTTCCCGCCCGGCCATGCCGAGGTCAGTCTCTACCCTTGCCCGCGGGCACGGCGCAGCCGCCCCCGCATCGTCTTCGGGCGGCGTCCGGCCCTGGCCGAAGCGCCTCCCGTCACCCTAGGTGGCGTCCCGCGATCACGCAATCGCGAGGAATGCCGCCCGAATTCCGAACCTCAATCCACCGTGGCGCCGGAAGCGCGCACGACGGGTGCCCAGGCCGCGACCTCGGCGGCCACGAAGGCGGTGAACTGCGCCGGCGTCATGTCGCCGGGCGTCCCACCCATCTCGGCGAAGCGCGTCCGCGACTCCGGCGTGGAGATCACCGCCATGGTCTCGCGGTGCAGCCGCTCGACGACGGCGGGGGCCATGCCCGCCGGGCCGGACAGCGCGAACCAGGACGTGCTGACCAGGTCGAAGCCCTGCTCGCGGAAGGTCGGCACGTCCGGGAAGGCCGGGTGGCGTTCGGCGCTGCTCATCGCGATGGCGCGCACATTGCCGCCGCGGATGTGGCCCGCAGCCGAGGGCAGGCTGTCGGACATCATCGGCACCTGCCCCGCGATCACCGCCGTCATTGCCGGGCCGGCGCCGCGGAAGGGCACATGCGTGTGCTCGATGCCGGCGAGGCCCGAGAAGCGCACCAGCAGCAGGTGGTTCGAGGAACCGGCGCCGGAGGACGCCATGTCGAGCCCGCCGGGCCGCGCCCGCGCCTGGCGCACCAGGTCGCCCAGATTGGCGATATCGCTGCGCGGGTTCACCACCCAGACCGAGGGGTTGGTGATGACCATGGCGATGTGGCTGAAGCTGCGCACCGGGTCGTACCGCACATTGCGATACAGCGCTGGGCTTATGCCGTGGCTGGCGATGTTGCTCATCACCAGGGTCTGGCCGTCGGGCGGCGCATCGGCCACCACCTGGCTGCCCGTGGTGGCGCCCGCACCGGCGCGGTTCTCCACCACGACCGAGACGCCGAGGCGCTGCGTCAGCCCCTCCGCCACCAGCCGCGCCGCGAGGTCCGTGCTGCCGCCGGGCGCGAAGGGCACGACCAGCCGGATGGGCCCCTGGGGCCATGTCTGCGCGCGCGCTGGCGCTGCCAGCAGCGCCGCGGCACCTCCCATCATGGCTCGACGGCCGAACACCCCGTTCATTCGCGCTCCCTGGCCACTTTCGTGGACGTTGCCAACGCGTATGGCACGGTGTTTCCGGCGCCCGCAAGCGGCGCGCTGTCTCGCCGCCTTGCCATGACGACTTCTTCACCTACCATGCCGGCCGGACACAGCGCGGAGCAAGCCGGATGACGATCAACGACCCGGGGCGCCTGATCCGCGAAGCGGCCGAAGCCATGGCGCCGGCGCTGGTGGCGATGCGCCGCGACATGCACGCCCACCCGGAGTTGGCGTTCCAGGAAACACGCACCGCGGGTATCGTCGCCGCCGAACTCGCGCGGCTGGGCATCGCGCATCGCACCGGCGTGGGCGGCACCGGCGTGATCGGCGAGATCGAGGGCGGCCGCCCGGGCCCCACGCTGGCCATCCGCGCCGACATGGACGCGCTGCCGATCCATGAGGAAACCGGGCTCGACTTCGCCAGCACCATCGACGGCAAGATGCATGCCTGCGGGCATGACATCCACACCGCCACGCTGCTGGGTGTTGCGGCGGTGCTGCGCGATATCGCGCCGATGCTGGCGGGGCGTATTCGCCTGGTGTTCCAGCCAGCCGAGGAGGTGCTGGAAGGCGCGGCGGCGATGATCGCCGATGGCGCGGCCGAGGGCGTGGATCTGGCGCTAGGCTTCCACAATCATCCGGACATGCCGGTGGGCCGCTTCGGCTTCGCGCGCGGCGCCTGCCTCGCCGCCTCGGATCGCTTCGACCTGGTGGTGCGCGGGCGCTCGGGCCATGCAGCGCACCCTTACGCGGCGGTGGACCCCATCGTCGCCGCCGCCGCCTTCGTGGCGCAGGCGCAGACGGTGGTGAGCCGCGAGATCAAGCCGCTGCACCCGGCCGTCGTCACCATCGGCCAGTTCACCGGCGGCACCACCTACAACATCATCCCCGAGCGCGTGCACCTGAAGGGCACCGTGCGCACGCTGCACGAAGCTGCGCGCGACACGGCGGAAGCCGCGCTGCGCCGCCTCGTCGCCGGCCTGGAGACCGCGATGCGCGTGCAATGCAGCCTCGACTACCAGCGCAAGGTGCCGCCGCTGCTGAACGACGATCGCGTGCTGGAGCCCACGCTGGCGGCGGTGCGCGCGCAGTTCGGCGAGGTGGTGGAGGAAGGCGAGGCCAGCATGGGCAGCGAGGATTTTTCCGAGTTTGCCGCGCGCGCGCCTTCCTTCCAGCTTCGCATCGGCAGCGGCGCGCCGGGGCGCGACGACCGGCTGCACAATGCCGGCTACCAGCCCGACGAACGCTGCATCCCGCTTGGCGTGCAGGCGCTGAGCCGCGCCGCCCTCGAATTGCTGGCCTGAGGCGCAGCCGATGAGGATCTGCGTCTATGGCGCCGGCGCCATCGGCGGGCATATCGCGGCGCGGCTGGCGCGCGGCGGCGCGCAGGTTTCGCTGGTGGCGCGCGGCGCGCATCTGGCCGCAATCCAGGCGCAGGGCCTGTCGGTGCATGCGCATGACGGCACGCATCACAGCCGCCCTGAGGCCAGCAGCGACCCGCGCGCGCTGGGCCCGCAGGATGCGGTGATCGTCACGGTGAAGGCGCCGGCGCTGCCCGACGTGGCCGCCGGAATCGCGCCGCTGCTCGGCCCCGACACACCCGTGGCCTTCGTGATGAACGGCATTCCCTGGTGGTATTTCTTCGATCATGGCGGCGCGCATGAGGGCATGCGCCTGCCCGAGGTCGATCCCGGCGGCGCGCTGGAGGCTGCGGTGGGCATCGGGCGCACCATCGGCGGCGTGGTCTATTCCGCCACCGAGGTGATCGCCCCGGGCGTGGTGAAGTCCGAGCACGGCAACATCCGCGTCATCCTCGGCGAGCCCGATGGCCGCGTCTCGGCGCGCGCGCAGGCGATCTCGGCCGTGCTGCAGGCCGGCGGCATGCCGAGCCCGGTCTCGCCCGAGATCCGCCGTGAGGTGTGGTTGAAGCTGCTGGGCAACCTGGGCAACGGGCCGCTGTGCGTGCTGTCGCGCCGCGGCGTGCGCGACACCTACGCGGATCCGCTGCTGCGCGCGGCGGCGCGCACCAGCGCCGAGGAGGGCCGCGCCATCGCCGCCGGCCTCGGGATCGCCCTGCCGCAGGAGGCGGTGGAGCGCGTGGCGAATGCCAGCATGGCGCACAAGCCCTCCATCCTGCAGGACCTGGAGCTGGGCCGGCCGATGGAGATCGACAGCATCTTCGGCGTGCCGCTGCGCATCGCGCGGCTGAACGGCACGCCGACGCCGCAGCTCGATCTGCTGGTGGCGCTGGCACGGCAGGCGGCGCGCGCCGCCGGGCTGTATCCGGAGATTGCCGCCCCGGCCGCCCCGCCGTGATCGCCGCCGTCGCGATGGTGCGCGACGAGGCCGACATCCTGCCCGCCTTCCTGGCCCATGCCGCCGCGCTGTTCGACCTGGTGCTGGTGGCCGACCATGCCTCCACCGACGCCACGCCCGCCATCCTTGCCGGCGCCGTAGCGGCCGGGCTGCCGGTGGTGGCGCTGCGCGTCGCGGCGGAGGGGTATTGGCAATCCGCGGTCATGGGCGCGCTGGCGCGCGAGGCCTTCGCCCGCGGCGCCGATTGGGTGTTCCCGATCGACGCCGACGAGTTCCTCGAAGTGCCGGATGCCTCGGCGCTGCGGGCGCTGCTGGCGGCGCAGGCCTCGCCGGTGGTGTTTTGGCGCTGGCGCCATGCGGTGCCTGTGGCCGACGTGCTGGAAGGCGCGGCGCCGCCTGGCTGGCCGGCGCCGCGCTGGCTGGCTAACCCCTCGCCGGCCGGGCAGGGGCGGGGCAAGGTGATGCTGCATCGCCGCCTCGCCGAGCGCCTGCCGGGCTTCGAGATCGGCGCGGGGAACCACAGCGTCATCGGCCTGCCGCCCTTCGCCAAGACCGAGACCGGCCCCACCATCGGCGTGCTGTGGCACCTGCCGCTGCGCAGCCGCGCGCAGTTCCTGGCCAAGCTGCACCGCGACCTGAAGGCGCAGCGCGGCGTGGATGGAAGGCCGATCGCCGGCATGGCCTTCTCGGTCGGCATCAAGCAGCACCTGCTGGACAGCCTGCTGGCCGCCCCGGCCGACAGCGCGCTGCTGCAGCGGATCGGGCTGGGCTATTGGGAGGAGGGCATCGCCTGCCTCGATCCCGCGGCGGGCCGCGCGGCGCCGGTGCCGCTGGCGCCGCCATTGCCGATGCTGGCGCTGCCTGCGCCGGCTCCGGTGGCGCCGCCGCCCGCCACCCCCTTGCCCCTGCCGGCGGGCACGCTGGTGGCCGAGGCCCGGCTGGCCGGCGCCATGGTCGAGGTGCGCCCCGCGCCGCCTGGGCGGCAGCGCGCCGAGGCCTTCGAAGCCTGGCTGCGGCGCCGCTTCACGCCCGGCCTGCGGATCGCCCGCTTCACGGCCACCCGAGTCGCGCGGTGGCGGCTCAGCGCGGCAGGTCGGTCTGGCCCAGCACCCAGCCCTCCCAGCTTGTGATCCAGGGATCCTCGGGCACGAAGTCGGGCTGGCGGCCATCCAGCACCGCGATCAGGCACAGCAGGCCCAGCACGCAATCGAGGCGATCCTCGCCCGCCGCATCGGCGCCGAAGCCCGCCGCGACCATCGCCGCCAGCGCCGACGAGGGCCGCACGCGCAGCCGCGCCATGGCCTCGCGCAGCGCCGGCGCCAGCGCGCGGCGCGGCGCCTCGGCGCGCTTGCTGCCTGCGAGATTGAGGCCGAGCTGGCGCATCGCCTCCGCCGGATAGACCTCGGCCAGCACGGCGCGGCCCGGCGCCAGCAGCCCATGCAGCCCACCGGCGAAGGGCCACAGCGCCAGCGGCGCGCCGGCGGCCAGCGCGGGCGCGATCCAGTCGCGCCAGGCGGCGATAGCGGCCTTGCCGGATTGGTTGGCGCCGAGCGTCCAGAACACCGGCGCGCCGGCCGGGCGCCGTGCCGTCGCGCGGTCGCACAGCCGCGACAGGGCATGCGCATCCGATAGGCCGATGGCGGCCGCATGCGCCGCGCGCGTCATGCCCTTCACGCCGCGCGCGGGGTAGAACGGCCGCGCCGGGCTGGCGGCTTCAAGCGCGGCGGCGACTTCGAAAAAGCCTGGGTCGCGCACCAGGCCGGCGAGCAGCGCCGGGAAATCGGCCTCGCGCCGCCCGGCCGCCCAGGCGCGCGGCACGCCGAGCGGCAGGTCGAGCCCGAGCGCCACGGGCAGGCCCTCGGCCAGTAGCGCGGGCAGCAACTGCGTCGTCTCGCCCACCAGTCTCGGCGCCTCCGCCTGCCAGGTGCGACCATGGCGGCGCGCCACGGCGATCCAGCGCTTGGCCGGATGCGCCGACCAATCCGCATGCGCGGCCAGCATCACGCGCCGGGCCTGCGGCGACGGTGGATCATGCCGGGTTTCGCTTCCATTGCGCCGCGTTCGTCATGCCATATTGGCGGGGAACAGGGGAAAGCCCATGCCGATGGATGTCTCTGCCGCAGCCCCGGGTGCCACGCCGCTGAAGGGGCAGGATTCGCTGCACCCGGATGGCCAGTATTCCAGCCTGGCCAAGTGGTTCCATTGGCTGACGGCGCCGCTGATGGCGCTGGCGATCATCACCGGGTTGACGCTGCGCTTCATGAAGGACGACGTGAAATTCTCGTTCTACGCGCTGCATGAGAGCATCGGGCTGCTGATCCTGGGCCTCGCTGCGGCGCGGCTGCTGTGGCGGCTGGTCAGCCCGCCGCCGGCGGTGCCCGGCCACATGCCGGCCAATATGCGCGCCGCCGCGGCGGCAGTGCACCACGCGCTGTATGCGCTGCTGATCCTGCAGCCGCTGCTGGGCTTCTTCACCACCAACGCCTACGGCTTCCCTCAGCAGGGCTCCACCGCCTTCCTGTTCTTCATCGACCTGCCGAAATTCATGGAGCCGAACGAGACGGTGGCATGGCTGCTGCACTGGATGCACAGCATCGCGGGCTGGCTGCTGGTGCCGCTGATCGCGGCGCATGTGGGTGGGGCGATCTACCACCACGCCATCCGCCGCGACGGCATGCTGCTGCGCATGCTGTAGCGGGGACTCAGATGGGCTTGTGCGCGCGGTCCAGCAGGCGGCCGAGCCAGCCCTTCTTCTCCGGCTCCTTCGGGCGCTCGGCCTCGGCCAGCTTGGCGGCTTCCGCGGCCTCGGCGCGGGCGCGCTTGTCCTTCTCGGCGAGCCATTTCTCCAGGCTCATGCCCGCCTTGGCGGCGCGGCGGGCCTCATAGGCGCGCTGGCCCTCGGTCAGTTCCTGCGGCTTGGCCATGGCGGGATCCCCTTCGGCGCCTTGAATGGCGCGCCGGCGGGGCTTCGGCAAGGCCCCTGCGCCGCCGCGGGCAGGGGCTTGCGCGCCGCCGCCGGGGCGCCGAGTGTCCGGCCCCATGGATCCTCGCGTGAAAGCCGGCATCTGGGTTTCGATGGCGCTGCGCCTGGCGGATATCGCCGGCCGGTCGGGCGCGGTGCTGCGCAAGGGCGATGCCGATGCCGGTGGCATCCTCTGCGTGTTGCGCGGGCGCGAGGGGCTGGTGGTGCTGGGCCAGGCACGCGATGCCGAGGGCCGTGCCGCCTGGGTGCGCGGCACCGGCGAGGCGCCGGTGAGCGATGCGCTGGCCGATGCCTATGTCGAGCGCCAGGTGGCGCGCGACCCGGATCTGTGGGTGGTGGAATTCGACACGCCCGACCTGAAGCCGCCCTTCGAGGCGCGAATCATTTAGTTTGAACCGTTGTCGGAAGGACATATGCTCTCACAGAGGCGCGCGCGCCTTCGTGGCCGGAACAAACGTGTGCCGCCTCGGCGGAGTGACGGAGACATACCGATGACTACCGCTGCGCGTTCCCCATCTGCGGCGCCGCCACCCGCAACGCGGCGAAAGAGCGGTATCCCGACCGGTAATGCCGGTGAATATTTCGTTATGGGCGAGCTATTGCGGCGCGGCTACGACGCGCAACTCGCCGACCGAAACACCGCAGGATACGATCTGCTCGCCGGGGCACGCGGCGCGAACGAATTGCAGAAGATCCAAGTGAAGACCGTGCGCAGCCCGCCTTGGTATGTGCGGAGCGCGGACTTTCGCGATGAGAAGGCACAGCAGATCACGATCTACGTACTCTTGGGTTCGGAAAAGGCGGACAAGGCTGTGCGGTTCTTCATCACACGCAATGCCGACCTGGCCGGACATGTCCATACGCCTGCGGGCTGGCCCACCAATGCCTTCATGCCGCTCCGCGCGGTGCTCGAATTCGAAGCGCGCTGGTCGCTGCTTGGTAAGCCAGTCTGACCTGCGAGGAAATGTTCCTGATGCGCTGGTTTGGCAGTTTCCAGCGCACGCCGCACCGATAGCTCACAGGAATCGCGCGCGCAGATCGACGCTGCTCTCGCGGCCCAGCTTGTCGAAGCTCTCGGACAACCAGCGGTCGGCGGCCTCGCGCCCGTATTGCTTCAGGGTGCACAGGAATTCCCAGTCGCCGTTGAACTTGGTGGACAGCTTGAATTCCCGCATGCGGTCCTCGTCCTCGATGCAGTGCAGGAACAGCCGGCGGTAGCGCGGCTGTTCCAGTCGCCCGGCATCCAGCAGCCGCTGCACGAAGTCGATGGCGCGCATCTCCGCCATCAGCGAGGCGTTGAAGCTGATCTCGTTCAGCCGGTTGACGATCTCGGTGGGCCGCGTCGGCAGTTCGTCGCGCACGATGGGGTTGAGCTGCACCAGCACGATGTCCGGCGCGCCGCCTTGCTCATACAGCGGCCACAGCGCCGGGTTGCCGAGGTAGCCGCCATCCCAGAAGGGCTCGCCGTCGATCTCCACCGCCTTCATGAATTGCGGCAGGCAGGCCGAGGCGAGGATGACGTCCACGCTCACCTCCTCGCGCGTGAAGACGCGCGGCTTGCCGGTGCGCACCGAGGTTGCGGAGATGTACAGCTTCGGCCCTTTGCCCGGCACCATCACGCTGGGGTCGATGGCCGCCGCCAGCACCTCGCGCAGCGGGTTGAACTCATAGGGCGTGGGGTTGATCTGGTAGGGGCTCAGCAGCCGCGTCAGCGTCTCGAAGGTCTGGTAGGCGAAGGACCAGGTGAGGTCATGCCCCCAGATGGCCTTCTCCATCGGCGTGTTCTGCAGCGGCGAGACGGCGAGGCGCGTGGCGGCGTCGCGCCACACGCGCTCCAGCGCCGCGCGCGCGCCGGCGCGCCCGCCCTCGCAGAGGCCCTGCACGAACACCGCCGCATTCACCGCCCCGGCCGAGGTGCCCGAGACGGCGTCGTATTCCAGCCGGTCATCCTCCAGCAGCCGCTCCAGCACGCCCCAGGTGAAGGCGCCATGCGTGCCGCCGCCCTGCAGGGCGAGGTTGATGCGCCGCGTCGTCGGCCGCGCCACCGCCGGGCGGGGCAGCGGCGCCGTGCCGGCGGCGAGCGTCTGCGCCGCCTCGGCCTTGAACTCGTCCTCAATCACCAGGCGTCACTCCAGGCCCGTTCCGGCGGGATCGACAAGGCACGGGCGCGCCCGCCGCCTGAGGGCACACGACATCACTGCGCGATCCAGCCGCCGTCGATCGAGAGCGCCGAGCCGTTGATGCCGCCGCTGGCGGGGCCCACGAGGTAAAGCGCTGCGGCGGCGATCTCCTCCACCTCGATCCAGCGCTTGCTGGGCTGGCGCTCCAGCAGGAAGTCGCGCAGCGCCGCCTCCTCGCTCACGCCGTTCTTCTCGGCCAGCGGCTTCACCTGCGCCTCGGCGAGCGGCGTGCGCACGAAGCCCGGGCAGATGGCGTTGCAGGTGATGCCCGTCTTCGCCACTTCCAGCGCCACCGACTTGGTCAGCCCCACCACGCCGTGCTTGGCCGCGACATAGGCGGTCTTGAACGGGCTGGCGACCAGGCCGTGCGCGCTGGCCACGTTGATGATGCGCCCCCAGCCGCGCGCCTTCATCCCCGGCAGCGCCGCCTTGATGGCGTGGAAGTTGGAGGAGAGGTTGATCGCGATGATGCGGTCCCACTGCGCCTCGGGGAATTCGTCGACCGGGCTCACATGCTGCACGCCGGCATTGTCCACCAGTATGTCGCATGCGCCGAGTGCGGCGATGCAGCCGGCCACCATGGCGCGCACCTCCTCGGGCTTGCTCATGTCGGCCGGGGAATAGGGCGCTTCCGCCACGCCCATCGCGGCGCCCACGGCGGCGCGCGCGGCGGCGATCTCCTCCGGCTTGCCGAAGCCGTTCAGCATCACCCGCGCGCCGTGTTCGGCTAAGGCGCGCGCGATGGCGAGCCCGATGCCGGAGGTGGAGCCGGTGACCAGCGCGACGCGCCCGTCCAGCATCTTGGCCATGGTGCAGTATCCTTTTCACGCGGGGTCGCGCCGCGCCCCGTCCCGTCGGGGGCGGAGCCTTGCTCAGGGCAGGCGCTTGAGCAACCCGACCACGCGCTTCACGACGGGCGAGAGCAGCTTCGGCGCGTAGAAATCCCCCGCCGCGCGCTTCGCTGCCTCGGCCAAGGTGGGGTAGGGCAGCACCAACCCTGCCAAAGCCGAAAGCTTCATCCGCCTGGCGATCATCAGCGTGAACAGCCCGGCCATCTCGCCCGCACCCGGCGCCAGGATACCCGCCCCCAGCAAGCGGCCGGAGGGCGTGGCCACCAGCTTCACCAGCCCGTCATGCAGCCCCTCGGTCACGGCGCGGTCGGTCTCGGCCAGGGGGAAGCGCAGCAGCCGCACCTGGTGCCCGGCGGCGCGGGCCTCGGCCTCGGTCATGCCGATCTGCGCCAGTTCGGGGTCGGTGTAGGTGACGCGCGGCAGCGCCGCGTAATCGAGCTTCGCCGGCAGGCGCAGCAGCATGGCCCGCGCCAGGATGCCGGCATGCTGGGAGCACACATGGGTGAAGGCGCGCGGCCCGATGCCCACCGGGTCGGCGATGTCGCCGGCGGCGAAGACGCGGCGGTTGGTGGTGGAGCGGAGTGCCGCGTCCGTGGTGATGCCGCGCGCCGTGAAGGCCACGTTGCCGGCTTGCAGATCGAGCCCCGCCACCCGCGCCGCCCGCCCGGTGGCCAGCAGCAGATGCGTGCCCTCGATGGCGCTGCCATCGGCCAGCCGCGCCACCAGCCCCTGGTCGGTGGGGGCGAAGCTGCGGACGGCCACGCCCTCGTGCAGCGCCACGCCATCGCGCCGCAGCGCGCGGCGCAGCCCCTCGACCAGCTCCGGGTCGTCGCGGCCGGCGATGCTGCCGGCCTCGATCACGCTGACGCGCACGCCGAGGCGGGCATGCGCCTGCGCCATCTCCAGCCCGATCGGGCCGCCACCCAGGATCACGAGGTGGCCGGGCGGGGCCTCGAGGTCGAAGATCGTCTCGTTGGTCAGCCAGGGCACGGGGCCGAGGCCGGGGATGTCCGGCACCACGGCGGCGCTGCCGGCGGCGATGACGCAGCGGCGGAAGCTGAGGCGCCGCCCGGCGGCCTCCACCACGTCGGGCGCGGCGAAATGCGCGGCGGCGCGGATCACCTCGATGCCCATGCCGCGGAAGCGCTCGGCCGAATCGGTGGGCGCGATGCGGGCGATGCTGCCCTGGACATGGGCGCGCATCGCCGCCCAGTCGATCGCGGGTTCGCCCACCCGCACGCCGAAGGCGCCGGCGCGCCGCACCGCGGCGGCGGCATGGGCGGCGGCCAGCAGCGCCTTGGAGGGGACGCAGCCGTAGTTCAGGCAGTCGCCGCCCATGGCGCCGCGCTCGATCAGCGCCACCTTCAGCCCGAGCGCGGCCGAGAGCGAGGCGGCCGAAAGCCCGGCGGCCCCGGCGCCGATCACCACGAGGTCGAAATCCGGCATGTCCTGCTTCCATCGCTGTGGCGGGCCGGCCCCTGTCATCCAAGCCGCGGTTGACGGAGGGCCGGCGCCATCCCTATACGTCGCGGCGTTCGCCAGGGCACGCCCGGGGGTTTCCCGTGCCGTCCGCGGCGGTTCCATTCGACCATAGCCGGGGCGCCGGCGCCCGCGGCGAGGCCCCTCGAGGAACCCCGCCGGGCCGGCGCAGCCGCCAGGAGTTGTATCGTGAAGCGTACCTACCAGCCTTCGAAGCTCGTCCGGAAGCGCCGCCATGGCTTCCGCGCCCGCACGGAGACCGTCGGCGGCCGCAGGGTGCTGGCAAACCGCCGCACCAAGGGCCGCAAGCGCCTTTCCGCCTGACCAGCGGGCGGGCGAGGCCAGTGCCATGCCGGCGCGCCCGCCGCGTCTGAAGCTGCGTCGCGAGTTCCGGCGCGTGGCGGCGTCTGGTCAGCGCACCGCGCGCCCCGGTCTTGTGCTGCAGAGCCTGGCCGCGCCAGGCGCGCCGCTGCGCATCGGCTTCACCGCGACGAAAAAACTCGGCAACGCCGTGGTCCGCAACCGCACCAAGCGGCGGCTGCGCGAGGCTGCGCGCCTGCTGCTGGCCGAGGCGCCGCCCGGCTGGGACCTTGTGCTGATCGGCCGGGACGCCACCGCAACGCGCGATTTCAAGACGCTGCTCGGCGATCTTCGCGGTGCCCTGAAGCAGGCCGGCGTCGCCACGGCACTCGCGCCCAAGGCACCCGCGCCATGACGCCGCAGCAGCACCTGTTGCGCGGCGCGATCCGCACCTACCAGCTGACGCTGCGCCCGATCATCGGCTGCAACTGCCGCTTCTATCCGCATTGCAGCGACTACGGCCTGCAGGCGGTGGCGGAACACGGCGCCCTGCGGGGCGCCTGGCTCACCGGCCGGCGCATCCTGCGCTGCAATCCCTGGCATCCGGGCGGCTACGACCCGGTGCCGATCGCGACCAATCCCGCCGCGGCGCGCGCCACCAGCGCGCAGCGCGGCTGAACCAAGGCCGTCATGGACCAGAAGCGCCTCTTTGCCGCCATCGCCCTTTCGATCGGCATCCTCCTGCTGTTCGACCTTTGGAACCGCCCGGCCAAGGAGGCCGAGCGCCAGCGCGTGGCCGAACAGCAACAGGCGCAGCAGGCCGCCCCCGCCGCGGTGCCGGTGCCGGTCAACCCCGCCGCGGGCGTCGCGCTGGGCAGCGCGCCCGGCGCCGTTGCCGCCGCGGCGGCGCCCGCCACGCCGGAGGCGCGGCTGCGCATCGACGCACCGCGCGTCGAGGGCTCCATCAACCTGCGTGGCGCCCGGGTGGATGACCTGGTGCTGAAGGACTACCGGGAGACGGTGGAGCGCAACAGCCCGCTGGTGCGCCTGCTGGCGCCCCGCACCACCAGCGACCCCTATTTCGGCCAATGGGGCTGGACCGCCGCCGATGGCACCACCGTGGTGCCCGGGCCGGACACGGACTGGACGGCCGAGGGCGGCACGCTGGGCGTGAACAGCCCAGTGACGCTGCGCTGGGACAATGGCCAGGGCCAGCAATTCCGGCTGCGCTTCGAGATCGACGGCGACTACATGCTGACGGTGCAGCAAAGCGTGCGCAACACGGGCGATGCTGCCGTGCAGCTGCTGCCCTGGGCGCGCGTCCGCCGCGACCGCACGCCGCAGCTGGCCGGGTTCTTCATCCTGCACGAAGGCTTCACCGGCGTGCTGGATGGCCGGCTGCATGAATGGACCTACAGCGACGCGCGCGAACAGGCGCTGAAGGTGCGCGGCCCGGCCTTCGAGACCGAGAGCACCGGCGGCTGGATCGGCTTCACCGACAAATACTGGCTGACCGCGCTGACCCCCGTGGACCAGGCGACGCGCGTGCGCAGCGCCTACCGCCACATCGCCGAGGGCGGGCAGGATCGCTGGCAGATCGACATGGCGACGCCGGCGCCGCAGACCGTCGCACCCGGTGCGGAGTCTGTGCTGGCCACGCGCATGTTCGCCGGGGCCAAGGAGGTGAACCTGCTGGACAGCTACGCCAGCCGCTACGGCATCGTGGATTTCGACAAGGCGGTGGATTTCGGCTGGTTCTACTTCCTGACCAAGCCGTTCTTCCACGCGCTGCACTTCCTGGGCGTGCTGTTCGGCAATTTCGGCGTGGCGATCCTGGTGTTCACGCTGGCCATCAAGGCCGCGTTCTTCCCGCTGGCCAACAAGGCCTACACATCGATGGCGCGCATGAAGGTGCTGGCGCCTAAGATGACCGAGGTGCGCGACCGGTACAAGGACGATCCCGCCAAGGCGCAGCAGGAGATGATGGCGCTCTACAAGAGCGAGAAGATCAACCCTGCCTCGGGCTGCCTGCCGATCCTGATCCAGATCCCGGTGTTCTTCGCGCTCTACAAGGTGCTGTTCGTCACCATCGAGATGCGCCACGCGCCCTTCTTCGGCTGGATCCGCGACCTCTCGGCGATGGACCCGACCAACCTGTTCAACCTGTTCGGCCTGCTGCCCTTCGACCCGATGCAGTGGTCGAACCTGTTCCACATGCCGGTCTGGGCGATCCTGATGGGCATCACGATGTTCCTTCAGTTCAAGCTCAACCCGACGCCGCCCGATCCCATCCAGGCGCGGATCTTCGCCTGGATGCCGCTGATCTTCACCTTCATGCTGGCCTCCTTCCCCGCCGGCCTCGTGATCTACTGGACGTGGAACAACCTGCTGTCGATCGGCCAGCAATACTGGATCATGCAGATCGACAAGAAGCGCCAATCCAAGGCCGCCTCGGCGCCGCCACCGCCAAAGCCTGCCGCGGTGACGGCCGCGAAGAAGAAGTGATCCCCGGCGGGCTGCTGGAGGCGAAGGAGGAGGCCGACCGCGCGGCGCTGCTGGAGACCGGGCGGCTGCTGTTCGCCCGCCCCTGCACGTTCTTCTTCGCCGCCCAGCGGCTGGACCAACTACCCCCCATCGCCGGGCCGGAGGTTGCCTTCTGCGGCCGTTCCAACGTGGGCAAATCCTCGCTGCTGAACGCGCTGACCGGGCAGAAGGCGTTGGCGCGCGTCAGCCACACGCCCGGCCGCACGCGCCAGCTGAACTTCTTCGACCTCGATGGCCGCCTCACGCTGGTGGACATGCCGGGCTATGGCTATGCCCAGGCGCCGCGCGCGGTGAAGGAGGACTGGCAGGGGCTGATGTTCGATTTCCTGCGCGGCCGGCCGACGCTGCGCCGCGTCATCCTGCTGATGGATGCGCGCGTCGAGACCAAGCCCGCCGACCGCCAGGCGCTGGACCTGCTGAAGGAAGCCGCCGTCACCACGCAGATCGTGCTGACCAAGGCGGATGGCGTGAAGCCCGGCCCGCTGGCCCGCCGGGTGGCGGAGGTGCAGGCCATCATCGCCAAGCGCACCTTCGCCCACCCGCTGCTGATCGTGACCAGCAGCGAGACCGGCCTCGGTATGCCGGAACTGCGCGCCGAGATCGCCGCCCTCGCCACGCCGGCTTGACCCGCGGGCTGCGGCAAACTACTGCGCCGCCCAATCCTGGGACGCCACACCGCATGACCGACGATCCGCTCGACCAGATGGCGATCCTTGCCGGCGCGCTGCCCTTCCTGAAGCGCTACGACGACCAGATCGTGGTGGTGAAATACGGCGGCCACGCCATGGGCGAGGAAGGCACGGCGCTGCGCTTCGGGCGCGACATGGCGCTGCTGGAGCAGGTCGGGGTGAACCCGGTGGTGGTGCATGGCGGCGGGCCGCAGATCAACGCCATGCTGAAGCGCCTCAACGTGAAGTCCACCTTCGTGCAGGGGCTGCGCGTCACGGACGAGGAAATGCTCGACGTGGTCGAGATGGTGCTGGCCGGCCCGGTGAACAAACAGGTGGCCGAGGCCATCACCCGCGCCGGGGCCATCGCCGTGGGCATCTCGGGCAAGGATGGCGGGCTGATCCGCGCGCGCAAGCTGACGCGCACCTACCGCGACCCCGACAGCAACATCGAGCGCGTGCTCGACCTCGGCTATGTGGGCGAGCCGGAGCATGTGGACCCGCGGGTGCTGCGCCTGATGATCGGCGCCGACATCGTGCCCGTGGTCGCCCCGGTGGGCATCGGCGCCGATGGCCAGACCTACAACATCAACGCCGACACCGCGGCCGGCGCCATCGCCGGCGCGCTGGGCGCCGAGCGCATGTTGATGCTGACCGACGTGCCTGGCGTGCTTGACGAGCAGAAGCGGCTGATCCCCGAGATGACGGTGGCCGAGGTGCGCGCCGGCATCGCGGCGGGGTGGATCTCGGGCGGCATGATCCCGAAGGTGGAGACCTGCATCTACGCGGTGGAGCAGGGCGTGAAGGGCGCGGTGATCCTGGATGGGCGCGTTCCGCATGCGGTGCTGCGCGAATTGTTCACCGATGAAGGTGCGGGGACGCTGATCCGCGCCTGAGACGACGCTACTTTCTTGACACGCCGTAAAATTGCGGCGTGAAGTGCCTCGGCCCGGATATCTGGGCCGGGAGAACGCCCGCATGCGCAAGATCATGTTGCTTCTGGCCCTGATGCCGGGCATCGCGCTGGCGCAGGGCGGGCTGAAGCCGGCGCCACAGGGCAGCGTGGCCGCGCCACCCCCCGCTGCAACCCCCGCCACCCCCGCCGCCCCGGCCGCGCCCGGCGCCGCGGTGAGCCCCGCCGCCATGGCGCAGCTGCGCGCGCATATCCAGCGGGCGGTCGGGCCGCGCTGGCTTTCGGACAATATCTTCACCGGCGACTTCACGGGCGATGGCCAGCCCGACGCGGTGGTGTTCATCTACTCGACAGGGCAGGGCAACAGCTTCGACCTGCAGGTGGCGCTGTTCCAGGGCGCGGGCGGCGGTTTCCGCTTCCTGCGCAACGCCGATGACGTGTTCGGCACCGAGCCGCGGCAGCCCGCCTTCCGGCCCGGGCAGTTCCAGGTGACCACCACCATGCCCCGCCCCGGCGATGCGCGCTGCTGCCCGACGGGCGAGCGGCGCTGGACGGTGCGCGTCGCCGGCGGCACCCCGGCGGCCCAGGCCCCCGCGGCCCAGCTTCCGGGCGGGCGCATCACCAAGCCCTGAGGCGGCACGGCGCTACCCCTACCCCGGCAGCCCTTCCAGCAATTCCAGTTGCCAGGCGAGGTCCCCCTCGGCGAGGGACCAGCCGCCCATGGCGTTGGGGCGGATGATCTCGGCCGGCGGCAGGCGGCCCAGCACGGCCTGCACCTCGGCCGCCAGCGCCGCGGACCAGCCGGCGCGGTGGCACAGCGCCGCCAGCGCGCGGCCGCTGCGCAGCGCCAAGGCGGCCTCCACCCGCGCCTCGCTGGCGCCGGCATCCTGCGCCAAAGCCAGGCGCAGCAGGTCGCGCTCGCCACGCCGGGCGGCGGCGAACAGCGGCGCCTCGCGCGGCGACAGGCCGGAGGCGGATTGCAGCTTCGCGGCGACACGCTGCCGCAGCGCCGCGCCCACCTCCTCCGGCAGGTCGGCGCGGCGCGCCAGCAGCCCCACCAGATGCTCGGCCACGATGCGGCCGAGCGAGCGCGCCGTGGCCACCGGCAGCTTCGGCCGCGCGATCAGCGCGCGCTGCCAGGCCTCCTCGGTGCCCGCGGTGGCGGCCAGGCGGTCGAGCGTCGCCTCGCGGATGGCGGCCGAGGGGTTGGCCAGCAGCGCGGCGATGGCCGGCGTATCGGCGCTGCCCGCCACGGCGTCGGAGACCGCCTCCGGCAGGTCTGCCCGTCGGGCCACGGCGCGGCGCGTGAAGGGGGCCGGGGGGGCGTCGATCAGCGCCAGGAGATCGGCCTCGGTCAGCAGCGGCGACAGGCGGATCACCGGCTCGGCCACCGGCAGGGCGGTGTCGCCGGCGAGGCGCAGCACGAGGGCGCGCGGCGCGTCCGGCAGATCGGCCACCACCTCGGCGATGGCGGCGCGCACCTCCACCGCCGCGTCGGCCACCAGCATCGCCAGCGTGCCGGCGGACAGCCGCGCCAGCCGGTCCTGCGCCGTGGGGTCCAGCCGCGGCGCCAGGGCGGCGACGCGCCGCGCCAGCACCGCGCGCACCGCCGCATCGCCATCGGTGGCCAGCAGCAGATCCGCCTGGGGCGGCGTCGCGCCATTGCCGGCCACGGCCTGGCGCACCGCGGGGTCCGGATCGGCGGCGAGGTAGGTGAGCAGTTCGGGCGGCGTCGCGGGCTGGCTGGCCACCGCGGTGCGCGCCGCCGCATCGCCATGCCGCGCGACGTGCACGACCTCCTGCATCAGCGCGATCATGCCGCCCGCCCGGCGCCCTTGGCGCGCTTCACGGCATACATCGCGGCATCGGCGCGGGCGATCAGCGCGGCCGCATCCTCGCTGGCGCGGCGCGTGGCCAGGCCCAGGCTGGCCCGCAGCGCCGCCGGCCCGGCCTGCGGCAGCCCCGGCACCGGCCCGGGCTGGCCCACGGCTGCGACGCGGCGCGCGGCCTCGGCCTCGGAGCAGCCGGCGAGCCAGAGGCAGAACTCATCGCCGCCAAGCCGCGCCGCGAGGTCCCGCGCCCCGGCTACGGCGCGCAGCCGCGCGGCCATGCTGACCAGCGCGGCGTCCCCGGCCTCGTGGCCGTGGCCATCGTTCAGCGGCTTCAGCCCGTCGAGGTCGATGAAGGCCAACGTGCCGCCGGCCTCGATGCGCGAAGCGAGCCCGGCCTCGAAGCCCAGGCGGTTGAGCAGGCCGGTGAGCGCATCGCGATGCGCCGCGGCATCCAGCGCGGCCTGGCGCAGCGCCTCGGCATGCAGCGCCGCGGCGGGCATGGCCAGCGCGGCGACCAGCGCGGTCTCCTCGGCATCGAAGCCCGGCGCGCCGGCCTCGCGCCAGGCGAACAGCGCGGTGCCGGCGCTGGTTTCGGCCAGGCTGTGGCACGGCGTTCCGGCGGGGGGCGGGGCGGCGGCGCCGGCCAGCACCGCCCAGCCCGAGTCGCGCCTGCCCAGCAGCGCCGCGCCCGCGGCGCCCAGCGCCGCCGGCAGCGCGCCGAGCAGCGCGGCCAGCGCGGCCGCCGCGCCCGCGGCCTCACCCTGGGCCCGGCCATCGCCGGCCGTCCCACCACCCTGCCGGGTGCCGAGGCGCAGCAGGTGGCCGAGCGTGGTGGCGCGGCGCAGCGCCCGCGCCGCCACCGCGGCCTCGTGCTCGGCCTGCGTCACGTCGCGCGCCAGGCCGCGCAGCCCGCCATCGGGCAGGGGATGGGCGGTGATCTCCAGGCAGCAGGGCGTCGCGTCGACGCGCTGCGTCCAGCTGCGCAGCCCGCGCTGCGCCACGGGGCGCAGCGGCGTGCCGAGCAGCGCCGCGGCCGGCTGGCCGAGCCATGCCTCGGCCGGCCCGCCCAGCACAACCTCCGGCGCCAGGAAGGCGAGGCGCCCCGCGGCATCGGTCTCGAACACCAGCGCCGTCTCCATCAGCGCCAGGTCCCGCCAGCGGGCGCGGCTTTCCTGCAGCGAGGCGATCAGGGGCGAGGCAGCGGCCGACATGGCGCCACTATGCCGGCGCGGGCGTGAAGGCCTTGTTAGCGCGGCGGGGGGGCGCCGCTGCGTTGACAGCGCCGCACCTCTCTCCCCATGGTCCGGCGCATTCCGCCCATCCCGTTCCACCTTCCAACAGGACGATCGCCGCACCATGGACAAGACGCCGAGCCTCGTCGGGCTCGAGGCCCGCATCGAGGCGCTCTGGGCCCGCCGGGACACGCTGAACGCCGCCACCCACGGCCCCGATCGCCTGGTTGTGGAGGAGGCGCTGGCGCTGCTCGATGCCGGGCAGGCGCGCGTCGCCGAGCCCGATGGCAAGGGCGGCTGGCGCGTGCACCAGTGGCTGAAGCAGGCGGTGCTGATCAGCTTCCGCCTGAACGACAGCGCGCCCATGGCCACCGCTGCCGGCGCCTATGACAAGGTGCCGCTGAAGTTCGAGGGCTGGGGCGAGAACCGCTTCAAGCAGGCCGGCTTCCGCGCCGTGCCCGGCGCCGTGGTGCGCCGCAGCGCCTATATCGCGCCCGGCGTCGTGCTGATGCCGAGCTTCGTCAATGTCGGCGCCTATGTCGATTCGGGCAGCATGATCGACACCTGGGCCACCGTCGGCTCCTGCGCGCAGATCGGGCGCAACTGCCACATCTCCGGCGGTGCCGGCATCGGCGGCGTGCTGGAGCCGCTGCAGGCCAACCCGGTGGTGATCGAGGATGAGTGCTTCATCGGCGCACGCAGCGAGGTGGCGGAGGGCGTGATCGTGGAGCGCGGCTCCGTGCTGTCGATGGGTGTGTATCTCGGTGCCTCGACGAAGATCGTGGATCGCGCGACGGGCGAGGTGTTCTACGGCCGCGTGCCGCCCTATTCCGTGGTGGTGCCGGGCGCCATGCCGGGCCGCGCGCTGCCCGACGGCTCGCCCGGGCCGAGCCTGTACTGCGCCGTGATCGTGAAGCGCGTGGACGAGAAGACGCGCTCCAAGACCAGCATCAACGAACTCCTGCGTGATTGATCCCGTTGCACTCGCCCAGGCGCTGATCCGCTGCCGGTCGGTGACGCCGGCCGATGACGGCGCGCTGGACGTGGTGCAGCGCGCGCTGGAAGGGCTCGGCTTCGCCTGCAAGCGCCTGCCCTTCGGCCCCGACGACTACCGCGTGGACAACCTGTTCGCCCGCCGCGGCACGGGCGCGCCGCATTTCTGCTACGCCGGCCACACCGACGTGGTGCCGCCGGGCGACATCGCCGCCTGGCGCGACGACCCCTTCGCCGGCGTGGTGCGCGACGGCGTGCTGTATGGCCGCGGCGCCTGCGACATGAAGGGCGGCATCGCCGCCTTCATCGCCGGCCTCTCCGCCTTCCTCGCCGCCCACCCTGCGCATCGCGGCAGCATCTCGCTGCTGATCACGGGCGATGAGGAGGCGCGTTCGGTGGATGGCACCGCGCGCGTGCTGGAATGGATGGCGGCGAACGGGCAGATCCCCGACATGGCGCTGGTGGGCGAGCCCACCAGCAAGCGGGCGCTCGGCGACACCATCAAGATCGGCCGGCGTGGCAGCCTCAATGCCTGGGTGACGGTGGAGGGCAAGCAGGGGCACAGCGCCTATCCCGCCGGCGCCGACAACCCGATCCACCGGCTGGTGGCGGCGCTGGCGCCGCTGCTGGCCGCGCCACTCGACAACGGCACGCCGCATTTCCCGCCCAGCACGCTGCAGGTGACCGGCTTCGATGTCGGCAACGCCACCAGCAACGTCATCCCGGCCACCGCGCGGGCGATGCTCAACATCCGCTTCAACGACCTGCACACGAGTGCGCAGCTGATCGAGCGCCTGCACGCCGCGCTGCGCGCCGCCGGCGCGCGCTACACGCTGGAGACGGCCTGTTCGGGCGAGAGCTTCCTCACCGCGCCGGGCGCCTTCGTGCAGGGGCTGTCGGATGCCATCGCCCGCGCCACCGGCGTGACGCCGGCGCTGGATACCGGGGGCGGCACCTCCGATGCGCGCTTCATCGCGCGCTATTGCCCGGTGGCCGAATTCGGCGCGGTGGGCGAGACGCCGCACCAGGTGGATGAGCGCGCGCCGGTGGAGGAACTGCACCGCCTGGCTAACACCTATCGCAGCATCCTCGAGGAATTCCTCACGTGAACAGCCCTGGCCGCGATGCGGTGCGACACTGAGCGGCGCAGCCCCCCCGCCGCCGCCATCGCTGCGGCTGGCCGTCACGGCCGGGCTTATCGGCGCGCTGCTGCTGGCGCGCGGGCGGCCCACCGGGCTGGCGCTGATGGAAGCCACGCCGGCCGGCGCATGGCGGTCCTTCATGGCGGCCATCATCTGCCTGCCAGCCTTCCTGGCGCTGCGCTTCTTCAGCTGGGGCGATGCCAGCCCCACGGCGGGCGACTTCGGCCGCCCGCTGATCGCGGAAATCACCGGCTATGCCCTGGCCTGGACGGTGTTCGCGCTGCTGTCGCAGCCACTGGCCGAGGCCTGGGGCAAGGGCGCGCAGTGGCCGCGGTTCCTGGCCGCCTGGAACTGGACGAATGTGGTGCAGTATTCGGTGCTGCTGCTGCTGGCGCTGGTCGGTGCGGCCGGGCTGCCGCCGATGCTTGGCCAGTTGCTGATGCTGCTGGGCCTTGGCTATGCGGTGTGGCTGGAGTGGTTCGTCACGCGCACCGCGCTCGGTGTGGATGCACCGCGCGCCGCCGCGCTGGTCGGGCTCGACCTCGCCATCGGGCTGTTCCTCGGCGGCCTGGTGCAACGCCTCTCAGTGGGATGATGCGATGACCACCCTGCGCCATGACGCGGCCGACCTGCTGCGCTTCGCCACCGCCGCCTTCGTGGCCGCGGGCCTCAATGCCGAGCGCGCCGCCGCGGTGGCCGAGGTGCTGGTCGAGGGCGACCTGATGGGCCACGACACGCACGGCCTGGCGCTGCTGAGCGGCTACCTCGATGCGCTGGCTAGCGGCGACATGCAGGCGGCGGGCGATCCCGAGGTTCTGTCCGCCACGCCGGTCGTGCAGGCATGGCATGGGCGCAAGCTGCCGGGGCCCTGGCTGGTGCGTCGCGCCATCACGTTTGCGCAGCAAGCCGCGCAGGTGTTCGGGATCGGCGCGGTCAGCATCGCGCAAAGCCACCACATCGCCTGCCTTGCCGCCTATGGCCCGCCGGTTGCCGCGGCCGGACAGATGCTGCTGCTGACCTGTTCGGACCCCGCGACGGCCTCGGTCGCGCCCTGGGGCGGCACGCGGCGCACCCACACGCCGAACCCGCTCGCCGCCGCCTGGCCCACGCCTGGTGGCCCCGTGCTGGTCGATGTCTCCATGTCGATCACCACCAACGGCATGACGGGGCGGCGCCGCGCCGAGGGCAGGCCCTTCGACCATGAATGGCTGCTGGATGGCGCCGGCAACCCGACGCGCGATCCCAATGCCTTCTGGGCCGACCCGCCCGGCACGCTGCTGCCGCTCGGCGGGCTGGAGGCCGGGCACAAGGGTTTTGCCCTGGGCCTGCTGGTGGAGGCGCTGACCAGCGGCCTGGCCGGCGTGGGCCGCGCCGAGGCGCCGACCGGCTGGGGCGCGTCGGTGCTGGTTCTGGTGCTGGACCCCGCGAAATTCGGCGGCGCCGAGGCCTTCCTGCGCGAATCCGGCTGGATGGCGGAGGCGGTGCGCAGCAACCCGCCGCGGCCGGGCATGGGCGCGCCGCGGATGCCGGGAGCGCTGGCGATGACGAAGCGCGAGAAGGCACTGGCTGAGGGCGTTGCGCTGCACCCCAGCGTGCCGCCCGCTTTGGCCAAGCTGGCCGAACGCTACGGCATCGCGCCGCCGGTCCAATCGGGTTCGGGCGCGTAACGCGCGGCAACGAAGGCCAGCCCATCGGCCGGCGCGGTCTGGCCCGCGCGGCTGCGGTCAAGCCCATCCAGCACCGTGCGCGCCCAGGTGACGGGGCGGCGCCCATGGCCGATCTCGGCCAGGGTGCCGACCAGGTTGCGCACCTGGTGGTGCAGGAAGCTGCGCGCCTCGACGCTGATCTCGATGGCATCGCCGATGCGCGCCACATCCAGCCGGTCCAGCGTGCGGATGGGCGATTTCGCCTGGCAGGAGGCCGCGCGAAAGGCGGAAAAGTCATGCCGGCCGAGCAGCATCTGCGCGGCCTCGTGCATCGCCGCCGCGTCCAGGCGGCGCTTCACATGCCAGGCACGCTTCGCCTCCAGCGCCGGGCGCGAGGGGCGGTTGAGGATGCGGTAGCGATAGGCCCGCCCGAGGCACGCGAAGCGCGCCGACCAATCCTCCGCCACGCGCGCCGCGGCGGTGACGACGATGGGGTGGGGCAGGGTGCGGATGTTGATCGCATCACGCACGCGCTGCGGCGCGAGGTCCAGCGACAGCGCGATATCCGCCACCATCGCCTCGGCATGCACGCCGGCATCGGTGCGCCCGGCGGCGGTGGCGCCGGGCAGCGCGCCGCCATTCAGGGGTGCGGCGGCTTCCTCCAGTACCTTCTGGATCGAGGGCAGGTCGCCCTGCCGCTGCCAGCCGCAGAAGCCCGCGCCATCGTATTCCAGGCGTAGCGCATAGCGCGGCATCAGCCGAGCACCGTCCCCGGGGGCAGCGCGAAGCCGCGCAGGAAGGCCTCGGCCGGCATCGCCGCGCGGCCGGCGCGCTGCAACCGCAACAGCCGCAACGCGCCCTGGCCGCAGGCGATGCGGGGCGCGGCATCCAGCACCGTGCCGGGCGGGCCGGCGCCCTCTGCGGGCTCTGCCGCCATCACGCGCAGCACCTCGCCGGCATGTTCGAAGAAGCAGCCCGGCCAGGGGTTCAGTGCGCGGATGCGCCGGTCGAGCGCCAGGGCGCCCTCCGCCCAATCCAGCCGGCCGTCCGCCTTGGTGAGCTTCGGCGCGTAGGTGACGCCGGCCTCGGGCTGCGGCACCGGCGCGGGGTCTTCGTCGAGCGCGCGCAGGATCAGCCGCGCGCCGATCGCGGCCAGCGCGTCGTGCAATTCGGGCGTGGTCATGCGCGGCGTGATGGGCGTGGCTTCGCGCAGCAGCATCGGCCCGGTGTCCAGGCCCTCCTCCATCCGCATGATGGTGATGCCGCTCTCGGCGTCGCCGGCCAGGATTGCCGCCTGGATCGGCCCGGCGCCGCGCCAGCGCGGCAGCAGCGAGGCGTGGATGTTGAGGCAGCCACGGCGCGGCGCATCCAGCATCGCGCTGGGCAGGATCAACCCGTAGGCGGCGACCACCGCGATATCGAGGCCGAGAGCGGCGAAGGCCTCGTGCTCGGCCGCATCGCGCTTCACCCGCGCGGGCGTGCGCACGGGCAGGCCGAGCTCCAGCGCCGCGCGATGCACGGGGCAGGGCGTCTCGCGCTGGCCGCGCCCGGCGGGCTTGGGTGGCTGGGTGTAGACGGCGGCCACCTCATGCCCCGCCGCGTGCAGCGCCTGCAGCGCAGGCACGGCGAAATCCGGGCTGCCCATGAAGGCGAGGCGCAGTTTGCCCATCCGATTCAGCCCTCCGGTGCTCGCTGCGCTGCGCCCTGCGGGCATCGAATGGGTCATTCCTCCTTCTTGGCGCGCAGCTCCTTGGCCAGCTTGCGCAGCAGCATGTTGCGCTTCAGCGCCGAGAGATGGTCCACGAACAGCACGCCATCCAGGTGGTCGATCTCGTGCTGCAGGCAGGCGGAGAGCAGGCCCTCGGCCTCACGCTCGTGCCGCGCGCCGGCGAGGTCGTGCCAGCGCACCTTCACCATGGCCGGGCGCGTGACGTCGGCGAACTGGCCGGGCAGCGACAGGCACCCCTCCTCGCGCGTCATCAATTCGCGGCTGGTGGCAATGATCTCGGGGTTCACCAGCACCATCGGCTCGGGCTTGTCCTCCGGGTGGATGTCCACCACCACTAGGCGCAGCATCTCGCCCACCTGCGGCGCCGCCAGGCCGATGCCGGGGGCCTTGTACATCGTCGCCAGCATCTGCTGCGCCAGCGCGCCGATGCGCGCATCGCCGGGCGCCACCGGCTTCGCCTTGTTGCGCAGCCGGGCATCGGGGACGAACAGGATGGGCAGCGTCGCGGGGTCGGTCATGTTGCTTCGCGGATCTGGTGTCTTGGGAAGCGCGGAGAGGTAGCCCCCCCGGCCCCCCCTTGCAACGGCGCCCCCTGCCGCCAAAATCCTTCGTCGCGGGGTGCCATGTGGCCCCGCATCCCCGACGCTTCGCTCCTTGGCGAGGAGGCACCATACGGCATGTCACGCTCTCCGCTTTTCGGCTCTCCGCTGTTCCTCGGCTTCGACCACCTCGAGCAGATGCTCGACCGGGTGCAGAAATCCGCCGATGGCTATCCGCCCTACAACATCGAGCAGACCGGCGAGACGCGGCTGCGAATCACGCTGGCCGTCGCCGGCTTCTCGATGGACGACCTGCAGATCACGCAGGAGGACAACCAGCTGGTGATCCGCGGGCGCCAGAAGGATGACAGCGAAGGCCGCGTCTTCCTCCATCGCGGCATCGCGGCGCGCCAGTTCCAGCGTGCCTTCGTGCTGGCCGAGGGGATCGAGGTGGAGGGCGCGTGGCTCGACAACGGCCTGCTGCATGTCGATCTGCGCCGGCCGCTGCCGGAGGTGCGCGTGAAGACCATCCAGATCGCCACCCGCGGCACCGGCCCGCAACGGCCCATCGTCGCCGGCGCGAATGGCTCTGTGGTCGAGGATCGCGGCGGCAAGGACTGAGCCCGGGCAGCACGGCCTGGGCTTTCGTGAAGGGCGCGGGCCGTCGTGGCCGCGCCGGAAGGAGAATGAGTGATGGAAGACCATGAGGGCGGCGCCGCTTCGGGCCGCATCCAGCTGAATGTCGCGACGCTGCGCAGCCTGTCCAACCGCGATTTCGCGCGGCTCGGTGCCGATGCGATGGCCTATGTGCGCCCGGTGCTGCTCAACGGCGCGGTGGCGTTTTCGATCCACGCCGCCGACGGCACGCAGATCGGCGCCGCGCCGAGCCTGCCGCTGGCCGCCGCCGCGATCCGACAGCACGAGATGGAACCGCTTCTGGTGCATTGACGGCGCGCCACCCGGCTCCATAGCCTGCCCGCGGGAAACGCCGAGGGGAGGACGCCATGCGCCACGCGCGCCGGGCTTTGCTGGGGCTGGCCGCCGGGGCTCTAGCGACGCCCACCCTGGCGCAGGCGACGCCCCTGCGCATCGTCGTGCCCTTCCCGCCGGGCGGTTCGGTGGACATCGTGAGCCGCATCGTTCAGCCGAAGCTGGCCGAGCTTCTCGGTGCGACGGTGGTGATCGAGAATCGCGGCGGCGCCGGCGGCATGATCGGCACCGAGCAGGTGGCCCGCGCCGCGCCTGATGGGAGCGTGCTGGTGTGGGGCAACATCGCGACGCATGCGATCAACGCCGCGGTGTATGACCGCATGCCCTATGACCCGGTGGCGGATTTCGCGCCCGTCACGCTCGCCGCGCATATCGAGTTCATGCTGGCCGTCCACCCCAGCATCCCGGTGACGAGCGTGGCCGCGCTGGTGGCCTTCGCGCGCGCCAACCCGACGCGGCTGACCTACGCCTCCGCCGGCTCCGGCAGCCTGCCCCACCTGCTGACCGAGATGCTGAAGCGCGCCGCCGGCGGCATCGCGATCGAGCACGTGCCCTTCCGCGGCGGCGGGCAGTTGCTGCTGGATCTCAATGCCGGGCATGTCAGCATGGCGATCGCCGATGTGGCGGGGCTGGCGCCGCATGTGCGCGCCGGGCGCCTGACCGGGCTGGCCGTGGCGGGGGCGCGGCGCAGCGCCATCTTCCCCGCTTTGCCCACCATCGCCGAGACGCTGCCCGGCGTGGAGGGCACCGCCTGGCATGGGGTCTTCGCGCCCGCCCGGACGCCGCCCGAGGCGGTCGCGCGGCTCAACCGTGCGCTGGTTGCCGCACTCGCTGATCCACAGGTGCAGGAACGCATGCGCGCCGCAGGGACCGAGCCGGTGGGCTCCACCCCCGCCGAGCTTGCCGCCTTCCAGCGGGCCGAGCTGACGAAGTGGGCGGATATCGCGCGCGCGGTGGGCGCGAAGGCCGAGTAGCCCGTCTCAGTCCGGCAACGGCTCCAGCACCAGCCAGGGGGTGGGCGCGCTGCGCCACTCCCAGACGGCCAGCAATTGGTCGAGGTGGCTGGCCGCCTGCAGCCAGGGGGGCAGCGCCGCCGCACCCAGCGCGTGCGCCACGGTGGTAACGCGGTGGCTGGGCGCGAAGCGCGCGGCGAGGCGCTGCGTCACGCCGGGCAGGATGCCCTCATGGCATTCCACCAGCAGCGTGGCCTGCCGCAGCGCCGGCGTGGCGGCGGGATCGAGCAGCGCCTCCTCGCCGCCCTCGATATCCACCAGCAGCCAGGTTTCGGCATCGGCGAGGCTGGATAGCTCCGCCGGCGTCACCGTGCCACCGATGGCCACGCGCTCGGCCACGCCATTCGCCGCGGCGACGGCAGCGCAGGCCTCGCGCGCCGCGGCGCTGCTGTCGCGCGCCTCGATCGCCGCCCCCGGCAGGCGCCGCGCAAGGCCGACCGCGTAGTAGCCATCAGCGCAGCCGATGTTCACCACGCGGCGGAAGCCGCGCGCGATCAGCCGCTCGACATGCGGGTGCAGCTCCTGCTCGTAGCAGCCCAGCAGGCGCGGCGCGTGGCCGCCCTCGGTGCTGTGCGGGCCGAGGCGCAGCCCGGCGAAGGGGCCGGCCTGCACCACCGCGCCGGTCTGCCGCACCAGCGCATCCGACAGCCCCTGGTGGCGCCACTTCGCCAGCAGGCGGAGCATCAGCGCCAGGTCGCGCGGCGTCGCCTCCGGGTGCTCGGCGAGGTGCGCGCGAAGCGCCTGCGCGACACGCTGCTCCAGGCTCATCGCCGGCGGCGCGGCTCAGCCGGCCTTCGGGTCGATCCAGCCGATATTGCCGTCCGGGCGGCGGTAGACGACGTTCAGGCCGCCCGTGGCGCCGTTGCGGAACATCAGCACCGGCACATGCGTGAAATCCATGCGCATCACGGCCTCGCCCACCGTCAGCCGCTCGATCTCGCCGATCATCTCGGCGATCACCGCGGGGTGGTCGGCGCCGTTGGTGGCGGGCGTGGCCTCGGCCTCCTCCTCGTCCGGGGCGCGCAGAACCACCTGGCGCGCGGACTCGGGGACGGCGCGGTCGCGCTCCACGGCCAGGCTGCGGGCGTGGTCGTTCACGCGCCGTCGGTATCGGCGCAGGCGCTTGGCGACGTGCTCGGACGCTTCCTCGAAGGCGCGATGCGCGTCGGTGCCCTCGCCCTCGCCACGCATGAACAGGTTGCGGCCGGCCTTGAGGTTGATGTCGCAGATGAAGGCGTGGCCCTTGGCGTCGCGGCGGAAGGTGACGTTGGCTTCGAGGGCGTGGTCGAAATACTTGCGCGCGATGGTGCCGAGCCCGTCCCGGACATGCGCCTGAAGCGCCTCGCCGGTTTCAACCTGCTTGCCTGCGACCGTGATGTGCATGGGGCGTCCTTCCCAGTGTTGCGCGGGGAAGGCAGCCCGGGGAAATGTCAGGCCGGGACGGCCTTCTCCCGCTTGCGCTGCACCGATGAGGGAATGCGCAGCGCCTCCCGGTATTTGGCCACCGTTCGGCGGGCAATGTCCACGCCTTCCTTGCGCAGTTTCTCCACGATCGCGTCGTCCGACAGCACGTCGTCCGGAGGCTCGTTCACGATCATCTCGCGGATGCGGAAGCGGACCGATTCGGCCGAGTGCGATTCACCGCCCGCCGTGCCGGCGATGGCGGTCGTGAAGAAATATTTGAGCTCGAAGGTGCCGCGCGGCGTCGCGATATACTTGTTCGCCGTCACGCGGCTGACCGTGCTCTCATGCATCGAGACGGTCTCGGCCACCTCGCGCAGGATCAGCGGGCGCAGATGCGCCACGCCGTGCCGGAAGAAGCCATCCTGCCGGCGCACGATGTCGGCGGCGACCTTCAGGATGGTATTGGCCCGCTGCTCCAGCGACTTCACCAGCCAGGTCGCGGTCTGCAGGCGCTCGGCGATGAAGGCGCGGTCGTCGCGCGACCTGGCACCCACCACGGCGCGCGCGTGGAAGCCGCGGTTCACCAGCACGCGCGGCATGGTCTCGGGGTTCAGCTCCACCGCCCAGCCGCCATCGGGCTCGCGGCGCATCAGCACATCGGGCACCACGGCGGGTGCGGGCGTGTCGTCGAAGCTGGCGCCGGGCTTGGGATCGAGGCGCTTCAGCTCGGCGATCATCTCGGCGAGGTCCTCGGCATCCACGCCGCAGGCTGCCATTAGCCCGCGCATGTCGCGCCGCGCCAGCAGGTCGAGGTTGTCGAGCAGCGCGGCCATGCAGGGATCGAAGCGGTTGCGCTCCTGCAACTGCACGGCGAGGCATTCGCGCAGGTCGCGCGCGAACATGCCGACGGGGTCGAAGCGCATCATGCGCGCGCGCACCCCGGCCACCATCGCCTCGTCGCAGCCCATCGCGGTGGCGATCTGCGCATCGGTCACCGGCAGGCGGCCGGCGGCGTCCACCATCGCCAGCATCTGCGCCGCGATCAGCCGCTGCTGCGCATCGTGGAAGGTCAGGCGCAGCTGCTCACCCAGATGCTCGCGCAGCGTGCGGCGTGCATCGGCCAAATCCTCGATGCCGGAGAGGTCGTCCTCGAAATCGCTGCGCCCGCCCCCGCCGCCACCGGCACCGAGGCCGCCGCCGCCGCTGCCGTCGCCGTCATAGACATTGCCCCAATCGGCATCGAGCGGCCCGCTGCCCTCGGCCGGCATCTCGCCGGAGGTGGCGGCGGCGTGGCTGTCGGCCGGCTCGGCCGTCGGCGCCGCCGGGGCGCGTTCATCGGCGGTGGTGCGCGGATCGCCGCGCTCGTCGCGCTCCAGCAGCGGGTTGCGCTCCAGCTCCTCCTCGACGAAGGCGGTGACCTCGACGTTGGAGGATTGCAGCAGCTTGATGGCCTGCCGCAACTGCGGCGTCATCACCAGGGACTGCGATTGCCGCAGGTCGAGACGCGGGCCGAGCGCCATCGCGGCTAAACCCCGAACCCTGGTTGTTTCTCGGACAATGTCATGCGTCGGGGCTAGAGCGAGAAACGCTCGCCGAGATAGACGCGGCGCACACCCTCATGCGCCACGATGTCTCGCGGGCTGCCCTCCATCAGGACCTGGCCCTCGTGCAGGATGTAGGCGCGGTCGATGATCTCCAGCGTCTCGCGCACATTGTGGTCGGTGATCAGCACGCCGATGCCGCGGTCCTTCAGGTGCTTCACCAGGTCGCGGATTTCGCCGACCGCGATGGGGTCGATGCCGGCCAGCGGCTCGTCCAGCAGCACATAGGCGGGCTGCGTGGCCAACGCGCGGGCGATCTCGCAGCGCCGCCGTTCGCCGCCCGACAGCGCCAAAGCGGGGGCACGGCGCAGATGCGCGATGCCGAATTCCGCCAGCAGCGAATCCAGCATCTGGCCGCGGCGCTCGCGCACCGGCTCCACCACCTCCAGCGCGGCGAGGATGTTGTCCTCCACCGACAGGCCACGGAAGATCGAGGCCTCCTGCGGCAGGTAGCCGAGGCCGAGGCGCGCGCGGCGATACATCGGCAGGTAGGTGATGTCGTGGCCGTCGAGCGTGACGGTGCCCTCATCGGGCTGCACCAGGCCGGTGATCATGTAGAAGGTGGTGGTCTTGCCCGCGCCGTTGGGGCCGAGTAGGCCCACCGCCTCGCCGCGGCGCACGCTGACCGAGACGCCGCGCACCACCGGCCGCTTGCGGTAGCGCTTGCCCAGGCCGGTGGCGACAAGGCCGCTGTTCTCGGCGGCGACGCGAAGCGGGGGCTGGCTCATCAGCGCGGAACCGCGGGTGCGGGGCGCTGCTGCGGGGGCTGGGGCGGCGGCTGCGGTTGCGGCAGCGCGGGCTGGCCGGGCTGGTTCTGTGGCACGACAAGCCCCTGCACGCGCGTCCCGGGGGCCGAGACCAGGCGCGAGACGCCGGTGCGGAGATTCACGATGGCCTCCTGGCCGTTCAACTGGTTGTTGCCGCGGGTGATGCGCACATTGCCCAGCAGGCGCGCCATGCCGGTCTGCGGGTTGTAGATGCCGCGGTCGCCGCGCACGACTTCCTCGGGCGAGCGGATCTCCACCTGGCCGAAGGCTTCCACGCGCTCCACCTTGCTTCCTTCGCCGGGGCTGGGCAGGCCGGGCACGGGCGGCCGGGCGGCCGGTGTGGCAGCGGGCTGGGCGGTGGCGGGCTGGGCCGCGCCCGGGGGGGCGCTCTCCAGGAAGTGTGCCACGATGGTCTCGGCGCTGATGCGGCGGTTGTCGGTGGTGGTCACGAGCGCGCCGCCCCGCGCCACCGCCATGCGCCGCTGCGGCCAGTATTCCAGGCTGTCGCGCGCGGTGATGCGCTGGTCCGGCGTGGTCAACGAGAGGCCCTGGCCGGACAGAACCATCACCGCCTGGTCGATGTCATACACGGCGCGTTCGCCCTCCGCCTGTTCGGTGGGGGAGGTGATGCGCACGCGGCCCTCGGCCTCGAAGCGCCAGATCTCGCCACCGGAGACCGGGCTTTCGGCGCCGCCCTGGCGCGGCGGCGGGGCGGCCTGCGGCGGCGCGCCGGGGGCTGCGCCGCGCGGGCGATAGCGCGCGATCAGCCGGTCGGCCTCCACCGTCACACCATCGCGCAGGGCGCGGGCATTGCCGCGCGCCACCACCAGCTGCTCCTGCTGGCGCCATTCGATGCCATCGGTGGCGGTGATCTCCACCGGCCCGCCCTGGTTCAGGTCCAGCGTCTGGCCCAGCGCGGGGCCGGCCAGCAGCAGGGCCAGCAGCAGCAGGCGCTTCATGGCCCGCCCTCCAGCACGGTGCGGGCGCGGCCGGTGAACACCACCACCTGGCCGCGGTCGTACAGGCGGAAGCCTTCGGCCGTGAGCGTGCCGAAGGGGCCCTGCGCGGCCACCGGATCGTCGCCCTCCGCATTGCCCTTGGCCAGCGCCGCGCGCGCCGTGGCGGTGACGAATTGCGTGCCGTCATCGTGCCGCAGCGTGACCTGGCCGGCGAGGTCGAGCTCGCCGCCGGGCCTGTCGTAGCGGCCGCGCTCGGCCTCCAGATATACCCAGGCGCCATCGCCCAGCAGCAGGTCGGCGCGCGGCAATTCGAGGTCCACGATGTCCTCGTTGGCGCCCTGCACGGCCAGCCGCGCCGTGACGGTGTAGGGGCGGTTGAGGTCGTCCACGCCCTGGAAGCGCGGCTCGATGATGCGCAGCGCCTCCGGCCGCGGCTGTAGCACGCGCTTGAAGGCGACGCGCCCGCGATCGGCCGCGCTCTCGAATTCCGGCCACAGCGCGACCGCGGCCAGCAGGGCCAGCGCCAGGGCGGGCAGGGCGCGCTTTGCGATACTGACGAACAGCCGGCGGCGCGCGAGTTCGGCGACGCTGGGCGCACGGCGCGCGCGGGAGGGCGCCAGCATGCGCCGCGCCGCAGCCCGCGCCGCGGCGGGCGTCGGGGCAGGGCGGGCGGAGATGGGCGGCGGCAGGTTCACCCCCCTTGTATGGGCTTCCCCCTGCGGAGGGTCAACGCGCGCATCGGTGGCGGACAAGAAACGTGCCAAAGCGGCGCCAGGCGGCCCGTTCAGTGGCTGAACAGGTCCGGTTCCTCATAGCCCAGCAGGTCGAGGCGCCCGCGCATGGGCAGGAATCGGTAGCAGGCCTCGGCCATTTCCAGCCGGCCCTCGCGCTCCAGCAGGGCCTTCAGCCGGGCCCAGAGGGCATGCAGGTGCAGCACGTCGGAGGCGGCATAGGCCAGCTGTTCCGGCGTCAGGTCCGCCGCGCCCCAATCGCTGGATTGCTGCTGCTTCGAGAGATCGACGCCCAGCAGATCCCGCGCCAGATCCTTCAGCCCGTGCTTGTCGGTGAAGGTGCGCACCAGCTTGGAGGCGATCTTGGTGCACACCACAGGCGCCACGGTGACGCCGAGCGCGTTGTGCAGGGCGGCGACATCGAAGCGCGCGAAGTGAAAGATCTTCAGCACAGCCGGGTCCTCGAGCAGGCGCTTCAGGTTCGGGCAGTCGGCGCCGCGCCCGCCCAGCGACGGGGGGATGATCTGCACGCAATGCGCGTTGCCGTCGCCGGCCGAGAGCTGCACGAGACACAGGCGGTCCCGCCGCGGGTCGAGGCCCATTGTTTCGGTGTCGATGGCGACGGAGGGCCCGAAGGCAAGGTCCGGGGGCAGGTCGTGCCGGTGCAGCTGGATCATGGCGTCCCTGGTGAAGAGGGTGCACCCCAAGCCGCCGCCCCCCAGCCGGTTGTCGAAGCAGATGGTGCCCAGGAAAGGACTCGAACCTTCACGACCTTGCGGTCACTGGCACCTGAAGCCAGCGCGTCTACCAATTCCACCACCTGGGCAGGGGGCGTGTCGCCACGAGGAGGCGCCGTTTAGGCGGCTGGCGCGCACGCGTCAAGCGGGGGTGCGCCAAGCGAGGGCGGCGGCCTATTGCGCACCGATCGCGGCCAGGCGGCGCTCCTCGTCCACGATGTAGTCGCGGATCACCGGCACATCGTCGCGCCGGTCCGACAGCAGCAGCTGGAAGACGAAGTTGGAGCCGTGCAGGAAGCCCAGCTCCACCGAGGCCAGGTAGAAATCCCACATGCGGCAGAACCGCTCGCCCATCATGGCCAGCGCCTCCGGCCGGCGCGCGTCGAAGGCTTCCCGCCAGTGTTTGATGGTCCAGTAGTAGTGCAGCCGCAGGCTCTCGCAATCGGCGCACCACGTGCCGGTGCGCTCGAGTGCCGCGAACACCTCCGACAAGGCGGGCACGTAGCCACCGGGGAAGATGTATTTGCGGATGAAGGGCGCGGTGGTGCCGGGCGGGGACATGCGGCCGATGCAATGCACCAGGGCGAATCCGCCGGGCTTGGTCAGGCGCTTGATGCTGCGGAAATAGGTGTCGAACTCGTCGATGCCGATGGCCTCCATCATGGCGATCGACACCACGCGGTCATAGGTGCCTTCCAGCTCGCGGTAGTCCTTCTCGAGGAAGGTCACGCGGTCGGCCACGCCCTCGTCGATGGCGCGCTGCTTCGCCACCGCGCATTGCTCCGGCGAGAGGGTGACGGAGGTGACGGTGACGCCGTAGTTGCGCGCCAAGAAGGTGCCAAGCGCCCCCCAGCCGGAGCCGATCTCGGCCACATGCATGCCCGGCTCCAGCCGCAGCTTCGCGGCGATGTGGCGCAGCTTGGCCAGCTGCGCCTCGTGCAGCGTTGTCTCCGGCGTGGGGTAGTAGGCGCAGGAGTAGGTCATGGTGGGGTCGAGCCACAGGCGGTAGAAATCCGGCGGGATGTCGTAGTGGTGGCGGATGTTCTTCGCCGCGAGGCCCAGCGGGTTGCGCTGCTGCCATCGCCGCACCGTGCGCCAGCCGCGCCGCAGCGCCTGCTGCAGCGGGTGCGCGGCAAGGCCCGAGCGGTTGATGGAGAACAGGTAGAGCAGGTCGAAGACCGGCGCGCCGCCTTCCATCACCAAACGGCCATCCATGTAGGCCTCGGCCGTTTTCAACTCGGGATTGAGGAAGATCTCGCGCTCCACGGCCTTGTCGGTGAGGCGGATGGTCACCTCCGGCCCGTCCTGCCCGCTGCCGAAGCGGTGCGCGGCGCCGGTGTGGTCCAGCACCACGAGGCGGCCGCGGGCGACGAAGCGGCGCAGCAGATGGGACAGCAGCATCATGGCCTTGGCACCCAGCGCAGGGAGGAAGGGTGCCGTATGCCGTGCGCTGCGCCGGCAGCCTACCCCCAATGGATGGCCGAAATGGGCGGCCCGGTCTGCGGCGTGCGCCTTGGCGCGGCCCGGGCGGGCCCATATGGTCCGGCGCAGGCGCGGATCGGGGTGCGGGATGAGTGGAATGCAAGGGCGGAAGGTGGCGACGGTGTTCGGCGGCGCCGGCTTCATCGGGCGATACGTGGTGCAGCGCCTCGCCGCGCAGGATTATGTCGTGCGGGTGGTGACGCGCGATCCGAACGGCGCGCGCTTCCTGGCCACCCAGGGGCGCGTCGGGCAGATCGTGCCATTGGCGGCCTCGCTCGGCGATGATTCGGCGGTGGCCCGCGCGGTGGAGGGCGCCAGCGCGGTGGTCAGCCTGGTGGGCATCCTGTTCGAGCGGAAGCCCGGCGATTTCGACCGGCTGCAGGGCGAGGCCCCGGGCCGGATCGGCCGGGCCGCGGCGGCGGCGGGGGTGCAGGGGCTGGTGCATGTCTCGGCCATCGGCGCCGATGCGGCGAGTCCGAGCCTCTACGCGCGCAGCAAGGCGGCGGGCGAGGCGGGGCTGCTGGCGGCCTTCCCGGCGGCCACCATCCTGCGCCCCTCGGTGGTGTTCGGGCCGGAGGATGGCTTCTTCAACCGCTTCGCGCAGATGGCGTCGCTGCTGCCGGTGATGCCGGTGGTGGCGGGCGATACGCGGTTCCAGCCGGTTTATGTGGGCGACGTGGCGGATGCGGTGATGGCGGCGCTGGCGTTGCCGGAGGCGCGGGGGCAGACCTACGAACTCGGCGGGCCGCGGGTGATGAGCATGCGCGAGGTGCTGCGCTTCATCCTGGACACCACGCGCCGCCGGCGGCGGATGATCGACATGCCGATGGGGTTCATGCGCTTCCAGGCGGGGCTGCTGCAGCGGCTGCCCAGCCCGCCGCTGACGCAGGACCAACTGCTGCTGCTGGGCCGCGACAATGTGGTGCCGGAAGGGGCCGCCGGGCTGGCGGCGCTCGGCGTGGTGGCTACCGCGGTGGAGGCGGTGGTGCCGGGGTATCTGATGCGCTACCGGCCGGGCGGCGGGCGGCGCGACGCAGGGAGATAGGTCCGATTCGGATATATTATCCGTCCGTCATCGAGTGTTGCGGAACGACTTGATGGTCGCTGATCCCGAATAGGACACTTCAGGTGTCCTTTCGGCGTGAAGCGGACTCGCCAAGGGCTTTTCGGTGTTGTAGTGAGCCTCCGAACGCGTGGTGGGGACCGCGCGCGCACCGCCTTGCCCGCGACGAGGGAGAGTTCGCCACCATGGCCGACCGCATGCTGCAGTTCACGCGCCTCGACCAGCGCAACCCTGAAAAGCGCGAAGCCGGCCTGCGCCGCGAGGATTTCGACGAGATCTACCGCGCCTTCGACCCCGAGGCCGCGAAATCCCAGGCCAGCCGGTGCAGCCAGTGCGGCGTGCCCTTCTGCCAGGTGCACTGCCCGCTGAACAACAACATCCCCGACTGGCTGAAGCTGACCGCGGAAGGCCGGCTGGAGGAGGCCTATGAGGTCGCCTCCGCCACCAACACCTTCCCCGAGATCTGCGGCCGCATCTGCCCCCAGGACCGCCTGTGCGAAGGCAATTGCGTGATCGAGAAGGGCTTTGGCAGCGTCACCATCGGCAGCGTCGAGAAATACATCACCGACACCGCCTGGGAGCAGGGCTGGGTGAAGCCGCTGGCGCCGCGCCGCGAACTGGCGGAGAGCATCGGCATCATAGGCGCCGGCCCGGGCGGGCTGGCGGCGGCCGAGCTCCTGCGCAAGCGCGGCTACCAGGTGCATGTGTATGACCGCTACGACCGCGTCGGCGGGCTGATGATCTACGGAATCCCCAACTTCAAGCTGGAGAAGGATGTCGTGCTGCGCCGCTGGAAGCAGTTCGAGGAAGGCGGCATCCACTTCCACCTCAACGTCGCCGTGGGCCGCGACATCACGCTGGCGGCGCTGCGCGCGAAGCACGATGCCGTGCTGATCGCGACCGGCGTCTACAAGGCGCGCGACATGGCCGCACCCGGCATCGGCCTCGGCGGCATCGTCCCGGCGCTGGACTACCTGACGGCGTCCAACCGCGCCGGCCTCGGCGAATCCGTCGCCGCGATGGAAAGCGGGCTGATGAATGCCGAGGGCAAGCGCGTGGTCGTCATCGGCGGTGGCGACACCGCGATGGATTGCGTGCGCACCGCGGTGCGGCAGGGGGCGCGCTCCGTCACCTGCCTCTACCGGCGCGACAAGGCGAACATGCCGGGCTCGATGCGCGAGGTGTACAACGCCGAGGAAGAGGGCGTGGTGTTCGAGTGGCTGGGCGCGCCGGAGGCGTTCCTGGGCGATGCCACCGTCACCGCCGTGCGCGCGCACCGCATGCACCTCGGCCTACCGGACGCGACCGGCCGGCAGCAGGTGGAGCCCATTCCCGGCAGCCGCTTCGACCTGCCGGCGGACCTCGTCATCATGGCGCTCGGCTTCGACCCGGAGGACCTGCCCAAGGCCTTCGAGGAGCCCGCGCTGCCGGTGACGCGCTGGGGCACCGTGAAGGTGAGCCATCGCACGATGATGACGGACCTGCCCGGCGTCTTCGCCGCCGGCGACATCGTGCGCGGCGCCTCGCTCGTGGTGTGGGCGATCCGCGACGGGCGCGACGCGGCGGAGCAGATGCACAGCTACATCCAGCAGAAGACCGCGGCGCTTGCCGTGGCGGCGGAGTGACAGACATGGACCAGCACCTCGAAAGCGGCACCGATTTCGTCGAAGCCTACCGCGCCAACACCGCCGCGCTGCAGGACGCGCATCTCGACCTGACGGAGCATGATGCCTGTGGTGTCGGCCTGGTGGCGGCGCTGGATGGCAAGGCATCGCGGAAGGTGGTGCAGGCCGGCATCGACGCGCTGAAGGCGGTGTGGCACCGCGGCGCCGTGGATGCCGATGGCAAGACCGGCGACGGTGCGGGAATCCATGTCGAGATCCCGCAGGATTTCTTCGCCGAGGTGGTGCGCCGCGGCGGCGACACCGTACATCCCGGCAAGATCGGCGTGGGCATGGTGTTCCTGCCCAAGACCGACCTCGGCGCGCAGGAACGCTGCCGGCAGATCGTCGAGACCGAGGTGCTGGCCGCCGGCTACGCCATCTATTCCTGGCGGCAGGTGCCCATCGAGGTGGCCTGCATCGGCGAGAAGGCGAATGCGACGCGCCCGGAGATCGAGCAGATCCTCATCTGGAATCCGCTCGACGTCAGCGAGGACACCTATGAGCGCGACCTGTATGTGATCCGCCGGCGGATCGAGAAGCAGTCCATCGCCGCGCAGATCCCGGAGCTGTACCTGTGCTCGCTGTCCTGCCGCTCGATCATCTACAAGGGCATGTTCCTGGCCGAGAGCCTGACGGATTTCTACCCCGACCTGCTGGATGAGCGCTTCGTCAGCCGCTTCGCCATCTATCACCAGCGCTACAGCACCAACACCTTCCCCACCTGGCGCCTGGCGCAGCCCTTCCGCATGCTGGCCCACAATGGCGAGATCAACACGCTGTCGGGCAACGCCAATTGGATGAAGTCGCATGAGACGCGGCTCGCCCATCCGCTGCTCGATCCCTTCATGGAAGATGTGAAGCCCATCGTGCAGGCCGGCGGGTCCGACACCGCAACGCTGGACAACGTGTTCGAGCTGCTGGTGCGCGGCGGGCGCGATGCGCCGATGGCCAAGGCGATGCTGATTCCGGAATCGCTCGGCAACAACGCAACGATGCCCGAGGCGCATCGCGAATTCTTCCTGTATTGCAACGCGGTGATGGAGCCCTGGGACGGCCCGGCGGCCATCGCCGCGACCGACGGCAAGTGGGTGATCGGCGGGCTCGACCGTAATGGCCTGCGCCCGATGCGTTACACCGTCACGCGCGACAACATGCTGGTCATCGGCTCCGAGACGGGCATGGTGAAGATCGCCGAGGATCAGGTTGTGTCGAAGGGCCGCGTGGGGCCCGGGCAGTGCGTGGGCGTGGAGCTCGCCACCGGGCGGTTCCTCGGCGACACCGCGCTGAAGGACATGCTGTCCGCCCGCAAGCCCTTCGGCGACTGGACGCGCCGCACCACGCGCATCGACGGCATCGTCAAGGCCGGTGCCGACGAGCATGCGGAATGGACCGGCGAGGCGCTGCGCCGCCGCCAGCTGGCCGTGGGCTACACGCTGGAGGAGCTGGAGACGATCCTGCACCCGATGGTGGAGGATGCGAACGAGGCGGTGGGCAGCATGGGCGACGACACGCCCGTCGCCGTGCTCTCCAGCACCTATCGCGGGCTGCACCACTATTTCCGCCAGTCCTTCAGCCAGGTGACGAACCCGCCGATCGACAGCCTGCGCGAGACGCGGGTGATGTCGCTGAAGACGCGGCTGGGTAACCTCGGCAACATCCTCGACGAGGATCCGACGCAGTGCGACATGCTGATGCTGGACAGCCCGGTGCTGTCCAACGCGGAATTCGCCGCGATGCGGGCCTATATGGGCACCACCGCCTGCGTGGTGGATTGCACCTTCCCCGTGGCCGAGGGCGAGCACGGGCTGCGCCGCGGCATCGAGCGCATCCGCCGTGAGGCCGAGGAGGGCGTGCGCAGCGGCTGCGCGCATGTGATCCTCACCGATGAGGGGCAGAGCGCCGAGCGCGCGGTGATCCCGATGATCCTGGCCGTGGGCGGGGTGCACACGCACCTGGTGAAGAACTCGCTGCGCACCTTCACCAGCCTGAACGTGCGCTGCGGCGAGACGATCGACGTGCACTATTTCGCCGTGCTGATCGGCGCGGGCGCCACCACGGTGAACGCCTATCTGGCGCAGGAGAGCATCGCGGACCGCCACCGGCGCGGGCTGTTCGGCGACATGTCGCTGAAGGATTGCGTCGCCCGCTACAAGAAGGCGGTGGACAAGGGGCTGCTGAAGGTAATGTCCAAGATGGGCATCTCGGTCGTCAGCTCCTATCGCGGCGGCATGAATTTCGAGGCTATCGGCCTGTCGCGCGCGCTGGTGGCGGAATTCTTCCCGGGTATCGCCTCCCGCATCTCCGGCATCGGGCTGTCGGGCATCGCGCGGCGCGTGCTGGCGATGCACGCCAAGGCGTGGGACGCCGATGTGGTGACGCTGCCGGTGGGCGGCCTCTACAAGCTGCGCAAGCGCGGCGAGAACCACGCCTTCGACGGCACGCTGATCCACACGCTGCAGAAGGCCGTGGACACCGACAGCTACCAGACCTTCAAGCGCTACACCAAGGCGGTGCGCGAATTGCCGCCGGTGGCGCTGCGCGACCTGCTGGATTTCCGCTTCGAGGGCCGCACGCCGGTGCCGATGGAGGAAGTCGAGAGCATCACCGAGATCCGCAAGCGCCTGGTGGCACCCGGCATCTCGCTCGGCGCGCTGAGCCCGGAGGCGCATGAGACGCTGTCGATCGCGATGAACCGCATCGGCGCGCGCAGCGATTCCGGCGAGGGCGGCGAGGACCCTGCACGCGCACGGCCGCGCCGCAACGGCGACAACGCGAACAGCGCCATCAAGCAGATCGCCTCCGGCCGCTTCGGCGTCACTGCCGAATACCTGAACAACTGCAAGGAGATCGAGATCAAGGTCGCGCAGGGTGCCAAGCCCGGCGAGGGCGGGCAGCTGCCCGGCTTCAAGGTGACCGAGCTCATCGCCAAGCTGCGGCACTCGACGCCGGGCGTGATGCTGATCAGCCCGCCGCCGCACCACGACATCTACTCGATCGAGGACCTGGCGCAGCTCATCTACGACCTGAAGCAGATCAACCCGGACGCGACGGTGTGCGTGAAGCTCGTCGCCCGCTCGGGCATCGGCACCATCGCAGCGGGCGTGGCGAAGGCGAAGGCCGACGCCATCCTGATCTCGGGCCACAGCGGCGGCACGGGCGCCTCGCCGCAATCCTCCATCAAATATGCCGGGCTGCCGTGGGAGATGGGGCTTTCCGAGACGCATCAGGTGCTGATGCTGAACCGGCTGCGCCACCGCGTGCGGCTGCGCACCGATGGCGGCATCAAGACCGGGCGCGACGTGGTGATCGCGGCCATTCTGGGTGCGGAGGAATTCGGCATCGGCACGGCCAGCCTGGTCGCCATGGGCTGCATCATGGTGCGGCAGTGCCATTCCAACACCTGCCCCGTCGGCGTCTGCACGCAGGACGAGGCGCTGCGCGGCAAGTTCACCGGCACGCCGGAGAAGGTGATCAACCTGTTCTCGCTGGTGGCGGAGGAGGTGCGCGAGATCCTCGCCTCGCTGGGATTCCGGCGCCTTGCCGACGTGATCGGCCGCACCGACCTGCTGGCGCAGGTCAGCCGCGGCTCGGCAGATCTCGACGACCTCGACCTCAACCCGCTGCTGGTGAAGGCCGATGCCGGCCCGCACAAGCCCTACTGCACGCAGGAGGGCCGCAACGAGGTGCCGGAGACGCTGGACGCCGACATGATCCGCGACGCCGCGGCGCTTTTCGAGCGTGGCGAGAAGATGCAGCTGCAGTACAACATCCGCAACACGCATCGCGCCATCGGCACCAAGATCAGCAGCAAGATCGTGCGGAAGTTCGGCATGGAGGGGCTGCAGCGCGGGCACCTCACTGTGCGGCTGCGCGGCTCGGCCGGGCAGTCGCTCGGCGCCTTCGCGGTGCGCGGGCTGAAGCTGGAGGTGATCGGCGACGCGAACGACTATGTCGGCAAGGGGCTGTCGGGCGGCACCATCGTGGTGCGGCCGCCGCATTCCTCGACGCTGGTGTGGAACGAGAACACCATCATCGGCAACACCGTGCTGTACGGCGCAACCGGCGGCGCGCTGTTCGCCGCGGGCCAGGCTGGCGAGCGCTTCGCGGTGCGCAACTCCGGCGCGCTGGCGGTGGTCGAGGGGTGCGGTGCGAACGGCGCCGAATACATGACGGGTGGGTGCATCGTCATCCTCGGCCCGGTCGGCGACAATTTCGGCGCCGGCTTCACCGGCGGCATGGCCTTCCTCTACGACGCCGACGACACCTTCGAGAAGCGCGTGAACCCTGAATCGCTGCTGTGGAACCGTGTCGGTGCCTCGGCGCATTGGGCCGAGGTGCTGCGCGAGCATGTGGCGCGGCACGTGGCGGAGACGGAAAGCCCCTTCGCCGCGCGCCTGCTGAACGACTGGGCGCAGGAGGCCGGGCGCTTCTGGCATGTCGTGCCGAAGGACTATGCGCGCTACCTGCCGCAGCCCATGCAGGATGTCGCGGCGGTCGCCGCCGAGTGATCCGCCTGTGGCGCCGGCAGGCTCTGGCGCTGCCGGCGCTGCTCGTCTCCGGCTGCGCCGCGGCGCAGACCGTGCCGATGGTGCCGCAGGCGGCCCCCGGCCCGGGGTTGCATGCCCGCGCCGCGGCCAAGGGCCTCGGCTTCGGCGCCGCCGTGGCCACGCGCCACCTGGAGGAGCCCGACACGGTGGCAGCGTTGCGCCTGGAATGCGGGCTGCTGACCGGCGAATGGGAACAGAAGTGGAGCCGCATCGAGGCGCAGCGCGGCCGGCGTGATTTCTCGGCCGGTGACCGGCTTGCGGATTTCGCCGCGCGCAACCGCTTCGCACTGCGCGGGCACACGCTGGTCTGGCACGAGAGCGACCCCGCCTGGGTGGCCGGGCTGGATGCGCGGGCGCTGCGAGCCGCGCAGGCGGCGCATGTCAGCGCCACCGTCACGCGCTGGCGCGGCCGCATCGCCACTTGGGACGTGGTGAACGAGGCGGTGCGCGTGGAGGATGGGCGGCTCGACTGGCTGCGCCGCACGCGGCAGCTGGAGCTGCTGGGGCCGGACCACATCGCCGAGGCCTTCCGCCTGGCGCGCGCGGCCGATCCCGCGGCGCGGCTCGCCTACAATGATTTCGGCTGCGAGCACGCGACGCTCTATGCCCGGCGCAAGCGGATGGGCGTGCTTGCGCTGTTGCGCGCCCTGCGCCAGGCGGGCGCGCCGGTGGATGTGCTGGGTGTGCAGGCGCATCTGCATGCCGACCAGCCCTTCGCAGCGCCCGAGTGGCGCGCCTTCCTGGCCGATGTGGCCGAGCTTGGCCTGACGATCGACGTGACGGAGCTGGACGTGAACGACCGCGCGCTGCCCGCCGCCGAGGCGCCGCGCGACGCCATGGTGGCGGACCTCGTGCGCCGCTTCCTCGACGCCACCCTGGCCGAGCCGGCGGTGCGCTCGGTGACCGTGTGGTGCCTCAGCGACCGCCATTCCTGGATCCGCAACGGGCGCCTGCCGGAGCATCGGCGGCGCGACGGGGCGAAGGCGCGGCCGCTGCCCTATGACGACACGATGCGCCGCAAGCCGATGTGGCATGCCATCGCCGCCGCCTTCGACGCCGCGCCGCTTCGCCCGCCCGCCTAGTTGGCCGCCCCGGCGCAGCATGCGATACGGGGCACCCCTTTCGCTGGCCCTGTCGCATGCGGATTCTCTATCACCTTCCCCTCTCGCCCTTCTCCCGCAAGGTTCGCCTGGCGCTCGCCGAGAAGCGCATTCCGTTCGAGCTGCGAGTGGAGCGGGTGTGGGACCGGCGGGACGAATTCTTGGCCATCAACCCGGCGGCGACGGTGCCGGTGCTGCATGAATCGAACGGCCTCGCCATCGTCGATTCCGGGGCCATCTGCGAATATCTCGACGAGGCCTATCCCGATGGCCCGCTGATCGGGCGCACCCTGGCCGAGCGCGCGGAGGTGCGGCGCCTGGCGGCGTGGTTCGACCAGAAATTCAACGTCGAGGTCACGCGCAACCTGCTGTACGAGAAGCAGATGAAGCGTGAACTTGGCCGCGGCAACCCCGATGCGGCGGCGCTGCGCGCCGGCTACGCCAACCTCAAGCCGCATCTGGACTATATCGGCTGGCTGGCGGAGACGCGCGCCTGGCTGGCCGGGCCGCAGCTGTCGCTGGCCGATCTCGCGGCGGCGGCGCAGCTTTCGGCGCTGGACTACATTGGCGACGTGGATTGGTCGATCAACGACGCGGCCAAGGAATGGTATGCGCGGATCAAGTCCCGCCCCTCCTTCCGGCCGCTGCTGGCCGACCGCGTGAGCGGCATGGCCCCGCCGGCGCACTACGCGGACCTGGATTTCTGAAGCGTCGTCGGGCGCCGTTCAGCGGCGCTGCGGCCCGGCCTCGTTCAACGCCAGGTTCTGCGCCGCGAGATCGGCGGTGGCACTATTGGGCGAGAGCTCGATCGCGCGTTCCCAATCCTCCCGCGCGCCGGCCACGTCGCCGGCCAATTGGCGCAGGATGCCGCGCTCCAGCAGGGCCTCGGCATTCGCGGGGTCGATCTTCAGCGCGCGGGCGATGTCGCGCCCGGCATCCTCCACGCGTTCCAGGTGCCGCCAGGCGGCGGCGCGGAATACCAGCGGCTCGGCGCGCTCGGGCTCCAGCGTCGCGGCGCGCGTCAGGTCCTCCACCGCCTCGCCGTACCGGCCGAGGATGCCCAGCGCCATGGCTCGGTCGATCAGCGCGTCGCCATCATCGGGCGTCAGCGTGAGGGCGAGGGTGGCGGCGCCGACGGCGCGATTCGCGTTCCCCGCCATCAGCCACGCCTGCGTCGCCTGGGCAAACACGGCGGCGCGCGCGGCGGTGCCGGCGCGTGATCGCCCGGCCAGCGCCTCCAGCCGCGTGGCCGCCTGCGCAGGCTCGCCCAGCGCCAGCAGCGCCAGCGCGAAGCAATGGCGCGCCCCATCACCGCCGCCCGCCTCGTCCCAGGCACCGGCATAGGCGAAGGCGGCCTCGGCATCGCTGCGCAGCAGGGCGAAGCAGCGCTCGAATTCCGGGCCACTCGCCAGGCGCGGTGGCTCCGGCGGCAGGGGCAGGGCCTCCTCCTCGGCGGGTGGTGCGGGCAGGGCGGGGGTGGGCGTCAGCGCCATCCAGCCACCCGCGCCCAGCGCGGCAAGCGCCGCGGCCGCGAAGACGCCGAGAAGCATGGAGCGGGACGGGCCTCGCATCGCGCGATCCTAGCCGCGGCGGGAGGGCGGCGCCAGTTGCAGCCGGCGGGCGGGGCGGGCGCGGGGCCTTCCGCGCCGCGGCGGAAAGGCGCAGATCGGGCCCATGGATGACATGCGGATGGTGGTGGCCGGCCTCGGCTACAGCGGGGCGGCGATTGCGGCGGAGGCACGGCGGCGCGGCTTCGCGGTGACGGGCACGGCGCGGGATGCGGCGCGCGCCCGGCCGCCCGAGGGCGTTGCTGTGGTGTCCTTCGCGGCGGCGGGGGCGGCGATTCGCGCAGCGACGCATCTGGTGGTGACGGCAGCGCCTGAGGCGGGCGGCGATCCTGTGCTCGCGGCGCATGCGGCGGCCATCGCCGCGGCGCCGAACCTTGCCTGGATCGGCTATCTCTCCACCACCGGCGTCTATGGCGACCGCGGCGGCGCCTGGGTGGATGAGGCCACGCCGCCCGCCCCCGGCCAGCCGCGCTCCGCCCGCCGCCTGGAAGCGGAGGAGGCCTGGCGCGCGGCGGCGGCGGCGCGCGGCTTGGCGCTGGACCTCTTCCGCACCGGCGGCATCTACGGCCCCGGCCGCAGCGTGTTCGAGGAGTTGCGCGCGGGCGCGGCGCGGCGCGTGCTGCGGCCCGGCCATTCCTTCAGCCGCATCCATCGCGACGACATCGCGCTCGCCGTGGTGGCGGCGGCGCTGCGTCCCGCGGGGGTACGGGTGCTGCACCTGGTGGATGACGAACCCGCCAGCGGCGCGGCGGTGGTGGAGGAGGGCGCGCGGCTGCTGGGCATCGCGCCGCCACCCGAGATCCCCTTCGAAATCGCCGCGGCGGGCATGTCGCCGATGGGGCTGTCCTTCTGGTCGGAGAACCGGCGCGTCTCCTCCGCCGCCACGCGGCAGGCGCTGGGCATCGCCTGGCGCTGCCCGAGCTATCGCGAGGGGTTGGCGCGCATCCTGGCGGTGGAGAGTCAGGCTGGAAGCTGATCCAGCGTCTCGGTCAGCAGCCGCAGATCCTCCGGCCGCGACAGCCGGTGGTCGCCATCCTTCACCAGGGTCAGCCGCGCATCGCCGCCGCTGAGCGCGTCCATCAGCAGCAGGGCATGCCGCCAGGGCACGTCGGCATCCGCCATGCCCTGCAGGATGCGCACCGGCCCGGCGAGTGCGATCGGCGCATCCAGCACAAGCTGCCGGCGGCCATCCTCGATCAGCGCGCGGGTGATGGGCGTGGGCTCGCCATAGGCGCTGGGCAGGTGCAGCACGCCCTCGGCCATGATGGTGGCGCGCTGCGCGGCGTCGAAGGCGGGCCACATCAGGCGCTCGGTGAAATCCGGCGCCGGGGCGATGCCGATGAAACCGGCCAGCCGATCGGGCCGCGCGCGCGCCAGCAGCAGCGCGATCCACCCGCCCATGGAGGATCCGATGAGGATCTGCGGCCCATCGGTCAGCGCGTCGAACACCGCCAGCGCATCGGCGGCCCAGGCGCCGATGGTGCCGTCCTCGAAGCGGCCGGCGCTGGCGCCGTGGCCGGCATAGTCGAAGCGCAGGAAGGCGCGGCCGCGCGCCGCGCAATGGTCGCGCAGCGCCAGCGCCTTCGCCCCCTGCATGTCGCTGCGGAAGCCGCCGAGGAACACCACGCCCGGCGTCTCACCGGCCCCCTCCCTCAGCAGCCGCGCATAGGCGAGGCGGCCGTGCAGGCGGCCGGTCTCCTCCCTCATCGGGGGTAGCCGCGGCGCGCCAGGCTGGCCATCAGCGCGCCGATGCCGAACACCCAGGGCGGGCATTCATCGGTGCGGTCCACCTCGTTCTCCAGCGCGCCGAGGCGCGGCGAGGCGATGCGCACGCGATCGCCGGCGCGGTGTGTGAAGCCCATGCCCGGCGCGCCGCGATCCTTCGTGGGCGAGAAGGGCGTGCCGAGGAACAGCACCGCGCCATCCGGGTATTGGTGATGCGCGCCGATCATCTGCCCCACCACCGCCGCCGGATCGCGGCTGATGGCGCCGACGGGGCCGCTCTCATCCAGGGCGAAGCCATCATCGCCCGTGATGCCGAGGCGGATCTCGGCGCGGCGCACATCCTCCAGCGTGAAGTCGTCGTCGAACAACCGGATCATCGGGCCGAGGGCGCAGCTGGCGTTGTTGTCCTTGGCGCGGCCGAGCAGCAGGGCGCTGCGGCCCTCCACGTCGCGCAGGTTCACGTCGTTGCCGAGCGTGGCGCCGACGATGCGCCCATGGCCGTTCACCACCATCACCGCCTCGGGCTCCGGATTCGACCACTGGCTGTTGGGGTGCACGCCCACCTTCGCGCCGGTGCCCACGGCCGAGAGCACGGGCGCCTTGGTGAAGATCTCGGCATCCGGGCCGATGCCGACCTCCAGATACTGGCTCCACCAGCCCTTGGCGACGAGTGCGGCCTTCACCGCCATGGCTTCCGCGCTGCCGGGCACCAGGTTCTGCAGATCGTCGCCGATGATACGACGCACCTCGGCGCGCACCGCTTCGGCCTGCGTCGCATCGCCGCGGCAGCGCTCCTCGATGACACGCTCGAGCATGCTGCGCACATAGGTGACGCCGGCGGCCTTGATCACCTGCAGGTCGATCGGCGCCAGCAGCCAGGGCTTCGCGGCGTCGCGCCCGGCGTGATGCGCATTGGTCAGCGCGCCGGGCAGGTCGAGCATCGCCGGCACGCCGCGGGTGCGGATGGCGCCGACGGGGTCCTCGCTGTTCAGCCAGGCGCTGCAGGTGCCGAAGGCCGGCGTCATGTCGAAGCCAGCGCCGCGGTGCAGCGCCATCACCACCGGGCCCTCCGGCGTGGCCAGTCGCAGGGCGAAGGTGCCCGTGGCCAGATCCTGCGGCAGGTCATCATGCATGCTCTTGGTCCTCCCTTGGTGCTGAGCCTAGCCGGGCTGCGGCGGGACGCCAGATGGCGGGCTTGCCCTGCGGGCCGTTTTCGGCGGAGCATCGCGCCCCGCGGCCCCGGCAGAGGGCCATAGCTGACCATGGGAGGACGACATGTCGCAGTTCACGCGCCGCCAGGCGCTTGCCGGGGGTGCCGCGCTGCTCGGGGCGCCCGCCATCGTGCAGCAGGCCAATGCGCAGAGCGGCTTCAACTGGCGCCGCTTCGCCGGCGAGCGCATCGAGGTGAGCCTCACGGCCAACCCACGCAGCCAGATCCTGATCCAGAACCAGCGCGAATTCGAGGATCTGACGGGCATCCGCGTCGGGTCCGAGGCGATTCCCGAGCAGCAGCACCGGCAGAAATTCGTCATCGAATTCGCCTCCGGCCGGCCCTCCTTCGATGTCATCGGCATCAGCCTGCATGTGAACAAGCGTCAGGTGGGCCGCGCGCGCTGGACGGCCGACATCAAGCCGATGATGGCGGACCCCACGCTGACCGCGCCGGATTTCGACTTCGCGGATTTCGGCGCCGGCGCCGTGGCCTACTCCACCCAGGCCGATGGCCGGATGGATACGCTGCCGGAATTCACCGACTACTTCATCCTCTACTACAACAAGGAGATCTTCGCCCGCGCCAACCTCGCACCGCCGCGCACCTATGACGAGATGTATGAAACGGCGCGGCGGCTGACCGATGCGCGCGCCGGGCAGTTCGGCTTTGTCGGCCGCGGCCTGCGCAACGCCAATGTCGTACTCTACACCAGCTACCTGCTGGGCACGACGCAGCGCGACACGGTAGACGCGAATATGCGCCTCATCACCGATACGCCGGACGCGGTGTGGGCCGGCGAGATGTACAAGAAGATGCTGCGCGACACCGCGCCGCCGGGCGTGGCCGGCTTCAACTGGAACGAATGCCAGACCACCTTCGCCCAGGGCCGCGCGGCCATGTGGCTGGATGGCGTGGGCTTCGCGACTCCGCTGGAGGACACAGCGCGCTCGCGCGTGGCGGGCAAGGTGGGTTATGCGGTGGTGCCGGCGGGCCCGGCCAACCACCATTGCTGCCTGTTCGGCACAGGCCTTGGCATCAGCGCCGGCTCCAGCGAGCGCAAGCGCGGCGCGGCGTGGCTGTACCTGCAATGGGCGACGAACAAGACCAACCAGCTGCGCTTCCTCACCTCCGGCGCCGGCGCGCCGGCGCGCGAAAGCCCCTATCGCAACGAGGAGGCGATCCGCACCAGCCGCTTCGGGCGCGACTACTTCACGACGCTGATCGAAAGCGGGCGCATCGCCCGGCCCGGCCTGCCGGAGATCGTGCCCGTCACGGAATTCCGCGACACGCTGGGCGCGGCGCTGACCAACACCATCGGCGGTGCCGACGTGGCGACCGAGTTGCGCCGCGCCACCGAGGCCTTCCGCCCGATCCTGGAACAGTCCGAGCGCGCGACCTGATGGCCGATGGCGGCACCACCGCGGGGCATGCGGCGGCGCTTTCGGGCGCCGCCGCCGACCGCATGCGCCGCCGCCGCGCCTATGCGCGGCACTACTGGCCCTTCGTGGTGCCGGCCGCCGTGGTGGTGGTGGCCGTCATCGTGTTTCCCTGGGCCTTCACGCTTTGGATGAGTCTGCAGGAATGGAAGCTGGGCTCCGGCCGCAGCTTCGTCGGCCTTGCGAATTACGAGCGCCTGCTGACCGATGAGCGCTTCCACGCCTCCATCCTGCGCACGCTGTATTTCACCGCGCTGGCCGTGGTGATCCCGGTGGTGCTGGGGGTTGCGGCGGCGATCGTGTTCAACCGGAAGTTCCCGCTGCGCGGCCTGGCGCGCACCATCTTCATCCTGCCGATGATGGCCACGCCGGTGGCCGTGGCGCTGGTGTGGACCATGATGTTCCACCCGCAGCTCGGCGTGCTGAACTGGATCCTGTCGCAGTTCGGCATTCCGCCCAGCCTTTGGGTCTACAGCCCAGACACGGTGATCCCCACCCTGGTGCTGGTGGAGGTGTGGCACTGGACGCCGCTGGTGATGCTGCTGGTGCTGGGCGGCCTGGCGAGCCTGCCGGTGGACCCCTACGAGGCCGCGAAGATCGACGGTGCCACGGGCTGGCAGGCCTTCCGCTACATCACGCTGCCGCTGCTGGCACCCTTCATCATGGTGGCGATCATCATCCGCACCATCGATGCGCTGAAGGCCTTCGACACCATCTACGTGATCACCCAGGGCGGGCCGGGCACGGCCAGCGAGACCATAAACATCTTCCTCTATCTGAACGCCTTCGCGTACTACAACATGGGCTATGCCAGCGCCGTGGTGGTGGTGTTCTTCGCGCTGATCATCGGCCTGGCGCTGCTGCTGCTGTGGTCGCGCGAGCGCTTCAAGGATTCCGCGCGATGAGCGCCCCGACGATGCGCGCGCGCCCGCTGCGGCGGCGGCTGGAGGGCATCGCCTTCGGCATCGCGGTCATCATCCTGGTGTCGCCGGCGGCGCTGGTGTTCCTGTGGATGCTGTCGCTGTCGCTGAAGACCGAGATCGACAACATCGCCTTCCCGCCGGTGTTCATTCCGAACCCGCCGACGCTCGACAATTTCCGCGCCGTGTTCGAGCGCAATGATTTCCTGCGCCAGGCCTGGAACAGCGTGGTGGTCAGCTTCGGCGCCACGGGCATCGCGCTGCTGGTGGGCATCCCGGCCGGCTATGGCATCGCCAAGATGCGCGCCAACAAGGCGGCGGTGCTGATCCTGATCGCGCGCATCACGCCGGGGCTCTCCTACCTGATTCCGCTGTTCCTGCTGTTCCAGTGGATCGGGCTGACGGGCACGCTGTGGCCCATCCTGATCACGCATCTGGTGCTGACGGTGCCGATCGCCGTGTGGGTGATGATCGGCTTCTTCGAGGGGCTGCCCGCCGAATTGGAGGAGGCCGCGCTGGTGGATGGCGCGACCATCTGGCAGGCCTTCCGCCATGTGGCGCTGCCCCTGGCCCGCCCGGGAATCACGGTGGCGACCATCCTCGCGTTCATCTTCTCCTGGAACAACTTCATCTTCGCCATGGTGCTGGCGGGGCGCGAGACGCGGACGCTGCCCGTCGCGGTGAACAACATGCTGACCTTCGAGCAGATCTCCTGGGGCCCGCTATCGGCCGCGGCGTTGCTGGTGACGCTGCCGGTGGTGGTGCTGACCCTGGTGGCGCAGAAGCAGATCGTGGCCGGGCTGACGCAGGGCGGCGTGAAGGGGGGCTGACGCCGCCCGCGGGCGCCGGCAGGATCGGCCGATGCACCACGTTCCCGTGATTGATGTCTCCGGCCTGCGTTCCGCGGAACCCGCGGCGCGGCGGGCGGTGGCGGCCGCACTCGGCGCGGCGTGCCGTGGCCCGGGCTTCTTCCTGGTCACCGGCCATGGCATCGCGCCTTCCGTCACCGCCGGCCTGTTCGCCGCGGCGCGCGCGCTGTTCGCCGAGGGCGCGGCGGCGAAGGATGCGCTCTCCATCCGCCACTCGCCGCACAACCGCGGCTATGTGGCGCTGGAGGAGGAGCAACTGGACCCGACGCAGCCGGCCGACCGGAAGGAGGCCTTCAACATCGGCCTCGACCTGCCGGCGGACCACCCGGAGGTGCTGGCCGGCGCGCCCTTCCGCGGCGTCAATCTGTGGCCCGACCTGCCGGGTTTCCGCGAAGCGGTGCTTGCGCATTTCGACGCCGCCTGGGCGCTGGGCCGGTTGTTGCATCGCGGCTTCGCGCTGGACCTCGGCGTGGCGGAGGATTTCTTCGAGGACAAGCTGGACCGCCCTTTGGCCACGCTGCGGCTGCTGCGCTACCCGGGCGGCGGCGAGGCGCTCGGCGCCGGCGAGCACACCGACTACGGCAACGTCACCGTGCTGGCCACCGACGGCGTGCCGGGCCTCGAGGTGAAGCGGCGCGGTGGCGGGTGGGAGGACGTGCCGCACCATCCGGGCGCCTTCATCTGTAACATCGGCGACTGCCTGATGCGCTGGAGCAACGGCGCCTATGCCTCCACGCCGCATCGCGTGCGTGCGCCGGCGGCGGAGCGCTATTCCGCGGCCTTCTTCCTCGACCCCAACCCGGATGCCGTGGTGGCGGCGCTGCCGGGCTGCACGGGGCCGGCCAACCCGCCGCGCTGGCCGCCGATCTCCGGCGCCGCCTATCTGCGCGAGCGGCTGGACGCCACCTATGCGCATCGGCAGGTGCCAGGCGCCTGACCCTCGACGGCCTGCGGGCCGGCTTGTAGAGGCAGCCGCATGTCCCGCCCGCCCGCCATCCTGCAGGTGCTGCCCGCGCTCGTCTCCGGCGGCGTGGAGCGCGGCACGGTGGAGATCGCGGAGGCGATCGTCGCCGCGGGCTGGCGCGCCATCGTCGCCTCGGCCGGCGGGCCGATGGTGGCGGACCTGCTGCGCGTCGGCGCCACGCATGTGACGCTGCCGCTCGACACCAAGAACCCGCTGGCGATGTGGCGCAACGCCGGCCGGCTGGCGGCGCTGGCGCGCGAGGAGGAGGTGGCCATCATCCATGCGCGCTCGCGCGCGCCGGCATGGTCGGCGCTGGCCGCGGCGCGGCGCAGCGGCGCGCATTTCGTCACCACCTACCACGGCACCTACAATGCCGGGCTGCCCGGCAAGCGGCTGTACAACTCGGTGATGGCGCGCGGCGAGCGGGTGATCGCGATCAGCCGCTTCATCGCCGAGCATGTGGTGGCGACGCATGGCACCGATGCCGCGCGCATCCGGCTGATTCCCCGCGGCGTCGATCCGCGCCGTTTCGATCCCTCGGCCGTCGCGCCGGCCCGCGTCGCGGCCCTGCGCGAGGCCTGGGGTGCCACGCCCGGCACGCCGGTGATCCTGCTGCCCGGCCGGATGACGCGCTGGAAGGGCCAGGCGGTGCTGGTGGCGGCGCTGGCCGCGCTGCCCGATGCCATCGGCGTTCTGGCCGGCGGCGGCAAGCCGGATTTCGCGGAGGAGCTGCGCCAGCTTGCGGCGCGGCTGGGCGTGGCCGAGCGGCTGCGCATCCTGGGCCACGTTGATGATCTCGCCGCGGCGCTGCTGGCGGCCGATGTGGTGGTGCATGCCAGCATCGAGGCCGAGGCCTTCGGCCGCACCGTGATCGAGGCGCAGGCCATGGCCCGCCCGGTTGTGGCGGCCGATCTCGGCGGCCCGCGCGAGACGGTGGAGGAGGGCGTCACCGGCTGGCGCGTGGCGCCGGGCGATGCCGCCGCGCTGGCCGCCACGCTGTCGCGCGTGCTGGCGATGCCCGAGCCCGCGCGCGCCGCCATCGGCCAGGCCGCGCGTGCCGCGGTGCTGCGCAACACCTCCACCGCGGCGATGCAGGCCGCGACCATCGCCGTGTATCGGGAATTGCTGCCGTGAGTCGGCCGCGAATCCTGGTGATCCGCCTGGGCGCGCTGGGCGATGTCATCCAGTCCTTCGGCCCCTTCGCGGCGATCCGCGCGCACCACCCGGATGCGCACATCACGCTGCTCACCACCCCGCCCTTCGCGAAGCTGCTGGCGGGCAGCCCCTGGTTCGACGCGGTGTGGGATGATGGCCGGCCGGCCTGGCGGCACATCGGCGCCGTGCTGCGCCTCGCACGCCGGCTGCGCGGCGCCGGCTTCGCGCGCGTGTATGATCTGCAGACCTCGCCGCGCTCCTCGCGCTACCGGCTGATGGTGGGGGGGCGCGCCGAATGGTCGGGCGTGGCGCGCGGCGCCTCGCACCCGCATGCCAATCCGCGCCGGCACCTGCTGCACACCATCGACAACCAGCGCGAACAGCTGGAAATGGCCGGCATCACGCATTTCCCACCGGCCGCGCTGGATTGGATGGACGCGCCGCTGGAGGGCTTCGCGCTGCCGCCGCATTTCTGCCTGCTGGTGCCGGGCGCCTCGCCGCTCAGGCCCGGCAAGCGCTGGCCAGCCGAGCGCTTCGGCGCGCTGGCGGCGGGGCTCGATGTGCCGGCGGTGCTGCTGGGCAGCGCGGCGGAGGCGCCGCTGGCGGCCGCGATCCTGGCCGCCGCGCCGAACGCGATCGACCTGACCGGCCGCACCAGCCTGCCGGCCATCGCGGCGCTGGCGCGGCGCGCGCAATTCGCGGTGGGGAACGACACCGGCCCGACGCATCTGATCGTCGCCGCCGGCTGCCCCACGCTGGTGCTGTTCGGCGCGGAGAGCGACCCGGCACGCTGCGCGCCGCGCGGCGCCGGCGTGGCCGTGCTGCGGCACATGCCGCTGGCGGAGCTGCCGGTGGCCGCGGTGCGCGGCGCGTTGGGGGCTGTTGAGAATTAGGCTCTGGACCCTAGCAAGACTCGAAGACTATCGGCCTGGGCTTGAGAATACGCCGTCATGCAGAACCTCCCGCCATTCCTGACCTATTCGTTTGTTTGCGCCGGTGGTGGCCAAACCTGTCCCGGTATGCCTTGCGGGCCGACTGCGCAGCGCATGAATGCGGCAAGTGCCGCGCGCATGACCGGATACTGGGGGATCAGGTGCTTCCTGAAGTTCATCTCCAGGCGCAGCCGGCCGCCCATCCAACGCCGTGCGGTGCAGGACGGAAAAGGCACACTCTCGTTCAGGCTGCAGTGAAAAAGGTCGTTCGGTCCCTCTGGAGGAACGTGGATCTCGCCCCAATTCGCCGCCGACAAACTGGATGCGCGGAGAACCACAAAGCCGTTCGCATCGCGCTCGCCGTCCAGGTTCCGGTGCCCGTAAGCCCGCACGAAGGTGTCCAGCAGAGCCTGTCCGTGCAGGAAGTTTGGGTGGCCAAAGATCGTGACGAGAAGCGTCGGGGAGGTGGGGCGCCAAAAGCCCTGGACCTGCTCGGCCGTCGGCGGCGCAAAGTCTGGTGCCAGCGCCATCAACCAAATGGCATCCTGATCACCCAGCGCGGCGCGTGGCAGGCCACGCCAAAGGTAGGCGGCCGGCACGCGAAAGGTCTGCCCGACGAAGTTGACGGCGACGACTTCGCCAGCCGGGCCCTCTCCCCCCCGGTCCTGGAGAAAGCGCCGCCAGCACTCGGACGTCTCGTCCGCCCATGCGCGAGAGGCAAAGAGGCAGGAGGCTGCCAGGATCATGGCGCCGACGAGCGCGCCCGCCCCCCGATGTCTGCGCGGCATACGTATCCCTTCCCACGGCCGGAAGCAGCGTGCTCCAGAAACCCGTGTATCGAGAACAGGAAATGCGGTCAGCGTCGCGGCCGTGCCGCGACCCATCTCAACGCATGTTGCTCCGGCCGGGCTTACTCCCCGTTGAGCCCCGATTGCGCCCAGCCGCGCAGCGCGTCCTTCTCCTGCTCGCTCAACTGCTCGTCCACGGCGCGCACCGCCGCCACCAGCGTGGCGTAGAGCACGCGCCCCAGGCGCGGTGCGGCATCGGGCGCCGGCGGTTCGGCCAGCTTGGCGTAGCCGCGCACCAGCCAGCGCAGCACGGCCGTGACCTCGCGCGGCGAGACGTGCAGGCCCTCGGCCGCGCCGGCGGCGGCGATCTCGCCCGGCAGCGCGGCGCTCTCGGCCAGGTCCAGCGGTTGGCGCGCGGCGATGGCGGCCAGCACGAAGCCGATCTCGGCCGGGGCGAAGGCCGGCAAATCCTGCGGCAGTCCGCGCGCATCGCGCGAGCCCCACAGCAGGTCGCGCACCAGCTGCGCGGCCTCGGCCATCATGGCGTCCCGGTCGGGCGCGGGCGTGGTTTCGGGCGCGGGCCCGAGGGCAGGTGCGGGCTTGGGCGCTTGGTCCGCCGCCGGTTCGGCCACCGGCTGCGGTTCGGCCACCGGTTCCGGCGCCGCGGCAGGCGGGGGCGGCGCTTCGGGCTCGGGCGGCTCGGCCTCGGTCTGCAGCGCGAGGCCGGGGGCTTCCTCGACGCTCGGGCTCTCCTCGGCGCCGGGCGCTTCTTCGACACCGGGCGGCAGGTCGCCGGGCGGGGGGCCGCGATCGGCATCGAACACCCAGCGCCGCGCCGGCGGGCCGGCGAGGGACAGCCGCGGGTCGCGCGCCTCCTCGATCAGCGCGCCGAGCGAGCCGGCGCCGGCATAGGCCGTGTGGCGCAGCGCGGGGAAGGCGCGGGGCAGCGCCTGGCCCACCTCCGTCAGGCGCAGCGCGCCGGCGGCGCTGCGGGCCAGTGCATCGCGCAGCCAGCCCAGTGCCTGTTCGCGCAGCGCCGGGAGGTCCGGCCCCGATGGGCGTGACGGCTCGGGGCGTGGCGGCTCGGGGCGCGCCGCCGGCGCGGCGGGCAGGCTGGGGGCGGCGCCGAACTGGGCGATGGGCAGGTTGCCCATGCCGTCATGGGCGAATTCGTCGAGGCCCACCACCTCGTCAGCGGCGGCCAGATAGGCCGGCTTGGCGGTGTTCTGCGCCAGGATGGTGATGCGCCGGTCATGCGCGCGCAGCCGCGCCAGGGCGGGCAGGAAGTCGCTGTCGCCGGAGAGCAGCACGAATTCGTCGAAGCGCGTCGGGTGGTCCAGCGCCTCGCGGATATCGAGCGCCATCTTCATGTCGGCGGAGTTCTTCAGATAGGCCACCGGCGGGCAGTCAACCACGTCGAAGCCGGCCTGCACGAAGGCGGCGCGGAACTCGCCGTAATAGGTGCGGTTGCGCAGATCCCGCGTGGCGCGATAGCGGGCCACCGGGCGGCCTGGCTGGAAATCGTAGAACCCGCCCGGATTGAGGTAGCAGCGGCGGATCAGCGTGCGGCGCGTTGCCGGCGGGCCGCCGGCCACGCGGCCTTCCAGCCAGGCCAGCCAGGCGTCCGGCCGCTCGCCGAAGCCATAGGCAGCGCGTTCGTCCCAGCGCACCAGCGCCATGAAGACGTTGTCGAAATCGACGTAGAGCGCCGCGCGCGGCGGCGTCTGCAACTCAGCCATGCAGCCTCTCGATCAAGCGCAAACTCCAACCATGGCATGCCCGGCCTGCCTTGACGACAATGCGCGGGGCTGGCCATGGTCCGCCCCCGCTTGAAGCCCGAGGAGCCTGTCAGCCCGATGCCCGCGATCACCCTGCCCGATGGTTCCGTCCGCCGCTTCGACGGGCCGGTGACGGGCACGACGGTGGCCGCCAGCATCGGCCCCGGCCTGGCGAAGGCTGCCCTGGCGATGCAGGTGGACGGCAAGCTGCGCGACCTGTCCGACGAGATCGCGGAGGATGCGGCGCTGCGCTTCATCACCCGCCGCGATCCCGAGGCGCTGGAGATGATCCGGCATGATTGCGCGCATGTGCTGGCCGAGGCGGTGCAGGCGTTGTTCCCCGGCACGCAGGTGACGATCGGCCCCTCGATCGAGAACGGCTTCTACTACGATTTCAGCCGCAACGCGCCCTTCACCACCGAGGACTTCCCCGCCATCGAGGCGAAGATGCGCGAGATCGTGGCGCGCGGTGCGGCCTTCCGCCGCCGCGTCGTCGCGCGCGAGGAGGCCATCGCGCTGTTCGAGGCGAAGGGCGAGGCCTTCAAGGTGGAGCTGATCCGCGACCTGCCCGGCAGCGAGGAAATCAGCCTCTACAGCCAGGGCGAGTGGGTGGACCTCTGCCGGGGGCCGCACATGCGCGCAACGTCGGATGTCGGCACCGCGTTCAAGTTGATGAAGGTGGCGGGGGCCTATTGGCGCGGCAACTCGGACAATCCCGTGCTGTCGCGCATCTACGGCACCGCCTGGCGCGACCAGAAGGAGCTGGACGGCCACCTGCTGCAGCTGGAGGAGGCCGAGAAGCGCGACCACCGGCGCATCGGGCGCGAGATGAACCTGTTCCACCTGCAGGAGGAAGCGACCGGCAGCGTGTTCTGGCACCCCAAGGGCTGGAAGCTGTATCGCACGGTGGAGGACTACATGCGCCGCCGCCTCGACGCCGCCGCCTACCAGGAGGTGAAGACGCCGCAGCTGGTGGACCGCAAGCTGTGGGAGGCCTCCGGCCACTGGGAGAAGTTCCGCCACGCCATGTTCCTCGCCCAGGTCGAGGACAAGGACGAGGCCGGGCGCGTCTATGCGCTGAAGCCGATGAACTGCCCCTGCCACGTGCAGATCTTCAACCAGGGCCTGCGCAGCTATCGCGAATTGCCGCTGCGCATGGCGGAATTCGGCGCCTGCCACCGCTTCGAGCCATCCGGGGCGCTGCACGGCATCATGCGCGTGCGCGCCTTCACCCAGGATGACGCGCACATCTTCTGCGAGGAGCACCAGATCGCCGAGGAGACGGTGCATTTCGTGGCGCTGCTCTCGGGCATCTATCGCGACCTCGGCTTCGCCGATTTCCGCGTGAAGTTCAGCGACCGCCCCGCGGTGCGCGCCGGCACGGACGAGACCTGGGACCGCGCTGAGGGCGCGCTGAAGGCCGCCTGCGTGACCGCCGGGGTGGAGTATGAGCTGAACCCGGGGGAGGGCGCGTTCTACGGCCCGAAGCTGGAATTCGTGCTGCGCGACGCGATCGGGCGCGATTGGCAATGCGGTACGCTGCAGGTGGATTTCGTGCTGCCGGAACGCCTCGATGCCGAATACGTGGCCGAGGACGGCACACGCAAGCGGCCGGTGATGCTGCACCGCGCCATCCTGGGCAGCTTCGAGCGTTTCCTCGGCATCCTGATCGAGCAGCATGCCGGGCGCTTCCCGCTGTGGCTCGCACCGGTGCAGGTGGTGGTGGCGACGATCGTCTCGGATGCCGATGGCTTCGCGCGGGAAGCCGCGGCGGCGCTGGCCAAGGCCGGGCTGCGGGTGGAGCTCGACCTGCGCAACGAGAAGATCAACCGCAAGGTGCCCGACCATATCGGCGCCCGCGTGCCGGTGCTGGCCGTGGTGGGACGGCGGGAGGCGGAGGAGCGCAGCCTGGTGCTGCGGCGGTTGCCGGGCCACGCGCAGGAAACCCTGCCATTATCGGAAGCCGTGGCCCTGCTGGCGCGGGAGGGCACGCCGCCCGACCTCGCGCTTGCTTCCGGCTGACCGGATCGCCATAAGACGCGTTGATACAGAAATAACGACAGGAGAGGTCGCCATAGCCCGAGGTCCCATGCCAGCCCAGATGCCGACGAAAGACGGCCCAAGGGTGAACGAGGATATCCGCGTCCCGCAGGTTCGCCTCATCGACCAGGATGGCGAAATGATCGGCGTGATGAGCGCGCGCGAGGCGCTGTTGCGCGCCTATGATGTCGGGCTCGACCTGCTGGAGATCAGCCCGAACGCGGCGCCGCCCGTGTGCAAGATCCTCGACTATGGCAAGTATAAGTACGAGCAGCAGAAGAAGGCCAATGAGGCGCGCAAGCGCCAGAAGGTCGTCGAGCTGAAGGAAATCAAGGTCCGCCCCAACATCGACGACCACGACTATGGCGTGAAGATGCGGCAGATGAAGGATTTCATCGCCGAGGGCGACAAGGTGAAGGTCACGCTGCGCTTCCGCGGCCGCGAGATGGCGCACCAGGATTTGGGCCTCAAGGTGCTCGACCGCATCCGCACGGAACTGGCCGAGGCGACCAAGGTGGAATCCATGCCCCGGCTGGAAAACCGCCAGATGATCATGGTGCTCGCCCCGAAATAGGGCGGCCCTGCGGGGCGCGCCCTGGCGCGCCCCGGCCCGGCCTTCTCAGGCCTCCAGCGCGGCATCCAACGTGATCTCGGCGTTCAGCACGCGGCTGACGGGGCAGCCTGCCTTGGCCTCGGCCGCGTGGGCCGCGAAGTCGGCGGCGGAAAGCCCCGGCACGCGCCCGCGCAGCGTTAGCGCGACGGCGGCGATCTTCCACCCGCCATCGGCCTGTTCCATCGTCAGCCGCGCGCTGGTGCTCAGGCTCTCCGCGGCATGGCCGGCGCCGGCCAGGCGGAACGCCAGGGCCATGGTGAAGCAGCCGGCATGGGCCGCGGCGATCAACTCCTCCGGGTTGGTGCCCTGGCCGTCGCCGAAACGGGCGGTGAAGGAATAGGGCGTGTCGCGCAGGGTGCCGCTCTGCGTCGTGAGGCTGCCCTTGCCGTCCTTGCCGGTGCCGGCCCAATGGGCCGAGGCGTCGCGCTTGATGGTGGCCATGCGGGGTCTCCTTGCCCTGGTGGGAGGGAAGAGGGTGCCCGCGCCGCAGCATGGCGTGAACCCCGGCCGGCTTGACGGTTTCGCGTGTGGCGGCCTATAGGCTGCCCCTCTGGTCCGCCCCGGACCAATTCCGGTCGTCCCGCCGCGTGCGGGCCGGCTCCGTCGCTCCGCGAAGGCTCGCGCAGCGGCGCTTTTGCGTTTGGGGCGGCCGCAACGGAAGGATGTATCGCGGGCGATGTTCGAGGCCCTGGGCAATCGGCTGACCGGCGTCTTCGACAAGCTGCGCCGCCGTGGCGCGCTGACCGAGGCGGATGTGCAGGAGGCGCTGCGCGAGGTGCGCGTGGCGCTGCTGGAGGCCGATGTCGCGCTGCCGGTGGTGAAGGACCTGGTCAACCGCGTGCGCGAGCGCGCGGTGGGGCAGGAGGTCATCCGCTCGGTCTCGCCGGCGCAGCAGGTCATCAAGATCGTCAACGACGCGCTGGTGGAAGCGCTGGGCGGCGGCGAGGCCGATGCCCAGGGCGGCAAGCGCGGCATCGACCTCAACGCGCCGGCGCCGCTGGCCATCCTGATGGTCGGCCTGCAGGGCTCCGGCAAGACCACCACCTCGGGCAAGATCGCGCTGCGGCTGCGGCTGCGCGAGCGCAAGAAGGTGCTGCTCGCCTCGCTCGACGTGCACCGCCCGGCGGCGCAGCTGCAGCTGCAGCAGCTGGCCGAGCGCGCCGAGGTGACCAGCCTGCCGATCATCGCCGGGCAGACTCCGCTGCAGATCGCCGAGCGCGCGATGGATGTGGCGCGGCGCGAGCTCTACGACGTGGTGATCCTCGACACCGCCGGCCGGCTTGCCATCGACGATGCGCTGATGGCCGAGGTGGCCGCGGTAAAGGCCTTCGCCCGGCCGCACGAGACGCTGCTGGTGGTCGATGCCATGACCGGCCAGGATGCCGTGAACACCGCGCAGGCCTTCCGCGAGAAGGTGGGCGTCACCGGCGTGGTGATGACGCGCGTCGATGGCGATGCGCGCGGCGGTGCCGCGCTTTCGATGCGCGCCGTCACGGGCGCGCCCATCAAGCTGCTCGGCGCCGGCGAGAAGCTGGACGCGCTGGAGGATTTCCACCCGGACCGGATCGCGAACCGCATCCTGGGCATGGGCGATATCGTCTCCCTGGTCGAGCGGGCCGCGGAAACCATCGACCAGGCGGAAGCCGAGAAGCTTGCGAAGAAGATGCAGAAGGGGTCGTTCGACCTCGAGGACTACGCCAAGCAGATCACGCAGATCGGCAAGATGGGCAGCCTGTCGGGCATCCTCGGCATGCTGCCGGGCGTGGGCAAGATGAAGGCGCAGATCGAGAACGCCAATCTCGACCAGACGATGCTGAAGCGGCAGGCGGCGATCATCGGCAGCATGACGCCGAAGGAACGCCGCACGCCGGACCTCATCAAGGCTTCGCGCAAGCGGCGCATCGCGGCTGGCTCCGGCACCACGGTGCAGGAGATCAACCGGCTGCTGAAGCAGTTCGACGAGATGTCCGCGATGATGAAGCGGATGAACAAGCTCGGCCAGAAGGGGCTGATGCGCGGTGGCCTCGCCGCGCTGATGCCCGGCCTTGGAAACAAGCGTCCCTTTTAGAACCTAGGAGAAGTATTCCTTATGGGCCTCAAGATTCGCCTCGCCCGCGCCGGCGCCAAGAAGCGCCCCTACTATCACATCGTGGTGGCCGACAGCCGCAGCCCGCGCGACGGCCGCTTCATCGAGAAGCTTGGCAGCTACAACCCGATGCTGCCGTCCGACCACCCGGAGCGCGTGCGCCTCTTCGCCGAGCGCATCACGCACTGGAAGTCGGTCGGCGCGTTGCCGACCGAGCGTGTCGCCAAGTTCCTCGGCCATGCCGGACTGGCGCCGATGCCGGTGTTCAAGGACCAGCCGAAGCAGTCCGCGCCGAAGAAGAAGGCGCAGGAACGCGCCGCCGCGGCGGCCTCGGCGGGCTGAGCCAGGCACGGGGCTGAGGGCGCATGCCGGTGAAGCGCGTGTTGGTGGGTGAGATCGGGCGGCCGCACGGCGTGCGGGGCCTCGTGCGTCTGCACGCCTTCACGGCCGATCCGCGCGCCATCGGCCAATACGCGCTGACCGACGCCGAAGGCACGCGGCGCTTCGCCGTCACGCTGCTGCCCGATGGCCTCGGCCGCATCGAGGGCGTCGCGGATCGCGACGCCGCGGCGCGGCTGACCGGCACGCGCCTGTATGTCGAGCGCAACGCCCTGCCGCCGCCGGCCGACCCGGAGGAGTTCCTGCTGGTGGACCTCGAGGGCCTTGCGGCCTTCGATGCCGACGGCGGTGCCTTCGGCACCGTGCGCGCGGTGGAGGATCACGGGGCGGGGCCGTTCCTGGTGATCGACCGGCCGGGCGGCGAGGTGCTGATTCCCTTCACGCGCGCCGCAGTGCCGGTGGTGGATGTCGCCGCCGGGCGCCTCGTGGTGGTGCCGCCGGCCGAAGTGCTGGTGCCGCCGCAGGCGGGGGAGCAGGCGGCATGACCTGGTCCGCCACCATCCTCACGCTGTTCCCGGAGATGTTCCCCGGGCCGCTTGGCCTTTCGCTGGCCGGGCGGGCGTTGCGCGAGGGGCGCTGGGCTTGCGATACGCTCGACATCCGCGCCTTCGCCACCGACCGCCACCGCACGGTGGACGACACGCCCTTCGGCGGCGGCGCGGGCATGGTGATGCGGCCCGACGTTCTGGACGCGGCCTGTGCGGCCGCGCTCGCGGCCAACCCGGGGGCGCCGCTGGTGTATCTCACGCCGCGCGGGCGGCGCCTCGACCAGGCGCTGGTGCGCGACCTGGCGGCGGGCCCGGGCGTGGTGCTGCTGTGCGGCCGGTATGAGGGCGTGGACCAGCGGGTGATCGAGGCGCGCGCCATGCAGGAGGTCTCCGCCGGGGATTTCGTGCTGTCGGGCGGCGAGCCCGCGGCGCTGCTGCTGCTGGATGCCTGCGTGCGGCTGCTGCCGGGCGTGATGGGCGCGGCGGCGAGCGCCATGGAGGAAAGCCACGGCGCGGAGGGGTTGCTGGAATACCCGCACTACACGCGCCCGGCCGAATGGCAGGGCCGCGCGGTGCCGCCGGTGCTGCTCTCCGGCCACCATGCCGAAGTCGCGCGCTGGCGGCGTGCAGAGGCGGAGGCCGCGACGCGCGCGCGGCGGCCGGACCTGTGGGAACGCCACCTGCGTGCCTCGACGAATTTCAACGACACGGCTGAGACCGGGCGGCTGGACGGCCACCCGGCCGCCGCCTAGATGCACATCACAGAAGGAACCACCCGATGAACCTGCTCCAGCAGTTCGAGGCCGCCCAGCAGGCGCGCCTCTCCGCCACCCGCGCCACGCCGGAATTCACCCCGGGCGACACCGTCCGCGTGATGGTGAAGGTCGTGGAAGGCGAGCGCATCCGCACCCAGGCCTATGAGGGCGTGGTGATCGCGCGCAGCAACCGCGGCGTGAACAGCAACTTCACCGTGCGCAAGCTGTCCTACGGCGAGGGCGTGGAGCGCGTGTTCCCGCTGTTCTCGCCCAACGTCGCCGAGATCATCGTGGTGCGGCGCGGCAAGGTGCGGCGCGCGAAGCTGTATTACCTGCGCGGCCGCACCGGCAAGTCGGCGCGCATCGAGGAGCGCGCGCGCGCCAAGACCGAAGTCGCCGCCTGACGCACGATGCGTTCGGATGGAAGCATCTGAACGCAGCGTGATCTTGGCGTGAGTATTGTTCCACGGCGCCGCAGCCGGAGCGGCGCGGCGCCGCGGCAATTTCTGGGGGACGCGATGGCGAAGCCGCGCACGCTGTTCGACAAGATCTGGGACCAGCATGTGGTCCAGACGCTGCCCGATGGCACGGTGGTGCTGTACATCGACAAGCACCTGACCCATGAGGTCACAAGCCCCCAGGCCTTCGAGGGGCTGCGCCTCGCCGGGCGCCGCGTGCGCCGGCCCGATGCGACGATCGCCGTGGTGGACCACAACATCGCCACCGATGCCTCGCGCTACGGCCGCATCGAGGACGACGAGAGCCGCCAGCAGGTCGAGACGCTGGAGCGCAACGTCGTCGAGTTCGGCGTGCCCTACATCCCCCTCACCGATGCGCGCCAAGGCATCGTGCATGTGATCGGGCCTGAACTCGGCCTCTCGCTGCCGGGCATGACCATCGTCTGCGGCGACAGCCACACCTCGACGCATGGCGCCATGGGCGCGCTGGCCTTCGGCATCGGCACGAGCGAGGTGGAGCACGTGCTGGCCACGCAGACGCTGCTGCAGAAGCCGGCGAAGAACATGCGCGTGACGGTGGATGGCGTGCTGCCGGTGGGCTGCACGGCGAAGGACATCGTGCTGGCCATCATCGGCAAGATCGGCACCGCCGGCGGCACCGGCCACGTCATCGAATATGCCGGCGAGGCGATCCGCGCGCTCGACATGGCCGGGCGCATGACCGTGTGCAACATGTCGATCGAGGCCGGCGCGCGCGCCGGCATGGTCGCGCCGGACCAGACCACCTTCGACTACGTGAAGGGCCGCCCCTTCGCGCCGAAGGGCGAGGCCTATGACCGCGCCGTGGCGTGGTGGAAGACGCTGCCCTCGGACGAGGGCGCGCATTTCGACCGCGAGGTGGTGCTCGATGCCGCCAGCATTGCGCCGCAGGTCACCTGGGGCACCAACCCCGAGGCGGTGCTGCCCATCACCGGCGTGGTGCCGGACCCCGCCGCGGTGGAGGATGCCGACCGCCGCGCGCAGATGGCGCGCATGCTGGAGTACATGGCCCTGACGCCCGGCCAGAAGCTGCAGGACCTGAAGATCGACGTGGTGTTCATCGGCTCCTGCACCAACAGCCGGATCGAGGATATCCGCGCCGCCGCGGCCATCGCGCGCGGCCGCAAGGTGGCCGAGGGCGTGCGCGCCATGGTGGTGCCTGGCAGCGGCCTGGTGAAGGCGGCGGCCGAGGCCGAGGGGCTGGACCGCGTGCTGATCGAGGCCGGCTTCGAATGGCGCGAGGCCGGCTGCTCGATGTGCCTCGGCATGAACCCGGACAAGCTGAAGCCCGGCCAGCGCAGCGCCAGCACCTCCAATCGCAACTTCGAGGGCCGCCAGGGCCCCGGCGGGCGCACGCATCTGCTTAGCCCGGCCATGGCGGCGGCCGCGGCGGTGGCGGGCCGGCTGGTCGATGTGCGCGATTGGCAGCCGCAGGAGGCCGCACGATGAAGCCCTTCACGACCCTCACCGGCGTCGCGGCGCCGATGCCAGCGGCGAACATCGACACCGACAAGATCATCCCCGCGCGCTTCCTCAAGACCATCGCGCGCACCGGCCTCGGCAAGTCGCTTTTCGCCAACATGCGCTACAACGAGGACGGCTCGGAGAAGCCGGATTTCGTGCTGAACCAGGAGCCCTACCGGCACGCCGAGATCCTCATCGCCTTCGATAATTTCGGCTGCGGCTCCTCGCGTGAGCACGCGCCGTGGGCGCTGCTGGATTTCGGCATCCGCTGCGTCATCGCGCCCGATTTCGCCGACATCTTCCACAGCAACTGCTTCAAGAACGGCGTGCTGCCCGTGGCGCTGCCGCGCGCTGTTTGCGAGCAGCTGATGGAGGATGCGCGCATGGGCGGCAATGCGCGCCTCACCGTGGACCTCGAGCGCCAGGTGGTGGTGCGGCCGAATGGCGAAGAGATCCCTTTCCAGGTGGATAGCTTCCGCCGCCACCTGCTGCTGAATGGCCTGGACGACATCGGCCAGACGCTGCAGCACGGCACCGCCATCGACAGCTACGAAGCCCGCCAGCGCGCCGCGCAGCCCTGGCTCTACGCGTAACACCTCAGGATCGCCCAATGCCCGCGAACAAGAAGCTGCTCATCCTGCCCGGCGACGGCATCGGGCCCGAGGTGATGCGCGAGGTGCGGCGCGTGATCGACTGGATGGATCGCCGGCGCAGCGTCACCTTCGAGATCGAGGAAGGCCTGGTCGGCGGCGCGGCGCTGGACGCCACCGGCTCACCCTGCCCGGACGAGACGGTGGAGGCCGCGAAGGCCGCCGATGCGGTGCTGTTCGGCTCGGTCGGCGGCCCGCGCTGGGACAGCCTGCCCTTCGACAAGCGCCCGGAGCTCGGCATCCTGCGGCTGCGCAAGGATCTCGGCCTGTTCGCCAACCTGCGCCCGGCGATCGTGCTCGACCCGCTGGCCGAGGCCTCCTCGCTCCGCGCCGACCTCGTGCGCGGCCTCGACATCATGATCGTGCGCGAGACCACGGGCGGCATCTATTTCGGCGAGCCGCGCGGCATCCATGTGAACGAGCAGGGCCGCCGCGTCGGCATCGACACCGAGATCTACACCGAGGACGAAATCGCGCGCGTGGCGCGCGTGGCCTTCGACATCGCGCGCCGCCGCAGCCGCAAGCTGACCAGCGTGGACAAGGCGAATGTCATGCAGTCCGGCCGGCTGTGGCGCGCCGTGGTGGGCGAGGTAGGGCAGGCCGAATTCCCGGATGTCGAGCTGCAGCACATGTACGCCGACAATTGCGCCATGCAGCTGGCCTCGCGGCCCAAGCAGTTCGACGTGATCCTCGGCGGCAACCTGTTCGGCGACGTGCTGTCGGACCTCGCGGCGGCGCTGACCGGCTCGCTCGGCATGCTGCCCTCCGCCACGCTCGGCGCGGTGCAGCCCTCGGGCAAGCGCCACGCGCTGTTCGAGCCGATCCACGGCAGCGCGCCCGACATCGCCGGCAAGGGCGTGGCCAATCCTTCCGCCCAGATCCTCTCCTTCGCCATGCTGCTGCGCCTGTCCTTCGGCATGGAGGAGGATGCGAAGCTGCTGGAGACGGCGGTGGAGAAGGTGCTCGCCGGCGGGCTGCGCACCGCCGACATCATGGCGCCCGGCATGGCGCGCGTCGGCACCAGCGTGATGGGCGAGGCCGTGCTGCGCGAGCTAGAAAAGCTCACCGCCTGATTTGCACGGCGCATGCGCGCGCCGGAGGGGTTGCGCCCTTCCGGATGCTCCGCTACACCGCGCCTCCCGTGAGGACCCGTAGCTCAATTGGATAGAGCACCAGACTACGGATCTGGGGGTTAGGAGTTCGAATCTCTTCGGGTCCGCCACGGGACTTTCGCCGGCCGCCTCTTGAGGCCGGATCATGCGGCCAGGGTATCAGCCCCCGGCCTGCCGGTTGCGCAGCAACCCGCCATGCTGTTCGGCGACATGCCGGTACAACGCCCGGTCTTCACGCGTCACATCGAGCAGCACCTCGCAGCTGCGGCTGTCGAGCGTGACGCGGCCCTGGCCCGGCGTTTGGTTCTCGCGTCGCAGCGGTGTCGTCGGCACGGCGAGCCAGCCTGCGGCGGCCTCGGCCAGCGTCGCAATCCGCCCTGTGGTCGCCACCATCGCATAGCGTTGTTGCAGCACCTCGATAGCCTGCGCCGCGCTCGGCTGGCCTGTCAGCTGGCGGCAGGCCTCGCCGGCCAGGTTGTCGCCGGATTCGAGGATGAACTCGGCGAAGCCACGATTGCGGAAGGTGGCGTGCAGCGGATGCGCGGTCCAGGTCGCCATGTAGTTGAAGGCCGAAAGCAGCCGCGCCACGGGGTCGCGCAGCAGCGTCACGAAGCGCGCGCCTGGTGCGGCGCGCGGCAGCGCCTCGGCCAGCGACACATGGCCCGAGACGAAGCGGAAGCGCGCCAGGGCCCCGCGGTCCTGCGCCACGAAAGCGGCGTGCTCGGCCGTGGTGCCGATGCGCAACGTGGCGGCAGCCGGCAGCGCCGCGGCGATGGTGGCGTGCAGGCTCATCCCGCCGGTCTTGGGCAGGTGGATGAACACCAGCTGCGGCACCGGCCCAGCCATGGCCGCTTGCGGCCTCAGCCTGCCGCCGGGCGCCGTGGATTGGCGAAGGCGTAGGCCACCAGCGCGAAGCCCGCGAACCATAGCCCGCCCGCCACCCAGGGCCGCCACACCAGCACCAGCGAGCGTTCCTCCGCCGGCATGACCACCGTGCCCAACTGGGACACCGGCTGGCGCACGCTGTTCCAGGCCAGCGCCACGCCCTGCGCATCCAGCAGCGCGATGTCGCCGCGGTCGAGCCGCGGCGCCGCGTTGGGCAGGGCCGGCAGCGCGGCGGGCAGGTGCAGCCACAGCCCGGGCCGGCCCTCCGCCGCGACCAGCTGGGCCACCATCATGCGCTCGACGCTGCCGAGATCGAGCAGCGGCTGCCCGGCGCCGTCGCGCAGCAGCACGCGGCCCGGCTCGAAGCGCATGGCGGGCGCGCTGCCCTCCGGCGGCACTTCGGTGATGGCCAGGAAGGCGCCAACCGGGCGCGGCGGCGAATCGGGCTCCACCGGCGTCACGCGAATCGGCGCGCCGGCGGGCACCAGGGGGCGCATCACCCACAGCGCGGTGTTCAGCACCGCGATGGGCAGACTGCCGCCGGGGGCGTCGATCAGCACCTCCAGCCCCTCGGCGAAGCGGGGCGGTAGCGCGAGGAATTCCGCCGGCGGGCCAGCGGGGCCAAGCCGCAGCAGGCTCTCGGGCAGCAGCTGCGCCGGCCCGCCCACCACCGCCTGGCCCGGCCCCGGCTGGCGGTGCAGCGAGACGTCGATACGATTGTCCAGCGCGATCAGCGAGGGCGGGATGGACAGGCTGAGCAGCCCGCGGCCATCGGCGGGCAGCGTGGCCGCGCCGAGCACCACGTCATTCAGCACCACGCTGGCCACGGCGCGGCTGCCGGGGGGGGCGCGCAGCGCCACCTCCAGCGCCTCGGGCTGGGTGCCGGGCGGCAGGTCGCGCGTCGAGAAGCGCAGGCTCCAGGCGGCGCGCACGCCCTCCTGCGGGGCCAGGGTGCCCAGCAGATCGGCGAAGGGCAGCGGCGCGTTCGGTGGCACGGTGGCGCGCAGCGCGCCCACCTCCAGTGCGGGCGTGGCGCCAGCGGCGCGCCAGGGGCCCTCCAGCAGCCGCGCGGCGCGTTCGGGCGCCGGGCCGCCCAGCGCCAGCACCGGCACATCGCCGACGCGCAGCACCGTGGCGCCATCGGCCGCGGCGCCCAGTTGCACCGCCCCGGTCTCCCACAGCCGCTGCCCGCCAGGGCCGGGAACGGGGCCGGGTGGGCTGCCACCGGTGATGTGGACCTCCCGCCCCGTGGCGGCCAAGGCGAGGCCGATTCGCAGCGCCGCGGCGGCGTCGGCCGGCGTCAGCGGGCCGGGCGGCGCAAGCACCTGCACGCGGTTGGGCAGCAGCTGGAACATGGCGGCGACGCTGGGCAGCACCCCCTCGGGCACCGCCACGGCGAGGTAGCTGGCGGCGGTGACGGAGGCCGTGCCGCCGCTGCCGAAGGGCTGCTCCAGCAGCCGGATGCTGACGCGCAGCGCCTCCGGCGAGCGGGCCAGGTCCTCCGGCGGCAGTACGGCATCGAAGGCGAGTCGCTGCGTGCCCTCGGCGAAGGCGAGCGAGCCCAGCACCCGGCCATTCACCGCCACCTCCACCGCGTGGCGCGCCTGGAAGGCGCTGGCGAGGTCCACCACGAAGGACAGCCGCGCGAGGGTGATGGGCAGGCCGCGCGGCAGTGGGAACAGGATGTCGCGCCCGGTGGCGTCGAAGCCGGCACCCTCCGCCATGCCGAGCTCGGCCACGGTGAAGCGCCGCTGCAGCGGCCCGGGCGCCGGTGCGGGGGCCGGCGCGGGGGCGGGCGGCGTGGCGGCGGGCGGGCGCGGCGGCGGGCGGGCCGGGCGCTGCTGCGCCAGCGCGGCCTCGGCCAGCAGCAGCGCGGGCAGCAGCAAGGCCGGCAGCAGCAGCATGGAGCGGCCGATGAGGGGCTTCAGGGGGCGCACGGGTCCTCGGTCATCGCGGCGGGCTGTCGGGCCACGCCGCGGCAGCATCCCACCCGGCGCGGCGCGGCGGCAAGCGCGGCGCCCAAGGGCTTCAGTAGCCGCGCTCCGGCTCGGCCAGCAGCGGGAAGGCGGAATGCACATGCGGGCGCGTCACCGGCGCCATCGGCTGCAGCATGGCCGGGCGAACCGCCGCCAGCGTGGTCGCGCCGAGCAGGCCGAGGCATGTCTGCACCTCGTCCTCCAGCAATTCCAGCACGCGCTTCACGCCGGCTTCGCCATCGGCGGCCAGGCCGTAGCAATACAGCCGCCCGATGCCGACCAGTTCGGCCCCCAGCGCCACGGCCTTCACCACATCGGTGCCGCGGCTGATGCCGCCATCCATCCACACCCGTGCGCGCCCCGCCACCGCCTGCACCACTTCGGGCAGCACATCCAGCGAGCCGCGGCCGTGGTCCAGCTGCCGCCCGCCATGGTTCGAGACATAGACCACCTGCACACCGTGCTCGACCGCCATCTCGGCATCCTCGCCACAGCCGATGCCCTTCAGCACGAGCGTGACGCCGGGGTGCTTCGCGCGGAAGCGGGCGATGTCGGCCCAGGAGAGCGCGGCCTGGTGCGCCATGCCGGTGTTGCGGGCGCGCCAATGCTTGACGAAGCGCTTGGCGATGTCGCGTTCGCGGCGGCTGTAATGCGCCGTGTCCACGGTGATGGCGAAGGCGTCGTAGCCGGCATCGACGGCGCGCTTCACGTGGTCGTCCACGAAATCGGCGTCGCCGCGCACATACAGCTGGAACACCTTGGGCCCGTCGCCGATGGCGGCGGCCGAGCCCTCGAGGCCGGGCTGCGTCACGCTGCTGACGATGATCGGGACGCCGAAGGCCGCGGCGGCGCGCCCGGCGCTTGCGGCGCCGCCGGCCTCGAAGCTCTCCAGCGAGCCCACCGGCGCCAGCGCGACGGGCAGGCGGATGCGACGCGTGCCGAGGAAATCCGCGCCGCTGTCCACCTGCCGCACGTCGCGCAGCACGCGCGGACGGAAGGCCCAGCCATCCAGCGCCGCGCGGTTGCGCGCCAGCGTCGTCTCGGTCTCGGTGGCGCCGACCAGGTAGTCCCAGATATTGGCGTTGAGCCTGAGGCGCGCGGCCTTCACCAGCTCATGCAGGGTCTGGAAGCGTTCGACGGGTTCGTTCGACATGTCGGCACTTTGCATGGCGCGTGGCGCGGCGGGGAGGGGGGGTCAGGGCCTTTCGGCGCGGATCGCGGCCAGGATGGCGCGGGCGCGGGGCAGTGCCGCCAGCGCCGCGCCGGGCAGTGCCAGGCGGCGGCGCCAGTTCGGCCGCTCGCGATCCGTGCCGGGCAGGTTCACCGCCACCGTCTCGCCGGCCAGATCCTCGGCCTGCACCAGCAGCAGGGCCGAGGGGGTGCGCGCCACCAGGGCGTGGATGGCGGCGGCCAGCGCATCGTCCATCGGCGCTTCGGCCGTGATGCCCGGCGGCAGCAGGCCCTGCTGCGCCAGCGCGTCCAGCAGCGCGGCGCGTTCCGCGGCGCGGCCGGCCGCAGCGGCTGCGGCATCGGGCAGCAGGAAAAGGGCTTCGCGCTCGGCGAGATCCGCGCCGGTCCAGAAGCCAGCGAGGGTGGCGAGGTCATGTGTCGAAACGCAGGCGGCGGCGCGCGCGGGCCAGGCCTCGGGCGGCGTGAAGCGGCCGCCGCCCTCGCGTTCGAACCACAGCACGCGGTAGGACAGCACATCGGCGTCGCGCAGCGCTGCGCCGATGCCCTCCGGCACCGTGCCGAGATCCTCGCCCACCACGAGGCAGCGCGCGCGCTGCGATTCCAGCGCCAGCTGCCCCAACAGCGCATCGAAGGGCTGGGCCAGATAGGCGCCCTCGGCGCCCCGCGCGCCCTCGGGCACCAGGAACAGCCGCTTGAGGCCCAGCACGTGATCGACGCGCAGCGCCGCCGCGTGGCGCATATTGGCGCGGATCAGCCGCGCGAAGGCGGCATGGCCGTCGGCCTCGCCGGCGCGCGGATCGGGCGGCGGCAGGCCCCAGACCTGGCCCTCGGCCGAGAAGGGATCGGGCGGCGCGCCCACCGAGAAGCCCGGCAGGAAGCGCATGTCGCCGGACCACACCTCCGCCCCATCCGGCGCCGCACCCACCGCGAGGTCCCGATACAGCCCGGCGCCGGCCGCGCCAGCCGCGCCCAGCTGCGCATCGGCCAGCATCTGCTGGAAGGCGACGAACCCCAGCGCCGCTTCGTTCTCGGCCATCCAGCGCGCCACGCCGGGCGCGTCGCCCGCGGCGAGCTCGGCCGGCCAGCGGCGGGAATCGCTGTGGCCCTGCTGCGCGGCGATGGCGTTCCAGGCGCAGAAGCGGTCCAGCGCCTTGCCGCCGGCGCGGCGGAACTGCGCGAGGCGCGCGCGCGCCGGGTGGGCGTCCGGCATGCCGCGCCAGGCGGCTTCCAGCACCGCGCGCTTGGCCGCCCAGACCGCTGCATGGTCCACCGCGGCGCGGCCGCGCAGCGCCGCGAAGGCGCCCTGCTGCGCCGCCAGCGCCGCGCCCAGCGCCGGCAGGTCGGCGATGAAGGGCAACTCCTCCACATCGAGGAAGATCGGGTCGAGGAAGCGGCGATCCGAGGGGTGGTAGGGGCTGGCGCGGCTGCGATCGGTGGGGAACAGCGCATGGGGCGGCGAAAGGCCGAGCAGCGCGGCGCCGGCCTCGTCGGCCAGCCGCGCATACTCCGCCAGGGCCGAGAAATCGCCGATGCCCTGGTCATCGCCGCGCCGCAGGCCATAGAGCTGCGCCGCGATGCCGAAGCGCCGCGCGCCGGCGGCGAGATCGGCCGGCAGGTGGCAGCGCGGCGGCGCGAGGGTGAGGTGGCAGCGGATCTCCGGCGCGGCCTCGTCGAACAGGGTGTGCCGGCCTTCCGGCAGCGGCGGCAGCGCCACCAGCCGGCGCGCCGCTTCGCTGCCGTCGGCGCGCGTGAAGCGTTCCGTGGCACCGGCCTCGGGCGGCACCGCCAGGCGCTGCACCGTGCCGTCCTCGGCCTGGATGCGCAGCATCACCGGCTGTTCGGCCAGCGCCATCGGCAGCAGCGCCGGGGAAGCGGCCGGCAGCGTGAGGCTGGGCGGCAAGGCGCGCGGCGCGGCGAGGCGGACTAGGCTGTCGCGCATCGCCGGCGCGTTCTCCGCCGGCAGGCCGAGCGCGCCGAGCAGCGCGCGCAGCGTATCGGGCGGCACCAAATGGCGCTCGCCGGAGATGGCGTGCCAGCTGGTCGCGATGCCGGCGGCGCGCGCCAATCGTGCCAGCAGCCGCGGATCATCCTGCGCGCGGCGCGGCGCGGCCTCCTCGGCCAGCAGCAGCACGGCGCGCGCCGGCAGCAGCGCGGGCGCCTCGCTGCGCGCGGGGTCGCTGCTGTCGGCCACCAGGCGCCAGCGCTGGCCGGGGCGCGGCGCTGGCAGTTGCACGGGCGTGGCCTCGCCGGCGTTGAGTGCGACGAGGCAGCGATCGCCCGCCGCGTGCAGCAGCATCAGCAGCCCGCGCCGGCCGGGATCGTGCCAATCCGTGTGGTGCAGCGCGCCACCCTCGGGCCGCAGCCACGCCACATCGGGCAGGCCCTCGGCATCGGGCTGGCCGGTCAGCGGCGCCGAGGCGTGCAGCGCGGGATGCGCGCGACGCGCCGCGATGAGGCGCGCGGTGAAGTCGGCGAGCCCCGCATCGGCGCCCGCCCAGTCGAACCAGCTGAGCGCATTGTCCTGCGCATAGGCGTTGTTGTTGCCGCCCTGGCTGCGCCCGGCCTCATCGCCCATCGAGAGCATTGGCGTGCCGCGCGCCGTGAGCAGCGTGGCCAGCAGCGCGCGCGCATCGGCGGCGCGGCGCGACAGGATGGCGGGGTCCTCGCTCGGCCCCTCGGCGCCGCAGTTCCAGGCGTGGTTCGCATCCGTGCCGTCGCGGTTGTGCTCGCCATTCGCGTGGTTGCGCTTGGCGGTGAAGCTGACGAGGTCGTGCAGCGTGAAGCCGTCATGCGCGGTGATGAAGTTCACGCTGTCGGCCAGTGGCCGGCCCGGCAGCAGATCGGCCGAGCCTGCCATCCGCGTGGCCAGCGCGCCCAGCAGGCCGGCATCGCCGCGCCAGAAGCGGCGCACATCGTCGCGGAAGCGATCGTTCCACTCGCCCCAGCCGGGCGGGAACTGGCCCAGCCGATAGCCGCCGGGGCCGATGTCCCAGGGCTCGGCGATGATCAGCAGGCCGCGCAGCACGGGGTCCTGCCGCATGGCGGAGAGCAGCGGCGCGGCGGCATCGAAGCCTTCGTCGCGGCGGCCGAGGGTGGTGGCGAGGTCCAGCCGGAAGCCGTCGAGCCCGGCCTGCATGGCCCATTGGCGCAGCGCGTCCATGGCGAGGCGCAGCGGCCAGGGCCGGTCCAGCGCAAGCGTGTTGCCGCAGCCGGCATCGTCCACGTAGTGCCGCCCATCGCCTGGGCGCAGCCGGTGGAAGGCGGCGTTGCCGAGGCCCTTCAGCGACAGCGTGGGGCCCAGATGGTCGCCCTCGCCGGTGTGGTTGAACACCACGTCCTGGATCACCGCGATGCCATCGCCCTGCAGCGCGGCCACGGCTGCGCGCACCTCCGCCATGCCGCCCGGCGCTAGGCCGGGGTCGGGTGCGAGCAGCGCCACCGGGTTGTAGCCCCAGTAGTTGCTCAGCCCGAGCGGCGGCAGGTGCCGTTCATCGATCCAGGCGGCGGCGGGCAGCAGCTCCACCATCGTCACGCCGAGACGCTTCAGATGCGCGCGTGCTGCCGGATGCGCGAGGCCGGCGAAGGTGCCGCGCAGCGGCGGCGGGATGTCCGGGTGCTGCGCGGTGAAGCCCTTCACATGCAGCTCATAGATCACCTGCGGCCCGCGCGGCGCGGCGCGGTGCAACGCGGGCAGCAGCGGCGCCGCCACGGCCTTGGGCAGGAAGGGCGCGCTGTCGGTCGCATCGGGTGCCTCGCCGGTGTCGAACAGAGCGGGGTGGAGCGCGAAGCGGCGATCGAGCTGTACGGCCCAGGGGTCGATCAGCAGCTTCTGCGGGTTGAAGCGATGCCCGGCTTCAGGCCGCCACGGCCCCTCGGCGCGCAGGCCATAGCGCGTGCCGGCGCCGAAGCCCTCCACATGCGCATGATGCACATCGCCGCTGCGCCCGGGCAGGCGCAGCCGCGCCATCTCCCGCCCCGTCGCGTCGAAGACGCATACGAACAGCGCCTGCGCATCCGGCGCCGGCCAGGCGAGGTTGGCACCGGTGGCCGTCAGCGTGACGCCGAGCGGCTCCGGCGCGCCAGGCTCAATACGCATGCTCAAGGCGCATGCTCACGCCGCATGCGCGATGGCATCCCGATACAGCGCCGCGTAGCGCGCGGCGGAACGCGCCCAGGAGACGTCGGCGCGCAGCGCATTGGCCTGGCAGCGGGCGAAGGCATCGCCATCGCGCCACAGCGCGGCCATGCGGCCGATGGCGGCTTCCAGCATCTCGCGCGTGGTGGGGGAGAAATGCACGCCGGTGGCGCAGCCCTCGGCCAGCGACATCTCGGTGGCGTCGATCACCGTATCGACCAGCCCGCCGACATGCGCCACCAACGGCAGCGCGCCGTAGCGCAGCGCACAGAGCTGCGCCAGGCCGCAGGGCTCGAAGCGGCTGGGCACCAGCACCACGTCGGCGCCGCCATAGATCAGCCGCGCCAGCCCCTCGTCGAAGCCGATCATTGCGCCGACGCGGCCGGGGTGGCCGATGGAGGCATCGCGGCAGCCCTGTTCCAGCGCGTATTCGCCGCTGCCGAGCACCGCGAGTTGCCCGCCCTGCTCCAGCAGCGCCGGCAGCGCGGCCAGCAGCAAATCCACGCCCTTCTGCCAGGTCAGCCGGCCCACGAAGCCGAACAGCAGCGCCTGCGGGTCCTCCGCCAGGCCGAGGCGGCGTTGCAGAGCGGCCTTGTTGGCGGCGCGCGGCGCGGCATCGGCGGCGCCGAAATTGGCTGGCAGATGCGCGTCCGTGCGCGGGTCCCAGGCCTCGTCATCCAGGCCGTTGAGGATGCCCGACAGCGCGCCGGAGCGCCCGCGCAGCAGGCCATCGAGGCCCATGCCCATCTCCGGCGAGCGGATTTCCGCGGCATAGGTGGGCGAGACGGTCGTGATGCGGTCGGCATACCAAAGCCCGGCCTTGAGGAAGCCGAGCGTGCCGAAATATTCGAGGCCCGCCACGTCCAGCGCCTGCGGCGGCAGGCCGAGGCGCGGGAACAGGCCGAGCGGGAATTTTCCCTGGAAGGCCAGATTGTGCACGGTGAAGACCGAGGGCGGGCGCTTCGGCGCGCCGGCGAAGCGCAGATAGGCGGGGGCGAGGCCGGCCTGCCAGTCATGCGCATGCATCACATCGAACTGCAGGCCGCGCAGCGTGCCGGTGGCGAGCATGGCGGCGATGGCGCCGAGTGCGGCGAAGCGCAGGCCGTTGTCGCCCCATTCGCCACCGCCCGGCGCGAGGTAGGGGTTGCCCGGCCGCGCGAACAGGTGCGGCGCATCCACCGCGATGATGTCGAGCCCCGCGGCCTCGCCGCGCTGCAGCCGCGCCGGGCCGCCGAACAGGTCGTCGATGCGGCGCAGTGCGCGGCCGCCGCCGAGTGCCGCCATCACCGCCGGATAGCCGGGCAGCAGTGTGGTGACCTGGATGTCCTGCGCCGCCAGCGCCGCGGGCAGCGCGCCGACCACATCGGCCAGCCCGCCGGTCTTGACCAGCGGCACGCATTCCGAGGCGACGGAGAGAACCCGCAGAGTCATCTACCGCGCCCGCTGGTGCCGGCGGCGCGCCGCGGTGCTCATGGGGCGAGGCGATCCAGCATCGCCTGGGTGATCAGGCAGATGCCCTTGTCGGTGCGGCGGAAGCGCCGCGCATCCTCCACCGGGTCCTCGCCCACCACCATGCCGTCGGGGATGCGCACGCCGCGATCGACGATGACGTTGGTGAGGCGCGCGCCGCGCCCGACATCGACATAGGGCAGGATCACCGCGCCCTCGACATGCGCGAAGGAATGCACGTGCACGCCGGTGAACATCAGCGAACGCCGCGCCGTGGCGCCCGAGACGATGCACCCGCCCGAGACGAGCGAGGCGATGGCCTCGCCACGCCGGCCTTCCACGTCGTGCACGAACTTCGCCGGCGGCACCACCTCGGCATAGGTCCAGATCGGCCAGTCGCGGTCGTAGAGGTCGAGCTCCGGCACCACGTCGGTGAGGTCGATATTGGCCTCCCAATACGCGTCGAGCGTGCCGACATCGCGCCAATAGGGCTTCGATTCGGCGCGCGAGCGGACGCAGGAGCGTTCGAAGCGGTGCGCCACGGCTTTGCCGTGCTTCACCAGGTAGGGAATGATGTCGCGGCCGAAGTCGCGCTCGCTGTTCGGGTCGGCGGCGTCGCGCTTCAGCTGGTCGAACAGGAATTTCGTTTCGAACACATAGATGCCCATCGAGGCCAAAGCGAGGTCCTCGCGCCCCGGGATGCCGGGCGGGTCGGCGGGCTTCTCCACGAAGGCCACGATCTGGCCGGTGGGGTCCACATGCATCACGCCGAAGCCGCGCGCATCGAGGCGCGGCACCGCGATGCAGCCCACCGTCACGTCGGCGCCGCTTTCCGCATGCTGCTGCAGCATGGGCTCGTAGTCCTGCTTGTAGATGTGGTCGCCGGCCAGCAGCACGATGTGGCGGGGGGCGAGGTCCTCGATGATGTCGATGTTCTGGTACACCGCATCGGCGGTGCCGAGGTACCAGTTGGCGCCGTCGCCGCGCTGGCTGGCGGGCAGGATGTCGAAGGTCTCGTTGCGTTCGGGGCGCAGGAAGTTCCAGCCGCGCTGCAGGTGGCGGATCAGGCTGTGCGCCTTGTATTGCGTGGCCACCGCGATGCGGCGGATGCCCGAATTCATCGCGTTCGACAGCGCGAAGTCGATGATGCGGGACTTTCCGGCGAAATAGACAGCGGGCTTGGCGCGCCGGTCGGTCAGCTCCATCAGGCGCGAGCCGCGGCCGCCCGCCAGCACGAAGGCCATGGCGGTGCGCGCCAGGGGGGGCGGCCCGGGATCGGGCGTCCTATGCGGTGGCATCGCCAGTCGTCTCCCGCGGCTTGATGCCGCTCTGCTCCGCCATCAACCAGATTGTGGCAAGTGGCGGCAAGAGGATGATGGCGGAGGCCGGAAAACCGTGGCTCGGCACCGCCTCGGCCAGCACCGTTCCGGGGTTGCCCAGGCCGCTGCCGCCAAGTGCCGTGGCATCGGTGTTCAGCACCTCCCGCCACGGCCCGGCATGGGGCAGGCCGATGCGGTAGCCCTCCCGCACCACCGGGGTGAAGTTCACCGCGACCGCCACCGGCGCGTCGTCCTCCGCGCCGAAGCGCAGCCAGGTGAAGACCGAGCGCTCGGCATCGTCGGCATCGATCCAGCGGAAGCCCTCGGCCTCGGCATCGCGGGCGTGCATTGCGGGGATGGTGCGGTAGAGGCCGTTCAATTCGCGCACCAGCGCCTGCATGCCCTGGTGCGGCGCGAATTGCAGCAGCCACCAGTCCAACTCCCGCGCCTCGGACCATTCGCGCCATTGCGCGATCTCGCCGCCCATGAACAGCAGCTTCTTGCCCGGATGCGCCCACATGAAGCCGTACAGCGCGCGCAGCGTGGCGAAGCGGCGCCAGTCATCGCCGGGCAGGCGGCCGAGCAGCGTGCCCTTGCCGTGCACCACCTCGTCATGGCTCAGCGGCAGCACGAAATCCTCGTTGAAGGCATACATCAGGCCGAAGGTGACCAGGTTGTGGTGCCAGCGCCGGTCGATCGGGTCCAGCGCCACGTAGCGCAGCATGTCGTTCATCCAGCCCATGTTCCACTTGAACTGGAAGCCGAGGCCGCCCTCGGCGACGGGGCGGGAGACGCCGGGCCAGGCGGTGGCTTCCTCGGCGATCATCACGGCACCCGGATGCTCCTCCGCCACCAGCGCGTTGACCTGGCGGATGAAGGCCACGGCCTCGTGATTCTCGGTGGAGCCATCGGGGTTGGGCTGCCAGGCGCCGGGGGCGCGGCCGTGGTCGAGGTGCACCATGAAGGACACGGCATCGACGCGCAGGCCATCGGCGTGGAAATCGCCGATCCAGTAGAGCGCGTTGGAGGCCAGGAAGGCCGCCACCTCGGTGCGGCCGAAATCATAGGTCGCGGTGCCCCAGCCGGCATGGAAGCCGCGCAGCGGGTCCGGGTGCTCGTACAGTGTGCCGCCATCGAAGCGGATCAGCCCGTGCGGGTCCTGCGGGAAATGCGCCGGCACCCAATCCAGGATCACGCCGAGGCCGGCGGCGTGGCAGGCATCGACGAAGCGCTTCAGCCCCTCCGGGTCGCCCATCCGCGCGCTCGGCGCGTGCAGGCCGATCGGCTGGTAGCCCCAGCTGGCATCCAGCGGATGCTCCATCACCGGCATCAGCTGCACATGGGTGAAGCCCATCCAGGCCACATAGGGCACCAGCGCCGTCACCAGATCATCCCAGCTGTAGAAGCGTTCGCCGGGATGCATGCGCCAGGAGGGCGCATGGACCTCATAGATCGAGATCGGCGCGCGGCGGGATTGCTTCGCCGCGCGGGCGGCGAGGAAGCTGTCGTCCGTCCAGGCAAAGGGTCGGTCCTGCGCCACCAGCGAGGCGGTGGAGGGGCGCAGCTCCGCGGCGCGGCCGAAGGGATCGGCCTTCAGCGGCTGCACCTGGCCCTCGCGCGAGAGGACCTCGAACTTGTAGGCGTCACCCGCGCCGATGCCGGGCAGGAACAGCTCCCACAACCCGCTGTCGAGGCGCTTGCGCATCGGGTGGACGCGCCCGTCCCAGTCGTTGAACTGGCCCACCACCGAAACCCGCGCGGCCTTGGGCGCCCAGACCGCGAAGCGCGTGCCGGCCACGCCCTCATGCATGGCCGGGTGCGCGCCGAGCCGGCGGTGCAGCTGGCGGTGCGTGCCCTCCACCAGAAGGTGATCGTCCAGCGGGCCGAGCGTGGCGCCGAAGCGGTAGGGATCCTCGATGTCCCAGGCCCCGCCGGCATTGGCGGCGCGTAGCCGATAGGCGAGCGGCAGGCGGGCCAGCGGCAGCAGCCCCTCGAACAGCGCGTCCTGCCGGCGGGGCAGGGCATGGGCGGTGCCATCGGGCAGCAGCGCATGCAGGCTGCCCGCATGCGGCACCAGCGCGCGCAGCACCAGCCCGGCGGGCGTGGCATGCGGGCCGAGCACGGCGAAGGGATCGCCATGGCGCGCCGCGAGCAGGGCATCCACCTCCGCCTGCGGCGCGCGCCAGGACTCCACGATGCTCAGCGCCCCCGCGTCATGAGCGCACGGGCACCTGCCAGATCTCGCTGGCGTATTCGGCGATGGTACGGTCGGAGGAGAACCACGCCATGTTGGCGGTGTTCAGCACCGCCGAGCGCCACCACGCCGCGGGGTCGCGCCAGCGCTGGGCCACCTGGCGCTGGGCGTCGAAGTAGCTGTCGAAATCCGCCGTCACCATGAAGTAGTCGGAGGTCCGCAGCGCTGCCACCAGGTCATGGTAGCGCGTGGGGTCGTCGGGCGAGAAGACGCCGGCGTGGATCTGCTCCAGAACCTCCTGCAGGCGGGGCGATTGCGCGATGGCAGTCTCGCCGCGCCAGCCCTCGCGGCGGCGGGCCTCCACCTCCGGCGTGGTCAGGCCGAAGATGAAGATGTTGTCGTCGCCGACATGCTCCTTGATCTCCACATTGGCGCCGTCGAGCGTGCCGATGGTGAGGGCGCCGTTCAGCGCGAACTTCATGTTGCCGGTGCCCGAGGCCTCCATCCCTGCCGTCGAGATCTGCTCGGAGAGGTCGGCCGCGGGCACGATGATCTCGGCCAGCGACACGTTGTAGTTCGGCAGGAACACCACCTTCAGCAGGTTGCGCACCGTGGGGTCGCTGTTCACCACGCGCGCCACGTCATGCGCCAGCTTGATGATCTGCTTGGCGCGGTGATAGCTGCTGGCGGCCTTGCCGGCGAAGATCTTCACGCGCGGCGTCCAGTCCTTCGTCGGCTGGCTGCGGATGGCGTCGTACAGCGCCACCGCCTCCAGCACGTTCAGCAACTGGCGCTTGTATTCGTGGATGCGCTTGATCTGCACGTCGAAGATCGCGTCGGGGTCCAGCTTCAGCTGGAACTGCTCGCGCACCACCGCGGCCAGCGCCTGCTTGTTGGCGCGCTTGGCGGCGGCGAATTGCGCCTGGAAGGCGGCATCGCCGGCCAGCGGCTTCAGCTTCTCCAGCGCCCGCGGGTCGTCCAGCACCTCGGGCCCGCAGGTTTCCACCAGCAGGCCGGTGAGGCGCGGGTTGCACTGCTGCAGCCAGCGGCGGAAGGTGATGCCGTTGGTCTTGTTGGTCAGGCGGTCCGGAAACAGCTTGTTGAAGTCGGAGAAGACGGTCTGCTTCAGCAGGTCGGAGTGCAGCGCCGAGACGCCGTTCACCTTGTGCGAGCCCACCACCGCCAGATGGCCCATGCGCACGCGCCTGCCGTGCCCTTCCTCGATCACCGAGACCGAGGACAGCAGCCGCCCGTCATTCGGGAACTGGCTGCGCACCGCATCCAGGTGGAAGGCATTGATCAAGTAGATGATCTGCATGTGGCGCGGCAGCAGGCGCTCCATCAGCGGCACCGGCCAGCTCTCCAGCGCCTCCGGCAGCAGCGTGTGGTTGGTGTAGGAGATGGTGCGCTTCGTAATGTCCCAGGCCTCGTCCCAGGGGATGTCGTGCAGATCCACCAGGATGCGCATCAGCTCTGCCACCACGATGGCCGGGTGGGTGTCGTTCATCTGGATCGCCACGCGGTCGGGCAGCGAGCGCAGGTCGCCGTAGACGCGCAGGTGGCGCCGGGCCAGATCCTGCAGCGCGGCGGAGGAGAAGAAGTATTCCTGCCGCAGCCGCAGCTCCTGCCCCGCCGGGCTTTCGTCGGAGGGGTAGAGCAGCTTCGAGATGCTCTCGGCCTTCACGCGGTCATGCAGCGCGCCGACGTGATCGCCCTTGTTGAAGGCATCGAGGCGCAGCGGGTCCGAGGCGCGGGCTGACCACAGGCGCAGCGTGTTCACATGGCGGCCGCGCCAGCCGACGATCGGCGTGTCATAGGCCACGGCCTCCACCGTGTCGGCCGGCTTCCACACATGCTTGACCCGCGCCTCGCTGACGTTCACCGCCTCGACCGAGCCGCCGAAGCCGATCTCATGGGCGATCTCCGGGCGGGCGAATTCCCAGGGGTTGGTGAAGTTCAGCCAATCCTCCGGGTATTCGCGCTGCCAGCCATCGCGGATCAGCTGGCGGAACAGGCCGTGGTCGTAGCGGATGCCGTAGCCGAAGGCCGGGATGCCCAGCGTGGCCATGCTCTCCATGAAGCAGGCGGCCAGGCGGCCGAGGCCGCCATTGCCGAGCGCGGCATCGGGTTCGGCGATGCGCACCTTCTCGGGATCGACGCCAAGGCCTTCCAGCGCCTCGCGCAGCTCGGCCATCAGGCCGAGGTTGCTGACATTGTCGCGCAGCAGCCGGCCGATGAGGAATTCCAGGCTGAGGTAGTACACCTGCTTGGCGCCGGATTCGTAGGTGGCGCGCGTCAGGTCCAGCCAGCGATCCACGATGCGGTCGCGCACGGCCAGGGCGGTGGCGACGAACCAGTCGCGGTCGCGCGCGCCGAGGCGGCTCTTGCCCAGGTCGTAGGTGAGTTTGTGCACGATGGCATCGCGCAGCAGCGAGGCCTCGCTTGCCCCGGCGGTGGCAGGCTGGCCCGGCGAGGGCGAAGCGGCGGGCGACGCCGGAGGGGGCGAGGTGTCCATGGGCAAGCTAGTCCTTCGTCAGGGTGCGGCTACCGGCGCGTGTGGCGCGTCGCTATCGCACAATCTGCATGACCCGGCGCGCAAAATGAAGCGCGCCGCCGCAGCGACGCGCGAAATCTCTGCTACCGTCGTGCGAAATATGCCGCATCGACGCGCTGTGCTGCCTGCCGCCTGGTCACCCCGCCAGGGTTCCGGCCAGGGCGGCCAGGCCCGGGAAGGCCGGCGCCGGATGCATCACCACGGCCAGCGGGATGCGCGCCAGGTAGGCGCCCATCGGCGCCTTGGCCTCGAAGCGGGCGCGGAAGCGCGCGGCATCGAGGCGGGCGGCGAGGCGGGGCAGGATGCCGCCGGCCAGGAACACGCCCCCGCGCGCCCCCCAGGCCAGCGCCATGTCGCCGGCGAAGCCTGCCAGAAGGTCAAGGAACAGCGTCTCGGCCGCCGCCGCCACGGCGCAGTGCGGCGCCGCGGCCAGCACCGAAGCGGCATCGCGCACCGGCACCGCCACGCCCCGGCGTTCCGCCAGGATGGCGTGCAGCACGGCGAGCCCGCGGCCGGACAGCGCTTCCTCGGCGCCGGCGCGGCCGCAGCGGGCGCGCAGCGCGGCCACCACCGCATCCTGCTCGGCATCGGCGGGGGCGAGGCCGGCATGCCCGCCCTCGGTGGGCACCGCCACAACGCCGCCGGGGCCCGGCACCAGCGCCGCGCAGCCCAGGCCGGTGCCGGGGCCGAGCACCAGCATCGGCGCACCAGGCTCGGACCGGCCTTGGCCGATCGGCAGCAGGTCGGCCGGGGCCAGATGCGGCAGCGCATGGGCCAGCGCCTCGAAATCATTCACCAGCACCGCCGCCCGTAGCCCGAAGCGCGCGGCCAGCGCGGCGCGCCCCAGCGTCCAGGCGGCGTTGGTCAGGCGCACCGGCTCCTCCACCACCGGCCCGGCCAGGGCCAGCACGGCCAGGTCCACCGGGGCCTCGGGGGCCAATTGGTCGAGGGCGTGGGCGATGGCGGCCTCGGCGGTGGAAAAGCCGGCCACGGGCAGCACCAGCGGCGGCCCGATGCGGCCATCCTGCAGAAGCGCGAAGCGCGCGTTGGTGCCGCCGATATCGGCCAGCAGCGCCGGCGCAGCCCTCACGGGCGCAGCGAGAGGATATGCGCGGCGAGGTCCTGGGCCTGGCGTAGCGTCAGCCGGTAATCCGGCATGCCGGCATGCGGCGTGCCGAGGAAGGTGACGAGGCCCTCGGCCGTCACGCCCGGCCGGCGCGCCAGCGCGGCGAAGCCGGGCACCGCGTCGGTGGCGGGGCCAGGCCCCTCGGGTGCCACGCGATGGCACGCGGCGCACCATTGCGCCGCGAGGGTGCGGCCCTCCGCGGCCTCGCCGGTTCGGGGCTGGGCCAGCGCCGGCAAAGCCGGGGCCAGCAGCAGAAGCAGCGTCGCGGCGAAGCGCATGGGGCGGCCTCCGTGAGGGTGGTCAGTAGGTGGCGCGGCCGCCCGAGATGTCGAACACCGCGCCGGTGGAGAAGGAGCAGTCCGGGCTGGCGAGCCAGCAGATCATCGCCGCGATCTCCTCCACCTCGACGAAGCGGCCCATGGGGATCTTCGACAGCATGAAGGCGATGTGCGCCTCGGTCATCTGGTTGAAGATGTCGGTCTTGGCGGCCGCCGGCGTGACGCAGTTCACCAGCACGCCCTTGCCGGCCAGCTCCTTGCCCAGCGACTTCGTCAGCCCGATGAGGCCCGCCTTGCTGGCGCTGTAGTGCGCGGCGTTGGGGTTGCCCTCCTTGCCCGCCACCGAGGCCACGTTCACCACGCGCCCCCAGCCATTCTTCACAAGCTGCGGCACCACCGCCTGCGCCACCAGGAAGGGGGCGGTGAGGTTCACCTCGATCACGCGGCGCCACTGCTCGGGCGGAATGTCGGTGACGGGCATGTTGCCGCCGGTGATGCCGGCATTGTTCACCAGGATGTCGATATGGCCATGCGCGGCCACCGTCTTGGCCACCGCCTCGGCCACCGCGGCCTCGTCCGTCAGGTCCAGCACCTCGGCCGAGACGCGGCCCTCGGCGGCCAGCGCGGCGCGGCTTTCCTCGGTGCGGGCCGGGTCCATGTCCCAGATCGACACGGCGGCGCCGGAGGCCACCATGCGCCGCGCCACCGCCAGGCCGATGCCGCGCGCGCCGCCGGTGATGATGGCGACGCGGCCCTGCAGGTCCAGCTTGTTCATTGTTTCTCTCCCATGGCGTTCATCCGGCGGCGATTCGGCCCGTGCTCAACCGCGGCCCACGAAGGGCATCTTGCTGGCCATGATGGTCATGGTCAGCACGTTGGTCTCCAGCGGCCAGGCCGCCATCTGCGCCACGGCGCGGCCGACATGCTCCACATCCATCAGCGGCTCGGCGCGGATGCTCCAATCCGCCTGCGGCACGCCGCGGGCCATGCGCTCGGCCATCGGCGTGGCGGCGTTGCCGATGTCGATCTGGCCCACCGCGATGTCGAAGCGCCGGCCATCGAGGTTCATCGACTTGGTCAGCCCCGTCACGGCGTGCTTGGTGGCGGTGTAGGGCGCGCTGCCCGGCCGCGGCGCATGCGCGCTGATCGAGCCGTTGTTGATGATGCGCCCGCCCTGCGGCTTCTGCTGCGCCATCATGCGGAAGGCGGCGTGGCCGCACAGGAACACGCCGTTGAGGTTCACCCCCACGACCTTGAACCACTGCTCGGCCGTCAGCTCCTCGAAGGGGGTGCCGGGCACGTTGTTGCCGGCGTTGTTGAACAGCAGGTCCAGCCGGCCGAATTCGCGCCCCAGCGCGGCGAAGGCGGCCTCCACCTGTGCTGCGTCGGTCACGTCGGCGGGCAGCACCAGCGTGGGCGCGCCGCCGGCCAGGGCGGCGGTCTCCTCCAGCGCGTCGCGGCGCCGGCCGAGCAGCGCCACCGTCCATCCATCCGCCGCCAGCGCCAGCGACGCCGCGCGCCCCACGCCGGAGCCTGCGCCCGTCACCAGCGCGAATTTCTGGGCCATGCCCGCTTCCCCCTCTCGGTCGATCCCGTGCCGGCAGGGTGCGGCGGGCAGGGCGCGGATGTCCAGCCGGGGTGCCGCGGCCGCGCGGCGGGGATGGCTGGCCAGGGGGGCGGGCATGACGCCACCGTCACGCGGGCGGCCTTGCGGCCGGCACCGTTCCAATGGGATAGCGCAGCAGGTCTATTGCCGGGTCCCGAACGTATCATGAGCATCCACGCCGCGCTGACGCATCGCACGAGCTACCGCTATGATCGGCTGGTGGGGCTTTCGCCGCAGCTGATCCGCCTGCGCCCTGCGCCGCACAGCCGCACGCCCATCCTGTCCTACTCGCTCGACATCACGCCGAAGCCGCATTTCCTGAACTGGGTGCAGGATCCGCAGGGCAACTTCATGGCCCGCGTCGTGTTCCCCGAGCGCGTGCGGCATTTCGAGGTGACGGTGGACCTCGTGGCCGACATGGCCACGATCAACCCCTTCGACTTCTTCGTGGAGCCCGAGGCCGAGGCCTTCCCCTTCACCTATGATCCCGTGCTGGCGCAGGAGCTGGCGCCGTTCCGCCGCGTCGAGGCGCCGGGCCCGCTGCTCGAGGCCTATCTGCGCGACATCCCCCGCACGGCGCCCAAGACGGTGGACTACCTGGTGGACCTCAACCGCAAGCTGGCGGGCGAGATCGGCTACATCGTGCGCATGGAGCCGGGCGTCTGGACGCCGGAGCAGGTGCTCGAGGCGCGCAAGGGTTCCTGCCGCGACTCGGGCTGGCTGCTGGTGCAGGTGCTGCGCCACCTGGGCTTCGCCGCGCGCTTCGTCTCTGGCTACCTGATCCAGCTGGTGCCCGATGTGAAGCCGGTGGAGGGCCCCGCCGGCCCCAGCGCCGACTTCACCGACCTGCACGCCTGGTGCGAGGTGTATGTGCCCGGCGCGGGGTGGATCGGCCTCGACCCCACCTCCGGCCTGCTGGCGGGGGAGGGGCATATTCCGCTCGCCGCCACGCCGGAGCCCGGCTCCGCCGCGCCCATCACCGGCGGCGTCGATCCCGCCGAGACCGAGTTCGGCTTCCACATGGAGGTGCGCCGCGTGGCCGAGACGCCGCGCGTGACGAAGCCCTACACTGAGGCCGACTGGGCCCGCATCATGGCCGCCGGCACGCGGGTGGACGAGGCGCTGCGCGCGCAGGATGTGCGCCTGACGGTGGGCGGCGAGCCCACCTTCGTGGCCGAGGGCGACCGCGACGCGGCCGAGTGGAACACCGATGCGCTTGGCCCCACCAAGCGCGGCTTCGCCGGCCGGCTGCTGCGCCGGCTGCAGCCGCTCTGGGCGCCGGGCGCGGCGCTGACCTACGCGCAGGGCAAGTGGTATCCGGGCGAGCAGCTGCCGCGCTGGGGCCTATATTGCCACTGGCGCGCGGATGGCGAGCCGGTTTGGCAGGACCCCGCGCTGCTGGCCTCGGACGAGGATTTCGGCACCCAGGCGGCCGACGCCACGGCCAAGGATGCGGCGGAATTCGCGGTGCTGCTCGCCGGGCGCCTGGGCATCGACCCGGCCCTGCGCATGCCCGCGCATGAGGACATCCACCACTACCTGTGGCGCGAGAAGATGCTGCCGGCGAATGTGCTGGCCGAGGACAGCAAGCTGCGCGACCCGATGGAGCGCGCCCGCCTGGCGCGGCTGTTCGGCCAGCAGGGGCTGGCCGCGGAGGTGGGCTCCGTCCTGCCGCTGCGCCGCGCCGGGCTGGGCGAGGCGCGGGCCTGGGAATCCGGCCGCTGGAGCTTCCGCGCCGGCGAGCTGTTCCTGATCCCCGGCGACAGCCCGATGGGCTTCCGCCTGCCGCTCGACAGCCTGCCCTGGGCCACGGAAGCCAGCATCGACGCCGAGCCCGAGCCCGACCCCTTCGCCCGGCGCGAGCCACTGCGCCCGCGGCGCGACCGCGCCGAGGGCCGCGCGCGCATTATCGAGCAGCCGGTGCCGCAGCCCGGGCAGGAGGAGCCGGGCGTGGTGCGCACCGCGCTGTGCGTCGAGGCGCGCGGCGGCATGATCCATGTGTTCCTGCCGCCGCTGGTGCTGGCGCAGGATTGGCTCGAACTTGTGGCCGCGATCGAGGCGACGGCGCAGGAGGCTGGCCGCCGCGTCTTCCTCGAGGGCTACCTGGCGCCGTCCGATCCGCGGCTGCTGCATTTCTCGGTGACACCCGACCCCGGCGTGATCGAGGTGAACATCCACCCGGCCGCCGATTGGCCGGAGCTGCAGGCGCGAACCGAGACGCTGTACGAGGAAGCGCGGCAGGTGGGCCTGGCAGCCGAGAAGTTCATGCTGGATGGCCGGCATGTCGGCACCGGCGGCGGCAACCACATGGTGATGGGCGCCGCCGAGCCGATCGACAGCCCCTTCCTGCGGCGGCCGGACCTGCTGAAATCCCTGGTCGGCTTCTGGCACAACCACCCCTCGCTGAGCTTCCTGTTCAGCGGGTTGTTCATCGGGCCCACCAGCCAGCATCCGCGCGTGGACGAGGCGCGCAGCGATGCGATGCATGAGCTGGAGATCGCCTTCGCGCAGGTCCCGCCGCCCGGCACGGTGACGCCGCCCTGGCTGACGGACCGCATCTTCCGCAACCTGCTGGTGGACATGACCGGCAACGCCCACCGCACGGAATTCTGCATCGACAAGATGTACGATCCCGGCTCGCCCTCCGGCAGGCGCGGGCTGGTGGAGTTCCGCGGCTTCGAGATGCCGCCGCATGCCCGCATGTCGCTGGCGCAGCAATTGCTGCTGCGCAGCTGCATCGCCGGCTTCTGGCAGCGCCCCTATGAGCGCCGCCTGGTGCATTGGGGCACCCGTCTGCACGATGACTTCATGCTGCGCCACTATGTGGAGCAGGACTTCCAGGACGTGCTGGAGGAGCTCTCGGCGCTGGGTTATCCGCTGGATGCCGCGTGGTTCGCGCCGCATTTCGAATTCCGCTTCCCGAAGCTCGGCCATGTCGCGCTGCGCGACATGCAGCTGGAGCTGCGCCATGCGCTGGAGCCCTGGCACGTGCTGGGCGAGGAAGCCACCGCCGCGGGCACCACGCGCTATGTGGACAGCAGCGTGGAGCGCCTGCAGGCGCGGGTCACGGGCTGGGTGCCGGAACGCTACACCCTGGCCTGCAACGGCGTGGCCGTGCCGCTGTCGCCCACCGGCACGGCGGGCGAATTCGTGGCCGGCGTGCGCTTCAAGGCGTGGGCGCCGCCTTCCGCCCTGCACCCCACCATCCGCGGGCAGGCGCCGCTCACCTTCGATATCTGGGATGGCTGGACCGGGCGCAGCCTGGGCGGCTGCATGCAGCACGTGGCGCATCCGGGCGGGCGCAACTACGACACCTTCCCGGTGAATGCGAATGAGGCCGAGGCCCGGCGCCGCGGGCTGTTCCAGCCCTTCGGCCACACCGCCGGGCCGATGGCCCCGCCGCGGGTGGTGCCCAACCCGGCGCAGCCGCGCACGCTGGATCTGCGGCGGGCCTGGTGAGCGGCGCGCCGCCCGCCCCGGACGGGCCACCGCCGCTCGACGAGATGGTGGATGGCCAGGGGCGCGTGCGCGGACATTGGCGCGGGCTGCTCGGCGCCTTCTCCTCGCTGGGATATGCGGCGGTGGCCGAGCGCGCGCGCCGGCTGGACCGCGCCTTCGATGAGGAAGGGGTGGCCACCGTGCTGGTCACCGACGCCACCGGCGCGGCCAGCCGCACGCGCCGGCCCTGGCGCTGCGACCCGGTGCCGCTGATCCTGACCGCCGGCGAGTTCGAGACGCTGGAGGCCGGCCTCGCGCAGCGCGCGCGGCTGCTCTCGGCACTGCTGGATGATCTCTATGGCCCGCAGACCCTGCTGGAGAGCGGCGCGGTGCCGGCCACGCTGGTGCTAGGCAACCCGCATTTCCTCAGGCCCTGCCGCGCCCCGGCGCCGCGGCCCTTCCCGCGGCTGACCTTCTTCGGCGCCGACCTTCTGCGCGGCCCGGATGGGTGCTGGCATGTGCTGGCCGATCGCTGCGGCGGCGCCAATGGCCTGGGCTTCGCGGCCGAGAACCGCGCCTTGCTGGCGCGCGTGCTGCCCGAGGCCTTCCGCGCCACGCAGGTGCGCCCGCTGCGCCCGTTTTTCGACGCCTGGCTGGATGCGCTGCAATCGCTGGCGCCGCCCGGGGTGGACAACCCGCGCCTCGCGCTGCTCACACCCGGCGCCAAGCAGGAGACCTGGCTGGAGCACCTGTTCCTGTCGCGCGAACTGGGCCTCGAACTGGTGGAGCCCGGCGACCTGACGGTGCGCGACGGGCAGGTGTTCCTGAAGACGCTGCGCGGGCTGCGGCGCGTGGATGTGATTCTGCGGCGCATCAAGGGGGAGGGCTGCGACCCCTTGGAATTCAACGCCGGCGGCGGCGTGCCCGGGCTGATGTCCGTGCTGCGCTCCGGCCAGGTCAGCCTGGTGAACGCGCCGGGCTCGATGCTGGCGGAGGCGCCGGGCCTGAGCGCCTACCTGCCGGAGGCGGCGCGCCGGCTGCTGGGCGAGGAGCTTGCCCTGCCGGCGCTGGAGACGCTGTGGCTGGGCGATGCGGCGGCGCATGCGCGGGTGATGGCGGCGCCGGAGGCCTGGCGGCTGCGCTCGGCCTTCGATCCCGGGGCGGTGCCGGCGCTCGGCGCGCTGGAGGCGCTCGCCGGGCCGGCGCCCTGGCAGCACGCCGCCACCCTGCCGCTGCAGCCCTCGGCCGCGCCAAGGCTGAAGGGCGAGCGGCTGGACCCCGCGCCGGTGCTGCTGCGCATGTTCCTCGCGCGCGACGCCGCCGGCGTGTGGCGCGCCATGCCGGGTGGCCTCGCCTTCGTGACGGAGGAGGCCGGGCCCATCGGCAGCCCGCCATCCCGCCGCGGCGCCGCCAAGGATGTGTGGGTGATGGCGGAGGACAGCAGCGACATCCTCGGCCCCGCCCTGCCGCGTGCGGCGATGCTGCCCATCCGCCGCTCCTCCGGCGAATTGCCGAGCCGCGTGGCGGACGACCTGTTCTGGCTTGGCCGCTACCTGGAGCGGCTGGAGGCGGCGGCGCGGCTGACGCGGGCCATGCTGGCGCGGCTGCTGCGCGGGGCCACCCTGCCGCGCGAGGTGGCGGAACTGCGCGCGCTGGCGCGGTGCCTGGAAGCGGCCGGGCTGCTGGATGCCGAGACCGCCGCCAGCCCCGCCGATGGCGCCGCCCTGCCGCGCGCCCTGGCGGCGGCGGCTGGCCCCGGCGGCGCGCTGCTGGGCCTGGTGGAGGCGACGGAACGCCCCCAGGCCGCGGTGCGCGACCGGCTGACGCATGACATGTGGGCCGCGCTGGCGCAGCTCAGCCAGGAGGGCCGGGCGCGGCTGGCGGCGGGCAGCCTGCGCATGGATGCGCTGGCCGACGGCGCCACGGCCATCATCCGCGCCTGCACCGCGCTCGCCGGCATCGCCGCGGAGAACATGGTGCGCGGCGGCGCCTGGATGTTCCTCGACCTCGGCCGGCGGGTGGAACGCGCCGCCGCCACCGCGCGCAGCCTGGGCCACGCGCTGGACCAGCCGCCCCCGCGCATGGAGGCCGGGCTGCGGCTCGCGCTGGAGCTGTGCGACTCGGCGCTGACCTATCGCGCGCGCTATTTGGCCGCCGTGCAGCCGGCGCCGGTGCTGGACCTGGTGCTGGCCGATCCCGGCAACCCCCGCGCCTTGGCCTTCCAGCTGGATGCCGTGTCGCAGCGCCTGGCCGAGATCGGCGGCGCCGATGACAGCCTGGCGGCCACCGCGGCCGGGCTGGCGGCGCGGCCGCAGGCGCTGGTGGACCGCGTGCTGCTGGCCGCGGACCGCGATGCCGCCGTCGCCGCCCTGCCGGCCGCGCTGTTCGCGCTGGAGGCCGAGATCGGCGCCCTGTCCGACGCCGTCGCCCGGCGCTATGTCTCCCATGTCCGCGCGCATGCGCTGGGCGAGGAGGAGATGGCGGCCGAGTGACACGCTATGCGCTGCGCCATCGCACCGCCTATGCCTATGCTTCGCCGGTGGACCTGGCCTCGCACCTGCTCCACCTGGCGCCGCGCGCGCTGCCGGGGCAGTTGGTGGAGCAGGCCCGGCTGCTGGTGACGCCCACGCCCGCGCACCGCGCCGAAGGGCGCGACCATTTCGGCAATGGCGTGACCTGGCTGTTCTTCGAGGCCCCGCATGCCAGCTTCGAGGTTACCCTGGACGCCACGGTGCAGGTGGGCTTCGCGCCACCGCCCATCGCCGGCGCCACGCCGCCCTGGGAGGCGGTGCGAGACCTCGCGCGGCAGGACGCCGGCTGGCAGGCGGCGGAATTCACCCTGCCCAGCGCGTTGGCCGCCCCCGAGCGAGCCGCCGGCGCCTATGCACGGCTGAGCTTCCCGCAGGGCCGACCGGTGCTGGCTGGCCTGCGCGAACTCACCAGCCGCATCCGGCGCGACTTCGCCTTCCGCCCCGGCGCCACCACCATCTCGACGCCCGTGGCGCAGGTGATGGCGCATCGCGCCGGCGTCTGCCAGGATTTCGCGCATGCGATGATCGCCGGGCTGCGCGCGCTCGGCCTGCCGGCGCGCTACGTCTCGGGCTATGTGCGTACGCGCCCGCCGCCGGGGCAGAAGCGCCGGCAGGGCGCCGATGCCAGCCACGCCTGGGTGGGCTGCTGGCTCGGCCCCGAATTCGGCTGGGTGGACCTCGACCCCACGAACGACCTGGTGGTGGCCGACGAGCATGTGTTGCTCGGTTGGGGGCGCGACTATGCCGATGTCAGCCCGGTGCGCGGCATGCTGCTGGGCGGCGGGCGGCAGACCCTGGAAGTGAGCGTCGACCTGGTGGAGGCGTGACGTCACGCGCGTGCCGCTCGACGCGGGCGGCAAGGCGTTCCAGGCTTGCCGCGCATCGATGCGGGACGCAGCCATGACCATCACCTTCGCCAGCTACAACATCCAATACGGCAAGGGCCAGGACGGGCGGTTCGACCTGGAGCGCATCGCCGCCGAGATCGAGGCCGCGGACGTGATCGCGCTGCAGGAGGTCGCCACCGGCTTCGCGCGTAATGACTTCGTGGACCAGGCCGAATGGTTCGCCCACCGGCTCAACCGCCACATGGTCTTCGGCGCCACCTATGACGTGGATGCCAGTCTGACCGACGCCCAGGGCCGCGTGCAGAACCGGCGCCGGCGCTTCGGCAATGCCGTGCTCTCGCGCTGGCCGATCCGCTCGACGCGCACCCTGCCGCTGCCCTTCGCGCCGCCTGCCTTGCACCGGGACGTGCAGCGCTGCGCGGTGGAGGCGGTGGTGATGCTGCCGGGCGGGCCGATCCGAATCTATTCGCTGCATCTGTCGCATCTCACCTCCGCCACGCGGATGCCGCAGGTAGAGGCGTTGCTGGCCCACGTTGCCAATGCACCGCGCGAGGGCATGGCCTGGACCGACGAGCGCATCGAGCCTGGCGATCCCGCCAACTGGGCCGAGGGCTGGGCCGAACCCGCGCTGCCCGAGCCCTGCATCCTGATGGGCGACTTCAACCTGCGCCCCGATGGCCCGGAATATCCGCTGCTGACCGGCGCCCTGAGCGAGGAGCGTGGCCGCGTGCCGCAGCGCGGGCAGTTCATCGATGCCTGGGTGGCGGCCGGCGAGGCCGAGGATCGCGGCTGGACCCTGGCGGAATGGGCGGGGCAGGAGGGGGCGCGGATCGACTACGCCTTCCTGCACCCCGCGCTGCGCGGCGCGCTTCGCCGCGCCTGGATCGGCACAACGGCCCAGGGCAGCGACCACCTGCCGATCTTCATCGAGATGGAATTGGTCTGAAGCGCATACCAGGCGGACGAAGGTTTCACCTTCGTCCCCTCAGACGTCGGGCGGGCCGCCTCCGCGGCCCCTGGCTTCGTCATGCCGAAGGCATGCGTTCCGCATGACGCATAGGCCGCGGTGCGTCGGGGCAGTGCCCCGACCGGGACGCTCGGCCCTGCGGGCCGCAAGTCCGAACTTCACTCCACCACGATGTTCTGCGCCCGCGCGAGGTCGCGGAAGGTGGCGATCTCGCGGGCGATGAAGGCTGAGAAATCGGCCGGGGTGGTCTGCTGCGGCATCTCCAGCGATTGCTGGCGATAGCGCTCCACCGTCTCGGGGCTGCGCAGGAAGGCCTGCGTCTCGGCGGCCAGCCGCGCCAGGATGGGCGCGGGCGTGCCGGCCGGCGCCGCCAGCCCGTGCCAGGAGGCCAGCTCGGCGCCCGGATAGGTCTCGTTCAGCGCGGGCAGGCCCGGGAAATCCGGCATGCGTGCGGGCGCCGTGGTGGCAAGCGCGCGGATCCGCCCCTCGCGGATCAGCGCCGAGGTGGTGGCCGCGACGTCGAGCGAGACCTCCACCGTGCCGGCCAGCAGCGCCTGCAGCAGCGGCCCGCCGCCGGCGAAGGGCACATGCGTCATGCGGATGCCGGCCTTGGCCATGAACAACTCCATGCCGAGATGCAGCGAGGAGCCGACGCCGGAGGAGCCGAAATTGATCGCCTCCGGCCGCGCCTTCGCCGCCGCCACGAGGTCCGCCACGCTGTTCACCTGCGGCAGCTTCTGCGGGTTCACCAGCAGCAGCGCGGGCGTCACGGCCAGGTTGGAGATCGGCGCGAAATCCTCGAGCGGGCGATAGGGCAGGGGCTGGCGCCGCACCGCCGGCACGATGGCGTTGGCGGCGATGTTGATGAGGCCGATCGTGTAGCCATCCGGCGTGGCCTTCGCCAGCGCATCGACGCCGATGGTGCTGCCCGCGCCGCCGCGATTCTCCACCACGAAGCCGCGCCCCGTGGCCTGTTGGAAATGCGCCGCCAGCATGCGTCCCACGATGTCGGCCGCGCCGCCGGGCGGGAAGGGCACGATGAAGCGCACGGGCCGCGACGGCCAGGCCTCCTGCGCGGCCGCGGTGCCGGCGGTGGCGAGGCCCGCGGTAGCAAGGCTAGCGCCGAGGGCGCCCAGGCTGCGTCGTGTGAACATGCGTTTCCTCCTGCGGCTTGCCTGCCGGTGCTTCGGGCCGCAGCATGGGTAGTGTCGCCGGTCGCGGTCAATCGCCGGCAGCGGGAGAGAGAGAATGGCGCTGAAGGGCGTGTTTCCGGTGCTGCCAACCCCCTTCGCGCCCGATGGCGCCGTGGATGCGGCCGCCTTCCGCCGGCTGATCGATTTCGCCGTGGCGGCCGGCGTCGATGGCGTGGTGTTCCCCGGCATGGCGAGCGAGGTGGAGACGCTCTCGGCCGAGGAGCGCGGGTCGATGGTGGCCGCACTCGGCGTGCATCTTGCCGGCCGGCTGCCCTTCATCGTCGGCGCCAGCCATGCCGACCCGGCCGAGAGCGCGGCGCGGGCGCGCGAGGGCCTGGCGGCTGGCGCGGTCTGCGCCATGATCATGGCGCCACCCCATGCCGGGCAGGATGTGGCGAAGCACATCGCCTTCTACGCCGCCGTCGCCGCCGCGGCGCCGGGGCTTTCCATCATGCTGCAGAACGCGCCGGCGCCGAACGGGGCCGCCCTGTCGCCCGAGGCGGTGGCGGCGGTTGCCGCCGGCGTGCCGGCCATCCGCTACGTGAAGGAGGAGACGCTGCCCTGCGGCCAGCATGTCTCCCGCATTCTTGCAGCCTCCGGCGGTAGGCTGGATGGCGTGATGGGCGGCGCGGGCGCGCGCTTCGTGCTGGATGAGCTGGCACGCGGGGCGAATGGCACGATGCCGGCCCTCGAACTCGCCGATGCGCATGCCGCGATGTGGCGCGCCTGGGTGGCGGGCGACCATGCCGCGGCGCGGCGCCTCTACACCGAGACCCTGCCGCTGCTGCTGTTCCAGATGAATTTCCGCGTGCGCGCCACGAAGGAAGTGCTGAAGCGGCGCGGTTTGCTGGAACACACCGGCGCGCGCGCGGCGGGCCCGAAATTCGATGCCGGCGACCTGGTGGAGATCGGCGCACTCATCGCGACAGCCGCGCCGGCGATGACGATGCACAGGCCGTGACCGACCGCATCGAAAGCGTCACCGCCCATATCGTGACGCTGCCACGAGACGTGCCCTATCTCGGCCCGCTGCGCGCCGGCGAGCATGTGAACCGCCGCGGCTACATCGTGCGCGCGGGCAACCGCACGCTGTATCCCACCGTGGATCGCAGCGTCGTGCTGCGCGTGGTCACGGAACAGGGGCTGGTCGGCTGGGGCGAAACCTATGGCATCGTCGCCCCCGAGGCCGTGCGCGCCATCGTGGAGGATGTGATCGCCCCGGTGCTGGAAGGGCGCGATCCCTCGGCACCCGCGGTGATCCATGAGGATCTGTATGACCTCATGCGCGTGCGCGGCTATTTCGGCGGCTTCTACCTCGATGCCCTGGCGGCGGTGGACATCGCGCTGTGGGACCTGCTGGGGCGGCGGCTCGGCGTGCCGGTCTCCACGCTGCTGGGCGGGCGGCGGCACGCCACCGTCCCCGCCTATGTCAGCGGGCTGCCGCGCGCCACGCTGGCCGAGCGCGTGGAATTCGCGCGCGACTGGCAGGCGCGCGGCTTCACCGGCTTCAAATTCGCCGCCGTCGTCGCCGATGCGGGGCCGGAGGCCGAGCTACGCGCGCTGCGCGAGGGCCTGGGCCCCGCGGCCGAGATCATGGCCGACCTGCATTGGAAATACACCGCCGCGGAGGCCATCCGCCTGATCCGCAGCCTGGAGCCGCACGGCCTCGCCTTCGCCGAGGCGCCCTGCGCGCCGGAGGATGTCGAGGGCATCGCCGCGGTGGCGCGCGGCGTCGGCGTGCCGGTGGCGCTGGGCGAGGAGCTGCGCACCGTCTTCGAATGGCAGCCGCGCCTCGCCGCGCGCTGCATGGGCATCGGCCAGCCGGAGATGGGGCGCACCGGCATCACGGAGTTCATGCGCATCGGCGCGCTGTGCCATGCCCATCACGTGGCCGTGATGCCGCATGCCACGATCGGCGTCGGCCTGTTCATGGCGGCCAGCCTGCAGGCCTCCGCGGCGCTGCAGAAGCTGCCGCGGCACGAATACCAGCACAGCATCTTCGACCCCCATCTGCACCTGACGCAGCCGACCGGCACCACCCATATGGCCTGCGAAGCCGGCCTCTACACCCTGCCCGACGGCCCGGGCCTGGGCATCGAGCCGAGCCCGGCGATGCTGGCGCTGATGGCCGCGTAACCGCCGGCCAGGCTGCGGCGAAACCCTGGGCAGACCCCTCTGCCCGGAACCTCGCCATGGCCGACGCCCTGTCCCGCACCGATCGCATCCTGCGCCTGCTGGCCTGGCCGGCGGCCATCTGGATCGCCTATGAGCTGACCTGGTACCAGCAGTTCAAGCTGACCGGGAATGAGGGCTCGGTGCACCTGTTCACCATCCTCTCCGATTGGCTGGGCACGCCGGGTGGGGAGAAGCCCTTTCGCCTGTTCGTGGCGATCCTCGAGATCTTCTGCGCGGTGCTGGTGCTGATCCCCCGCACGCGCATGATCGGTGCCGCACTGTCGCTCGGCACCATGGGCGGCGCGATCTTCTTCCACACCGTCAGCCCCTTGGGCATCGACCCCTACGGCGATGGCGGGCAGCTGTTCAAGGAGGCGGTCTTCACCTTCCTCTGCGCCGCTTTCATCCTGTATGCCCACCGCGCCGAGGCCTTCGCGCTGCTGGCCGCGCTGCGCGCCCGCTTCCTGCCGGCTGCCGCCTGATGCGGCCGGCGGTGCCGACGCGCCCGCCGCGCGATCTGCGGCTGGATGTGCTGCGCGGCTGGATGCAGGTGTCGATCTTCATCAGCCACGCCTTCGGTACCGCTTTCGCCTGGGGCATCCATGCCGCCTGGGGGGTCTCCGACAGTTCCGAGCAGTTCGTGCTGCTGTCGGGGCTGGTGCTGGGCTCGGTGTTTTCGCTGAAGCGCGCGCGCGATGGCTTCATGCCCGCCACGCGGGACCTGATGGGCCGGGCGCGGCGGCTGTGGCTGACGCATCTGCTGGTGTTCTTCGCCTTCGCCGCCATGGTCTTCGCCGCCGATATGCTGACGCCGCTTTCGGGTGTGGTGATGTCGAATGGCTGGTGCTGGCTGGCGCGGGAGCCCTGGTTCGCCGTGCCTGGCGCGGCGCTCGGGCTCTACCAGCCGGAATTCATGGGCGTGCTGCCGATCTTCATCTGGTGCATGCTGGCGCTGCCGGTATTCCTGTTCCTGCTGGAGCGCGTGGGCACGCCGGCGCTGCTGCTGCCCTGGGGCCTCTACGCGGCGACGCAGATCTTCGGCCTGATGCCGCCGGGCCTGGGCGGCCGCTGGATCGCCTTCGATCCCTTCGCCTGGCAGGTGCTGTTCATGACAGGCGCCTGGTTGGGCTGGCGCGCGCTGCATGGCGCGGCGCCGTTGCCGCGGCCTGCCTGGCTTGTCTCGCTGGCGGTGGCGGTGGTGCTGCTGGGCTTCTGGGTGAAGCTCGGCAAGCACGGCTTCGTGCCGGCGCCGGATGAAGCGTTGGTCGTGCTGACCGCGAAGGACGTGCTGGCGCCGTTGCGCCTGGCGCATGCGCTGGCGCTGGCCTGGCTGGTCTCGATGCTGGTGCCGCGCGAGGCGCGCTGGATGCACCATCCGGCGGCGCAGGCGATGGCCACGATCGGGCGGAACAGCCTGCAGGTGTTCTGCCTCGGGCTGTTCCTGTCCTGGATCGCGGCCGGGCTGTTCCAGCTGTTCCCGGCACAGCGCATCGCGCTGGACCTCGCGCTGATTCCTGTCGGCATCCTGATCCTGCTGGCCTTCGCCCGCTGGCGCGAGGGCCAGCGGCCGCCGGCGCGCCCGGCCTACAACGTGGCGACGGCGCGTTCCCAGTAGCCGAGGTCGAGGTAGCGTTGCGGCGCGGGCGGCGTGCCGCCCCAGCTGCCCAGCACTTCGGCGCGGATCCGCAGAACGTTCTGGAAGCCCTGGAGGTCGAACCGCCCATCGACGGCGGAGCCGGTGTTCGGCGCGGTGAGCAGCGCCAGGTTGCGCTCGGCCAAGGCCGGCGCCAGGCGCAGCCGCTCGGACAGCACGCCGACCACGGCGGCCTTGTTCGCCGGCGCCAGCATCCAGCGAATGCTTTCCACATAGGCGGCGAGGTAGCGCGTCACCACATCGGGGTTCTGGCGCGACCATTCGCGCATCGCCCAGCCCGCATTGCCCAGATAGGGGCCCACCACGTCGGTGACGTCGGCCAGCTTGCGCAGGCCCCGGTCCTCGGCCTGCAGGCTGAAGGGCGGGTTGAGCATGGAGGCATGCGCGGTGGGTTCGTTGAACATCAGCTCGTAGCGCGCGAAGGTGCCGCCGGTGGGGCGGATGGTGTAGCTGCCGCGCGGCAGGCCGTTCATCTCCAGCATCTTGTAGGCCACCAGCGCATAGGCGGTGTTCGGCGCATCGACGATCAGCGTCTTGCCGCGCAGATCGGCCCAGCCGGCGATCTCGGGCTTCACGAAGAAGGCGTTGAAGGCGCTGTCGCCGCCATGGAGGATGCCGATGTCATGCCCAGCCTCGGCCATCGCCACGGCGTTGTCCACGCCGGCCACGACCAGCTGATGGTCGCCGCGCGCCAGGCCGTTGCGCAGCACGTCGGAATTGGGCGTGTTCTCGATCTCGATCACGAGGCCGCGGCGCGCGAAGGCGCCGGTGTGCAGGCCGGCGAGCAGCGGAAGGTTCGCCAAGCCCGGGAAGACCTTGACCTTCAGCGTGGTGGTCTGCGCGCTGGCCAGGCGCGGCGCGCCCAGTGCAAGGGCGGCGGCGCCGAGCGCGGCGCGGCGTGTGACATGCGGCATGGGCCATCTCCCCAATCGATTGCAGAGAGTGTGGGGCAAGCTGCCGGCGCGGCACAAGAGCGCGTCAGAGCGCGTCGGCAGGGTCGAAGATTTCGCCGGTGGTGCCGTCCGTTAGGCCGAGGTCGGTCAAATGCGGGCCCTGGTTGCAGGCCAGCGCGATGCCGGTGATGCCGCGGAAGACGCGGTAGGGCGGCTGCCAGTCGAACACCCGGTCGGCCGCTTCGCGCAGCCGGGCGAAGGCCTCCGCCGTGGCCCAGGGCGGTGTCTCCGCCAGCAGCCCGGCGATGGGCAGCGGCAGCAGCGCAATGACGGCGCCGCCCTCGGCCACTGCCATCCCGCCGCCGGCCGCGATCACGGCATTGGCGGCGGCGGCCATGTCGGCTGCCTCGCGCCCCAGCACCAGCAGGTTGTGGCTGTCATGCGCGATGGTGGTGGCGATGGCGCCGCGCGGCGTGCCCCAGCCATCGGTGAGGCAGAGCTGCGGCAGGGCCGGCGCCTTGCCATGGCGATGGATGATGGCCAGCACAGCATGGCCTGGCGGCGGGATGGCGTGGGCCTCGCGCACCTCCACTTCGGCCTCGCCCCAGCGGGGGAAGCGGTTGCCGATGATCTTGCGCAGCCGTGCTTGCCCGTGCTGCACGCCGTTCACGCGCAGGCGGAATTCGGCCTCCCGCTGCGCGGGCAGGTGCATCGAGGGGGGCAGCGCGGCCGCTGGCATTGGCGGGGGCGCCAAAAGCGCGCCGTCGCGCGCCACCACCGCGCCATCCACCACCACGCGCTCCACCCTCACGCCGGCAAGATCGGCCAGTACCACGATATCGGCGCGCCGCCCGGGAGCGATGAGGCCGAGGTCGTCGCGCTTCAGCCGCATCGCCGCATGCAGCGTGGCAAGGCGAATGGCGCTGATCGGCGACAGGCCGCGGGCGATGACGCGCGCCATCGCATCGCGCAGCCCGCCCTTGGCGACGAGTTCATCGGGGAAGACGTCGTCGGTGCACAGCACCAGGTTCGGCGGCAGCAGCGGTAGCGTGGCGAGGGCGGCGATGGCGCCGGGCAACACCTGGTCGTGGCTGCCGCGCAGCTCGACGGTGAGGCCGGCGCGCAGCTTCTGCAGGAAATCCTCGGCCGCGGTGATCTCGTGGTCGGAGGTCACGCCCGCCGCGGCATAGGCCTGCAGCTCGGCATCGAGCAGCCCGCGCGCATGGCCGTTCACGTTCTTGCCGCTGGCGAGGCCGGCGCCGACGATGCCCGCCATATGCGCCGTGCCGCGCAGCACGCCGGGCATGTCCATCACCTCGGCCAAGCCCACCACCTCGGGCCAGGACAGCATCTCCGCCATCTCGGCGGCATGGATCTCTGCCCCCGCGCGCTCCAGCCCGGGTGCCGAAGGGACGCAGGAAGGGGCGGCGATTAGCGTGCGAAGCGGCAGGCCGCGCGCCGCCTCGATGGCCCAGCGCACGCCGGCGAGGCCGTGCACATTGGCCAGCTCATGCGGGTCCCAGACGCAGGTGGTGGTGCCGGCGGGCACCACCACGGCGGCGTAGTCGGCCGGCGCCATCAGGCTGCTTTCGTAGTGCAGGTGGCTGTCGATGAAGCCGGGGGCGAGGAAGCGGCCCGCCACATCCTCCACCGCCTCGGCATCGTCGCGCGTGCCGGGCGGATGCACTGAGGCGATCAGCGGGCCGATGATGCCGATATCCGCGGGCCGCAGCTCGCCGGTGGCGACATCCACCACCGTGCCGCCGGCCAGCAGCAGGTCGAAGCGCGCCGAGCCGCGCGCGGCCTGGACGGCGCGCGCGCGAACCGCCGCTTCGACCGGCTGGTTCACCGCGCGGCCCGCCCGGCGCTGAAGGCCAGCGTCATCTCATCGGTCCGCGCCTCGAAGGTGAAGCCGCGGCGCATCGCCCAGGTGTTCACCTGGAAATACAGCGGGATCAGCGCGGTCTGGTCCACCAGCGCCATGCGCGTGGCCTGCTGCGTCAGGGCGCGGCGCTGTTCATCGTCGATGGTGGTGCGGGCGCGCTGGATGATCGCGTCGATCTCCGCATTGCTGAAGCGGCCGCGATTGGCGGTGCCGAGGCCGAGTGCGGTGTTCCAGCTGTGGATCTGCGTCTCCAGCATGCCCAGCAGCTCGGGGTTCGGCGAGAAGCCGGCGAGGTTGATGGAGTAGCGCAGCTGCGCCGCCTCGCTCAGCCACACCGCGCGCGTACGCGTCTCGACGTTGATGGTCAGGCCAAGCCGCGTCCACATCTGCGCGATGGCCTGAACCACCTGCTCGTCATTCACGAAGCGGTCGTTGGGGCCGTTGAGCTGTGCGGCGAAGCCCTGCGCCCAGCCGGCCTCGGCCAGCAGGCGGCGCGCGGCCTCCAGATCGAAGGGCGGGGGAGTCATGTCGGGCGAGGTGCCGAAATAGCCGGGCGGGCCGAGATCGCCCGCCGCCAGCGCCTGGCCCTGCAGGATGCGGCTGACCAGCGCCTCGCGGTTGATGGCGAGCGAGAGCGCGCGCCGCACCCGCGCATCGCGCAGCGGGTTGCTGATGCGCGCGCCATCCTTGCCGCGGATATGCGGGCTGTCCTCGCGGTCGGAATCGAGCGTCAGGAAGATCAGCCGGTTCGACGGACTCTCGGCCACGGCGTAGCGCGTGGCCTCGGCGCGAAACCGGGAAAAATGGTCGGGCGGCACGATCTCGATCAGGTCCACATCGCCGGCCTGCAGGGCCGCCACGCGCGCCCCAGCATTGACGATGGGGCGGAACTCGGCGCGGGCGAAGGCGGGCGCGGTGCCGTGGAAGGCGGGGTTGCGCTCCATCACCACGGGGCTGCCGGGCTGCCAGGAGACGTGGCGGAACGGCCCGGTGCCGATCATCGCGCGGCCGCTGTTGTAGTCGGTGGTCGCAGCACCCTCGCCATGGCGCTTCGAGACGATCATCACCAGCGCCAGGAAGTTCGGCAGAAGCGGCGTGGGCTGCGTGGTGCGGATGCGCAGGGTGGTGGCATCCACGGCCTCCACCGCGGCGATCGGGCGCGTGGCGTAGCGGAAGGAGGAAGGCGAGTTCGGCACGTCGCCGGCGCGGGCGATGGTGAAGGCCACGTCCTCCACCGTCACCGGCTGGCCGTCATGGAAGCGCGCGCGGGGGTCAAGCTTGACCTCCCAGGTCAGCTCATCGATCGCGCGCATCGAGGTGGCGATGGCGGGGCGCAGATCCTGCTTGTGGTCCTGCTCCATCAGCGGCTGGAAGACGTGGCGGCTGAAGGCGATGTTGGTGATCAGGCTGGCGAAATGCGGATCGAGCGAGGTGGGGCCGGCCTCCACGCCGATGCGGATGTTCTCCTGCGCCAGGGCGGGCGCGGCCAGCAACGTCGAGCCCATAGCCGAGCTGAGAATGGCGGCGCGGAACAGGCGATTCATGCGGCGAGATCCTTGGTGAGCAGCGGGCAGAGATCGGTGGCGGCGCTGCCTGGCAGCGGGCGCCAGCCCTCGGGCGAGGGGCGGAAGACCGGCGTGGCGAAGGCGGCGCGCAGCGGCACGGCCGCGGGCCATGCGGCGCGCCAGCGATCGCCCTGCGCCATGGCCACCACCATCGCCACCGGCGCCACGCCGGCGGCGCCGAGCAGCGCGAGCCCGGCCAGCGCCGAACTGCCGGTGGAGATCACGTCATCCACCAGCAGCACGCGCTTGCCGGCCAGCCGCGGCAGGATGCGCGGATCCAGCCACAGCCTGCGCTCGCCGGGCGAGGTGATGGAGTGCATCGGCACGCTGAGGCGCTCCTCGTACCAGCGCTTGCGCGACCAGCCGGGCGCCACCCAGTTCGGGTGGCCCAGCGCCTCGGCCACCGGCGGCGCGAAGACCTGGCCGAGGCTGGGCAGCCCCGCCACCACCTCGGCGCCGAAGGGGCGCGCGACATCGGCCATCCAGCCGGCCAGGCGGCGCACCACGGCGAAGCTTGCCTGGTTGGCGATGAAGCCGGCGACGGCGAAATCGCCGAAATCGCGCAGCGGCAGGGCCAGCGTGGCGCCGCCCGGCAGGGCCGCCGGGAAGCTCTGCGCGTAGGCCAGCGCGGGCGCGGCGGGCGCGCCGAATTCCTGCCAATACTCCATCGCCATCCGTTGGGGTTGCGGTGCGCAGCGTGCCATGCTGCACCCGCCCGCCGCAACCGGAGCGCCCGCGCGTGCCCAGCCCCGCTGAGCTTGCCACCCTGCTGCCCGCCATGACCGCCTGGCGGCAGGACCTGCATCGCCACCCCGAACTGGGCTTCGAGGAACATCGCACCGCCGCGCTGGTGGCCGGCCTGCTGCGCGGCTGGGGCATCGCCGTCACCGAGGGCATCGCCGGCACCGGCGTGGTCGGCACGCTGCGTGGCACCGGCGCGGCCGGCGGCAGCGAGGGGCGCGGCGGCAACCGTGCCATCGCGCTGCGCGCCGACATGGACGCGCTGGCGATGCACGAGGCCACGGGGCAGGCCCATGCCAGCACCATCCCCGGCCGCATGCATGCCTGCGGGCATGATGGGCACACCGCCATGCTGCTGGGTGCGGCGCAGTGGCTCAGCGCGCATCGCCATCGCTTCGCCGGCACCGTGCAGCTGGTATTCCAGCCGGCCGAGGAATCGCTCGGCGGCGCCCGGGCCATGGTGGAGCAGGGGCTGTTCGAGCGCTTTCCCGTGGACGCCATCTACGGCCTGCACAACCTGCCTGGGCTTGCGCTGGGCACCATCGCGGTGCCGAAGGGGCCGGTGCTGGCCAGCTCCGACACCTGGGAGGTGACGTTCCGCGGCGCCGGCACGCATGGCGCCAAGCCGCATCTCGGCACCGACGCCACGCTGGCCGCCGCGCAGTTCATCGTGGCACTTCAGATGATCGCCGCGCGCGAGATCGACCCGCTGGCCACCGGCGTGGTCAGCGTGGGGCACATCGCCGCCGGCGATGCGGCGGCGCCCAACGTCATCCCCGCGACGGTCTTCGTGAAGGGCACGGCGCGCGCGCTGAACGCGGCGGTGCGCGCGCATCTGGCGCACCGCATCGGCGAGATCGCGCTGGCCACCGCCGCGGCGCACCGCGTGGCGGCGGAGCCGCGCTACATCCACCGCCTTGGCCCCACGGTGAACCACGCGGCCCAGGCCGCCGCGATGCTGGCCGCCGCCACCGGCACCGCCGCCGCCGTGCAGGACGACCACGCGCCGATCACCGCCGGCGAGGATTTTTCCGAGTTCCTGGCGCGGGTTCCGGGCGCCTATTGCTGGCTCGGCACCGGCGCGCCGGCGCATCCGGAGGGGTTCCACCACAACCCGCATTTCGATTTCAACGACGCCGCGCTGGCCCATGGCGCGGCCTTCTGGTGCAGCCTGGTGGAGCACGAACTGGCATGATCGCAAGCGATGACCGAAGGCCCGCGCTGCCGGTGCGGGGGCATCAATGAAACCGACCATCATCGATTGCGATCCCGGCACCGATGACGCCATCGCGCTGTGGCTGGCGCTGGCCTCGCCGGAACTGGATGTGCGGCTGGTGACGGTGGCGGGCGGCAATGTCGGGCTCGATCGCACCACCGCCAATGCCCGCGCCATCGTGGGGCTGAGCGGCCGCGCCGTGCCGGTGGTGGCGGGCGCGGAACGCTCGCTGCTGGCGCCGTTCCGTCCCGAGGTGGCGGTGCATGGCAATGACGGGCTGGGCGGCGTGATGCTGCCGGAAGGCCCACCGTTGGCACCCGGCATCGCCGCCGACGCCATCCGCGCGCTGCTGCGCGATGCGCCGCCGCGCAGCGTCACGGTTGTGGGCCTCGGCCCCGTCACGAACCTCGCACTCGCCTTCGCCACCGAGCCCGCGCTGGCCGACCGGGTGGCGGAGATCGTGCTGATGTCGGGCGCCTGGGCCGAGGGCAACATCACCCCGGCGGCCGAGTTCAACGCCTGGAACGACCCCGAGGCGCTCGCCGTGCTGCCGCTGCTGGGCTGCCCGCTGAGCCTCGCCACGCTGGACCTCACGGCGCGGGCTTTCGTGACGCCTGAGGTGGTGGCGGGGCTGGACGCCACGCCGGGCGGCGCCTGCTGGGCGGCGACGCGGGCCATCCTGCGCGCGCTGCCGCCCTCGCGCCGCATGGAGTTCGCGGGCTTCCCGCTGCACGATCCCTGCGCGGTGGCCTGGCTGCTCGCACCCGGCCTGTTCACGCGGCGGGAGGTGCACCTGGCGGTGGAATGCGCGCCGGGGCCCAACCGCGGCCGCACCGTGATCGACCGCTGGGGGCGGCTCGGCCTGCCCGCCAATGCGGCGGTGCTGGAGACGCTGGATGCGCCGGCCTTCTTCCGCCTGCTGGCGGAGCGGATCAGCGCGCTGCCCTGAGGTTCGTTGCCGCAGCGGCGTGCGTCAGCTGCCGGCGCCCTGGGCGGCCAGCACTGGGCCATGCTGCGGGGCCGTCTCGCCATGCGCCTTGCGCTCCAGCGGGCCTTCCACCAGGGGCAGCGTGGCGGCGGCGGTTTCCAGCACCAGGCGCAGGCCCGGGCTTGGATCGCGGCCGACATGGATGTCGGCCTGCATCGCCTCGGTCGCGGCGCTGAGGCGGCGCGCGCCGAGGGTGCGCGAAGCGCCGAGCAGGCGGTGCGCGGTGTGGCGCAGCCGCGGAACGTCCTGCGCGATGCCCGGGCTGGAGAGAGTCTCGTAGCCCAGGCGCAGCTCGGCCACGAATTCGCTGATCACCACATCCGCCGTGGGCCCGAGATCGGCGGCGAGGTTCCGCAGCGCCGCATCGTCCAGCAGCGGCTGCTGCGCATCCGCCGCGGGGGCGAGGGCGCTGTCGTGCAGCGTGCCGCCGGCAGCCAGCCGCGCGACGGCCGAGAGCAGGCTTTCGCGGTCGATCGGCTTGGCTAGGTGGCCATCCATGCCGGCCTCGCGGCAGGCCTGCACCTGCTCGGGCAGGGCGGAGGCGGTGACGGCCAGGATCGGCACGCGCCGCCGCGCGGCATCCAGCGCGCGGATCCGGCGGGTGGCTTCCAGCCCGTCCATGATCGGCATCTGCACGTCCATGAGCACCACGTCGTAGGCGTCGCGCTCCACCGCGGCCAGCGCCTCGGCGCCATCGGCGGCGCTGTCCACGCGGTGGCCCGCGGCCACCAGCATGGCGCGCGCCACCATGCGGTTGGCGGCGACGTCATCGGCCACCAGCACGCGCAGGCTGCGCCCCGGCGCGGTGACGGCGCTTTCGGCCGGCGGCGCGGCGGCGATGGCGACGGGCAGCGCCACTTCCTTCAGCGGCAACTCCACCCAGAACAGCGCGCCCTGGCCGGCTTCGCTGTCGCAGCCGATGCGCCCGCCCATGGCGGTGGCGAGGCGGGCCGAGATGGCGAGGCCGAGGCCGGTGCCGGCACCCTCGCCCGCCACGGGGAACAGTTGGGAGAAATCCTCGAACAGCAGATGGCGCTTCTCGGGCGGCACGCCCGGGCCGGTATCCTGCACCTCGATGCGCAGGCCGCTGGTGGTGCCGGGCATCGGCGCGGCACGGAATTCCACGCGGCCGCCGGGGGGGGTGAACTTCACCGCATTCGACAGCAGGTTCAGCAGCATCTGCCGCACCCGCGTGGCGTCGGCCTCCACCGCCGCGGGCGTGCCCGGCGCGATGTCGAGCGAGAAGGCCAGGCCCTTACGGTCCACCTCCGGCGCCAGCAGCCCGGCGCAGGCCTCCAGCAGCGGGCGCACGGCGATATCGCGCAGGTGCAGGTCGAGCTTGCCGGCCTCGATCTTCGACAGGTCGAGCAGGCTGTTCACCAGCTCCAGCAGGTGGCGCCCGGCATCGTGCAGCGTTGTCACCTGCTCGCGCTGCTCGGCGGTCAGCGCGGGGTCGCGGAGCAGCACCTGGGCGAAGCCGAGAACGCCGTTCAGCGGCGTGCGCAGCTCATGCGACATGCGAGCGAGGAACTGGCTTTTCGCCTCGCCGGCGGCGCGGGCGCCGTCGCGCGCGCTGGCGAGTTCGTCCATCGCGCGCTTCAGCGGCGTGATGTCGGTGCGGATGCCCACGGTGCCGCCATCGGGCGTACTGCGCTCGGTGATCAGCACCCAGCGGCCATCGGGCAGCAGGCGCTCGATCGGCGGGTTGTTGGCGTGGCGCCAGGTGTCCATCTCGTCGATGAAGGCCTCGATGTCGCCGACCGCCTGGGGATACTGCCCGCGCTTCGCGCCCTCACGCATGATGTCGCGGAAGGCGGCGCCGGTGGCGATGAAGGGCGCCGAGATCGAATAGAATTCCTTGTAGCGCTGGTTGCAGGCGATGAGCTTGTCGTCCGGCCCGAACATCACGAAGCCGTCGGACATGCTCTCCAGCGCGTTCTCCAGTGTGCTGCGCCAGCGCGCGCGCTCGGCCTCGACGCGCTCGCGCTGGCGCAGGCCCAGCAGCAGCGCCGCCGCCAGCGCCAGCACCAGTGCTGCGAAGGAGCCGGAGACGATGAGCGCGCGTTCGGCATCGCTCGCCCAGCCGGCCAGGGCCTGGCCGCGCTCGATCGTCGCGGTGATGGAAAGTGCGGGGTAGAGCGTGGTGCGGACGGCGACCAGCACCGGTTCGTCGTTGAAACGGCTGCGCGCCAAGCCGGTATTGTTGGCGAAGGTGCCGGCGGGGGGGCTGAGGCGTCGGCCGATCCGCGTCTCGTCATGCGGCAGCGTGGCCAGCAACGTGCCGTCATCGCGCTCCAGCGTGACGCGCAGGCCCGGCGATTCGCCGCCTGGCGCCATCAGGCTGCTGACCAGCGGCACCGGCACCTCGGCCACCGCCGTCACCTGCCCCACCACGGGGATGATGACGGGGCGCGCAAAGAACAGCGCCCATTCGCCAGTGGCCGGGTTGCGCACCGGCCCGCCGATCATCACGCCGCCCGCGTTGGGCCCGGTGTCCACGAAGGCCGAGCCCAGCGCCAGCGGCAGCGGCCGGCGGCGCGAGACCGTCAGCGCGCTGGCGATGGGCATGCCATCGGCGCCCACCAGCAGGACGTCGCGGAAGGTGAAGTTCTGGTTGTTCAACTCCCGCATCACGCGGCTGGCGCCGCTGGCATCGAAGCGGCCATCGCGGATGTAGGGCGTGAGAATCGCCGGCAGGCCCGCCAGCATGGCGTCCACCTGCACGAAGTTGCGGTTGATGGAGGATTCGACCGCACGGCCCACGCGGTCCACCGTATCCTGCGCCGCGCTCAGCGCCGCCTCCCGCGCGCGTTCCAGCAGCAGCGCCGTGCCGATGCCCTGCGCGAGCAGGATGGCAATGGCGGCGGCGAAGACCGCGAGGCGAAGAAGGCGGGCGTTGTGCATGGTTCAGTCGGGTCGGGCCTGGATGCCCAGCACCGGGGCCAGGTGCTCGTTCCAGGCCTCGACGCAATCCAGCCCACAGCGGTTCACCCACCGCGGCAGCACGGTTTCCGTCAGCAGTCGGCGCCGGCGCTCGTCATCGGCGGCGCTGACGGGCACCACCGTCATCTGCCCGCGGCGGCCGGCGGTGCAGGAGGGCTGGCCGGAATTGCAGGCGAGGCCCTCGCCCGTTTCGCGGTCCGCGGCGTTCCAGATCTCGCGCTCCAGTTCGGCCACGCCGCTGCGCATGGTGGCCTGGATATCGGCCGGCAGGGCCGCCCAGGCTACCTGGTTGGCCCCGAAGATCGAGATGCCCCAGGTGAGCGCCATGGCATGCACATGGCTCGTCACCTCATGCAGCCCTACCGCATTGCCCGAGAGCGTGCCGGTGATGGCGCATTCCACCACGCCGGCGCGGATGGCCTGCACGGTTTCGGCAAACGGCGTCACCACCGGCGTGGCGCCGAGCGCCTGCGCCATCTCGGACTGGCCGACGGAGGAGGTGCGGATGCGCCGCCCGGCCAGGTCGGCCAGGCCGGCGAAGGGGCGGGTGCAGAACACCACCTGGGCCGGATAGGTGTAGATGCCCAGAAGCTCGATCTGGTAGCGGTCGCGCAGCACCTGCTCGATATGCGGGCGGAAGGCGGTGACCGTCTGGCGCAGGGTGCGCATGTCCGGCGACAGGGCCGGGAGGTCCACGGCGTTGAATTCGGGCTCCTCGGTCGCGACGATGGCCAGCAGGGCGGTGCCGAAGGGCACCACGCCGAGTCGCATCAGCTGCAGCATCTCCTGCCCGCGGATACCGCTGCGGTCGAACGGGGCGATCTCGGCCACCACCCGCCCATTCGTGAGTTCGGTGATGCGATGGCGCCAGAACGGCTCCTCGTACCGGACAAACTGGCTGACATCGGCAAGGCCGCCCACGACCTTGAGGCGGATCGGCGCAGGGTCCTGGGCCGCCAGCGGTGGGGCATGCGCCAGCCAAGCAAGCGCGGCGAACAGCGCGGGGAGCAGCGGGCGGATGCCACGAAACACCGAAAACATATCCAGGCTCCCGGTTTTGGTGGGGAAGGCGGGCTCGGCTGGCGCGCCTAGGTGGCGCGGGCGACCAAGCCTTGCCCATGTAGCAAGGCCGGGGCTGTCCACAACAACCTTTACGCGAGCCCGATACCCCATACCACAACAAACTTCGCCGGCAAGGCAGCGGTTGCATCGGGCCGTGCCGGCCCGACCCGTGTCATGCCAGCCGGTCGCGCATCCAGCGCTCGGCATCCGCGGGCAGGCCGGCCCAGGCCGTCTTCTGGCTGACCGGTACCACCAGCAGCATGCCGGGGTCGGTGAAGCCGCGGCGGGCGAGGGCGCGGCGGAAATGCCCCAGCAGATAGCCCGGCGAGAGGTCGGTTGCGGCCACCACGGTGTCGCCGCCGCAGGGCCAATGGGCTTCGGCAACCTCCCAGATGGCGTCGCGCACTGCGATACGCATGTCTTCCTGGCTTGGCCCCTCGGGTCGGTGGATCACCAGCGCCAGCGTCATCGATGGACTCCTGCCATGCCGCGCCTGCCAGGGCCCATGCCCGGCACGGGCGGCTTGCACCCTCTGCCGCGCTGCGCCCGAGGAACTGCGCGACGGCGTCCTGCAAACCTAGCCGATTGGCCGGCGGCTGGAAGCCAGCCCCGGCCCGGCACATGGCCCCTCGCCGTTGCAACTGTTTCATCCCACATTGCGCGACGACACACATATAGGGTGGGCGACCCCTTCCGGCACGGGGCCAGCCTGCGACAAGATGCGGCCATGGCCAGCAAGACCCATCCCGTGCAGATCGCCAGCCACCGCGGCGGCCTGTTCCTGTGGCCCGAGAACAGCGCCCGGGCCTTCCGCGAAACCGCGCGCCTGCCCGTGGAGCAGGCGGAATGCGACGTGCACATGACACGCTGCGGCAGCGTGGTGGTGATGCATGACGCGACGCTGGAGCGCACGAGCGATGGCCGCGGTGCGGTGAACGCCATCGACCTTGCGGCCTTCCGCGCGCTGCGGGTGCGCGGCGGCGGCGGCGAGGCGCCGCCGACGCTGGCCGAATACCTCGATATCCTTGCCCCATCGCCGGTGGCGCCGCGCATCGAGATCAAGAGCGATGCGGCGCGCCAGCCCTACCCCGGTATCGTTGCCGGCACCCTCGCCGCGCTGGACGCGGCCGGGCAGCGCCGGCGCAGCTGGATCATTGGCTTCGATGCTGGAACCATGGCCGAGGCGCAGGCCGCGGGCGGCCTGGCCGGCGTCGCCTGGCTGCTGGAGTTGCCGACGCTGCGCGACATCGGCCTGGCCGGCGCCATCGCCGTGGCGCGCGCGCATGGTTTCCCCGAGATCGGCATGCATGAAAGCGCGCTGGACGCCGAGATGGTGGCCACGCTGCGCGCGGCGGGCCTCGGCATCGGCGTTTGGGGCGCCAACCACGCGCCTGCCATCCGGCGCATGCTGGGCCTCGGCGTGGATGTGTTCGCCACGGATGATCCGCCGCTGGCCATCCGTTTGCGCGACGGGGCGTAGCGCGCCGCCGGTTGCGGCGACCTTCGCGGCATGCCTAGACTTCGATTGGGAAGATAAACGACCAAGGGAGGCAGCACCGCGTGGCGGAGGCGGCATCGATCCTCGCAGCCGAGGGCGTCAGCCTGCGCTTCGGCGGCGTGCGGGCGCTCACCGAGGTGTCCTTCGCGGTGCAGCCAGGCGAGATCTTCTCCATCATCGGGCCCAACGGCGCGGGCAAGACCTCGATGGTGAATTGCGTCTCCGGTCGCTACCGGCCGACCGAAGGGCGCATCCTGTTCGACGGGCAGGACATCACGAAGCTCGGCCCCAACCGCCGCGCCGGCCTCGGCATCGGCCGCACCTTCCAGAACCTGGCGCTGTTCGGGCACATGAGCGTGCTCGACAACATCATGGTGGGCCGCCATCACCTGCTGAAGGCGGGCTTCCTGCGCGGCATGGTCTATTGGTGGGGCGGCGCGCAGCGCGAGGAGCTGGCGCATCGGCGCGATGTCGAGGAGATCATCGACTTCCTCGAGATCCAGCATGTGCGCAAGGCGCAGGCCGGCACGCTGCCCTATGGCCTGCGCAAGCGCGTGGAACTGGCGCGCGCCGTGGCGCTGAAGCCGCGGCTGATCCTGCTGGATGAGCCAATGGCGGGCATGAACCTCGAGGAGAAGGAGGACATGGCCCGCTTCATCGTCGACCTCAACGAGGAATGGGGCATGACGGTGCTGATGATCGAGCACGACATGGGCGTGGTGATGGACATTTCCCGCCGCGTCATGGTGCTGGATTTCGGCCGAAAGATCGCAGAGGGCACGCCCGAGGAGGTGATGGCGCATCCCGAGGTGCGCCGCGCCTATCTGGGCGAGGCCGAGGCGCCCGCCGAGCCCGCCGAGGCCACGGCGTGAGCGATCCTGGCCTCGACACCCTGCCGAAGCTGCTGGCGCACAACGCGGCGCGGCATGGCCACGAGATCGCGATGCGGGAGAAGCAGTTCGGCATCTGGCGCAGCTTCACCTGGGCCGATGTGGCAGCGCGGACGCGCGCCATCGCACTCGGCCTGCAGGCGCTTGGCATCGGCGATGGCGACGTGGTGGGGCTGATCGGCGACAATCGGCCGGACTGGGTGATGGGCGAGATCGCCGCGCATGCGGCGGGCGCGCAGAGCCTCGGCCTGTATCGCGACGCGCTCGATGACGAGGTGGCGTATCTGCTGGGCCATGCCGGGGCCAAGCTGGTCTTCGCCGAGGATGAGGAGCAGGTGGACAAGCTGCTCAACATCTCCGACCAGGTGCCGGGCCTCGCGCATATCGTCTTCGCCGACCCGCGCGGCATGCGCAAATACGACGACCCTCGGTTGCTGTCGCTGGATGCGCTGGTGAAGCAGGGGCTCGAATACGGGTTGCGGCAGCAGGGCGCCTGGGAGGCGATGGTGGCCTCCACGCGCGGCGATGCGGTGGCCATCCTGTGCACCACCTCAGGCACCACCGCGCGGCCGAAGCTTGCGATGCTGAGCGCGGGCGCGCTGATCCGCCATTGTCGCGCCTATCTGAAGGCCGATCCCAAGGGGCCGCAGGACGAATACGTCTCGGTGCTGCCGCTGCCCTGGATCATGGAGCAGATCTACGTCCTCGGCTGGGGGCTGATCGCGCGCATGAAGGTGAACTTCGTCGAGGAACCCGAGACGATGATGGCCGATTTCCGCGAGATCGGGCCCAGCTTCGTGTTGTTCGCGCCCCGCGTGTGGGAGGCGCTGGCGGCGGAGGTGCGCGCGCGCGTGATGGATGCCAGCCCGCTGAAGCGGCGGATGTTCGATATCGGCATGAAGCTCGGCATGGCCGCGGTGGGTGGGCGCCGGCGCTCGGCCGCGGCGGATGCGCTGCTGTTCCGCGCGCTGCGCGACAGGCTGGGCTTCTCGCGCCTCACCTCGGCGGCCACCGGCGGGGCGGCGCTGGGGCCCGAGACCTTCCGCTTCTTCCAGGCCATGGGCGTGCCGATGCGCCAGCTGTATGGCCAGACGGAGCTGCTCGGCGCCTATACGCTGCACCGCGCCGGCGAGGTGGATTTCGATACGGTGGGCGTGGGCTTCGACGAGAGCATCCAGATCCGCATCCATGAGCCCGATGCGAATGGCGTGGGCGAGATTGTGACGTGCCACCCCAACATGTTCGCGGGCTACTTGGGCGCCGAGGCGCCGGCGGACCTGCGCGAGGGCTGGCTGCACACCGGCGATGCCGGGTATTTCGACAAGGCCGGCCAGCTGGTGGTGATCGACCGCATCAAGGACATCGCCGAGACCGCGAGGGGTGATCGCTTCAGCCCGCAATACATCGAGAACAAGCTGAAATTCTCGCCTTATGTGGCCGAGGCCGTGGTGCTGGGCGCCGGGCAATCGCACCTGGCGGCGATGATCTGCATCCGCTTCCCCATCGTCAGCAAGTGGGCGGAGCGCAACCGCATCACCTTCACCACGTATTCCGACCTGGCGGCGCGCCCGCAGGTGCTGGAGCTGCTGCGCAGCGAGGTGGCGCGCGTGAACGCCACCCTGCCCGAGCCACAGCGGCTGCGCGACTTCGTGCTGCTGTACAAGGAGCTCGACGCCGATGACGAGGAATTGACGCGCACGCGCAAGGTGCGGCGCGGCGTGATCGCGCAGAAATACGGCGACATCATCACCGCCATCTACCGCGGGGACGCCGCCATCCCGGTGGACACCACCATCGCCTTCCAGGACGGCACGAAGCAGCGCATCCGCACCACGCTGCGAGTCATCCGCACCGACGCGGCGGCGCTGCCCATGGCGGCGGAATAGGGGAGGGCAGGCATGGATTGGGCGCTGCTGCTGCAACTGACGCTGAACGGGCTGATCGTCGGCGCGCTGTATGGCGTCGTCGCGATGAGCTTCGTGCTGATCTACAAGGCCTCGCAGGTGGTGAATTTCGCGCAGGGCGAGTTCCTGCTGGTCGGCGCCTGGGTGTGCTGGTGGTTCCTCAGCGAGTGGCAGCTGCCCTTCTATGCCGGCTTCCTGTTCACCCTGGTGTTCATGACGCTGTTCGGCGTGGTGCTGCAGGTGGTGGTGCTGCGGCCGCTGATCGGCGAGCCGGTGATCAGCGTCATCATGGCGACCATCGGGCTGGGCATCTTCTTCCAGGCGCTGATGAAGTGGATCTTCGGCGTCTTCGCCAAGCCCTTCCCGCCGATCTTCGCGGTGGAGCGCGTCAGCGTGCTGGGGCTCGAGGTGCAGACGGTGTACCTGATGAGCCTGGGCATCTCCGTGCTGATCATGGCGGCCTTCGGCTGGTTCTTCACCGCCTCCAAGCACGGCCTCGCGATGCGCGCGACGGCCTTCGACCAGCAGGTGGCGCAATCGCTCGGCGTTTCGGTGCCGAAGGTGTTCGCCATGTCCTGGGCGATCTCGGCGGTGGTCTCGGCGGTGGCCGGCGTGGTGGTGGGCGTGGTGAACGGTGTGTCCTCGGCGCTGTCCTTCTACGGCATCAAGGTGTTCCCGGCCGTCATCCTGGGCGGGCTCGATTCCATCCTGGGTGCGGTGCTGGGCGGCGTTATCGTCGGGCTGCTGGAGAACTGGGCGCACTACATCGACAGCGAATGGCTGAACTGGGGCAACATGTTCCAGATCGCGCCCTTCTACGCGCTGGTGCTGATCCTGCTGATCAAGCCCTACGGCCTGTTCGGCACCAAAAACATAGAGCGCGTCTGACGCATGAGCACCATGACGCCCTGCGGCGACTACCGACAGAGCTACGCCGCCGACACCACCATCTTCCCCACGCGCAACAGCCGCATCGCCATGCTGCTGGGCCTCGCACTGCTGTGCTGCGCGCCGCTGGTGTTCGGTCGCTATGAATTGTCGCTGCTGATCAACATCGGCTTCATGGGCATCGCCGCGCTCGGCCTGAACATCCTTGTGGGCTTCACAGGGCAGATCAGCATCGGCCATGCGGCCTTCTTCGGACTGGGCGCCTTCGCCTCGGCCTGGCTGCATGAGCGGTTCCACATCCCCGTCATGCTGTGCATTCCGCTGGCGGGGCTGATCACCGCGATCGTCGGCCTGGTGTTCGGCGCGCCGGCGGCGCGGCTGAAGGGCCTATACCTCGCCATCGCCACGCTCGCGGCGCAGTTCATCCTGGAGGATTTCTTCGCCCGTGCCCGCTGGTTCACCGGCGGCGTTGCCGGACGGATGACCGAAAGCCCGGTTCTGTTCGGCTTCGCCTTCGACCGCGACGAGAGCTATTTCTACCTGACGCTGTTCTACGTGGTGGTGATGTTCGTGGCGGCCGCCAACCTGATGCGTTCGCGCGACGGCCGTGCGCTGGTGGCGGTGCGCGACCACTACCTCTCTGCCGAGATGATGGGCATCAACCTAGCCTACTACCGCACGCTGTCTTTCGGCATCGCCAGCTTCTATGCGGGGATCGGTGGTGCGCTCTATGCGCACTACCTGCTGTTCGTCAGCGTCGAGGCCTTCAACATCCTGTTCTCCATCCAGTTCCTCGGCATGGTCATCATCGGCGGCCTGGGAAGCGTGATGGGTAGCCTGATGGGCGCGGCCTTCATGGTGATGCTGCCGGAGGTGACGCAATGGGGCGCGCAGGCGCTGGCGGGCGGCGCCATCGACCGCGCGCTGCGGCTGGGCAGTTCGCTCAGCTACCTGCGGGAGATGGCGCTGGGTGCCACCATCATGCTGTTCCTGATCTTCGAGCCCGACGGGCTGGCGCGGCGCTGGCGCCTGATCAAGGCCTATTGGAAACTCTACCCCTACTCACACTAGCCGGCCACAGTCCGGCGCATCGGGAGGAAACGCGATGAACGTGAAACACCTGCTTCTGGGCGCGGTCGCCTCGCTCGCCGCGGCATTGCCGGCGGCGGCACAGAACCGCATTCCCGTGGGCCACCTGATGGACAATTCGGGGCCGACCTCGGATGTCGGCGTGCCCTACGGCCAGGGTGTCGCCGATACGCTGAACTGGGTGAACGCCACGCGTCGCGGCATCGCGGGCCGGCCGCTCGCCGTCAGCGGCGTCGACTACGGCTACCAGGCGCCGCGCGCCGTCAGCCAATACAACGCCTGGGCGCGCGACCGCGTGGTGGCCATCCAGGGCTGGGGCACGGTGGACACGGAAGCGCTGATCCGCTTCGTCACGCGCGACCGCATTCCCTACATCAGCGGCTCCTACTCCGCCGCGCTGACGGATGCCGCCGGGCGTTCTGGCCGGCAGGGCGTGGAGGCGGCGCCGTTCAACTTCTTCTACGGCCCCTCCTACTCCGACGCGCTGCGCGCCATGCTGCAATGGGCGGCCGAGGATTGGCGGCTGAAGGGGCGCGAGGGCCGCCCGCGCTACGTGCATATGGGCGCCAACCACCCCTATCCGAACTCGCCCAAGGAAGCCGGTGAGACCCTGGCGCGCGAGCTGGGCTTCGAGGTGCTGCCCGCCATCCAGTTCGCGCTGACGCCGGGCGACTACACCGCGCAATGCCTCACGCTGCGCAGCGGTGGCGCGCACTACGCCTATCTCGGCAACACCGCGGGCTCGAACATCTCGGTGCTGCGCGCCTGCCAGACGGCCGGCGTGCAGGTGCAGTTCCTCGGCAATGTCTGGGGGATGGATGAGAACGCCATGAAGGCGGCCGGCGCCGCCGCCAATGGCGTGGTGTTCCCGGTGCGCACCGGTGCGGTGTGGGGCCAGGATGCGCCGGGCATGGCGACGGTGCGCGAGATCAGCCGCACCTCGGACGCGGCAGGCACGGCCTGGCGGCCGGTGCACTACCTGGCCGGCGTGTGCAGCGCCATGCTGATGGTGGAGGCGATGGAGACGGCGGCGAGCAACGGCGAGGTGACCGGCGAGCGCACGCGCGATGGCTTCTACGCCCGGCAGAACTGGGTGCCGCGCGGCTTCGAGGGCGTGTGCAACCCCTCCACCTTCACCAACCAGGACCATCGCGGCACGCTGCGCGTGGCGCTGTATCGCGCCGTCGTCGCCGGCAACACCGCGCAGGGCACGGTGGATGAGCTGATGCGCGCCGGCACCATGAAGATCGAGCCCGTCTCGGTGGTGGAACTGCCGCGCCGCGCCGATTGGCTGGGCTGGTGAGCGGCAGCGCCACCCTCGATGCGGCAAGGGCGGCTCCGACCACGGAGCCGCCCCTGCTGGAAGTGAACAACATCGAGGTGGTCTACAGCGATGTGATCCTGGTGCTGCGCGGCCTTTCGCTGGCCGTGCCGAAGGGGCGCATCGTCGCGCTGCTCGGCGCCAATGGCGCGGGGAAGTCCACCACGCTGAAGGCCATCTCGGGCCTGCTGAAGACCGAGGAGGGCGAGATCACCCGCGGCGACGTGCGCTTCGCCGGCGAGCGGCTGAACGGCATCGAGGCGCACCAGATCGTGCGGCGTGGAATCTTCCAGGTGATGGAGGGGCGGCGGATCATCAGCGACATGACCTGCCTCGAGAACCTTCGCCTCGGGGCCTTCACGCGCAGCGACAACGAGGTGAAGCGCGATATCGAAATGGTCTACGCCTATTTCCCGCGCCTCAAGGAACGCACGGGGCTGGCCGGCTACCTGTCCGGCGGCGAGCAGCAGATGCTGGCGATCGGGCGCGCGCTGATGGCGCGGCCGAAGTTGATCCTGATGGACGAGCCCTCGATGGGCCTCTCGCCGCTGCTGGTGAAGGAGGTGTTCGGCATCATCCGCAAGCTGAACGAGGAGCTCGGCATCACCATCCTGCTGGTCGAGCAGAATGCGCGCATGGCGCTGTCGGTGGCGTCGCACGGCTATGTGATGGAACAGGGCAAGGTGGTGCTGGATGGCAGCGCCGAGGCGCTGGCCAACAACGAGGATGTGAAGGAATTCTACCTCGGCGGCCACGGCGCCGAGCGCAAATCCTTCCGCAACCTGAAATCCTACAAGCGGCGGAAGCGCTGGCTATGAGCGCGCATTTCGACAACCGCGAGACCCGCAGCGACGAGGCGCGCGCGGCCGCGTTGCGCCACCTGCTGCCGCGGCAGCTGGCCCATGCCAAGGCGAAGTCGCCCGCTTATGCGGCGCTGCTGGCCGATGTCGATCCCGATGCGGTGGCCGATCGCGCGGCCCTTGCGCGCTTGCCGGTGACGCGGAAATCCGCCCTCATCGAGGCGCAGGCTGCCGCACCGCCCTTCGGTGGCTTCAACACGCTGCCGCTGCACGAGATCGCGCGCATCTTCGTCTCGCCGGGGCCCATCCATGAGGCGCAGGGCGCTACCGAGCACCCCTGGCGCTTCGCCCGTGCCCTGCATGCCACCGGGCTGCGGCGCGGCATGCTGCTGCACAACTGCTTCGCCTACCACTTCACCCCCGCCGGCATGATGCTCGAGGAAGGTGCCCGCGTACTCGGCTGCCCGGTGTTTCCCGCCGGGCCCGGCAACACCGAGAGCCAGGCGCGCGCCGCTGCGGCGCTGCGCCCTGCCTGCTACAGCGGCACGCCGGAATTCCTGAAGGCCATCCTTGAGGCCGGCGATGCGCTGGGCCTCGACCTGTCGAGCCTGAAGCTCGGCCATGTCACGGGCGGCGCCTACCTGCCGGCGCTGCGCGCCTTCTACGCGGCGCGCGGCATGACGGTGCTGCAGAGCTACGGCACCGCCGACCTCGGCCTGATCGCTTATGAATCGGAGGCGCGCGAGGGGCTGATCTGCGACGAGGATGTGGTGGTGGAGATCGTCCGCCCCGGCACCGGCGAAGTGCTGCCGGATGGCGAGGTGGGCGAGGTTCTGGTTACCGGTTTCTCGGCCGCCTATCCGCTGATCCGCTTCGCGACCGGCGATCTTTCGGCGGTGCTGCCCGGGACCTCGCCCTGCGGGCGCAGCAACATGCGCATCCGCGGCTGGATGGGGCGCGCGGACCAGGCGGCCAAGGTGCGCGGCATGTTCGTGCGCCCGGAGCAGGTGGCCGAGGTGATGCGCGCGCATCCGGGCCTGGGGCGGGCCCGCCTGGTGGTGGGCGCCGAGGAGGGGCGCGACACCATGCTGCTGCGCGTCGAAAGCCCGGTGCGCGACGCGGTGCTGGTGGAGAGCCTCGCCACCAGCCTGCAGGGCATCACCCGGCTGCGCGGCAAGGTCGAGCTGCTGGAACCCGGCGCCCTGCCGAATGACGGCAAGGTGATCGACGACACCCGCACTCCATGACGGCCACGCTGCCGGCGGGCGAAAGCTACGGGGCGATGCGCGCGGGCTTCGCCTGGAACCTGCCCGCGCGCTGCAACATCGCCGAGGAATGCTGTGCCCGCTGGGCCGATGGCAGCGGCCGCCTGGCGCTGATCCATCTGCATGAGGATGGCGCGGTGGAGCGCATCAGCTTCGATGCGCTGCAGGCGCGGGTGTGCCGGCTGGCGAATGCGCTGGCGGCGCTGGGCATCGGCCGCGGCGATCGCATCGGCGTGCTGCTGCCGCAATCGCCGGAGGCGGCGGTGGCGCACCTCGCCGCCTATCGCCTGGGCGCCATCGCGGTGCCGCTGTTCCTGCTGTTCGGCACCGACGCGCTGCGCTACCGCCTGGCCGATTGCGGCGCGGCGGCGCTGGTGACCGACCAGGCCGGGCTGGAGAAGCTGTCGGCGATCCGCGGCGCGCTGCCCGGTCTGCGCGTGGTGCTGGCCGTCGGCGGCGGGGATGGCGCGCTGGACCTCGCGGCGGCGATGGCGGGTGCGCGCGATGCGCATGCGGCCGCGATCACAGGCCCCGACGACCCCGCGCTGATCATCTACACCAGCGGCACCACCGGCAGCCCGAAGGGCACGCTGCACGGGCATCGCGTGCTGCGCGGGCACCTGCCCGGCGTCGAATTGCCGCAGGAACGCTTCCCCCAGCCCGGCGACCTGTTCTGGACTCCGGCGGACTGGGCCTGGATCGGCGGGTTGCTGGACGTGCTGTTGCCCAGCCTGTTCCACGGCGTGCCGGTGCTGGCCCATCGCATGCGCAAGTTCGACCCGGAATTCTGCTTCCGCCTGATGGCCGAGCATGGCGTGCGCAACGCCTTCCTGCCGCCCACCGCACTGCGCATGCTTCGCGGCGTGCCGCAGCCGGCGCGCTTCGGCCATCGCCTGCGCAGCCTCGGCACCGGCGGCGAGACGCTGGGCGCGGCGATGCTGGAATGGGGGCGGGAGGCCTTCGGCCTGACGATGAACGAATTCTACGGCCAGACGGAATGCAACCTGATCGTCGCCAACTGCGCCGGGCTGTTTCCGGTGCGCCCCGGCAGCATGGGCCGCGCCGTGCCGGGGCACGATGTGGCGATCCTCGATGAGACCGGTGCGGCGGTTCCGGCCGGCGTGGAGGGCGTCATCGCCGTGCGCGCGCCTGACCCGGTGATGTTCCTCGGCTATTGGAATCGCCCGGACGAGACGCGCGCGAAGTTCCGCGGCGATTGGCTGCTGACGGGCGACCGCGCGACGATGGACGAGGAGGGATACATCTTCTTCGTCGGCCGTGACGATGATGTGATCACCTCGGCCGGCTACCGCATCGGCCCGGGCGAGGTGGAGGATGCGCTGCAGGCGCACCCCGCCGTGGCCGCCGCCGCGGTGGTCGGCCTGCCGGACGCGCTGCGCACCGAAAGCGTGACCGCGGTGGTGGTGCCGCAGCCCGGCGTGGTGGCGGATGCCGCGCTGGCCGCTTCGCTGCAGGAATTCGTGAGGCAGCGCGTGGCGGCCCATTGCTACCCGCGCGAAGTGGTGTTCATGCAGAGCCTGCCGCAGACCGCCACCGGCAAGGTGCAGCGCGGCGTGCTGCGGGCGCAATTGGCGGGGAGGACGTGACCATGGGCGCGAACCAGATGCCGATGCTGGATTTCGACCTGGGCGACGAGATCGACCTGCTGCGCGATTCCGTGCGCGGCTTCTGCGATGCGCGCGTCGCCCCCATCGCCGCCGAGATCGACCGCACCGATGAATTCCCCCGCTACCTCTGGCCGGAGATGGGCGCGCTGGGCCTGCACGGCATCACGGTGGAGGAGGAGTATGGCGGGGCCGGCATGGGCTACCTGGCGCATTGCGTGGCGATGGAGGAGGTCAGCCGCGCTTCCGCGAGCGTTGGCCTCAGCTACGGCGCGCATTCCAACCTCTGCATCAACCAGATCCGCCGCAACGGCACCGAGGTACAGAAGCGCCGCTACCTGCCGAAGCTGATCAGCGGCGAGCATCTGGGCGCGCTGGCGATGAGCGAGCCCTCGGCGGGCTCCGACGTGGTGTCGATGAAGCTGCGCGCCGAGCAGCGCGGCGATCGCTGGGTGTTGAACGGCACCAAGCTGTGGATCACCAACGCGCATTACGCCGAGACGCTGGTGGTCTATGCCAAGACTGACCCGGCGGCAGGTGCGAAGGGCATCACCGCCTTCCTGATCGAGAAGGATTTCAAGGGTTTCCGCCCGGCGCAGAAGCTGGACAAGCTCGGCATGCGCGGCTCGCCCACCAGCGAATTGGTGTTCGAGGAGTGCGAGGTGCCGGCCGAGAACGTGCTGGGCGCGGTGGGCGGCGGCGTGCGCGTGCTGATGTCCGGCCTCGATTACGAACGCGCGGTGCTGGCGGCGGGGCCCATCGGCATCCTGCAGGCCTGCCTCGACCTCGTGGTGCCCTACATCCATGATCGCAAGCAGTTCGGCCAGTCGATCGGCGAGTTCCAGTTCATCCAGGGCAAGGTGGCCGACATGTACACCGCGCTGAACGCAACGCGCGCCTATGTCTATGCCGTGGCCCGCGCCTGCGACCGCGGCCTGACCAGCCGCAAGGATGCCGCCGGCGCAATCCTGTTCGCGGCCGAGGCCGCCACCAAGGCCGCTCTCGACACCATCCAGATCCTCGGTGGCAATGGCTACATCAATGACTATCCGGCCGGGCGGCTGCTGCGCGACGCGAAGCTGTATGAGATCGGCGCGGGCACCAGCGAGATTCGCCGCCTGCTGATCGGCCGGGAGATCTTTCGCGAGACGGCGTGAACCGCGGGTGGTTGTTCCGCCGCCGCCTCAGCCCCATCCTCGGTAGGACAACCCGGGAAGGAGAAGCAGCATGGCGAACGTACCGGATGTGAGCCCACGCGCCGCCTACCAGGCCATCGCGGAGGATCCCGATGCGCTTCTGGTGGATGTGCGGACGGATGCGGAATGGAATTTCGTGGGCCTGCCGGACCTGCAGGAGGTCGGCAAGCAGGTGGTGCTGATTCCGTGGCAGCTCTACCCGGCCATGCAGGTGAACGGCGCCTTCGTGGAGCACCTGCACCGCGCCGGCGCGAAGCCGATGTCGAAGCTGTATTTCATCTGCCGGTCCGGCGCGCGCAGCCTGGCGGCGGGGCAGGCGGCGCAGCAGGCGGGCTTCCCGCACGCCTTCAACGTGGCCGATGGCTTCGAGGGGCCGGTGGATGCCGAGGGCCATCGCGGCAGCATCGCCGGCTGGAAGGCTGATGGCCTGCCCTGGCGGCAGCGCTGAGCCGGGGGGGCGCAACCGCGGCCGAAGGGCGGCGTTGACCCGGCAGCCCGCTGCACGCCCGGCCCAATGGCCGGGTGATGCGGGAGGAACCTGATCGATGCCGGTCCAGCAACTTGACCCGCCTCTGCCGATGACCACGCCGCGCGGCAACGGCCTGGCCCATTTCCTGATCGACTACGGGCCGGAGACGCATCTGATGTGGGTGGTGTTCCTCGATGAGGATGGCGCCTGCTGGACGGTGCCGAACCCCGAGATCCGTCTGGCCCCGAATTGGAGCCTGGGCCGGCGGCCGAAGAAGGCGCAAGCGCCCGCCCTGGCGGCGATCCGTTGAGCGGACGCCTTATACCACTTCCCACTGATCAGAACCCATGCGCCCAGTTGCGCAGGCCGATGGACATGATGCGCCAGGGCTGATCGACGAGGCGGTTCCAATGGTGGCAGCAGTGACCGACGATGTCGTCGTAGTC